>Ga0209099_1000004_pt1 | contig 431822 bp, 440 predicted proteins | sample AD_JPNHW2_MetaG_FD_184430 | JGI IMG/M metagenome (GOLD analysis project Ga0209099, IMG submission 184430) | Active sludge microbial communities of municipal wastewater-treating anaerobic digesters from Japan - AD_JPNHW2_MetaG (SPAdes) (version 2) | ecosystem: Engineered > Bioreactor >...
CACTTAATCTTTTTTTTGTTTTTTTTGATAAAAAGGTAAAAAACCCTAGGCATCTAAGACCAAGGTTACCGATTATAAAAATAAAAGTTAAACCAATCTCTATAATTATGGAAATCAAAATGTTGGTTTGATTAAATTTAAAAGAAGCTAATCTAGGTAAATAAAATTTATCTATAGATTCAATCATGGATGAAGTAAACCAAAAAGGCTTAAACTCTAATAATTGATTCCCTTGCAAAACTCCTAATAAAAGAAGAATTAAAACCGAAACTGTGGCCATACTTAAACAGATGAAAAAATCAAAACCAAATTTTTTTTTAGAAGAAGATAAATGAAAAATCCAATATAAAAAAAGAGATAATCCAATTACAATACCAGCATAAATTTTGATTCCACTTAATAAGCCTAAAAATGAACCTATTAATATAGCCGATTTGATAGAACCAGAGGAATGGTGTTTATACCAAAGAATTAAACCTATTAAAATTAGAATTAAAGATAAGGCAAAAGGAGGATTTAATAAAGTAGAAACCGATTGCATCGACCAAAAAAGAGATTCTCCGCCAATTTGTTTATTTTTTAATAAGGTATAAACCCAGCCAAAAGAACCGGCAAAATAATTTAAAAACACAAAAATTAAACTAGTTATTTTATTTTTAGTAATTAAAAAAGCCAGTTTATATGATAAAAAACCGAGTAAGAGAGCAAAAATAACGGGAAGTATTTGGAAATAAATTCGAACAGTACTGATTTGAGTTAAATTAGAAATTAAGGCAACTAAAAAATCAAAACCCCAATGGTAATTACTTAGCAATTCCCCTGAATAAATTGGATTTTGAGGTGGAACTTGTTTTTTGAGCTGATTTATTAAACTTAAATGCCAAATCGCATCGTGACCATTTGGACCCCAAAAACCTAATCCATATTCATAATTTAAACCACTTTTGAACATGGTAGAACAAAAAAAGAAAAGACTAACCAAAACTAAAAGAATCGGTACTATTTTTATTTTTTTTGTTTTAAGCATTTTAGTTGCTGATAAAACCAGATAATTTCATCTTTAGAAAAGAGATAATGAAAAGCACTATACACAAAAACTGAAAGCAAAAATTTACCAATTATATTAAGAAAACTATTTAATCCTAGCAACTGAAAAAATAAACAAACAATAATCATTAAAATAGTGGCGATTGTAGGCTTAATAATAGTTTTTATAATCTGGATATTAAAAACTCTTCTGGCTATAAACCAAACAATAAAAGAACTCATACCCACAAGAAGGGTGGCATAAGCGGTTCCAATATAGCCAAATTTAATACTTAAAAAAGGGAAAAGTATCCAGGTTAAAATAGTCCACATCACCATAAATTTGGTGGTTAAGGTTATTTTGCCAATGGCATTAAAAGCATTGGTCAAAGGAGTGGTAACTGAAGCGATGGCAACATTAACGGCATACAAATAAAGAGGGAAAATAGCTGGAATCCACTTTGTATATTTCGGGATAAAATTTATTATATCCGGAGCAATTAAAGCAATTCCGGCAGTCATAGGAAAAACAAAAAGAGCAATAAAATAGATACTTTTTTCTAATGATTTTTTGAGAATTTCTTTATGCTCTTGAAGACGAGCAAATGTAGGGAAAGTAATTTTCATTATGGCATCCATAAAACTTAGAGGAATTCTAGTGGCTTTTTGAGCCCAAGAAAGAATACCAAAAGCTTCTCGACCAACAATGGTGGCAACAAATAAATTTGATAATCTGTCCTTGGCCATAGCTATAAAAGAATTAAGTTGGAAAGGAATGCCATATTTAAAAAGAGACTTAGCAGAACTTTTATGAAAGGAAAAACCAATAGACCAAGGATTGTATTTATAGATAATAATTAGACCCAAAAGACTTCTTATGAAGGTGGCAATGGCATAAGAATAAGCTCCAAAACCTAAAAAGGCAAATAAAACGGCAAAAACATAAAATGAAGCATTTTCGATAATATCTATAGTGGAAATAAGCTTGAAATTAAGCTTCCTTTCAAGCAAAACAGAAGGAATTGTTTTTAAAGAAGCGGCGGCAAAGGAAAAACAAAGAGAAATAAAGATCCATAATTCCTTAGGTCCGTAACCTTTATTAAAGCTAACTTTGGAATAAACAAAATAAATAACAATTAAAGAAATTAGAACTAATATTTGTTGGATGGTAAAAGTGGTTTGGAGTTCCTCTTTTTTAACTTCTTCTTTTTTTTGGACTAAAGCAGCAGCTAAACCAATGTCAGAAAAATAGCCTAAGATACTAACAAATTCAGCAACTATGGCAAATAACCCAACTTCAGCAGTACCCAATAAAATGGTCAATAAAAAGAAACCAATAACTGAAACTGATTGAATGCCTACATTTCTTAATGATAAAAACAAAACATTTTTAGTAGTTTTTTGTTTTATTTCTTGAAGATCAATTTCTTCCATAGCGGTTTTAATAAATAAAGAACTAAACTTAACCAAGCAAATAAGGAAATATAGTTTGAAATAGTTCTAATGGGAGTGTTTTTAAGTTTAACGTAAATTTGATGATCCCCGCTTTTTAAATCGATTACCATTCGGCCTAGTTCTGGCTCAACTTTATAATCTATCTTTTGACCTTTATCGGTTATTTCAAAATTTGGAAAGGCTAATTGTGAAATGGTTATTTTAGCTGGCTGATTAAGAAATAGATTAAAGAATAGCCAATCAGTACCTTTTTTTTCTCCATAAAAATTAACTAAGGCTTTTTCAGGTTCAACGTTATCAATATAAGGTTTGGCGGTTGATTTTGGAGCGGTATTGGCAGTTTTTGGTAAATAATCATAAATACTTGAAGTAATTTGACGAGTCCAACTATCGCCAGAAAATTTCTGATCATCAGTAAGTGGCCCGCTGTAGACTGGGTAAAAATGAGAAATATTAGTGATTAAAAGAATAATTAAAATAGAAATACTGACAATTAAGGAATTTTTTTTAGAAAATATTTTGTTTAAGATATAAGGTAAAATTCCGACGGCTAGAGAAAAAAGAAAAGCACTATGATTTAAAAAACGCCAAGGGAACTGGACTTTTTGAATTTCTTTAAAAATGAGCCATAAAAAAGTAGATTTTTCATGGGTCATAAAAACGGAGAAAAAACCCATAAAAATAAGAATAATCGGTAGTAATAATTTGTTATCGATTTTTTTTGTCTTTATCCAAATAAAAATAAAATAAATAATAATTAAAATGGCTAAAATCCAATGAATAAAACCAATCATAAAGGACATCCCATCAGCTATCCCCCAAACCGAAGGTCCATCTCCCCAAAAATTACTTAAAAATAGCTGTTTAAGACTAACAAAATGGGCCGAAAAAGAATAATAGTTTTGAAACATGCTTTCTACCTGAACAAATTTTGTCTCAAATAGAACCGGAAAAGTGAAAAAAGCGGCTAAGGCAGCACTTAAGAGCCCAGCAAAAGCTAATCTAATAATCGATGGAATCATTAACTTAATTTTTAATTTATAGGTTTGATACAACCAAAAAAGCACCCAAACAAAAAGGATTGGGGTAAATGTAAGAACCATGGGATTATGAGATAAAAGTAAAAGAGCAAAGGAAACGCCAAGTCCTAAAACATCAAGATTTTTTCGTTTAAGAATTATTTTTCTAGAAAAATAAAAAATTAAAGGGAAAAAAGTGGCAGCCCAAGCCTCATTCATAGCACCCCTAACGTAAATGTTTAGGGCATGATAAGGAACATAAGTATAAAAAAGGGCAGAAATAAAACCACCAAATTTACCAAAAATAGAGCTGGCAAGAAGGTACATAAAAAAAGCAGCTAAGACAAATTGGGCAATGGCAGTCAATTTGACACTTTGGATGAAGGAAAAAGAAAAGGTACGAAATATTTGACCAATAAGACTAGGGAGAGGAGGATAAAAATTAAACAAAGGGTAACCGTAACCAAAACCTAAATCTGGATTCCAACGACAAGGTATCTGGCCGTCTTTAAGACACTTTTCAAATTCTAATTGACGCATCATTTGCATGTCGTCTTGCATGTTCCAATAAAGATGGCCTGGTTTTAGGAAAAAGAAAAAAGCCGGAATAATTAAAACCAACAATAAAAATGGTAAAAAAAACTTTTTTTTAAGCACTTTTTTTAAGATGAGTAAAAGCTAAATAGACAGAAATTCCAGCAAAGATACTACGAAAGTAACTTTTTAATTGATTGATATCGGTGGCTTTGGTTAAAATCGATTGAGTGCCTACAAAAGAAGCTAAATCTGGATTTAATGGGGCAAATAGACCAACAGAAAGGGAGTTTTCGAAGGTAAAAATTATAAATATGTAAATTAACATTAGGGCCAAGTAAGCCCAAGCTTCCTTAAATTTATAATTTATAATTTCAATTATTAAAAAGGGGCTGATCCAAATAAACCATTGTGGATGAAAATGAGTTACAGAAAAAAGTAATAGAAAAAAAACAAAGAAATAAGAAACATAAAATTTGGGTCGAAGAGATTTGTTTTGTGAAAGAAGATAAATAAAAGTTAAAATTAAAAGGAAGGGAAATAAACCCTCAGCCCCAGAAAGCATCCATTGCATATAAAGCATTTTTGAATTTTTACCGCTAAAAACCATAGAACGATAAGCAGAAGATAAAACGAATGGAAGATTGGTGAGAATTAATGGTAGAAGACCAACAATTGATAATTTAATACGTTGAAGCCATTTGTCCGATTTAAAAACAATAAAAGGCAACAGAAAAATAGGATACATTTTGAAAGCGGCCCCAAAACCAACAGCTAAGACAGAAAGAAACAATCTTTGTTTTTTAAGAAAATAAGCGGCTAATACCGTAAAAAAGACTGGAATGATATCAAAAACACCCATGCAAAAAGTGGCATATAAAGTGACTGGATTAAAAATCCAAAAAATAAAAGCCAAATATTTTTGACGCGGATCATCAAAATATTTGTATAAAAAATAGGCAACGGCTAGATCAAAAAAGAGATAAGGTAACTTGATTATAAAAAGATAAAAAGTCAGTCCTGTAATTTTATAGATATTAATACCGGCCATAATGTCTTCTAAAAAGTGGCCTAAACCAGTAAAAGCAAAGACTTTTTGGAAAGTCCCAAGAGTAAAATAAGTAAGAGGCGGATAAATAAAAATGTCATCAACACCAAAATTTTTAACTAATGGGTCGGTTGGTGGAAGAGATTGAATATGTTCATAAACATTAGTGACATTTTTAAAACCCCAAAAATAGGCAGATAAATTTTGGCCGGCAAAATCAGGATGGTAAGTAAAAGTCATTAAAAAAATACGGATAATAATGCCGATTAAGAGTGGAATTAAAAATTTTTTACTTTTTTTAAACATAAAATTATTTTACAGTAACTGGTTTTAATTTATAAAGAAGTAATTGGTCTCCGTCAGGTTTAATAAAAGATTTGGCTAATTCGAGTTGATTTAGTTCGTCAGTGTCAAGTTTAAGACGGGATTTGTTAATAAGGAGATAGACTTCATCACCATAGTCCCTAGCATTAATGAGACTAGTTGGTATTTTAGAAAAACCTAAACCTACACCAATAACAGTTAAATGAGGAATATTACGAGTATAAATTTGGAGGCCATCTGGAAGAGTACCAAAAGCACCTTCAGTACCAACTATGACATTGGCACTTAATGATCTTTCTTTTAGAAAATCAGCTGATTCTTTAATCCCCCAACCCGAAGTCCATTCTTCAAGATAATTTCGTTCGGAAGAAATCAACTTTTGTTGGAATGGATTAAGAGAAATTTTATAAATAAAATTTATATTTAAAATAAAAACAGAAATAATTAAAATTATTTTTAAAATATTTGACTTTATTTTGACTAAAAAATTAGAGAAACCAACAGAAATTAAAACTATTAAGGGTGGAAGAGTAAAAAGAATATATCTACCGGTAAAGACTTTTGCCATGGCAGCATTGGCAATTAATGGTAAAAGCCACCAACTAGCCAAAATTAAATATTTAGTATTTAGTAATTTACTATTTGATCGATTTTTAAAAAGTAAAATTAACCCGATAAGAGCAAAAATCAAAAGCGGTAAAGAGATGTATTGATAATAGAGATTAAAAGCATTTAAAAGATGGGGTTTTAAGGGATCAAAAGGGTGTTTTAGAACCTCAGAAATCGTCCAAATATAATCTTTATTACGAAGAGCAATCATTTGAAATTGAGGCCCGAGACGAAGGATGTTGTAAATTAAAAAAGCAACTACTGAGGAAATCAATGGAAGATAAATACCAGATTTCTTTTTTAAAACTAAAAAGGTTAAAAAGGAAAGGACAACAAAATATATGGCGGGAGATTTAGTAAGCCAAGACAGACCAAGGATAAAGCCTAAAATAAGGGATAAATCTAATCTGGGATATTTTGATAATAAAAAAGAAAATAAAAGAGCTAAAAACCCAAAAAAAGATAATAAATTATCAGCCAAAGCAAGACGATCGAAGAAAAAGGAAAAAGGAATTAAACAGTAGATTAAAGAGGTAAAAAGACCTTGATAAAAGTTCTTATTGATACTAGTTTTAATAAATTTAAAAATATTTGTTTCTTTATCTTCGTAATTGAGAAAAACGGCGGTGGTTAAAAATAAGACTAATAACAATCCAAAACCAGAAAAAATAGATATTAAACGGCCCGAGATAAGAGGATCACCAACTAATTTAAGAGTAACGGCATTCAGCCACATAAAAAGAGGTTGTTTACCATCTGTTTGAGGAATAAATCTGAGATTGTCTTCTGATTGGATAATTTGAGCCCAACGAATATAAATTGCCTCGTCACAAAAAACAGGAATGGAATTTAAGTTTTGAAAACGAGAAACAAAATAAAAAGTGGCAATTAATATTAATAAGAAAAAACGAAAAAATTTATTTTTGGTCATAAACACCATGAATATTATTTCGAATAACTCTAAAAATTTCCTGGAGCATCTGTTTTGACTCTTTTTTAAAACGAGCAGAGTTGTCACCTTTGGTAGTACTTAAATCTTCGTTCTTCCAATCAACTTCAACCTCTTTTATTTTATGTCCCCACTTTTGAGCCATAAAAAGGAGTTCAACATCAAAAGCAGAAACTCGCCAACCCTTTTTTTCGCTTTTATCTTTAAAAAAGCCAAGCTTAGGAAATATTTTTTTAGCTAAATCAGTTTTAATAGCCTTAAAACCACATTGAGTGTCAATTATATTAGGTAGTAAAACCAAGCGACGACCAAAGAGAAAACCTCGAGCCATTATTTTTCTGATTAAAGAATTACCTTCACGAGAGATACCTCTAGAGCCAATTACGACATCAAATCCATCTTCAAAGAATGGTAATAATTTAGTTAATTCTTTTAAGGGAGTGGATTGATCCATATCTGTAAAAAGAGAGATGGGATATTTAGCATTTTTAATGCCGCCCCAGACAGCCGAAGGTTTACCTCCATGAGGTAAATCTAAAACTCGAAAACCTTTGTGTTTGGAAGCAAAATCTTGAGCTAATTTAAGACTATTATCGGTAGATTCATCATTACAAATGATGACTTCCCAAGTATTTTTTTGAGTTTTAAGAAAATTATAAACTTCATCTAAAACACCATTCTTAAGATTATTTTCTTCGTTATAGCACGGAATAATAATAGAAATTGATTTCATTACTAAATTATACAATCAATTCGTTTGATTGGAAAATATAAATTATGTTAATATTTGAAAGATGTCAAAGATAAAAAAAATAACTAATAAAAAGGTTTTTATAATAATGGGCTTGATTTTGGCGGTGGGTTTGGTAATGAGGGTTTATAATTTTGAAAAATCTTTTGGATTTGGACATGATCAAGATTTGTATTCTTGGATTGCTAAGGACATAGTAGTTAATAAACACTTAAGAAGTGTGGGACAAATTACCAGTGTTGATGGAGTTTTTATTGGGCCACTTTACTATTACTTAATGGCATTGAGCTATTGGTTGTCCAACATGAATCCAATGAGTGCAATTGTTCCAACAACCATAATTGGTTTACTAACAATAGTAAGCTTTTATATTTTAGGTAAAAAATATTTTTCTGAAAAAGTTGGTTTAATAATGGCCTTTATCTATTCTGTTTCTTTTGGAGCGGCTTTTTATGATAAATGGTCAGTACCAACTGAACCAGCGGTGATTTGGTCGGTATGGTTTTTATACGTAATTTTGGGAATGCGTAGAAAAAATTTAAAACTAATGCCTTTTTACGCTGTTTTGGTTGGCCTTTCTTACCATATCCATATCGGTCTTTTACCGGTTTTACCAATACCTATCTTGGCATATTTTATGTCTGAGGGTACCTTTAAAGAAAAATTTAAAGCAATTAAAATAAAAAATGTTTTAGTCTCTTTATTAATATTTTTTTTAGTAAGCAGTCCTTTCTGGTTTTTTGAAATTAAACATAATTTCTCACAAGTAAAAAGTGTGATTATTGCTTCAAAAAAAGATTTGGGTAATCCAACTGGCTTTGCAAAACTTAAAAAAGTAGTCAATGCTTCAGCCTGGGAAATGCAGAGAAGATTAATTTCTGAATGGCTAATAAAACCTTTTGAACTTATGTGGCCTTTCTTTATATTAGTCACTTTTATTGCTTATAAATTTAAAAAATTACCAGGAAAAGACTTGATCTTAATGTCTATATGGATATTTATAGTTGGCTTGGCGCAATTTACATCAAAAAGAGTAGTTAGCGAATATTATTTCACGAACTATTTGCCGCTATATATATTAGTGGTGGCTTTATCTTTTGGCTTACTATTGGAGAATAAATATCTAAGTAAAATAGCTTTTGGTTTGGGTGGAGTTTATTTATTTTTTAATTTTTCTTGGCTAATAAATACGACTGACTTAAACGATTCTTACTTCTATAAAAAGCAAGTCGTTGAATATATTAAGGCTGATCAACTTAAAAATAATTATCCATGTGTTGGTATAAATTATGTGGCTAAATTTGGAACTGGAGTCGGGTTTAGATACTTACTCTGGTGGAAAGGTGTCGACATTATCAAACCAAGTGCTTCAGTCCCAACCTACAATATTGTTATTCCTTGGGAAGTTAGCACAGATGAAGTAGATCAAAGATATGGTAGGTTTGGAGTTATTCTACCAACACAAACAAAGGCTTCTAGTAAGGCTTGGTGTGAGGATCCAAAAAATGAGCTCGATCCTTTATTGGGATACACTGAATAAAAACTATTTTCTTAATCTTTGCTGAACGTGAACTCCACCCAGACTGTCCTCTGATTGTATTTTAGTAGTGTTATCTTGTAGCCAAGTATTTAATCTGTCTGGATTATTTGGATCAACCTCATAAAGAAAATAAACTAAGGATGATTCCTCTTTGACTGGAGGAGTACATTTATTATTTTTTACGTACCAATTCATCAAATAATCGTACGAATAAGGAGTATATGGAGGAACATAAATAGAAAGATTATACTTTTTATCTTTAGTTTCTTGGCAAATTTTATTTAAGGCCCATTTTTGATTTCCAAGAGTAATATGCTCTGGACCGTCAATCCAAGCTGATAATTTATTTCTAATAAAAGAAATATTTCCTATATAAAACAAAATAAAAACAATTAATATTAATAATTTATTTAAAATAGATTTGTTAAAAAAGGTTATTCCCATTGAAAAAATAATGAAAAAAGCAGGGAAAAATCCTGTTAAATAATAATCATAAAGATTACCGTAATTGCCAACAAAAAATAAAAGAAAAAATAAGGGAACAAATAGCCATAATAATAAAAGCTGAATAAACTTATCTTTTAATTTAGTTAATAATAAAATTACACTAAAGATAAAGACTATTAAAAAAATAATAGAAACCCAGGTAACATTGGTATCTAATTTAGAAAAAAGAATTTTATAAAAGTCTAAAATTCTTGTTTTAGCAAAAGCAAGAGTCGGAATAGTCCATGATTTTCCAGAAGCTGAATTCACTTTACCAGTTAAAAAACCAAACAAATTTTTGGTAATAAAAAAATTGTTTTTAATTTCAAAGGCAAGTTGGGGAATTAAAAGAACAAAAAAGGAAATGATTGATTGAAACCAAAACTTTAGCTTTATTTTTATCAAAATACGATAATTTATTAAAGAAAAAATTAAAATAGTTGGAATAAAAAAGACAGCTGAAGCGGCTTCAAGCTGAAGACAAATTCCTAATAAAAAAGATACTAAGGGTAAATACTTATATTGTTTTTCCTGAAAAACTTGGAGTAAAAAATAAATGATTAAAATGACAAAAAACGGCAGAGGTGAAGGGTTAGAAAACCAACGACTAGAAAGAATCAGATAGTAGCTAAAAGACCAAAAAGTAGCGGCAAAGACGGCTCCAACTTTATTCCAATATTTTTTTAGTAAAAAATAAATTAGAGGAATAGTTAGACTTTCTAAAAATCCAATAAAGAAACTAGCAATAACTGGATTACCCTTTCCAAAAAAATAACCTGGAGTTATTAAATAGAACCAAAACGGGCCTAAATATAAACCTTGAATTCCAGTGGTAGGCCCAATAGCAGGAAAATTTTTACCATCAATGATGTCTTGGGCGATCAAAGCGTCTCGACCTTGATCATAATAAAAGCCCAATAAATCGCCTTGGCGATAAAATCTTAAAAATAGACCAACTAGCCAAATTATAATGATTAGCCAATTATTCTTAAAAAAAGTTTTTAAATTATTCTTTTTTACCATCTGGATTATGAATTACTTTAAAAATTTTAATTCCATTTATTTCCCATTGATTATCTATTTTTGCCCAACCAAAGGCGGCAACAGACCATTCAGGGTTATTAATAGGATTACAATCAATTTGAAAAGGCTCACAAACTACAAATAGTTGTTCAGCCATTTTTTCCGGTAAATTTACTATTTTTGCTTCTTTTTCGTCTAATATATATCTATAAGTTGGATCATAGTTTTGCTTGGCAAGTAAGGCAAAATTAAAATCTTTATTATCTGAATTAGAAATGATTAAGTCGGCTATTTTAATAGTCGTTTTTAGCTGATAATTTGGTTGCCAACGAAAAGGAATTTCTTTTAAACAAAAAAAGGTTATTAGAGCAAAAAGAGGAACGCCTATGAACTTAAATTTTTGGATTAGAAAAGCAATGAGAATAAAGATTGGAGGGAAAAGAAAGGCAAAATAATGCGGATAGATATGTTGTTTATAGAGAGCTAAAGCGGCAATACCTGATAAATACCAAATAAAAACAATCCAATAAGTTGATTTTTGTTTTTTAAATTTAAATAGGGTAAATAAAATTAAAAGGGCAAAAGTAATACTAATTATTATTCCACCGGTAGTATTTGATTCTTTGCCGGCCAATAGATTAGTATTAATTTGATTAAAAATGGCGGGCATTTCCGGAATGGCTTTGTATGGCTTAATATTGACAGTGGTTTCGCGATAAGTGAAAAAATTTAAAAGAGCTTTGACGTTTTGACCATTATGCTTAATATCAAAAAGAATTTGAGGGGTTAGAGAAATAATAAAAATTAAAGCCGCAAGTAAGGTGTACTTTATGAATGGTTTTAACTCTGATGATTTTGATCTAATAAATTTAATTAAACTATAAAGCCAAAAATAGCCGGTAAAAGGCAAAAGAGCCAAGCCAAGATAATGACTATTCATCACCATTACAAAAGCTAGAGAAGCATAGATAAAGTAATGAAATTTTTTGGATCGAAAACTTTCAAAGAAAAAATAAACAAATAAAAGACTAAAAAACGGCATAACATTCGGATTCCAAATAAAGTTGGAATATTTAATAACTACTGGGGAAATAGCATATAAAAATGAAGCTATATAGGCAGTTTTTAAGTTAAACCATTTTTTACCTATAAAGAAAATTAGGGCGACAGTGGCAACGCTAAGAATGGCAATAAAAACAGCTGGACCAACCGGATTGTAGGCTGATAAAAGCAATGATGGAGCAATTAAATAGTAAAAAAAAGGGCCAAGATACATATTACCAATACTGGTTTGAGGGCCAATAAAAAATAGATTACCGTTTTTAAGGAAATCTTTAATAATTGTCACATCTCGACCTTGATCACCTAGAAATTCCATGTAGTCAGAAAGCCGATAGAGACGTAAAAAAGAAGCCAACAATAAAATTAATACCAAAACCCAATATTTTTTGAGAAATTTTTTAAGCACGATGAAAATTAATTTTAAACCAAAGCTTAAATAAATCGGAAAAGCTTTTAATAATAACTTTAATATTTCGACCGGTAGCTTTACCTTCAATTCGAGGATAATGATGAACACCTATTTCACTGATTTTAAAACCAGCTTTTTTAGATTTAATAAGGAATTCACTGCTGATAAAGGCTCCCCTTTCAGCTTCTAGTTTAGGAATGGTATCAACGACTTTTTTATTGATTAGTTTAAAACCACAATCAATGTCGGTGACATGAAGACCAAAAAGAATGAAAACAATTACCTCCCAAATTTTAGAGGTAATGATGGCGGCTTTAGAAACTTGACGGGCAAGATAGTAGCCAATAATAATATCAGCATTGGTTTTTTGCTGTTTTTCGATAAACTTGGTAATTTCGGAAAAATCAAATTGACCATCAGAATCGGTAAAAGCAATCCATTGATATTTGGAATTATAAAGACCACTTTTAAGTGCAGCACCATAGCCACGATTGGGATTATGGGTAATTATTTTTATTTGTTCTGGGTAATCTTTTTTAATTTCTTCTAAAACTTGGCCGGTATTGTCTTTTGAACCATCATTAATTAGAATAATTTCCCATTTTTGGGCTATTTTTTTAAGAACAGGAATAGTTTTATCGATAGTATTTTGAATGTTTTTCTCTTCGTTATAACAAGGGAAAAAGACAGAAAGCTCACTTATTAAAAATTTATTCATAGGTAAAGTATAAAGCAAAAAAGGCAGAAAAAACAAGTTATAAGAGTTTTTACTTGACAAATAGACATTTTGGCAATATAATGGCCTATAATTAATTATTAATAACGCAGGTGAAACACAAAAAACTATCAATTGGCTTTGGATTAAGTGCAATAGTGATATTGTTTTTATCCCTATTCAGCCCTTTTAAGGCCTACGGTCAATCTTATTCCCAAGGTGGAAAGGCTAAACTTTCAATCGATAAAAAAATAAGATCTATCGGTGATACCAAATATTACGACAATATTGAAGCTTCTAGAAAAACTTTTTACGAAAAGGATGTAGTTGAATTTCAAATTAGAGTTGAAAATATTAGTGACGAAGTTGTCTATAATATTAAAACAGAAGATATTTTACCTAAATATTTAACTCTAATTTTTTATCCAGGTAATTTTAATAAAGATCAATATATTGTTGACTGGAATATTGATAAATTAGAAGCTGGGGAAAGTAAAACATATTTGATCAGAGCTAAAATTAACGACACTAATAAACTTAGTACTTTAACTAAACAAACTAATAAAGTTGAATCTTGTGGTGGTGGTTCTTGTGATCAAGATTATGCCAGTTATTTTATTGGCAAAACCACTGTACCAGCCACTGGTGCTTCAGATATTATATTAAAAACAATTTTAGTTACTTTAACAGCTGGATCTGGAATTTATTTCAGAAAAAAGGCTAGAGGTTACTAAAACTAAATTAAATTTAACAAAATCCCCTGCTGAAAAGTGGGGGATTTTTATTTGACTTTTATAGATTCAATTCTAACCACAACATAATTAGTATCTGATAATTTTTTATCGGATCCATTTTCTGGATAGGGGTCGTTGATAATATATTGGCCATCTCTTTTTGATTTAATAACGATAAAATGAGCTGGATATCGGTAAGATCCACCAACACCAGCAATAACAGGTCGACCAGAATTTAGTTCAGAATCAGCTAAAGACAATCTACTGCCGAGAACTGTTCGACTAAAGTTAATTCCATTAGTAGACAGATCACCTTGTAACATATCACCAGAATGGCCATAAAATAAACTCGAATCTTTTGATAAATTAGAAGGATCAACAGATTTACCATAGTGTCTCAAAACCATAGTAACAGAGGTTATTAAACAGCCGTATCCTTTCATGTCGTAATATGTTCTGTTGCCATTTCTATCATCACTATATCCAAAGACGATATTCCCCCATTGAGAGTCTCGTTGGTTATAATAGCAACCCCAATCATCGCAACGAGTTTGTCCTGATAAAAGAGTGGCTCCACCACTGCTGGTGGTAAAACTTTTAAAAGAATTTAATTGATTAACAGCGTCTGATAGACGTCTTTCATATTCTTTGGCGTCATTTTTGGTAATTTCTAGGAGTTTATTTTTGGCAATTTTTTGATTATTAAGGGTAATTTTTTGGGAAGCTAAAGTTTTTTGAAGAGTTTCCATCTCCTGTTGTTTTTTGGTTTTAGCAGTTTTTTGAGCATCGTAATTGCTACGAACAGTTTCCATATTAATTAAACTGTTTTGACTGGCTTTTTGAATACTTGAAACGTATTTATATTGTTCTAAAAAATTATTAAGTCGCGATGAAAATAAAAAAGTAAAAGGTGGAATATTTTTTTGAAGTTTGTAATTCTGAATAATTTGAAGAACGTAAATTGATGACAACTCGTTCAATTGATTATTAAGCTTATCTATTTCTACAGTAAGATTATTAATCTCTTGTTCGAGATTTTTAATCGAATTTTCTGTTTGAGAAATTTTTAAAAGCGTTAACTCAACCTGTGAATCAATAATTTTAATTTGATTTGAAAGAGTATCTTTAGCCTTATCCAATTCTGCCAGTTTTATAGTATATTCAGCTATTTGCTTTTCTAATTCGCTTTGATCTGTGGCATAGCAAGAGGAAATCTTAGATAAAAAAAAAGGTAAAGCTAAAAATAAAAAAATAATTTTTTTAAACATTAAGTTTAATATTTAATATATCTTTTGACACCGACCCAGCTAGCAAAAAACCCTAAAAAAGTTCCGACTAAAATTTCAACAACTAAAAGAATTAAATAAAAATTGACATTCAAATCAATAAAAACTACTGGCTGGAAAAAGGAATTAATTGATTTTTGAGAAACTAAAGCAATTAAAAAACTAAAAATAAATCCCAAAATACTACCGATAACTCCGTAAATAATTCCTTCTAATAAAAATGGTTTTTTAACATAAAAATTAGAGGCACCGATAAGTCGGCTAATTTTTATTTCATCCTTGCGGTTAGTAATCTTCATACCAATAATGGTTATTATGGTTAAAAAGGAAATTGAAGAAATTATTAAAATAATAGCAATGCCAATTTTTCTGGTGGCACTAGTCCAATCCAGTAAAGACTGAATAATATCTTTCTGATAAATAATTTCATCAATAACATTAGTTTTAGTGGAATAATTTTGATAAATCTGCTCTAAAACCTGAGGGTTAGAAACGGTAATTTCAAAAGAGGCTGGTAAAATACTAGCAGTAACCATTTCAGTTAATAGAGGGTTACCTTTATTTTGTTCTTTATAGATACTAAGAGCTTTTTCTTTTGAAATGAAAGTAATTTCTTTAATGCTTTGATAACTAGATAAATCTTTTTGGATATTTTCAACAGTGCTCTTATCAAGACCGTCTTTTAGAAATAAAGTAATTTCTGGTTTGGTTTCAAAATAATTCAAGACCGATGAAAGACCGGAATTTATAATGGCAAAAAGAGAAATAAAGAAAAAACTCAAAACCATAACAATAAGGGCGATTAAACTTTGAAATGGCGATCTTCTGATGTGATGCCAAGTAGTTTTTAATGGACTCATATAATTTCTCCTTCTTTAAGTTTAATAACTCTTTTACCCATTGAATCAACAATATCGTTGTTGTGGGTGGTCATAATAATAGTAGTATTGTTCTTTTGATTGATTTCTTTTAGAAGTTTAATTAGGTTCCATGAATTTTCCTGGTCTAAATTACCTGTTGGTTCATCGGCGAGAATAACTTCTGGCTCAATAGCTAAAGCACGAGCTAAAGCGGCCCTTTGAAGCTCGCCACCAGCTAATTGTGATGGGAAAAGAAAACGGCGAGTACCAAGATTAACTTCTTTAATAACTTGATCTATTCGCGATTGAATTTTTTCTTTTGGATAATTAACAATATCCAATATTAAGGCAATATTTTCTTCGATTGTCTTATCTGGAATAAGTTGATAATCCTGAAAAACGACTCCTATTTTTCTTCTGGTTTGATTGATATCTTCTTTATTACCAAGTGAGAGATCGATATCACCAAGCAAAATTTTTCCCGAACTAGGTTTAAGTTGGTTTAAAATAAGTTTTAATAAAGTTGATTTACCGGCACCAGAATTACCGGTAATAAAAACAAATTCTCCTTGATCTATTTCGAAATTAATATTTTTTAGAGCATTAACTATCCCAAAATTTTTGTCGACTTGATCAAAGACGATTTTCATAATTTATTCCAATATTTTTATGATACCAACATCTAGAAACCAACCAGCTTTATTTGAGGAATTTGTTTCTCCTTTAATTTCAACCTTTTTATCGAGGAAGAGATCGAGATCAACTACAGAAGATGTAAGAGCAGCATTTTGAGTTTTACCGCCTTCTCTTTGGAGAGTGTGAGTGCCTTCGCCGTTAATACCGCCTTTAATAATGGTTCCAATGGCAGTATCAGTGAAAGTTTTGCCGGTATCACCATAAGATTGTCCAACAACTAAATCATTGGAATTCTTGAGACTAGCGGCTGGAGTTACATTACTTTTAGTAAGATTGCTAATAAGACCAGATCCGGATTTTGATGATGGAAAAAATCTAGATACCCAAAATCCCAAAGCAACGGCCAAAACTACAATTATAAAATAAATAGTTTTAGAACTTTTTGGTTTTTGGGCAACAACTGGCTCAGAAACTGGAATTTGAGGGTTTTGAGATAAATTTGGGATATCCATATTATTTATTTTTAATTAAATTTTTAATTTCTAATTTCTAACAAAAATAGTAATAATTCAGTATAGCAAAAAAACTGAAATTCCTTTAATTTAAAAGGAATAATCTTAAGTTATTCCGTACCATTTACTAATGTCAATTGAAAAAACATATTTAATATTCAAATAAATAGCCACAGCAAAGGTTAAAATAAGTATTAGTTTAATAAATAGGCTAATAAATTTAGGATGGCTAAATTTTCTTAATTTTAAGAAAATTAATAGAATAATGAAAAAACCAATGGAAAAACGCCAAATATTGGAGTATTTTTGGAACGAAGGAATATCTATAAAATGACTGAGATTAAATCCGAGAGGGATTAGCAATAATATAAAATTGGTAATCATATATTTGGCTTTATTAAAACCTAAATATAAAACACGAGCCAGAGCAATTGATAAAAATGGTAAAAAAGGAAAGGTATACCAGCCGAATGGATCGCTGCCAAGAATAAGATAAATAGCTAAATAACTTAAGGTCGAAACAGTTATCAGTTTTTCGCCAAAATTATTTTTTTTTCTAAACATTAAAATAAAAAACGATATCCAAGACGTTATGACCCAAGCATCGGTCATACTTTTAACATTAGTAATATTATTTTTAGTTAATAAATGAAAAACAGCATAAGGTCCGATGCCATAGTATCGATTGGCATTAGTATTAAAAATGTTTTTAAAAGTTGTCCAATCGTAAACAAGACCATAAATTGCGAATAAACTGGTTATTGAAAAAGCAATGGCGCTAAAAAAAACTATTTCTTCAATCTTGGCTGGTTGATTTTTAAGTTGTTTTTTATTATCAGAATAAATCAAAAATATAATTGAAAGTATGGAAACTACTCCAGGTATTTTAAATAAAGTTGATAATCCAGCAAAAATGGCACTTAAAAAGAGATAAAAATAATGTTTATTTTTTTTGAATAAAGAATAAAACAATAAAGACAAGAGAAACATAGGAATTACTCCATTTTCAGATTGAGCCATACGACTGGCAAAAACTACAAAAGGAGTCGTTCCGTAGATAGTGGCAGCAATTAGACCGGTAAAATAATTAAAATTTATTAAACCGATTAAAAAAATCAATAACACAGAAAAAGTTCCTAAATATAGCATTGGTTTTCTAATCAAAAACAAGTGAACATCCTCAAAAACTTGAGCACCTTTTAAATGGGCGTAAGATCCAGTTAATAAACCAATAAGAGGAGGATGATCGAACCATGGTTTACCCATATTAAAAGGAGTTCCCTCAACTTTTTGATAAATATGATCCACGTTAACATATCGGTAATCATCGGCTTTATAACCTTTCATATTGGTTATACCGACAGGGTAACCTATTTTTATTAAAGACAACCCAACCCAAGAATTACTGTATTCATCAACTGATTGCCCAACAACAGGAATTTGATCATAATTTTTGTATCTTAATTTAAAGGAAATAATTAAAATTAAAATGACAAAAAATGTTTTAAATAAAATTTTTAGATATTTAATCATTTATTTTGATAACAATTTATAATATTCCCGTTACTAATAGAAATATTAAAATCAGAAATTTTATTTTTATTTAAAAGACAATTCCATTTATTATTTAGTTCAAAAATTTGTTTTGGGTTAAAAGCATTTATTTTACCAATTTCCTGAATAGCATTTTTTAATGTTTTATTATCTTTTAAAGCGATTAAAGATAAAGTATTTAAACTTTTTTGACCTGAAGAACAGTAAAGATTTATTTGTATCGATCCTTCTTTGTTAGACACTGGATTGCTAAAAATTTGGGCATTACAAGGATTATCACTTAAATTATCCCAGATAGATTTCGAATTTAATAAAATATCTAGTTTTTCCTGACTGTAATTATTTTTATAGTAGTTTTTAATTAAGACAAAACCTATAGTTGCTAAAACATAAAATATAATTATATAAATCAATGTAAATTTATATAATTTATTCTTCATATATTTTATTTAATTTGATCAGAAATAAATTTTTGGAAAGCCTGATATTTATCATCGCTGGTAACAAATACCCATTGTTTATTGATATTTTTGAGAGGATGGTAAATTATACCTGTTTTGGAGTTTTGACCAACTGGTATTTCAATTTTGTTAAGAGAAATTTTAGAAATGTTTTCGTTTATGGCTAAGACCATTTGTAAAGCATCAATATCAGAAAGAGTCTTAGATATTTCTTTATCCCAAAAGAAATATAAATTTTTAAGTTGGTTTTTTTCTTTTATTAATTCTCCTGATTTTATTTTATTTAAAATGGCTTCAATTAAAAGTTGTTGGCGTTCAATTCGACCGATATCGGTACCACCTTCAATACTAGTTTCAGCACTTTTTCGGGAACGAACAAACTCGGTAACATTGGATTCATCTAAATAAATTTGGCCTGATGGAAATGAAATAGTTTTATAAATAGGAATATCTTTAGAAGGATTTTTAATATATTCTGGGTTAGGATACTGATTATCGGTAAAACCCTTTTCTAAATAAAGATCAACTCCGCCAATAAGATTAACAAAAGAGATTAAATTGTCGGTAGTAAGGATAACTACATGGTCAATCGATTGATCATAAAGTTTTTCAAAATTTGATTTTAAAAAATCAAATTTATTTTGACCAGACTCTAGAGCTAACGGATAAAGACCATTTATTTTGACTTCTTTTTCATAAAACCAAAGATCTCTTGGAGTCGAAACCATATTTAATTTAAAAGTTTTAAGATTTAAAGACGCAAAAATTATAGTATCGGTGGTAGAAGTTTTTTCCAGAGCATCATTACGTTCATCTAATCCTAAAATTAAAAAATTAATTTTGTCTTTTGATTGATAAGGATTATTTTTAATCGAGTTAAAAAATGTTTCGATTAAATAGCTTGGAGACTTATTAGCAGATCGAGAAATTAGGCTGGAAGTTAAAACAATTAAAAATAAAAACAAAAAAAATGATCCAAAGATGAAGACCAAAAATATCTTGAGGCTCTTAATTAAGATTTGAAGGGGAGTCATGTTTATAATTTTAACTCGGCTTCAATAAAAGCGTCAAGATCACCGTCTAGAACGGCGGTAGTATCGGAAGTTTCATACCTAGTACGTAAATCTTTGACCATTTTGTAAGGATGGAGAACGTAAGATCTAATTTGGTGTCCCCAACCAGCAATTACATTTTCGCCTTTAATATCTTTTTCTTCTTGATTTTGTTTTTCTTGTTCAATAGCCCAAAGTTTAGACAATAAAACTTCCATGGCCATATTACGATTTTGTTCTTGAGATCGTTGGCTTTGAGAACTAACTGAAATTCCAGTTGGTTTATGGACTATGCGAACAGCAGTAGAAACTTTATTGACATTTTGACCTCCATGGCCACCAGATCTAAATGCGGAAAATTCAATATCTTCAGGTTTAATGATGACAGTATCATCGTTTTGAATAACTGGACTAACTTCAACTTTAGCAAAAGAAGTTTGGCGAAGTTGGTCAGCATTAAAAGGAGAAAGACGAACCAGACGATGAGTGCCGCCCTCGTGCTTAAGATAGCCATAAACATAATTTCCATAGATTTTAAAATAGACTGATTTTATGCCAGCTTCTTCACCTGGAGTGATATCAATTACATCAAATTTCCAACCTTTTTTTTCAAAAAATTTCATATACATACGTTGTAAGATAGCGGCCCAATCCATGGCTTCAGTACCCCCCTGCCCTGAATGAATTGAAAAAATGGCATTATTTTTATCATATTTACCGGAAAGATAGGTCTGAAGTTCTAAAAGAGAAATTTTTTTATTCAAATCTTTGAGGTGAAGTACCATTTCTTCTTCTAGGGTGACATCTGGTTCATTTTTTAAAAATGTCTCAAACTCTTCAAGATTCTTAATATCCGATTCGATTGAATCAATATTCTGAATGTTTTTTTGAAGATCGGAAATAGCTTGTAAAATTTCTTGAGCCTTAATTTGATCTTTCCAAAAATTTTCGTTTTCTGCTTTTATTTTTAAATCGTTTAATTTTTCTAAATTGTCTTTATAGGATAATTTGTCCTTTAAAATAATTAGTTTCGATTTTAATTCTGATAGGTTAGACATAATTTATTATTGGGAATCGATATTTTTGATAGTGTTTTCGTAAACACTATTAATGATCATTTTTTGGATTTCTTTGATTTGTTTTTGAGGAAAACCTTGAGTTTGATCTTTGATTAAATTTATTTTTTGTTGAATAAAAATTATAGCTGGGCTTTGATTTAAATTCTCTAGTTGTTGACGACTTTTAGGTGGAATTAATTGATAAATATTATTTCCAATTTCAGTTGTTTTTCCGAGAATAAAACTACTTTGTTTTTCATCGATAGAAATAGTTGGATCGATATTGAGAGAAGAATTTAGTTTTTGGCCCGAGATATAAGAAATCACAAAAAAAATGACGACACCAAATATAATCAATCTAATTATTGACCGAAAAGTAAATTTGACGTGTTTCTTTTTTAAGCCACTGGACACAATATAATTTTACCATTAAAGGCTTATTTTGCCTTTTCTGTTAGGTGATTAGTTATATCAGGGGTACCTATAAAACAACTTTTTGTTTCAGTATTGATTAAAAACGGAACCGGTAAACCCTCTGAGTTTAAGTTATCAGGACAATTATCTTTAACCATTTGAGACATTAAATTGGCATTGGTTTTATTACTATAAACTTCAAATTTGTTTATCTTTATTTTTTCTTCAATTTTATTTTGAGATATAAATTCTTCAACATCTTTACAGTGAGGACAAGTGTCGCCAAAAAATAAAACTAAACTTGCGTCTGGAGTTGGAGTAGATGTAATTGAAGCCGGTTTTTGGGAAGTTATTTTATAAAACCCAAAAATAATAGCAAAAACAATTAAAACTGTAATAATTTTTTTGATCATTTTGTTTTAGTGGTAATGTCTATAATTTTGTCGCCCTGGGAGATTTTATCTAAAACATCTAAACCCGAAACAACTTCACCAAAATTTACATAATCACCGGTTAGGTGCTGACAACCTTGAGTACTAAAACAAATAAAAAATTGGCTGTCGTTACTAATTTCTCGATTACCACCACGAGCTAAACCAATAGTTCCGCGAACAAAAGGAATGGTATTTATTTCTGATTTAATTTGACCACCACCAGTGCCCGTACCGATTGGATCGCCACCTTGAGCCATAAAACCGGCAATAACTCGATGAAAGGTTAAATTTTTATAAAATCCAGAATCAGCTTTTTTAATAAAATTAGCCACAGTATTAGGAGCTTCTTTGGAATAAAGTTTTAAAACTATTTCACCATCTTTAGTTTTTATAGCAACAAGAACATCATTACTAGGAATGTTAGTAATAGTGGGAGTAACAGATTGAGTTGGAGAAATATCTTGGTTCATATTTAAATCTAAATTGGTTTCTGAAGCTTTATTGGTGCAAGCAGAAAATAAAACAGAAGAAATAATAATTAAACTAATAAATTGAATTTTGGTTTTTAAATTCATAATAGCTATTTTAGCAAAACTAAAACTCTTTTTTCACCACTATTAATCTCTTCTTTATGACCTGAGGCGGGAAAATCATGGATACTTTCCATTAAAAGTGGATATGAATAATGAAAATAGGCACCAAATTGAGTACCAACATCATGAACTGTAAATTGATTTTTATCATCGTCAAAACCTAAGATTACCAAACTGTGGTAGTAAGGGCCACCTGAATTAAAGTGTTTATTCTCGGCGTATAAAGTTTTACCATTGGCAGTAACAATAACCGGAATATTTTGAATAAGATATTTTTTAATTTGATCAATAGTGGGGTTATCAATAATTTCTGATCTGTAACCAAGATATTCTTCTCCAACTATAGCCATCTCGGAAATATTCATGTCGTGGGTGTAATTTTTTGTTTCCTCAAAAGAGAGCATGTTTAAAATATTTTCCTTAATATGACTTGAGTCGGCTGATTTGTTTTTATAGTAAAAATCAACTGTAAGAAGTGAGGCTTCTTCGCAAGCGTCCTGCCAAGGTTGATCCCAGTTTTTTTCTGGAGATTGAGGAACAAAAACAGTTTTGATTAAATGTTTATTGGGTAGGCCTGACTCTAATATTTTGGTTGGTTTGGGAAGAATGGTTTCTTGAATTTCTTCTAAAGAAATTTTTTTAGGAAAAAATAAAAACAGAGAGAGAATAATAATTAATAAAATCAGAGAAAATGGAATAATTTTTTTGACAAAAAGATTCATAAATTCTATTATAATCAATATCATTAAATTAACCTAATTTATTGCATATTTTAGATATTATAGTACAATGCAAGGATGCCCAAATTTACAGATATTAGAAACATTGCCGTAATCGCCCATGTTGACCATGGTAAGACTACTTTAGTGGATGCGATGCTCAAACAAACACATTCTTTCCGAGATAATCAGGCCGAAATGAATATTGACCGAATTATGGACAGTAATGATCTGGAAAGAGAAAAAGGGATAACAATTTTATCTAAAAATACTTCCGTTTTTTATAAAAATACAAAAATTAATGTTATTGATACTCCAGGACATGCTGATTTTGGCGGTGAAGTTGAAAGAGTCTTGAATATGGCCGATGGTGTTTTATTAATTGTAGACGCAGCTGAAGGCCCATTATCACAAACAAAATTCGTTTTAAAAAGAGCTTTAGATTATAAACTTAAAGTAATTTTAGTGATTAATAAAATAGATAGAAAAGACCAACGAGTTAAAGAAGTAGTCTCTGACACAGAAAATTTATTTTTATCTTTAGCCGATGACCCGGAACTTTTAGATTTCCCAATTATTTATGCTATTGGAAGAGAAGGAAAGACATTTTTAGAAATGCCTGAATCAATGGATGCACCTGGTAATATGACTCCCCTTTTTGAAACAATTTTAAAAAGTATTCCAAATGCAGAAAAAGATGAAAATAAACCATTTCAAATGTTAGTCTCGGCTTTTGAAAAAAATGAATATTTAGGAAGATTAGCTTTAGGAAGAATTAGTCAAGGTATGGTTAAAAAAGGAGATTTTATTTCTTTAGTTAAGTCTGATCAAAAAGTAATCGGAAATTTTAAAGTGGAAAAAATGTATGTAAATGAAGGAATTAATAAGGTTGAAATTCAGGAAGCCAGTAGTGGTGAAATAGTCTATATTTCGGGAATATCTGAGATAGAAATCGGACAAACTTTAACTTCACCAAATTATCAGGTAGCACTACCAACTATTGAAGTAGCAGAACCAACCTTGAAAGCTAGTTTTGGACCAAATACAGCTATGTTTGCCAGAGACGAATCAAAATTTTTAACTAGCCGAGAACTTAAAGAAAGATTAAGGGAAGAGGTAGAAACTAATTTAGGATTAAGAATTGAAGACGACCCAACTGATGCTATTAGAGTTTTAGTATCGGGGCGGGGCGAAATGCATTTGGCAATTTTAATTGAAAAATTAAGACGTGAGGGCTATGCCATGGAAGTTGGTAAACCGGAAGTTATTTTTAAAACAATTGATGGAAAAATTTGTGAACCTTTTAATGAATTAACAATAATTTCTCCAGATGAGTATGTGGGAGCAATTACTTCAGAATTAGGGAAAAGAAAAGGTGAAATGTTGGATATGCAAACTGACGAAAGAATGGGGACAAAAATGATTTATAAAATTAGTGAAAGAAATGCTTTAGGATTAAGAAGTATTTTAATGACGGAAACTAAAGGTATGGTGTCAATAAACACCCTATTTTTAGGATATGAGCCAAAACAAGAAGAAAATAAAAAAGAAAGAAACGGAGTGATGATTGCCTTTGAATCAGGTAAGGCGTTGTCGTATGGATTGGATTTAGCCCAAAAACGGGGCATTACCTTTATTAATCCAAATGAGCCGGTTTATGAAGGCCAAATTGCGGGACTTAGACCGGTTGTTGATGATCTAGAAATTAACATTTGTAAAGGAAAACATTTAACCAATACCCGTTCGGCTGGAAACGATGACAATATCGTTTTAGCACCGGCGGTAAAATACTCTATTGAAGAATCGCTTGATTTTATTAACAGTGATGAATTTATCGACGTAACTCCAAAAAATATCAGATTACGAAAAAAATTATTAACTAAAGTAGACAGGGTAAGAGCAGCTAGAAAAGGTTAAATTTTAATCAAATCTATTTAGATTTTAATAATTCTTTAGTTTCTAAAAATTTTTCTTCTGATAATTTTAAATGAGGAATGGAAGATAAAACTGGTTGAATAGGATCGTTTTGAGATCTAGGAATGATATGAACATGAGCATGAGGAACTTCATTACCCATAGTTAAAAAACTAATAAATTCGGGATTTAAGGGTGAATTTTTAATTGTTAAAGCTAATTTTTGGGCTGTATTAAAAAAATCGCCAAAATTGGGGATGTCGTAAACCCAGCGATAATGATTTTTAGGGATTAAAAGGGTGTGACCAACAGATACGGGATTAATATCTAAAAAAGCTAAAAAATTATCATCTTCGTAAATTTTATGGCAAGGAATTTCTCCTTTTACAATTTTACAAAAAATGCAATCGTTCATTTTTATATGTTACCAATTTTAGGATAGACTTGGCAAATTTTGGCAACAATTAACTCTTTGGCTTGGGTTAGAGACATATTGTTTAATGTCGCGCCAGCAGCTGATTGATGGCCACCACCGCCAAGAGCAACTGATATCTTAGTAAGATTATATTTTTCAGGGTCTCTAGTTCTAAAACTAACTTTAATTAAATTAGGTTGGACTTCAATCAGACTAATTCCTATTTCCCAACCAACAACTGATTTAATAGTATTAGCAATATCTGAACCATTAATAACATCGTTGCTAATATTATTATTTTTAATGGTTTCAAAATCTATTGAAGCTATGGCAACTTTTTCTGAAAGAAAAGTGTCGATTGATCCGAGAATAAGTGATAAAAACTTAAGACGATCTGGCTGGTCACTGTTTTCTAAATCGAAAATTAATTTATTGAAATTTGGATAAATTTTGGTTAATTCTGAGGCAATTAAATAAGTTTTATAGTTGGTATTAAAATATTTGAAACCACCAGTGTCGGCATATAAACCAATAAAGAGACAAGCGGCGATATTTTTAGTTATTTTAACTTTATTGGTTTTAAAAATATTGTAGAGTACCTGGCAAGCGGCCGGAGCTTTGTCGTCAACTAAATTAATATTGGCAAATTTTGAATTAGTGGGATGATGATCAATAATGATAGTTTTTAATTTTTTGGAAATAACCACATTGCCCTGTCTTGAAATTTGTTTTTTGTCCGAAATATCGACAATAATAAATAAATCATAATTGTTTTGATCGATTTGAAAAAAGTTCTTTGATAAAACTTTATTACTACCAGGAAGAGACTTTAAATTTTTGGGGTATTCTGAATCACCGGCTAAAATAGTAACATTTTTACCCATTTTAGAGAGAACTTGGTATAAAGCTAAATTGCTACCAACCGAATCGGCATCAGGACTAGGATGAAAAGTTAATAATATATTTTGGGATTTTTTGATTTCTCGCCAAATTTTTTTAGAAATTAGTTTATTAAACATATTTAGCCAAATTTAGGATAACAACATTTTTTATATTTTTTACCAGAACCGCAAGGACAGAGATCGTTGCGACCGACTATCTGATCATTATGGACAGTAACTTGTTTTGGCGGTACTTCGACAGACTCGGCACTTTGGTTTTCATCCATTGAATCTCCCCTACCCTCAGTAACATTTTTGGGAATTAAATTTGGATCAGCAACTGGTTCAAGACGGAATAATTTTCTGACTAAATTATATTCAAATTGAGCCATTAATTTTTGGAACATTTCATAACCTTCTTTTCGATATTCAATTAGGGGATCTTTTTGAGCATAACCACGAAGACGAACACCATCTCGAAGATCATCAAGACCAGTTAAATGTTCAACCCAGATTGGGTCAAGGGTGGAAATAATAGCATAAGTAAGAATACTATTTCCTAGATCGTTACCAAAATAATTTACCCGCTGTTGCCATTGATCTTCAAGTAATTTTATTAAAAATTCTTGGGGATTATTATTTTTTTCTAATTGTTTTTTTAAATCATTACGTTGACGAGGATCGAGAGGTAAAATTTCGGAAAATTCAAGAATAACTTTTTCAAAATCTATTTTTCCGTTTTCGTAAGAAGTATTTAAAGAAAAAATGGAACTAATTTGAGTTTCGATATTTTTGAAGATAGTTTCTTTATTTTTATCGGGATTTTCTTTTTGATTTAAAAGGGCAGAATCGCGCAATTGATAAACAATTTTTCTTTGTTTATTAATGACATCGTCATATTCGACCAAATTTTTACGAGAATCAAAATTATAGCCTTCAACTTTAACTTGAATTTGTTCAATAACTTTAGAAACTAAAGGATGAGTTAAGGGGACATCTTCGGGCATATTAAATCGCCCCATTAGGGCACTTATTTTTTCACCACCGAAAACCCGCATCAAATCATCATCAAGGGCAACATAAAATTGAGAAAAACCAGGATCACCTTGACGACCAGAACGACCACGAAGTTGGTTATCAATACGACGGGATTCGTGACGTTCGGTACCAACAACACAAAGACCACCGAGAGCGACGACTTCGTCATGCTCTTTTTGCCAGAGTTTTTTATCAACACCATCTTTTGGACCACCAAGAATAATATCAACACCTCGGCCAGCCATGTTAGTAGCAACTGTGATACTGCCCTTTTTACCGGCCTTAGAGATAATCTCAGCTTCTGATCGGTGATTTTTAGCGTTTAAAACTTGATGTGGTAAACCTTTTTTCTTTAATAGAGAAGAAATAATTTGATTTTTTTCGATAGAAGTAGTTCCGATTAAAACTGGCTGACCGATTTTATAACGTTCCTCAACAAAATTAGCGACAGCGGTATATTTTGATCTTTGTGATTTAAAAATCAAATCGCCCTGATCAATTCTTTTTTTATCCCGATAAGTGGGAATAGAAACAACATCAAGATTATAGATTTTTTTAAACTCTTCAGATTCAGTAGCAGCAGTTCCGGTCATACCAGCAAGTTTTTCATAAAGACGGAAATAGTTTTGAAAAGTAATAGTGGCCCAAGTTTGTGATTCTTGTTGAACTTTTACACCTTCTTTAGCCTCAACTGCTTGATGAAGACCGTCAGACCAGCGGCGACCATTCATAAGACGGCCAGTAAATTCATCAACAATAATTATTTCGTCGTCTTTAATGACATAATCTTTATCTTTATGGAAAAGAGCTCTAGCTTTGATAGCATTTTCAATATAATGAATTGTTTCGAAAGATTCTTCGTATAAATTACTGATATTAAGAACTTTTTCAACTTTACGAATACCATATTCTGATAAAGTGGCAGATCGAGCCTTTTCATCGATAACATAATCAGTTGGTTGAAGATCAGCGGCAATTTTGGCAAATTTATAATATTTATCGACTGGTTGATTATTGGGAGAAGAAATAATTAAAGGAGTTCTAGCTTCATCAATTAAAACAAAATCGACTTCATCGACAATGGCAAAATTGTGAGGACGTTGAACAACTCGGCTTTGGTCTGGAGCCATATGATCACGAAGATAATCAAAACCAAATTCATTGTTAGTACCATAAGTAACGTCGGCTAAATAAGCCTCTTGACGAGAAACTGGCCTTAAGTGAGCCAAACGATCATCAATAGTTTCACTGGGATCAGTGTATTTCGGATCTAAAACGAAAGATTGTTCATTGATAATACAAGAAGTAGAAATTCCCAAAAGATGCAAAGCCTTAGGATACCAGCCAGCACCGACACGAGTTAAATAATCATTTGGGGTAACAATATGAACACCCTTACCGGTCAAAGCATTTAAATAAGCTGGAAAAACGACTGAATGAGTTTTACCTTCACCAGTTTTTTGTTCAGCGATGGCACCTTGATGAAGAGTGATAGCCGCCATGAGTTGAACATCATAGGCTCTTTCGCCAATTGTTCGATTTATGGCCTCACGACAAACAGCAAAAGCCTCGGGTAAAATCTCGTCTAAAGTTTTTCCGTTCTTTAATAATTCTTTAAAATAAACTGTTTTTTGGGACAATTCGTTATCTTTTAATTTAGAAATTTCTGATTCAAAATCATTTATTTTTTGAATTATCGGTTTATAAGAATTGATACGTCGGATATCTTCATTAAATAAATTTTTGAGTAGCTTGAACATAGGGTAATTATATCTTAAAAAACACCGGTCTGGATCTGTTCTTTCTGACGAGAGAAAAGATCCAGACAAAGGTGGCTCCTCTAGCTATTTTTGGGCCTAATTATTTCGAAACCACAAAGTGGTTGCAAAACTTTCGGAATTTTAACTGAACCGTCGGATTGTTGATGATTTTCAATAATAGCTAAAACGGCACGATCAGTAACAAGAGTGGCATTTAAAATATGGACAAATTCGTTTTTACCATCAATTTTGACTTTAGTATTGAGACGACGAGATTGATAATCACCGCAGTTACTGCATGATTGAGTTTCACGATAAGCGTTTTGACCAGGAAACCAAGTATTGATGTCGTACATACGGCGATTTGGCTGGGGAAGATCACCAGTACAAGCCTTGACGATTTGATATGGCAATTCTAGTTCTTGCATTAATTCTTCTTCATTAGCCAACATTTCTAAACACATAGCGTCAGAAATTTTATAGTCTGGCAGGGTAAAAACATTCATCTCGACTTTATTAAAGAAATGAACGCGAAGCATGCCTTTCATGTCTTTACCATAAGTCCCCGCTTCTCTTCTAAAACAAGGCGAAAAATTGACATATTTAATTGGAAAATTTTTTGAATCTAAAATTTCATCCGTATGATAAGGAACAACCGCATGTTCAGAACTGGAAATAAAAATAAGGTCGTCTTCGGGAATGGAATAATAAGCATTCATTAAATTTTTATTACTGGCGTAACCACATTTCCATTCAGTATCACTCTTAATCATAACTGGAGGGATCATACCAAGAAAATCTTTTTTGGCTAATTTATTGAAAGCATAATGCATAACCGCCATTTCTAGAATGGCACCTTGACCTTTAAAATAGCCAAAACGAGAACCAGAAACTTGAGCTGCTTTTTTGATATCGATAATATCTAGTTTTTCACCAAGATCAGCATGATCGAGAGGTTGAAAATCGAATTTAGGAATTTCACCAACAGTTTTATAAACAACATTTTCAGTGTCGTCTTTACCAATAGGAGTATCTTCTGATGGAATATTAGGAATTTCTTCTAGAACAGAATTTTGTTTGTCTTCAATTTCTTTTAAATCAACTTCTAAAGTTTTTAATTTTTCTTTAATTTCTGAGGCTTTTTTTAATTGCTCATCAGTTGGTTTGCCTTTAATTTCACGACTAATAGAATTTTGTTGTGATCTAAGAGTTTCAACTTGAGAAAGAATTTCACGACGAGTTTTATCAAAGTCTAAAACTTTATCAGCAAGGGAAGAATCTTTTTGGCGATTAGCAAGCGCGGTTTTGACGAGTTCTGGTTGTTGTCTGAGTAAATTTACGTCAATCATTTGATGCTTTTATTGTAACAAAAGCAGAGCAAAAAAAAACCCGCAGTTTCATCGCAAATTTATTCTTCTTTTCTCATCGAGGGAAATAAAATGACGTCTTTGATGGTGGAAGAATCGGTTACAAGTTGGACAAAACGATCAACACCCATTCCCCAACCAGCAGTTGGAGGCATTCCGTATTCCAATGCACGAATGTAATCAGAATCAAATTGAGAGGCAATTTCAGAACCTTTATCAGCCAATTTTTGTTCATCTAGCCAGCGAGCACTTTGATCTTCTGGATCGTTTAATTCGTTGTAGGCTTTTAAAAATTCGGTGCCACAGACTAATAGTTGGAAGGAAGCAATTTTGGAAGGATCATTTTCTTTTCGCTTAGCTAAAGCAATCATTTCCGACGGATAATCCATAATAAAGGTAGGTTCAATAATTTCTGGACGAACATGTTCTTTGTAAAGGGCGTCAAAACAAGCACCTAAACCATAAACTCCTTTTAGATCTAATTTTAAATTTTTAGTTTCTAATGCTTTTTTAAATTCTTCTTCTGTTTTGATTTCATTAATATCTATTTTGGTTTTATTTAAAATAGCATCACGGAAAGTTAAACGTTTAATTGGTTTAGAAAAATCTAATTCAGTTCCCTGAAAAGAAATCTTTAGAGTATTTTTAATAACCATTAATAAATGTTTGATTAAATCTTGGGTAAATTGCATTAAAACTTCATAATCAACATAAGCCCAATAAAATTCAATTTGAGTAAATTCCGGATTATGAAAACGAGAGACACCTTCATTTCTAAAATCACGGCTAACTTCATAAACTTTTTCAAAACCGCCAACGATTAGGCGTTTTAGATAGAGTTCATCAGAAATGCGAAGATACATATCAGTGTCTAATTCGTTGTGATGAGTGACAAAAGGTTTAGCGGCGGCACCACCATATATTGGTTGAAGCACCGGAGTTTCAACCTCCATAAATCCGTGATCATCTAAGAAATGGCGCAATTCAGATAAAACTTTAGTTCGAGTTTCAAAAACTTGACGAGACTCTGGATTAACAATCAAATCAACATAGCGCTGACGATAGCAATCTTCTTGATCTTTTAAACCGTGGAATTTTTCGGGGAGAGGGCGAATATTTTTGGTTAAAATTTGAAATTGCTGAACATCAATGGTTATTTCTCCTGCAACGGTTTTAAAAACTTTTCCAGAAATGGAAACAATGTCACCCAAATCAAGAAGCTTGGTTTCAGACATTTTATCTCCGAGAGTGTTTTGTTGGAAAAAGATTTGAATTTTACCGACACGATCTTGAAGATCGGCAAACATAATTTTACCGTGGCCACGAAGAGACATAATACGACCAGCAATTAGAACAACCTGATCCATTTTTTCTTTGGCGTCAGCGGTCGATATCTTGTCTTCTAAATTAGGTTGAGGATAAATATTAGAATAAGTCTCTTTTAATTTTTCTAATTTTTCTTGACGTTGTCTTTGAAGTTCGTTTAATTTTGTGTCTGCCATAGTCAATTTTAGCAGATAGAGATAATTTTGTAGGTAATTTTACCGGCTGGAGCACTGACTTCGACTTTATCATTTATTTTTTTACCAAGCAGAGCAACTCCTAACGGCGATTTATCTGAAATTTTATTGGCATTTGGATCAGCTTCTAAGTGAGTAACAATACTAAATTCCTTAGTTGAATTACCAGAGATTTTAATTTTTACAGTACAACCAACTTCAACTTGATTTCGTTTACATTCACCACTGATTATTTTGGAATCTTCGAGGGTTTCTTCTAAAACATCGATTTTGCTATTAACGACTTCCAATTCTTCTTTTAATTGGGTAGCCAGACCATCTTCACCAGATTCGTCTGGTTGAGCGACATCTTCAATTTGAGTGATTAAATGTTCTTGTCTCTTTTTAAGTTCATTTAGTTGTTCTGTGAGACTGTTGTAACCTTCCTGAGTTAATAAATTTTTTTGACTCATTTTTTTATTTAATGAAAATAAATCCCCTGTTTGTTTTCAGGGGTTTTTGGTTATTGGAGTATATGTTAAAGTAAATGCTTTTCTTTGTCAATTGTTTATTAGTACAATAGATTATGTTGGATTTTTTTAGATTAGTTCCCAAAAAAAGAACTGTTAAGATTAAGTCTAAAAAAGGGATAATTTTTAATAATCCGTCTGGAAATAAGAAATATTTTTTTTATGGCGGAACATTGCTTTTTTTGACGGCAATTATTTATTTGGCTTATTTATACTGGCCATTGGCTAATTCAATCGCTATTTACAACAGAAAAAAGAATAGTCCAGCAGAAGTGGTTGATATTAAGAAAGAGGTAGAAACCAAGGTTCCGGTGGAAGAATTTTCAATTAGAATCCCTAAAATTATGGCTATTGCCGAAATTAAGGCTAATGTTTCACCGTTTGATAAAAAAGAATATTTACCGATTTTAGAACAAGGTTTGGTGGCCCAAGCTAAAAATAGTTCAATACCCGGACAAAAAAACAGAGCTATTTATCTTTTTGCACATTCAACCAGTCAAGGGGCACAAATGTTAAGAAAAAATTCAGTTTTTTATCTTTTAGGGGAATTAAAAAACGGTGATCCAATTTTTATTAATTATAATGGGCAAGTTTATGGTTATAAGGTCTATAACCAAAAAGTGGTTGAGGCAAAAGAAGTTGATTACTTAAACTATGGTGAAAAAGATAAGGAAATTTTAATTTTACAAACCTGCTGGCCATTGGGAACTGACTGGAAAAGATTGTTAATTTTTGCCGAAAGAATTTAGTTTTTTTGTTATAATTGGTTTTGATATGCCAATTGACTTATCTTTAACCCAAAACTGTTGGGATGACTTGGAGAAACATATTACTGATGGCGGATTTAACAGGGAAAAAATAAAAAAATGCTTTGATTTTGCCGAAAAGGCCCATTCTGGACAAAAAAGAGAATCTGGAGAACCTTACATAACTCATCCAGCTTGGATTGCTAAAGTAGTCATGCAACTGCATATTGGAGAAGAAGCAGTTTTAGCGGCTTTACTTCATGATTGTGTTGAAGATACCGATACCACGCTAGATAAAATAGCAGAAGAATTTGGAGACGAAGTGGCACTTTTGGTCTCTGGTTTAACGGAAGTGGCAAAAAAAACTAAAGGAGTAGAAATTAATCAACCTAATATAGAACTTTTTAGAAAGTTTTTATTCTCTTCTGTAAACGATGTCAGAGTTTTGATTTTGAGATTAATCGATAAATTACATAACGGATTGACTATTAAATATCTTTCACCAGAAAGACAACTTAGATATGGTAAAAATATTTTGAGAGTTTATGGGCCAGTGGCCGAATATGTGGGTCTACATTTCTTTAAAAAAATAATAGAGGATATCGCCTTTGAGATTGTTTATCCTAAAGAAGCCGACGAATTAAGAAAGATGTTTGAAGACAATCGCAAAAACGAAATTAAGGCTTTAGCATTGGTAAATAAAGATTTAATTGATTTGTTAAAAATAAACAATATAAACGGAGCAATAGTGGAAGGAAGAATTAAAAGTCTTTATAGTACATTTTTAAAAATTCAAAAAAAAGGAAAAGATAGAATAAAAGATAGGGTCGCCTTGAGAATTTTGACGGAAAATGTGGCTGATTGTTATAACATTTTAGGGTTATTACATGCCAAATATCAATATTTAGAGGATGAATTTGTAGATTACATTGCTAATCCAAAACCAAACGGTTATAGATCAATTCAAACAACAGTTGTTTGGAAAGAAAAATTAACAGTGGAAATCCAAATCAAAACTAAAGACATGCATGATTTTAATGAATTCGGACCAGCGTCTCATATTGCCTACAAGTTAGGTACAGAGGTGGCTGATGGTAACCACGGAATGGAATGGGTTAAAGATTTGGTTCAATGGCAAAAAAACGATAAAGATATCGTTAATTATCGATTACAGGTCTTAACTAATTACATTTATGTTTTTACTCCAAAGGGAGACACTATCCAACTAGACACTGAAAGTACGGGGTTGGATTTTGCTTATAGGATACATACTGAAGTTGGTGATCACTGTAATGGAATTAAAATAAACGGCAAAATGGCAAAACTAGATACTGAACTTAAAACGGGTGATGTAGTGGAAGTGTTAATGAATAAAAAATTAAATGTTAATAAAAATTGGCTGGAAGTGGCTAAAAACCAGTGGGTTAAGGGACATATTAGAAAAATGGCCAAAATTGACGAAAACAATGAAATTTGATATAATTATATTATAGGTTGTTTAATAAACAATTAAACTAATGACAGAAAGCGAAGGATCAAATTACACAAAAGAAGATTTACGATCGCTTCATCTTAATGATGATGAAATAGTTGAGATTAATAGGCATCCATTGGGTGACGGTGAAAAAGATGATGATGTTTTAGTGATAGATTCCGAAGGTAAAAAAATTTATAGACCTGAAGACGCTGGAGCAATATATAAAATAAAACAAGAAAAAGATACTCTACTAGACTTGAGAAAAAGACAATTTTGGATAATTCAATATATTAAGAAAGAAATGGAAGAAAAAGGAGATGATCGACATTTATTTTTGATAGGAAAAGGATGGTCAATAGAAAGTCAAAAAGGATTTAACGGACGTGATTTTTTCAGAGGTTTTTTGGAAAATGATGTATTGGCAGAGAAAGAAAAAAATGGTTTGAAATTAATACCGTTTGATAAAAGTAGTGAAATTAAAATTAGTTATACTAATCCCTATGACGGCGAAACAAGATTTCGAAAAATACCACATTTTAATGCTAGAAATGAAGTGCCTAAACTTGATTTAATGGACCCAAAAATAAATAGTCCGGAAGAACTTAATAAACGAATTATGTTAATAAACAAAAAATGAGAGAAAGATTTATTCTGGCCGAAGGCCAAATTAGTTTTGATGATATCGGTGACCCAGATTGGAGAAATAAAATTGGAAGAATGACTCATAAAAAAATGGAACTTTTATCACTAAGAGAAAAAGAGTTTTGGAAAATCTATGGAATTAAAAAAGAAATGGAAGAGAGAGGAGATGAAAGAACTTTATTTTTAATTAGAAGAGGTACAGAAATAGCGAGTAAAGAAAAAAATCTATTCAAAGGTGATTTATCAAAGCGAGATGTGTTGGCTTTTGAAAGTAAAGATTATTTAGAAATAAGACCATTATTTTCTAAAGATAAAATTGTTATTAATTATTTTGACCCAAAAATTGGAGAAAGAGTTAGAAAACCTATAGAACAATTTCAAATACAAAAAGAAGGAGTTGATCGTTTAAATTTGATGGAAATAAAAAACGAAGAGCAGTTTTGGAAGGCAATGAAACCTAATAAATAATTATTGGATTGTTTTTTTAATTAATTTTTTACGATAATTATTGGCAAAACGATGGGCTTCGTTGCGAAGATTTTGAAGTAATAAAAGGGCTGATGAATTTTTTGGTAGATTAATTTCAACCCAATCAGTGGGAGTTTTGATAAATATGGTTTCTTGTTTTTTAGCAAGACCAATGATAGGTAATTGGCAAATAGAATTGGCGGCAGAAACTTGCGGTTTACCACCGTCAACCAGAATAAAATCCGGTAAGGTCCATTCCTGGTGTTTAAGACGGCGATAAATAACTTCTTTAATCATAAATTGATCATCTGGAGTAACTTTGGAATATATTTTAAATTGGCGATATTGATCCTTACTAATATTTCCATTTTGAAATACAACCATGGAACCGACAAAATATTTAGATCCGAGATTGGAAATATCATAAGCCTCAAAACGGTTAATATTGTTCAAATTGGGAAAATAGGGAGATAAAATAGTTTTTAATTCGTTAAGCGATTTACCAATTTGATCTTCTTGAAGATTAATTCTCTGATATAAATTAGTGAGGCTTTTCCAGCCAGAAATTATGTAATTTAGGGCATTAATTTGATCACGACGAAGAGCGGCCATTTCAAAGTTTTCTGATTTAGAAAAAATTGTCATTTCCTTGGTTAATTTAGAAATTAAACGAGAAAAATTGCCATTTAAAATACTTTTAATTTTGTTAATATTTTTTTTATATTCTTTAATTTCCGGGTTAGGTCCAGGACAAAGATTTAAATGACAATATAGACATTTTTTAGGACTGTGGTGAGACGAATAAAAAGGAAATATGGCTCTAATAGTTTTTAAAAGATTTTTGACAGCTGAGCTGTCAGGAAAAGGACCATAAAAAATAGAATTGGAATTAAGAGTAGATTTAAAAGCTGGTTTAATTATGGGAATTTTATCCTTGGAAATAGTGATGTAAATATAACTTTTATCGTCTTTTAGTTGAGAATTAAATTTCGGCCGATACTGTTTAATTAAACTTGATTCTAAAATTAAGGCTTCAATTTCAGATTGAACAATTTTAAAATCTATTTTGGTAATTTGAGAGACTAATTGTTTGGTTTTATACCCTAAAGCTTCGTCATTTTTGAAATATTGAGTGACTCGTTTTTTTAAATTAACAGCCTTACCAACATAAATTATTTTATTGTCAGAATTTTTATAAATATAGACACCTGGTGACGAAGGAAGGTTTGAAATTAGTTTATCAAGTTGAAAGTTCATCAAGTTATAAAATAATTTATAAATTTTTCTTTAGATATTGACCAGTATAACTACGGGGGCAATTAATAATGTCATTAACTGTGCCAACGGCCACAACTTCCCCACCCTTTTCTCCCCCTTCAGGTCCAAGATCAATTATCCAATCTGAATTTTTAATAACATCTAAATTATGTTCGATTAAAACTACAGTGTTACCTCTATCAACTAATTGACGCAAAACTTTAATTAATTTATCGACATCATAAAAATGAAGACCAGTGGTGGGTTCGTCAAGAATATAAAGCATTTTACCGTCAAACTTTTTAACTAATTCACGACTGATTTTAAGACGCTGAGATTCTCCACCGGAAAGAGTATTCGACGGTTGGCCTAATTCTAAATAACCAAGACCGACATCTTGAATTGTGGTTAATTTTCTTTTTAATCCAGACAAATTTTTAAAAAATTCAGCAGCTTCATCGACGGTCATTTTTAAAATTTCGGCAATATTTTTACCTTTATACTCAACCTCGAGAGTTTCATCTTTAAAACGACTGCCATGGCATTCATCGCAAGTGACAAAAATATCTGGCATAAATTGCATTTCGATTTTAATTTGGCCTTGACCCTCACAAACAGGACAACAACCCTCTTTGAGGTTAAATGAAAAACGATTTGGTCCAAAACCTCGTAATTTAGCTTCGACAGTTTGAGCCATTAAACCACGAATGTCATCTAAAATTTTGGTATAAGTGGCTGGGTTGCTACGGGGAGTACGACCGATTGGAGATTGATCAACTAAAAGGACATCGGAAATAAATTCAGTGCCGGTTATTTTATCAAATTGACCAATGGTTCCATAATAAGAACCAAGGGTGGCTTTACGGACACCACCATAAAGAGTATCGTGGATTAGAGTAGACTTACCAGAGCCAGAGACACCGGTAACACAAATTAATTTATTAAGAGGAAAATCGACGTTAATATTTTTTAAATTCCATTGATGGGCATTGATAATAGAAATTTTGGAAGTTGTTTTAATGTTGGTATCTTTTGGTTTAGATTCGACTTTTAATTTTCCCGATAAATATTTTCCCGTTAAAGATTTCTGACTATTTTTTATATCCTCCAAAGAACCCTGGGCTATAATTTCACCACCAAGTTTTCCGGCATGTAATCCAAAATCAACGATATAATCGGCATTTTTAATAACATCTTCATCATGTTCAACAACAACAACAGTATTACCTAAGTCCTTTAGTTTTTTAAGGGTACCAATAAGACGATCATTATCCCGAGAATGAAGGCCAATTGTTGGTTCATCAAGGATGTATAAAACCCCGGTTAAACCAGTACCAATCTGACTGGCTAAGCGAATACGCTGTGATTCACCACTAGAAAGGGTACCGGCTTCACGATCAAGGCTGAGATAATCAAGTCCAACTGCTAATAAAAACTCTAAACGGGCAGCCAATTCTTTCTTAATAGGAATAACAATTTCCTTTTCTTTATCGCTCTGTAAAATAGAATCTAAATTATTGATCCATTTTTCTAGTTTTTCGATAGGAAATTGAGTCACTTCATAAATTGTTTTTTCTAAAACGGTAATAGATAAAGCTTCTGGACTGAGACGTGAACCATGACATGAACTACATTCTTCTTTAATCATAAATTTTTCTAATTCTTCTCTGATACCGTCATTTTGGGAAGTAATGTAACGATTTTCAAGCATTTTGGCTTTCCACTCAGGAAATTGTGACCTATCAATTTGAAATTTTGAACCTAAACCTTTACATTCAGGACAGGCACCTTCTGGGGAATTAAAAGAAAAAAGACGAGGTTCAATTTCTGGAAGTGAAAGATTACAGATAGGACAGGCATAATTCTCAGAATAAAGTGTATCTGTCATTTCTTTTGGATTGTCTGGAAAAGAAAAACCCGGATCTTTAACTTCAGAAACCACAGTTAAACCGTTTGATAACTTCATGGATTGTTCAACGTCATCGACTAAACGATCATAAATAGCTTTTTCATCTTTTAGGGAATCTTTGTTAATAGAAAGACGATCGATGATGGCGTCGATATTGTGTTTATTCGTTTTGGCAATGCCAAAATCAGAATATAAATCGATTAGATGACCGTCAACTCGAATTAGCTTATAACCTTGTTTTCTTAAATTTTCAGTAAGTCCACGAAAATCCCCCTTTTTATCACGAACAACCGGAGCTAAAATCATAATCCGATAAATATTTAGACCATGGGCGTTATTATGGGCAATATTTAAAATTTGAGTAACGATTTGTTTACTAGTCTGAGGAGCTACTTCACGACCACATTGAGGACAATGAGGATGACCGATACGAGCAAAAAGCAGACGGAGATAATCGTAAATTTCAGTGACAGTGCCGACAGTAGAACGAGGATTATGAGAAATAGCTTTTTGATTTATAGCAATTGATGGTGATAAACCTTCAATTAAATCAACATCGGGACGCTTCATGTTACCTAAAAATTGACGAGCATAGCTTGATAAGCTTTCTACATAACGACGTTGACCTTCAGCAAAAAGGGTGTCAAAAGCCATGGAAGATTTACCAGAACCAGAAACTCCAGTAAAAACTGTTAATTTATTTTTAGGAAATTCAAAGGAAACATTTTTTAAATTGTTTTCCCTAGCTCCTTTGACTATTATTTTATCGATCATATTTTTTCTAATTCTTTAATTTGGTCACGAATTTTGATGGCTTCTTCAAAATCTAAAGTAAAAGCAAAATTACGCATTTGTTTCTTTAAGTCCTTAATATGTTTAAGTTTTTGAGGTGGAGTCAGAGAAGAAACATCGACTTTTGACCATTCTGGTTTGATTTCTGTCTTGATCATTTCGATAATTTGTGGACGGATAGATTTTACCACTGATTTGGGAATAATATTATTATCTTGATTATATTTTAATTGAATTTTACGACGACGATTAACCTCTTTAATAGCACCATCCATGGCATCAGAGACGGAATCGGCATATAAAATTACTTGACCATCAATGTGGCGAGAGGCTCGACCCATGGTTTGAATTAAGGATGATTTGGAACGTAAAAACCCTTGCTGATCAGCGTCGAGGATAGCAACTAAACTAACTTCGGGTAAGTCTAAACCTTCGCGTAAAAGATTAATACCAACTAAAACATCATAATTTCCAGAACGTAAATCGTCTAGAATTTTAGATCTTTCCAAAGTTTCTATATCTGAATGAAGATAGGCCACTTTAAGTTTTTCACCAGTTTTAACTGGATCGGAAAGATAAGTCGATAAGTCCTCGGCCATACGTTTAGTAAGAGTGGTAACTAAAACTCTTTCTTTTTTAATAACACGTTTTTTAATTTCTTCAATTAAATCAGGAATTTGGTTTTTGCTTGGTTTAATAGTAATTTGGGGATCGACTAGACCGGTAGGACGAATTATTTGTTCGGCAACATTATTTTGGGAATCGTTAATTTCATATTGAGAAGGAGTGGCGGAAACATAAATAGTTTTAGTAATTCTGGAATTAAATTCGTCGAAAGTTAATGGACGATTATCGAAAGCAGAAGGAAGCCTAAATCCGAAATCAACAAGATTTTTTTTACGAGCTAAATCGCCAGCAAACATTCCGCCGATTTGAGGAACGCTAACGTGAGATTCATCAATAACAGTTAAAAAATTATTTCCCCAAAGATGACGAAAATAATCAACTAAAGAGTATGGAGGATCGCCGTGTTTTCGGTTTTTATCAAAATAAATTGAATAGTTTTCAATACCATTGATATAACCAGTTTCTTGGAGCATTTCTAAGTCATATTCGACTCGTTGTTCGATTCGATGGGCTTCCAGAATTTTGCCTTGTTTTTTAAATATTTCGGCTTGCTTGACACAATCACGACGAATATTATCGAAAATTTCGGGCAAATTTCTAGAACCGCTAACATATTGTTTAGCAGGAAAAAGTTTAAAATCTTCAAAATCTTTTTCTTGAGCAGTCATTGGATGATGTTGAGTAATTTTGACTAAACTTTCGCCATTAAATTCTAATGATAGAAAAGAATCTGTATAAGATGGCCAAATTTCGATAGTCTCTCCCCTGACCCGAAAAGTTGAACGTTTAAATTCTAATTCAGAGCGAATATAAAAGAGAGAGATAAAAGATTCAAATAGTTGGCGACGAGGATAATTTTGGCCAACTTTTAGGTCTAAGGTTAGATTGGCAAATTCGGTTGGGTCACCGATGTTATAAATACAACTAACCGAAGCAACAATAATATTGTCATTACCTGATAAAAGATTAGACGAGGCTTCAAGACGAAGTCTGTCAATTAAATCATTAATTTGAACTTCTTTGGCAATATAAGTATCAGAAGCAGGAAGGTAGGCTTCTGGCTGATAATAATCATAATAAGAAACAAAATAAGAAACTTTATTTTTAGGGAAAAGTTCTTTAAATTCTTGATAAAGTTGACCGGCTAAAGTTTTATTGTGAGAAATTACTAAGGTTGGTAATTGGGTTTTTTGAATGACATTGGCGATAGTGAAAGTTTTACCAGATCCAGTGACACCTAATAAAGTTTGACGATTAATACCGTGCTGGATGTTAGAGACCAATTTGTCGATAGCTTGGGGCTGATCTCCTGATGGTTGAAACGATGAATTTAACTCAAAAAGCATGTTTTAATTTTATCATGGTTTTGGGTTTTATTTGGGTAAATAATTGAGCTAGTTTGTTTTATTGAATATATTCATTTTTCAAAATATACTGACTTTATATGAAAACTGGGTTAATTGAAGTAATCTGTGGACCAATGTTTTCTGGTAAAACAAGTGAATTGGTCAGACAAATACAATTATCTTTAATTTCAAAGATAGAAGTAATGGCTTTTAAGCCAAAAATTGACAATAGATATGAAAGCGACAAAATTTGCACCAATGATGGTTATTGTATTAAATCAATAGTGGTCAATAAATCGACAGAAATTATTGATTATATTAATAAGGCCGAAAAACCAATCGAAAAAGTTTTTATTGACGAAGTCCAATTTTTTGATGAAAAGATAGTCGCAGTGGTTAATTTTTTAGCAAAAGAAAAAGGAACTGATGTTATCTTGGCCGGTTTAATTCAAGATTTTAAAGGGGCACCATTTGGCCAGATGGCAAATTTATTGGGTATAGCCCAGAAAATAAAAACCTTAACAGCTATTTGCGTTTGTGATAAAAAAAATGGTTGTATATGTAGAAAACCGGCCTATTTTACCCAAAGATTAATTGATGGGAAACCAGCTTCATATAATAGCCCAATTATTTTAGTTGATGGAATAAATTCTTATACGGCTCGATGCGAAGAACACTGGGAAGTTCCAGATAGACCTAAAACCAAATTGTAATATTGTAAACACTTAGAGATACATGTAATATTTTTGTAAACATGCTTACAAAAATATTATCGATGGCAAATGTTGGTTTAAAAACCGAAAATGTAGACGTTGAAGTTAATGTGGCCGAAAAAGGTTTTCCTGGGTTTGGAATTGTAGGTTTGGTAAGTAAAGCGGTGGAAGAAACAAAAGAAAGAGTAAAAACAGCTATTATTAATTCTGATTTAGAATTTCCGACAGCTAAAATTACAGTTAATTTAGCACCAGCAGACGTAGTTAAAGAGGGTTCTGCTTATGATTTACCGGTAGCAATTGGAATTATTTCGGCGATCGGAGAAGTTGTTTTGCCAAAAGAAAAAGCTTACTTTTATGGAGAGTTATCTTTAGATGGAAGTTTACGCCATACTAGAGGGGTATTTTTGTTGGCATTGTTGGCAAAAGAAGAAGGAGTAAAAAATATTTTTGTGCCAAGAATGAGTGCTAACGAGGCCAGTGTGGTTGAAGATGTAAATGTTTATCCTGTTGATAATTTAAAAAGTTTAATTCGCCATTTGAAGGGTGAAAAAATAATCGAACCATTAAAACCAATAAAAGTGACTGAAATACTAAGCGATATAACTCCAGAATTTGATTTTAGTGAAATTTTAGGGCAACCACAGGCTAAAAGAGCTTTAGAAATCGCAGCAGCTGGTGGACATAATATTTTTATGATGGGGCCACCTGGTTCTGGAAAAACAATGTTGGCTCGAGCAATGGCAGGAATTCTGCCAAATTTGACTGAAAGAGAAAGTTTGGAGGTAACAAAAATTTATTCTTTAACAGGAAATATTCCACCAGGAGGATCTTTAATTAGACAAAGACCATTTAGAAGCCCACATCACACAACTTCACAAATTGGATTAATTGGTGGTGGAAGTAATCCCCATCCGGGAGAAATTTCGTTGGCTCACAGAGGAGTTTTGTTTTTAGACGAATTTCCGGAATTTGGGAGAAATTCGCTTGAAGCATTAAGACAGCCACTGGAAGATGGGTATGTTTGTGTGTCTAGAGCGGCTGGCTCAGTTACTTTTCCGGCACAATTTATATTAGTGGCAGCGGCTAATCCTTGCCCGTGTGGACATTTAGGTGATCCTAAAAAAGAATGTAAATGCAGTAACTACCAAATTTTGAATTATCAAAAAAAATTATCTGGGCCAATTATGGATCGAATTGATTTACATCTAATAGTGCCGGCTGTCGATGTAAATAATCTAATGATTGATAAAGAAAAAATAAAAGGAGAAAGTTCAATAGAAATTAAAAAAAGAATAAATGAGGCCAGAAAAATTCAAAGTGAAAGATTTAAAAATCTAGCTCATGTCCACAGTAATTCAGATATGAAAAACAGCCACTTAAAAGAATTTGCTAAATTGAGTGATGATGCAAATTTATTCTTAAAACAGGCAGTTAATAAATTTGCTTTATCGGCCAGATCGTATTTTAGATTAATTAAAGTGGCGAGAACTATTGCTGATTTAGAAAAATCGGAAATTATAAAAGAGTTTCATATAGCAGAAGCACTTCAATATAGAGTTCGAGGAGAGAATTGATGTTTAAAAAAGAAAATTATAATAAAGGAAAAAATGGCGAAGAAATGGCAAAAATTTTTCTATTGGAGAAAGGGTTTAATTTGATTGAAATGAATTATGAAAATGTAATTGGGGAAATTGATTTGATAATGACAGATAAAGATTGGCTGGTGTTTGTGGAAGTTAAATTAAAAATTGGTGATAAATTTGGAAGTCCAGAGGAAATGATTAATAAAAGAAAATTGGCTCAGATAAAAAGAGTAGCTGAGAGCTATTTGGTTTTAGAAAATGACACAATTAAAAATTTTAAAAAATATCGAATTGATGCAGCGTGTATTGTATTAAACGAAGATCAAACATTAAAAAGAATTAATCATTATATGAATATATGAATGAGTGGAAAAAATGGCCAATAAAAATTGTTGAGAAAAAGGATTTTCCTAAAAGTCTTAAGAAAATAAAAGATTGTCCAGAAAAAATATATTATCGGGGAAACTGGAATCAAAAAATTTTTGAGAAAACTTTAGCAATTGTGGGAAGTAGGGCGATGACTAGATATGGAAAAGAAATAATCACTAAATTTATGCCAAATTTAATTGGAGAAAAAATAACCATAGTTTCTGGATTTATGTATGGTGTCGACAGTGAAGCTCATAAAAATTGCTTGGAATGTGGAGGAAAAACAGTGGCTGTCTTAGGTAGTGGATTGGACGAATTGTATCCGATTCAAAACGATAAATTATATACAGAAATATTAGAAAAGGAGGGATTGATAATATCAGAATACGAACCAGATTTTAAAGCAACTTTATGGAGTTTTCCCCAACGAAATAGAATTGTCTCAGCTTTATCGACAATGGGAGTTTTAATAATTGAGGCTGGGTTAAAGTCTGGAAGTTTAATTACGGCCAAATTAGCTTTGAAACAAAATAAAAAAATATTGGCAATTCCTGGCCAAATTGGAAGTAAAACAGCTGAAGGAACAAATTGGTTAATTCAAAGCGGCGGAGCTAAAATGGTAACTTGCGTTGGCGATATCTTAGGAAATTCTATTCACTGTCCTGATCAACAAAATTTATTTAAAGATTACAGCAACTTATCAGATTTGGAAAAACAAATTGTAGAGATATTGGAAAACGAGGAAATAACGATTGATGAATTGTGTATGAAAGTTAAGTCACCAATTAGCGAAATTTCAACAACAATATCAATGATGCTAATGAGAGATTTGATTGTCCAAGAAAACGATAAAATTTATCTTAGTTAAAGGAAAGCACCCCAATCAGCAATCGGGGCAACGTTACCAACAACAAAATTAATGGCGTAAAGAAGAATGGCAGGAAAAATAATTAAAAAAATTATTTTTACAGATTTTTTATTTAAAAATTTAGCAAAGGCTAATAATAGGAAAGGATAAACTGGGGCAATATAACGACTGATATCGCGGTGGGCAACTAGAAGGGTGGCAAAAGTAAAAAGAGCAGGAAAGATAGTAATGATGTCAAATTTGTATTTTTTGAATAAACGATAAACGCCATAAATTGCAATCAAATAAATATAAATAATATCTTCTAACCAAATCGTATTAATCCAAGATTTAGTGCTGATAAAAACTAGATATGGTAATTTGTTGAGATGAAAATTATCACCACTATTAAAATAAGCCCAAAAATCCCCTGTTTGCAAATGATATAAATTGAAAATGGCAAAAATTGTAATTGGAGTTAATATAAACCAAAAATATTTTTTTAAAATAGCAATGAAATTTTTATTTTTAATTAATTCATAAATGGCCATTATTCCATAAGAGGCAAATAGAATAATTCCGGGACTTTTAAGACTTTGAGTTATGGCTGCGAAGATGGCAGAAACTAAATATTTACCTTTTTTGAAGTAAAAAAGAGAAGCGATAATCGAAGCTAAAAACCAAGTTTCAGGAGCTCCGATTTGACGTAAGATAAAAAGACGGGCGGGAAAAAAAATGAAAAGAAGAGATAACCAAAAAGCTTTTTTTTCTTTGATAAAAAGTTTTAAAAATTCATATAAAATTAAAGTTAAGAAGACTGAACCAGACAGAGTAATTAAAAGCATGGCTTTTGGAGTGGAAATAAAATTAGAAAAGAAATTAATTAAAATCGGATAGCCCGGAAGATGAGCTGGGTAATATTCAAGAGGCTGAGGAAGAGAAAAATTAGGACCAATACAATTTTTGTTGTAGCCACATTTGGCAATAACCATATAGTTGGGACCATCATAATTAAAAAAAATGGTTTCCAAAGAGACGTTATTAAAACCAATTTTTCCAGGAAGATTAAAATAGAAAATAAGCCAAAAAACAACGCTAAAAATGACAGTTAAAGCTGTTAGCTTAAAATGACGATTAAATTTGATAAAATGCATCTAGTTAATTGTACAACATCTGGCCCTATCGTCTAATGGTTAGGACAGCAGATTCTCATTCTGCTAATCGGAGTTCGATTCTCCGTAGGGTCACAGAAAAATTAGAGTGATTTTGTTAAATTTGAAATTGACCAAATTTGTAAAGAATAATTTTTTTACCGTTTTTAAGAGTGGCAGTAACAGTGCGATCACTGGTGGCAATAATATCAGTATGAACGGCCGAATCATTGAAACCTAAATTTTCCCAATCTTTTGGAGTTAATTTATCTAACTTTTTGGAATAAGTGTCTTTATAAGCTGAGCCAAGGGCAATGTGGGTATTACCAAATTCACCACCAAAATTTTCGTCATAAAGGGTTTCCGCCATAAATTTATTGATTTTAGAAAAACGTTTGTCAGTTAGAGAAAACTCCCCTATTTTATTAGAATTTTCAACTTTAACTAATTGTTTCAAAAATTTTTCTCCAAAACCAGCTTGAGCATCAACAACTAAACCGTCTTTAAAAGTTAACTTTATATTTTTAATTAAATTACCTTGACGATAAAGCGGCTGATCAAAAAAAATGTAACCATTGGTTCCTCTCCAATCTGGTGAAGTAAAGATTTCAAAACTAGGAATATTACGACCACCACCACCGAGCCATTGACGATTTTCACCAATAATAATATCTAAATCTGTATCCTTGGCTTTAATATTGACTTTGGTTATTTCTAACTTATTTAATTTTTGTCGAATTTTATCTGATTTATGTTGGATCTGGCGCCACTTTTCAACTGAATTAGAGTGATTTAAATAACAGGCTTTAATAATCTGTTGCCAACATTGTTTTAATGTAAGCCCAGCCTCGGTAGCCATGGCAGAAGTGGCATACATACCAATAGTCCAAGTCAGTTTTCCCCGATTTTCTTTAATATCACGCCATTCTTTATATGGTTTAAAAACGCTGTTTCTTTCCATTATTTTTTGTGGATCAATTCCTTCTAATTCGTGAAGATTCGTGTCGGCTATTACCATTAAAAAATGATCGGCTTGTCGGATACGACCCTTAAGAAAAGCAGAAGGGAAAAATGTCAATTGGTCGTGGTCGGCCAACTCATAAAAAGTTCGATCCAAATTATCGGGTAAATATTGAATCATGGCATGGCCGCCAGATCTTAAAACTGCTTTTTGAAGAGAAATTAGAAGAGGTTTAGCCGACTCTGGAACCTGAAGAAAAACCACTTCGCCTTTTTTGATACCATGACCACTGTTTAAGGCAAAATTTACCAAAACATCGGCATAATTATCGAGTACTTTTTGAGATGGACAATACATAGATTATCCTCTGATGATGGCTAAAACTTCTTCGCGTTTTTGGGCCATTAATTCTTCCGTGTTGGCCTCAAGATTTAAACGAAGAAGAGGTTCTGTATTTGAAGATCTAATATTAAAGCGCCAATCTCCCATCTCAAAAGTCATTCCATCCATTCTTTCAATTGGAGCAACCGCTTTTGGTCCATAAGTTTCTTCTATTTTTGACAAGACAGACGGAGCATCAGCCACTTTTGAATTTATTTCACCGGAGATGTGATATTTGGAAAGCATTTCGTTGACGATTATTTCTAAAGATTTTTCAGAGTGAGAAAGGAAATCTAAAAGATAAATAAAAGTGGTTAAACCAGTATCGCATAAGAAAAATTCCTTAAAATAGTAATGACCAGAAACTTCTCCACCAAAATAAGCATTTTCGGCTTTCATTCTGGCTTTAATGTGAGTGTGACCAACACGATTTGGATAAGGGATACCACCACAGAGTTCAATTGTTTCTCTAACTACTTTAGAGGCACGGATATCATAAACAATTCCACAACCTGGATATTTTTTAATAAAATATTCAGCCAAAATGGCAGTTAAAAAATCACCAGGGATACATCGACCTTTTTTATCAATTACAAAGAATCTATCCCCGTCGGGATCAAACATAATACCAAAATCACTACCCTCTTGGGGAACTCTTTTTTGAATTTCGACTCTGTTTTCGGCAAGAAGTGGATCACCCCCATGATTTGGAAAATTACCATCTATTTCCCAAAACATAGGAATAATTTCAACTGTAGGAAGTTTATCATCAATCAATTTTAAAAATGGGCCAACCATACCATTGGCAGTATCGGCGTGAATTTTAAAATTTTTGAGCTTAGTGACGTCAATTAAAGATAAAACATAATCAACAAACTCAATATACATATTTTCTTCTTCAATGGTTCCTGGAATAGTGGAATCTCCTGGTAAATCGTCGTTCATAATAAATTCTTTTATTTCTTTGATACCGGCTTCTCCTGACAATAATTCGGGGATTTTTTTAACCATTTTGAAGCCAGAATATTCTTTTGGATTGTGACTAGCAGTGACATGAATTCCTGGAAGATTTCTAGTTTGGCAGGCGTAATAAAACATATCAGTTGAAGCCAAATCAACATCAATGACATTAACGCCAACTTTGTTTAAACCCATAATTAGGGCATTTTTCATTGATTCACCAGAAATACGACCATCACGACCAACAATAACTTTGGGTGGAAAATCCATATATTTAGCAAAGGCACGACCAATTTTTTCTGCTAATTCTTCATTGATTTGAGAAGAGTAAATACCGCGAATATCATAAGATTTAAAAATGGAAGTGTCAAGATTAATCATAAATTTAATGAAACTAATAACGAGATAAGTGGTTAAAGGATAACACATTTTAATATCTTTTTTGATAAAATTAGGCATGGATCAAATTAAATACGATGAATTCGCCAAAGTAGAATTTAAAATTGGCGAAATTAAAGAAGCAGTTGAAGTTGAAGGATCAGAAAAATTACTTAGACTTCAAGTTGATTTTGGTGAAGAAAATTTAAGGAATGTTTTTTCTGGAATTAAAAAATGGTATTCCCCTGTTGATTTGATTGGTAAAAAAACAGTTTTTGTAACTAATATAATCCCAAGAAAAATTATGGGCGAGGAGTCACAGGCGATGATATTTGGGGCCGAAAATGAAAGTGGCGAAGATATGAGTATTTTATTTTTAGATAAAGATTTACCTGTTGGATCTAAAGTTTTTTAATATGGAAATAATAGAAGAAATAAAAAAAATAATAATTGAAAGTGTTAAAAAATCAGGCATAGATTTTAATGAGAAAGAAATTAAAATTGAGCACCCGGCAGATATAAACTTTGGAGATTATTCCACAAATATTGCCATGATTTTGGCTAAAATAAAAAAGGATAATCCCAGGCAAGTGGCAGAAAAGATGCTTCGACAAATTCAGGATGTAAATTGTAAATTTATAGAAAAGGTTGAAGTTGCAGGAGCAGGATTTATTAATTTTTATTTAAAACCAGAATTTTTAATTAAAAAAGCCGAAAGTATTAATTATGAAATTGAATTTAGAAATAAATTAAAAGAAAACGGAAATGGAAAAACGATGGTGATTGATTATTCGGCACCAAATATTGCTAAGCCTTTTGGAATTGGACATCTAAGGTCGACTAATATTGGCCAAGCTATTTATAATATTTATAAAATTTTAGGATGGAATTGTATTGGTGATAATCATATCGGCGATTGGGGTACGCAATATGGAAAATTAGTAGCGGCAATCAAAAAATGGAACAAAAAAGATTTAGATAATTTAACAATTGACGATTTAGAAAAATTGTATGTCAGGTTTCATAAAGAAGCTGAAACGGACGAAAAATTAATAGAAGAAGGCAGAGATTGGTTTGCAAAACTAGAAAATGGAGATTCTGAAGCAAGAAAAATTTGGCAGAAATGTGTTGATATTTCATTAATCGAATTTAATAAAGTTTACAGATTACTAGGAGTACAAATTGATTTTATTCATGGTGAATCTTTTTATGAAGATAAATTGGAAAATGTGACCAGAGAAATTATAGATAAGGGAATTACTAAAAAGAGTGAAGGGGCAATAATTGTAGAATTTGCAAACATACCACCGGCAATGCTGAAAAAATCAAACGGAACAACCACATATTTTGCCCGTGATATGGCGACAATCAAATATAGAATGGAAAATTGGAAACCAAATTTAATAATTTATGAGGTTGGAGTTGATCAAGAATTACACTTTAAACAGGTATTTGAAACGGCAAAAATGATGGGGTGGATGCCTGACCAAGGAATGATTCATATTGCACATGGTTTAATTCGCTGGACAACTGGAAAATTTTCAACCAGAAAAGGCGACACAATCCATTTATCAGATGTGATTGATAAGGCCATGGAAAAAGCCAAAGAGATAGCTCAAAAAAGTACTGTTAATAAAAATTTAAGTGCAACTGAAAAAGAAGAAATGATTAAGTCGGTAGCAATTGGAGCCATAAAATTCAACGATTTAAGCAGTGATCCCAAAAAGGACGTTATCTTTGACTGGGATCAAATTATGAGTTTAGAAGGTGATTCTGGCCCATATTTGCAATACACTTATGCCCGATGTAAAAGTGTTTTAAATAAAACTAAAGTTAAAGAACAAAAAAATATAGGTGAAATTAATCAAAATATTAATGAAGATGAAACGGTTTTAACCAGAGAATTTTATAAGTTTGAAGAAAAAATTATTGAGTCAAGTGAACGCTTTTCCCCTTCAGTGGTGGCTGAATATTTACTAAATGTAGCTAGAAAATATAATGAGTTTTATGCCAAAAACAGAATTATTGATCAAAAAGAAGAGGTTTTCAGGGTGTTTTTAACTAGAACCACCGCCAGTATAATTGAGATTGGATTGGATTTATTGGGAATTAATACAATCGAGAGAATGTGACGATTAGTTTTCTTTAATTATTTGATAAAAGTGATATAATATGCATTATATGAGTAAAGAAAATATTGTATCTTTACAAACAAGTGAAGTAATTGGTGAGTTTTCAAAGGAAGAGGCCGAAAAAAATAAAAAGATATTGGATAATTATGGAATAACTTCTTTGTTTTCTGAATTAAAACAATCCGCTTCTGATTGGGATCAAAAAAAAGGAAAATCAATTATTGCATATGTTACAGAACCAAAAGATGTGAAGGAATCAGCAACATTAATATATATGCGGGGTGATTTTGATAAGTCTGGTAAAAAAGATTCTTTAACTGTGGTAGCTTCTGTATACGATCAAAACCGTATACACCTTAAATTCAGAGAAGTTAAAAAAAATAACGACGAAGAAAATGAAAAACCATCGGTTTTAGATATGTCTGATCCAATAAAAAACAAAGAAATGCTAGAAATAATTAGAACAAGGTTTTCAACGTATCTAAACCCTTCAAAAGCTTAAAGTGGTGTTATTTAAAAATCTTTTTGTAGATTTCGGAATAATGTGAAACAGGAATAAATTTAATGGTTTTTTTGACCTCTTTAGGAATATTAATTAAAGATTTTTCATTATCTTTCGGAATAAAGATGGTTTTTAAACCAGCTCGGTGAGCAGCTATAGATTTTTCCTTAAGACCGCCTATTTCTAATATATTTCCTCGTAAAGTTATTTCTCCTGTCATACCAATATCACGAGGAACAGCAACTTGTTTAAGGGCAGAAATTAGAGCTGTGGTGATAGCACCACCGGCACTAGGACCATCTTTAGGAGTGGCTCCTTCCGGAACATGAATATGGATATCAATTTTATGAAAATCTTGTTTAATACCAAATTCCTTAGATTGAGAACGAATATAAGAGAGAGCAGCCTGACACGATTCTTTCATAACTGAACCAAGTTTACCGGTTAAAATTAACTGGCCTTTACCCGGCATAACATTAACCTCGATAAAAAGTATGTCTCCACCAACTGAAGTCCAGGCAAGACCAGTCGACAAACCAATTTCGTCTTGTTTACCTTTTAAAGTTGAAGTGAATTTAGCTGGTCCTAAAAATTTTTTAATAATAACTTGGTTATTTAAATCAACTTGATCAACTTTACTGACAATAATTTTTTTGGCGACTTTTCTAAAAAGGCTGGCAAAAACTCTTTCTAATCCACGAACACCAGCTTCACGAGTATATTTATCAATAATGTATCTTATTGTTTCATCCTTAATTTCGGCAATATTATTTTCTTTTAAACCATTAGCCTTAAGTTCTTTTTTAATTAAGTAATTTTTAGCGATGTGAAATTTTTCTTCTTGGGTGTAACCAGAAAAATCAATAATTTCGAGACGATCACGAAGAGGACCAGGGATAGTTGATATATCGTTGCCGGTCAATATGAAAAATACTTTGGATAAATCGAGGGGAAAATCTAGGTAATGATCAACAAAATCATGATTTTGTTCTGGATCAAGAGTTTCCAAAAGTGCAGACGAAGGGTCCCCACGATAATCAGCTCCGATTTTGTCAATTTCATCAAGCATAAAAACAGGATTCATAGAATTGGCATCTTTAAGGCCCTTAACAATTCGACCAGGCATAGCACCAACATAAGTTCGACGGTGACCTCTAATTTCGGCTTCATCGCGAATACCGCCAAGAGAGGCACGGACAAAACTTTTACCCATAGCTTTGGCAATAGATTTACCAAGGGAAGTTTTACCAACACCTGGAGGGCCAATAAAGCAAAGAATATTGGCAGTGGGAGAAACTTCTTCACCTTTCTTTTTGTTTTTATTTTTAAGATTTAAAACGGCTAGATACTCAAGAATCCTTTCTTTAACATCTTTAATCCCATAATGATCTTGATCAAGATTTTTTTTAGCTTTCGATAAGCTGATATTTGACTTAGCATATTTACCCCAAGGTAATTCGACCACCATATCAAGGTAAGTTCTAATATAACTAGACTCTGGAGCCATGGAACCCATTTCAATAAGACGCTCTAATTCCTTAGCTAGTTTTTTCCTAATTTCAGGCGGAATATTTTTATTTTTAATTTTCTTTTCCAGATCAGAGAACTCCCCTGCACTAGATTCGCCAAGACGTTTTAATTCTTTTTCAATTTGACGTTTTCTTTCTTCCAAAACATTCCTTTTGACACCAGTATTAAATTTTTCTTGAGTTTTTTCTTCAATAGAACGTTCAAGTTCAGCAACTTTCATCTCTTGAATTAAATATTCAGTGGCAGCTTTTAAACGTTGGGTAACAATTAAAGTTTCTAACAAAACTTGTTTTTCGGGTATTTTAGCTTCAATAGAAAAACAAACTTGATCAGCTAAATCACTACTAGAAACTCCAGTGCTAAGCTGCATCATGGCAGGGAGATCAAACTGACGACCCATAGCAAAAGCTTTCTTAAGCTGACTCAAAAGAGCTTCAGCTGATTGCTGAATTTCAGCAACTGGTTCGGGAACAATAGGAAGATCGACATACTCGACCATGAAAAAAGGGTCACTTTGAATCAAATTTAGAATATTGACCCGGGAAATTCCCTTAACAATGGCATGAAGACTACCGTCGGTTTGGAGAATGTGTTCAATTTTAGCGAGGACACCGACAGTGTAAAGATCCTAGATCGGGGGTTTTTCAATGCGAGAATTTTGTTGAGTGGTAATGATTACTAATTTATTAGTATTATCATAAGCATGAAGTAAAGAATTCATTGATTCTTTACGACCGAAAAACAAAGAGGTTTCAACTGAAGGAAAAAGAATAATATTACGAAGAGGGATTAAAGGTAAGACTTTTCTTAAAGGTTGCGGCACTGGAATTGGGTTTTGATTAGTGTTTTCGGTCATATATTAGCAGTCTAGCACTTAGTTTGCTAAGTGTCAATTAATTTATTTAGTAGGGTTAATTATAACTTAAAAAAACTGATAGAATATATCGAATGCAGAAAGTAAGTTTAAATAAAATAAAATTTGGAAGAGTGGTGATTTTAGGGCGACCAAATACAGGAAAATCAACATTAATAAATGCTATTATGAGTCAAAAAGTGGCGATAACTTCGCCAATGGCTCAGACTACAAGAAAAAATACAAGAGTAGTTTTTGATGATAAACGAGGTAAAATTATTTTTTCAGATACTCCAGGGATTATTAATAAAGTATCAGATTTGATTGGTAAACGGGTTAATACTGAGGCTCCAAAAGAAATTGGCAGAGCTGATGTAATTTTGTGTGTAGTTGATATTTCTCGACCTAAGAATGAAGAGGAAAATAAAGTCATTGGATTAGTAAGAAAATCAAAGGCTAAAAAAATCTTAGTTTTCAATAAGATTGATCAAGCGATCGGAAGTAAAGATCATTTAGCTGAATACAATTATTTGGAAGAAGAGTTTGATAAGGTTATTTCAGTTAGCGCAATTAAAGAAAAAAATATTAAAGGTCTAATCAATCTTATTTTCGAATTGCTTCCAGAAAAAGATTCTAAAATGACTGAGGAGGACGTGGAGATAATTCAGGCTAAAGGAAAACCCGTAATCGGATTAAATTCAAAAGAATACATAGCTGAGATTATCAGGGAAAAAGCTTATTTATTTTTAAGAAAAGAAGTCCCCTATTCGGTTAATGTGGAAGTTGACGAAATTACTGATAAAAAAAATTTGATTTTAATAAAAGCAAGAATTTTAACCACGGCTGATAGATATAAAAAAATGATTATCGGCAGAGATGGTAAAAAAATAAAGGAGATTGGTTATAATTCCAGAAAAGAATTAGAGCTGATGTCGAGTCGAAAAATATTTTTAGAACTTAGAGTTGAGACTGACAAACATTGGGCTGAGAGAGATATTGAGCGATAAGATCGTTTAATTTTTTAATGCTTTCACTATCTATAATGGAGGTGACTAATTGAGCTTTAATTATTTTTTGAATTTTTGTGATTTCTTTTGGATCGAGGGTATCAGATTTAGTAAGAACAATTATTTCCGGTTTTTTAGCTAAAGTTGAGCTGTAATTTTCTAATTCTTTACGAACTGTTTGATAATCTTTAAGCGGATTGGATGATTCAGCAGAAACACAATGAACTAAAAGACTAGTTCTTTCGATATGTTTCAAAAATTTAACTCCAAGACCTTTGCCGTCAGCGGCACCTTCTATTAATCCGGGGATATCGGCAATAATGAAACCACCTTTAGTGACACCTAAATTTGGTTCGAGAGTGGTAAAAGCATAATTGGCAACTTTAGCATTGGCGGGAGTTAATTCATTTAAAAGACTGGTTTTACCCGCATTTGGTAAACCGATTAAACCAATTTGAGCAATTAATTTCAATTGTAAAAACAAACTTTTGGTGGGACATTTATAGCCCAATTCTCTTTGTCGCGGAGTTTGATTGGTAGGAGATTTAAAACAAAAATTACCTCGGCCACCACGACCACCTTTGGCCATTAAAACTTTTTGACTAATTTCGGTTAATTCAACTGAAGTACCATTATCGTAAGTAACAAGAGTTCCAACTGGAACTTGAATAATTAAATCTTCACCATTTTTACCGGTACAATTATTCTTTCCGCCTTTTTCCCCTCTTTCGGCGGCATAAATTTTAGTGTGACGAAATTGATTTAATTTACTAATATCAGAGACTGCTTCAAAAAAAACAGAGCCACCATCGCCACCGATACCGCCATCTGGGCCACCCTTAGGTCGGAAAGCATCGTTATAAAAACTAACGTTGCCATCGCCACCGTCACCGCCTTTAATTTTTATTCTAACTTCATCGATAAGCATGGCTATATTATACAGTAGCTAATTGTCCGCAGGCAGCACTTATATCTTGGCCAAAAGATCGGCGAAGAGAATACTCAACTCCTAGTTGAGATAAATAGTTCATAAAAATTTTTTGTTGGTCTTTAGCAGCCGGCGTCATTCCACCGTCAACTTTATTTAAAGGAATTAAATTTAGAAAAAAAAGTCTATTGGAATGAATAAAATTTGCCAAATCTTGGGCATCTTTTGGACTGGTATTTTTATCCATTAAGGCATATTCAAAAAATAATTGACGATTAGTTTTACCAACATAATAATTACAAGCATTTTTAAGTTCGGATAAAGAATATTTTTTAGCAATTGGCATAATAGTTTCCCTAAACTTTTGGTCGGCAGAATGGAGAGAAATGGCCAAATTGATTTGAGTATTAAGATTAGTAAATTCCTTAATTTTATCCACTACTCCGGCAGTAGAAATACTAATTTTTCGAACACCAATATTTAATCCATCTTTAGAATTAATAATATTGATGGCTGTAATCACATTATCCCAATTTAAAAATGGTTCACCCATGCCCATAAAAACAACCCGACCAATATATTTGGGATAAAGTTTTTGATTCCAATATAAAATTTGATCAACTATTTCTTGTGGTGTTAAATTTCTTTTAAAACCCATTTTACCAGTGGCACAAAAACTGCAATTTAAAGGACAACCAACCTGACTGGAAACACAAGCAGTCAACCAATCCTCATAATCCATAAAAACTGATTCGATTTTTTGACCATCAGATAACTCTAATAAAGCTTTTTGAGTTGAATCATTATTAACTATGGCTTTTTCAGAGACAGATAAAAGAGGCAAAGTTTCGGCAAGTTTTTGACGAAGAGGTAGAGGTAAATCCGTCATTTGGTTAAAATTCAAAAAACGCCCTGAATAATAGTTTTTAACTATTTGACGATAGCGGAAAGAAGGAAGATGGAGTGAATCTAATGTTTTTTTAAGAAGAGATAAATCCATTTATTATGCCTTATTTAAGGCTTTAATATAATCTTCTTTCTGTCTGAAACCAATGATAGTATCGACGATTTGACCTTTGTCAAAAACGATGACTGTCGGCAAGGCGGAAACGTTGTATTGAACAGCTAACTCTTGTTCTTCATCGGTATTAACTTTAACGACTCTAAATTCGGAAGATAATTCTTCCATAATTGGAGTAAGCATTTGACAAGGTCCACACCATGGAGCCCAAAAATCAACTAAAACTTTACCTTCAGAATCTAAAACTTCGGTTTTAAAATTTTCTTTAGTTATGTTGGTCATAGTTTTGATTATAACCTATTTGGTTTTAACTAATTTGGCGGTATAGATTATTTGACGAAGAACACCATCTGGTCCTTCAATTTGGTTAGTACCAGAAAGGATGACAAATTGGGCTAAATAATCAGACATGGCAGTTTTTAATTCTTTAATCTGAATTTGGGAATCTTTTATTTTTTCAACTAATTGGGTGCATTCTGGACGAGTTAAAACTTTTTGTTTGGCGATAGTTTTTAATTTAGCTTGTTTTTGAGCTTCCTGAGCAACTTCCTGATATTCGACATCACTATCTAAAATTGAATCGAGTTGTGATTTTTGTTCCTGATATTCTTTTTGGAGAGTTTCAAATCTGGCAGTTGAGGAATTGATGAGAGATTCGATATTTAATAAATTAGCGACTTGGTTTGGGTTTTGATTTTCGTTTGGCATACCGTTTAACTTTATCAAGATAAAAACTCTCCTTCAAGTTGCAAAAGGTCTTCAATTGAATTTAGGTGAACTAACTTTGATCTCAATTGTTTGGCATTGACCAAACCAGAGGCATAAAACAAAAAGTTTTTACGAAGACTGTCAAAACGACGATAAGGAAAAACTTCTTTAAAAATTTGGGCGTGAAGAAGCATGGCGGAGAATCTTTCTTCTGGGGTAGCGACGTGATCTTGAAAACACCAGGGATTACCACAGGCAGCTCGACCAATTAAAACACCATTAACACCATATTTTTCACAAAATTTTAAACCTTCAGATATTGATCTAACATCGCCATTACCAAAAATTTTAGTTTTAGTACCTTTAGCTAAATCAACCACTTTTTTAATTTCAGACCAATCAGCGGTACCGGCATAAGCTTGTTTTAAAGTGCGACCATGGATAGTTATAAAATCTAATTCTTGAGTTAATAAAAGATCAGCCCAAGTTTCTATTATTGATTTGTCGATACCGAGACGAGTTTTTACAGATAGGGTCGGATGAATCCTCTCTGTCCCTTCGGGACATCTCCCCTTAACAAAGGGAGAAATCTTTAATCCTGAATATTTTTGATTACGTTTAATTACTTCTAAAGTTTTTTGATTAAGATTTAAATCAGAAATTTTGGTTTTATAAGAAAACCAATCATTAATTCCCTGCTTGGTCTTTTTTATGATTTCAACGGCTAAATCTGGTTTATCAATTAAAGCAGCTCCGCTCCCGTTTTGAGTAACAGTTTTAGCAGGGCAACCCATATTAATATCAATACCATCAAAACCTAACTCACATAAAATTATGGCTGATTTATAAAAACTGTCGGGATCTTTGCCAAATAATTGACCAACAATTGGGCGTTCTTGATTTGAAAACAGAAGAGTGTCATAAAGCTTAACCCCACCATGACTAATGCCTTCAGCGCTGACAAATTCAGTAAACATTAAATCAGGCTTGATAATTTTAGTCTGAAGAAGACGAAAAGCTTCGTCGGTAATACCATCCATCGGAGAAAGAGCAATAGTAAAATTTGGCATAATTTCCGATTTTTAAATTATTTATTTTTTTTTGATTTAAAGGCAAACTTAGCTCCAACTTTTGATCCAAAATTACGTGACTTAAAAACTGAAGATCGGACATGGAGTGGAGAACTGGATTTATACTCTGGTTTCTGACCTGGAGCTGGTCTCCATTTCCTTTTATTGGGATTTAATTCTGGAAAAAATTTAGGAATATATTCACCGGTAGTGTTTCTGTTTAAAGATTTACCAACAGAATTAAAGACTGGTTTACCACCCTTATATTCTTTATTTTTTTTATTTTCCGTGGTGAAATTTTGATCAAAGTAGCTTCTTTTTTGCTGATATTCATTAGTGTCAGAATCTGGATGAGGCAAAAAATTTGGTCGTTGACGTCGGTTAGGATGATTTTTTAGGGCCTCTTCGTGGCGAGCTTGGCCTTCTTTTGTTAAAAAAGGATCAGCTTGGGCATAATCAACAATTATGGTTCTGTCACCAATGATGTAATTATGATATTTTTCTTTGGCCCGAATAGCATCATCAAGATTTTCAAACTCAATAAAACCTAAGCCACGACTTTTACCCCACTGATTATGCATGATACGAACTGAGATAATTTTGCCTTCGGCCACAAAAAGAGAAAGGAGTTCGCCTTCAGTAAACTTGTAAGGCAAACTGCCTATAAATAGGCGTTTTGAGACAGGCTTTGATGATGACATAGATGCTTATATTATACCTGGTAAAATAGTTTTATGCTTAGCTTTGAAAAAATAGTAATAGGTGAACTACAAACAAACTGTTATTTAGTTTGGGATGAAGAAACTAAAGAGTGTTTAGTAATTGATCCAGCTGATGATGGAGTCAGTATTAGTGAAGAAATAAATATTAAAGATATAAAAGTAAAATATATTTTTTTAACTCATGGCCATTTTGACCATTCATTAGGAGCACTCGATTTAAAACTGATTTACAACGTTGATTTTGGCTGTAATAGTAAAGATAAATTTATTTTGGATCGACAAGATGAAACCGCTAGACATTTTTTAAAAAAAGAAATTCAAGTGCCAAACTTTATAAAAATAGACATTGATTTGGGTAAAATAAAAGAATTTACCTTAGGTAAGGAAAAAATAGAAATAATTAAAACTCCTGGACACACTCCAGGTAGTGTTTGTTTTTATTCTAAAAAGAATAATTTACTTTTTTCTGGCGACACTTTATTTTTAGGAATGAGAGGCAGAACTGATTTTAGTTATGGATCAACTGAAGAAATATTTAAAAGTTTGAAAAAATTAATGAAATTACCAAAAAACACAAAAGTTTTACCAGGACATGGGGAAGAGACAATAATCGAAAAAGAATCTAGACGTTATTTTTAAGATTATCAATAGTTTCTTCAAAATTTTTGATATGGTCTTGTTTAATACTTTCCAAAAGTTCAATTAAAAGTCCATTAATATAGATCTCAATGGCTTTTGATTGTTCTGATGTTAATTTTAGATCTTGAGTAAGTTGATCGATGGTTTGCATTAATTAGATTATAACATTTGTCGTATAATAGGTGGTCTTTACTGCTCTGTCGTCTAATGGTAGGACAATCGGCTCTGAACCGATTAATTGTGGTTCGAATCCATACGGAGCAACAAAAAAATAAGGGTTAATAGAAAAGTTAAGGGCTGGCGTTTCAAATAATTTTTTTATGATTATTTTTGGCGCCAGCCCGGGAGCAGGGGGAAAGAGAAAGAGAGGTTTTTGTGGATTGAATAACATTGGGATTTTTGTTTTAAAAACAAAGTAAATCCCATTTTCCTATTAAATAGGAAAACATTTCCGCTTTTGCGGTTTGCGAGGCAAATATTCAATTTTTTGGGTTTTTTAATAACATTCGCTCTCCAAACATTATGGAGAAAATATTATTAAAGGGGAACCTTCCTTCCGATGGAAACGGCAGGATTTAAAAACCTCTCTTCTCTGGGTGTCAATGTACAGAAGACTATATATGAAATACAAATTATTAAAAAATAATTGGTATGAAGTAAGGATATAACTTTTTTTTTAAAAAAAAAGGGGTTAAGCTAATTTGATTTAGCAGAGTTGGTGGCAGTTGGTTGAGAAATAAATTTTTGAATATTTGTCCAATTATTTTCGCCAATTTTAGGGATTAAAATAAATTGCTTATCAACACTCGTAGAGCTTGTCAGAAGATTAACATCAGTAATAGGAAAAGATTCTATTTTATAAGTTTGAAACTCGTTTGATTTTGAAATAAGCTTTTGCATTTTTTCCAAATTAATGTCGGTAGTTAAATTACCAGCTAGGGAATTAATAAAAGGAATTAACTTAGGAATAAAATTTAAAGAAATAATTTTTTTCTTAACTGCTTCAATTACCAACTTTTGACGGGCAGAACGATTAAAATCTCCACCGTCTTCTTTTGAGTGTCGAGATCTAACAAATTTTAGGGCAGTTAAGCTATCCATGTGCTGTAAACCCTTATTAAAATGAAGAGACTCATAACGACAGCTAAATTGTTCTTCTAGTTTTGAACCAGACATAGTGGCAGTCAAAGCAGCTATTTCTTCCTCTGTTTTACCACATGGGTCATTTATATTAGCTTCGATTGGATAAAGAGGATCGTCAAATGATTTTTGAACATCAACATCAATACCACCGAGAGTGTCTATTGTTTTTAAGAAGCCATCAAAATCTAAGGTAATAAAGTTATCTATAGTAATTCCTAAAATTTGGGATAAAACTGTTTTTGACATTTGTCCACCACCAGCAGGACCAGTAAATTGAATTTCTTTATCGGGATAATGTTTATCATCAAGACCAATAGTATAAGCTGCGTTAATTTTTGACATTTTAGTAGTACCTATGGCGATAGGAATTGGGACCCATAAGTCACGAGGAATGGAAATTAATTTAATTTTTTGTTCTAAAGGAACAACTTGGGCTACTAAAATAGAGTCGGTAAGAGTACCACCTTCATGAACACCTCCACCATATCCCATTAAAGCGATAGAAAATGGTTTATTAGGATCAGAGGTAGGAGTAGGGCTTGGTGTAATATTTTTAGCAATAGGATTTTGATTTACTTTAACGACAACTTGTCGATATTTTATGAACGCAAAAACCGTAAAAAAAATAATAATGAATAAATTAAAAATAATAAAAATAATTAAAACTTTTTTGGACATCGGATTTTGCTTAAATATTTTTTTTCGAAACCATCAACTAAATCTTTTTTAAACGGTGTAACAAATTTTTGATAGATCTCAAAAAATTTTACCCATTGGTTTAAAGTGAGTTGACTAGGTTTTAAATTATTTATTTTAAGATTTTTATTTATATTTTTAAATTGATTAAAAGAAAATATCTTTTTATAGCTTTCTTGAATATTAGATTTCCATTGATTAAAGCCATAAATTACAAAATCTCTAAATGATTGGTAAATTTGAGAATCAATTTGAACATCAGGTTTCAGAATAAATTTTATAAAACTAATATTTATTTGGGGTTTTGGCGTAAAGGCAGTTCTGTCAATTTGACCTAAAATCTCAATATCGTAAAAGACTTTAGACAAAATCGAACTTTGAGTTTCAATTTCATCACCGACATATTTTAGAGCGGCTTCGGTTTGAAGAATAAAATAAATTTCAGTTGGTCTATTTTTTGATTTAATTAATTTGTCAATAATATCGGCAGTAATGTTAAATGGGATATTGGAAAAAACTTTGTACGGTCTGGCTGGTAAATTCCAATACAAAAAATCTTTATTAATAAGTTTTAGATTGTTTTCTTGACTAAATTTTTCTAAAAGACCCTGATACAGTTCATTATCTTTTTCAATGGCAATTACTTCTGAAGCTCTTGAAATTAATTGTTTAGTAATGATTCCCCTACCTGGACCGATTTCGATAACTAGATCACTAGAATTTATAGAGCTGACGTTTAAAAGCTCTTTAACAACAAAAGGATCTTTAATAAAATTTTGAGAAAGTGACATTAAAATTCTTCTGGAGGTAAATATTCTTCACCAGAGTCGCTAGAAACCTGATTTGCTTTTAACCAAAGAATATAATCGCAACCAGTCGCTTTTTTAGCTTCCCTGTCCCAACCCGAAGTAGAACATTTCTTCATTTTTTTACCATTAACGGTAGTAAAAAGAACTAAAGGAGCACCGCATTTTGGGCATTTTTCGTCTAAATTTTCAGTAGTCCCATTAATCCACTCAACATAATCACAACCATCAACTTTTTTAGTTTCCTTATTCCAAGTTCCAGCGCTACATTTTTTCATTTTTTTACCAAAACGAGTGACCTGAAGAACTAAAGGAGCACCACACTTGGGACATTTTTCATCTAATTGTTGGGGTTCAACTTCAAGCCATTTGACATAGTCACAACCTTCAGTTTTATGAGTCTGAGAGTTCCAAGAACCTTGGGAACAGCGTTGGAGACGTCGACCAGTGGGTGTTTCAACCACATCACTTAATGGAGCACCACATTTTGGACAAAGATCAGTATTTTGAGTCATATTAACTATAGTAACACAATTATTTTTTTGATTGGTCTTTTTGGGCCATTATATTGGATACCCTTAAAAGAGAATCAAAAGTACCGGCATCTTCCCAGAGAGTGTCGAAAATATTTACTTTCATTTCACCATTTTTGAGATAAATATTGTTAAGATCGGTAATTTCAATTTCACCACGAGGAGATGGTTGTAAATTCTTAGCATACTCGACGACGCGATTATCGTAACAATAAAGACCCACAACAGCGTAATTACTTTTTGGTTTTTGTGGTTTTTCTTCGATAGAAATGGCCTTCATTTCTTTATTGAATTCGACGACACCAAAACGCTCTGGATCTTCGACTTGCTTAGCAAAAACCATAGCTCCACCTTTAAAATTTTTAATTTCATTAGAAAAATCCTGATCAAAGATGTTATCACCAAGAATCATAGTAACGTCGTCATTATCGATAAAATCTTCACCAATAATAAAAGCGTCAGCTAAACCCTTCGGCTCTTTTTGAACAGCATAATTAAAACGAGCCCCAAATTCTTTACCGTCACCTAATAAATTTAAAAAATGACCCGAATAGTCTGGAGCAATTATAATTAATATGTCAGTAATTCCAGCTTTAATTAAAGTCTCAATGGGATAATAAATCATTGGTTTGTTATAAACCGGGAGAAGTTGCTTAGAAGTAATGGATGTTAATGGGCGAAGTCTGGTGGCACGACCGCCGGCTAAAATAATTCCTTTCATATCAAATTAGATTAATTTATAACTAAAGATAGTTTACTATAATTATTTCTTTTTGTTTTTCCAAATGAAGGTGTTGTACATAAACCAGTTATAAGGAAGAACTAAAAACAAAATTATAAACGGTAATAAAATTTGACGAGATTGTGGTCCAAAAAATTTAACACCAAGTGAACCAGCAATAGTCTGGATTAATAAAGCTCCCATGGAGGAGAGATTAAATTGAAAAAATTTACTAATTAAGGCCGAAGAACCGGAGATACTTTGTTTTTTAAATGTCCAGATATTATTGAGAGTAAAGTTACTAACAATAGCTAATTCTGTAGAAAGTAGCCAAGAAAGCCATTCAATTGACCAAGTTTTAGAAAAAACTCCCAAGAAAAAGGCATTAACTAAATATCCGACAAAACCGACTGTTCCAAATTTTAAAAATTTTTGAGTGAAGTCATCATACCAACGAAGTAAAAAAGCGACTCGAAAGATATCTTTAGCTGTTTTGGCTTCAATCTTTGATTCCCCGGCGTTACGAACATGGAATTGAAGAGGAACTTCTTTAAATTTAGCTCCCATTTTTAGAGTTTCAAAAAGAAGCTGAAGTTTATAACCAAAACTCTTAGTTAAGAGACGATCTCCTTTCCAATCCAAATCCATTTTATCTATAAAACCTTTAACTCGAGTAACTTTTAATCCAGTGGTAGGATCGGTAACTTTAAAGAAATTTTTAAAGGGGAAAAACATTAAAAACCTAGCAGTAAAACCACCAACTTCACTAAAGAAAACTCTTTTAAAACCCCAACCTTTGGGATTAGAACCACCTTTAATTTTACGAGATCCAATAACGTAGTCATAGCCTTCTTCCATGGCTTTAAGCATTAAGGGGATAGTTTCTGGAGGATGTTGAAAATCACCGTCAAATTCGAAAACAAAATCAGCCTTCAGTTTATCGATAGCATATTTAAAACCTTTAAGATAAGCAGCTCCAATACCATCTTTACTGGTTTCGGTATAAAGAAAAGTATTATTATATTTTTTAGCTTCTTTTTCAACAACTTTTCCAGTGCCATCTGGTGAATTTCCATCAACAACTAAAATTTTCATTTCCCAGCTTTCATTTAAGTCATCTTTTTTGGCAATTATATTAGGAAAAGTTTTGGTATTTAAATATTCAACCATTTTACCGATATTATCGGCTTCGTTATAAGTAGGGATAACAATGACGGCGATGTTTTTATTTTGCATATTAAGAAAAGTATATATCAAATGATAAAATATTGGTAATGAAGATAAATATTGTCACATTGTTCCCAAAAATGTTTGAATCACCCTTTGCTGAAAGCATAATTCAAAGAGCGATAAAAAATAAAATAATCGATTTAAAAATTAACAATTTAAGAGATTGGGCTGTTGATGATTATGGATCGGTTGATGATAGACCTTTCGGCGGTGATGTGGGAATGTTAATTAGGCCAGAACCAGTCTTTAACGCCCTGGAATCAATTAAGAAAAATTTAAAAGGCAAAACCAAAGTGATTATGATGTCGGCTAGAGGAAAAAAGTTTGATCAAAAAAAGGCTGAGGAACTATCTAAATTAGATAATTTAATTTTGGTTGCTGGACATTATGAAGGATTTGATCAAAGGATCTCTGATTTTATGGTAGATGAGGAAATATCGATAGGTGACTATATATTAACAGGGGGTGAATTACCAGCCATGGTGATAACCGATGCAGTGGCAAGGCTAATACCGGGAGTTTTAGGAAAAAATGAGTCTAGCAAAGTTGAGAGTTGGTCTGAAGTAGAAATTGATGGTAAAAAAATAAGAACAATTGAATATCCTCAGTATACCCGACCTCAAGAATTTAGAGGTCACAAAGTTCCTGAAGTTTTAGTAAGCGGTGATCCAAAAAAAATTAAACAATGGCAGATAGAGCAAATTAAAAAAGGGTTCCAGAAATAAAAATAATTCCGATTAAAATTATCAATAAATATTCAATTACAATTGATAGCTGTAAATCGCCTCTTTTGTAATGATGATAAAGACTCCAACAGAAATAAATTATACCGACTCCATAAATAATCCATCTTCTTAGCTGAGAATTATCAATAGAAAAATAAAGAAAAAGTCCAATAATAAGACTAAATAATAAAGTTAAATATTCGACTGGTTTTTGTTTAACTTCTTTTGGAATAATCATTAAAAGATGCTCCCCTGCTGATTATAAATCATTAATAGAAGAATAAAAATTAAAAATCCAATGTGGCCTACTGTTGAACCAGTAAGACGGCGAGTGTTGTTTTTTAAAGTAATAAAACCATCAACAAAGAGAACTATGACTAAAAAGACAAAGATAATTGAACCAAAAATTTTACTAATAGTTAACGGGCTAACTAATTTTTCATTATTTCCAGCCAAAACTTCAGCTTCTTTTAATTCGGGAATGTTTGCAGTCTGGGGAATAATTTCTGAAACGGGTTGATTAATCATCTCTGGTTCAACTACATCATTAGACTGTTTGACAACGTTAGTTTTTGGAGCAGATTGGACTGCAAGTGGAGTACCAAAATGTTGAACAACCAATGTCGTTTTTACACCGCCAAGGGTTCCATTTACAACAGCAATACCAATTTCTTTATATTTTGAGTGGATAATATTGGCCTTATGAGTGGGAGAATTCATCCAAGCTTTAATCAAAGAATCGGTGTCATAAAAATCTTTAGCTAAATTTTCACCAGCGACAGAGTACTTATAACCGGCACTATCAAAAAATGTCCAAGGCGTTTTGCCTTGAGGTGAATTGTGAGCCCAATAGTCATTTTTAAACATATCTTCCGCCTTAGCTTTAGCGGAAGCGGTTAAAACGGGATTATAAGTCAAAGGTTCTAAACCAGCATTTTTTCTTTCATTGTTGGTTTGGTCTAAGACTTTTTGATAAGTAATTTCAGAAGAATAACCAAGAACTCCTGGTTTAACTATGATCAGAGTCTTAATAATTGACTGATTAAGTAAATATAAAATCAAAAAGAAAAGTAAAAAATTGGGCTTCAAAAGGGTGGCTCGATGATTGTTTCTTTCTTGAGGAATAAAATAATGAGTCCAATTTTTTTTCAACACAATATCAGTATAAAGGATATCCTCTGTTTTTCAAATGAAATTAATTGGAGACGACTAAATTTCTAATAGTTCTTTTGTACTTAAAACCTGATTTTTGGTTTAAATCAACATTAGAGCCATTAACCACCAAATTAAATTCACAAAATTCTGGCTTAGAACTCAAATAATTATCTTTTAGTTTTAAATAGAGTAACCAGTCGGAAAAATTTTGATCTTTGTCTATAGAAGAGGTGACGTTAAGATCGGTAATGGGACCCTGATATTGTGATTGACCACTTTTATTAAAATTAATTTCTAATTGACGACAAAAATTGTCATCTCCATTAATTTTCTCAAAATTTATGATGTAGTTGAAATTTGTTGAACCCTGATTTTTGAGTCTCAAAGTGTTTACCTGATAACCACCAGGTGATATTCCGTTAATATTAAATAAATTATCAACCGAAGAATTGTTGGTGGTTTTTAATTGAGAAAAATCAAAAGTGCTAACAGATAGCTGATTATTTTTTATAGTTGTTTTGTAGACAAAGTCAGCATTGGTGGGAGTAATTAAAATTAAACTAAAAACAAATATTAAAAATAATACGGGCAACATATGACTACTATTTACTTTTTAATGTTTGTTTTATCTGGATAAATTCACGATAAACAATAATTGTAGAAGGAATAATTATTAAGGTAATTAACCCTGGAAGACTTTTTACAAACATAATTAAACGACCAAAATAAGGAATAATGTAAAAAACTTTGCCAATAATTTTACTTGGATTAATTTGTTCTTGATCGGAAGTTTTATTGGCATCACCTTTCGTTTCTATTTGATTATTATTAATAGAAATAATGCGATGAGTGGTATTAAAATTGGTCTTTGATAAAAAGGTAACAACATCACCTTTTTTGTATTTTAAACTAGGTTTAACCACGACTAGATCACCAGTATTAATGGTAGGTGACATAGAGCCCGATTGGACTAAAAAAATTTTATAATTTCCAAAAAAATTTAATTGGGAAAATAGAAAAAACCCAGTGATAAAAAGTAATGAAAAGGTTATAAATAAACCAAAAAACTTAAAAACGAAATTCATAACTAATTACTTATTTGTTGGAGACTAAAATTGATATCGAAGGCTAAGCTATCACTTTGAATTTCGTTGCCATAAATATCTGATTCAAACCATTCCATTTTTAATTCTATTTCCTGATTTGGATCTAAGACAAAAGAGTTTGCTTCGTTGTTCCAGTAATTAATTAAACTTTCTGATCCGCTTTGGTTTAAATTGGCAGTGACTTTAGAAACGTTGTTAACATAGAAATTAGCACTGATAACATTACCTAACTCTCCTTCATTAATTCCCGGATTGCCACAAGTTTGATCAACTTCACTTTCTGGAGTATTGCAACCATTTTCATTATTAATGATATTGCCAAGATCGATGGTGAGTTTGCCAGGTAAAGTACCAACATTTTTAAGTTTCCATAATTTTTGTCCAGTGATTTTACTGCTACCTAAATCAGAAATTACAAATGGTTCAACTTGTTTATTTTGAGAATCACCAACTTCCAAATTGAGGGTCCCAACAATAAATTTATTACCGTTACTTGTTTTCTTATCACTAAAATAAGCTTTAGTTAAAGAAATACAAAAACCACTAACGACTACAATAATGGCTAAACTTAAAAATATTTTTTTCATGACGAGTTAATTTTAATGTGTAACAGATATACATTAAAACTACTTTTTAAAATATCGTCAAGAAGATAATTTATTTTTATTTTTCAAATTTAAAAATTTCCCAAAAAGATAGGCACCAATAAAAATTCCAATTAAATCAATTAAGGTATCACGAAAACGGCCGGTACGACCAAGAACAAAAGATTGGTGAAATTCATCTGAAATGGCGTATAAATAGGCAATAAAAATTGACAGCTTTTTTTTAGAGATGGCAAATAAAATTAGAAAAACCAAAAAGGCATATTCGATAATGTGAAATGATTTTAAAATTAAAAAACGATTAGTTTTATTAGTGCCAATACCAGTAGTAGAACGTGAAGAAAAATAAAAAATTACAATCATCCAAATAATAGACGGAATAAATTTGATTATTTTATTAAACTTCATGTTTAATTTTAGCAATTATCAATGGGGTTAACAAAAATAAAGCACCAAGACAAATAAAAATCAAAGGTAAGTAATTTTTTTTATCAGAATTAGCGGTAACACCCAAAACAGATTCTGGTGTAGGAGTGGAGTTTTCGATTAATTCACTAGAAATATTTTGATCTGGGGTAGGAACAATATTTTCAATTGGAGTAGAGGTTGGAGTTAATATCTTTGTAGGAATAATGGTCGGAGTATTCGTGGGACTGGGAGTATTGGTCGGGGCAGGTGTATTGGTTGGAATAGGTGTGTTGGTGGGAGCTGGAGTGTTAGTCGGAATAAGGGTCGGAGTGGGTGTAGGTAAAACTGAGTTTAGAGAAACAATGTCACTGTTATAAGTTGAAGTGTGCTTGTCTCCTTGAGCGATTCTTATTTTTAAATTATAAATTCCAGAAACGAGATTGAGTTTACCAGAAGCAGTGGCAATGTTAGCCGAATCTGTGGCAATATTAATATTTTCACATAACTCATAATTACCAGCACAACTAGTATTTGGTTGGGTTAAAATTTCGGAATTTCCATCACCAACAACTTTGTAGTGATAAATCATTCCCGGGGTGACAGAAGAAATAGAAAAAGTAACATTAAAAATATTTCCAGCAATTACGGTTTCGGGAAAATCAACAATAGAGACAATCGGAGCAGCAAAAGTTTGATGAGGAAATAACAAAAAAATTAGAAGTAATATGATTAACACAATAAAAGTGTAACAGATTACTAATTTAATTTAGAGATGGCAATATCTATTTTGTGTAAAGTTTTTTCTAGACCTAAAGCTGGAAGACATTCTACCACCGGAGGAGTAAAGATAGTACCGCAAATGGCGACTCGAAAAACCATAAAGAATTCACCAGTATTCCAGCCGTTTGATGAAATTAAATTCATCAAACAAGTTTGTAAAGTTATAAAGTCAAAAGTTTTTAAAGTAGATAATAATTCTTTTGTTTTATTTAACATATCGATAGCTAATTTAGAATCAGTCCCCTTTTTGAGTAACAGATCTTTGTCGTAGTCGACATCTTCAAATAAAAATTTTGTTTGAACGGGAAGATCAGAAAATTTTACTAATCTTTCTTTTAAAACTGGAATTAAAATTTTTATTTGTTCATTTGAAGCTTGAGGTAAAAATTTTTTGAAATAATCGAATATTTTTTGATCATCCAACCTGCGAATATAATAACCATTAAAATAATCTAATTTTTTGCGATCGAAAACTGGGGATTTTTTATGAAGATGATCAATACTAAAAGCTTGAACAAATTCTTCAAGAGTGAAAAATTCTCGATTATCACCAGGATTCCAACCTAAAAACATTAAAAAATTAAGCATAGCTTCGGGTAAATAACCATCTTCTAAAAATGATCTAGCTGAAGTGGCGCCATGACGTTTGCTTAGTTTACCTTTGCCATCTGGGTTTAATAAAACCGTAAGATGGGCAAATTGTGGAGCTTCCCAACCAAAGTATCGATAGAGTAAAAGATGTTTTGGAGTGGAAGTGAGCCATTCTTCGCCACGGAAAACATGAGAAATATTCATTAGGTGATCATCAACAACGGCGGCAAAATGATAGGTTGGAATACCATTCGATTTGATTAATACCTGATCATCAACTTCGTTGGTATTGAATTTTATTTTGCCTCGAATTAAATCTTCAAAAATTATGGTTTCATTCTTAGGAATTTTCATTCGGACGACATAAGGAATACCATCTTTAAGTTTTTGATCGATTTCTTCTTTGGATAAAGTTAAACAATGTTGATCATAACGAGGAATAAGTTTTTGCGCCTTTTGAGTGGCACGAAGACTATCTAATCTTTCTTGGGTGCAAAAACAATAATAAGCAAAACCTTTATCAATTAATTCTTTGATATATTTTTGATAGATTTCCAATCTTTGGGTTTGAATATAAGGACTATAAGGACCACCAACGTCTGGACCTTCATCCCATGAAAGACCATAATCCTTAATCACTTGCAAAGTTCTTTCAGCCGAACCCTCGACAAATCTTTTTTGGTCAGTATCTTCAATTCTGATAATAAATTGTCCGTTGTACTTTTTGGCTAACGCATAGTCGTAAAGACAAGTACGAAGATGGCCAACATGATATTCACCTGTTGGACTGGGGGCAATACGAGTTCTGGTATTTTTATTGTCGATCATGGCTAATTTTATCATTTAGTGTAGAATATTTTTATGTCTTCTTTAACCTACACCGCTGATATGAGTAGAAAGTTAATTAAATATGGCGGATCTGGTTTGATTGCTTTTGTTTTATTATGGTCGATCGGATCATTATCAATTAAGGCATATAAAGCAGCTCATCCAAAATATATTCCACCAACAGTTAGATATGGAACTTTACCTAAAATGGTTTTTCCAGAAAAAAAGTTTGAAAAGAAAAATTTTACCTTTGAATTTGCTAATGACAAAACCCCTACTTTTAGTGATCAATCAAAGATCTATATTATATATCGATCAAAAACCAAGATTTTAGCCTTGGAAGATGGGGTAAAAATAGCAAAACAATTTGGTTTTGAGAGTGATCCAATTGAAATTAATGAAGGAATTTACGAATTTAAAGATACAAAAACGAATAAGATGTTAACGATCAATGTTTTAGAAAATGATTTTAAATTGAAGTATCCATATTTAGATGATCAATCAATATTAGAAGCAAAGACAATACCAAACAAAAATAGAGCGATAGAAATTGCTTCTTCTTTTTTACAATCAGGTAATAAATATACTGATGATTTAAAAAACGGTGAAAAGAAAATAACTTATTGGAAAATAAGTGATGGAACTTTAAAAGCAGTTTCGGCCCAATCGGAAGCTAATGCGGTTAGAGTTGATTTTTATAGAAACAATTTAGAAGAGAAATGGGAAATAGTTTCTCCCCAAATTGGCGAGGCTTCTGTTTCAGTATTAATCTCTGGTTCTGATTCATCAGAAAAACAAATAATTGAAGCTAATTTTAAATATGCTGATATAGATCGAGAATCTTTTTCGACTTATCCAATAAAAACAGTTGAACAAGCAATGACCGATTTAAAGGCTGGAAATTATTGGCCATCATCAGATGTTAATTCAGAAAATGTAATTATCCGAGAAATAAAATTGGCTTATTACGAGCCGGTCACTTTAACACAATATGTCCAACCTATTTATATTTTTAAAGGTGATAATAATTTTATAGCTTTTGTTCCAGCTGTGTTGGATAAATATATCACCAAATAGTTACGGCTGGTACGATTCCCAAAATATGTTATTTTTAGCCCAATCAATTATTTTTTTAGTATCAGAAAAACGATCTTCGCTTTGAGCAACAACACTGATTAAGTAATGGCCGTTTATATTAATTAGAGCAATAAAAGAACCGCCAGCTTCTGGAGTCCAGCCGGTTTTAAGACCCTCAATCTCGGGAACAACACCAAGCAGTTCATCTGTAGAGGTTAATTCGTGCTTAATAGTTTTATTGACGTCTTCCACGGTTATATTTTTTTGTTTAACGATTTCAGTGACAACGGAATTTTTAATAGCAAGACGGGCAATTTGCGAAAGATCATAAACAGTTGAATAATGGTTTTCATTGTGAATCCCATCAAAATTAGTAAAATGAGTATTTTTCAAACCATATTTTTGAACTATTAAATTCATCTCTTCAATAAATCCCGTTTCGCCATTTTGGTGATGATTAGCTAAGGTAAAAGCGGCATCATTAGCGGAATAAACCAAAAGAGCATTAATTAAAGATCTGATCGTAATTTTTTCATCTAGTTTTAAACCCATAACCTGACCATCAGAATATTCCTGATTAATGGTTAAAATTTCATCAAGGGGATAAATATTTAAAGCAGTGAGTGCAGTGACTAATTTAGTAGTTGAAGCAGGATAAATTTTAGCATTTGGATTACTGGATAATATAGTAGCGTTAGTAGCGGCATCTATGAGAATATAATTTTGAGTATTTAACTGCGGCTTTTGGGATAATTTGGAATAAATTTTGGCTGGATGCTGATATTGGATGAGATTATTGTTTTTCAAAAAGTATGAGTTTTTGGGATAAATTTCCCAAAAACTAAAAGTTGGAAGCCAAAAAAGATTTATAAAAGCAATCAAAAAAATAATAACGATTTCAAATGGCTTACGCTTCAGAATTGACATTTTCATATTTTAAAAAGGCTTTAGTTTCTGGTTTTAACATTAAACCAACATCATCTAATTGTTTTTGGTCGATAACACTAGGAGCATCCATTAGTAAATCGACACCATTCGAGTTTAAAGGAAAGGCATAAACATCACGAATATTTGGCTCGTCTAAAAGTAACATTAAGAGACGATCTAAACCAATAGCCCAACCACCATGAGGTGGAGCACCATAATGAAAGGCATTATACATACCGCCAAATTTACGAATTACCTCGTCCCGACCATAACCGATGATTTCGAAAGCTTTTACTAAAGTTTCTGGTTCGTGATTACGAATTGAACCAGAAGCTAACTCAAAACCGTTCAAAGTAAGGTCATATTGATAAGACTCAATATCTAATGGATCTTTATTAATTAAAGATTCCATACCACCTTGAGGCATAGAAAAAGGATTGTGGCCAAAATCTAATTTACCTTCGTCGTTGATTTCATAAAAAGGAAAACCAGTAATCCAATTAAAATACAAAATATTAGGATCACAAAGGTTTAAAATATCACCTAATGTAAGACGAATATTACCTAAGACTTTATTTACAACAGATAATCTATCGGCAACAAAAAGGATTAAATCTCCTGTTTTAGCCAAAGTTGACTCAACTATTTCTTTTTGAAGTTTAGGATCAAAAAATCGAGCAACACCAGTATCTAATCCCCCGTCAATAACTTTAGTATAAGCAAGACCTTTAGCCCCTTTTTCTTTTGCTAAAGCCTCTAATTTATCAATTTGGGTTTTACTAAATTCGGCGCATTTAGGGGCGATAATACATTTGATATTGTCGGCATTATTAAAGACATTAAATTCACTCTTACCTTTTAAAACTTTGGTGACGTCTTGGAGTTCTAGACCGAAACGAGTATCTGGTTTATCACTGCCATACTTATCCATGGCATCTTTATAAGAAATTCTAGGAAAAGGAAATTTGGCAATAGTTTTTTGAGGAGCAATGCTTTGATAAGTTTCTTTAATTAGATTTTCAGCAGTAGAAAAAAGTTTATCGATAGTAGGAAAACTCATCTCGATATCGATTTGGTAAAAAGCACCAGCATGGCGATCGGCTCGAGGATCTTCGTCACGCATACAGGGAGCAATCTGGAAATACTTATCAACACCACCAACCATTAAAAGCTGTTTAAATTGTTGCGGTGCTTGAGGTAAAACAAAAAACTTACCTTTGTGAATACGAGAAGGAATCAAAAAATCACGAGCGCCTTCTGGAGAACTAGTTGTTAAAAGTGGAGTCATGACTTCAGTGAAACCATTTTTATCCATCCAATTTCTAACGGCTAAAATATATTTACTTTTACTTTTAATAATTTTGGCGAGTCTGGGTCGACGTAAATCAAGATATCGATATTTTAGACGTAAAGATTCATCTAATTCTGTACCATCGGTATCTAGAGGAAAAGGAGAAACTTCACTTTTGTTTAAAATAGTTAATTTTTCACAATTAATTTCAATTAAACCTGTGGGTATTTTTTTATTAACTGCTTTTGGATCACGATTATTGACCTGACCTTCGACTTCAATTACCCACTCTAAACCAATAGTGGAGGCAAGTTGATGAATTTCTGAATTATCGTTAGCATTGACAACGATTTGAATTGTGCCGCTCCAATCTCTAAAGTCGATAAAAATTAGTTGACCATGATCGCGAATATTACTAACCCAACCTTGTAATAAAACTTTGGCTCCGATTTTTTGGAGGCATTCTGTTGCGAGTATTCTTTCCATGGTAATATTTTACTTCAGAATAGGGGCATTTCAAACAGGAAAGATTTCTTTAATAATCAATTGAGGAGTAGATGTTTCTCCCCAAGTGTTTAAATCGAGCGAAGCAATGACATTTATTGAATCACCAATTTTAAATTGACTATCTAGCTCCCCTTTTTTAAAAGCAACGGCATCAACAGAATTAAACTTTAGTTTAAGATGGTCACCAGTGGAACCAATAACCCGTTTTTGAGTAATTTGAATATTTTTAAACAAAAATAACGGTTTAGGGTTGTTAACACCAAAAGGTTCAAACTTTTGTAAAAGTTTACAATTAGAAATTGTAACTGCAGATAAATCCATTTCTGATTCGACAATGATTGATGGTTTTAACTCTAAATCTTTTAACTGTTTATTTATGTATTTAATAATTTTGGTTTTAAATTTGGCAATATTATCAGTTTTAATAGTGAACCCAGCAGCTCCAGCATGGCCACCTAGTTCTACAAGCTCACTGTTAAACTGGCGAAGCGATTTGATAATATTTAATTCTTTTATGGAACGACATGAACCCTTGGAATATTCATCGCCAAGACTGATAATAATTGACGGTAAATAATATTTTTCGGTCAATCGACTAGCAATAAGACCAATAATACCTGGAAGAAAAGATTTGTGGGAGATAAAAATTAATTTGTCTTCATTTTTAGTAATTAATTTTTCAGCGGTGATTAAATTTTCTTTTTGAAAATCTTGTCGATCTTTATTAAATTCATCAAGATTTTTAGCATATTTGCCAGCCTGAATTGCACTTTGACTACATAAAAGCCTTAAAGCATCGGTAGGGTTAGAAAGACGACCGACAGCGTTTAATCGAGGACCGATAATAAAACCCAGATCATAAGCAGAAATAGTGTCTGGTTTAATCCCGCTAATTTCAATTAATTTTTTAATACCATGGTTAGGATTTTTTCGTAATAATTTTAGACCATGAACAACAATGTTTCGATTAATACCGATTAAAGGCAAACAATCAGCAACCGTACCAGCAGCAGCCAATCCAATATCGGCGTCTTTATTAAATTGAGAAGCAAAAACCCAGGATAAACCGGCACCTGAAAAATTCGTAGAATGAATTATGGCGTTAACTTTTGGTAATTTATCTTCCGGTAAGTGGTGATCGATTATAATGATGTCGGTGTTTTTTTGAGAAATCTTTACTAACTCTTTATTAGCCACGATGCCATTATCGACAGTAATTAAAAGATCAAAATGGATATTTTTTTCTATCTCAAAATTAAAAAAAGATTTTGACCTAATGCCATAACCATCAATTTCACGATCAGGGACAAAGGGTAAAACTTTGGCACCTTTTTGGTATAAAACTTGCCAAAGAATAGAGGTGGAGGTTAAACCATCAACATCATAATCACCATAAATTAAAATATTTTGATTTTTTTTAATAGCTAAATTTACCCTATTTACGGCTTTTTTTAATTCTTTTTGATTAATATCAAAATCGGAATTATTAGGAAAATGGGGTTTAAAAAAATCTTGATATTCTGGTTTTTTAATTTGGCGATTTTTTAAAAGAAGATCGATAATATCTAAGTCCGAGAATGATTTGTTAATAATCTGTTTATTTTTTAAAAGAATTTTGGGAAACATGGAGATATCAAATTGTAGACCTTTTTTGTTTTTTTTGATAATTAAAATTTTAAGGATATAATTTAAATTGTTAAGGTCTGATTTTGAGATCTTAATTTATTATTTTGTAAATTTTAAGGAGTTCTTAAGAGTATGGCAAAAAAATTATTTGTAGGCAACCTGTCTTTTAATTTGACACAGGACCAATTTAAAGAAATATTTGCTGCCTATGGAAATATAGTGTCAGCCAATATAGTAATGGATAAATTTTCCGGCAGATCTAAAGGTTTTGGATTTGTGGAATTTGAAAATGATGCTGATGCCTTGAAAGCTATGAGCGAATTAGACAACAGTGAGCAAGCTGGAAGAAATATTGCAGTAAAAGAAGCTATTGCTAAGCCAGAAAAACCGGCAACAGAACAACCTGCTGTTTAATAAGTTTTGTTTATTTTGTTTTGATATCTCCCCTTGAAAAAGGGGAGATTTTGTTTAAATGAGGTAAAATATAGACATAGATGAACAATTTTATAATTACTGAAAAGGTAAAAAAAATAATTAATAAATTTAAGGAAAACAAGTCGGAGATTTATATTGTCGGCGGAGCTGTTCGTGACCTTCTTTTAAAAAGAGACGTAAAAGATTGGGATTTTACGACAAATTTGACACCAGAAGAGATGCAAAAGATTTTTCCAAAAAATAGTTTTTATAATAATAAATTTGGAACTGTAAGTGTAGTAGATGGTGATGATATATTTGAAATAACAACTTTTAGAACCGAACAAGGTTATTCTGATTCTAGACACCCAGATAAAATTAAATGGGGAAAAACATTGGAAGAAGACTTAAAAAGAAGAGATTTTACTATTAATGCCATGGCTTTAAAAAACGGTGAAGAACTTATTGATTTGTATAACGGGCAAAAAGATTTGGAACTTAAATTAATAAAAACAGTAGAAAATCCTGATGAAAGATTTGAAGAAGATGCCTTAAGAACGATGAGAGCAATTAGAATTGCCAGCCAAATTGGATTTTTAGTTGAAGAAAAAACTTTTGAATCAATTCAAAAAAATGCCAACTCCATTGGGAAAATAGCCAGTGAAAGAATTAGAGATGAATTATTTAAAATATTATTGTCTCCAAAACCGAGCGATGGAATAGTTTTATTAAAAAATTCTGGATTATTAAAAGAAATAATACCGGAACTTTTAGATGGTTACGGGGTGAAACAAAAAGGACATCATATTGATGATGTCTGGACTCATAATTTAAAAACTTTAGATAATTGTTCAAGTGTAAATCCAATAACAAAATTGGCAGCGTTATTACATGATGTAGGAAAACCAAAATCAATGGTGGGTGAAGGCGAAAACAGAACTTTCCATAATCATGAAATAATTGGATCGAGAATGTCGGTAAATATTGGGAAAAGATTAAAATTATCAAAAAAAGAATCAGAACAATTATTTAAATTGGTTAGATGGCATATGTTTTCGGTGATATCGACTCAAACCGATAAGGCTGTCAGAAGATTTATTAGAAATGTAACACCAGAATACATTGACGAAATGATTGCTTTAAGACGAGCTGACCGGCTTGGCAGTGGTTCAAAAGAAACTAGCTGGCGATGGGAATTATTTAAAGAAAGAATTGTGGAAGTGCAAAAACAACCTTTTGCAATTAAAGATTTGAAAATTAATGGTGAAGATGTGATGACAATTTTAAAGATTAAACCAAGCCGAAAAGTGGGAGAGGTTTTGATGGCTGTTTTTAAGGAAGTAGAAGAAAAACCAGAATTAAACGAGAGAGAAATTCTTCTCAAAAAAATCGAAGATTATAAATAATTATTTTTTCTTTCGATTTTTTTTGAAAAATAGAACTAAAGGAATGGCAACACCAGTTGAAGAATAAGTTCCACAAATAACACCAATTAAAAGCGCTGTGGCGAACCATTTAGTAGTGGACCCACCAAGAACAACTAGAGAAAGCAACATAAAAACGATAGTCATAGAATTGTTAATAGAACGGCTTAAGGTTTCGGTGACAGCCTGATTAGCAAGATTAACCCAATCTAGGCTTAAATTTTGAAGTTTTAATTCGCGAATTCGATTAAAGGTGACAACCGTATCATGAACAGATGAAGAAAGAGTGGTCAAAAGAGCGGTGACAAAAAGGGAATCTAATTCAGCACCAAAAAAATGACCAAAGATAGAAAAACTACCGATTAAAATAAAAGTGTCGTGGAACATAGCCAGAATAGCGCTAGCACCAAAAGAAAAATCTTTAAAACGACGGCCAATAAAAATAAGTAGAAATAGTGATGATAAGACAACAGCCATAACTGTTTTTCGTAATAATTCTTTTCCGAGAGTAGCTCCTAATGTCTCGAACTTTAGTTCACGATAATCTTGATCTATTTTTTTGATTTCGTTTGTCAAAACATTTTTTTGATCTGGGTTAATGTCTTTAAATTCTAAATGATATTTAGTGTCATTTTTGGTAATGGTTAATTTATCAATACTATTTTTAGTAAAAATTTCGGTAATTTTTGAATTATCTGGATTTGATGGCAAATTTAACTCCCAAACAGCGCCACCAACAAAATCAATTGAGGGTTTAAAACCCCAAAAAATTATTGATAATAACGAAGAAATTAAAAGAAGTGAAGAAATAATTAAAAGTAATGGCCTAAATTTCATGATATTCATATTTTTATTTTTGTTTTTTTTCTTTTGCTAAAACTCTTAATAAATTTCGAGTGACAAAAACACCAGTAAAAATACCAACAGCAATACCTAAAATTAGGGTAACAGCAAAACCCCGAACCATACCAGAAGTATTAAGAAAACTCCAATTAAAAGGATTAAATAAAATTAAACCCGTAATAATGGTACAAGCATTGGCGTCTTTGATTGAATCCCAAGCTCGGCCAAAACCTAATTCCATGGCATTATTCCAATTTTTACCTTTGCGAGTTTCTTCTCTCATCCTTTCAAAAATTAAAATATTACTATCAACGGCCATGCCAACAGAAAGAATAAAACCAACAATACCGGGAAAAGTTAGTGTTATTGGGATTAGACGATATAAGGCCAAAGTGATTAGACCATAAATAATTAAACCAATATCGGCAATTAAACCAAGTTTGCCATAATTACCAATCATAAAAAATGAGACCAAAATCAAACCAACAACGCCAGCAAAAACACCTTTATTAATTGAATCTTTACCAAGAGTAGCCCCAATTTGTGACTGTTGAATTAAATTGATGGATAAAGGAAGTGCACCAGCATTTAACTGAACAGCCAACTCTTTGGCTGATTGAGTAGTGAAATTACCGCTAATGACCGCCTTACCGTCTTTAATCTCAGTTTGAACATTAGGAGGAGAAGTAACTGGATAATCATCAATTAAAATGGCAATACGCTTATTTAAAAATTCTTTGGTAGCAATGGCAAAAAGTTTAGATCCTTCTTCGTTAAATTCCAAGGAAACTTCTGGTTCTGAATTGTTAGGATTAATAGTAACTGAAGCTTTTTTTAAATGAGAACCGTTAATACCAGTATCCTTACTAAAAACATCGTTAAAAGTAGCCGAAGAGGTGGCTTCTGGAGGTAATTCGACTTCCCCTTTAAATTTTAATTGAGCAGTAGTACCAATTAGATCAATAGCGGCGGAAACGTCTTCAATTCCAGGTAGGTCAACCTTAAGGCGATATTGATTTTCTTGTTTAATCACTTGAACATTGGTTTCACTGACGCCAAAAAGATTGATACGTTTTTCGATGTTGCCTTTTAAGGCGGCTAGACCATCTTCCAAATCTTCTTTTTTAATGTTTGAAGTGTCGATATTAAAAACAAGAGAGGCACCACCGGCAAGATCTAGACCAAACTTAAGATCGAGATTTTTTTTGAACTCTTGGTTTCCAAGTTTGAAATTAAAATCTGGACGATAAAAGGTATGTTGCCATTTTATTTTTCCTAAATTAATGTTAATTGGAAGTCTTTTAGGAAAATTAATAATTAAACAAATTAAGGTTAAAGCAACGATAGTCCAAAAAATTCTAATGGTTTTAGTCTTATTTGGCATAATTACTTGGAATTGATGAGGGAAAGTTGACGTGGGTGCCCAGAAAAGATATAGCTAATTAAGGCTTTACTTTTGTTTATTTTAACTAAGACCATATCCCCTTCTTTAATATTAAATTCTTTAATTGATTTTGAGGGAATAGTTAGGGCTAAACTATTTCCAGTTTTAATAACTTTTCTTGCTTGAGTCATTTATTTTTAAATACTAGCAATTTCTGATGAGCTACCTATTATAACGATTGGACAGCTTAAAAAAAAGTCGACAATAAATTGATCTCTTTTTTGCTTTCGCATTTGAAATTCGTTTTTATCCATAACCATATAATTAATTTCATGTCCACGAATTTCTTCCTCTTGTTTAATTAAAAGATCAACTTCTTTAAGAGAAAAGAGGTCGCCAACGATAATTAAATCAACACCATCTTCACTTCTTTTTTCACCAACGGCAAATTTGTAATTATATAAAACCAGTTTTATTGGACTTAGAGTTTCATTTTTGTGTTGAAGTTTTAATCCAAGACCAGAATTTTTATTAGCCAAAACCAAAAGATCATAAAAAATTGGAGATTGCTTATCAGCCCAATAATAAAGGCGATTACCACGCCATTCCGATTCAATGATTCCGGTTTTTTTAAGATTATCTAATTCGCGACGGACTGAATTAATTTCTTCTTCAACTAAACGAACTAGCTGACGAACATAATAAATTTCTCTAGGGTTACTAAAAAGAATAGTAATTAATTTTAGTCTGGTTTGAGAGACAAGTAATTGTTTAAGACTAGTTTGAATTTTCATAAGAAACACTGCTATTTAATGGCAAAATTTCTACCCAGATATTGCCTGGGACAAAATTAATTTCTTTACCACTACTGTCTTTGAAAATGGTTCGAGAAAGACGATCTTTTTTAGACCAAGTAATTTCAGTTTTAGCACCATTTTGGAAGAGCATCCCTTTACCAGTACCAATCATTTCATAAAGATTATGAAGATGTTCATCGATTGATCTACTCTCTTTAACATATTGAATAACAATATTCTTGGCAGTAATAGTTTTTTGGGTATTAAAATCAATTTGTTCTTTACCACCATTACTTCGAAGATAAAGATTTGAAGATGGATCATATTTCCAAGAAACAGAATAATCTTTGTAGCCAGACCAAAAATCAAAAGAGATAACCGAAGAAGAGCTAGAAGCTGTTTCTTTTTGGGTAAATTCCCATGGCTGGTATGATTTATCCCATGAAGTTTTTTTAGCTTCAGTCATATTGGTTAAACCACGGTTAGCAGCTATATTGTAAAGTTCAGATGAGGAACAATACATGGTGTGTTCAGTAGCTCTTTCCTGACCGGTTCGATCTGGCTCACGACGGCAAGCTTTGTAAGATAAAGAAAATTGGCTTAAATCACCCCAAGTGCCTTGATTGTTCCAGCCATATTTAGCAATCTGTTCAATGGCCTGAGCTTTAACATTAGTAGTACAAGGGCTCTTATTATCGGCAGCACTACAATTAGCGCCACCAACGTGGTTATAAAGTGGATAATCACCATATTCGGAAGCAATATCTAAGAAATAAGTTCTGGCCGAACGGACTGGACCGACATTATATTTATTTTCTAAATCAGCTTCAGTTCCAACGATTCCACAATAAAAAACACCCATAAATCGAGTAATACCACCTTCGGCTACAGCCTCATAGACGATATCAGCTGACTGAAGTCCAGATTGAGGTCGGGAATCTTCATGATTTTCAATCATAACGGTTAGAGGACGACGTTTTGACCAAATAGCTTTTTCTTCTTTAGTATAAAGTTGTCCATTAATAGGACAGATCTCAGTTTTTGGACCAGAATAAGTGGAATTTTTTACTGAAAGATCACCAGTCTTTTCACTTTTGGTAGTCTTATTACCACTAGGTGAAAGCGAACTTCCTGAACCTGAGGGAATTAAATAATCAAATAAATAATAGGAAATACCAGTAATTAATAAGAAAAGGCCTAAAAATCTTATGTTTTTTAATAAATTTTTGTTCATTTAAAAATTAATTTTTAATAGTTTTAACTATAGCGGATTTTTCTTCCTTTGACAAAGTGATGTTTTCACCAAATCCATTTTTAACTGGTTTGGCATAAATTCGAGTGATATCACGATTATGGAGTGAGGTAATAATAGCTCCAGAATTATTTTTGTCTAAAATGGTTAGAATAAAACTTTGATCACCACCAACATCGTCGAACGGATTAAATCTAGTTATACCTATCTTAAGACTATTGTCTATTTTGTCTAAATCTAAAGCTTTATTTTTAGAGTTATTTTTAATATAAACTAAATAAGTTAGATAGCAAAGCCACAATAAATTAATTGCTAATATTAAATATATTAAAAAAGACATCTACTAATTGTAGCAAAACAATGTGCTATACTGGCGATAGAAACATATAATGAACGAAAATAAATATATTAAAAAAGATTTATTAAGAAGTTTGATATTGAGCTTGATTTCGATCGGGGTTATTATAATTATTTATTACCTTAAAAATGGTTATTAGAAATTATTATTTTTATAAGGGGGGTGAAGATTAATGCCAACAATTAAATTTTATAACGTTAAATCTCGCAAATCTGTCGAAGTTGACGTAAGCAAAGTTAAAAAAGTTATGTTAAAAAACGGCAGACCAGCAGCTGAAACTATTGATTCTGAAACTGGAACCAAAATGTTTAAAATATTATCAGCAGCTGATGCAGCTTTATTGAGATAATAATAAAGATAGATTTAAATTAATTACCCTCCTGATGAATATCGGGAGGGTATTTGTTTTTGGAATGGTTTAAAGCTATAATCTAGCCATCCTAAAGAGATTGAGGGGCTTACCCCAATGGGGAGGAAAGTCCGGACCACAAAAAGCACAGAAACCCTAAGGGTCAGGGCGTAAGCTTTGGGCGCTGCTACAGAGACGAGTAATCCGCCACAGGCGGACGAGTATGAAACGCGCATCCTTCTGGTGGAAATCTCAAGATGAAACGTTAATATCTAGCTTTTGAGAGTTTCAGGTAGAGAGAGTAGATTGATGGCCTCTAAACAGAATCCGGCTTATCAGTGTCTTTAGGATATTTTTATTCCGAATCTTTTGAAAGACCTTTAATAATAGCTTGAATAGTCAAGAAAAGTGGTATAGCCAAGATAGCACCAACAATTCCACCTAATTTACTGCCTGTAATAATTAAGAGGATAGTTATCAATGGATTTAAACCAACAGTTTTTTTCATAATCTTAGGAACAATAAAATTGTTCTCGACTTGTTGCACTAAAACACCAAAAATAACTGTGAAGAGGGCGGTTAGAGGCGAAATTGTTAGAGCAAATAAACCAGCAATGACAGTAGTAATGATTGGTCCAACATTAGGAACTGCTTCAAGAAGACCAGCAAGAATAGCTAATGGAACGGCATATTTTAGACCTAAAACCAAATAACCAATATAAGAAAGCAAACCAATAATGAGCATTAATAAAAATTCAGCGCTAACCCAACCACCAAGACTGGACTCAATATTATTCATTATTTTTAAAAATTTGGCTTTGCTTTTTTCTCCAAAAAAATTGCCACCATATTTAGAAAAATTATTTTTTTCCAATAAAAGATAAAAAGTAATAACAAAAATAATTAAACCGGAAAAAACATTTGAGGCAAAAGAAACGGCAATCTTAGCAATGTTTGAAGGAATAGTTTCTAAAATTTTGAATTGAGATGATAAATCAATGTTGTTTTCGCTAAATATTTTTACATTTTGAATAAGCTGGGGCAAACTACCTATCAGCCCCGAAGTTTGCTCTATTAAAATTGGAACAATACCAGCAATAGCAAAAGAAATACCGGTGATGATTAGAATGTAAACAATTAAAATAGAAAAAACTCGGGGAATTTTTATCTTTTCAAGCTGGCGAACAAACGGGTTGACGGCTTCCATTAAGACAAAGCCGACAAAGACAAGCATAAGAATACTTCTTATTTGCCAAAGGAAAGCTAAAGCTAACAAAAAAGCAACGGTAAAAATGACGATTTTGTGAGAAATTTCTATTTTTCTAATTTTCATAATTTATTGTACCATCCAGAAACTAATTTAAAAATTTTATCCTTAAACATAGGAGAAGTAATATCAAAAAAAGAAGCTTTGTTGGAATATCTTGATTTAAAATAAGTGCTTTGATGACGAGCATCGGAGTGTTCGGCATAGCGCCAATTTTGAAGACAAGTTTCTAAATCTTTATTGTTCTCAAAATATGGTTTTAAACATTGATAAGCTCCAATTTGCATTCCTGGATCTGACCAAGAATATTTTTTTAATAAATTTTTGACTTCATTAAAAAAACCTATATCTAGGCGTTTTTGAACACGCTTGTCAATTCGATTATATAAAAAATCTAATGGAGCAATTAGAGAAATATGGAGAATATCAAAATTTTGATTATTATTAGTGTTTTTATTTTTTAGTGATAACTTGATTTCGATTTTACGAGTAAGACGATAGTAATTATTAATGTCTGAATTATTTAACTTGGAAAAATTATTAGAATCCAATAATTTATAAATTTTTTGTAAAGTTTTTACTGATAATTTTTTAGAAACGAGACGCCAAATTTTATTAGGCTTTATTGCAAAAGTGTCATAATTTGGATTAATTAGAGAATTAAGATAAAAGCCACTACAACCAACTAAAATCGGTAATTTATTTTGTGAATGAAGCTGATTAATTATTTTTAAACCGACTTGTTGAAACTGAGCTACGGAAAATTTTTGGTCGGGATTGATTAAATCAATTAAATGAATCGGGGTTTTATCCGGTTGATCTTTACCAGTGCCGATATCGAGACCTTTATAAATTTGGCAAGAATCAGTGGAAACTAATTCGCCATTGTACTTTTTAGCCAATTTAACAGCTAAATCAGTTTTACCTGTAGCTGTTGGGCCAGAAATAATTAAAATTTTATTAAACATAATCAATTATATTCCATATTTTACAATTTTGCGGTAAAATAGTATGTATTTAGTAAATATGAAAGAGTTCATCGATGGTTATTTTTGTAAAGACTTTGAGTCAAAAAAACCGGTTCAAATTAGAGGGAATTTAAGTTATTCTCTTGGACCAGTTGGATGTGAGGGTAATATCGGTTTTTATGATATTGAAATTGAACATAGAGGAAAGTTTGAAAAGACCGGCATAAGGGTTTGCGTTAAAGAATTAAATCAATTGTCTGTAAATAAACACAGAGAAAGTGGCGTCGACGAGGTTTTAAAAAAACATTCATATCTAAAGGAAATAGGATTACCAACAGTTCCAATTTGCAGAGGTGATGTAGAAAATAACTTAATCTTGATGACTGATATGACTCAAAAAAATGAAAAAACAATTGTAGATAAACACAATCCATTAGAAGACTCTTCAATAGAAAATATATATGATTTAGAAAATCAATTGGTTAATATTGCTCGAGCGGCATATCATAATGACATTTTCTTGAGCATAGACGCCTATTCGATAGTGGTTGACAAAAAAACTGGAAGAGGCAAAATTTGCCTGCTAGATATTGGGGCAAATACCAAATTTTTAGACAAAGACGAACCCCCAATCAGCGAAAGAAGGGCTTTAGAACAGATCGAATTATTTTTAGAATTAAGTAAATTACCAACTAGGCGTTTATTTTAAATTCAACAACATCGTCGGGGCGCATGATATAGTCTCGACCTTCATGACGAAGTTTTCCAGCATCTTTGGCACCTAAGGCACCATTGTATTGAACAAAATCGTCATAAGAAACGACTTCGGCCATAATAAAACCCTTTTCAAAATCAGTATGAATGGCAGAGGCGGCTTTAGGGGCAGAATCCCCTTTTCTAATTGTCCAGGCACGAACTTCTTTAACGCCAGCGGTGTAATAAGATTGAAGACCAAGAGTGTCATAGGCTTTTTGGATAACTCGTTCCAAGCCAGATTTTTCAACACCTAACTCTTTTAAATAATCTTTTCTTTCCACTGGACTTAGTTCTGATAAATCAAATTCGACTTTAGCAGAGACAGGAACAACGGTTTCGAAATTTTTTAAATTTATATGCCAATTATTAATATTCTTGTAAGTGTCTTCGTCGACATTAGCAACAATAAAATAAGGTTTGGCGGTTAATAAGAAAAATTCTTTAGTTATTTCTTTTTCTTCATCATCTAATTTAAGATTAACGGCCAAAATACCTTTTTCTAGTTCAGATTTTAATTTAGTAGCTAGAATAAATTTTTTAGATTTGTTTTCTTTGGCATTATTTTTATTGGTATCAAGATATTTATCAATTGTCTCCAGATCTTTAATAATTAGTTCAGCACAAATGACCTCAAAATCGCCTTGTGGATCAACGCTACCTTCTTTAAGAATACTAGAGTCGGAAAAGGCACGAACTACATGACAGATGGCATCACAATCGCGAATATTAGTAAGGAATTTATTACCAAGACCTTCACCCTGGGAGGCTCCTTTAACTAGACCGGCAATGTCAACAAATTCGACAATGGCAGGAACAATTTTGTCGGTTTTAACGATTTTGGCAAGAACTGGTAATTTTTCATCGGGGACTTCAACAACACCAACATTGGGATCGATGGTGCAAAAAGGATAATTGCTGGCGTCGGCAACTTGTTTGCCGAGGAGCGCATTAAAAAGCGTAGATTTACCAACATTGGGTAGACCAACGATTCCGATTGAAAGTTTCATAGTGTATTTTAACAAAAATCCCCCCGAAAATCGGAGGGATTTTGAAATTTCAAAAAAGAAATTATTTGACCATTTTCTTGATCTTGGTTCCTGGAATGTATCGTGGCATTCTTCGAGCAACGATTTTCTTGGATTCTTTGGTTCCAATAGCTTTAATAGTTTTAGCTTTGAACATTTTGGTTTTGAAAGTTCCAAAACCAGAAAGCTTAACAGTTTCGCCACTAGCTAATCCTTTCATTATTTCAGAAAGAAAAGTTTCAACAGCTTGTTTAGCTGCTTTTTTACTAAGCTTGGCTTTTTGAGAGACTGATTCGATTAAATCTTTTTTGGTCATTATTTTTATTATTAATTAATAATTCATTTTAATTCTAAACGAATATTACTAAATTGCAATAGAAGTTATTCGTTTTTTACCGCATTTTTGTTGATTTTGCTACCAACAATAACACTACTAGTTCTAACTTCTCTAATAACAGTAACCTTTATTTGACCAGCCCATTTAGCTTCTTCTTCGAGTTTTTCGGCAATATTTTGACTTAAGACTTCGGCTTCCGAATCGGAAACTTGGGTAGGTTCGACGATAACAACAACTTCACGACCGGCCTGATAAGCGGCAACACTAGTGACTCCCGGGAAAGTGTTGGCAACTTCTTCAATATTTTTCATTCTCTTTAAATATTCTTCATGGACTTCATAACGGGCGCCAGGACGAGCACCAGAGGCGGCATCCCCAATGTAGACGATAACTGATTCTGTTGAAGAAAATTCTTTATCTTCGTGATGTTCAGCAACACAGGCAATAACAGCTTCGGATATTTTATATTGTCTAAGTAAATCAACACCTAAATCAACATGAGTACCTTCCTGATCCGTAATGACCTTACCAATATCGTGCAACAAAGCGCCAAGACGAACAGTATTGACATCTGCTTTTAATTCATAGGCAATAGCAGTGGCAATTTTTGTGGCTTCAATGGTGTGTTTAGCTAAATTTTGACCATAAGAAAACCTAAATTTATATTTACCAATTTCTTTAATTAGATCGATTGGTAGGTTAAAAACCCCAACTTCTTGGGTAATTTTTTTACCTTCATTTAAAAGAATTCTGTCCATTTCCGTCTTGGTTTGAGCAACGACTTGTTCAATTTTAAGAGGTTGGATGCGACCATCTTTAATTAATTTTTCCAATGAAAGACGGGCAATTTCACGACGAGTGGAATCAAAAGAAGAAATACGAATATCATTAGTTTCGTCTAATTCAATTTCAACACCAGTGGCTTTTTCAAAAGCACGGATGTTACGACCTTCGCGACCAATGATCTTACCTTTAACAGTTTCATCGGCAAGGGAAATAGTAGAAACAGTATATTCGGCAACATAGTCAGTGAGACCATGGCGAATATTATCAATAATCACCTCTTTAGTAATTTCTTCTTCTTTTTGTTTAATCTCATCTCTGGCCTCATCTATTTTTTTAGACACCCAAGCAGACATTCTTTTTTCAGTGCTGCTGATAACTAATTGTTTAGCTTTTTCAACATCAAGCCCAGAAATAGTTTCCAGTTTTTCCATTTGTTTTCGATAAACATCATCAATACTAGCTAATTTGGTTTTAACTTCAGCGGCTTGACTATCAAGATTTCTTTCCTTTTGAATCAAATATCTTTCTTTTTCATCTAGGGACGATAATCTTTGAAAAATTTCAGCCTCTTTAGCTTTAGCTTCAGCTTCAATTCTCTTAGCATTTTGAAGAGCGGCTTGAACGGCACTATTGTCAACTTCGACGACTGGTTTGACAGGAGTAACTGTTTCAGATTTATTAGGAGAAAAAACAACTCGATTATTGTCTTTTGATTCTTCTTTTTTGACCTCTTTAATAACTTCCTTTTTTATTTCTTTTTTCGAAGACGGCTTTTGATGGGTAGAAAATAAACCCTTAACTCTCGATAAAAATACATCTAACATAAAACCTCCAATACTTTTTGCAGCAAAAACACACCAGAATGGCTTAGGTTAACAACGAGTCGGTATTTTGACTAATTTGAATAACATATTACTGTGCTTTTGAATGAAAAAGTTAAAATTATAATTTAATTTAAAAACTAATTAGTGTATTTTATCTAAAATTGAAGTAATCGTCAATTGCAGCGTTTATATCTGAGAGATTGAAACCACGGCGATAAAGTAGGGCTTTTAGCTTTAATTTGTCCATACTAGATTTTTTTTGGATTATTTTTTTGATGAGCTCTAAATCATTGTTTGGCAAGGTACTTTTAAGACCATATCGACTTAGTAAAAAGGAAATTTGCTGGCGAGATTTATTTTTGTTTTTTTGAATAAAATAATTAGTAAAACTCTCTGGATCTAAAAGGCTTTTGGAATTGAGATAATCAATAATTTCCTCGATGACTTGATTAATATTTGGGTATTTAATCTGATATTTGAAACAAATTTTTGGAAAAAATATTTTTAATTTTTGATAAATTATTTTTTCAATTTTTGGAGAAATGGCAATTTGACGCAAAGCGTATTCACGACCTTTAAAAAAAAGACAACTTTTAATAATTTCTTCAAGTTTTTGGTCGTCAATTTCTTGATTTTTAGTTAAAGATAATTTAACGACATCATCAATAAAAAACGGAAGAAAGGAATGATCTGAAAAGGTAAGCCAAACTTGATTTGGAGTTTTACTGGCCTTAATGTTGACTAATTGCATTATTCTTCAATTGGGGCGTCTTCTGGAGGTTCCAATTTAACTGGTTGATCGTTTTCTTTAACTTTTTCCCAAATTTGTTTTTTAAGATCATCAACTAAGTTGGAATGTTCTTTTAGATATTTTTTAACGCCTTCTCGACCTTGAATGTTTTGACCATCAACTTTAAAGAAAGCACCAGATTTGGTAATTAAACCGTGTTGTACGGCTAAATCGACCAAACTACCAAAAACAGAAATGCCTTCGGTGTTCATGATCTCGAATTCAGCTTCTCTAAATGGTGGAGCCACTTTATTTTTAATTATTCTGGCACGATGTTGAGAACCAATTGATTCACCTGAAGCGGTTTTGATATTGGCAATTTTACGTAAGTCAATTCTGACTGAAGCATAAAATTTTAGAGCTAAACCACCAGGAGTAGTTTCAGGATTACCAAACATAACGCCAATCTTTTGGCGAATTTGATTAGTAAAGATCACAATGGTTTTTGATTTAGAAATGGCACCAGTTAATTTTCTAAGAGCCTGGGACATAAGACGAGCTTGAACACCCATCATAGAATCACCCATTTCTCCTTCAATCTCAGCTTTAGGAACTAGGGCGGCAACTGAATCAAGAACAACAACATCAACAGCATTGGAACGAACTAAGGTTTCAACGATTTCAAGAGCCTGTTCACCACTGTCTGGTTGAGAGATTAAAAGACTGTCAAGATTAACGCCGACAGTAGCGGCACGATGAGGATCAAGGGCATGTTCAACATCGATAAAAGCAGCAGTGCCGCCCATTTTTTGGGCTTCAGCAATAACATGAAGACAAACTGTGGTTTTTCCAGAAGCTTCTGGTCCAAAAATTTCAGTAACTCGGCCACGAGGTAAACCACCAACACCTAGGGCAATATCTAGAGGGAGACAACCAGTAGGAATGACATCAATGGTCATATCGGCTTGTTTTTCGCCCATTTTCATAATGGCTCCATCACCAAAGGCTTTAGTAATTTGCTCCATAGCAACACGGATGGCTTCGTTTTTTTGGCTTTGATTACCGACAACTGGAGATTTCTTTTGAATTTCTTTTTTAGCTTTCTTTTTATACATTTTGTTTTTTAAATAAAATTAACTTTACATTTATAGTGATAACAAATTGAAATATATCAAGTCAAGAAGTAAAACCGAAGAAAACCCAAATTAGATATTAATAGCAAAAACTTTGATAAAATATCTTGTTTGGATAAACGGGGATTGGCGCAATTGGCTAGCGCGCATGCATGGGGTGCATGAGGCTGCAGGTTCGAATCCTGTATTCCCGACTTAAGTTAACTTTGGATGGAAGCAGCGGCGGTCATTTCTCTTTCTTTTTGTTTTTGCTCTTCCTGATAGAGTTTAGCCGATTCATTGATAACGTCGTGGGCTTCTTTTTTACTAATCCAACCTTTAACGGTGACATTTTTACTATCTTCTAATCGTTTATATTCCGTAAAAAAATGAACTAATTCTTTTAAAAAATGTTGCGGAACATCGGATAATTTTTGATATTCATTATAAAGTGGATTTTTAACTGGAACAGCCAAAATTTTTTCATCGTCACCACTTTCATCTGACATAATTAAAGCGCCAATAGGACGGACTTCTAAAAGGCAACCTGTAAAAACTGGAGATTGAGTTATAACCATAACATCTAGATGATCACCATCTTTGGAACGAGTGTCGGGAATAAAACCATAATCGACTGGATAAAACATGGGTGAATGTAGAACTCGATCTAATTTGATTATGTCCATTTCTTCGTCGTATTCGTACTTGTTGGAAGTGCTTTTAGGAATTTCAATAATGGCGTTGACAATTTTTGGAGATTCGTCTCCGATGTTTATGTGTAGATACATAGTGGATAAAATTATAACATTAATGGATTTTCAGTCAAATTATTAGTATGTATCTGATACATATATTAAATTAATAATTAAGAATTAATAATTAAGACTTATTTGGGATATAATTTGATATATGGCAATTAAATTAGGAGCAAATGAATTAATAAGAGATCAGCATTTTTTAGTAAAAAGCAAAGAAATTAGACAGACAGTCAAGGGCGACAATTATTATATTTTGCAACTTTGTAATCCAGATGGAATTATTGAAGCTAAAATTTGGAATAATAATGTAACTCAATGTCAATTTGAGGAAGGAAAAGTAATTGAAATTAATGGTAAGTCTCAAGAATATAATGGAAAAATAGGAATAATTATTGATAATTGCCAAATTGTGACAACCGAAGAACCCAGCGATTACTCCCCTTCTGTTCCAACTTTGGTTTTTGATATTGAAACTTTAGGTAAAAAGTTCGAGGAATTAGATGAAGTTGAACAAGATTATCTTTTGAATAATTTAGAAAAGGCTGAACCGGATAAAGAAGTTGCCAAAAATAAAACAGCTTTATATTCTATTTTTGGAATAGTTTGTGCAATTGGAGCATTAGATGTGGGTAATAAAACTGGATTTGTATTGAGTTTATCAACTAAGGAAATTAAACCAGAAAAAGATAATTTCACTTATAAAACATTTGCCACCGAAAAGGAATTATTGGAAGAATTTTGGAAAATAACATCAACATATGAACAATTTGTGACTTATAACGGCGATACTTTTGATTTCCCCTATTTGATGATTAGATCGGGAATAAACCGAGTGAAGATGCCATTTGAAATTAAAAAATGGGGATCAGATAAATTTTTAGATTTACAAAACAAAATAAGACAAAGTCACGGTTTTAAATTGGAAATGTTGTGTAAGGCTTTTGGAATTGAAAACCCAAAGGAAAAAGGAGTTCATGGTGATGATGTGACGAAATTATATAATGAGGGTGAATTCAATAAAATTGCTGATTATGTGGCTAGAGACGCAACGGCAACAACCGAGTTGTATTTAATCTGGAAAAATTATATGTCAGGACAAATTTAAATATGGAAAGTAATTATAAACAAGAATTAGTTTTTCAAGTTGAGACAGAAAGTAAAAAAGAAAAACAAAAATATAAACAAAAGAAGGTGATTGAATTGGCGTCAGAAAACTTAAAGAAAATAATGATGGATAAATTAAATGGAAAAACAGGTGAGTGTTAAAGCTAAAATAAAAGTGTAAATACCAAAGATCCAAAATTTTTGACCGGTAACAACTTTTTTAAGAAATTTTAGAGCAATCAATCCAGTGAAAAAAGCCACCACAAAAGCGATTAAATTATTGGGAGTAATAATCGATTGAGAAATAATGTCTTTAGTAGAAAGAACAATAGCACCAAAGGAAGCTGGAAGGAAAAGACAAAAGGAAAAATTAAAAGCATTGATAGAAGAAAGACCTAAAAGAAGAGCAGAAAAGATGGTTAAACCAGAACGAGAAACTCCGGGAAGAATAGCAATTGATTGGAAAAGACCAATAATAAAAGCAGAAAAATAAGTAATTTTTTTATCCTGCTTCTTAATAAATTTAGTGGAAAAAACGGGAATAGCAGTGGCTAGAAAAAATAGTGGTAAAAGTTTGGGGTTAGAAAATAAGGATTCTATTTGATCTTTAAAGAAAAAACCAACAATAACAGCCGGAATAGAACCGACAATAATGTATTTTAAATTGCTAAAAAAATATTTAATTTGATTTCTAAAAAAGAAAACAACTGATAAAAAGGTGGCAGCATGGAGAAAAACATCAAAGGTTAGAGATGGTGTCAATTTAAAAAAATGCTGGAATAAATTAAGATGCCCATCGGAAGATATGGGTAAAAATTCAGTAACACCTTGAACAAAACTTAAGATGATGGATTGGAATAAAGACATGAGTAATTATAATCAAAATAATGTCTAATTTTTAATGATAAATTTATAAACTATATTGACATTATAGGTTCTTTTTGATAAAATTTGCCTTGTTGATCAATAAATTTGATCGAACATTAACATCGTAACTTTACAACATGGCGTTGAAAAAGTTACAAGGTAATCAACGGTATTATTGAAATTTTAGGATAAATAAATTAATTTATTCTAAAAAAAGTAATGCCGTTTTTATATAGAGACTAAAATAACTGTAGAAAGGAAAAGGGAAAAATGAAAGATCTGGTATTCCAAGAAATTAAGAGGGTAATGGAGAAAATCGAGGATGTATTGGAAGAGAAAAAGATTATTATCAGTAAAGAAATTTTTTTTGATGAGGAATTGTTACCAAAAATTGAGGCAATGTGTATACGAGGAACAGTTTACGGATACAATGCCACAATTGGCAGTTTCAGGTTCCAAAACGAAACAAGACAACAAAAAATAAGTTGCCTGATACTCTATAAAAAACTATTTTCTGTTGTTTTAGACAATAATTAGTCTCTCTTTACGGTCGGATGATCAAAATAATTTTCACCATTTGGTGGGGATTTTATTTTGATTGTTTGACCGTATTTTTTTGAAAAAAAATCCCCCACCGAAGTGAGGGATGTAAGTACAAAATAAAGCTTAACGCTTTGGAGATTGCTTTTGACGTCGTGATTTTCCACCAGTACCAACCATTCTTCTTTCTTTTACTCGGGAATCAACGGTTAATAAACCAGTCGGTTTTATAATTGCCTTAAAAGATTCATTTATTTTAACTAAAGCACGACAAAGAGCTAAACTTAATGCTTCAACTTGGCCAGCTTTACCGCCACCAGTGATTTTAGCTTCAAAATGATATTTACCGACAGTGTCAGTGACTAAAAAAGGTCTTTCGTAAGCAATTTGAGCAGCCTTGCTGGGAAAATATTTATCGGCGGAGACTTTATTAACGTTTGAGTCCCCTTTTTGAGAAAATAATTTAACGGCAGCAACGGCAGATTTTCTTCTACCAATAGCGTAAGTATAAGTATTTTTATTTATTGAATTTTTCACCATATTTGTGATTAGAATCGACAAAAACTTTTAAACGAGTCATTCTGACATCTCTTAGTTTGTTTTTAGGTAACATACCATAAACACCGTGAGTAATGACCTGACGGGCATCTTTTCGCAAAAGTTCACCAAGGGTGAGCTCTTTTAAATGACCAGACCAAGCGGTGTGATGATAATAAACTTTTTGTTTTAATTTACGACCGGTGGTAACAATATCAGCGGCATTTATAGCAACAACATAATCACCATCATCTCGATGATAAGAAAAATCTATTTTACCTTTACCAATCAAAATACCAGCAATTTCAGTACAAGCACGACCTAAAGTTTTACCTTTAAGATCGATTAAATGCCATTGTCTTTCGACGGTGTTACCTTTTAAAACTGTAGTTTTCATTATTTTGACTCCTTTTTGACTGCTTTAACTTTTTTGACTGGTTTTTCTTTTTTAACAACAGCTTTTTTGTCTTTTTTAACAACTTCAACTTTTTTTGGTTGAAAATCAACAGTTTTAACAAAACTATATTTGACAATTAAAGCATCATCACCAAAACGTCGTTTTATTTTAGTGACAGCGGTGAAATTTGATTTTTGGTCACCAAAAACTGATTTAAAATTGGCAACGACACGATTAACCCAATTTTGATCTTGAAGAACTTTAAATAGTTCTCTTTTGGCAGTTAATTCTTCTTTGGTAATAATGGTATTAGCTAGACCTTCCACCATGGGAATAACAGCTTTTACCTTAGCTTCGGTAGTTTCAATTGATCCATAAGTAAACATGGATTTAGTTAAAGACTTCAATAAAGCCTTTCTTTCGTTGAAATTACGGCCTAATTTTTTACCTACCATTCGATGTCTCATAATTTATTTCCAAGTGAAGCCTCTTTCTTTTAACCAGGCATCGATAACTTTTAATGATTTTTCGCCAACGTTTTTAGCTTTACTGACATCTAAACGACCAGCTTTGATTAAAACATCAATAGTTGGATAGCCAGCTTTTTTAAGAGCATTAGTGACTCTTAATGGAAGTTCAATTTCTTCAACAGAAATATCGCTACCATGTGGATTTGGAGAGGCCATTAAAGTAATAACTTCTTCTTCAAATTCTTTTGGATCAACTATTTGAGAGAAAGAACTAATTAAATCCTTAGCAGCCATTTTAAGAGCTTGAAGAGGATCAATAGAACCATCGGTCCAAATTTCCATAGTTAATTTGTCGTAGTTTGATTTTTTACCTAAACGAGTTGGTTCAACAGTGTAATTAGTTTTAATAACTGGAGTGAAAGCAGCGTCTAGAATTATTTCACCGACAATATCGGTTTTTTGTTCTTTAGCAAGAGTATAGCCAACTCCCCTTTCGACAGTTAAAGAAATCTTTAAAGATGACTTATTATCAGCAAGAGTAGCAATTACTTGTTCAGGATTAGAAACTTTACATAAATCAGTGCTAGAAATATCGGCAGCAGTGACAATTCCTGGACCTTTCTTTTCGAGAGTTAAAACAACTGGCTCGTTCTGATTATATTCAAATTTAACTTTTTTAAGATTTAAAGATACTTCGACTAAATCTTCTTTAACTCCTGGAAGAGTGGTAAAAAGATGATTAGCACCATCAACTCTGATTTTGGTTATAGCCGCACCAGGGATAGTGATTAATAAAACACGACGTAGACTGTTACCAAGAGTGTGACCAAAGCCACCGACTAATGGACTGAGCTCGAATTTACCGTATTTTTTCTCTGTTTTGACGGTTTTTATATTAAACTTATTTGTTTCGATCATTGTATCTCCTTTTTTTATTATCTTGAATAATATTCAATTATTAAATTGACATCAATGTCGGCGGACATTTCTTCCTTAATTGGGGCAGAAATGACTTTGACAGTAAGGTTTTTCTTATTTAAATCGAGCCATTGTGGACTCTTAAAATCACTTTCCATAGCAGGGAGAACATCTTTGTAATTGTTCATAGTTTTAGCGTCAAAACTGATTAAATCACCAATTTTGGTTTCATAAGAAGCGATATTAAGCTTTTTATCATTGACTAAAATATGTTTATGACTGATTAATTGTTTAGCTAAGGATCGAGATAAAACCAAACCAGATTTATAAAGAACATTGTCTAATCTTTTTTCAAGAAGAATCATTAAATTGTCACCGACCAAACCCTTAAGTTTTTTGGCTTTAAGATAATAATTATTGAATTGGGTTTCTTGAACACCATAGATTCTTTTAGCTTTTTGTTTAGCACGAAGCTGAATACCATAATCGGTTGGCTTACTGCCACCTTTAACACCGTGCATACCTGGCTTAACAGCACCTTTCTTTTCGATTGGACATTTTGAAGAGTTACAACGAATACCTTTCAAATAAAGTTTGGAACCAGCAGCTCGACAAAGTCGACATTTTGTATTTAAAGTAATTCTGGACATATGTTTTTAATTAAATTCTTCTTTGTTTTGGAGGTCTTGGACCATTATGAGGAATGGGGGTGATGTCAGAAATCATATCGACATCAAAATCTCTTTTGGTGCGAAGGAATCTAAGAGCCGCATCTCGACCTGAGCCTGGACCTTTTAAATAAACTGCTAATTTTTTAATACCATGTTTTTTTGCTTCTTCTAAGGTTTTTTCAATAGCAGTAGTGGCGGCATATGGAGTAGATTTTCTGGCTCCTTTGAAACCGCAATTTCCTGAACTTGACCAAGCAACGGTTTTACCTTTAGTATCAGTTACAGTAACAATAGTGTTGTTAAAAGTTGATTGAATATAAAGTCGACCTTCGGCAATATTTTTAAATGTTTTCTTTTTAACGACTGTTTTAGTATTGGTTTTAGTTTTTTGTTCTGCCATTTTTAGATTAATTATTTATTAGTATTGTTACTAGCAGCTTTTTGAGCAGTTTCAATTTTTGCCCAAGCTTCTTTAGTTAACGAACCGACAGTCTTTTTCTTACCTTTTCGGGTACGAGAATTAGTTTTGGTTCTTTGACCTCGAACAGGAAGACTAACAATATGACGAAGACCGCGATAAGATTTAATAGCTTTTAGACGATCAATATTTTCACGAATTTCCTTTTTAAGATCACCTTCGACTTTAAAACTTTCAAGGGCTTTCATTAAATTAGAAACATCATCACGTGACAAATCTTTAATTCTAGTGTCTAGATTAACATTAGCTTTTTTAGCCAATTCTTTAACATTGGTTCGACCAATGCCAAAAAAACGAGTTAAGCCAATTTCGGCTCTTTCATTATCTGGAATTTCAACACCAACAATTCTCATATTTTTATTTAACCCTGTTTTTGGTTATGTCTTTTAGTAGAACAAATAACACGTCGAACTCCTCGGCGGAGAACTATTTTACAATTTTTACATCGACGTTTAATACTAGATTTTACTTTCATATAGGAACTTGGATATTTTAACCTATAAAGGCGCGAATATCAAAGAGTAAATTTAATTTATATGCGATAGACAATTCTACCTTTCTCCCCTTCAGGACTAAGGACTAGAGAAACATTGTCTCCAGCCATAACCCGGATGTGATTCATCCTAAGTTTACCGGCTAGATGAGCAATAATGTCATTGCCATTTTCGAGTTTAACTCGATAAAGAGAATTAGGCAAGACTTCGGTTATTTGTCCTCTGACAGTTGGTTCTTTCAATTTTGAGATAAACTATTAATTTTTTGACAGATATCTTGAAAAATTGGTTCAATTGGACGATTGCCATCGGTTCGGAATAAAAGATCTTTGGCCTGGAAATAATCCATAATTAGGCCGTTATTATCGTCATAAAATTTTTGACGACCAGCCATGGCTTCGGGAGTATTATCAGTACGACTTTTGTCTTGAAAGTCGAGACCTAATTTAGCTCGTCTTGATTGAATTTCTTCAAAAGTAACATCAAGATGAATAATCAGATCTAGAGGTTGATTTTGAGTTGATAAATAATTTTCAATAAATTGACCTTGAGTCAAAATACGAGGAAAACCATCAATAATGAAATCTTGATTATTAATTTTGGCTAAATTAGTGGTTAAAATAGCAAAAGCAATTTCGTCAGGAACCAAATTACCGGCATCAATAAATGATTTAGCTTTTAAACCGAGTTCAGAAGCGGCAGCAATTTCATCACGAAGAAGCTGACCCATAGATAAATGAGTAAGAGAATATTTTTCGGCAATAAGCTTAGCTTGGGTTGATTTGCCGCAACCTGATGGACCAATTATAAATAAATTTAAAGCCATATTTTTTAAATTAATAACTTAATTTGTCGTAATTTTGCATTTGAACGACATTTTCTAATTTGCGAGTTAATTCAATAACTACAGAAACAACGATAAGAACGCTGGTTCCGCCAATGGTTAAAGTAGTTATTCCAGTAATTTTTTGAACTATAGATGGGGCAACAGCGATTAGTCCCAAAAAAACCGAACCAATAACGATAACTCGATTGATTAAATACTTAAGACGTTTTTCAGTGGAAATACCAGGACGAATTCCAGGAATAAAACCACCTGACTTTCTTAATTCATCAGCGATATCTTTTGGTTTGAAAATAACTGAAGTATAGAAAAAAGTGAAACCCATGACTAATAAAAAGTAAAAAACCATGTAAACGTATCCATCAGTTTTAAAAATATTAGCAAGAGTGGTGGCAGTGGAAGCAATAAAATGATTTGAAACTTTGCCTAAAAACTGACCTAATAAAGAAGGAACGGTGGCTAAAGATACAGCAAAAATGATGGGCATAACGCCAGCAGTATTAATCTTGATTGGCAAATAGGTCGATTGGCCACGTTTGGCATAATTTATAGGTACACGAAGAATGGCTTCCTCTACTAAAACGATGCTTAAAATTAAAGCAAAAGCCATAGCGGCAAGAATGACTAGATTAAAAAGATTTTGAGGATTAGAAAAATCAGTAATGCTTAAGGTTTGAATAAAACTTATTGGTAAACGAGAGATAATACCGGCAAAAATAAGCATAGAAATACCATTACCAACCCCATAAAGATTAATCATTTCTCCCAAAAAAATCATAATCATAGTACCGGCCAACATGCTAAAAACCATAGCAATAATCATAATTGGGCTTAAATCGGTGATTATATTTTGTGATTTAAGAATAGTAAACATACCAATACTGTTAATAATGGCAAAAGGAATAGTAGCAATACGAGTGTATTGATTAATTTTGGCCCGACCATATTCCCCTTCTTTTTGGAGTTCTTCAACTCGGGGTACAACTAAAGCCAAAAGTTGCATCATAACTGAGGCATTGATATAAGGAGATAAACCAAGAGCAGCAATAGAAAAATTAGCTAAGGTCCCACCGGAAAAAATATCTAAAAGAGAAAGAAGCTGATTTTGAGAAAAGAATTGTTTGAGAAGGGCTAAATTAACACCCGGAACTGGGATGTGAGCAATGAGACGGAAAAAAATTAAAAGCAAAAGAGTGATTATTAGTTTCTTCCTAAATATGGGGGTTTTTAGGCCTTCAACATATAAAAGAAGAGACTTGGCTATCAAATTCATTACTCTATATTACCACCCGCAGCAACGATTTTGTTTTGGGCAGCTTTTGAAAGAGAAAGACCTTTAAATTTTAAAGCTTTAGTAAGATTACCAGTAGCAAGAATTTTAAAGCTGGAACGAAAGTTTTTTAGAGAAATTTTAGAATTTTTAGCAAGAGAACTGGCATCAACTACTTCATTGGCCTTAAACCATTTTTCAATTTGACTTAAACTGACATTGACAATGTCTTTTTGGTTTTGTAGACGATGTTTACCTCTCATAAATGGAAGTCGCTTAATCCAAGATTTTTTGTTTTTAGTACCAGCAAAAGCAAGATCAGTAGAACCTCTAACTTTGTCACCTTTGGCACCACGACCAGAAGTGTGACCACCAAGGCCAGAACCAATTCCACGACCACAGCGTCGGGCTTTTTTAGTAGTTGTTTTTGATAATTTAGTTAATATTTCCATATTATTTTTTAAGAATAGAAAGAGCCTTTAAAGCAGCCCAAACATTAATTGATTTGGTTTTTGAACCAATGATTTTACTAACGATATCTTGAATTCCGGCTAATTCAACAACGGCTCGGACTGGACCACCGGCGATAAGACCACTTCCTTTTTTACCAGGTCGAATCATAACAATAGCACCTTTGAATTTTAGAGTTACAGCACCAGAAATAGTACCATCAACGATTGGAATAGTGATTAGACTTTTTTGAGCTTTTTTAATACCTTTTTGAATAGCATCAGCGACACTTTTGGCTTTACCTAGACCCACACCGACTCGATTTTTTTTGTCACCAGAAACAACTAAAGCAGTAAAATGAATTTGATTTCCCCCTTTAGTTTTTTTGGAAACTCTTTTGATTTCCACAACTTTATCAGTAAATTCACTGACTGTTTTTTCAATTTTTGGATATTGTTGATTTGGATTCATATTTTTAAAAAACTAAACCTTTGGAACGAGCGCCATCGGCAAGAGCTTTAACTCGACCGTGATAACGATAAAGACCCCGATCGAATCTAACTTTAATAATCTTTTTTTCTAAAGCGAGAGTGGCAATTTGGGTACCAACTGTGAAAGCTCTTTCGGTTTTAGTACCTTTGTCTAATTTTAAACCTTTAGTGGAAGCAGCGACAATAGTTTTTCCATGTTTATCATCGACAATTTGAGCCCAAAGATGCTTATTGCTTCTAAAGACAGTTAATCTAGGAACGCCTAAATTTAGGGCTAATTTGGATCTAACTCTGTTTTGACGTCGTTGTTTTGAATTATGTGTAATCATATTATTTTTTAGGCTTTAGCTTTTTTACCAGCTTTAAGTTTAATAAATTCATCAGCATATCTAATACCTTTGCCTTTATAAGGTTCAGGTGGGCGGACTTTTCGAATATTGCTGGCGGTTTGACCAACTTTGGTTTTGTCGGCACCAGTAATAATAATTTTAGTTTCTTCTGGAACTTCAAAGAAAACACCGGCTGGAGCAACAACATCGACTGGGTGGATAAAACCAACTAAAAGATGCAATTTGTTACCAGAAAGAGAGGCTTTATAACCAGTACCTTTGATTTCTATTTCTTTTTTCCAAGGCTCAACAACACCTTTGATCATATTATTGAGATGAGCTCTGGTGGTGCCATGATTAGCTTTGGTTTTTTTATCCTCAGAAACACGAGTACAAATGATTTGATTGTCTTTAATTTCGACGTTAATTTTTGAAGGTAAAACTAGTTTTAACTCGCCTTTTGGACCGGTGACAGTTATTTCACCAGCATTAATGACAACATTAACTCCGGCTGGGATATTGATTAATTGTTTTCCTATTCTTGACATAATTGTTTACCAAATTTCGGCAATAATTTCTCCACCAAGACCTTTGGTTTTAGCTTCTTTTTGAGACATAACACCTGAAGAAGTGGAGACAATGATTAAAGATGAAGGGCTTTTTCCCCAAGGAAGGGATGATTTTTTTTCGTAAATACGACGACCAGGTTTAGAAAATAAACAAACATCGTTAACGCGAGGTTCATTATTATCATAAGCTAAAGTAATGGTCATATCTTTTTTGATATCACCAGTGATAGAAAAATCAGCAATATAGCCAGTTCTTTTTAAAAGAGAAGCCATGGCAGTAGTGAAATTAGAAACTGGAGCAGAAATAGTCTTTCTGCCAGCTTTGTAGCCATTCTTTATTCTAATTATAAAATCGATAGAAGTTGATTGATGCATATTTTTATTTACCAACTGGCTTTTCGAACACCAGGAAGCATTCCTTGATTGGCTAATTTGCGAAAACAAAGTCGGCAAATGCCAAATAAACGAATAAAACCATGAGGTCGACCACAAATGTGACATCGATTGTGATGTCGAACGCTATATTTTAATTTTTTGTCTTCTCGGACTATTTTTGCTGTAGTAGCCATAATTTATTTTATTTTTTTTCAAAAGGAAAACCTAGGGCTGATAATAACATTTTTGCTTCGTCTTTTGAAGAGGCATTAATATTTAGAGTAATCTGAACTGAGCGAATTTGTTTGACTTTATCTAAATCAATTTCTGGAAAGAGAGTCTGATCTTTGATAGTTAAATTATAATTACCTTCAGAGTCAAAAGCAGTGTCTGGTAAACCTTTAAAATCACGAAGTCGGGGTAAAACTAAATTAAATAATTTTTCGACGAAATCATACATTCTAGCTCCACGAAGAGTAACTTTGAGGGCTAATGGATCGTTTTGGCGAAGTTTAAAAGCAGAAACAGCTTTTTTGGCTTTACAGAGCTTTGGTTTTTGACCAACGATAGCGACTAATTCTTCAGTGGCGGCAGTAAGAGCTTCTTGACTCTCACGAGCTTCGTTGACACGATAATTAATAACTACTTTTTTTAATCTAGGTAAAGAAAAGACATTTCGATCTTTTGAAGTAGCTTTGATCAAATTTTCTTTAATAGTGGTTTCAATAATTGTTTTTAACATAGTTATTTTTTAATAACAGGAGTGTTTAAAGCAGATTTACACTTGCGGCAAATTCTTGTTTTTTCACCTGATTTATCGATTAAATAAGCAACCCTGATAGCTTTTTTACAATTAGGACAAATTACAGCTAATTTAGAAACGGCCAGGCTTCTTTCTTTTTCGATAATAGAGCCTGGTTTCCCCTGACTTGGTTTAATGTGTTTTTTGTACAAATTTAAACCTTTAACAATAACTTTATCTTTTTTAGGAATGGCTTTAATGACTTCGCTTTCACGACCTTTATCTTTACCAATTAAAACCTTAACTTTATCACCTTTTAAAATTTTCATATTAATAAACCTCCTGGGCCATGGAAGCAATTTTATTGAATCCTAAATCTTTAATTTCACGAGCAATTGGTCCAAAAATTCTGGTGCCTCGTGGATTATTTTGAGAATCTATAATAACACCAGCGTTGTCGCTAAAACGAATATAAGAACCATCAGGTCGACCAAATTCTTTTTTAGTACGAACTATAACCATTTTAACTTTTTCCTTTTTCTTAACTAAGCCATTTGGAATAGAGTCCATAACAACAGCCATAACAGTATCTCCAATAGTACCTTTTTTGTGAAAAGAACCTTTGTAGACATGAATAACCTGAACTCTTTTAGCTCCACAATTATCAGCTGGTTTAATGATACTTCTTAATTGGACAGACATAATTATTTAGACTTTTTGATAATGGCTAAAGTAGTAAATCTTTTAAGTTTGCTTAAAGGTCGAGTTTCTCGAACTTTAACTATATCACCGACTTTGGCAGAAAGATTGTTTTCGGCATAAATATTTTTATGCTTTCTAAAAATCTTTTTATAAAGAGGATGACTTTTAGTGTATTCAAGAGAAACGACGATAGTGTTGGTCATTTTATCTGAAATGACGCTACCTTCGAACGTTTTACCAGTATTATTAATTTTGTTTATCATTTTTCTTTTCTTGAATTAGAGTTGAGACTAAAGCAATCTCATATTTAATTTTGGCAAAGACTGAAGTGTCCTTTTGATTACCAGTAGCTGATTTAGCCTTGGCTTCAATAAATTTTTTGCGAAGATCTAAAAGATTTTTTGAGAGCTCCTCAACACTTTTTTGTCTGTAGGAAATTTTATCAGTTTTTTTCATAAAATCTACCCCTATTTTCGATTAACTATTTTGCATACAACTGGTAACTTAGCAGCAGCTAATTTTAAACCTTCATGAGCTTCGGCCTCAGTGACACCGGAAACTTCGAAGATAATACGACCTGGCTTAACAACAGCGACATATCCTTTAACATCACCTTTTCCAGCACCCATAGTACCAGTTCCTTTTTCAGTGAATGGTTTGTCTGGGAAAATACGGCACCACATACGACCATTTCTTTTGGTAGCGTGAGCGATAGCACGTCGAGCTGATTCTAATTGATTAGAAGTAATCCAGCTACATTCGAGAGATTTAAGACCATATTCACCAAAAGCAACTAAGTTGCCCTTAGAGTTTCCTCTCATTTTGCCTCGGAAGGCTTTTCTATATTTAGTTCTACTTGGTTGTAACATAATTATTTAGCCTAAACATAAATAAACTTTAACTCCGATATATCCAGATCTAGTTAAAGATGGACATTCGTGATAATCAATCATCGAACGGATAGTGCTTAGTGGTACAGTACCTTGAGAAAATTTTTCTCGACGACCAATTTCAGCACCATTAATACGCCCAGAAAGAATGACTTTAATACCTTTAGCTCCGGCTGCAATTGATTTTTCCATGGAAGATAAAACAACTCGACGATAAGGCATTCTTTTGGTTAATTGAAAGGCAATTTTTTCAGCAATCAATTTTGCCGAAAGATCGGCATGTTTAAATTCTTCTACTTGAATTTCAACAGCTTGTTTACCACTGGCTTTAAAAAGTAATCTTTGAACTTCTTTTTTGATCGTTTCGAGTTCTTTACCGCCACGACCGATAACTAAACCTGGTCGAGAAACGACAAGAACTAATTTCATTTTTTTAACGGAGCGTTCAATCCTGATAGAAACAATTCCAGCTGAATTAAATTTTGATTGAAGAAAATCTCTGATTTTTTTATCTTCAAGAAGATAAGTGGCATATTTTTTAGTCCCAGCGTACCAGGAAGATTGCCATTGAGGACTGTTTTTTACAGTCTCTAATCTAAAACCAATTGGATTAATTTTTTGACCCATAATTACTTTTGATTACCTTTAACATGAATAATAAGTCGACTGTGTCTTTTTTGAATGAGACCTCGAGCAAATCTGGAACCATGGGCTTTATCCATACGTTTCATTTTTAAGCCTTCGTCAACTTTAATTAAATCGAATTTTAAAGTGTTAGTATCTAAACTGAAATTATTTTTAGCATCAGCAATGACATTCTGAAGAGCTTTAATCATGATACGAGCGGACTTAGTATTAGTAAATTTGAGTCTATTTAAAGCATCAGTTGGAGATAATTTTTTGATATCGTTAGCTAAAAGTCTTAATTTTCGAGGAGAGATCATAAGATCTTTATTGAAATACTTGACGATTTTAGTAGTAGACACTTCAACTTTTGGAGTTTCAACAACCTTTGAAACTGCCTTGATTTCAGCTTTTTTAATATCTTTTTTAACAACAGATTTTTTAATGGCTGGAGTTTTGATTTTAGTAGTTTTTTTAATTTCTTTTGCCATATGTTTTACGTCTTTTCTATAACACGTTTAACGACACGTCCGTGACCCTTGAAGGTTCTGGTAGCAGAAAATTCGCCTAAACGATGGCCAACCATATCTTCAGTGACAAAGACATTAATAAATTTTTTACCGTTATGAACTTCAAAATTTTTCCCGACGAATTCAGGAGAAATTTGGCTTTTTCTAGCCCAAGTTTTGATGGCTTCATTACCACCCTTAGCTATTTTTTTAAGTAAGTTTTTGTCGATGTAAGGACCTTTTTTAGAACTTCTAGACATATTACTTTCTGTGCTTAATGATTAATCGATTAGAAGCATTTTTAAGTTTTCTGGTTTTTCTAAAGGCAGATTTACCCCATGGTGTCTTTGGATGCATACCGATAGAGCTTCGGCCTTCACCACCACCGTGTGGATGAGAGTGAGGATTCTGAGCCACACCTCTAACGGTTGGACGAATACCACGAAGTCGTGATTGACCAGCTTTGGTTAGTTTTTGGTTTGAATGATCGGAATTACCAACTTGACCAACAGTGGCAAAAGAATCAGCATTAAAAATTCTGATTTCACCAGAGGGAAGTTTAACAATAGCTTTGTTCCCATCAATACTTTGAATATAAGCAGCGGAACCGGCACTTTTAATTAATTGAGCATTTTTACCTTTTTGAAAAGACAAACAATGAATAGGAATACCAACTGGAATATTTCTAAGAGGTAGAGAATTACCATCTTTAATCGGAGCATTAACAGAAGAAACAATAATATCACCAACTTTTAAGCCAGTGGGGGCTAAAATAAATGATTTAGTGCCATCTTCATAAACTAAAAGAGCGATATCGGCAGTTCGACCTGGATCATATTCAATAGAGGTAACTTTGGCTTTAATATCGAGTTTATCTCTTCTCCAGTCAATTTCTCTTAAAAATCTTTTTTGTTCGCCACCTCGATGTCGAATAGAAACATGACCTTGATCATCTCGGCCACTGGTTTTTTTCTTGATAGTTAATAAAGATCTAATTCTGGTCATAGATTATTTAAGATTGAGTTTTAATAATTCGATTTTAGTATTTTTTTCAACGGTAACGACGGCTTTTTTAAGATCAGATTTTTTAATAGGTAATCTTTTTTGGCGGTCGGTTTTCATTTTACCTTTAATAATAACAGTGTTGATATTTAAGGGTTTAACACCAAAAACGGCGTTAAAAGAAGTTTCGATTTGGCCTTTAGTGGCATCTTTTGGAACCCAAAAAGTATATTTACCAGTCTCTTGTTGTGACAAGGTTTTTTCGGTAAAAACTGGTTTTAAAATTATTAAATTTGATTGCATATTTATTTGGATAAAATGTCTAGTGCGTCTTGACTAAAAATCAAAAAATTTTGATTTGAAAGATCATAGACATTTAAAGATTTAAGGGACAAAAGATTTATTTTTGGAAGATTACCGAAGGCTCGTTTGACATTGGTCAAAGTTTCAGTGGTAATTATGCCGACTTTTGAACTTTTTGATAATACTTCATCTGAGGCTTTAAGTCCAGTAACTAATTTAATTCCCTCTTTAGTTTTAGGAGTTAAATCTTTAAAAGAATCGATAATAGCGACTCTTTTATCTTTGGCAAATTTGGTTAAAACAGAATTTAGAGCAACTGTTTTCATTTTCTTGCTTAAATTAAGTTTGTAGTTTTGGAGACCATCTGGACCAAGAGCAACACCACCGCCTTTGAAAATAGGAGCAGTTCGATTACCGTGACGGGCACGACCAGTACCTTTTTGAGCCCAAACTTTTTGTCGGGTTCCGGCAACTTCTGATCTAGTTTTTGCCTTAGCATAGGAAGATCTTTGGTTAGCTAAAAAAATTCTAATAGCTTGAGAAATTAATTTTTCAGAAACTTTAGCTTCAAAAACAGCCTTTGGCAAGGTAGCTTCTCCAACTTTCTCTGATTTTATATTATAAATTTGAGCTTTCATAATTAGGCTTTGGTTATAGTTATCCAGGAATTAAAATGTCCAGGAAGAGAACCATTAATTAATATTTCGTTGGTTTCAGGATTAAGTGAGACAATTTTAAGATTTTCGATAGTTTTATTGATGTTACCCATATGTCCAGGCATTCTTTTACCACGAACAACTTTTGATGGAGTTTGAGCGCCGATAGAACCAGGATGACGGACACGGTCAGAAGAACCTAAAATTGGCTGCTTTTTAAAACCATGTCTTTTGATAACACCAGCAAATCCACGACCTTTGGAAATGCCAGTAGCATCAATTTTTTCACCAACTGTAAAAATAGAATCGATAGAAATTTGACTACCGATTTCTGGAATTTGATCGGAAGTAAGAGAAAATTCTTTTAATTTACCTAATTTTGAAGAAGTGGTTTTAACTTGAATCGCTTGATAACCATCTTTTTCTTTACTTTTAATTTGGGTGACAACTAAAGGCTTAGCAATACATTTAGTAACAGCAATTCTTTTACCGTCTCCGGTAAAGATGCTGGTCATTTGACCTTTTTTAATAAGAAATCCTGAAATCATAATTTTACATTTTAACTTCTATTTCTACACCAGATGGTAGATCTAAATGCTGGAGACTGTCCACAGTTCGAAGACTGGTATTGGAAATATCGATTAAACGCTTATGAGTGAGGATTTGAAAATGCTCACGGGCATTTTTATCGGTATGAGGACTGGTCAAAACGACAAGAGTTTTCTTCTCAGTTGGTAAAGGTATTGGACCTTCCACCTGAGCACCAGCGGTAACCACAGTCTCAACGATTTTAATCGCTGCTTCATCGATAATACGATGATCAAAAGACTTTAATCGAATACGAATGCGGTTACCTTTGGTCATAAATTTATTTAATAATTTCTGTGATAGAACCGGCGCCAACAGTTAAGCCACCTTCACGGATAGCAAATCTTTGACCTGGCTGCATAGCCACAGGTTTAATTAATTTAATAACTACGTTAGTGTGATCACCTGGCATAACCATTTCAGTACCCTCTGAGAGAGTTAAATCACCAGTTACATCAGTAGTTCTGATGAAAACTTGTGGTCGATAACCTGAAAAGATTGGAGTGTGACGGCCACCTTCTTCTTTTTTAAGTAAAAGAACTTCAGCTTTGAATTCAGTGTGAGGAGTAATTGAACCTGGTTTAGCTAAAACTTGTCCACGTTCAATATCATCTTTTTCAACGCCTCGAAGCAATAAACCGACGTTGTCACCTGCTTGACCTTGATCGAGCATTTTGTGGAACATTTCCACACCAGTAACAACAGCTTTTCGAGTATCTTTTAAACCAACGATTTCAACTTCGTCATTGATTTTAACAACACCTTTTTCAATTCTACCGGTAGCAACGGTTCCTCGACCTTTGATTGAGAAAACGTCTTCAACTGGCATTAAGAAAGGTTTGTCTAATTCACGGACAGGTTCATCGATATAAGTATCGAGAGCTTCCATTAATTTTTTAATAGATTCGATACCTTCTGGATCACCGTTAAGAGCTTTAAGAGCAGATCCTCGAATAATAGGAGTTTCATCACCTGGGAAACCATATTTAGTTAATAAATCACGAATTTCCATTTCAACGAGATCTAAAAATTCAGGATCAGAAACTAAATCACATTTATTTAAGAAAACGACTAATTTTGGAACATTAACTTGATTAGCTAACAAAACGTGTTCTCTGGTTTGTGGCATTGGACCATCTGGTGCGGAAACTACGAGAATAGCGCCATCCATTTGAGCAGCACCAGTGATCATGTTTTTAACATAATCAGCGTGTCCTGGACAATCGATGTGAGCATAATGTCTCTTATCGGATTCGTATTCGATGTGAGAGATAGCGATAGTAACAATTTTAGAAGCATCACGAACAGTACCTCCCTTAGCAATATCTGCGTAAGATTTAGCACTACCTTGAACTTTTGAAATAGCGGCGGTTAGAGTGGTTTTACCATGATCGACGTGACCGATGGTACCGACGTTGACGTGTGGCTTGGTTCTTTGATAAGTATCTGCCATTTGTTTTCTCCTTTTTTTTATTTTTGTCTTGTTTAAGACGAAATTCTTAATTAATAATTTAAGATTAAAATGCTTTTAGATTGTACCAGCTGAGTTGGAGCTTTGCAATACACAAAAAGAAGCAATTTAATGCCTTTTTTTAGAAAAATAATTATCTAAATCTAGTTAAGTAAAATTTTAGCACAAAAAAAGATATTTAAATCAACTTTTAGAAATTATCGGGGCGTTTCAATTCTCTTGAGGCAGCAACTTTGGTTAAGTCTCCGTTGATTTGATGGACATTGTATGAGTAAGTACCAAGACAATCGTTATTTTTGACTCGTTCTATTAGTTCTGGAATATTAATATTTTCCATTGGAATTCCATCATCTTGAGCGGTTAAACTGTCTGGTTTAGAAAAATGTTCACTTAAAACCCTAACTATAAAAATTTTATCTTGGGTTTCAATGAGGCTATTGGGTGTTTCTTTTGATTTATCTGTATAAACTATGTATTCAAGACTCATAATTTTTATTACGACACAGCTTTCAGAAAAAAGACAAAAAAAATACCCGGCACATGCGAAACATAATTAAATGTTTTGACTTACTGTGTCGGGCTACTAGGTTGTAAAAGTAAGATTATAGTTTTGAAACGAGGTATTCATACTCTCCTAGTTTTTTAAATATAAAAAGATCATCGTTTACTCCGTTAAAAACCGCCCCTGGTTGTAGAGGACTCTTTTTTACATAAAAATTACCGATTTTTTGATAGTCTTGGCCTTCATCCATTAACTTGAAATCAGGATCAAAGTCACCAGTTTCAAGGTGAAAACAATGAGGTAGATTTTGCCATCCACCGTTTTGAATAAAAAAACTTACATCAAAAAGTGGTAGGGACCATTTTATCCAAAGACTTTCATCTAGATCTATTATCTCAGGATATAAAATTCTTATAGAAGGGATCGAATACCAACTCTTGAGTCCTTTTGGGGGATTGAAAAACTCAATCCACAGATCGATTTTAACCATATTATTGAAGCCACCTTTTTAATTTTCTCGTTCTTGATGAACGGAAAGATGGCATCAAAAAATCGAAACCATGTTTCCGCTCATCAATTACAACCTAGCTTTTAAAGTACAATTGAAAGATGTTCAGCTTAAAGAATATGTTTCAATATGTCCTTATTATAGGATAAATTAGTCAAAAAGTCAAGATTTCAGGCAATAAAATACCCCGCGATGGCGGGGTATTTGAAATCAAATTGAGAATTATTAACCGTTGGTTTTAGTGGTTAATTTTTCCTGGATGTCGCGAGGGACTGGGTCATAACGGCAAGGTTCCATATAAAAAGATCCTCTACCTTGAGTTAGAGATCTGATAACAGTGGCATAACCACCGACAGCCTCTAAAGGAACGAAAGCATGAACAGTGGTGAAACCATGACTATCTTCAGTTCCATTAATTTGACCACGTCGAGAAGATAAATCGCCAATAACTGTTCCTAAAAATTCAGATGGAGCGGCAACTTCAAATTTCATGATAGGTTCCAAAACCAAGGGCTTAGCAGCAGCAAAAGCATCTTTAATAGCATAAGCACCGGCTAATTTGAAAGCCATTTCAGAAGAATCGACTTCGTGGTAGGTTCCATCATAAACTGTTACTTTGATATCAGTAGCTGGAAAACCAGCAATAATACCTTTTTGTAAAGTTTCTTTAACACCTTTTTCAATGGCTGGAATAAAGTTGGCGGGAATTGCTCCACCTTTGACAGCATTAACAAATTCGTAACCTTCCCCTCTTTCTTTTGGTTCAACTTTGATTTTACAGTGACCGTATTGACCATGACCGCCAGATTGATGAATATATTTACCCTCACCATCGGCATTTTGTGAAATGGTTTCTCGATAAGCGACTTGAGGAGCACCGGTCTTTACGTTGACACCAAATTCTCTTTTTAAACGATCAACAATGATTTCAAGATAAAGTTCGCCCATTCCAGCGATGATTGTTTGACCAGTTTCTTGGTTATAAGAAACTCTAAAGGTTGGATCTTCAACAGCTAAGCGGTTTAAAGCAGCACCCATTTTTTCTTGATCATCAGCAGTGGCAGGTTCAATGGAAAGAGAAATAACTGGTTCAGCAAATTGAATTGGTGATAAAGAAATAACATTATTAGAGTCACATAAAGTATCACCAGTGGTAGATTCTTTTAAACCAATACACGCCACGATTTCTCCAGCAAAACCTTCTTCTATTCCTTCTCTTTTATCAGCATGCATTAAAAGTAAACGACCAATACGTTCTGATTTTTGTTTAGTGGTGTTATAGACCTCGGATCCGGATTTTAATGTACCAGAATATACTCTAACATAGGATAAAGTTCCAACATGTGGATCGGACTGAACTTTAAATAAAAGAGCTGACAATGGTTCTGTTTTTTCTGGTTTTCGAGTAATTACATCATTAGTTTCTGGATCATAACCTTCAACTGGGGGTAAATCGAGAGGAGAAGGTAAATAATCAACGATACCGTCTAGAATCGGATGAATACCTTTGTTTCTCCAAGCGGCACCACAGTAAATTGGAAATAATTTTCGAGCAATAGTAGCTTTTCTAAGAGTGGCTTTTAATTCAGGAATAGAAATTTCTTGATCATTTAAGAATTTTTCCATTAAAACTTCATCTTCGCCGGCAATTTTTTCAACCATAAGAGCTCTGGCTTTAAGGGCTTTTTCTTTAAATTCGTCAGTGACAGGTTTTCTGGTAAAATCCATACCTTCTTCATCTTTATCATAAATAATCATCTCCATATTCATGAGATCGATAACCCCCATAAAATCGTGTTCTTCACCAATAGGTAAAACTACAGGACAGATAGGAGCATGAAGTTTCTCGTTAATACTATCTAAAGTACCCTGAAAAGAAGCACCAATTTTGTCCATTTTATTAACAAAGGCAATTCGAGGAACACCGTATTTATCGGCCTGTCGCCAAACTGTTTCAGATTGAGCCTGAACACCGGCATTTCCATCAAAAATCATAATGGCACCATCAAGAACACGAAGAGATCGTTCCACTTCGGCGGTAAAATCAACGTGTCCCGGAGTATCAATGATATTTAGACGATAATCATGCCAAAAAGTAGTCACACAGGCAGATTGAATGGTGATACCTCGTTCTCTCTCTTGAACCATAGAATCGGTGGTGGTGGTACCAGCATCGACGGAACCGATTTTGTGAATGTTTCCAGTATAAAATAAAAGACGTTCAGTAGTGGTTGTTTTACCACCATCAATATGAGCAATAATTCCGATATTTCGGACTTTATCCATAGGTACGTCGCGATTTTTGGTAAGCTTAATTTGTTCAGCCATATTTTAATTCTTTAGCTTTTAAAAAAATTTAATAATAAAAACCGTTGCATTAAAGCAACAGCGATGGACTTATGATACCATAATTTATGAAAAAAAAAGCGGCGATTATTGGCGCAGGAATCGGCGGTTTAACAGCAGGTTATGAACTATTTAAAAAGGGTTACGAGGTAACTGTTTTTGAAAAAGAAAAAGAAATTGGAGGATTAATTTCGGACTTTAAGATGGCCGGTAATAATTTAGAAAAAACCTATCATCATATTTTTAAAACCGATAAAGAAATCATTGATTTAATTGAAGAATTGGGATTATCTAATAAATTAAAATGGTATAAAAGTACCGTCTGCCTTTATTTTGAGAAAAAAATGTACCCATTTATGGGAGTAATTGATTTATTAAAATTCAATAAACTAGACTTGGTCTCTAAATTTAGGTTAGGAATGGTCTATTTATGGCTTAAATTTGATAATAATTTTTTAAGATATGAAAAAACGACAGCTAATGATTGGATGGAAAAATGGGCAGGAAAACAAGCATTTGATGTAATTTGGAAACCACTTTTAAAAGGAAAATTCCATAAATATTATAAAGATGTTTCAATGGCGTGGTTGTGGGCAAGAATTCATACTAGAGGAGGTTCAAAAAATGAAAAAGGGCAAGAAGTCTTAGGATATTTAGATGGTGGATTTGGACAAATAATTGATAAATTGAAAGAAAAAGTAAACATCGTTAATAAAGAAATTAATGATCTTAAAAAATTAGAAAATGATTTTGATATTGTAATTGACACTAGACCAACTAAAAATATTGATTATGTGGGAGCGGTAAATGTGATTTTTTCATCTAACCAAAACTTGAGTAAATATTATTGGCATAATATTAATGATTTAAACTCCCCTTTTTTGGCTTTAATTCAACACACTAATTTGGTGGGCAGTGAAAATTATGACGGAAAAAATATTTATTATTTAGGAACTTATGTGCCTAAAAATCATAAGTATTTTAAAATTAAAGAAGAAAAAGTTGAAAAAGAATTTTTTGATTATTTAAAGAAAATTAAGCCTGATTTTGATGAAAAACAAATTTTGGAAAAAAAGGTTTTTAGATTTAAAAATGCTCAGCATATCGTAACGACTAATTATAAAAAACCAAAATACAAAATTGGAAAAAACTTATACCAATTAAATTTTGCCCAGATTTATCCTGAAGACAGGGGAATTAATTTTGCGGTAAGGGAAGCAAAAAAATTAGTGGAGATGATAGATTAGGGATTAACGTTACCAGTTAAAACAAAATCATAAAGATCTTTTTGATTTTGGGCAACTTCTTCAAAGTCTAATATTTTGGCCATTTTATATCCATACATAGCTGAAACAACTTCTGTTCTTTCTTGGTCTGGATCTAAAATTTTTTCTTCAACGATATGACCAAGTTCATGAATGATGGTTTTGGTGGTGTTTTTATCGTCAATCAAAAGTTGATTGATTAAAATGACATTTCCCTTTGGATTCTTAAAATCGATTTGATCTTGATTTGGTTCATATTGTTTAGAATGAATTCCAAAAACTTTTTCCATTGATGAATTTTGATGAAAATAAACATTACCATTATCTAATTTTCCACGAAGTTGATCGTAATTTTGAAATGGTTCAATAATAATTGGGATGTCAGTATTAGTGGTAACGATTTCGGCTATTTTTTGGGTGATTTCGGCATTAGATAAATTTTTGAAATCTTTTAGAGAGGTTTCTAATTTTGGAAAAATACCATAAGGATCGGGAATATTTTCGATAGCTTTATCAATTGGAATATATTCATAACTGCCTTGATAAGAACCAAAAATGGTTTCTGTGACAGTATCTTTGTTGGCACATCGAGGTTGATAACGAATATTGTCTGACTTTGGGATAAATTCTGAATTACCTTCCATAATTTATTTGGTTTTTAATTTCTTCTAAGCCTTCTTCGAGAGTTTTAAAAGATAGGCCTAAAGATTTGGCTTTTTGATTGGAGGTAATAAGGGTTTTTTGCCAAGGACGAGAATCGGCTGATTGTGATTTTATATAATCCTCCAAGCTAGAAGCTTGAACTGAATTTTCATCAAATCCAAAAGCCTTAGCGACTAATTTGGCCATTTCATAAGGAGAATGAGACGAAGAACCAACTAAATGGTAAATCCCAGTAGCTTTGTTTTCTAAAAAATATCCCAAAACTTGGGCAATATCGTCGATGAAAGTATAGGTACAAATTTGATCGGAAAACATTTTGACTGGTTCGTTATTTTGAAGTTTAGCTAAAACTTTTTTAATAATGTCGGGTTTTTTGTCAAAATTGGCACGATAAGGATAAGTAATTCGAGAAATATTAAAATTTTGGTAGCCAGAATCGGTAATAACTTTTTCACCAAGATATTTAGTTTCGCCGTACCATTCGATGGGATTTGGGGTGTCGGTTTCTAAATAGGGGGTGTTTTTAGTGCCATCAAAAACAAAATCAGTGGAAATGTAGATTAAATATTGATTGTATTTTTGGGCTAAATTTAAAATATTTCTGGTGCCTTCAACGTTTAATTGGTAACAAATTCCAGATTTATCGCCCTTTTGCTCCCAAGCGGCATTAGTATCAGTAAAGGCAGCGAGGTGAAGGACAGTAACAGCATCTTTGTTTAGTTCAAAAGCAGTGGAAAGACTGGCATTATCTAATATATTAATACCTTTATCCAAAGAAAAATCGACAAATTCGAATTTATCCTTTAATAACTCAACTATTCGAGAACCAACTAAACCGGAGAGACCGGTGCCGATTATTTTTTGCATATTTAGAAAATTGGATTGTTTTTAATTTCGGAAAAACTTGGCCAGAGTTTATCTTTATCGGACAAAATAAATTCTGACTCTAATTTAGGCCAATCGATGGCGATATCTGGATCATTCCATAATAAACCCGATTCAGACTCCTTGTTGTAAAAAGCAGAACATTTATATTGGAAATCGGCAACATCTGATAAAACTAAAAAACCATGAGCAAAACCTTTAGGAATAAAAAACATATTTTTATTCTCAGCAGAAAGGGTAACTCCCTCCCATTGACCAAAAGTGGGGGAATTTGATCGTAAGTCAACCGCAACATCAAAAACTTCGCCACGGGTACAACGAATTAACTTGTCTTGAGAAAAGGGTGGTTTTTGAAAGTGAAGACCACGGAGAACACCTTTAGTTGATTGAGAATGATTGTCTTGAACAAATTCAACATCAATACCATTTTCGGCAAAAATTTTTTTGGAATATGTTTCCATAAAAAATCCCCTGTCGTCGGTAAATACTGTAGGTTTGACAATAATTAAGCCTTCAATTTTAGTTTTAATAAATTCGGGCATTATTTTTTTAAACTGTTTAATTTAATATAGAATTCTTCAGCTTCTTTTTTGGTTTCCTGCCACCAGGTTTGATTAGCAGTATACCAATCGACGGTTTGCTTTAAACCAGATTCTAAATCATATTTTGGTTTCCAACCAAGTTCTTTATTTATTTTGTCCCAATTTACGGCATAATTATCATGGGCTGGTCGGTCGGCTACATATTCTAGAGAATCTTCACCCTTATTCATTAATTTTAAAAGAAGTCTAACTAATTCCATATTATTAGTTCCCTTTTTAAGACCACCAATGCAATATGTTTCACCTATCTTTCCATTTAATAGAATTAATTCGATAGCTCGACAATGATCCTCAACATGAAGCCAATCGCGGAAATTTAAACCTTGTCCATAAACTTTGATTTTGCCACCAGTTAAAAGACTAGTAATAGATCGAGGAATCATCTTTTCGGGATGCTGATAGGGACCATAATTATTGGAACAGTTACTGATGGTGACGGGAAGACCAAAAGTTTTATAGAAAGATCGAACTAAATGATCAGAGGAAGCTTTGGAGGCAGAATAAGGACTGGAAGGATCGTAAGGAGTAGATTCGTTAAATTGATCAGTAGAATCAAGCTCGATGGTACCAAAAACTTCATCAGTGGAAATATGGTGAAATCGTTTTTGATATTTTTTAGCGGCCATTAATAAATTATAGGTGCCTAAAACATTGGTACGAACAAAAAGTGAAGGGTCATCAATTGATCTATCAACATGAGATTCAGCGGCAAAATGGACAATAGCATCAATTTGAGAAACTAAATCATCGACAATTTTTTCATCTAAAATGTCACCTTGGACAAATTTATAATTAGGATTATTTTCAAACTCAACCAAATTGCGAGGATTGGCGGCATAAGTCATCTTATCGAGATTAATAATGGAATCTTGGGGATGATTTTTAAACCAATATTTAATAAAATTCGAACCAATAAAACCACAACCGCCGGTAATTAAAATTTTCATAGTAAACTCATTTTACTCAATTAGGATTAGTAAGGCAAGTTTAACTTTAAAATTAATCTTATAAATTGACAAAAATAGTATTATAGGATATAATTTTTATGAATTTGATGGATTTTATAACTAAAAGCTAGTTTTAAAAACTAAAAATTCAGTACTTTTAAAATCAGATTTGTTGAAAATCTTATGGTGAATAGGAATGTGTTCCTGATAATTCTGGACCAGATTCCTGTTCGTTAGAAAGATGAAATGAGGAGAAAGAGGTTTGAAATGAATAAGTTGGAAGCGTTGAAAAAGATTCAAACAAGACAATGGTATCAGAACACAACAACAGAACTTCAATCTATGATTGAAAATTTGGGCGACAGCTGGACAGGCTACCTTGTCGATCTGGCAAACAGAAACGACGTAATCGGTGGACTCGAAGTCGTGGCAATGTCCGAACTGCTTACCGGCGGATTCGGCTGCCTGACCCGCTTTGATGTCAGAAACCCTGAAGGGAAGATGTTCAAGTATGAATACTTCTCGTGGGCGAAGGGCGTCATGAGCGGAGCTAAGGGCATAGTATTCCTGGCCGATTCGTTCGGAAAGATCAACTCCTTTACCTATCTGGAAGCAGAGAAATTTGCGGCCGGCGGAAAAACCTGTATTGATCTGCCTGGTGGATTTGCCGAAGAAGTAGATATGGCAACTGCCGAGAAATTCCTGGCCAATATGGTTCGAGAACTTAAGGAAGAAATGGGTGTCACTTCAACAACCATTCTTTCGATTGATCAACTTGGTCAGTATTCACCTGATTAGGGAATGACGAACAATTCGCCATTTCTGTTTTCAATTGTATTGGCCTCTGATTTTGTTTTTGACGGTGAGAACACCGACAAGTTCGAAGTCAGATCGAAAGTTAAGGTTCGCCGTATAAGTGAACTGAAAGACTTCATCTCTACCTGTTCTGATGGCTTCTTTTTGGCAGTTATTGCTAAGATGTGGGCTAAAGGTACACTCCCAATACAATAATTCAACATTCTGAAAAACCCGATCGAAATTTAGTGATGCTTAGGCATTATTAATTTTTTGTTCGGGTTTTTTGTTGGAAAAAATTATTAAAACTAAAAATCCCCCGCTTGCACGAGGGATTTGATTTGATAATTTAAAAAAATTACTCTTCAGCAGCGGTTGGGGTAGCAACTTTGCCACTTAAATCAGTACCAATGGTAAAGACAGCATCATAGTTAGAAGTCTTAGTTAGGTCTTCAGTATAGGTAGCTGGAAAATCGGTAGCTAATTTAGATTCAAAATAGGCAGAGACTGAAGCGTCTTTGACTTGAACTGAATTTTCAGTAGCAGAGATTTTAGCATTACCAACAGCAACATTTTCAAAACCGAGTTTAGTAAGGATAGCTTTAACTGTAGCGGCTTGGCCGTTAATTTCAGTAGCGTTTAAAACTTGGATTTTAATTTTTTTACTGATTTCAGCAATAGTTGGAGTCGGTAGCGGAATTTCTGTTGGAGTGATATTGGTTTCAATTACTTCTTTATTGTCGACTGGATTTTCAATTTCGCTAGTATTTCGATTTAAAACAACCCAAATTATAATTGAAGCTAAAGCGGCAGTGAAAATAAAAACTGCAACGATGGGGAGGAGATTCTTTTTTTTGTTTTCCATATTTTTTTTAGGTGAACTAATATTGGTTGATGATCCTATTATATCAGTATTATGGGTAATAGAAGTAGACATTTCTCCTAAAACTGGCAAAGGTAAATTTGAGGCCTTAGACAAATTTTGAGCGATTTGTGATTCGCTATAAATGGTTTTATCCATTTCGGTAGTAGTAATTATTTCCAAATCACGGCCCTCGGGAATATAAATTTTTTTGGTAATATTGGAAAAATAAAAATTGGAATAGTTGACTATTTTTTGGATATCTAGACTTGGTCCTTTGAGATTAATGGTCAAATAAACTGAATTATTTTTGGATAATAAAAGAGTATATTCTTGATCATTTAAAGGATAAATCAAAAAGAACTCCTGTTTGTATATTGAAGAAATGGTGTTGGATATGGCAGTGGAAACTGAGGTTATTTGACTGATTTTTACGCCAATTGTATTTAGATTTTCTTTGAGTTGATCTAATTTTGGTTTGTCATAAATAAAAGATTGGATAATAGTTTTATCGTTAACTTGGGTTATTTTATATTCAAGAGAATCTGGATCAATTTTAAAATTAACTAAACCAGCAGCCAAGCTAATAACTTCTTTTTTATCGATGGTTTCGATTTTGGTGTCGTAGGTAAAAGATTTAGTAAAAACGACATCATCAGGAATTAAAATCGAGGCTGAATCAAATTTATTTTGCTTAAAATATAGGCTTAATGATTCAAGATCTTTGTCGCTACATTTTTGCCAAAGATTGAGATCAAAACTGAGAGTATTGTTTTCTTTGCGATCAATATAAAGTTCAACACTTTTGGCCTTGGGCCACAAGATAAGTTTTGGTTTGGAGAACAACGACATAGTTAAGTATAACAAAAACGCCCCGGATGGGGGCGTTTTAAAAATTTCGAATATTTTTTACCAACGAAGATGGGTAAAAGCCTTGTTGGCGTCAGCCATTCTTTCAATCTCAAGTCTTTTACTAACAGCGGCACCTTCATTATTAAGAGCTGACATAAGTTCAGCAGCTAACTTTTGGGCAAAAGAGTGATACTGTTTATTAGCTTTATCACGAGCAGCGGTGATTAACCAACGAAGAGCTAAAGAATTTTGACGATTGCCACGAACTGGGGTAGGAACTTGATAAACAGCTCCACCAATTCGGCGAGGTCGAACTTCGATTTTGGGTCGAATATTTTCCAAAGCGCGATCTAAAACTTCAACAACATCTTCTTTGGGAAATTCTTTTTTAAGCAAATCTAGAGCATCATAAACTTGTTTTTCAGCGGCAGTTTTTTTACCGTCTTTAAGACAAGCATTAATTATTTTGCTGATAGTAATGTTGCCATAGATAGTATCTGGAAGTACTTCTCTAATTTTATTAATTCCTTTTCTGGACATATATTTTAGTTATAAAGTTATAAAGTTTTTCAAGTTATAAAGTTAGGCGGTTTTAACGGCAGCTTTTTTGGCACCATATTTACTGCGAGACTGTTGTCGACCAGCTACAGCACCAGCATCGTATTTACCACGAATAATACGATAACGAACACCTGGTAAATCTCTGACTCTACCACCTTTAATACTAACGATACTGTGTTCAGCTAAATTGTGACCAATACCGGGAATATAAGCGGTAACCGAAGCGTGATTACTAAGCTTAACTTTAGCAATTTTTCGTAAAGCTGAGTGTGGTTTTTTTGGTGTCATAGTTTTGACCGAAACAACCACTCCCTTTTTAATTGGATTTATACTAAGTGTCGGTCGATTAGTAATGGTGTTAAAACCATCACGAAGAGCAACTGTTCTGACTTTTTGAGTTCTTCTATTTCGACCAGCTTTAATTAATTGATTAAATGTTGGCATATTTATTTTTGATTTTTACTGACGGGTATTAATCGTCCGATAATAACATTTTCCTTAAGACCAATCAAGCCATCGACCTCAGCAAGTAAGGAAGCTTCGGTCAAAACACTAGTGGTTTGTTGGAACGATGCAGCAGATAACCAAGAACCAGTAGTTAAAGCAGACTGAATTAATCCGAGTAATACTTTTTTACCAACAGCCGGTTTGCCATTGTTATTAGCTTTAGCCTTATCGTTGGCGGCATGGAAAACAGCAGCGGTAACAATTTGACCATAAAGGAAAGTAGTATCACCTGGGTCTTCAATTTTAATTTTGTCACTCATTTCTTTAACCATAACTTCCAAATGTTTGTCATGAATACCAATTCCTTGAGATTCATAAACACCTTGAATGCTATTAATTAAATATCTTTGAGCGGACTCAATTCCTTTAACATCCATGATTTCTCTAACATCAAGAGAACCAGAACAAAGCTGAGTTCCAGCGGCAATTAAGTCACCGTCAGCAACTAGGAGAGTAACGTTGGAAGGTAAAATATAAGTAATAGCTTTAGCATTATTATCTTTATCTTTACCACTAAGTTTAATTTCGTAGCCATCAACGGTTTCTTTAACTTTTACTTTACCGCTAATTTCAGCTAATGGTGAAGGAAGTTTTGGAGTTCTAATTTCAAATAATTCCTGAACACGTGGCAAACCTTGGGTAACATCGACGCCGACTACACCTCCAGTGTGTTTGGTTCGAAGAGTAAGTTGAGTACCTGGTTCACCAATTGATTGAGCAGCAATGACACCAACTGGAACACCAACTTGAACCATTTTTCGAGTAGAAAGATCCCAACCATAACATTTTTGACATAAACCAGTTTCGGCATTGCAGGTAAGAGGAGAACGAATATTAACAGTACAAATCTGTTTTTCTTCGATCAAAGCGACTTCATCGTTATTTAATAAAGTCCCCTTTTCAATTAATACTTTTTTGGTTTTAGGATCAATAATATCAGTGGCTAAAACTCGACCTAAAATTCGGCGAGTGAAATATCTTTCACGACCTTTTTCATTAGCATCAATGGTAATGAATTTGTCGGTACCACAGTCTTCTTGTTTGATGATAGCGATGTGAGCAGCATCAACAAGTCTTCGAGTTAAATAACCAGCATCAGCAGTTTTCAAGGCAGTATCGGCTAAACCTTTACGAGTACCTCTAGCACCAGTGACGTATTCAAAAACAGAGAGACCTTCTCTAAAATTGGATTTAGTAGGAAGTTGAACGATTTTTCCAGTTGGATCGACCATCAAACCTCTCATACCGGAAAGCTGTTTAATTTGGTCTTTAGAAGCACGTTTGATACCAGCGGCAGAAATGATACGGATTGGAGAATCAATATCAAGAGTAGCCCAAGTTTTTTCAGCGATTTCTTCGGTTTTTTCCATCCAAATAGCTTGTGAGAGACGTTTCTTTTCATCATTGCTAATCAAACCGTTTTTATAATTTTCTTCAATTTCTAAAACTAATTTGTTAGCTTGGTGAATAATGTCTTCTTTCTCAGCTAAGTTTCCACAATCAGCCATGGATAAAGAAAGACCAGAAAGAGTAAAACCAGTAAAACCGATATCTTTAAGAGAATCGATTAATTTAACAGTTTTTAAACGACCGGCAATTTCTAATGATTTAACAACTAAATCGTTAACCGATTTAGAACCAGCCATAGCTTCATTTAAGAATGGGAATTCTTTTGGAAGAATTTTGTTGAACCAAATGCGTCCATAAGTGGTTTTAGTTAAAACACCGTTTAACTTGACGACGATTAATTCTCTTAAACCAATTTTTTTGGATTCATAGGCTAATTCGACTTCAGATTCATCAGCAAAAATAGATAAACCTTCAAAACCTTCGGTTTTTTCGGCTTCTAAATCTTCAGATCGGACAGAAGTGATGTAGTAACAACCGACAGCCATTTCCTGAGTAGGAACAGAGACTGGATTACCATCAGAAGGCTTAAGTAAATTGTGAGAAGGCAACATCAACCTTTGAGCTTCTTTTTGAGAGGCATCAGAAAGAGGTAAATGAACACCCATTTGATCTCCATCGAAATCGGCGTTGAAAGCTTTACAAACACAAGGGTGAAGTCGAATAGCAAGACCATCGACTAGGATTGGTCGGAAAGCTTGAATTGAAAGTTTGTGTAAGGTTGGAGCACGATTTAATAAGACATAAGTCTTTTTAGTGACTCTTTCCAAAATATCATAAACTTCGTTAACTCGATGATCAATTAAATTTTTAGCACTTTTAATGTTGGCAGCAATTCCAGTAGCCATAAGTTCACGAAGAACAAAAGGTCGGTACATTTCAAGAGCGATTTCTTTTGGAAGACCGACTTGATTTAATCTTAATTCTGGACCGACAACGATGACTGAACGACCGGAATAATCGACACGTTTACCGAGCAAATTGCGTCGGAAACGACCTTTCTTACCGCGTAAAAGATCTGAAAGTGAACGAGGAACTCGTTTAGCACTTTTTCTCTTGTTTTTAGAACTTTTTTGAGCATCGATTAAAATATCGACTGATTCTTGGAGCATTCTTTTTTCATTTCGTAAAATGATTTCTGGAGCACCAAGTTTCAATAATTTTTTAAGACGATTATTTCTATTAATTAGTCTTCGATATAAATCGTTTAAATCAGAAGTGGCAAATCGGCCACCGGTTAATTGGACCATAGGTCGCAAATCTGGTGGAACGACTGGAATTTGAGTCATAACCATCCATTCTGGTTTGATTTCATTTTCAATCATGCCGTTTAAAATACGGATTTTATACATGATTTTCTTTTTCTTGAGTTTAGAACTGGTTTTGTTTAATTCTTTTTTAAGATTTTTTACAGTCTCAACTAAATCAATTTGTTTTAAAACTTCAAAAAGAGCCTCAGCTCCCATTTTGGCAGTAAAGAAAATATCTGCGGAAAATTGGGATAAATAGAAGCTTTCTTCGTCAGAAATAGTGGTTAAAACTTGGAGATTTTGGATTTTTTCTTCCAAATACTTCATCAAACCTTCAATACGATTTTTTTCGGTTAAAGCCTTATTTTCAAGTTTTTGGATATCTTGTTTTAATTTAATATCGCGTTCTTCTTGAGCAATACAGAGTTGATCTTTGTTTTTAATTTTGGCTTTAAGATCTTTCTTTTCTTTTTCAGTTTCTTCGGTTTTAATGGCAACAGCTTTTTTAGTATCAACATCAAGTTGGTCAACTCTTTTTTTAGAATTACTCATTAAGTTGTCTAAAGCTTCTTTGCGTTTAGAATCGTCAACAGAAGTGACAAGATATTTAGTGAAATAAACGACTGATTCAAGATCTTTTTGAGGAACGTCAAGAATGACTCCAATTGGAGATGGAGTATTGCGAAGATACCAAAGATGAGTGACAGGAGCAGACAAAGAAATATGACCCATTCTTTCTCTTCTAACTTTAGAAGTGGTAACTTCAACGCCACAGCGATCACAAATTACACCCTTAAATCGGATTTTTTTGTATTTTCCACAGTAACATTCATAATCATGACTTGGTCCGAAAATCTTTTCACAGAAAAGACCGTCTTTTTCCGGACGCCAAGAGCGATAATTAATAGTTTCTGGTTTAATAACTTCACCATTGGACCAAGATAAAATATCTTCAGGAGAAGCTAATTTAATTTGGAGACCGGTAAAGTCGATCATACTTTTAAATTTAAACATTATTGTTCCTCCTTAATAACTAATCCTTCGACTTCAGATTCGACTTCTACCGGAACTTCCGGTTCAACGTCTTCTGGTTTTATTTCCGCCGGAGTTGGATTTTCTTCCTCAGCATTTTCATCGATTTCTCGAAGACCAACTGGAGAAATATCGAGAGCTAAGCCAGCTAATTCTTTGGTTAAAACCTTGAAAGATTCTGGAATGGCTGGTTCAGGAATTGGTTGACCCTTAATAATTGATTGGAAGGCATGAGTACGACCTTCAATATCATCAGATTTAATAGTCAACATTTCTTGAAGAGTATGAGCAGCACGATGAGCTTCAAGAGCCCAAACTTCCATTTCTCCCAATCTTTGTCCTCCCATTCTGGCTTTTCCGCCGAGTGGCTGTTGAGTAACTAGAGAATATGGACCAGTGGAACGAGCATGAACTTTATCATCGACCATGTGAACAAGTTTGATGATATAACCGATACCAACCACAGATTCTTGATCATAAGGTTCACCGGTTCGACCGTCATAAAGTTGACTCTTTAAAGTGGTTGATAAACCAGCTTTTTTAAGTTCTTCACCAATTTCATCTTCTGAATATTTTTCAAAAACTGGAACTGCATATTTTTTACCTAATTTGTAGCCAGCATAACCTAGGGCGACTTCTAGAATCTGTCCTAAATTCATACGAGCAACAACTGAAAGTGGAGACATAACCATATCGACTGGAGTACCATCGGCAAGACGAGGCATGTCGTATTGTGGCATGATTCGGCAAATACAACCTTTGTTTCCATGTCGTCCGGCAATTTTATCGCCTTCTTGGATACGTCGGATTTGAGCAACATAAACTTTAACGACTTTATTAACGCCTGGATCAAGTTCGTCACCTTTTTCTTTATCTAAAATGTCAACTTTAATGACGACACCGCCTTCACCGTTAGCAACACGAAGAGAAGTATCTTTAACTTCACGAGCTTTTTCACCGAAAATAGCGCGTAAAAGTCTTTCTTCAGCAGATAATTCTTTTTCACCACGAGGTTCAACTTTACCAACTAAAATATCATTTGGACCAACAGTGGCACCAATCATAACGATACCATCGTCAGTTAATTTAGCTAATTCATTTTCAGAAACGTTAGGAATATCTTTGGTTAATTCTTCTGAACCTAATTTTGTTTCAACAACCTGAGCAGCATATTCGTAAATTTGAATGTTAGTTAAGATATCTTCTTTAACCAATCTATCAGAAATTAAGAAAGAATCTTCATAAGATAAACCATCGATAGAGGCATAGGCAACTAAAAGATTACGACCAATTGATAACTCACCACCATCAGTGGATGGACCGTCAATTAATAAATCACCTTCTTTAACAACGTCACCAGTGTTAACAACCACTTTTTGGTTATAACAAGTACCATATGGTGAAGTTCTTAAAAATTTAGTCAAATTGTAGGTTTCGGTTTTACCGTCAGCACTAATTTCGCTGGCATCACAACTGGTTTCAGTAGTTTTTTTATCAAGAGCAACGACAATTTTACTACCATCAACAAAAGTAATTTTACCGCTATGTTTGGCTAAAACAGTTCTACGCATTGAATTGGCGACAGTAGCTTCCATGCCAGTACCAATATATGGAGATTCTGGAGCAACTAAAGGAACAGCTTGAGTCTGCATGTGTGATCCCATAAGAGCACGAGTAGCATCATCATGGTCAACGAAAGGAATTAAAGAGGCTGAAGCACCAACGATTTGGTTTGGAACTAAATCAATATATTCAACTTCACTTATTGGACCTTCAATAAATTCACCTTGGTAACGAATTGGCACCCATTCTTGTTTAGTAACAAAATTTTCATCAAATTTGATACCTAAATGGGTAACTTTTTTCTCGTATTCATCTTCAGCGTCAATATAAACAAAATCTTTAGAGATGGTGTAACCACCTTTGGTTTTTTCTAACTTTCTAAAAGGAGCTTCTAAAAAGCCATATTTATTAATCTGGGCATAAAGAGCTAAATAAGTGACCAAACCGATATTTGGACCTTCTGGGGAACGAACGGCGCAGATACGACCATATTGAGAACTGTGAACATCACGAATTGAGAAGGCAGCACGTTCTCGAGTTAAACCACCAATACCGACAACAGTAACTCTTCGAAGTAAATCTAATTCAGCTAAAGGATTGGTTTGATCCAAAATGGCAGAAAGCTGGTTGGATCGGAAAAAAGTGTTGAGAGCTGAAATTAACGGTTGAGGATTAATCATTTGAGAAGGAGCTGGTTTTTCTTTAGTAGAAATTAAGCTCATTCTTTCTTTAACCATTCTTTCAAATCGTGCTAAAGCTGGACGAATAGCAATTTGAGAAACTATTTCACCACTGCGTCGAAGACGACGGTTAGCAAGACTATCAATATCATCAAGACGTTTAACTTCACCCTTTTGGAGTTGGATTAAATATTTAATGGTAGCGACTAAATCTTCTTTTCTTAATACCCAATTTTCTTTATCATCGTCACTAATTTTAAAACCAAATTTTTTATTGATTTTATAACGACCAACATTACCTAATTCATAAGTTCGAAGATCAAAAAATCTTTCATTGAAAAATTTTTGAGCATTTTCGAGAATAACTGGTTCGCCTGGTCGAAGTTTTCGATAAAACTCTAAAACTGCTTCTTCTGAAGTCTTGGAAATATCGGCAGAAATTGTGCCATTAATGAAATCGCTGAATTCAGCAACTAATTGTTTGTCGCCCATTTGGCAAGCGGCTCGCAAAATAATGGTGGCTGGGAATTTCTTTTTTCGATCAATTCTGGCAAAAACAACATCTTTTTTACCAATGAAAAATTCGAGCCAAGAACCACGAACAGGTCGGATTTCGGCATTATATAAAGTTTTACCAGTGGCTGGATCGGTTTCGCCAGTGAAATAAACACCTGGAGATCGGACTAATTGATTAATAACCCCTCTTTCAATACCATTAATAATAAAAGTCCCTTCATCAGTCATGGTGGGAAGATTTAGAAAAAATACTTCTTCTTCGCGAACATTACCGGTTCTTTTATTGGTTAATTTAGCTTTGATACGGACGGGGACAGTGTAATTTATGCCTTTTCTTTTGGCAAGATCTGGTGAGATAACGATTGGATCATAGGTTAATTGACCAAGTTCAAGTTCCCAATTGTTACCAGTGTAATCACTGATGGGAGAAATTGATTTAACGGTCTCTATGAGTTCTTTTTCTAAAAATTCTTTCCAGGATTCTCTTTGAATTTGAATTAAATCTAACTTAGGAAGGTTTGGGTATTTTTTACCCCATTGAGTTCTTTTTACGGAAGGCATCAACAAATTTAATTATTAAAAAAATGGCGAGTTATGTTCCAACCGCTCGACCGAATGAGGGTATTATAAACCCTTCGTCAAGGGTTCGCAATAAGTAGAATTTAGCTTTAATTTTTAGTTGATGATGAAGTGGCTGATTTGGTGACAGTTGGAGTGGCGGTGGCAGTTTTTGTTGGAGTTATGGTTGAAGGACAAGCTTTTTCAGTACAAGTAATGACATCTGCTGATTCACAAGTACAAGTATTACAACCATCAGCTGAAGCAAAAGATTCCCCTATTTGATAAGTTTTATCATTTAAAAAGCAAATTCCAGAAGCTGGAATTGGAGTAGATTCGGCAGTGTCAAAATTAGAATCGGAATTATCGATATTTTTTTGGTTTTTAAAAAAAACTAAACCAAGGGCAACCATAACGAAAACAAAAATAATTAAAGCAACTACAAAAAGACCTTTAAAAAAGCCACCGCCAGTTTTTAGTGGAGGAGTAATACCAAGATCTTGGAGTTGTTGTTCGGTTGATTGAGGCTGTATCTCTGTCTCTGATTCTGGGGTAGATTCGACAGGCTCTGGCTCTGTAACAGGAGTTGTTTGTTCTGTTGGGGTTTCAGGAGTTGGTGAAGGTGGAGTAACGGCAGAATCTTGAATTATTGATTCGGCTGAGTCATTAATAGTCGGTTCTTGAGGGTTTATTTGATTATCCATAATTAAGTTTCTCACTTTTTGATAAAATTAGCAATGAATTTTTTCATTAAAACTTTTGGGTGTATTCAAAATACAGCTGATTCGGAAAGAATTAAGGCTTTTTATTGGAGTAAAGGATATAAAGAAGTTAATAATTGGAAAGAAGCTGATTTAGTGATTATTAATACCTGTATTGTCAGAGAATCGGCAGAAAACAGAGTTTATGGGTTAATAAATGAAATTAATAAATTAAACAAGTCAAAAGTTAAAAGTTTATCAAGTAAAAAGATTAAAATTATTGTGACGGGGTGTTTGAGTGGATTGGCAAATAAGGATAAAACTGGAAAAAAATTAGCTCAATTAAAAAGAGATTTTCCTGCAGTTTGGAAATTTTTACCGATTGAAAAGATAAGTTATAAAATTGACCCAATTAGAGACAAGAAAAAAATAGCTTTAATTCCAATTAGTTTTGGTTGCAGTAATTTTTGTAGTTATTGCATTGTCCCCTTTGCTCGGGGGCCAGAAATTTCTCGACCAATGGAAGATATCTTAAAAGAAATTGATGGAGTAATTAAAAATGGATTTAAAGAAGTGATGTTGATTGGACAAAATGTGAACTCATATGGAAATGATCTTACTGAAGCAACTTTAGTGTCGATGGGTAAAAAAAGATTTAAAAGTTTATTTCCAAAACTTTTGGAAGAAGTGGCGAAGAAAAATCTAGAAAAAATTTCTTTTGTCAGCAGTAATCCTTGGGATTTTTCTGATGAATTGATTGAAACTATTGCCAAGTATCCAAATATCGACCGCCTGCTTCATTTGCCTTTTCAAGCTGGCGACGATGAAGTTCTTAAAAAAATGAATCGAGGATACACTCAAAAGGAATATTTGGACTTAGTAAAAAAAATCAGAAATAAAATTAAAGATGTTAAGTTTTCAACTGATATTATTATCGGATTCCCCGGAGAAGACGAAAAAGCCTTTCAAAATACAGTCAAACTTTGTAAAAAAGCCAAATTTGAAATTGCCTATCTAAATAAATATTCCCCAAGAAAAGGCACTGTTTCGGCAAAATTATATAAAGACGAAATCCCTCAAAGCGAAAAGAAAAGACGATGGAAAATACTTAATCAATTAATTAATAATTAAGAATTAATAATTAAAAATTAATAATTAGTAATTAATAATTCTACTGTACTATATTTTGGGCGGTGATGGCTTCAAAAAAGAAGGGTGGAAGTTGGTAAATGTTTCGGGTTTTGACTTGAGTGGTAACTCCATTGCCAGCAGTACCAACAGCGGTTAATTCTTGTCCTTGAATGGGGAAAGTTGCAGTACCAGAAATAGTTAAGGTGGTAGAAGAACCTAGTGGAGTGACAACAACCAAAAGCGGTCGATTAGCACCTTTAGTTATTGAACAACTGCCAGCGAAACCAATAAGGTCTGGATTTGTACCAGTGTAGCAACCAAAATGGCTAACTGAATAGGCATTACTAGAATTTATATAGTAATAATCAACTTTTAAGGCAACGTTGTTTAAACTTTCGCCGGCTTCAATTTTAAAATCATTATCATAGTAACTAGTACCGATAGTACCGTCATCATTATGATTAACTAGCCAGAATAATTGAGGAGTGTTGACCAAAACTTTACCCTCGGAAGATAAACTGTTAGCACTGCCAATATCAACGGAACTAACAGTAGCTTTATTACCACTACTGTCGGAATAAGTGCCACCACCGGCGTTAAGATAATTATTTATTCCGGATTCAGCGGCAGTAAAAGCTTCTTTTAATAATTCTTCATCGGTATCAACTTTGATGTCGGTAACTGCTTTTCGGGAAGAAGACAGGCCGAGAGTTAAAAGAACAGCAGAAGCCAAAAGAACAATAATAGCAATTTGACCTTTATTTGATTTATTATTTTTTGTTTTTTTGGTCATAATTAATTTCCCCATTGCCAACTAGTTAAAACTTTAGCTAAAGATTCTGGAATATTAAAAATCATTTCTGGATCATATTTAACAATTACAGCTGGACTGGAATTATTAGCTGATCCACCTAAACTTCGGCCAGAAAGATTAGTACTATCGGCGGCGTAAAGACTGCCGTTAAAGTTTAAAGGAGAAGAATTAATCCCAGCAGCAATAATATTATTAGCCACCAAGATACCATCAACCCGAGTAACATTTTCGGTAACTGAAATATCCCCTTTGACGATTATCATTAAGAAATTTCCAGTCTTAACGAGATTATTATCAATAGTTAAATTACCATCAACAAAATAAATGCCATTTGTTCCAACATCAGCAATACTTTTATTACCAGATAAAACGACACCAATATTGTTTTTGTCGTGGTATTGAGTTAAAAAGTAGCTATAATCCGTGTTATTAACGGATAATTTAGCGGCAGTTGATTTGTAATACCAAGGCTGAGCATTGCTAAGTGAAAGTCCAGAATTGGTAATGTTAGGGGCAGAAACGAGACCAGACGGACTCATTTTGCAATCGGAACAAGTATTTGGAACCCGATTAATAACCCGATTGTTACTAACTACCCCACCAAATTTGGTTTGCCACCAAGGATCTTTATTAGCAACTCCAGAAAAATCAGCAGTAAAAGAAGGATCTGCAGTATAAGGATCAACATCGGTAGTATCAATCCACCAATCACAAGACATAGTAGCAGACGAAGAACTTTGGGATTTCATTTTTTGGTCACTTAAAGCAATGTCTGAATTAAATTGAGGAATATAACCATCAGTACCCCAAATTAAAGCATTAACACCGCTGGTATAGCTAATACCATCTGAATCAACATTCATATCTATAGGAACAGAATTTTTTGAAAAAGCTAAAGTGGTTAAATTAAGAACTGCTTTGTCGGCTGGAGTACTAAATCCAGTAGTTGGACAGTTAAGCCCAGCTGAACCATCGTAAAATTTGCCACTAATATCAACTTTACAATCCCAAACTTTAAGAGACCTCGATTTATTTGAAGCGGAAGCACCATGGCTATCAGTAACAGTAGCAGTGATTATTTGTGCAGAACTATTATTCCAAGTGGAATCGTCTGGAAAAGTAAAAGTAATTGAATTCGTAGAAACTTTATCTGCTATAACATTTGTGCCTAAAGACAATGAATAATTAAGTGCATCACCGTCTTGATCACCGGCCATTATGATAAAAGTAACCTTACGACTACCCTTAAATTCATTTTGACAAATTTGATTTCGATTGTCAGATTCAACATCAACAATATCCCCTAGGTAGTTTACAATAATTAAAGAATCTATGACTGGGGGGTAGTTGGAGCTAGCCGAACAACTTGTAGAAGTTCCAGGACAAGATCCATAACAATTCCAATTATATGTTCCGTCAGTACCTGTTTGGTCTGTCCAACCAGTATAGCCAGACAAACATCCACCGGGAAGGCTAGAACAAGATGGGGAAATATTTTCATAACATGGAGGATCGTAGGGGGTGTTAGTTGCTTCAGTAATGATAGTATAGCTACAATCTACACAATCAGTATAGGTTTCAATATCGGTGCTACCAACTTGAGAACGCCAATAGAGACATTCAGACTGACTAGAATAAGTATTTGTAGTAGAATCGGTTGAATCTTTTATTCGAGTACTAGTAAAACAATATTGGGTTATTGTATTAGTTTCTGTGGTGGTACCACTGAATACCTGTGCTGTTTTTAAACCAGGACATACTTTGGGCAGACAATTTGGACCAGTGGCAGTATAAGATTCTGTTGTAAGAAGCTTTAACATTTCTGAATGATTACAAAGACAATCTGTTTTTTCCTGATAGCAAGTAGTTGTATTGTCACAGTCATTACAAGACAGGGTACAAGAATTACAATCACCACTAACACATGACGGACTCCAACCAATACCGCAAACAGGAGTGGCTGTTTGGCACCATGGGGCACCTTCACCACAACGTTGTGCTAAGGTTTGATAATCACGCCCACCACTAACAACACAATAACCACATCCACCAGTACTGGCATTTGTCTTACAACATGACCACGCAAAAACTTCTGTTTTATTTATTAACAAAAAAGATAATAAAAATATAAAATATAAAATAATTTTCTTTTTCATAACATTGAAATTAAACCAGAAATTAAACTATTTTCCGTTAAATAAAAAGCCTCACTTGGCGCTTTGAAAGCACCTTCTTGGTAGCTATTTGATTTATTATATTTAACAATATTGGAAACAGTTGTTTTAAAGATTGATTCATATGATTTATCCTGGCTAACTATAGCTAATTCACGAGCTAACAAAGCTTGATAAATCAAGTTATAAGATGAATTATTGCCTATTTCTGGTTTTAAATTTAAAAGATATTTAGAAAAATCTAAATAAGTTTCATCTTTAGTCAGTTTGTACATATCAATGGCGGCTATTCCTAAAACCGCATTTTCTTTAACTCCTAATTTTTCTTTTAGAAAATAACCTTTTAATGCTTTATCAAAATATATTTTTGCCAAATCAGTTTCAGATAAATTACTTTCTAAATAAACATAGTGTGTTATTTCACTCCATAAATGTCTGGTTACCATTTCCGAAACAAGAAAAGAATTATTATAAAAAAAATTCTTTAACTGATCTTGATTACTAACTTCTGACAAGGGTTTATTGGTTTTTATATTTTTTATGTTAGTTAATAGGGTTTGATCTAAGTTTGATGGAAGTTTTAATCCATCTTCAAATTCGTATTCACTCTTGATACAAATATTTTTAATCTGGTCTTTGGTTGTCTGGGATAAACTATCACTTTTCCATGTTTCATAAAGCAATTTACAGTTCCATCCTGAATATTGTAACGAATGTTCTTTGACACTATTTTGAGATAATTCTACTTCCTTGACAAAATCATTAAAATTACTGCTACTTTCGGCATATTTAAATTTACTCCACAATACAAAAGGAATAACTCTTGGAGAATACACACTTTGTTTGCATTGCTGGCAAAACTCATCTAAACACTCACATCCAAAACGATAAATACCTTCTTCGTTTTTTTGAGAACTGATCCAGCTTTGTGTTTTTTTAGTTATATTAACTGCTTCTTGACTGGAAATTAATGTTGAATCGGTCTGGTTTGTTGTCTGGCTGTTTTTTATCTCTTTTGTTTTTTTTAAATACAGATTAAATCCGAAGATAAATAAAATTAAAATTAATAGAAAAATAACAGTGATGTACAAAAATTTGGGTATTTTAGCTTTCCCTGTCGGTAAATCACTTTGGTAATTGTCTCTATTTAAATCATCAAGCATTTATATAAAAATATAGACTATTCCGTTTCAAAAGTAAACAGACGTTCTTAAAAACACCAAATTTCTACAACAAAATTACTCAGCACATAGATAAGTGACTGCCTCGATTAGTTTTTGAGGATCGGTTGGACTTGACTTTGGATCACGTAACTCTATTAAAGCAACACGTTCACAATATTTTTTAGCATAACTAGTCCAATATCCAGGAGTTCCAAGGCAGTTACTTCGCCTAACGCCCAAACGATTAAAAATTTCACAAAGTTCAGTGTTTCCATAACTGGTAGAAAACCAACCATGAAAATCAATAACATCATTTGGTTTAATATCTACAACTAAATCACGTAAAGCTCGTGATTCTGGAGAAGAAAATGGAGAAAGAGTTTTATACAAACTAGAGGTTTCTTTTTTCCAACGATAATCAAAATCTCGATTAATATCGATTCCTGATGCCTGACATCTACCAAAACCATTGTCAGTGTTGCCATCGATCAATCCGTCTGGATTAGCTGACGGAACAACATAAAGAGCAGTGTTGCCAAGTTTATCTGGATTTTGGGAAAAATATTTAACTAACTCATTACCTAGATCTACTAAAACTTGACCATCTCTGGGATAAGAACCTTCAAAACCATGTATTTCAAAAGTAAGCAATACTGTTTTTTTTACTTCTTTTGTTGGTTTAATCAACATTACTTCGAGTGGGCGTCCTAATTCACTTTTGCCATATTCAATAACGGTGACATTTTCTAATTCGCCAACTTCTACTGAGGGAAAATAAACTTCCGGTGTGGAAGAAGTTATTTCTTCTGGCTTAGAACTGACAACTTGAGAGGAAACTGGCTCTGTTACGCTAGAAACTTCCGATTTTGTTTCAGGGATAGATACTTTTTTTGGTTCTACACTAGAAACTTTTGATTCTTGGCTTGGACTGTAAACTTCCGAAACTAACTTTGAAGAATAAACTTCTTCTGAATTATTTACACCAGGCGAAACTCTACTAACACTGGGTTCAGAAGGGAAAGAATTTGGTTTTTTATCAATTGCATAAGCACCGGTAGCGAGGCTTAATACAGCTAAACCACCAGCGATTATTCTATCATTTGATTCTTTAGACATCTTGTTTTATAGAACCTATAATATAGTGATTATTATATCTATAAAGTGTAAAATTGTCAATGTTTTAGGTTAAAAATTAAATTGTACACATTTATTACATACTGACAGTATAAGTTTTATACATATCAGATGTATATTAAAAACCGGCAAATTGAGAATGAAAAACTGAAAAATAGCTGAGATTATTTTAGATAGTTGGCGATGTTAGAATTGTGCTGATCGAGAGTGACGGCATAGTGCATTAAATTATCGTTACCAGTGATGTAATACAGATAATTGGACGCAGTTGGATGAAAAGCGGCATAAATTGCATCATAGCCTGGATTACAAATGGGAGACGGTAGAAGACCTGGGTTTTTGTAGGTATTAAATGGAGAAATAATGGAAATATCGGCTTTAGAAAGTGGTTCCCAATATTTTTTTGGTTTATTTTTAGTGTCACGAGCATATTGAACCGAAGCATCGACTTGTAAAGCCATACCAATTTCGAGGCGATTTAAAAGAATACCCGCTACTTCCTGTTTGGACTTTAAACTTCTGGCTTCTCTTTCCAAAATCGAGGCAAAAATAACAATTTCTTTGTCGGTTAGTTTTTTATTAGTAGCCCCCTCTTTGGCTTGAGCAAATTTTTTATCAAAATTTGATTGAATAACTTGGAGAATTTGATCGGCGGTGTAATAAGTAGGAATTAAATAACTGTCGGGAAAAAGATAGCCTTCTTTGGCATTTTTTACATCGTTCTCTTCAACTCTAGTACCTTCAATGATTTTTAACCAATAATCACTAACACCGCCTTTGGAAAGCTTGACGATTAAATCTTTAGTAGATAAAGAAGGAGAAAGACGAAAAGTCCCCGCTTGGATTTTTTTATTTAATCCCAAAGTGTAGGCATAAAATAAAAAGGAATATTTATTTCTAATTAATGATTTTGATTCTAGATTTTTGGAAATATTTACCAAGCTGTCACCATCTTTGATGGTAAACATAATATTGGAAGTATCGGCGGAAACGGCTCGATTATTAACTTTTAGATAGGAAAAAATACCCGCTAATAAAATAACGACAGAAAGGCTAATAATTGCAAAAACCCGAGCCATTTTTAGATTTCGTCAAATAAAGCTCGACGATAAGTGCCCTTGACACCGTCATAAATAAAAATACGACCGCATCTACAGGTGACAGTGGTTTTGCCTCTGACATCTTTTTTGGCACCATGAGAAAGTGAAGTGCCACAGCCAACGCAACGACCCTGTGATAATAACCAGGCTTGGATGGGGGAAATTAGGTTTTTGATCATAATTTTATTAAACTATTAATCTACTACTCTTCTTAAAATAACTGCGGCGGCCACCGAGTCAATTAATTTTTTGTAATCTTTCTTTTTATTTTTATTTTTAATGTAAATCTGCTGAGCTTCGATGGTGCTAACAGCTTCTTCGACTGTTTCTATATCTAATTTTAACATAGAACGAAGCTTGTCGATGAAAGTTTTGGTGATATCGGCGAAGCGACCTTCAGAGACGCCAATATAAATTTTATCGATTTTGTAATCGGTAATAATTTTTTTAATATTTTCAATAACCTGATCATCATTTTTAATGGCAGGAATCGGAGTAATAATATTAAGAATGGAAACAGCTAGACCAATATTTTTAGTGCCATAATCAATAGAAAGATAATTCATAGGAGGATTATAACAAACCTTCAAGTTTGAATATTCATTTCAGGGCTTTTTTTTAAATCCTTCCTCCGGGTAAACCGGTATCCTCCCTTATCAAGGGAGGAAATCTTTTATATACTTATTTGTAATGAAATTTACAGATGATAATTATGTAACACAAAAGGGTCATATTAGGTATTTAGAAGAATTAAAAGTATTAACTATAAATAACAGAAAGAATCCAACAGATGCAGAATATGTAATGTGGAGATATTTAAGAAAAAGTAAATATAGATTTTTAAGACAGAAACCAATGTTTAGATTTATTTTAGATTTTTATTGTCGTGAATTATCGTTATGTATTGAAATTGATGGTGGTTCACATAATAAAAAGAAAAACTATGATTTGTTAAGAGATCAATATTTAAAGGCAGTAAATATTAAAACCATCAGATTTACTAACGATGAAATATTGAATAACTTTGATAAAGTTTTAGAAAGACTTCTCCCTTTGTTAAGGGGAGATGTCACAAAGTGACAGAGAGGATTTTAATTAATGCTCAAACTGGCTTTAATGATAAGACGGCGAAGATAAGTGCCTGGGGGACTGCAAGTTATAAGAGTCAAATTTTTTTGATCAAAACGTTGTTCAAGAACCGAAAGGTCGGTGGGTTTAACTTCGAACATTTCATTAATAATATATTTATATTGGACGCTATCGTATTCAATAAATATTTCATCTCCCTGTTTTAACTTATAGAGGGTAGAAAAAATGGTTAGATAATTGTTTGGATTAAAAAATTGAGGCAAAACTGAGTGTCCGAAAACGACAGTATTTCCAAGTTGACCAGGAAGAGCCGTTTGGGGATATTGAATTAAACTTTTTTTTAAATCCATACTACCAATAGTCACAACGGCATCTTTAATTTTTAATTTAGGAATAGAAATTTTATAAGTTAAGTTATTGTTATTGGAAAAAAGCTGATTATTTTCGCTAGAATCGGCAACAAACCAATTAGCCATTTGAGTGTAATCGGTAGTAACTGTGCCTAAAATATTTTGAGAACCGCTGTAAGATTTTAAAGAAAGAGGGTTAATCATTTGACTGAAATTAAGCGAAGACTGGAGTTGAAACTTAAGAATGGGGAAAAGAGCTGAAAAGAAAAAGACTAAACCAATGACCAGAAAGATAGTAGCCATTTTTTTCTTTTTGGCGGTCGATTTATTTTTTGGGGAGGGGGTATTTTTTTTAAGATAAAGATAGCTCACGGTGATTCGTTTTTAACATCAATAAAAATATTCTTTGTGTTTAAAGGTAAAATATTAAAAATTTTAAAAGTAATTTTTAAATTATAATCATAGACACGGCTGATAGTTTTTTTAATAATTTCTTGAGCTTTTTTGGTAGTTTTAGCGGAAATATTTTTCTTAAGCAATTCAACGTTAATTTTTGGCAGAGAAGAACCTTTAATATTTAAACTACCAGTGGCCTTGTTGGAATCTAATTTATCGATTTTTAAGGTGAAAACGAAAGAGTCGGGATTTATATCAGAATCAGAATAACCAGTTTCTGATGATAATAATTGAGCTAGTATTTGATTTTTTAACTCGGGTTTAAAAACAAAAACACTGACAGTCGAATCGGCACTGGCAGTTAGTTCATCAGTTTCCTCCCCTACTTCACGATTGAGTTCAGTTTTACCTTTTTTGGTTTGAATAGTCTCTTTAATGGCATTATTTGAAGTATTAAATTCCTGGCTTATTTTTTGATCGGCTTCTTCTTTTAATTTCAAAGCTAACTGAGCCTCAGCGGCAACTTTATCCTGTTGGCTGACGGCACCAATTTGTTCTTTAGTTCCCCCAGTAAAATCAGTATTGCTTTTAACAATAATTGAAGTTTCGGGAAAATCTTTAAAATGTAAAGTGGTCTCTTTGGGAATATTGTATTCAGGCCCAATATCACTGGCGGAAATTACAGTTTTCAATTGACCGAGAACCATGGTTGGCGGATTAGCATTAAAATTAGAGCTGCTAGAAGCGACCTGGACAGCACTCATCAATTCAAATTTTTGATTTTTAGAATCAATTAAAATTGAACCTTTAGGGATACTTTGAACTTTTTCAACTTTATTAAAAATAGTAATTTCACCAGTGGCTTTATTACCGATAACTTTTTGGCCAGTGGTTTTGATAGTAACAGAAGAATTTATAGTAACTGTTTTTTTGTCGACGGGAATGACTGAGGAAGTGAGACTGGTGGCATTAGAATCAAGAGTAACGTTAACTGTTTTATTAAATTCGTATGGAGTAACAAAAAGAACGATATTGGCTTTGGAAAATAGAATGGGTAGAAAAAGAATGACTAAAGCGATGGGAAAAATAAAAAGCAAAAAATTATTTTTAAATTTGGGAAGCTTAAATTTTATTTTAGGAAAATTAAAAGAAATTGGTTTTTTCTCTGGTTTAGGTGCTTCGACAGGCTCAGTATTGATAGGTTCAATATTGAAAATCTCTCGAGGAGGAACAACAACAGCTTCTTCTTTGGCAAAACCTAAATCGCTAAAAGAAACTTCTTCTAAATTTTCTTCTGAAGGTTCTGACACTTCTGGCGTTTCTTCAATCTCTTCAACTTCTTCCAAATTTTCAACTGTTTTTACCTCTTCTGGCTCTGGTGATTCTTCTGAATCTAATGACTCTTCTGGTTCTTGATCTTCAGCCTGAGGAAGAGGTTGATGATTAGGATTTCCCCCACCAATCATTTGAGAAGTGATGGCCTTAAAAAAAATATTTATTAAATCATGGTCTTGATAGAGTTTAATTTCGGGAAAATGGAGAAAAGTTTCAACATTTTTTTTACCAACCCAGGGAAAATTTTTAAGATTTTCGATAACTAAATCATCAGCTTTACCATAAACATAAATTTGAGGAGGTAAGGTTGAATCGGAATTTAATTCTAATAGAGAATCTTCGACTAGTTGGGCATTAAATTCGGTGTCAAAAACTTTTCTGATTCTTTTTTTTACTTTGCCAAGATAAATTAAAGATAATTCAAAGGCATTAGATTCTAAATAGAGATTAATGAAACTAGCGGGAAAATCATCGGGTTTGTTTGATTCTTCAATAATGGCTTCATCGTTGGACATAAAACCTGATGGTTTAAGGTCAAGCTCTTTAAGAAGAGGCAAAATAATATCTGATTTTTCTTTAGTAATTTTGCCATCTGGACCCACCCAAGACGAAGGGATAACTAGCCCAGCAAACATCGGTTCTTGATCTTCTGGAATATCGGCGCTGGCGGCAGCACTGGAAAGGGACTCATCAGCCGCTTTTAAAAGTGATTCTTTATTATTGATGTCACATTCAACTCTAGGACCGATTGAAGCAACATAATAGCGGCCATTTCCCCAACTAATGAGAGAAACTAAAATACTGTCGGCTTCAATATAAAACAGCCAAAAACTATTAATACCCATACATAATAGAATACTATATTTTTATATATTCTGCCTATTTTAGGACTGCATAGATACGGCGTTTACCACTCCCAGCGGATTCTTCTTTAAAGATTTCAAAATGACCAAGTACAGATAAATTGGCAACATGAGGACCAGTGCAAACTTCTTTTGAAAAATAATTTTCCTTTGAACCGATGGTATAAACGGTAACATTTTCTGGATATTTGTTACCAAAAAAAGCTAAAGCACCTTTTTTGGTCGCCTCAGTAAAGGGCATATTTTCAACAGTAACCGGTAATTTTAATTTAATTTGATCATTAACCAAATCTGTCACTTGTTTTAACTGATCTTCAGTTAATTTTTCGGGGTTAGTAAAATCAAAACGAATTCTTTCCGAGGTAATATTTGAACCAGCTTGTTGAACATGACTGCCAAGAACTTTTCTTAAAGCGGCGTGAAGCAAGTGGGCGACAGTATGAAATTTAGTAATAATTTCCGAATTATCGGCTAAACCTGATTTAAACTTGCCGGCAGATAAAGTCTGAGAAAGTTTTTGATGATCAAGTTTGGCCTGATCAAAATCATCTATATTTAGAGTTAAATTATTTTTAGCTAATTCCTCTTGAATCATTTCAACTGGAAAACCGAAAGTTTCATAAAGAGTAAAAGCTTCTTTACCGGAAACAGTTTTATTTCTAGTAATTAGTTTATTAATTTCACGAAGACCATTGTTTAAAGTTTTTCTAAATTTATTTTCTTCAGTGGTTAAAATGTCTAAAATATTATTTTGGTTTTGAATAAGTTCTGGGTATTTATCGGTATAATTTTCGTCATTAATAACTAATTTAGCTATTTTTACAATCAAATCATTTTCGATGTTGATTATTTTTCCTTGACGAATAGCCCGACGAATTAAACGACGAAGCACATAACCTTGAGCTTTATTACTAGGAACAACGCCATCATTAATTAAAAAAACCGAGGCAGTAATATGATCGGCAATAATTCTCATTGGAGCTTTATTGTCTAAATCTGAATACGATTTTTGGGAAATTTTTTCTATTTCCTTAATTAAAGGGCTAAGGGTGGAAATATTAAACATGTCGGGGTTATTTTTAGAAACGGCTTCTAGTCTGGTTAAACCACCTCCAAAGTCAATGTTTTTTTGAGGTAAATCTTTTAAACTACCATCTGATTGTTTAAGGTATTGCATAAACACAGAATTGCCGATTTCTAAGAAACGACCACAATCACAATTTATATGGCAGGGTTGATCTTTCCATTTTGAGTTTTCATGTAGTTTTAGTTCTGGACCAAAATCATAAAAAATTTCACTGTCTGGACCACCAGGTTCACCTGCAGGCATTTTATCAGGAGAACCGGAACGAGACCACCAATTTTTGTTGGATGGATAGGTAAAAATGTGATTACCAATTCCCGCTTTTATGTTATATTTTCCAAAAAGCTTAATCCAAAGGTCTATGGTTTCAGTGTCGGGCATTAATTTTTGATTTTCATCACCTTTAAAAACAGAAACATGAATTCGATTTGGATCGAGGCCTATTCCTTCGTTTTTATCAGTAAGAAAAGTAAAAATAAATTCGAGTTGTTCTTTTTTAAAATAATCCCCTAAAGACCAATTACCTAACATTTCAAAAAAGGTGGTGTGACGATTATCGCCAACTTCTTCAATATCTTGAGAACGAAAACATTTTTGAGAATCGACAATTCTTTTTCCAAGTGGATGCTTTTCTCCTAAAAGATAGAGCATCATTGGTTGCATTCCAGCGGAAGTAAAAAGAGTAGAGGGATCGTTTTCTGGAACTAAAGAAACAGAAGGAATTTCAATATGACCACGGGCTTTATAAAAATCGATAAATTTTTTTCTGATTTCTCTGACATTCATAAAGTTGATTATATCAGTTCAAAACCCCTCTGTCCTTCGGACATCTCCCCTTGATAAAAGGGAGAAATTATCTTATCTTTTCGGTTTAACAAACATCTTGGGAGCAGGTTTTTTGGGAGTAATATATTCAACTTCTTTTCCGCCAGAGGAGGATCCGCCTTTGGCGGAAATTTTAACGTCACTAATTAAATCTTGGAAAAAATCTTTAACCTTGGATTCAAAATTTTCAATAACCTCGGTTTTACTGTTTTTATTGACTAAAATGGCGGAAATGGCTCCAATCGCAGCACCTAAAGTTAGACCAAAAATAAAACCAGAGCTTACTTTTTCCTCTTCCTTATTCATCTTTCTTTTTGTTTTTCGATAAATTGTTAAAAAAAGAAAAACCATTTTTTAAACCCATAAGAACCTCTGAAAAAGAAGAAACTGGTTTAGCCACAGAATCGGTAATTAAATGAGTATCATCAAGAATTAAGTTGGTTTTTTTGATGGTAACGGTTAAGTCTTTTAATAATTTAATGAAAAATACACCGCTGATAATAATAATGGCGGTAATAGCAACTAAACTGATGATAATGACAATTTGAGTGATATCCATATATTCAGTATAAACTAATTAATTAGTTTTTAAAACTTTTTCTTCAATAGTGGTTTTACCACTAGGCGATTTAGATTCAACGATAATTTTTAATTCACCACCAGAACTGGCTTGAATTTTCTTTTGAAAATTTCCTTTATCATCAACAATAATAAGGTCTTGATTAATGCGAATGGTGGAATCAGGATCGGTAAGACCAGAAAGATCAAAACTGGTACCAGTAATATTTTCTGGCCAATTTACTTTTAATTTTGGAGGACGATTAAATTTTAAATATTCTGAAGTGAGATAAAAAATAAAACTGACTAAAATTAATCCAATTAAAAGAGCGAAAGTAAATTGAGGGGTAAAAGATAGATTTTCTTTTTTAAAGGATTTATTTTTTTTACTTTGTTCAAAATCACGACGAAAAAAAGATAACATTTCTTGACCATTTAGACCTAAATAATCGGCATAATCTTTAATAATCAAAGAACAATAAGGCTCTTGAGGAAAACATTTAACCTCTTCATTTTCGATAGCAATTAAATATTTGATGGGTATTTTTAATTTCTTGGAAATATCGGACAGGTCATATTCTTTATCAATACGGGTGTTTTTAAGAAGAGAAGAAGTTCGAAGCATAATAAATTATTCAGTCGAACCATCACCTGGATTGTGAGGCATTAAAATATCTCTGGCTTTGGCACCTTTTGACGGGCCGATTAAACCAGCGCCTTCGATTTCGTCCAATATTTTAGCGGCTCGGGCATAACCAACGCTTAACTTTCTTTGAAGATAAGTAGTCGAAGCTTTGCCAGTATCTTGAATTAATTTAACGGCACTGTCGTAAAGTGGATCGTGTGAAGAACCATCAGCTGAGGTAATAACTGATTTACCATTGCCACCAGAAACTGGTTGACTAGTGATTTCATCGTTATATTCAGTAGTTTTTTGAGTTTTAAGAAAATCAATTAAGGCAACTATTTCTTTATCAGAGACAAAGCAACCTTGGATACGAACTGGCTTAGCTAAATCAGGGGGAATATAGAGCATGTCTCCCCTACCTAATAATTTTTCAGCGCCAGGGGTATCAAGAATAACACGGGAATCGGTGACCGAGGTAACAGCAAAAGAAATACGAGTTGGAATATTGGCTTTAATGAGACCGGTAATAACATTAACTGAAGGTCTTTGAGTAGCTAAAATTAAATGAATACCAGTGGCACGAGCCATTTGAGCCAAGCGACAAACATTATCTTCAACTTCTGATGGAGAAAATAACATAATTTCGGCCAATTCATCAATAAAAATCAAAATATACGGCATTGATTGAAAACCAGATAAATTGTTGTAGGCCTCAATATTTTTAGCCCCAACTTCGGTAAAGGTTTTATAACGGCGTTCCATTTCACTAACCGCCCATTTTAGGGCAGAAATAACTTTTTCTGGATCGACAATGACGGGAGTTAATAGATGAGGAATACCATTAAAAGGAGTCAGTTCGACTCGTTTAGGATCGACCATAATCATTCTGACTTCTTGAGGTGAAGATCTGAAAAGAATGTTAGCAATCCAAGAATTGATACAGACTGATTTACCGGAACCAGTTTGACCGGCAATTAAAACATGCGGCATTTTGGCAATATCGGCAACTTTGGCATTTCCAGCAACATCGAGACCTAACGGAACAGTGATTTTGTTTTTGGCATTTCTCATGACATCAGATTCTAAGATTTTTCTGATAGGAACAACTTCAAGGGATTTATTAGGAACTTCAATGCCAACTAATGATCGGCCAGGAATTGGAGCTTCAATACGAATTTGACCACCAGGAGCAGAAAGAGCCATAGCTAAGTCATTACTTAAGCTAACAATTTTGGCTAATTTGGTGCCAAGAGCAACCTCTAGGGCATATTGGGTAACTGAAGGACTGTTGTTATATTCAACTACTTTAGCTCTAATACCAAACGATTCGAGAGTTTCTTCGATAGTACTGGCATTTTTTCGGACATCACCACGGTCAGCCTTAGCTCCAGGAGTGTTATCAAAAATATCAAGAGAGGGATAATTCCAAATTTGGTTTACAGGATTTGATTGAAGCGGTGAAGAAATTGATAACTGGTCGGGAGCTTTTATAACTGGAGGAACGTTAACTACATTTGGATCATCCTTACGGTCTTTATCGTTATTTTTTTCTGATTTAAAAGGAGAAAGTTCTGATAAAAATTTACCGACTTTTTTCTCGGATCTTTTTTCTTTATTTTTACCATTACCGATAGTATATTTTTTAAGAGCCTTGAAAAGCCCAACAAAAAATTTAACTATTTGACTAATGTTAGTGTCAAATAAGATTACAAAACCAGCGATTCCAGAAAAGAAAAAAATGAAAAATCCAGCTAATTCACCAGTAAGAGCAGTTATTTGAGTACTAAAAAAAGTGCCAACAACCCCCTGTTTGAGTAAACCCAAAAGGGCAATAAACATAATTAATGAACCAAAAAAGACATTTAATTCTTTTAGAGGAATTTTAATTTTGGCAAAAAGAAAAGAAGTGAGTAAGAGTAAAAAGGGAACAAAAACGGAAATTAATCCAAACCATTCTGTTAATTTATTATTCAATTGGGAAAGACTTGATCCGGTTTGAAGAAAAGAAAATAAGGAAAGAATCGACAAAACCATAAAAATGATAAAAAAGATGGTTTTGACAGTTTCCGGTTTTAGTCTTAAAACTGGAAATAGATGTTTTTTCTTGCGACCACGTTTAGCCATGAATTAGTATACCGTTTTAGTAGCTTTGTGCAAATAGCCAACGATGTTTTGATGGTTTACCGCAGTGAATACAAACACCATCTTCTTCTGGCTGACCATCTGGAAGACAGCGAGTAGTAGCTTTGGTTTCTTCTTTTATTTTTGCCTCACATTCGGCATTTTCACACCAATGAGCGGAAATAAAACCACGAGTAGTGGACATTATTTTTTTAAATTCATCAAAAGAATCAACTGAAAAAGTGTTGTTTTGAGTAAATTTTTTGTGTTTTTCTAATAAATTGCTTTGAATATCAATTAAAAGTTGATCAATATTTTTTTCCAAATCAGCAATTTTAATAGTTTGTTTTTCAAGAGTGTCGCGACGAACTAAAATTACAGAATCAAGATCGGCTTCTTTATCGCCAATTTCAATTCTAATTGGAACACCTTTCATTTCCCATTTATTAAATTTAAAACCAGCTGATTCATCAACAGTATCGTCAAGCTGACAACGATAATTTGATTTTATTTTAATAAAAATATCTTCGGCCAATTTGGATGCTTTTTGGTGGTTTGGAATTGGAACAATAACTATTTGAATTGGAGCAATTTGAGGTGGGAAAACTAAACCATTATCATCACCATGAATCATAATTAATCCACCGATAGATCTAGTGGAAAGTCCCCAACTGTTTTGGTAAGGATAAAGTTTTTCACCGTTTTTATCGGAAACAAACCAATCAAAAGATTTGGCAAAATTTTGACCAAGGTCATGAGAAGTTCCAGCTTGAAGAGCTTTACCATTTGGCATCAGAGCCTCAATAGTATAAGTTTTACCAGCACCAGCAAATTTTTCTGCATCACTTTTAACACCAGTAACTCCATAAATAGCCAAAAGATCGGTATAAGTTTTTTTATAAAGATCTAAAGCCCATTGAACCATTTCATTATTTTCTTCGGAGGTGGCATGAGCACAATGACCTTCTTGCCATAAAAATTCAGTTGTTCTTAAAAATAAATAAGTACGTTGTTCCCAACGGACAACATTGCACCATTGATTCATTTTTACTGGTAAATCACGCCAACTTTGAGTCCATTTTTTGTACATTTCGTACATAATGGTTTCAGAAGTGGGACGGACAATTAATTTTTCGGTTAATTCTTGACCACCACCCATGGTAACAACGGCTAATTCAGGGGCAAAACCCTCAACATGTTCTTTTTCTTTTTTTAAAAAACTTTCGGGAATGAAGATAGGAAAATAAGCATTTTGAACACCTTTTTCTTTAATAAACTTATCCATAAAAGATTGAATTCTTTCCCAAATGGCATAACCATAAGGACGAATAACCATACAACCTTTGACTGGAGAATAATCGGCAAGTTCGGCTTTAACGACAAGATCGTTATACCATTCAGATAAATCTTCGGATTTAAGTTTGATAAATTTTTTAGCCATGGCTTATTATAACTTAAAAAATCGAAAATTAGGATAAAATATATTTATGAGTGAAAAAAGAAATTGTGAAATTTGTACAGTTCCTGGAAATAAGAAATGTTATATGGAGATGGCTAAAGAAATTAATATGGCTGTGAATGAACTTCCTGATCCACCTCCTGAATTAAGCGAGGAAGAAAAGAAAGATCATGGACGAAATATGGGTTTGGTTATTAATAAAGAAATTAGTAATCTTGAGGAAGAAGCTAAAAAAAATTTTTGCAAAAAAAATAACAGTATTATTACTGATAATAAATGGAACAAATATTTGTAGAACAGTTTTAGATTTTATACTTCGATTACTAAGGGTAAGACCATTGGTTGTCGGCCGGTTTTTTTGTAGATAATTTCTTCAAGAGAAGCTTGAACTTCTTCACGAATAAAATCCATATTGGCCGGAGAACTGGTAGATTGATTAAATTTATTAGTAATTTCAAGCTTTAAAAAGTCTATAAGTTCGGTGTTTTCTTTCATAAAAACAAACCCACGACTTAAGACAACTGGAGGTTTAACTAATTTGCCAGATTCCTTTTCAATCAATAAAACAACAGAGAACATACCATCTTCGGCCAGAGTTTTTCGATCCCTTAGAACAGTAGTGCCAACATCACCGACTCCAAATCCATCAATTAAAACTTTTCTAATGGAAATATGAAAATTAGTGTCGACGGTGCCATTGCTATTGAAAGTGGCTGAAGCATCAAAATCTGGCAAAATCACCTGTTCTTCGGTGTAACCTAATTTTTTGGCCATCTCTTGATAACTCTTTAAATGACGATAATTACCACCGATTGGTAATAAATATTTTGGTCTTAATAAATTAATTAAAAGAGCATGTTCCTTTTGATAACCATGACCGGAAACATGCAATTCTTCTTTTTCACCATAAACAACTTCGGCCCCCATTTTAGAGAGAAGATCGATCATATTGTAAATATTAGAAGTGGTGCCGGGAATATAATCTGGGGAAGAAAAGATAACTTTGTCACCAGCTTTGACTTTAACTTTATGTTTACCCATGATCATTTTACTGAGAGCCGAATCTGGCTGACCAGCAAAACCGGCAACTAAGAAAAGCAATTTGTTTTCATTGAAATTTTTAACTCTTTCAATGGGGACAATGTCGGTGTCATTTAGAGTTAAATAGCCTAAATCTTTGGCAATTTTGATAGCCCTGTCTACCGAAAAACCAACAATAACTATTTTTCGACCAACACTTTTGCCGTATTCAATGGCTTGAGTCCAGCGAACAATGTTACTAGAAATTGAAGTAACAAAAACTCGACCTTTAGCGGAAATAATTTCTTGTTTAAAATTTTGAGCAATAGAAGATTCTGAAGGTGAAAAACCTTCATGGTCAGATCCTAAACTGTCCGACATTAGAGCAATAACTTTTCCTTGACCAACACGGGCGATTTTTTGATAATCAGCACCTTTACCATCTAGAGGAAATAAATCAAATTTGAAATCGGAACCATGATAAAAAATACCAATTGGTGTATTAATGGCAAAATGAAAAGTGTCGGGAATAGAATGAGTAACCCTAATTGGTTCAATAATAAAAGGACCTTTGTTTATAGGTAAAGTTTTTTCATCATAAACTTGAAGATTAGCGCGAATTTGAACTTCGCCAAGTCGGGCTTCTATAAAAGCAGCAGCTAATTTGGGAGCGTAGACTGGAACATTTTGACCTAAAATTGGCAGAATAAAACGAACGGCTCCAATATGGTCCTCGTGACCGTGAGTAATAAATATACCTAAAATTCGGTCTTTTTTATCTTCAAGATAGTGAGTGTCGGGAATTTGAAGATCAACGCCAAAGGCGTCCTCTTCGGGAAAACCGACCCCACAATCAACAATAATAATTTGACTTCTGGCAAGATCGCCATTGGGAATGAACTCATAAACAAACATGTTTTGAGTGACATCGCCAAAGCCCCCAAGGGAGCTAATTCGCACCGAATCGTGGCCTGATTTGTATTCTCGGACCTGATTTGGAGCATTTTTAATAAAATTTGTGTTTTGATTTTTAAACATAAAAACTGATGTGATTAATAAATATAAATAATAATAAATAACTGAACCGCAACCACAAATGGTTCAGAAAAAATAAAAACTCTTAATAAATTTTACCATTGAGGTAAAAATATTTTGACATTGGATTCGTCAATAACCACTTGTCTAGTTTTGCCTTCTAAAATGACTTTAGCAACTTTACGACACATACCCTCAATATTGCGTTGAAGTGTACGAACCCCAGCATCGAAACCAAGAGGACGAATAATTTGTGGCCATAGACTGTCGCCGATTTTTAAATCAGCTGAATTTAGACCAGTGCTTTTTAATGCCTTGGGTAAAAGATAATCGCGAGCAATAACCATTTTTTCTTCGTCTGTATATGATGGCATTTGAATAATTTCCAATCGATCCATAACAGCAGTGGCAATTCGAGAAGTATTGTTGCAAGTAGCGCAAAAAATGACTTGAGAAAGATCGACTGGATAATCTAAATAATGATCGACAAAATGACTGTTTTGTTCTGGATCAAGAAGTTCAACTAAAACACCCATGATAGTATTTAAAGCATCGTCGGCAACACGGTCGATTTCATCTAATAAAATAACTGGATTGCGGCTTTTGCAATTAACTAAACCTTTAATAATTTGGCCTGGTTCAGAATCGGGACGAGTACGAGTATAACCGCGAAGATAATGAGCATCACCAAGACCACCAAAAGGAATTCTAACAAGTTCACGACCCATGACATTGGCAATTGATTTGGCCATGGTAGTTTTTCCAGTACCAACTAAACCAGCAAAAAGAATAATTGGAGCTTGAATTGTTTCGTTTGGATTACGATTTTTTTGTAAAGATAGGACAGAAATATATTCTAAAATTCTTTCTTTGATGGTTTCCAAACCATAATGCTCTTGATCTAATTTTTCTTTGGTAAAACGCAAATCTAAAATATCTTTAGTTTCATTAAACCAAGGGATAGCAATAACCCAATAAACATATTTAGAAATGTTGTAATAATTTTGCCAAAAAGTTTCCTCATTTTGAGAATTAATTTCTAGTTGGGAAAAAAGTTCTTGTAATTTTAGACCTAAACCATCAGGTATTTTGACAGCAGAAACTTTATCGACAAGTTTTTTAATCGCCTCGGCGGTGGTTAATTGATTTTCCATATTTTAAGTATAAGTTTTTATAAGGTATAAGAAAAGACTTTGACAGGTATTCCTTTTTCTTTAGCTTTATCAATTGTGTCTTGAGTTCCTTGACTTTGATTAACTTGGAAAGCTAATAATTCATCGGAAGCATTTACAACTTCAGAATTTCGACGATAATAAGAATCTTTATCAACAGTTGTTTCAATCGTATTTTCAATAATGCTATTAGGATTTAGTCGTTTAATACTGGTTAATTGTTCAATAACATCATCAGCTTGTTTAGAGGTAACAACCCCTTCAGTGGCACGGCGACGATAATGATCCACAAAAAGATCCAAACTAACTGGTAGAAAAACTTTTAGTTGATCCAGAGCATTAAGTTTACGAACTTCATCTGCTGCTTGATAATCAACATTTAAGGCTCCGCCGGTAACGATACCATTTCCTTCATTTATAATATCTCGAACTTGAGTTCGAACATTATTTTCAATTTCAGAACTGGTAGCACGCCAACTGCCACTAATACCGATCCATTTAGAAACTTCCTTAGACATCAATTTGATTATAACTTATCGACGAGGGCGGAAGCCAGCACGATTATTATCTTTGCGAGGTGGGGTAAAATTTTTAAAACCACTAGTACGATTATCCTGACCTTCTGAACGAGGCTGACCCGCCTGTTGTCGAGGCAAGCCTGGATGAGCAGCTTTAAATTCTGGGGAAGATAATTTTATTTGGTGATTATCATTAAATCCAGCAATTTTAACGTTCAATCGATCGCCAACTTTGATAATTGTTGAAGGGTCGGATAAAAATCCACCAGTCATTTCAGATACGTGAAGAAGAGCTTCGCGACCTGGTAAGAACTCAACGAAAGCGCCAAAATTTTCAACTCGAGTAACAACGCCTTCATAGTCTTCACCAATTTGAACTTCTTTGATCATAGATTCAATTTCATAAGCGGCCTTATCAATATTTTCCTGATTTTGGGAAGAAATTGAAGCTTTACCATCATCGTCGATGTCAATTTGAACATCATATTTTTCCATTAAAGCTTTGATAGTTTTACCACCGCTACCGATAACTTCACCAATTTTATCTTCTGGTAAAGTGACCATTTTAATCTTTGGAGCAAATTCAGAAAGTTCGGCTCGTGGGGCAGCCAAAACTGATTCCATCTTGTCTAAAATTTGAAGTCTGGCTTTAGTGGAAGCGACAAATGTGTCGGCAATCATCTTTAAGGTAAGACCGGCTCTTTTGATGTCTAATTGAATAGCAGTGATGCCATTTCTGGTGCCAGTGATTTTAAAATCCATGTCACCATTGTGGTCTTCAGTGCCAGCAATGTCGGTTAAAAGAACATAATTATCATCGGTTTCAGCAACTAAACCAATGGAAATTCCAGCGACTTTGTCTTTGATAGGGACACCAGCATCCATAAGAGACATGGTGGAACCACAAGTAGAAGCCATAGAAGAAGAACCATTTTGAGATAAAACTTCAGAAGTTAAAACAATAGTATATGGAAATTCTTCTTCAGTGGGAATAACGGGAATTAAGGCTTTTTCGGCAAGAGCGCCATGACCGATTTCACGACGACCAGGACGACCAACTCGACCGGTTTGGCCAGTAGAAAATGGCTGAGCAGAATAATAATGAAGATATCTTTTGGTGGTTTCGCCACTAGAATCTTCTAAATATTGTCTTTCAGATAAAGGAGCAAGGGTGGTGACTGTGATTGCCTGAGTTAAGCCTCTTTGAAAAAAGGCAGAACCGTGAACACATGGAAGAACACCAGCCTCGATAGTTAAAGGTCTGATTTCGTCCATTTTACGATGATCAAAACGAATACCTTTTAAAGCCCTTTGACGTAAATATTTTCTAATAATTGAATCAACGGCAGCGACTAAATGATTTTTAGAAACCTCTTCGGACTCAATTTTATCTTTATAGTCTTCTAAAATTTGATCAACAATTTTTTCTTGACCAACCATATGTGAACCATCAACACCAGCTTCTAAAAAGGCTTCAACATCGGCTTTAATTTTAGATTCGATTTCGTTTACTAGTTCATCGGAAGGACCAGCTGATTCATAACTGATTTTGGCTTTACCACAAGTTTTTGCCCATTCGGTAATTTCTTTATTTATTTCATCACTAGTATTTTTAGCTAATTCAATACCTTTTAAGGCAATATCATTGGCAACAATATTAGCGTCGCATTCAATCATATTGACACCATTAAGACCGGTACAAACTAAAAGATCCATATTAGAATTTTCTAATTCTTTAATGGATGGATTTAAAACTAGTTGATCATTAATATAACCAACACGAACGGCAGAAACTGGACCATTAAAAGGAATATCAGAAATGGCTAAAGCAGCGGCGGCGGCAGTGAAAGCGGGAATAACAACATCATTATCTTTATCATTACTTAAAACAGTAGCGATAATTTGAACTTCATTCATAAAGTCGCCAGGGAAAAGAGGACGAAGGGATCGATCAATAATTCGGCCAAAAAGGACAGCACTATCAGAAGGACCACCATCACGCTTAATCCATTTTCCACCTTTAACGATGCCACCAGCATAAAGCTTGTCGACAAATTCGATAGATAAAGGAAAATAATCCTTTGAATCATCTGTTTTGCCCATAATAACGGTAGCTAAAACAGTAGTATTGCCGTATTGAGCCACGACAGAGGCATTTGTTTGAGGAGCGAGTTTACCAGTTTGAAGGGTAATTTTTTTATCGCCAACCAAAATATCTTTTGTATACATTTCCATAAATTAATTATAAACGAACAGAATTATTTTTTTAGACCAAGAGCTTTGGTTATTTCGGTATATCTTTCAGGGCTATGAGCCGAGACATAACGAAGCAAACGTCGTCTTTTGGAAATTTTGCTTAAAATACCACGCTTAGCCGGAGAATCGTGTTTATTTTCGGTCAAATGACTCTGCAATTTATCGATTTCTTTGGTTAAAATAGCGATTTGAACTTCTGGAGAACCGGTGTCACCCTTATCTTGAGCAAACTTAGTAATAATTTCTTGTTTTTCTTCTTTGGTTAATGCCATAGAATTATGCGGCTATCATCGGTTAAAAATTAATGTTTTGGAATGGCTACCAAAAGACCGAATATAGTCAGAAACGATTATAACACGGAAATTAAGCTTGGGTAGCACGAAGACAGACAGCACCAGCTTCAAATGTTTCTGGAGAAACATTGATAGAGAAGGACTGAGTGGCAACTCTAAGAGCAATTAAAAGATTTTTAGCTGAATCTGGGTTTAATTCCAAGCCAAGCATAGGTAATAAGAAAGTTAAAATTTCAGAGAATGGAGCATCTTGGTCGATAATATTTACCTTAGCCCATGGTTTTTCGACTATAGATGGAGAAATATTAATCCAATTACCTTTATTAACAATGTTGGAGTTGGCACCTAAAAGAGATTCCTCACCAAGACAGAAATTAATATCGGCAGTGGCAGCTTGGTTACTAATTAAAATTTGGTTTTCAGCAACTTTTGGAGAACCATCTTTGGTTTGAACAACTAAATTTAGCTTGCCACCATCTTGATTATAGGTAACTTTTTCAATTTGATCTAAAGGATAGTCTAAGGTAACAATTAAATCATTAGGATTATAAATATCGGTTAAAAGTTCAAGTCCACTTAATTTAGTGTAATTAGCATCAGTTTTTTGAGGACAAAAAACTTTAACGGTAATATTGGATCTTTTTAAAAGCAAAGCTAAAGCCAAAGCTGAGCCAATTGAATCAACATTAAGTTGAGGTACGGCAATTAGGGCTGTTTTAGCTGTGGAAAGTAAATTTTTAGCTTCAGAGACATTATATTTTTTCATAAAAACCCTGCTTGTTTTTAATTTTGTTAATTCTTATAGGCTATTATACCATCCCCAACCTTAAAGTCAATATAAGGCTTAAAAGTCATACCGCAATCAGTCCCAGATTTTAATTTTTCAACGATGTTTTTGCCTTGATGGATACCATCAACTTTAGTATCTTTAATGATTTTTCCATCACGTTTAAGATGGATTAAATCCCCTTTGCTAATTTCACCTTTAATACACTGAACACCAGAAATTCGAACCTTATCAATTTTAAACTCGGCTTTAATCAAGCCTTCACCAAGAACTGTTTCATCAATAGTTGGTTCAAGTAAATGGAGAACTTGATTTTGAATATCTTCGATAATTTCATAAATAATTTTGGATTCAAAAATACGAACCTTGGCATTTTCTGCAATCTGAGAAATGTGTTTTGGGGTGGAAACATTAAAAGCAAAAATTTGGGCTTTGGCGGCTTCGGCGAGAAAAACGTCGTTATCAGAAACGGCACCAATACCACAAGATATTACGATAACATCATCATTAAAACTGTTCTCTAAAGCCTCTAATGTTCCCTTAACATCGGCTTTTAGAATGACTTTTAATTTAGGATTTTCTTCGGTAGATTCTAATAAAATTTTATGATCTTTGGCTGAAGAGGTACATTCAGTTTTAGTGGAAATAACTTGACTACTAACCGAGGGAACTTTTTCAAAACCTAAAACTTCAACTGGAGTGCCAGGGCCAGCTTCCTTTAATTGTTGACCATAACAGTCAATTAAAGCTTTAACTTTACAATAAATATCTTCCGAATAGACAATATCCCCAAGTTTAAGGGTGCCATTTTTTACTATCAGAGAGGCAACTGGGCCACGACTTTTATCGAGACGGGATTCAATGATAATAGCATCTAAATCACCCTTAGGATCGGCAGTTAATTCCAAAATTTCGGCATTTAAAAGAATCATTTCTAAAAGATTGTCGATACCTTTACCAGTTTTAGCAGAAACGGGAATAACGGCGGTTTGGCCACCATATTCTTCAGGAGTAAAACCTAATTCAACTAATTGGCCTTTAACCTTATCAGGAGAAGCATTTTCCAAATCCATTTTGTTCATGGCCACGATGAAAGGCAGATTGCTTTTTTTAATATGCTCAAGACATTCTTTGGTTTGAGGCATAATACCTTCAACGGCAGAAACCACCAGAACCACAATATCCGTGGCTTTGGCACCACAGGCACGCATATTAATAAAGGCGGCATGGCCAGGAGTATCAATGAAAGTGATACCTTTGGCTTGATAAGCACCAATGTGTTGAGTAATACCACCGGCTTCTTTTTTCCAAACGTTAGTGGAACGAATCTTATCTAAAAGAGTAGTTTTACCGTGATCAATATGACCCATAACAGCCACAATTGGAGGACGAGTTAATTTTGTAGTGTTAGTCATATTGATTTTTAATGAATAAAACCCAAAATTATTCTTGGGTTAGTTTAATTTCAAGATCGACTAATTGACCAGCTAAACGAACGTTTTCACCGCCACCACCAATAGCCAGGGCTAATTGAGATTCAGGAACAGTAACGTTGGCATAGTTTTTGCCAATTTCAACAACTTTGACATTTTGAGCTGGAGAAAGAGCTTGGGCAATAAATTGACTTAAATTTTTTGAAAAAGCGACAACATCGACTTTTTCATCGTTAGGTAGTTCACTTAAAATGGCCTGAATACGAGAGCCTTTTTGACCGATACAAGAACCGACAGGATCAATTCCTGGTTGATTTGAAGAAACAGCAATTTTAGTTCTTTCACCGGCGGCTCTGGCTATTTTTTCAATCACAACTGAACCATTAGCAACTTCAGGAACTTCTCGAGAGAATAATTCAGAAATGAAAGAATTGTCGCGACGAGACAAAATAATTTCACTACGACCGGTTTCGTCTTTAATAATTTCTTTCAATAAAAACATTTTTTTGGTGCCAAGAGGAATGACTTCATTTCTAATTTGTTCATCTTTAGGACAAATACCTTCAGTCTTACCAACACCGACGACCATTTTATAAGGATCGTTTTTAAGAACAATGCAAGGGATAAGAGTGCCTAATTTTTTTTCAAATTCGATAATGACAGCTTCTTTTTCAGCTTCATGAATTTTTTGATCAATAACCTGTTTGGCAGTTTGAGCGGCAATTCGACCAAAACCAGGAGGAGTGACGTCAGTCTTTTTTTCACCTTCTATTTTATAAACTTTAAAAGAACCCGATTCTGGGGCTAATTCGGCAGTAAATTGATCTTCTTCGGAAATAATGACACCGTGCTCTTTTTGATCACGTTTGTAGGCAGAGATAAGACCAAATTCAATTGAGTCCAAAATAGATTGAACGTCGATATTTCTTTCGCCGGCGATTTGAGCTACTGCGGCAGCAAACTCTGTTTTAGGTAGTTTTTTTAAATCCATTTTTATCTCCTTAAATATGCAGTATAAAAAAAGGGGCTTTGTCGGCCCCAAGGTAAACACTGCAAAATTATTATGAGTAGATTATACCAGAAAATTTACAAATCGAGCTGACGAAGAAGGTCTTTTTGGCGAGAATTCAATTTAGTTGGAATTTCAACAAAAAGACGAATATAAAAATCACCCTGACCATAGCCATTAACATCTTTAATTCCTTGACCTCGTAAACGAACTAATGTGTTTGGTTGAGTGCCTGATTTAACTCTAACTTTTAAAGGATCTTTTAGAGTAGAAACTTCTATGGTATCACCGAAAATGGCTTGAGTTAGGCTAATATTAATATTAATATAGACATCATTTCCTTCGCGTTTAAAGACTTTGTCCGGCAAAACATCAATGTATAAAATAAACTCAGAAAAACGGATTTTTTGACCATCATCGACACCGGCGGGAATTTTAATAGTTCTTTTTTTACCGTCAACAGAAACTTCTTTTTGACAACCATTGGCGGCATCTAAAAAAGAAATGGAAATTTTGTAAGTTTCAAGACGTTTGCGTTGACTTCTTTGATTATTAAAACCACCACCGAAAAATTGTTCAAAAATATCGAAAGGATTAGAAAACCCACCAAAATCAAAATCGGCATCTTCAAATGGGTTTTGACCACCTTGGGTATAAGTGAAATTAAATGGACCGTTTTGTTGTGTGTAAGTGTGACCGCCCATTCCGCCTGAAGATGGGTCAAAAGCAGCATGGCCAAATTGGTCATAAGCAGATTTCTTTTGGTCATTACTTAAAACTTCATAGGCTTCGTTAATTTCTTTAAAATGTTCTTCGGCATCAGGAGCTTTGTTGCGATCAGGATGAAATTTTAAAGCGGCTTTACGATAAGCGCTTTTAATTTCATCTTTGGTGGCATTTTTGGAAACTCCAAGAGTCTCGTAAAAATCTTTTTTCATCGACTTTTATTATACACAGACATCCCGCATCTGCGGGATGTCTGAATTAACTAATTTTTTATTGAACAACTTCCCCTTCTTCGGCTTCTTTTTTATCATCAGCCTTTTTTGGTTCTTCGGCAGTTGGTTGTCCTTGAGCTTCTGGCCCTGGTTGCTGTTGTTGTTGATAAATAGCAGCACCAACAGTTTGAAGAATCTGATTTAAATCTTCAGCGGCTTTATCGAGTTCGTCTTTATTAGCATCAGTTTTAGTTAAAACTTCACGAGCAGTTTTAAGTTGAGCTTCGATTTTTTCTTTATCTTCTGGTTTAACTTTATCAGCAAAATCTTTTAAAGTTTTTTCACCAGAGAAAATAGTGCCATCAAGTTTATTTCGAGATTCGGCGAGACCTTTTTTCTCTTCATCTTCTCGAGCATGAGCTTCGGCTTCTTTTTTCATCTGCTCAATTTCTTCTTCTTTAAGATTAGTGGCATTTTGAATAGTAATGCGCTGTTCTTTATTAGTGCCTTTATCTTTAGCAGAAACTGAAAGAATACCGTTACTATCAATGTCAAAAGTGACTTCGATTTGAGGAGTACCACGAGGTGCAGGTGGAATGCCGTCTAGAACGAAACGACCAAGAGATTTATTATCAATAGCCATAGGACGTTCACCTTGAAGAACGTTGATTTCAACTTGTGGCTGACTGTCGGCATAGGTAGTAAAAATCTGAGATTTTTTGGTAGGAACGGTAGTATTTCTCTCAATTAAAGGAGTGCGAACACCACCAGCAGTTTCAATACCTAAGGTTAATGGAGTGACATCGAGAAGAACGACATCCTTAACTTCACCGGTTAAAACAGCACCTTGAACAGCGGCACCAATAGCAACGACTTCATCTGGATTGACAGTATTATTTAGTTCTTTACCAAAGAAATTGGTAACAACTTCTTGGACTTTTGGCATACGAGTCATACCACCGACCATAATAACTTCTTTAATGTCAGATTTAGAAATCTTGGCATCTTTGAGAGCTTTTTCAACTGGACCAATAGTTTTTTGAATTAATTCATCGACTAATTTTTCCAATTCAGATCGAGTCAATTTTTTGGTTAAATGCAAAGGTTGACCATCTTTTTGAGTGATGAATGGCAAATTAATCTCGGTTTCAGCGGCAGAAGAAAGTTCAATTTTAGCTTTTTCAGCAGCTTCACGAACACGTTGTAAAGCCTGAGGATCTTTACTTAAATCAACACCATTCTGCTTTTGAAAATCATCAGTAATCCAAGTAATAATTTTTTGATCAAAGTCATCTCCGCCAAGGAAAGTATCACCATTAGTAGATTTAACTTCAAAAATACCATCACCAATTTCAAGAATAGAAATATCAAAAGTACCTCCACCCAAATCATAGACAGCAACTAATTCATTAACTTTTTTATCCAAACCATAGGCTAAAGCAGCAGCGGTTGGTTCGTTGACAATACGCTGAACATTAAGGCCAGCAATTTCGCCAGCTTGTTTAGTGGCTTGTCTTTGAGCATCATCAAAATAAGCAGGAACAGTAATAACAGCGTCGGTTACTTTTTCACCTAAATATTTTTCAGCATCGGCTTTACATTTTTGTAAAATCATAGCTGAAATTTCTTGAGGAGTATAAGCTTTACCACTAATTTCGACAGAAGCAGTATTATCCTTACCTGCCACTATTTTATAAGGAGCGACGGTTTGAGTCTTTTTGACTTCAGGATCGTCCATGCGGCGGCCCATTAAACGCTTAACACTATAAACAGTGTTTTGTGAATTAAGAACCATTTGGCGCTTAGCCAAATCACCAACTAATTTTTTGACTGGTTCAACAACTGAAGGGATAGTATTGCGACCTTCAGAACTGATAATAACTTTTGGCTTACCACCTTCCATAACAGCAACGCAGGAGTTAGTGGTTCCCAAATCTATTCCGATTATTTTGTTTGACATAGTTTTAATAATAATTAATTAATAATAGTTTTATCAGCGGTTTTACCAACTGATACTTGGGCCGGTCTGATGACATGGCCGTTTAATTTATAACCTAGTTTTTTGACTTCAACTACAAAGTTTTCTCGGCCGTCGACTGCCTCGACACACTCCATAGATTGAGGGTCAAATTCTAGTTGTTGTGGGTTAATTTCTTCAAGTCCTTCGACTTTTAAAACTGAATTGAATTTATCAATGGCCATTTTTAGACCTTGATCATTAAGATGTTTCTGAGCCAAGTAAAAATCATCCAAGACTTCAACCATTTTACTTAAAATTGAAGTAGTGGCTAAAGTGACAAATAATTGGCGCTGGCTTTCAATTCTTTTTTCAAGATTAGAGTAATCAGCCAAAGATCTGGCTAATTTATCTTCAAGAGAATTTACTTTATCTAATAATTGAGATGTTTTAACATTAATGGTTTTACTTTTTTTGTCTGTCATAATTTTGATTAACGACTAATAGTTGAAAGAAGTTCGGCAAAATAGTCAACGACCGGAACAACGTAAGGATAATGGCAACGAGCTGGACCAATGACACCAACAATACCTCGGTGAGGACCGGCTTCGTAATTTTGATAAACAAAACCGCAAGGTTCAAGATGTTCCAAACCTAAATCTTCACCAATTAGAAGGTGAACAATTTCTGGTGACTCGGGATTAAGATTGCCGGCTTTATTGATGATTTCAAACCAAAAAGTAGTGTTATCAATTAAAGACAAAACGGTTTTGGTGACATCAATATTAAAAAATTCTGGTTCTTCCAATAAGTTTGAAGCACCATAACTGTAAATAGTGCCATGGTCAGTAGTGGCAATAGCCATAGAACGAGTGCGAACAGCTAATTCTTTAGTAGTTTCACGAAGTAAGCGATCAAATTCATTTCTAAACTCCCAAATCTTTTCTTTGGCGCCAATTTCATCATTAACAGATAAATTTTTCGGAGTCATTAAGTTGCGGACATAATACTTAAGGCCCATAGAGGTCGGAGTACGGCCGGAAGAAAGATGGCCTTTTTTTAAAAAACCGAGTTGAGTAAGAGCCATCATTTCATTTCTGATGGTGGCAGAAGAAATACCTAAAGAATATTTTTTTTCGAGGGTTTCAGAACCTACAGGAGAAGCAGTTTCAATAAATTCCTCGGCAATACATTTAAGTATTTTTATTTGTCTTTGAGTTAAATCTGACATATTAGCAATATAATAGACCGAGTGCTAGATAGTGTCAAGAGGTAAATATCACTCAAGTTGATTGACTGCTAAATTTAGGCTTAGATTTGGGATTTAATTTCGATTTTTGATCGTTTTTGATTAAAAATATGACGGTAATTATGATGCCGGTAAGGATACAAAAATTTAATAAATTAAGTTGATGGAAAAAATAAAATAAAATTAACAAAATTAAATAGATAGACAGGAATAAATTTAATTTATATTTTTGTGAGAAAATACAAACAACGGAAAAGAAGAAACAAAATATAACAAAGAAGAAAATTATTTTGGACCAAAGAAATTCGGGTGAAACAAAATTGACAAAAATCAAAAAAATAGAAGCAAGAGAAAGCGAATAATAAAAAAACTTTTTATTCATGAAGTTTTAAATTGGAATCTGGTTCTTCGGTTTTAATTTTATTAACAATTTTAACTAACTGATTAGTGCGAGTGGTATCGACAGCAGTGTATTTTTTTTGTAAGGATTCGATTCCGGCACCAATATCTTTGAAACCTTTATTGTAATTATCAAATTCTTCGGCAAATTTTTTGATATAACCAATGATAGTGGCAACATTTTTTTGGTAACGGAAATTGTCGTAGGCTTGATGAACCATTCTTAAAATAGCGGTAAAACTGAAAGGGCCAGCTAAAATAACTTTTTTAGCCATGGCATCTTGCCAAATTTCTGGAAAACGATCGTAAATAAAACTAAAAATCATTTCATTAGGAATAAAAAGAATGACAAAATCGACAGTATTTTCTTCAGGATTAATATATTCGCGACTAGTCACCTCTTTAATTTTAGTTTTAATATCTTGTTCAAATAATTTTTTGAAACGTTCTTTTTCTTCTTTATTATCAGACTCACTCATTTTGACTAAATTTTGATAAGGGAATTTAGAATCGACGTTAATCTTCATACGATCGGGCATATAGACGGTAAAATCGGGACGGGAAGTGTCGCCAGAGAGCTGTTTATCATAACTGACTCCAGATACAAAACCAGACATTTTTAATAAATCCTCGGCCACTTGTTCACCAAAAGCACCACGCATTTGATTGTTACTTAAAACGTTTTTAAGACCTTCAGTGGTGGTTTTTAATTGATGAGTCAAAACTTTTTGTTCTTCTAATTTTTCAGTTAAAGTGGAAAAGGAACCAATACGAGATTTTTCAACTTCTTCCATTTTGGCATTATTTTTGGTTATTTCGGTTAATGCCCTGTTGACTAATTCTTCAATCGCCTGCTTTTTGTTGTTTAAATCAGTGCCAATTTTTTGATCGGCCATGGTAATTAATTGTTGATTGGCGTTTTTCAAAACTTCGGGGAAAATTTGATTTAAAGAATTAGAAATTTCTTTATTTAAATCTTCGGAATTAGATTTTTTGGATTTGAAAATCAAAAAAAGTAAGGTGGCGAGAATTAAAAGAAGAAGAATATAAACAAATGTCATACTAAATTTTATCATTCAATCTTAATTATTTTGTTCCAGTTGAGCCAATACCACCACGGGAAGGATTACCCATTTCATTAACTTCCTCAAACTCAAAAATGTCGTATTTCATTAATAAAAGTTGGCAAAGACGAGTTCCTTTTTCTATTTTTACTGTATCGTTAGTAAAATTTCTGACAATAAAATGATATTCATCGTTGTCACCGCAAAAATCACGATCAAAAATTCCAACTCCATTGATTGGTTGAATACCCATTTTGTGAACTGAACTTCTAGCTGCTAATAAAACAAAATAACCTTGAGGAATTTCTATGGCAATATTCATGGGAATATAAAAAATTTCACCGGCAGGAATTTCAACATCGACTCTGGAATATAAATCGACAGCTACAGAGCCAGGTGTTTTATAAACAGGCATTGGTAAACTTTTGTCAAAACGTCTTATTTTAACTTTCATTTTTAAAATATTTATCAAACAAATAATGGAGATGATCGGGATCATTACAAGTATCAGATGGGGCAAATTCTAAATTAGAAATTTTTTGAAAAGTGTCTTGAATTAAGATGGTTAATTTATTAACGTCGTCTTGAGTGAGATTAAAAGTTTTTCGCTCAAACTGATTTTTTTGATTGGTTTCAATGAAATCGATAGTGCCTTGATTAATTTGATATGGAAAACCCTTGGATTGCTGACAGAGAATTTTATAAAAAACTAACTGACGGAAATAATCACCATCGGGAGACAATTGCTGATACTTTCCGTCGGGGCGACCGGTTTTAAAATCAATAACATTGGCCTCATTTTTACTGGTAACATCGATTAAATCAATTTTACCGGTAATCGGGATATTGCCAAGTCGGGCACCATAAAATTTAAAATCTCTTTCAGAAAAATAATTACCCGTAAATGAATTTTTATAATTTTCGTAATATTTAGTAAGGACTTCTTTACCCTTCTCTAAAAGGTCTTGATAAGATTTTTCTTCAACTTGTTCACGGTCAAGATTTTGTTTAAAAATATCTAAAAATTTTTCAAGAGAAATTAAAATATTATCTTTTTTAAGACTGGTGTAGAGATAAGATAAAGCACCATGAACACTAGTTCCGAAAGAAAGACTGGTGGTTTTGGATTGGGGTAAATGCAAAATAGTTTTAAAGAAAAAACAAAGCGGACATTTAAGATAAGAATTGAGATGAGTAATATTAAATTTATAGGTAGTATCTAAATAATTTTTAATATAACCAGAAAGTGACTTAGAAAGTAAAGTGGAATTTTGTGGGGTGAAAAAGAGTCGTAAGCTTTCAGCTTCTGTTTGAGAATCGGAAGATTTTTTATCGATTAATTGATCATCTATTTCATTAATAAAAACAGAGTGGAGCTGTTCTTTGCCATTATCATTAAACTTAGGATAAGAAATATAAATTTGATTTTTAGCACGGGTAAGAGCTACGTAAAAAAGACGGCGATCCTCTTCAATATCTTTATTATCGATTTGAACAGCGTCGGAAGCAGAAATTCCTAAAGGTAATTTAATTAAAGATCGTGAAGCAGAATTATCCCATTTACCGGATAAAACCTTGATTAGAAAAACGTGTTCAAATTCTAAACCTTTGGATTTATGAACAGTCATTAATTTAATACTGTTTTCTAAATCGTCAATTAACGGCGGAGATTTTAGATCTAATTTATTTTCCTGTAAGAGCAAAATATTCTCTACCCAAGATTTGAGATCAATTTTTTCAATTGATAAAGAATTTTTTAATTGGGAATAGAGTGTGTTTAACTGTTTTAAAGTTTCGATGTCCCGATGACGTAAAACGTACGATAAAAATTTAAATTTTCTAATAACAAAATTAAAAATGTCTGGAAGTGGTTTGTTTTGAATTAATTTTTGAATTTTAGCAACGCGAAGATAAAAATTATTTAATTTAATAATTGAAGATGGTGAAATTTCTAAATCGTGTAATTTGTTTTTGTCACCGATAATTTCAAAAAGAGATTCTTTAGTTTTATAGGTGTAAAGATAAAGTTTATAGAGGTCGATAGATTTAATATCTAAAAAATTGAAAGATAAAATCTTACCTAAGGTTTCATTATTTATGGGATTAACTAAATACTGAAAAAGAGAAACTAATTGTTGAATTTCAACCGATTCAAAAATATCAATAGAATCAGAGCGAAGATATTTTATATTTAGTTGAGAAAGATATGGTAATAAATCATTAACATCAGAATTATTTCTAAATAAAACGGCAATTTCCGACGGTTTAGTTCCCGATTTTATTAATTCTTTGATTTTATTGGCAACATAAAAATTCTCTTCATTAAAATTACTAGCAGCAAAAAGGTTAATTGGATCTGGGTCAAATGTTTTAACCGATTTTAGGGATTTATCTAGATTTTCGATATAGCGGCTGATGCGATTTTCATTATGAGAAATAACATTGTTTGAAGAATCTAAAATTAATTTATGGCTGCGATAATTATTTTTTAGAATGATGACTTTAATATCTTTTTGGTACTTTTGATAGAAGGAAAAAATATTTTCGATGGAGGCACCCTGAAAACGATAAATAGACTGATCATCATCACCAACAACAAAAATATTAGGTGTTTCTTGGTTTTGAGTAAGTAAATTTATAATTTCATATTGAGCATTATTGCTGTCTTGAAATTCGTCAACCAAAATATATTGAAATTTTTCCTGATAATCCAAAAGAAGTTCACGATTATTTTTAAAGGCATTAATGACCCAGAGGATCATGTCTTCATAATCATAAAGATTTTGCTCAATTAATTGTTGTTGATAGCCACGGTAAAGAATTAATAAATCTTTTTGTTTGCTAATTTGAGACCCAGTTTTTTCAATTAAATCTCTAACACTTTTTTTGAAATCAGAAAGTGAAAGAGATTCTTGACCGTAAAGATTTAAAAATAAATTAATTTTAGTTTGATAAACAGGTAAATCTTTAAGCTGATAAATTAAATCTTTAACAAGATTAGTAATTTCTGAGGAAGCTTTTGAGGTGGCTCGAATTTGGCCAAGTTTGTCAGCAAAAGAATCGGAAATTTTTACAAAATCGGCGGCGTTGTTAATTAATTCTTCAAATTTGTCCGGGGTAATATTTTCTTTTTTTAAATTCTGAATGTTTTTACTGATTTCATTTTGATAAAAATAAAGAGCATTGATGTTTTTTAATTGACTGGCTTGCGGGAGTTTATCAATTAAACTTCTAATAATTTGAATTTTTTTAACATCATCCAGGGGAATTGACTCTTTTTGGGAAAAAAGAAAATATTGGGGATTATCTTTGATGACCGAATTACAGAAAGCATGAAAAGTACAGATACGGACACCGTAAGCATCAGACCCGATTAAATTTAATAATCGAGACCGCATATTAAGAGCGGCGGAGTCAGTAAAAGTGAGACATAAAATGCTACTAGGGTTAGTTTGGGTTTCTTCTAAAATTTTTCCGACTCTTAAGGTAATGGTTTGAGTTTTACCAGTGCCGGCGCCGGCAATGACCATAACTGGACCTTCAATAGTATCAACAGCTAGCTTTTGTTCAGGGTTTAATTTCTGATATTCTGATAAAAAAGATTTATTACTCACTAGGCTATTTTACCAAGGACTGAATTAAAGAAAACGAAATAGAAAAGAAAAAGCAACAATGGAGGCAGCAAGTAAAAACACCAAAAAATTTGGATCTTCACTCCAACATTTTATTTTTTTGACAGGGGTTCTTTTAACTGACGATTTTTTTTGGGTGGATTTTTTCTTGGTCATGTTAATTAATACTAACAGATTTTCCCGAAATTAATTTAACAATTTTTCTAAAATTTCTTTGGCTAGTTTAGGGTTGGCGGAGCCTTTAGAAGCTTTCATTAATTGACCAATTAAAAAGCCAATTGAGGCTGGGTTCTTTTTATAATCATCAACTGCTTTTGGATTAGTATTAATCACCTCTTTGGCAATTTTGGCAATTTCGCTAGAATCGGAAACTTGAATTAATCCAGAATTTTTAGCAATTTCAACTGGGTCTTGATCGATATAATAACTTTCGACGATAACTTGTTTGGCAACAGTAGCTGAGATTTCAGATTTAGAAACTGAATCAAAAAGGTTTTTAAAATATTTCGAATTAATTTTATTAATATCGAGATCTTTTTGAGATTCATTTAAATAAGTTTTAATGGCACCTAAAAATAGATTGGCAGTAAATTTGACGAAAGCTGATTCTGGATTTTGACCAATAGCCTTTTCAAAAGCCTGTGAAAAAGAAAAGTCAGAAGCCAAAAGATTAGCATCATAATCGTTTAAGGCAAAATCTTTTTTATATCTTTCTATTTTTTGATCAGGCAATTCAGGGATAGTGGCCTTAATGGCTTCAATTTCGGCTTTGGTAAATTCAATATGAGGAATATCTGGTTCAGGAAAATAACGATAATCTGAAGAACCTTCTTTTTCGCGTTGTAAGAAAGTTTGGTTTTTATCAGCATCCCAACCATAAGTGTTTTTATTGGTTTTTGATTTGACTTCGCCAGTTTGATTAAAAGCTTCGGTTTGACGTTTAATTTCGAAATCAATAGCTGTTTGAACACCAGTTAAAGAGGCAACATTTTTAATTTCAACTAAAGGAGTAAAAAATTCTTGACCATCTTTTTCTATTTTTAAATTAACGGTTGGTTCACAACGCATACTACCTTTTTCAATGTCTGCATCGGAAATGCCTAAATATCGGATAATTTGCTGCATTTTGAGTAAATAATCTTTGGCCATTTCCGGAGAAGTTATGTCTGGTTCGGAAACAATCTCGACCAATGGAACACCACAACGATTGTAATCAATAAGAGTTAACTCTTGACTATTGTCTTTGATATGAACAGATTTGCCAGTATCCTCTTCCATATGAGCACGATTAATTCTGACTTCTTGATCACCAACCTTAATTTTGCCATTAACAACAAAAGGCTTTTCATATTGAGTAAGCTGATAACCTTTAGACAAGTCAGGATAAAAATAATTTTTTCTTTCAAAAAAACTAGATTCGTTGGGAGTACAACCAAGAGCAAGTCCTAATTTAAGACACCATTCACAGGCAGTTTTATTTGGCACTGGAAGAGCCCCTGGAAGGCCGAGACAGGTAGGACAAGTGTGAGTGTTGGGATCAACATGAAAATGTTCGGCTGAGCAAGAACAAAACATTTTTGATTTTGTTTTTAATTCAACATGAACTTCAAGTCCAATAATAGGGGTTATTTTCATATTAAAACCTCTCTGTCGCTAAAGCGACATCTCCCCTTAAAAAAGGGAGAAGTCAAAAATTTAAAATTTAAATTTTTCATAAATTTGGAGTATTGGTGTGAAAATCGGTAATTTGTTGATATTGGTGAGCAATGGAAAGGATTTTAGCTTCTTCAAAAAAATTACCAATTAATTGAAAACCGATAGGTAAATTGGTCTGATCAAAGCCACAAGGTAAAGCCACTGATGGAACTCCGGCGACATTAATACAAACTGTAAAAGCATCAACTAAATACATTTGAAGCGGATCGTTGGCCTTGGCGCCAATATCCCAAGCGACTGTGGGAGAAACTGGGGCTAAAATAACGTCGACGTTTTTAAGAGCATTGGTAAACTCATTTTTTATAAGGGTACGAACTTTTGAGGCCTTGGTGTAATAAGCATCATAATAACCAGAAGATAGAGCATAAGTTCCAATTAAAATTCGACGTTTAACTTCAGCCTCCATGTATTGACCACGAGTATTCATGTAATAAGAAGTAATATCTGGATTATTGTTAGTGTTACGACCAAAACGGATACCATCATAACGAGCCATGTTGGCAGAGATTTCTGAAGGAACCAAAATATAATAGACAGCAATTCCGAGTTTGGTTGAAGGTAAAGAAATATCAACAAGAGTGGCACCATTACTTTCAAAAAGCTTAGCGGCTTTCATCACTTTTTCTTTAACTTCAATATTAATCGGATCAATAAAATATTCTTTAGGAATACCAATTCTTAATTTTTTCAAATCAATATCACCTAAAATTTGGGAGTAATTTGGAACTGGGTTATTAATGGTAGTAGCATCTTTTGGATCAATACCAGCGGTGATTTCAGTGACTAGAGCTAAATCAGAAACATTTTTGGCAAAAACACCAGGACAATCAAAAGATGAAGCCATGGCAGTGATGCCATAACGAGAATTTAATCCATATGTAGGTTTTAGACCGCTGATATTACACAGAGAGGCCGGTAAACGAATGGAACCACCAGTATCGGTACCGAGAGCAAATTGGCAAAAATCAGCGGCTACGGCGGCGGCAGAACCACCAGATGAACCACCGGGAACTTTAGAAAGATTCCAAGGATTTTTAGTTGTAAAAAAGCCAGAATTTTCGGTTGACCCTCCAAAAGCAAAAGGATCAGTATTGGTTTTGCCAATAACTATGGCATCTTCATTAATTAATTTTTGATAAATAGTTGATGAATATTGGGGAACATAGTCTTTTAAAACTTGAGACGAGGCCGTGGTTTGAATATCTTTGGTTAAGAAAATATCTTTAACAGCCATAACAGCACCAGCTAATTTACCGACTGACTCTCCTTTTTTAATTCTATTATCAATATTTTCTGCCTGTTTTAAGGCTTCTTTTTCTGTTACAGTAATAAAAGATTTAATTTGAGGATCAAGTTTTTTAATTCTTTGCAAATAAAATTTAACAATTTCGACGGCAGAAATCTGTTTAGAAAACAGCAATTCTTGAATTTGAGAAATAGTTAAACTTTTTAAATCCATATTATTTTTTAATAGTTTGAGGAACAGTAAAATAACCATCTTGGGTTTTTGGGGCGCTAGAAAGTGCTGTTTTTTGGTTAAAAGACTCGGCAACTTCATCTTTTCTTAAAATATTTTTTTGATCATTAACACGATAGGTTGGTTCTATATTTTCAACATTAGCTTGATTTAAAACATCAAGATATTCCAAAACAGATTCGAGTTGAGGTAGAAAGGTTTTTTTTTCTGGTTCAGATAAATTAATTCTGGCTAATTTAGCAATATGCTCTAGGTCGGCCATAGAAATTTTTGGATCGGACATAGTCTATTTTAACCTATTTTTTAAAAATTGAGGCTTTATTATTATGATATACTTCGATACAAAAAGTACTTTGAAAGGATAGTATGGGATAAAATGTTAATTGAAATTAAAGTTGCACCAAGCGATTTAGGTAATGGCAAGTTGTTAGACCAAGGAATTAGAAACCTTTTAGTTGGTTTGAAATTAGAAACAACAGATGAAGTTGGTTCGTTTTTTAGGTTTTGTGATCAGAATTTAGGTGACGAGAATTGTCTTGATAAATATTATTTCATTAAACGTGAAGTTCTCGTTGGAGCCCTAAAGAAATCTGGTTATAGAGCCGAAGCAATAGAAGTGAGTTATATTATGACTAATGATAATTTAACAACATTTCATTTTTCAAAATCTCTTTGTGAGGTTATATCAAATTAACCTTTAGGGGTGTATATTTTTTAACTTTTTGTAATATACACCCTTCTTTTTTATTTTTTAAAGATTGAAGCTTTGAGACGAAGAAGATACCAACGAATTTTATCAACAGAATTGTATATTTTGTACAAAACCGGATTGGTGACTAAATCATAAGTTCCAACATACTCGACTAGTTGACCACCAAAACCTTGCTTAAATCTATGAAAACCGTAACCATTTTCATTTTCTTTAGCGTGAGGACCAAGACAACCCCACATGTCAAAAGTGCTACATTTTAATTTCTGACCAAGTTTAATTACTTCCCACATCAAAAGAGTCGGAGCCATGACTTGACGATTGGTATCGAGAGAAGCACCGTAGGGATAAAAAAGTCGATCCTTAATGTTAAAAATCATAAAAGCAGATAAAACTTGGTTTTGGTAAGAGGCCAACATAATATGAATCATGCCAGTGGATTTTAATTTCTTCCATAAATCACGATGATATTTTTCATTATGAAGATAAAAACCTTGACGTTTAGTGGTGTCAAAAAGCAATTTTAAATAAATTTCAAAACCTTTATCGTCGGTCTGTTCCCTAACTTCAACTCCATAACGATTGGCAACTCTAATGTTGTAACGAGTTTTAGGATGCATCGATTCTAGAAGTTGATCTTCGGTTTTAGTTAAATCAATTAAATAAGTGAAAGGATAAAAGGCAACTTTAGGCGATTTTTTTAAATTAAGAAATTGTGGTTTGGAATTAACTAAGGTTTCATTGTTGAAAGAATCATAATTTTTATAGATAGAATTTGATTCAAACTTAACAAAAATGGCATTTTCCTTTTGGGCAATTTCATTAATTTTATTTACCATTTCGTCATTAATTTCTGGACCACGAAGAATTGTTCCAATAGAAAACTTAGTTTTAGGAATTTTATGAAAACTTACAGAATAAGCAGAAATCATTTTATCTTGGTCATCAAAACAACCAAGACGATAAACTTTATGACCTTGGGAAATTTGAAAATCTCCCCACTCCCACGTTTGAACTGGGTGAATAATTAATTTATTGTATTTTTCTCTATCTTTTTCAGTAAGAATTCTGCTAACCATAGATATATTTTAACAAGTTAATAAATATCAGGATCATAGACGAGATCATCATCGTTCTTTTTAGGATGACGATAATCACGAATAAGTTCTTCGCTTTCTTCAAATTCGACTAGTTCTGAGGGAATATCAGCAAGAAAACGACTGGGTTCATTTAAACTGCTTTTGCCAAAAAATAAACGACGAGTAGCATAAGAAATATAAAGATAATCTTTAGCACGGGTAATACCGACGTAACAAAGACGACGCTCTTCTTCAATTTCAGACTCATTAATCAAACAACGAGAATGAGGCAAAATTCCCTCTTCAAAACCAACTATAAAAACTACTTCAAATTCCAAACCTTTAGCACTATGAAGGGTCATTAATTTAACACCGTCTCGATTTTCCTTTTTTTTATTCTTTTCTTGAAGTGAATACTCTTGTTGGACTAAGGTAACATTTTCCAAAAAGCCGCTTAGACTAGGATGAGCAGCAGCGACAGATTTTAATTCTTTAATATTTTCAATTCTTTTTTGATCCTCCTCATCTTTAGCATCAAATTTATCAAGATAACCGGAATTAACAACCAGCGATTCTAAAATTTGAAGAGAGGTTAAATTATCTAAATCCATATCTTTAAGATGTTCTAAAAGAAGGGATTTTTTACGTTTACCAAGAGCTTTATCAATTCTTTCTTCGGAAATATGATCAGCATTATTACTAGCAAAACGGAGCATAGATAAAATATCTTTAATTTCGGCACGTTCATAAAAACGAGTGCCACCAAGCAGAACATAAGGAATACTAAGGCGTAAAAACGCTTCTTCCAAAACACGCGATTGGGCGTTCATACGATAAAGAACGGCAATATCTCGAAGAGGAATTTTAAAATTATCGTTGATAAATTTAATTTTTTGGGCAATAAAATCTGCCTCGGCAACTTCAGATTCAGCTTCAAAAACTTTTATTTTGTCTTCTGATGTTTTTTGGGTAAATAATTTTAAAACCGGATGAGAATTATTTTTAGAAATAATTGCATTGGCGGCGTCAAGAATAATTTGAGTAGATCGATAGTTTTCCTCGAGATTAATAACTTTGGTTTTTTTAAAATCGGCAGTAAAACTTATCAGATTTCGGTAATCGGCTCCACGCCAACCATAAATAGCTTGAGAAGCATCACCAACTACGGTAATTTGATTATATTTTTTGGCTAAAAGTTTGGTGAGAAGATATTGAATTTGGTTAGTATCCTGATACTCATCAACCATAATAAATTTGTATATTTCCTGATATTTATCCAGAACTTCTGGATGTTCTAAAAATAATTCAGTAGTTTTAAAAAGAAGATCATTAAAATCGAGAGCGTGAAATTCAAACATTTTCTTCTGATAAAGCGAATAAATTTTAGCGGCATAATCTTCCCAAAAACCATGGCTTTGAGCGATCATTTCTTTTGGAGTTTGAAAAGAATTTTTAGCCGCTTCGATGTAATAAAGAACACTTGAGGGTTTAAATTCTTTGGTGGTTAGACCTAATTCATGAAGAATATTTTTAACTAAGTTTTCTTGATCGTTAGCATCGTAAATAACAAATTTGGGCGGAATACCAATATGGTGACCGTCAACACGTAAAACACGGCAACAGAAAGAGTGAAAAGTACCAGCAAAAAAACTTTTATTTTCCGACCTATTGATTGCCGACAAAAGCTTGGTGGTGCGATTTTTCATCTCTTCCGCGGCCTTATTAGTAAAGGTTAAAAGCAAAATTTCTGAAGGTTTAGCTATTTTTTGTTGAATAAAATAAGCCACTCGATGGGTTAAAACCCGAGTTTTACCAGAACCGGCTCCGGCCAATAATAGTAAGGGAGAACCGATATGGGTGACGGCTTTTTTTTGAGGTGGGTTTAAACCTTCTAAAATATCTTTCATGGACAAAATTAACTATAGTTGGTAAATCTTAGTTTTACCAGACTGATAAATTATTTTTCCACCAATTTTTATAAAATTATCTTCGTTTAAGTTGGGATATTTTTCGTATTCTTTGGAGCCAATAAAGATATATTTAATATCATATTTTTTAATTAGAACTTTCAATCTATTAATATCCTTATCTTCATAAATGGAACGAACATCATCTTGGCGTTGTTTTGGTTTGTCATAGCCACCGCGCCAAAGCCATTCGTGGACTATCCACCCTTCGACTGTGGGGAGGCCGGTGGCAACAGAAATTTGATTAAAAGTAGTATAACTATCACCGACTGCTTCCAGCATTATTGGTTGACCAGAAATATTTTTGTTAATCCAATCAATAGCTTTTAAATTGTCAGGATAGGAATCTTTTAAATAATTCAAACCCCAAAGCCCTTGATAATTTTTAAGACCATAAAAAGACTTAATGGCAAAATAGGGATAGATCAAATGAATTGAGAAAATTACAGTAAATAAAAACCCAAATAAATTATTTAAAATTTTAGATTTTAACAAAGATCTGGTTTTATAAAAGACATAACCAGAAATTAAAGAATACATAATAAATGATTGATAGACCAACTTAAACATAGTATTAGCCCGACGATGTTCATAAATATAAATATCTTTTAAATAAATTAATTCTGGAATAATTATCAAAAGAGTGGCAGTAACAATAACGGCCAGAACAAATAGATCTGAATTCTCAATTTTCAATTTACAATTTACAATAAATTTTTTAAATATCAAAACAATAAATGGTAAACAGATCAGCCAAAAACCACCGTATAAAATAAATAATTGATAAAAGGGGCTATGGCTATCAGAAATTTTTATTCCATTAGTCATGGGAACAAAATTCATAGAAAAAGGAATACTAAAAATAAACCAAACAGCAATTGTTAAAATTCCGTTAATTAAAGTTTTTTTAACAGCTGATTTTTTATCATTTTTAAGATTTATAAAGAAAGTGAAGATGGCAAAAAGAAGACCATAAATGGCAAAATCCCAAGCATTGGTCATATAGGTAATTGATAAAATAAATCCGGAAACAATAATGACAAGATAATTTATTAATCCTGATAAAGAGAAGCTGGTAGCGAATAAAAAGGCCATAAAAAATAAAACAACAGGAATGTCATTCATATGACCATGAAGGTCGGCAACCACAAAACTATAAACTGGAAATTCATGAATGGTTTTATCTTTAATATCGGGATCATGACCAATAAAACGAGTGGCGTCTGGGTACCAATATTTGCCAACTGATTCTTTGAGAGCTTGCTTTGATAAAACTAATTTGCCGTTATCTTGGATATTTATTTTAGCAATCTTGTAAACCGAATGAAGATTGCCTCCAAAAGTCAATAAAAGAGCGGAAATTAAACCAGCAGTGACGACTTTTTTAAAATTGATTTTTTTTAAAGAAAGGTAAACCAAATTAGAAGCAAGGGAAAAAGAGGAAGCAAAAGTTAGAGCACAAACAGTGGCGATGGATAAATTATAAGTAATAGCTGAACTAATATTACTTAATTTAGTTAAAACGGCAAAAATTAAATGACCAAAATAATAATAATTTATTACTTCACCGGAAAACCACATATCTTGTGGTGGTAAAAATTTTGATCTTAAGGCCGAATTTATAAAACCCCAATCCATATATTTTTCCAAACCCTCGATGTCTGGAGCGAAACCACGAACAAAAGACCAACTAATTAAAATTAAAAGAAAGAGTAGTTCTTGGAAAATAAAAACCCGGTAATTTTCTTTAATTGTTTTTAAAAATAAAGATAAATTTTTGCCTTGTTTAAGGAATAAAAGATTCAATATAATGATTATGCCTAGAACTATAAATAAATTTAAATTAGTGAAAGTCAAAATTTTAGAAACTCCACCAATAAAAATTAGATAAGTAGCAATAATAATGCAAATAATTTTAGAAAAAATATAGCCTTTATCCCAAAATTTTTGAAATAAAAAAAATGTTACCGGTAAAGTTAAAAGACCTAAAGAAAAAATCAAAAACCACCAAGAAAAAATAGAGGTTAAATCTGACAACATAAAGTCAAAACCCCTCTGTCCTTCGGACATCTCCCCTTGATAAAAGGGAGAAATACATATTAGTCATAAAAATATTATTTTATAAAAAAAATAAAATTAAAAATAGTTTTAAATATATTGGTAAGAAAAATTGGGAAAATAATCCATTTTGATAACAACCAAACTAGAATACCGGTAACTGCTCCACCAAACATGTCTATGGGGTAATGAAAACCAATAAAAATGCGAAAAAATAAAAGCGGTGAGACTATTGATAAAAATAAGGGAACTGAAAAAACCTGATACTGAATAATAAAAAAAAGAAAATAAAAAGCCTTAATAGTATGACCCGAGGGAAAGGAACCGGTTTTATACCATTTTTTAACTAATCCAGGAGGAACGTCATCATTTTTCTTAAAAAGTGGGCGGCGCCAATAAATTTTATTTTTTAGGAAACGCTCAAGGAGTTCTGCAACGATGGTGGCGATAAGAATCTGCCAAAAAACATTAGCGTCTTTTTTAATCAGAAGATATGAAATAAAGAAAAAGAAAAGCCAAATTATATAATTCAAGACGATAAGAATTTTTTTTCTTAATAAATTCTGTTCAAACCAGACAAGCCAATCTTTTTTCGGTTGCCAAAATAAAAGTGATTTTAAAAAAATCATTCATTTATTATAAATCCTTTTTGAATATTGTTATAATTCAGTTGTGAAAATATTGATTTCAACACCATACTATTTGCCTAATGTTTCGGGAATTACAATATATATCAAAATATTAGCAGAGGAACTAGTAAAAAAAGGACATGAGGTTACGATTTTGACAAGTTGGCATGATTTAAAAACAAATAAAGAAGAGGTTACTAATGGAGTTAAAATAAAACGACTAAAAATTGCTTTTAAAATAGGTAAAGGTCCGATTATTCCATCTTTTTTAGCTGAATCAATAAAAGAAATAAAAAAACATGATGTGGTCAATTGCCACCTACCTCAACCAGAATCATTCTGGGTAGCAATTGTCGGTAAAATTTTAAATAAAAAAGTTTTTTTAACTCATCACACTGATTTAAGTTTCTGGAAAGGTTTTAAAAATAAATTAATAGATGGCGGTGTTTTTATTTGTCAATATTTAGCCGCTTTATTGTCAAATAAAATAATTTCTTATACTAGTGATTATGCTAAAAATTCATATTTTTTAAAAAGATTTTTAAACAAAACAGTAGCCATTTATCCACCGATTAAATTTGAAAAAAAAAGAAATATTAAACTGGAAAAAAAGATTAAAAACATAATCAAAAATAAAAAATATGTAATTGGTTTTTGCGGAAGAATCGCTAAACAAAAAGGAATTGAATTATTAATAAAATCTACAGTTTTACTTGATGAAAAACTAGGTAAAGAAAATTATGTAATATTAATGGCAGGACCGACTAAAGTCATTGGCGAAAATTATTATGATTTTTTAAAAAGAAAATATAAAAAAATTTTAAAAAATAAATTTTTCTTTTTGGAAAACATTGAAAGAAAATTTTTATCTAATTTTTATAAAAAAATTGATGTTTTAGTTCTACCAAGTGATGACACTTTAGAATCATTTGGTTGGGTTCAGATAGAAGCGATGAAGTGCGGAACACCATGTGTGGCAACCAACTTACCAGGGATGAGAGTTCCTGTCCTTAAAACTGGCTTAGGAGAATTATTTGAGAATAAAAATGAAATTGATTTGGCTAATAAATTGGAATTAGTTTTAAAAAAACAAAAAAAATACTATAAAGATAAATTTAATAAAAATATTAAAATTTTTGATTATAAAAAAACTATAAATAATTATGAAAGATTATTTTCAGAAAGAATTTAAATCAAAATTTGAAGTCTTTTGAAAAATAATCACTTTGGGATGATCGTAAACAGTGAAAGCTTCCTCGGCTGAAGTATCATTAAAAACAGGGTATGAATTAAATTCAGCGACTTTTATAAAACCAAGAGAACCATCAAAAAGCGATTGATAATATTTAGTAGTTAATGGATAAATGTCCGAATTTTTAGGAATAGTTAAGTAAAAACGCCCTGAAGAAAGAATAACAAAATCTGTTTTTTCTAATTGCTGTTTAAGTTTGTTTATTTTTTGGGGTGAATCTTGACTAGCAATATCTAAGTTTTGATATTGATAACTATAAAGTGAGTTTTTACCAACTGATAATGGCAAACTGTCATCCCAATATTCGGTAGCTAAAACACTACCTGATGGAATGTTCTGATAAATCCATTTAGAAGCGGCAATTCTAGTATGATCTTTAAAATAAATGGAAATAAAACAGATTGGATAGAATAATAAAATTATAAAAAATAAGACTTTTACTAATTTTGAACTTAAAAATTTTGTTTGATAAATAAAAAAAGCAGAAGTAATACATAAAAATGGATAAACTGGTAAAAAATAACGCATAGTAGTGACATGCTGACTTCCTTGGTAAAAAAATAAAATTAATATCCAAAAAACAATACTAAAAAAATAAAAATTTTTTAGAATGCCTTTTTTAAAGATAAAAAAAATTGAATAAAAACAAGAAAAAATGAAAATAATTCCAAGAGGTAACCCAGTTCCCCAAAAGACAATATTTTTGAGAGGAAAAATTAGAGGAAGAGATTTTAACCATTGAATTCCTGGCGGATAGAAAGGCATTTTGTTATAACTTTGAAGTTCCTTTAAGTTAGAAATAAATTGGGGATTAGGTTTCCAATTTAAAAAATTACCGGTGGAGAAAACTTGTGGTTGATTAATTCTAAAAATAATCAACGATAAAATGGCTAAAAATAGACTATAAAAAATAAACCTTAGTGGTTTTTTAATGAAATAAAAAAATAAAAATATTATTATAACCGGTAAAAAGTAAACTGCAGAAATTTTACAAGCAACGGCAATTCCGAAAGAAACTGATAATAAAAACAATTTAAACAGAACTTTGTTTTTATCTTTTAAAAGAATTAAAAAGTAAAAACTTAAAACTATAAAAAAATTTAAAAAAGGATCAACCGTATAAAAATGAGAAAGCTGAATTGGAAATACACAGATAGAATAAAAAAAAGAAGATAAAAGAGCGATTTTTTGATTAAAAATTTTTTTGGAGATTAAATAAATTAATAGAACGATTAAAACGTCAGCCAAGATAGTTAATCCCCGACCAATAAAATGAATTTGTTGGTAATTTGTTTTGTTTAAAAGCTCACCTGCCAACTTAACTAAGTTTAGAGGAAAAGAACCATAGACAAAAAAATTAAAATTATTATTATATGGATTTAAGGTTGAGGTTTGAGGGTTTAAATAATCTTTTAAAGATAAAGGAATTTTAACTTTGGTTAAAACCATAGTTAAAAACCTTTCGTCTGGATGAAGATGTTGACCTTGATCCCAATTAAAACCGATAGTCCTAAAAAAAATAGCTATCAATATTATTGATAATAATAAAAAAGATTTTTTATGCGAATTAATTAGATGAGAGTAATTCTTGATAATCATCTGGACTTAAATTAATATTTTTTTTATAAATTCTGATTGTTGGTTGATCAAAAACAGACCAGGTTTCTTCGGCATTTTCAGAATTCAAAAAGAGATCTTTTTGACGACTGATTTTTTTTATTTCAACAAAACCAATATTTCCAGAAAATAAATTTTGATAATATTTTTGAGATAGCGGATAATTTTTGTTATTTTGATTTTTGAAAACTCGACGGGAAGGGATAAAAACATAATCAGATGAAGTTAAAGCATCAGTTAATTTGATTAGATTGTTTTCATTTGAATCTAACTCGTAAAAATTAAAATTATTTACCTGAAGATCGGGATAATTGACAGGAAAATTAACAACGTTACCGGATTCAGACAGGACGAAAGAATCTGCTGGGATGTTTGATTTAATGAAATCTGAAGCATAAATTCTAATATCTTTTGAAAAATATTTCTGGAAGAAATATAAACCAGGACTAATCATTAGTATTAATAAAATAAAAATTAATAATTTTTTCTTTAATTTTTGAAAAATAAATAAACAAAAAAACGGACCAATAAAAAAAAGTGGAGACATAAATCTGGTCCATTTAACAAAAAGTTGGCCAGTATAAATAAAATAAATTATTGAAGGAATTAATAAAATTGATAATTTCTTTTTAGTATCAGGAGTTAAACGCTTAAAACCTAATAAAAAAAGTAAAAAACCAATAAATGAAAAAGTAAAAATAAAAATACCATTAGCATAAGGAAAAACCTTTTGAAATTGAAAAATGTATGGCAATGAACCTTCAAATTGTCTGGTGTAAAAAACCCTAATAGATCCAGCGGCAACTGATGTTTCGTAAACCATGGATGATTTAAAATCAGAAAATTTAATAATATTAAATGGAGAAAAAAGAAGAGATAAAAGTAGCGTCAAAAAAGTAAATATAAAAGTAATAGAAATAAAATTAAAAATTTTTTTGTTTTTCAAAAAAGTCAAAAAAAGAGTGGTGTAAAAAGGCATAATAAAAAAAACTGATGTAATTTTTGAAGCAATTCCAATAGCACTGACTAAAATAGAAAATAAAAAATATATCTTTTTAGGATTTTCAAAATATTTTAAAGATAAAAAAATGTTAGCCGAAAAAACAAAAAGAAGAAGTGACTCAGTGGTGCCAAAATGGGCAGATTGAATAAGTCCTGGAGTAAAAATTAAAAGTAAAATAAAAATATAACTAATTTTTTTTGATTTAAAAATAATTTTAGAAATCAAATAAAAAAAGTAGATCGAAAGACAAGAAAAAACGGCTGACCAAAAACGAAGGGTTAAAACAATAGATGAAAAATTATGTAATGGTGTAGTAAAAAAAGTCAAAAAAAGAGGAAATTGACCATAGGCAAAAAAGTTTGGATTAAAATTTTTATAATTCATTTGGGCCACTGATGTGGCCATATTATTTTCATCTGGATTAAAAAAATAACCATTTCCCCAATCTAAAAAACAAAAGCGAGTTAAAACAGTGATGATTAAAAAAAACAATAAAAGAATTACTTTTGGAAGTCGATTAGATTGCATAAATGATACCAATTATCATCAATCCCCAAGTTAGGACTGAAAGTAAAAGAGGTATATCGGTAGCAATTATTCTTTCTGGTCTCTCACCTTCCTGCATTTCAAAAATTATTTGACCATATCGCATCATGCCAAATATCACCGGTAGAAGAGTAATCATATACCATTTTCTATTTAAGGCATTGGGAAAATTTTCTAAAAGAAAGCCATGTAAAAATCCCGATCCAGTGAAAGTAACTGATTCTTCAAAAAAAGTAAACATGGCGTAGGTGATCAAAGTACAGACAGCAAACATGGTGGTATAAAAATTCAATAAACTTTTACCATAACCAGCTAAAGCTGAGCGAGTTTTTATTCCGCTGTTAACAAGTTCACTACGACGTTTACCACTAGCAACAAATAAAGATAAAAAGATAACGGCTAACATAATCCAAATTGATAAATGATAACCGGTAACAATTTCCCCGGCGTAGGCACGAATTATAAAGAATAAGGCAATACCGACGATGTCAATAATGGCTTTTTTCTTAAGAAATAAGGAGTAAGCATATTGGAGTAAAATAAAAACTAGAGAAATAACAAAAAATCCATAACTGGTAAAAAGAGCAATAGCTAAACCTAAAATAAGAAGCGCAATAGCTAGAAAAGCAGCTAAATATTCAGGTATATCACCCCTGGCAATGGGTCTGTTTTTTTTAGTGGGATGAAGACGATCTTTATTAATATCAAGAAGATCGTTTATCACATAAGAAGAAGAAGATAATAAACAAAAGGAGATAAAAGCAAAAAAACTTTTAAAAAATAATTCTTTATTAAATAGCTGACCATTTAAAATAATGGCGGCAAAAATAGCTAAATTTTTTATCCATTGAACAGGACGAAATTCTTCTAAAATGGAACTAATCTTGACTACTTTCAACATCGATATACTATCATACCACTAAAAATGTTTAGCCTAAGAACAGAATTATTTTTTCTTAAAAGAGAGAAAAGAAAAGCCGATAAATGATGACGAAAGTAAAATCAAACCAACGGTTGGAATTAAATTACCGGTAACTGGAACTCCAGAACTGGTGCTGGGTTTACTAGTACGAATTGTTGGGACTAAAGTGGGGGTAGGGGTAACGGTGGGGGCAAGAGTGCTAGTTGGAGTGGGAGCACTAGAAATTGTAGGAGTAACAGTTATGGCTGAGGGCGAAGCCGAATAAGAAAGATTACTGTCAGTGGCTAAAACTGTAAATTTTTTGGAAATAATTTTTTCAAGACCATTATCTTTTAAGGTAACGGTAATGGTGTGTTCCCCTGGGGCTAAGTCTGAAGGAGGAGACCAATTCCAAGAACCATCGTCATTAACAATAACTTCTCCACTATAAACAGTTGAAGAATGAATTTCTATTTTAATGGTGGATTTACTTGGACCAGTACCAAAAAAATCTGGCTTTTTGGTTGAAATAGATTCGTCATTTTGAGGATTTAGAATATCTAACTCTTTAGAATTTGGAACAGGAGTAATTGAGGATAATGAACCGGTATTGGTTTCAGCGTTGAAAGTAACTGGTAACGAAGAAAATTGGTTTTGACCTAAAATTATATCTGGCGTGGGATCATTTTGAGAGGTGTTGGCGTTGATTTGAGTAATTTGTTTTTCTTGATCAATGACAATAATTTCTTCTGAAATGTTATCAGATGGAGTAAACCTGTCGGTTCTTGACTCGTTGAAACTATTAGCTAAAGAAATATTCCAATTACCAGAAGTGGTTACTAAAGCAGATAATGGTGATGCATTAGGAATATTAATAAAAACCATGACTTTACTAGCAGCTTTTAATTCTGGTGTAAAAACACGACCCCAGGCTAAATTAGATGAAGGGATTAAACCGTTTGGATCTAAAGCTGTCTCAAATTTGTATAAAGAATTTTTGTAGGTCTTGCCGTCATTAATTAATGAAAACTCATATTTAGTTGAGCTATCTAGATTGGCGACATCAAAATAATGTATTTTGCTTTTTTGATCACTGTTTAAAACAGCGTTGTTATTAATGGTTTGATTGTTGATAGATAACGAAGATAAGCATGATGATTCGGTGAGAAAAGAGATTGAAGCAGAATTGTTAGTTATATTAGTAACTTGAGGATTTATGGGTTTACAATCGCCACTGGCTCTAGATGTAAAATCAGTACTTTTATTAGTTAAAACAGCGCCGGCAAAAACAGCTCCAGTCAAAATAAGAAGTCCTAGTATAGTTGGTATCTTTTTTTCTTTTAACATTAAGGTGTAGGTTTATTTAAAGCACCGGCAGAGGTGCTTATTTGATTAGAATTATCTTCTTTTTTGTTTGATTTAATAATAGAGAAATCAAAAGGTTCTTCAATGTTTTTATTTTTAGATTCGATAGTGGAGATAACGGATAAATCTAAGTTAGGGTTTATTTCTTTTAATAAGCTATTATTTTCAACTAATGCTTGCGGTTTTTTAAAATTAAAATAACTTTTTTGAACAATAGAAACAAAAACTGTTACAAAAGTAAGAAAAGATATAAATATAAAATATAAACTAATTTTATTTTTTTTCATTATTTGGTAAATAATATAAATCGCTAGATAAATTAACCTTAATATTTCTTGAATTATTTTGATCTGGCACCTGATTAATTTTAATACTAATGGTATCAACTAATCGACGGTTATCAAATATTTTTTTAACCATCTCTAAAATTGAAGAATATTGACCTTCACCACTGACATTAACTTCGTAAGAATCAAAAAATTGATCTTTATTATCTTTATCGTCTTTGTCTAGATTTAAACTAATTTGATTTATGTCTAATGATGATTGTTTAAAAATGGTTGCCAAATTGGATGTACCTTTGTAATACTGGCCAAGAGTAGGAAAACTATCTTCAATTAAAGAATATTTTTCCTGAACTTGAGAATAAGACTCTTGGGCTTTAATAACATTAGAAATTTTTAAATTAACTTTTTTAATAAAAGCCTCTTTGGATTTAATTTCTCCAATTAATGAAGAGATAGCAACCATAGTAGGCATAATGGTAAAGAACAAGAAAATGGTAATTAAAGTGAATGTCCCTCCAATTTCCAAATATTTTAAAAATTTTTCATTTTCAGCTTGTTTTCTAATATAGCTATACATCGGTCTAAGCTGAAACCAATTTTTAGTGTCGATCATATTTTACTAACAACTTTGGCCTTAGTTGGTTTAAAAAATAAAGTTAACGATACAGAATATTTATTCTCCTTTTCTTTTTTCTCGATTTTATTGACATCAACCTGATCAATATCCGAATTTAGCATTAAATTGGTAATAAAATTAACAATACTTTCTTCTTTGTAGGCAACCAGAGAGGTGTTTATAACGGTTGACTTCAACTTTTCATCTTTAGAAACTGAGAGACTCTCGTAAAATAAGTCTTCTGGAGTACTAACTATTAGAGAATTAATTTGATTACTGTATTCTGGCTGATTAGAATAGAAATCTTTAATATAATTTAATCTTTGTTGTAATTGGACGAATTCAGTTTCAAAGGGGACGATACTTTCTAAAATTGCTTGTTTTTGACGAACAACTTCTGAAAGGTCAGAATTTTTACGATCCAACCAAAATCGAGATATAAAAACAGAAATGACAACTAGTTCGGTTAAAATTATGGTAACTCTGCCGGTGGTAGTAATCCATTTAAAAAAGCGAGCTCCAAAAGATCTCGGATTTTCAGATTCAGGTAAAAGAGAAATCTCTTTTTTTACAGCCATATATCCAGTATATACGACTATTTATGGAAAATAAAATCCTTAAATCTTAAATAATATTTTCGGTAGTCTTTAATTTCTTCAAGATGCAAAAAGTTAGCAGAAAAAACATAGGTAATTAAGCCTATAAATGAAGAAATAATAGTTAAAGTTAAAACGGGGATAACGTGGGTGGTGTCTAAAATAAAAAGATCTAAAAATTTAATAGACAACCAACTGCTAATACCCATTAATATTGAAGAGATGGATATTTTATAAAATTTGACAAACATAACTAGCCAATTAAATCCATCTACAACTTTAATAAACGTGAATAATAGACCGAAAAGTTGAATTAAATTACCAATTGAAGCACTAATTGCTAATCCAATAACACCAAGATTAGTAAAGTTAATAAAACAATAACTAGTAATAATATTTGCGGCTAAGGAAGTCATGGAGATAAAAAATGGAATTTTAGTGTTATGAAGGGCATAAAATGATCTGATTAAAATTTGAATTATGGCTTGGCAAATAATACCGGGAACCAAAAAAGCTAAGATTTTTGAAGTCAGGATGGTAGCCGTCCAAGGAAATTCTCGAGAACCATATAAAAGTCTAATAATAGAGACTCTTTCAACCAAAATCAAAACACTGATTGGTACGGCTATAAATAAACTTTGGGTTATGATCTTGTGAACGGTATTTCTAAATGTTTCTAATTCATTTTTGGCTATGTTTTTGGAAAGAATTGGTAGTGAAGCCTGGCCAACAGTGGTGCCAAAAATACGACTAGGTAAATACATAAATTGAAGAGCTAAATTTAGAAGAGAAATAGATCCGGAGGCTAGAGTACTGGCAAAAAATAAGGTAACTGTATTTTCAATTTCACCCAAACCTAAGGATAAAATTCTAGGAATCATTAGGCGAAAAATCTCTTTAACACCACTCAACTTTGTTTTAATTATGGGGTAATAAACAAAACCTTGGCGACGAAGAACCGGAATTTGAATGGCTAGATGAAAAAAAGCACCGACAACGGCACCAACGGCCACACCATAAATGCCAAAAAGTGGAGCTAAGGTAAAAATACTGATAATGATGAAAAAATTGTAGACAAGGGGAGTGAGTGCTGGAATGATAAAAATTTGATTGACCTGAAGAATGGCAGTAACAAAATTACTAAGAAGAAAAAATATTTGAGCGATAAGTAAAATTCGACTAAGATTAGACATCAAATCTAGTTGATCTGGCGAAAAACCGGCGGCAATTAAGGCAGAAATTGGTTTAATAAAGATAAAGGCAATTATGGAAATAACAGAAAAAGCAATTAAAAGAAGATTAATAACCGTTGAAGCAACCTGCTCGGCAGTTTTTTTATTTTTGTGTAAATAACTGGAAAAAACAGGTATAAAAGAGGCTGATAAAACACCAGTAACCAAAAGTTTAAAAATTAAATCTGGAAGACGAAAAGCAGCATTATAAACGTCAAGTTGGGCGACGCAACAGGAAAAAAATTTGGAATAAAGAAAACGGTTTCTAAGCAGTCCTAGAATTGAAGAAAGGGCAAAAGTGACACCTAAAACCAGAGAGGCAGATAAAATGGTATTTTGTTTTTTTTGACTTATAAACTGAATCCTTTCTTTTAAGGTCATGATTTGAATTATATCTGATTATCGACCAGATTATACATGGTTGTAAATAGGTAAAAGATAAGATAAAATAATGCTCATGCCAATCAGTCTATCTGCAAAAAAATCACTAAGAAAGTCCTTAAAAAATCATAAGGATAATGTTTCTTTTAAAAATCAGTTGAAAACTATTGTTAAAAAGTTTTTGACTAAACCAACTAATGATGGTTTAAAAGAAGTTTATTCTATATTAGATAAGGCGGTAAAAAAGAATATTTTTCATAAAAATAAATCTGACCGACTTAAAGGTCAATATTCCAAAAAAGTTGTCGGTGGTAGTGTAAAAAAAGTGACTAAGAAAAAAACCAAGTAATGTGCGAAAATAAGGTTAATGAAGAAATTTTTTGTTACAACTCCAATTTATTACATCAATGACATTCCCCATATCGGTCATACATGTACGACTGTGGCGGCTGATGTTGTAGCTAGATTGCACCGAGCCAAAGGAGAGGATGTTTTCTTTTTAACTGGAACCGATGAACATGGACAAAAAGTGGCGGAAACGGCGAAAAAAGAAGGTTTAGAAGTTAAAGAATATTGCGATAAAATTTCACCAAGATTTGAAGAAGCCTGGAAAAATTTGGATATTAGTTTTGATTTCTTTATCAGAACAACTGACCCTAGACATGAAAAAATAGTGGCCGAAGTTTTACAAAAAATTTATGACAAGAGTGATGTTTATAAAGCTAAATATGAGGGTTTATATTGTATCGGTTGTGAAAAGTTTTTAACTGAAACAGAATTGGTTGATGGTCATTGCGGACTTCATCCGAAAGAAAAAACTGTTTTTAAAAGTGAAGAAAATTGGTTTTTTAAGTTAAGTAAATATGTCCCTAAAATTATTGAATTGATTGAAAATGAAGAAACTAACTATATTTTCCCTGATGGTAAAAAGGCCGAAATATTGGCAAAACTAAAATCTGGAGTGAAGGATATCTCGATTTCTCGAGAAAATGTGGAGTGGGGAATCCCAACACCTTGGGATAAAAATCAAACAGTTTACGTGTGGTTTGATGCTTTAATTAACTATTATAGTGCAACCCAGTTTTTGGACGATAAAAATGATTTTTGGCCGGCTGATTTACATTTATTAGGAAAAGAAATTTTATGGTTTCACACTGTTATCTGGCAAGCGATGTTGTTATCAGCGGGAATTTCACTGCCGAAAAAAACTTATGTTCATAGTTTTTATATGATTGATGGCCAAAAAATGTCTAAGTCGTTGGGGAATGTAATTTCACCCCAACAATTAGTCGATCTATTTGGGACGGAGGGGAGTAAATATTTAATCGCCAGATCTTTTCCTACAGAAAGAGACTCTGATGTGGGAATAGACCGATTTAAAGAAAAATTTAACGCCGATTTAGCTAATAATCTGGGAAATTTAGTATCGAGAGTAGCAAAATTAGCTGAAGGTCAAAAAATAGAAGAGGAAAAGATTAATTTTGATGATGAATTTGAAAATTTAATAAACGATCTCAAGTTAGATGAAGCATTTGCTTTGGTTTTTGAAAAATGGATTGATAGTTCAAATTTAAAACTAAATCAAACTACTCCATGGAAACTGGAAAAAGAAAATCCAGAGAGAATTGCTGTTTTAAATGAATGTATCAAAAACATTCAAAGTGCTGCTTTCCACTTACAAATCTTAATGCCGAAAGTGGCCCAAAAGATAGAAAATTGTTTTAAAAATGAAGTAAAAACTTTGGGTGAACCATTATTTCCAAGAATAAAATAAGATGATAGATACTCATGCACACCTAGAAACATTGTGCGACATTGATAAGGGAGTTGATAAAATCATTTTAGCTGCATCAAATATAGCTAGTTCAAAAAATAACCTTATTTTAGTTGAAAAATGTAGTGAAAAATTATTGGTAAGTGTAGGTATCCACCCAATGGAGAGCCAGGAATCCCCTGCTGAACTGGAAAAAATAATTAAGAAAAACTGTAAAAAAATTACAGCGATTGGTGAATGTGGATTAGATTTTTCGCAAAAATTTGATAAGGAAAGACAAATCATTGTTTTTAAAAAACAAATAGAATTGGCAAAAAAATATAAATTACCATTAATCATTCATGCCAGAAAAGCAGTTGATGAAGTGGTGGAAATATTAAAGGAATACAAAAATTTGACCGGTGTTTTTCATTGTTATGCTGGGGGAATTAAGAGAATTAAAAAAATATTAGAATTAGGAGAAAATTGGTATTTTGGAATTGATGGAAACTTGACTTATGAAGTTGGATTGGAAGAAGTAATAAAAAATATACCTAAAGACAGACTTGTTTTAGAAACTGATTCACCTTATTTAACACCAGTGCCATTTAAAGGAGAAGTTAATAGTCCAAAAAATGTGGAATATATTTACAAAAAAGTGGCAGAAATTTGGGAAATAAGTTTTAAAGAAACAGAAAAAATAATTGATGAAAATGCAAAGAAATTATTTAATATCGTCTAGACCACTACCATTAAGCAAAAGTAATAAAAATCCAAAAATGATGCAAGTTAAATAACTTATAATTCGATTTTCTGGAAAAATAAAAAGATCGAGAATTCCCCATACTCCCCACCAAATAATAATGGCACCTAAAATTTCCAAAATAGCATTTAAATGTGGTCGACGTTGAATAAATTTTCTAAATGTTTTAAGCATGTTTTTAAAACTCTGAAATAATGGTTTCAAGTTCTTTGACTGATGGATATTTGTCCATAAAAGCAACTTCACCATCAATTAAGAGGATTGTTTTACCCTGAAGACCCATACTAATAACTTTGGACATGTCTTTGACATATTCTGGATCATAATCAATTTGAAGTCTTCTACAGACTTCTTCAATATTAGAAAACAGCTGTTTACCTTGAGGGGTGCCTCGATCGTAAAGTTGGATTTTCATAAGTAATTATAACAATTATTGCCATATGTAAATATATGAGGCGCCTGAAGAAGATCTGTAATTTCCTTTTTGTAAAATTATTGATTTTTTTCTGTTATAGTTTCCAATATTTTTTTGGAAGCAGATAAATTAGTAGCATAGACACAATCTGGAGTAACTACTCCAGGTAATGTTTCTGAAACAGAATTTATTGGTTTAAAAAAACTTGAATCAAGTTTACCTTCATCTTCAGAAAGAGGTGGTAGTGGAATAAGCATTTCTTTTAAACTCATAGGTATTTATATTATAAATTTTGATTTTTAGCAATTTGAACCGTATTATATAAAAGACTAGCAATGGTCATAGGGCCGACACCGCCGGGAACTGGGGTAATAAACTCTGCAATTTTCGACACTTCATCAAAATCAAAATCACCGGAAACTTGACCATTTTTATCAATTCCAAAACCAACATCAATAACAATGGCTTGGTCCTTGATAAAATCTTTTGTTAAAAACTTCGGTTTGCCAATAGCGGAAATTATAATGTCAGCTTTTTTGCAAATTTCTTGAAGGTTTTCAGTATGCGAATGACAAATGGTTACTGTAGCATTTTTACCTAATAATAAGGCAAATAATGGGATAGATACTTCTGAACTTCGACCGATTATAACCGCATTTTTACCGCCAATATCAATTTGATATTCTTCTAATAATCTTATTATTCCGCAAGCAGTTGCCGGAGCACTTCCGGTAGATTTTTTCTGAAAAAGGAGGCCAAGATTAAAAGGATTTAAACCATCAGCGTCTTTGTCGGGGTCAATTTTAGATAAAACTTTTGGAGTATCAATTTGAGGTGGAAGCGGTAATTGGACCATAAAAGCGGAAACATTTTTATCTTGATTTAATTTTTCTATTAAAGAGATAACCTCTTGTGTGGTAGCGTTTTGATTTAACTGATGGACGGTGCCATTGATACCAATTGATTCGGCTCTTTTTTGTTTTAATTGGACATATTTCTGACTAGATGGGTCATCACCAACAATGATGATATCTAGAACTGGGTGTAAATTTAGATTTCTAATCTCTAATGATAAATCATCAATTATTTTTTGGGATAGAGTTTTTCCGTCAAGAATCATCATAAGTTAGTTTATCAAGTTATAAAGTTTTTAAAGTTATAAAGTTTTTAAAGTTATAAAGTTGTTAATACTTCATAACCATTTTTAGTAATTAGGACAGTGTGTTCAAACTGAGCCGACAATGAACCGTCTAAGGTACGAATGGTCCAATTATCGTGTCGATCAAGAGTTATTCTATAGTTTGAAGAGGCATTAATCATTGGCTCAATAGTAAAAATCATTCCCTCTTTTAAAATTACTTTTTCCTGATTAGTGTTGAAATGAAAAATGAATGGATCTTCATGAAAGCTAATTCCGACCCCATGACCGCCAAGTTCACGAACAACACTATAACCATTTTTCTTGGCAATCGGTTCAATAATTTTACCAACACAATCGTTTAATAATTTTCCAGGTTTAAGAGATTTTATGGAATCATTGAGACATTTTTTGGTGATATTAATTAGTTTTTGGGTTTCTTGGCTAATTTTTCCAACTGGAAAAGTAGCAGAAGTGTCACCATAATAACCATCTAAAATAGTGGTTATGTCAAGATTGATAATATCCCCTTCTTTTAAAGTTTCATTAACAGACGGAATACCATGGCAAACAACGTTATTAATGGAAGTACAAATACTTTTAGGAAAACCACTGTAATTTAGAGGAGCAGGAATGGCGCCATTTTCAATAATAAATTTATGACCAAGCTCATTTAATTTTTCAGTAGAAATACCTGGTTTTACAAACTTAGAAAGGTAATCAAGGGTAACTGCCGCCAATTTAGACGATTTTCTAATACCTTCGATTTGAGTTTGGTTTTTAATAATGATCACAGGCTAATTATACCTCATGTTAAAATTCAGTCATGGAAAACAATAGTTCTTGGCAAAAAGTGGGTAAATGGTACGATAAAACCGTTGGGGATGAAGGTCATTATTATCATCAACATATAATAATGCCAAATTTGAAGAGGATTTTAAATTTAAAAGAAAATGAATCATTGATTGATTTGGCCTGTGGACAGGGAATTTTAGAGAGAAATATGAATAAAGATATTGAGTATGTTGGGGTTGATTTGGCCAGTTTTTTAATTCAAAAAGCAAAAGAAAGCAGTCAAAATCCAAAACATAAATTTATAATTGCGGATGTAAGTAAAGATTTACCAATTGATAAAAAAGATTTTGATGCTGGAGCAATCGTCTTAGCATTGCAAAATGTTAAAAAACCATTTGGCGTTATTAGAAATTTTGCTAAACATTTGAAAAAAAATGGGAAATTAGTGATAGTGTTGAATCATCCAATTTTTAGAATTCCAAAACACAGTTCTTGGATTACAGAAAATAACAAGCAAAACAGAAAAATTGAGGATTATATGACACCATTGCAAATTCCAATTACGACTCATCCAGGCAAAAAAACAAGTGAAGAGACCTTTTCGTACCACTATCCCCTTTCAGCATATAGTGAAATGTTGTTTGATAATGGATTTATGATTGAAAAAATTGAGGAATGGGTCTCTGATAAAACAAGTACAGGATCCAATGCTAAGGTAGAAGATAGAGCCAGAAGAGAATTCCCCTTATTTATGGCTGTGGTGGCGGTAAAAAGATAATATCGTGAAAATTATTTTCACGGACACCAGAAGCGGTTACTTGAATAAATTTGGCTTTTTTCCAAAGTTTTTCAGTGTTTAAAGCACCACAGTAAGAATAACCAGATTTAATGCCGGCAATAAATTTTTCAATGACATCTGACAGTGGACCTTTATAAGGGACAAAACCTTCGACACCTTCGACATGTTTAATATATTTTTCATTTTTACCAGAACCGTCTTTTTCTAATTGTTTTCGCTTTTCAGTTAAACTAGTAGAACCATTATAAGATTTATATTTTTGACCATTAATGGTGATAATTTCTGGAGGAGCTTCATCAGTGCCCGCTAAGACATTACCTAAAACAACAGCTGAAGCACCAGCCGCTAAGCATTTAACGGCATCGCCAGAATTTTTTATACCACCATCAGCCCAGATAATTTTTCTGTAATGTCTGGCAACTTTTGAACATTCACAAATAGCGGTAAACTGTGGACTGCCACATCCAGTCATAATCCTGGTAGTACAAATACTACCAGGACCAACACCGACCTTAACGATATCAACGCCTGCGTTGAAAAGATCGCGAGCACCATCGGCAGTACCAACAACTCCGGCCGACAAATTAAGGTGGGGATATTTTTGTTTGATTTGATAAACAAAATCTTGGACCCTTTTTAAATGTCCATGGGCCACATCAATATTAATGTGATCAACTTTAGTTTTAAGTAATAATTCAAGTCTTTGCCATTCTTCGTCTCTAATTCCGATGGAGGCAGCAACTGGGACACCAGCGGCTTTAATTTCCTTTATTTTTTGACACTGGATGTCAGGTTTATCAAAACGAGGAATAATACTGATACCACCAAGTTTTCCTAAAGATATGGCCATTTTGACACCAGTGACACAATCCATGTTGGATGAAATTACAGGTATTTCTAATTTGATGCCATCAAGTTTCCAACTTAAATCAACTTCAGAGCGAGAATTGATTTCAGAATATTGAGGTAATAAAAGAACATCATCTAATGAAAGATAAAGTGGATATTTAGTCATAATATAATCCGGGGCCCTTTTAACTTTTCCCTTTTAATAATATCAAAGACAAATTAATTTACAATTAGAAATTAAAACTAACTTTTTAATTGTTTACCAAAAGCAACACATTCTTGGATGGTTTCAACTAAAGCAAAACCTTTAAACTCAAGAGCTTCTTTAAAATTTTTAGTCATTTCGGCAATATTTTTGACGTCGACAGATTTAACAAAGACGTGAGGATTAACACTTTTAAGCAACTCCATAATATTGATTGGTTCATTAGGGTTACCTAAAGGAGTAGATTTAGTGCGAGAACCTTTTGGAGTAGTTGGACTGGTTTGACCAGTGGTTAAACTGTAAAGAAAATTATTAGAAACAAAAACAGTAATATTAATATTAGCCCTAGCAGCGGCAATTAAATGATTTAAACCCTCACCGTAAGTGCCACCATCACCGCCAAAAACACAAACTGTTAAATTAGGATTAATTAATTTTTCTCCCATAGCAACGGCAATAGCTCGGCCATGAAGAGTATGAACCCCGTAAGTTTTGAAGAAATCGGCCATATTACCGACACAACCAATATCGTAATTAATGACTAGATCAGATGGTTTCAATTCGAGGGAATTAAAGGCAGATTGAATGGCTGAAAAAACCAAAAAATTGTTACAACCTGGACACCAAGTAGGAGTAATTTTAGAGCGATAATTTATCATAATTATTTTTTGGTTAATAAATCGATAATTTCCTCTGGAAAGAAAGGACGGGCATTATTTTTATTAATAATTTTGGTTGGGTTAAAGTTAAATTGAGATTTAAGCAGAGTGACTAATTGATTGGTTCCATTATTTTCAATGACGATGGTTTCTTTAAAAGCATCAATGATATTTTTAATTTCTGGATTGATTGGCCAAAGAGTTTTAATTTGTAAAAAGGCAAAATCTTCCTTATTACCCATTAGTTTTAAAGCCTCTAAAATAGCACCTTTAGGTGATCCCCAGCTTATAATTAACTTTTTGGATTTTTTACTACCAAAAAAATTGGCTTTGGGAGTATTTTTAAGGGCGGTTTTAAGTTTTAACATCCTTTTGTTGAACATTTTTTCAGAAATATCAGCATTTTCTGTAGAAAAACCATATTCGTCATGTTCATAACTGTTGGCTAAAAATTCGCCACCGACAGTGCCTGGAAGTGAAAGCGGTGAAATACCGTCTTTAGTAAAGGCGTAACGTTTAAAACCATCATCTTCAATTTCGTTTAAAAGTTTACCTTTATCAATTTTTACCTCTATATCAGGTAAATATTTAGTACTGGCACCAGATTCACCAATTAATTTATCGCTTAAAACGATAATTGGAGTCTGAAGTTGGGCAGCCAGATTTAGGGAAACATATCCCATTTCAAAAGATTCTTCGACATCACCTGGAGCTAAAACAACTTTAGGAAATTCTCCGTGACCGGAATAAATTGCATGGAAAAGATCTCCTTGACTAGTCCAAGTGGGAAGACCGGTGGCTGGACCAGGACGAGAAACTAAATAATAGACCATACCAATTTCAGTAACGCCACAGAAACTGACCGCCTCATTCATAAGGGCAAAACCACCACCTGATGTGCCGGTAGCAGCCCTGGCACCAGTGAAAGCGGCTCCTGCAGCCATGTTGGCTGAAGAAATCTCATCTTCCGGATGAACTACGGTTAATTTGTATTCTGCTTGTTTGCTGGCCAAAAAATGGAGAGCACCAGTGGCTGGAGTCATAGGGTAGGCAGAATAGAAATTACCGCCACCTTTAATAAATCCCCAACCATAAGCTTCATTGCCTTCATAAAACCCCATTTTGGGTTTTTTAGTGGGTTTTTTGATTTTTATTTTAAATTTAGAAAATTTATTTTTAGCGTAATTATAGGCAATATCAAAAGCTTTTAAGTTTAAATCGCTATATTTGGTATAAGACTCACAAATATGATCCTTGGCTAAACTGACGTCTAAATCATAAAGATAAACAGCCACACCTAAACAAAGAGTGTTTACAACCAAAAGACTACCGGCTTCAGTGGCCATTTCCTTTAGAGGGAGATGTAAAAATCTAGCCTTGGATTTAAGACCGGAAAAGTCTTCTTCAGAAAAAACCAAAGTATCTTTGGTAAATTCTTTTTGGTGTTCTTGCCAATGACCTGGATAAACAGAAAAAAATAAATCAACATTAAAATGAGTGGAAAAAATTTTTTGATCAGAAAAGGAGATTTGATAAGTGTTGTGCCCTCCCCTAACTAAAGACGGATATTCGCTATAATCGGCTAAATTAAAACCATGATCGATTAAAAGTTTGGAAAAAAGTTGACCGGCAGATTTAATGCCAGAACCTGCAGGACCGGCAATTTTAAAAGTGGAAAATTTTAAGGTCATTGACTATTTTACTATAGTTTTGAACACTTTTCTCGTGACTAGATTTAACTAGAAAAAACAGCTATCTTTAAGGGTGATGTTAAAAAAAATTAATAATTTTTTTAAAAAAATTGGACCTGGGTTTGTGACAGGAGCGGCTGACGATGATCCTTCTGGAATTGCGACTTACTCAATAGCTGGAGCAAAATACGGCTATAAATTAAATTGGCTGATGTTGTTTTTGTGGCCAGCAATGATGTCGATTCAAGAAATGTGTGCCAGAGTGGGATTAGTAAGTGGAAAAGGATTGGCTAGTATTATTAAAAAATATTATTCAAAAAGAATGTTGATATTGGCTACTTCTCTTTTGGCTGTGGCTAATATCATAAATATTGGGGCTGATTTGGGGATAATGGCGGCATCAATGCAAATGCTTTTTGATTTTAATTATTTTTATTGGCTGGCAATTGCGGCTATTTTTATAGTCTGGATGCAGATTGCTATCCCTTATAAAAAATATATAAAGTATTTACAGATTTTAAGTTTTGTTTTGATAGTTTATTTAGTGACAGCTTTTCTAATAAAACAGGATTTTAGCGGTTTGATTTGGAATACTTTTATTCCACAAATTGAATTAAATTTAGACTTTTTAATGGTAATTATCGGATTGGTGGGAACGACAATTTCCCCCTATTTATTTTTTTGGCAAAGTGCTCAAGAAGTAGAAGAACAAATAGCAACAGGAGAAATTGAAGATTTTGGCTGTAAACCGATAACCACTAAAGGTGAAGTTAAAAGAATGGAATTTGATACCAAGGCGGGAATGTTATTTTCTAATTTAATAGCCTTGGCAATTATGATAACTACTGCCGGAACTTTACATGCTAATGGTATTCTTTCAATTGAAACACCCCAACAAGCGGCGATGGCCTTAAAACCATTGGCGGGAAATTTTGCTTATATATTATTTGCGATTGGAATTATTGGAATTGGCTGGCAATCAATTCCAGTGTTGGCGGGGTCTTTGGCTTATGCAGTCTCTGAATCTCTCGGATTTAAAGAGGGATTATCTAAAAAATTTGGCCAAGCTAAGGTGTTTTACATAATTATTGCCTTAGCGACTGGAATTGGATTCCTAATAAATTTATTAGGAATAAATGTGATGAATGCTTTGTATTATGCGGCAATTATAAATGGAATAGCCTCGGTACCATTGATTGCTATGATTATTAAAATTTCTGATGACGAACGAGTGGTCGGTGAATTTAAAACAAAAAGAAAACATCGATGGGCGGCTTTGATAACTTTATTTTTTATGATAATGGCAGTGTTGGTGATGTTGTGGCAAATAATTGTTTAAATCCCTCTCGGCTTCGCTGCATCTCCCTTTGATAAAAGAGAGAAATTATTTTTTAAATTTGCAATTGAGATTGAGTGTGATAGACTACAAGCTGATTTAAGCAAATTGGTGCATTAATACTTTGTGGGCACCGCAAGTTTAGAGGCTACGGCTGAAAAACAGTGTTTGGGTCACAAATTATATGTATCAAAATAAATTCACCAATAATTTTGGTGGTAGAAATCGAAGACCTGGTTATGGCCAAAGCCGATTTGGAGGAAGAAATAATGGTAGAAGAAACCGAAGTTTCGAAAGCCGAATCGATGTTTCAATGTTTATTAAAAAGGCTGAACCTTTTGTAAAAATTGAGGATATTCCAGTTAAAAATAATTTTTCAGATTTCGATTTTAGCCCAGTTTTAATAGATAACATTAAAAACAAAGGCTATTTAAAACCAACTCCAATTCAAGATGAGATAATCCCCTATATTTTAGAAGGCCGTGATGTTTTGGGAATTGCTAATACTGGAACCGGAAAGACGGCCGCTTTTGCCTTGCCATTAATCAACGAAATTTTACTAAATCCAAATAAGAGAATACTTATCATGGCTCCAACGAGAGAATTGGCTCAGCAAATTAGACAGGACATCAGGTCTTTTACTTTTGGAATGAGAATTTATGTGGCTTTGGCTATTGGCGGAGCTTATATTAGAGAACAAATAATGGATATCAAAAGAGATCCACATATAATTGTTGGAACTCCTGGGAGAATAAAAGATTTGGCTGGACGTCGAATAATTAATTTTTCTAAAATAAATACAGTGGTTTTAGATGAGGTTGACCGAATGTTAGATATGGGTTTTGTGGCTGATATAAAAGAAATAATGGAACAGATTCCCTCCCCTCGCCAAATATTATTTTTCTCGGCTACGGTTGATAAAAAAATTGAACATTTAATTGATTCATTTTTAGTTAATCCAGCTAAAATTTCAGTTAAAACTCAAGAAAGTTCAAAAAATGTAGAACAGAATGTGGTTAGAGTTCGCCGAGAGGATAAGGAAAAAGTTTTAATTGATTTATTGAAAAAAGAAGAGTTTAAAAAAGTTTTGGTTTTTGGTGGAACTAAAATGGTGGTGGAAAAATTATCTAAAAGCTTATATCAACAAGGATTTAAAGTCGGATCACTTCATGGCGACAAGGCTCAACACCAAAGACAAACTACTTTAAAAGCATTTAAACAAAACATAATTAATATTTTGATTGCTACTGACGTGGCTGCCAGAGGCTTGGATGTGGCCGATATTACCCATGTAATTAATTACGACAAACCAAATAATTATGATGATTATGTTCACAGAATTGGAAGAACCGGCCGAGCCAATAAAACGGGATTTGCATTGACATTCGTGGAGGTTAAATCCTCTTTGTCCCGATAAATCGGGACATCTCCCCTTAACAAAGGGAGAAGCATTTATTTTTTATTTTGTTTTTTGGAGTTGTTGTATTTGCGACCAGTGGTGGCTTTGGTCAGAGCTTCACGATAGGCAATTTTAGGAAGAGAATCTTTATTTTTAGCTAAATAATCCAGAAGTTCGTCTTTGTGAAAGGCAACCAGGGATCGAAGTAACCAAGAAACGGCTTTGGTAATTAATATTTCTTTTTCGGATTTAAGATTTTCAATTTGTTGAAAAGCTAATTTAGAGAGACGCGAATCGTCGGACTGGCGAAGAGATTTGGTTAATAAAACCAGACTAGCACGACGCTTGTTAATATTAGTGCTTTGGTTAAATTCTTTTAGAATTTTTTGCCAAGAAGGCCAATTATTTAGAAGAATTTCAGAAGTAAAATTTGATTGGCATAAAATATCATTTTCTGCCCAACCACAGGTGTAATTTAACCATAAATCTAGATTTTTGGGATCAAAATTTTTTAAAACTTTTGGTGAGTTGGAAAGAATTAGAGCGGCCAGAGCAATTTCGGTATAAGTAGTGCCGTTTTGATAAAGAGAATTTAATAAGTTAATGGTTTTATCTTCGTCTAAATTATTTTTTTTGACTATTTTTTTAGCTAAATCAACTATCTGCTTAGTAGAAAAACCGTGATAAATTTTATTGGTTCCTAAATAATTTTTAACCCAATCAATTTTATTGGGATTAGAATTCATCTGAGAAATATCTTCTATAATTTGAAGATGAACTGGATTTTTAATCATTTTTGAGAGTACTAATAACAACTAAACGTTTTAAAGTTGTTCCTGGAGGCCAACAAGTCATAAGAGTTAATTTGTTAGTATTTAGTTGATTAGATAAGTAGTCAATTTCATCTGGTTTAACAAATTTAACTTCATCTACTGAATAAATATATTTTTGAGATTGATAATAAATAATTATTTCATCCCCTGTCTTTAGTTTATTTAGAAGATAAAAAACGGCATTAAATTGATTTGCCTGATACCAATTACCCGCAGAATGGGCAAAAATAAAAGTATTACCGGATTTATCAGGAGTAGAAGTTCCCTTGGCATGAGCAACACCTTTTGTTAAAGCATTTTGATAAATTCTAGAATTAAAAGGATCAACATCTTTAATAACTAAAGCATTGGCATTAATTTTGGGAATAATAATAGAAAAATTCAAATTGACAGGAACAATTTCGACAGGTTTGGTACTTTTTTTGTTTAATTGATATTTAATTTCCGATTTTAAGACTGGAGCAAAAGTGGATACTGGAATAGCCAAAGCAATAATAACTAAAATTACACCGACCAGAATAAAATAAATCCGAGGAAATTTATTTTTTCTTTTTGCCGATTCTTTTGACGACATATCCAATTATAACTAAAACCAAAAGAGCTGTTAGAGCCGAAGATAATTTATGGCTACCAATAAACGATTGGAATTTAGTGAAGATATTTTTTGTATTTGGGGTTTCAACTCCCAAAACGGTTCCTTGACCTTCAGTTGGATTAGTTTCATCAACTTCTGATTCTTTAGGAATATTATTATCACCAATTAAAGGAATAGCCCCACTAGTGGGAATGACAGTAGTGGTGTTATTTATAATATTTTTAGTGATAGTGTCACCAATGACGCCAGAACCATTTCCAGCATTATCAAAGGCACGAAGAACGTAATAATAACTTTTGGTACAATCGGGGACGCTAATATAAATGTCCTTTTCTTGATTGGAACCAATATTGACTGAATTAACTAAAGATTCATTATTGGCGGAAAAATCGGTACTAGTGGAACGATAAAGTTCAACTTTAACTGTCTTGTCGCCATCATTAGCGGTTTTAAAGTGGATTTTATAATCACAATTATTGATTTTATCTTTACGATAATCATTTGGTGTACCTGGGCCAGCGGTGTTGTAATCAAGAGAAACAATATTACTTAGTGCTTCTTCCCCACCAGCGACAGCTTTGGTTTGAAATTGATAAGGACCATTGTCGGTGATAGCCAATGATAAAGAACAATGAGAAGCATTACCATTGACACCAGATAGAGTCTCAGAACTAAACTGAACAAAACTGGAATCTGAAGGACCTTTTTTAAGACAATTAACAGTAACTCCTCGACCTTGAATATCAAGAGCGACGAATTTCAATTCAATATTTTTGGTATTGGTTGGAGTTTTTGGTTCTTCAAGACGAACTGAAAGATTGGAAGTTTGAGCTCTAATTGGACTAATTATTAATCCAAAACTCAATAAGGTTAATAAAATAGTTAACATAGTTTTTTTATTAAATTTTAAAAGACTAAAACCAACTAGTCCTAAAAGTCCACTAATTATCATCCAGATAGTAGCGGCACCTGTACCTGGAAGTTCAGTAGAAGCACCAAGAACTTGGCCAGTAGTATGATTGATTTGTTCAACTTCAGCTGAAACTGAATTTTGATAGTTACCACCAACTTTAACTTCAGTTCCAACAAAATTAGTATCAACCTTTCCTTCATTACCTGCTAAAGCCAATACGGATTTACTGGAATCATAGGAATAATTAGCAATTGACCAAGCAAGATCAGCATATTTACCAGCTTGTTGATCAGTCGAGATATCAGCGGTGTAAACCAATTTAATGGTATCTGATGGGGTTAATGTTCCAAGAGCTGATAAATCCCAAACACCCGGTGAATGATACTGAGGTTCAATCACTTGAGTAGTAACATCGGTACCATTTTTATAAATTTTATAAGAACCAGTTTTATATTTGAAACCGTTACTTAAAAGATCGGTAACTTTTAAGTTATTCACACTATTGTCAGCAAAACCAACATTAATTGTGTACTCAACTGAGTTACCTGGAGTAAGTTCAACTCCACCACTGTTATTGGATTTGGTAATAGTGGTTTTTGGAGCAAGTCGTTGATTTCCAATATAACAAACTTTGTTTTGGCCTGGGTTTACAGTTAAACGACTGCCCGACACATTACCGTTGTTGTAGTAATCACCCGATCCAGAACCGTTACTACAAACGATGTCGGTGACACCCATAACGTTACACCAATTTCCCCAATTAGCTTGATAACTTAAATTACTATTTATATTGTAGAAAAGACTACAATTTGCAAATTGAGTACATGGTTTTTGAGCTCCATAAGAAACTAAATTTTGATAACCATTGGCTTGACAAGCCTTTAATGCACAAGTTTTTGCATCACCACATTCATTCCAACCTTCACAATTTCCATGGTGTCCATAAGCAAAACCTGGAGCGGTGATTTTAATACCATTACCACTGTCTTCACAGTAAATGTTGGTTTGTTTCCAACCATTTTCTGATTGAACATTTTCACTTAAATCATAATCACCTGGAACTAAATTATCAAAAACAGTTTGACCATTTTCATCGGTATTTTGTGATGTTTGATTGGTTAAATTAATTGTCCAATTTGAAAGATTAGTTTCTCCTTCATCTTTTTGACCGTTACCATTTAAGTCATTAAATTTGGTAACAGTAACTTTACCCAATTGACGGTTGGCAATTTTACAATTTAAATTTTGACCAGCAGTAAGGGTGATTTGATGAGAATTATCGTTATCAATTCCATCGTCACCATCACAAGTTATATTTGTTTGCATCCAACCATCTTGAATGGTTTCGCTGAGAATATAATCTCCAAAAGATATTTTATTAAAAGATGCTAGGCCATTAACATCAGTAACAACTGATGTTTGACCAGTAAGATTTATGGTCCATCCAGAAAGATTTTCTTCTTCTTGATCTTGATAACCATCGCCATCTTTATCATTAAATTTGGTGACGTTGATGTTGCCAAATTTGTATTGATTAAGAACTATAAGAGTGCGAGTTTGATCGGCTGATAAAACTATATGACCATCGGATGAAGTTTGTCGTTGACCATCATTTGTAGAATTGGCATCGAAAAGTTGACCACTATATTCATAAAAATTATCATTTATATTATTTTGACTGACAACTCCATCATTATATTTTGGAACAGTCCAATAATTACTGGAAATTGATTCTTGGCCATAATAATAATTACCTGGAACTAAATTTTCGTAAGTGGTACAGGTGGCATTGTCAACCTTGGAACCAAATAATTTATCTGAGTAAACCAAAGGATTGGCAAAGGTAGAAGTTCCAATTACTCCAGCCGGAGCACCTTGAGAAGTGCTTTGGTTAAGACCAGAAATGGTAAAAGTGGAGGCTGGAACAGAAGCTCCGTTTACGATATTACCAGCACTATCTATGATAACTTTACAAACCTTGATATTACCTGTTCTTCGGGTATTTGTAATAGTACAAGTGACATCATCTCCAGGATTTAGAACAACACCAATGGAATTGGTAGTACCACGAGTTTCATTTGAACAAGTCCATTGTTTTAGACGATAAGCATCTTTTTGATCTTCAGAAATAGTATACGAACCAGCAACTAATTCTTTTGTTTGACCAGTGGCGATATTTTGCTCACCATTTTTGATGTCCCAAGTCCAATCAGTAGCATTTTGGTTTTCAATTACACCATCGTTATTAGTATCGACTTGTTTGATGACAGTAAGTTTGGCTTTTTTAGTATTAGTGATAGTACAAGTTTTGGTTTCACCTTTGGTGATAGAAATATTTTTACAACCATCGTATGTTACCTCATATCCAGAAACTGGAGTTTCGGTAATGTTGTAAATTACACCAACTTTAGCATCGATTTGATTACTACCATCATTTTCAAAACTAACTGGAGATTCGCTATTTACCGAAAAACTAAAATCAGAATAATTAGTAGCGTCGTTGGAAATTACTTTAACAACATTTATAAATCCAGATGGATACTGACAATTATTGTTGTAAATTGTTTGACCTTCAGTAGTCCAGTTTTGACCAGGATAATAACCACCTACATAATAAAATGGTGGAATAATATCACCCCATGAATGGTCGGCAATGCCTGGATACCAAACTCCCCCATTATGATTATCATGTCCACCAACATCGGCTGTTTTATCAGGAGTATTGGTCACATATGGTTTCTTTTGAGAATCGTCGGCATGACAAATCGTTACTTTTGGATTAACTAAATTTAATTCACAAGATCGATTACAAGAATAATCAGTGGATGGTAAGCCACCTAAATCACTACCGTCGCAAAATTCTGAAGAAGTATTTTTGATACCATCACCACAATATGGAATATATTGGAGTTTGCATTGGTTAGTACAAGAATAATGTTCTGGAGCTGATCCATCACATTCTTCGGTGTCTAAGTTTTTAATACCGTCACCGCAGTACGGAATATATTGGAGTTTGCATTGGTTAGTACAAGAATAATGTTCTGGAGCTGATCCATCACATTCTTCGGTTCCATTTATGGTTTTATCACCACAGAATTCACCCATGGCTGTACAAGTAGAATTACAGTAACCGTACTTACCATTATTGTCGCCATCATCACAAGTTTCTAATAATCCATTTACAACTCCATCACCACATTTTTTGGTAGTCAAACAATTTCCCCAACCACAGGTTGAATTGTTACAAGATTTGGTACCAAAATAACCTGAATCAGTTAAACAAGAAGCAGGTTCAGAACCATCACATTCTTCTGGAGGAGTGACAATGTCATCACCACAATGAAGTGATCTGCCGTTACAAGTTAAATTACAATAACCATATTTACCGTTGTTGGTACCATCATCACAAGTTTCACCAGCGTCGGTATTGCCATCACCACAATAAGGAACATATTCTAATTTACATTGACTATTACATGAGTAATGTTCTGGAGCAGAACCGTCACATTGTTCCCAACTTTCCTTAATATTATTTCCACAAGAATTGACACATTGATGTGTTCCAATATTACAAACTTTTTCTGAAGAAAGACAATTGCTATCAGAATTACATTCGACACCACATGTTCCAACAGTAGGTACTTGATGGAAAATAGTAGAATTACCAACGGTACATGATTGAGTAGTTTCACTACAAACAGAATTGAAAGAATCACGTGTATCTTTGGTAAAAGGATTATTATCTGGATCGTTATCACAAGAATTGATACCAGTTATATTGTTGGCAGAACAGTCAACGACATTTCCTGATAAACAACTTCCAGCACCGTTACATTGTTCGTTACCATTACAGAACGAACCATCGGAACAAGAAGTACCAGCTGGTTTAAATGAATCGGTAGGACAAGCGGCAGATGCACCAGAACAAACTTCAGCAGTATCACAGCTACCATTGGCAGCTCGACAGACAGAACCGCTAGAAGCAAAATGACAGGTATTATCACAACAAGCACCACCATCACATTCCTCCCAACTTTCCTTAATACCATTATTGTTACAAACTTGAGTAAAGTTATTAGTAAAAGTACAAGTAATTGTTTCTCCTGGATCTAATTCTAAGGCAGTAGCAACTTCAGTATCGTTGATAGAGCTAACACAATTAACACTAGTTTGGTTCCATTTTGCAGGAATCGATTCACCGACTGAATAAATTCTATTTGCTGGGAGAACTTGATTATTTGGAGTAGCTGAATCAGTTAAAGAAAAGGAATTATATCCCGCACCAGTAGTTGTAAAAGAAAAAGAAGTAGCATCACCTACTGGGTTTGTAACTTTATCAACAATTATACGACCAACTGGTACAAAATGACCAACAAGATAAGCAGTATTATCTTTATTTTCTTCAGTAACAAAAGAATCTAAAGTAGGACCATTAATTTCTCTTTTAAAACCATCAATTACAAGAGTGTAGTCAACTCCACTAACAGTGACAATTTGATTACTAATACTGACTGGAAAAGTTACTTTGTCATCACATGGAGTATTGGTTAATTGAAAACCACTATTACATTTATCAACATTATTTTTATTTTCAGTTTCATCTATTTGAACTCTAAAAGTAAAATCTTTTGGAGTAGATAAATTAAGTGTAATTTTTAGATCTGCCCAATAAATAGCGTCAGAAACTGGATGATTGTAATGAGTTAAAGTTCCTAAAGTAAATCCAATTCCACTAGAGGTTAGACTTTCTAAATTCAATCCAGAAACACCAACAAAACCCAATCCACTTTGATTAGACTCTCCAGCTGGCCACCTAATTTGAGAAGTACCTTCACCTGAAACTAAACCATCATTGGAAGTTGTAGGCCAAACTCCAGTAGTAATAAATATAGTGAAATGGTCAAGAGAGGTGGCGGTGACGGTTTCGGCTTGTTGTTCAACTTTGGATTCTTCAACCGGTTTTATTTCATCAATTTTTATTTCATTATTTTTGGCATCGTCAATTGATTTTTCGATATAAGAAACTTCGGCGGTAGAATTTTCTGGTTTTGGTAAAGTGACATCATATTCAAAATCACCATTATTCATACCAGTGGTAATATCGTAGGCATATTCGCCTACATTATCCATAGATTCGGGAAGATTTAGATCGGCAGTTTTTACTTTTTGAATTTTTAAAGAAGTACGTAAATTCTCATCTTTGGGAAGACATTTAAAAATAACGGAAACTCTGTTTTCTTGAGGGTAGATGTATTTAACTCCAAGTTGAACTTTATTCTTGGTTTCAGAAATTCCATTAACATCATCGATTATCCATTCTTCATTAGTAGTATCTTTTATTTGCTCGTCGGTTAGACAAATTTTTTCTATAACAGGCATTTCTGTTGGAGTAACTTCTGGTGTTGGAGTAACTTCTTCAACAGGTGGAGTAAGGACACCAATTTCAACATTGACAGGATCTATACTTGGAGTGGGTTCAACGGGCTCACCATTAATAACTTCTGGGGTTGGAGTAATTTCTATGATTGGAGTTATTTCGGGAATTATTTCGGGGGTGGGTTCAGGAGTGATTTCTGGAGTTACTTCTGGGGTGATTTCGGGAGTTACTTCAACAATTGCTGGGGCTTCTGGTGCTGGAGTCGGTTCGACAACAACTTCTTCGACAGCAGGCGCTTCTTGGGCGTAAGCAGGTTGGGCGGCCAGCAAAAAGGGTACGAAAGAATTAAAGAGAAGAGAAAAATTTGCAAGAATGGCAACAGCTTTTCTTGCGACACCTAATTTGATCATATATTAAAAATTAAATCTTTGGGGCAGACCAAATTAATAATAGTATCTGTATACAGTATATTACTTTTTTATAGGAATTCAAGATGGGCTGAAAATAAGCTTTAGATTATTTCTCCATCAAAGAAAGAACTGTGTTTCTAAGATTTCCACTTCTAGTAAGAGATCCTATGGGAATTTTTCTTTTAAAAATTTCATTAATAATAAAAATTAGTTCATCGCTTGGATAATAACGATCCGAACCTTTAATACCACCTAATTTGTTGATGGTAAAAATTAGCTGATTTCGGTTTTTTGAAGTAGTGATATCTTCGATTTTGGCTGGTCGATTGAAACGTTCGACATCTTTTATAGGAATAGTTTTATCAAGAACTCCATATTCCCCTTCTTTCTTTCTAACAACAATATTATCTCCTCGAATATTAATTATTGACCAATTTGGTTCAATGGCACCACTACTTCTTTGAACAGTAATTGAATTACCTATAATTGGCGTAAAAACTTCAGAAGAATCATTTTTAAAATCTATTACGATAGCGGTAGTATCATCTGATTTAGATCTAATACTATGGTCGTGACTTCTTTTAATTGATTTATCAATTAAAATATCAACAATACTATTGGGATCATTGTTTTTTGATAAGACGGCAGATATTTCTTGATCAGTTAAATTATCATGAACACCGTCAGTACAAAGTAAAAGACGATCACCTGCTTTTAGATCAACAGTATAAAAATCTGGTTCGGTGGAATTTTCGAAGCCGAAAAATTTAGAAATTCCATTTCTATGAATAAAAGCTTCTTTTTCTTCAAAAGATAAACCCTCTAAACTGGTAAGGTTACTAAATTTATCTTGATAAAATCTGGCCCGATCTTTGTATCTAACTTGCAATGTACCATTATCTAAAGTTATTGGTTCCAATTTGTCATCTCGAAAACGATAAGCTCGACTATCACCAATATTACAAATAACAGCTTGATGATTCCCTGTTATTTTATCCTGACAAATAATACCAAAAGTTCCAGTAGATCCCATCTTTTTTTGTTGTTTTTTGGCTTCTAAAAGAACTTTTTCATTGGCTTGATAAAAAGCAATATCTAGAGTCACTTTAGCCTCGGAAGTAGAAATGTTTGGAGAAATATTGAAAAGACTATTTTTAATAGACTCACAACTAAGATTAGAAGCTAAATCACCATTGGCTTCTCCACCAACGCCGTCAAAAATTCCAAAAACAGTTTTAGTTTCATTGTAAAAAAATGAATCTTCGTTTTTTTGATGTTTTTCAGAGGCAACACTTTTTCCACTGGCTTCGATATTAGTGACTATGGCTATGTTTGGTTCAATTTTTGGTTCAACTTTGGTCTGAAAATTAATTTCACGACTACTTATTTCCATGATTGATATTAGCAACAATCAATTAAAAAAAATAGATTATTTTTTAATATCTACAAAAAATTTCTTGCCTTTTATTTTTTCTGGCAACAAATCTTTGTCTGAATACATTTCATAACCTTTACCATAACCAATTTCGTCCATTAATTTAGTAGTGGCATTGCGGAGATTAAGCGGTATTGGTAAATTACCGCTAATTTCAATTTCGGATAATGCCGAATTTACCGCATTGTAAGCCGATTTGTTTTTTGGTGATTTGGCCAAGTAAGCGACACCGTGAGCAAGATTAATCCGACACTCAGGATAACCAATAATTTCAACGGCTCTAAAAACAGCATTAGCCACCAAAAGTGCCGAAGAATTGGCAATTCCGATGTCTTCACTGGCAAAAATAACCATACGGCGAGCGATAAATTTTGGGTCTTCGCCGGCGGCAATCATGCGAGCTAAATAATAAATGGCGGCATCAACATTACTGGCGCGCATTGACTTGATAAATGCGGAAATAGTGTTGTAATGTTCCTCCCCTTTTTTATCGAAGCGGAGAAAAGAATTTTGAAGAGCTTGTTTAAGACTCTCTAATTTTAAATCACCATAAAGAGTAAAAGCATTATCCATAATAGTAATGCACTGTCGGGCATCGCCATTGGCCATTTGAATAATCCAGTCTTTAGCATCTTTTTTAATTTTGATTTCTAATTTTTTAGTGGCACGGTTGACGATCTCACCTATTTCATCGTCTGAAAGTTCTTTTAAAACAAAAACTCGACAACGAGAAAGGAGTGGAGAGATGACTTCAAAACTGGGATTTTCAGTGGTGGCGCCAATTAAAATTAATTTTCCGGATTCGACTGAGGGAAGTAAAAAATCTTGTTGAGCTTTATTAAAACGATGAATTTCGTCTAAAAACAAAACAGTTTTCTCCATCGGTCTGGAATTGGCAATAATTTTTTTAATATCATCTTTGCTGGCGGAAACGGCTGATAATTCATGAATGGTGGCTTGGGCTTCATTGGCAATAATTCTGGCTAAAGTGGTTTTACCAACTCCTGGAGGACCCCAAAAAATCATGGAAAAAATTTGATGATTTTCAATGGCCAACTTAAGCGGTTTACCTGGACCAACTAAATGAGTTTGACCAACAAAATCTTTAAGATTTTGAGGGCGAAGTAGGGAAGCTAGTGGTTGGGATAGCATTTGGGTTTTATTTGGGTAATAGCTCAGTATAAACTAGAGATGCTTGATGGTCAATTCGGTAATTACCGTGTCAGAATCGAGTGACAAAATAAAATCAATAGCTTTGACGACTTGATGTGGTTCCATGGCTTTTGATAAATCAGTGTTAGTACCGTCAGTAAATTTAGTTTTCATAACTCCGGGACAAATATTGACTACTTTAATACCGAAACTGGAGAGTTCTGGTTGAATAGATTCAGAAAACCCTTTTAGGGCCCATTTTGAAGAATGATAAACGGAATTAAAAGCCTTGGGATGAAGACTAGCGGTAGAATTGATATTAATGATGGTGCCAAATTTTTGTTTTTTAAGAATGGGAACTAAAACTTGAGTAGTAAAAACGGGACCAATACTATTAATTTCATAAACTTTTTTAATTAAATCAGGATCATTGGATTCGATTTCCCCATCGATATAGACACCGGCACTATTAATAAAACAATCAATTCGGTGATATTTTTTAAAAACATTTTTTATGGAAGCAGAAACGGCGTGGTAATTAGAAACATTGCAAAGTTGATAATCACAATCAAATTTTTTGGCAACAGTTTCTAAAATTTTTTTGTCGATATCAAAAATAACCACTTGAGATTGGCGAGAAAAAAAAGCGGCTAATTCACGACCGAGACCATTAGCACCACCAGTAATGCAAATAACTTTTTTAGGCATTGATTTAGTTTAACAAGTTGAAAGTTAAAAGTCGAAAGTTGAAAGTAATAATGGGATATAATTTGGATAGATGAAGATAATTTTTATTTTAATTTTAGGATTAGGATTAAGGTTAATTGGGATTAATCAGTCTTTATGGTTAGATGAGGCAATTTCAGCTAATGTGGCAAAAATGCCGATTGGAGAAATTTTAAAAAATTTTTCAATAAATGATTTCCATCCTCCTACTTATTATTGGTTTCTGAATATTTGGACAAATATTTTTGGAAATAATGTGTCTTGGTTGCGACTAAGTTCAATATTGTTTTCATTAATTACAATTTATTTTATTTATTTAATTGGTCAAAAAATTAGAGATAAAAAAATAGGAATTTTGGCGGCGTTATTTTTAGCAATTAATCCACTTTTTATTTATTTTTCCCAAGAACTAAGAATGTATTCAATGGCAACGATGTGGTTGATAGTTGGTTTTTATTTTTGGATAAACATTAAAAATGGAAAATACAAAAAAAGCGATTTAATAATTTTTAATTTAATGATGGCGCTGGCTTTTGGAACTTTTTATGGATCGATCTTTTTAATTGCAACTTTAGCAATTTATTGGCTGATTAAAAAAGAATGGAAATTATTTTGGCTGACAAATATTGGAATTGGACTGGCCATATTGGCTCTGTCCCCTCTTTTGTTAATTCAAATTAAAAATTCACAAATAATGCTTTCACAAGTTAGTAATTGGGTACTGGTTTTGGGAAAAGTCAATTTGAAAAACTTACTTTTAATTCCGCTGAAATTTGGCATTGGAAAAATTAGTTTTTTACCGAAAATTTTTTACTATTTAGTTGGTGGAATTTGGAGTTTAATTTTGTCGGGATTTATTTTAAAAAAGAAAAAAGAATTTGATTGGTTAAAATTATTTTTAATAATACCCATTGTTTTAGCTATTATCTTTTCAATTAAATCGCCTCTTTTACAATATTTTAGATTTTTATATTTATTACCAATAATGGCCTTAATTTTGGCAATAAATATTGATAAAAAGTGGCAAAAAATAATGATTGGCGGGGTATTTTTGATTTTCAGTTTAATCTATTTATTAAATCCTGTTTATTATCGAGAGGACTGGAAAAGTGTGTCAAAAAATTTAGAAAATGAAAAGAAAGTTTACATGGTTGGATCTTTTGGGGATCCGATTAAATTTTATAATCCAGGAATTGAAATTAAAGATATAAAGACGGAAACACCAACAGAAAAAGAGATTCTGGTAATTCCTTATGGAGAAGTAATTCATGGAATAAACTCCGAAGAAAAATTAGAAAATTTGGGCTATAAAAAAACCGAAGAAAATAATTTTAGAGAAATAACTTTAGAAAGGTGGAAATTTTAAAATAAAAAATTATTCTTTACCAACTCTGCCATCGGTTGAAACCCAGATACCTAATTTTCGAAAAATACTTTCATCGGCTGATGATAATTTGTGAGTGGTGTGCATATAACAACCCCTTAAATCTGACAAAAATGACTGGGCTTTAAGAGCTAAAGGATTGAAGGAGGTTGAAGCAGCCAAGGCTAATAAGGTTTCCGAACAATCTAAGCTATGAGAAGTTTCACCAATCTGATCTTTTAGCTTATTTATCTGCTTCAAAACTGAAGGTGATATTAATTCAAAATCATCATTAATTTTAGCTAAAATTTTAATGGCATTTAGAATCATGGCGGCTTCGCTATGAAGCAGTGAGGAGTTTTTACCGGTAATAATTACTCCATTTTTTAATTCGATAGCAGATCCACAATAAACACCATTTTCGCCTTTATTCTTTTGGCACTCGGCGGCTTTTTTACTGGCTCTAGCCAGAGAAACGGTTGGTAAAAATTCTTCATTTATACCAACTTTTTCCATAATATTTTCCATTCTATCTAAAACCTCTTTACCAATCAGACCTTTTTTAAATTCCTGACGGTAACGGAAGACATAAAAATTAATTTCCCTTTTGGCGGCTAAAGAAACAATATTATTATCGATAATACCAGCTTTAAGAACATTAAATCCCATATCGGTGGGAGAACAATAGTTACGAGAAAAATTATTTTTACTTAATATTTTTTCAAAAGTTTCTTTAATAATTGGAAAAGCCTCGACATCACGATTGTAATTAACTGCCTGCTTTTTATGAGCTTTAAGGTGAAAAGGATCAATTAAATTGAAGTCGCCTAAATCGGCAGTAGCGGCTTCATAAGCAATATTGGCTGGATGATCGAGAGGCAAATCCCAAACAGGAAAAGTCTCAAACTTGGCGTAACCAGAATTAATGCCATGCTGTTCGTCTAAATATATTTGACCTAAACAGGTGGATAATTTACCAGATCCTGGACCGGCACCCCAAACTACAACTAACGATTTTTTGGTTTTTATGTAATCGTCGGCACCATATCCATTATTGCTTAAAATTAATTTCAGATTATTGGGATAGCCTTTAATTTCTTTTCGTTTATAAACTGAAATTCCCATATTCTTGAGTCTTCTTTCAAAATTTTTAGCCTCAATTTCACCTTCGTAACGATTAATAACAACACCTAAAACTGGTAATTTATTTTTTTTTAAAGTTTCTAAGGCTTTTAAGGTAGCTAAATCATAACCAATACCAAAATCACCTCTTATTTTTCCATTAGACAGTTGTTTGGCGGAAATACAATATAAAATTCCTAAATCTTTTTTTAAACTTTTTAATAGATTTAATTTAGCATCTGGATCGTAACCGGGCAGAGTTCTAGCGGCATGAAAATCATCTAATAATTTGCCACCAAATTCCAAGTATAATCGGCCAGAAAATTTGTTTAGTCTTTCCTTAATCGCCTTTTTCTGCGCTTTTAAATATTTTTCAGTACTGAAACCTAAATTAGGTTTTGATAATTTCATTCAATTAAAACATAACACATTTAAATATATCGGTGCAATAGGCAAAATTTTACTTTTTTTGGGGGATTAAATAAATGATACAACAAAATCAGAAAAAAATAAACATTTTATTTTTTCTGGTCAAGTTTATCGAGTTTTAGTAATTTAACACCAAAATAAACAACAAAAGCAATTGTAAGGAAGTCAATTAAACTACTAATGAAATCACCCCACATAATTTTGGCATTACCAATGGCAAGATAATTTGATTTAAGATCACCGGCCCGGCTGATTAAAATACCCACCAATGGATTAATAAAATCATTAATAAGAGCAGTAATTAATTTGGTGATAGAACTACCCATAATGACACCAACTGCTAAGCCAACAACACCTTGAGAACGGATAAATTTTATAAACCCTTTCATGAGATAATTATATATCAAGATGATCAAAAAATTAATTAATTATCTAAATAAATGTATTGCTGATTACGGAATTGTTTTGGCGATGAGAAAATTTCTGGATAAATGTAATACTAAAGTAAGAGTTGAAAGTAATAAAAAAATTGATAAAGTTTTGGAAAAATTTTCAGGAGTTATAGTGGCCAATCATCCAGCAGAAGCAGATGTTTTAGCTTTGTTATCGGCGATTAAAGACAGAAAAGATGTTTATTTGATTATTAATTCCCAACTTAATGGATTAGTTCCAGAATTAGATAAATATTTAATACCGGTTTATATTTCTAATAAGATAAACAGTAATTTAGCGGGCAGAATTAAATTATGGTTTGTATCCAAAGTCAAAAAATTAGATAAATATTCGAAAGAAGAAGAACACCAAAAAAATATTAAGAGCATAGAAACGGCAATTGAAAAAATAAATAAAGGCGGATTGGTAATTATTTTTCCTAGTGGCGGAGATGAAAAACATGGTTGGTTTAATGGAATTGGACATCTGATTGATGGTATTAAAAATAAAGAAAAAAAATTTGTGATGAGAGCCCATATTGAAGGGACTTCTAATTGGGATTATTTAAGACTTTTCCCTCTAATAGGGAAAATTTTACCCAAATTTAAGGTTAGTTTCGCTAATCCATTAAGAATGGATAGAATAAAAATGGATTGCCCAAAAGAGACGACAACTAAGTTGGAAAATAATTATTGGAATTGGATTTTTTCAGTAAAAATATGGAAAAAATTAACCAATAATTACGCCTGGATAAGAATGCTGTTTTTGTTTTTTATAACTAAACCTTAGTGAATAAACATGGCGTCGCCAAAACTAAAGAAACGATAATTTTCTTCTATGGCCTGTTGATAAGCATCAAAAATATGTTTTTTTCCAGCAAAGGCAGAAACTAACATTAAAAGGCTAGATTCGGGAAGATGGAAATTAGTAATCAAAGCATCAACAAACTTGAATTTATAAGGAGGATAAATAAAAATTTGGGTAAAGTTTGGACCAGGTTTTAATTCTTTTTTTTCACAAGCACTTTCTAGGGTTCTAACCGAAGTGGTACCAACAGCGATTATTCTTTTACCCTGTTTTTTGGCTAAATTTAGACGTTTGGCTGTGTTGATATCAATTTCATAAAATTCTTGATGGAGAGTTTTTGAATTGATATTTTCTGGGCGGAGATTTTGAAAAGTGCCAAGACCGACATGGAGGGTGACATATTCAATACCAACTCCCCTCTTTTTTAAATCCACAAGTAACTTTTTAGTAAAATGAAGACCGGCAGTAGGAGCGGCAGATGAGCCGGTAATTTTGGCATAAACAGTTTGGTATTCTTTTCTAATTTCTGACTCTGATTCTTTATTGGAAATATAGGGCGGAAGCGGTGTGTGTCCAATTTTATCTAGAGTCTGAAAAAAAGTGGCATGTTTTTGATTGAATTGAATTTCAATTTGGCCGGTGGTTTTGTTGCTTTTTAGAACTTGACCCGTTAAATTGTGATCAAAGATCAAGTTTTGACCGGTGGTTAACCTTGGTTTGGAAATGGCTTGCCAAGAATTGGAATTAATTTGATGAAGAAGTAGAATTTCAAACTTACCACCAGTAGTTTTTTGGCCAAAAAGACGAGCTGGAAAAACTTTACTTTGATTTAAAACTAAAACGTCATTTGGACCTAATATATTTTTTAAATCAAAAAACTTAAGATGATTGATTTCGCCAGTTTTTTTATTTAGGGACAGAAGACGACAATGGTCGCGTTTTGACTCGGCTTTGTTAGCAATTAAATTTTCAGGAAGACTATAATGATAATCTTTTATACTTAATGACATTTTTGTATTTTACCAGTTGCTAATGGCTAATTTGCATTTAACTGACAAATTAGGTACAATATCAGCGTAGAGAAGTTTCTGTCAAGCGTGTAAGTTTTGAAAAGAGATCCTACAGTTATATATTTTTTAGACAATGATCAAAAAATTGTATGTCGGAGGATTGAATTTCAATACTACCGATGAAACCTTAGGGGCATCTTTTGCCCAAGCTGGAACTGTTGTTTCGGCTATTGTTATTAAAGATAAATTTTCCGGAAGATCCAAAGGTTTTGGATTTGTGGAAATGAACAGTGAAGAAGAAGCCAATGCCGCTATCGAAATGTGGAACGATAAAGAATTGGATGGCAGAACCGTTAAAGTTAACGAAGCCAGACCAATGGAAGATCGACCTCCACGAAGAGATAATTTCTCACGCGGTGGTAATGACCACGGTGGATTTGGTGGAAGAAATGGTGGTAATAGATACTAACTCTTTTCTTTAAACTAATAAAAATAGGGTGCGAAAGCACCCTATTTTAGTTTGTAAAACTAATAAAAATTAAGGTATAAATTAAATTAATCTAAATTAGCTTATAAAAATGACAAAAGAAAATTATAAAGGTTTATTGGCGAGAAAAGTTCTGATCGATTTTTTGCCAAAAAAACTTTACGACATACACATATCTGAAGAGTCTAATGAAAATATAAAAGAAACTAAAAGTTGGCTGGAAAATGACCCAAAATTAAACATGATAATGGATTTTAATCATATTAGTTTTGAAGATCCATGGTACGTTGGATATATTTTAAATAAGATTGATCCAAAGGCAACAAGACACGTGAATTTGCCAGTATCGTATGCCCATACAAAAAGCAGCACATCAAAGGCAATATTATTGCCAGCTAAGTTGTGTGGTATGGAAACTATAAGAATTATTCAAGCAAATGAAACAAAAAATAGTGACAAAAAAAATTATAAACCAGGAGAAATATTTAAAAATTATAGAAATTTTATAGAAAGGTTAGAAGAAATTAAGGACAGCCAACAACCAACCGCTTTTATTATTAGTCCCGAAGGTCATAGAAGTGAAGATGGCTGTTTAGGAGAAGGTAATAAAGGAATCATAACTATAGCAGAAAAATTAGGTAATACCTTTTTTGTTAGTGTTGGTATTTCTTTTAATGAAGACTTTAATAGAAGTAAACCAAATGTGGGTAGAAGTTTGAATTTGACAGTAGGTAAACCTTATTTATATAAAAAAGGTGACAATATTGATTATCACATGAGTAAATTGGCAGAAACTTTACCAGAAGAAATGAGAGGAAAGTGGGCTCAAATGCCAGAAATAAGAAGAGCGGAAATTTTATAATCTATCCAGAAAGCAACCCAAAAAGAGCTATTAAGATAAGATAAATTAAACAGTAAGGCAAAAGTGAAAAAATTATTTTTCGAAGACTGTCTTTGTCACCAGCAACAGTTTTAGCGGCTAAAATATCAGCAATGGCAATCATATTACCAGCCCCAGCTCCGACTAATAATAAAGATAAAATCTTAGTGGAATTAAATCCTAAAGAAAGACTAGAAGAATAGATGGATGGACCAAACATTATATTGGAGACGGTGGCACTTCCGGTAATAAAACTTCCAAGAGCACCGATAAACGGTGAAAGAATTGGGAGTAATTTAGTGCTAAAAATTTCAGAAATTGTTTGAGTAATTGAGACCAGATTTAGTTCGCTATTGGCTGAATTGTTCATTATTTGAACGACGGCAGACATGGCAGCAACAACTAAAAATGGTTCAATGGATTTACTAGCGGCAAGTTTGGCAGTAGAACTAAAATTTTTAAAATTAATTTTTGAATAAAGAGCAACGATTATCCCAGTAATTAATAGAATAAAACCAGGATTAAATAAATTAAAAGAATATGAAAAAAATGGAATCGATATTTTTATATTAGATAAAAATATTTTGGCAAAAATAAGTAAAATAATAAAAAGAGCGTAAGGAAATACTGTTTTTTTAAGATTTAGAATATTAGAATTTTTAATAGTGGTTGATAAATTATGATAAATTTCTTTAGGAACAAAGATACCAAAACGACTAGTCATAACAACTAAAAAAATACCGACAATGGATCCAATAATTGAAGGAAACTCGATACCAAATAAAGAAATTAAAAATGATGGTAAAACAAAAGCAATCCCCGACCAAATAGCAAAAGGAAGACCTTGTTTAAACAAAATAAGACGTCTAGGATTTGATGATAATAAAACCCAAAGCATAAAAATAGGAACTAAAAGACCAACAAAATTATAAGTAGCGGCTGATGAACCAATGGAAACAAGATTAATATTAATTCCAGCAAAACCAACTCTAATAGGAGTACCAACAGCACCAAAAGGGACAGAAGTACTGTTACCTAATAAAGAAATTATAACGGCATTTAAGGGAGATAATCCTAGAGCTATTAACAATGGAGCAACAATAATAGATGGAGTGCCAAAACCAGCAATACCTTCTAAAAACCCTTCGAAAAACCAAGCCAAGATAATAACTTGAATACGCAAATCTGGAGAAAAATTATTTAAATGAATGGCTAAACTTTCGGTAATTTTATTTTTTTTAAGTATCTCTAAAAAGAGAATAGCTCCAAAAATAATAAATAAAATATCAAGAGCTATAAATAAACCCTGAGAAACAGAAAAACTAATAATGGAAGCGGAACTTTGCCAAAAAATAAACGCTATAAAAACAGTAATGATTAGAGTTACTAAAGAAATTCTTAGTAAGGAAGTTTTGTGACGAAAAATAAGAAGTAAACAAAAAACAAAAAATGGTAATATAGCTAAAATAATATGGAAAAAATCCATGATTAATTATATACGGAAAATTATTTTTTAGCCTTTTTACCTTTTACTTTTTTACTGACTTTTTTGGCATAACCAACAGTTTGATTTTTGGCTTTAGTTAAAACTTTTTTTACTTTATCACGATTCTTTTTTTCTTTAAAAAAAAGAGTTCCAGTGACAGCAGCACCAATTCCGACGAGAGCGGTAACGATTCCACTAACAACTGAATTTTTTTTGTTTTGTTTTGATTTGGTCATGTTTTTATTTTTAAAATTATTAATAATCTTAATCCATTGTAACAGTTTATTGTTCCATATATTTTTTAATTTCTGAAAAATTTTTTCCAGCTAAAAAACTGTTGGCAGAAAAATCGTCTTGAGTGACATCTTTCCCAAACCAATCTGGAGCTTTAAATAATTTCATTTCTACTTCTGATTTAAATTCAACTTCAACAAAAACTAGTCCTTCTAAATCACCTTTGTAAATATTTAGTTCGGCAATTAAATTATTTTCTAATGGAATATAATATCTAGTTTTTTCTAAATATTTTTCCACTAATGGCCATAATTTTTTAAATTCTAATTCAGTTAAGGGAATATTTAATTCTTCTGCCATACTGAAATCCCCTTCTTTTACTGGCAATTTTTTGGTTAACTCAAATTTATTATCGTTTTGTCTAATTCTTAGGGGTGAAGGTGTTGAGGAAATGTAACCTTGTTTTATTTGATGACCTTTATATTCAGATAAATTAATAGGAATTTTTTCGACTAAATAAGTTTTTTCTATTTCTAACATGATTGATTCTACTACGTTTTATTCAGGACAAGGAGTAAATTCACATTTTGGACCACTGCGACCGACAGATGATCCATCAGGACAAAGTTTGGCTTCCATTGTACAAACAACTTGACCATTATTATTTTCTTTTATATTTGAATTAGTATTTGGTTTTTTATTTGAAAATTTAAAAATAATTGTTATTAAAATTAAGATAATTAGAAAAATAAAGATAATTTTTTTTAGCATAATTTATTTAATTATTTATAGTTAAAAAATAACTGCAAAGGGTCTACGTTCGGATTTTATATAATCTTCAAATGAGTCTGAAATAAAATCTTCTCTAACAGGTAAAATTTCAATTGGTTTGTCATTGGTTGATAAAACTACTGATCCATCTGCAGAATTTTCAATATCCCTAAACCAAGGCAATATTATTTTACTTTCCCAATCTAGACTTTTGGCAACATCAGAAATAAAAGAAGCAAATTTATCAAATTTTGGACATTCATTTTTAGGAATTGTTTCGCTTGATAAATCAGGTGAATATAAAACTAAATCAATATCTTTATGGAACTTTCCTTGTTTTTTTTGATCAACACAACCGCCAACTAATATTAGATGGGCTTCAATATTTCTATTTTCAGCTTCAATTTTAATGGCATTGCTCAATTTAGTTAAATTTTTAATATTTTCTGGTCCTAATTCTTTATCAACTATAGGACTAACAATAAAAGCTGGTCTATTTTCTGATATTTCCATGAATTGATTTTACTACTTTTAAAACCATTTTTAGTGAAAAAAGATAGATTTTGGATATGTTTGTATAAAAAAATAGTAAATCGATATACTGTATATAGTAATTATTATTACATAATTATCCTATTGCTTATACTTAATAAGCGAGAATATAATGTATCTTATAAATCATTTAATGATGACAATCTTAAATTAATGACAAAGATTGAATCTTCTAAAAGAAACAATACTACTATTGAATCTTTTGGTGGAACTGGAGGATGTGTAACAGGCTCTTGTCATAGGGTGACGATAAATAATGATAAATTTTTAGTAGATTTGGGAATGTATCAAGGAAAATTTGAAGAAAGATCTAAACAAGGAATAAGAAGAAATTTTCAACCAATGAAAGATGTGGCCAATGGAGTAAAAAGTGTATTAGAAACTCATGTTCACATTGATCATGTTGGCCGACTACCAATGATCTTTAAAGATGGTTTTACACCAACAGTGCTAGCAAGTGAATTAACAGCTGAATTAATGGAACCAGTGTTATTAAATTCAGCCGAAATTCAAGAAAATAAACCACCACAAGAAAGGCTTTATGATAAATGGGATGTTGATAAGACATTGAGACATGTAAAAGGAGTAAAACCTTTTAAAATGGTAGAGATAGGTAAAAATATTACAGCTGAATTTATATTAAATGGCCATATATTTGGTGGTTCTTCAATTTTTGTAAGAAATCACAGTAGCGGTAAGAATATCTTCTTTACTGGTGATATGGGGAAACCATATCAATCATTGTGTGGTGGTTATAAAGAATATGTTGATAGATTTCCAAAAGACCCAATTAATGCATTAATGATTGAATCAACTAATTTTGAAAGACAACCGATTAGTTTTGAAGAAAAAAAGAGAAAATTTTTGGAAGAAATTTATAAAACATGGGAAGGTGGAGGTAACCCACTTTTTCCAACACTGTCACTTCATAGAACTCCAGAATTGATGGAATTAATTTGTAATTGTCAAAAAAGTGGAGAGCTTCCGAATGATTTTGAAATAATTATTGATGCCCCATATGCGATGAAATTACTTAATAAGACTAAAGATCTTGGGCCTAAATATTTATCAAGAAGATTTGGAGATGACCCATCTTTTTATAAAACTGATGAAAGTAGTATGGCTCGTTTTGATCTAGAAAATTTGACAATTATTGAATCACATCAAACGTCGTTATTAAATGATAAAGAAATGGCTAGATATCCAGGAAAAGCGATAATTATTGCTAGTGGAGGAATGGGTGAATTTGGGAGATCGGTTAATTATATCCACGGTGATTTTGGTAAAAATCCAAAAAATGTAATTTTATTTAACTGTTATCAAGTACCAGGAACAGAAGGATGTGAATTAACTCAAAGAGAAAACATTATTCGAAATAAAAAAACTGGAGCGAGAATAGCTAAATTGGAAGGTTTTACTAGCCATATAAGTGGACCAGACGAAACTTTTGAATTTCTCAATAGATTTAATCTAAATGAATTAGAAACAGTAATAATAACTCATGGTAAGGATTCTTCTAGAATAGCAATGGCTGATGAATTTAAAAGAAGAGGTTATGGAGCTAAAATAATTTTGTCGCAAATTAACCAAGCAATTAATTGTTGAAATTAATTTATTTAAATTTTTATTCCCCTCTTTTTTATCTCTTCTAGAATTTTTCCACCAAGTGATCGACATTGACAATTTTTAGCGTGTTCTAGATGCCATTTTATTCTTTGATCTATGGTTGGATTTTTTGGCATTTTGTTGGACAAATGCCATTCTTTATTTATACTCATAAATTACAGATGTTTTTGTAATTCATTAACTTTATTTATTATCCTTTCTTTCTGATTATTATTTAATTCAGAACCATATTTCATGACAAAACGCTGTATTCTGGCAATTGCGTCGATCGTTTTTTGAACTGTTATTTCTAATTTTGTGGTTATATCATCATTTTTTGTTTTCATAATTTATTTTATCAAAAGTTATTTAGGTCAATTGGCTTATAGAAATTATTTAGCATAAATGCGATATGATTGTTTATATGAAAAATATATTTACATTGATGATGGTGGTTGCCGGTGGATTATTATTAAGTGGATGTAGTGTTAAAAAAGAAATTGTTACCAAGGCTGAAAAATCAATTGAATCAGTACCAACAGAAGTAACCGAAATACCAACTGATATAACTTACACTTTTTTAGTGAAACTAACTGAAGATACAAAAATACCTTTTTTGGCGCCAGTGAAGGCTGATATTTTTTGGACTGAAGGAGAGACTGTTTCAACTCGCAAAACATTTTTTGGCGATTCATATTTAATTAGTTATTCAAGCCCTAGCCCAGAAGATGAAAAGACGGTTGAAAATTATTTTAAAGAAAATAATTTCACTTATATGAAATTTAATGAATCAAAAGGTGATGACAGTCATAAAGTTGGATATCGCAGGGATAATTTAGTTTGTAAATATGATTGGGATAAATATCCCGATGAAGATGCACCACATTTAATTGTGTATTGTACTGATTCTGATAAAGGAACAGAGAGAAAATAATGTTTAGAAGAAAATAATTTAGGGAAAATACTAATGGAAGTTAGGGAGAATTAAAAAACTGCTTTTTACAATATAGAAATTTAATGTGATTGCCAAAGTCCGTGAATATTGCAATAAACTATCGCTTTAATATTAGCGGATTTTATTTCAAAATTAGCAACTGGTTCATCACCTGGTTTTAAAAATTTTTTGTAAATTTTATCGTCAGCAATTATTTCTATAAATTCAATGTAATGAGATTCTTCCATGGGGTGTGAAGTTGATCCGACTTTAATTGTTACTCCAGTTTCTGTTTTTTCAATTATTGGCACGTGTTTTTCAAAACCAACATCAGTGTTTTTGGCATTTAATAATTCCATTGGTTGTCCACAACAAACTAACTCCCCGGCTCCAGTATGTAAAACTTCAATAATATTTCCACAAATTGGACAGCGATATATTTGGTTTATTTGAGTCATATATTTATTATATCAATTCAGGTCTCTGACTATTTTGAATCAATCAAGATTTTTGTTAAATCGCTTTTTTCTTAAGTATCAAGGCGATGTTTGAAATAACTAGTAGAATCATACAGATAATGACGGTCGTAGTAATTGTTGGATAAGAATTATTAAAAGCAGTTGGGGAGGTGTGTTTTAACCAAATGCCATAGTAAGCCCAAACAGGAACTAATCCATAAACCAAATTGCTATCTTTGTGCATTCTCCAAATAGCAATGGCAGATCCAATTAATAATATTAATATCATCCAAGTCGTATTAGATAAACCAAAACCATCCCAATTAATGCTGACTAAAAATCCAGTTATATTGGCAATAGTAGCAACAGTTATCCAACCGAAATAGACACCAAAAGGAATTTTGTAAAGAAATTTTTCACTTGAATTTAATTTTTCTTTATTAAGTATGTCAGCAATCTTAATAAGGCTAATGAGAAGTACCAACATTAACAACACTGTTAACCAAATGATTTTATAATGCCAAGCAAATATCCAAACACTATTAACAAAAGAATTGATAATAAATAAAGTATTAATTTGATTTGATAATTTTGAATTTATTTTTTTAGAAAAAAGTTGATAAAAAGAATAAATACCAAGAAGTAGGTAAATAACCCCCCAAATTGAAAAAGTTAAACCAGTAGGAGCAAAAAGGTTGGGAAATGAATCAGAAACTTGACCTGTTGTTAGATTGTTTATTGGTAGAATATTTGCCAAAGCATTGACAACAATCATAACTAAATAAGAAATTAAAACCATTATTTTTATAAAAATATTTTTATTTTTCATAATTAATGATAGCAAAATTTAGTTACTCCCTGCTTTGGAATTATTTTTTTAATATACTTTGTTGTAACAATTGGCGGATTTTACAAAGCCGGCGGAAATAGCTGCAGATTCGGAACAAAACCATTGATCGCCTTGGTCTAGTTCCAAAGCAACATTACTATAATTGCCACAACCTGGGAAGAAATAGGTTTTTTTGCCTTCTCTTACATTTCCTTTAATATTACATTTAGGATTTTGAGGGTTAGCTGATTGATAACATTTAGAACTAAAAACTCCTAATTTTTCGGTTTTGGCTGTTTGAAAAGCGGCTTTTAAATTTTCAGATTCTGAGGAGGCAGTGGAAGTAAAACGAGCCCAACCAGAAAGAATTATTTCTTTGTTGACTAAAATATCATCAACATAAACTAGAGCTAAAAGTCGGCCGAAATGATCGTTTAGATCCCCTTCTAGTCTGACCTTTTTGCCTTCAATTAGACTTTTTAGTTTGTCGGTGGCTTCTTGACTTCCACAAAGACCGGCTTCGGGGGCATTGACACTCATAAGACGAATCTCTTGTTTATTGGTTAGGACAAAAGTGTCGCCATCGATGATGCGATCGACTTGATAAAAATTTGGAGAAACGAGACGAGGACGAAGAAATAAAAAACCTAAAACGGCATTAATTATTAACGAGATGATTAAAACAACTCGAGACATTAAAAAAGGATAACATAATATGTATATTCAAAAAGTGGAAGGAGTTTGGAACCAAAAATTATTAAGTTATATAATTAGTTCATGGCTGATTGTTCCGTCTGTGACAGAATTTCGTTGATAAAAAATAATAAAAATAGATATTTTGTTAAAGAAATGGAATCAGGGTATGTAGTTTTATGTGATTATCAGTATTTTTATGGTTATACTATTTTCTTGTCGAAAATTCACACTGATGAGTTACATAAATTAGGAAATAAAAAGAGAGAATTATTTTTAAGAGAAATGGCTATAGTAGCTGAAGCAGTAATAAAGGCTTTTAAGCCTAAAAAATTAAATTATGAATTATTAGGAAATTCTGATTCGCATTTACATTGGCACTTAATCCCAAGGTATGGAAAAGATTCCAAACCAAATACTGCTATTTGGACAATTGAAAGTCAAATTAGATGCAATGAAAAAACAAAGCCATCAAAACAGAAATTAGAGAAATTAAAACAAAAATTACTTGAAGAATTGGATAAATTATCTTAGCTCCCCGCGTTGGAACAAATAAGAATGGCTATCTGTGGAATTTATGGTAAAAAATTCTTTAGATAATAAAGTCCAATAATAATAAAAATTACTGAAATAATTTTTCGGATTATTTTTTCTACTTGAGAAACTTTAGAAAAAATTGAGCCAATTTTATTAGCACTAAAAGCAAGAATAAAAGAAAAGATTATTACTGGTAATCCAGTTCCCAAAGCAAATAATGGTGGAAGTAAAAGACTTTCGCTAGATTTCAAAACCATAGGAATTAAAACTCCAAAAAATAAAACTCCACTATAAGGACAAAAAGCTAAAGCAAAAAGCATCCCTAGCAAAAGTGAACCAATGTAACCTTTTTTGGCTAACCAAAGTTTAATTTGGTCAATCTTTGGATTACTGGTTTTAAGGTTAATTTTAATAACATCAAACATAATGAGTCCAATTAAAATTAAGATTGGGCCAAGAACTTTATCACCCCAACCTTGGAAAATTGAAGAAATAGAAAAAGACGAAAGCCCAAAATAGATGAGAGTAGCTAATAAGGTATAACTAATTAAGCGACCAAGAGTGTAAAAAAGACCATTCAGTAAAGTTTGACGAGAACTTTTTATGTCTTTGGAAATAAAAGCAATGGCAGTAATATTGGTGGCCAAAGGACATGGGCTAATGGAAGTCATAATACCAATTAAGAAGGCTGATAAAAGTGGAATATTGTAAGTGTCAATTAAATAATTTAGCCATTCCATAGATTAAAGTAATTTTCTTAATTTAGCTTCAAAATAAGACTTCATTTGAGCCTCATTAGTAACCAGTCGCCAGACAGTAGTGTCTTCTTCGTGATTATCTTTACCATCTTTAATAGTATTAATATAAAGTGCTGAACCACTGACTTTATAATCTTGAGCTATCTTGGAATTTTCTGGTAAATCAATATTGACTTCTCTAAAAGTAATTTTGCCTGATTTTAGTTCTTCTGGAAATTTTTCTTCAATAGTAGCTTTGGCATATTTGCCAATATTGATACAAGAAATACATCTTTGAGTGGCATGAAAAACGAAGACTTCAATTTTTTCAGAGCCAGACGGTAAAGAAGTATTTATTGCTGGAGTTGGTTGAGGAGTAATATAAATTATTTTTTCTTTTGCCTCAAAGGGTTTGAAAATAATAAAAGCAGAAATTAAAAGAATAAAAATTGAAATGATAATAAAAAGTTTTTTCATTATTGAAGGTAATTAAATAAATAACCAATTAGCATAATGCCGATGCTGGTAATTCCAAAGAAAGCGACTAACAATTGCCATTTCATGGCTTTTTTAAGAATTAAAGCTTCTGGTAAAGACAGAGCAACGGTAGCTGTCATGAAAGCAAGAGCAGTACCCATAGGAATTCCCTTGGTAATTAAAGCTTCAACAACTGGTAAAACTGAAACAGAATTAGCGTAAAGTGGAACCCCAAGAAGAGTAGCAATTGGAACTGTCCACCAACTTTTTATTGATAAATATTTTTCAAAAAAATTGGCTGGGACAAAACCGTGAATAATAGCTCCAAGACCGACACCTAAAAGAACATAAGGAAAAATACTTTTGGTAATTTTGAAACCATCAACCCACCAATAATAAATTAATTTTTTAAGTTTTATTTTCTCACCACCATTTTCAGCTTCAACATCTGATCGAGATTTATATTTTAATAAATCCTGATTTACATATTTTTCTAAATGCAGTTTTTGAATAATAATTCCCCCAATTACAGCTACAATAATTCCAGCGATATTATAAATAACTGTGGTTTTCAAACCAAAAAGAGCGGGAAATAAAATTAGAGATGATTCATTTACCAAAGGTGAAGCAATTAAAAAAGCAAAGGTAACTCCAAGCGGGATGCCAGCACTTAAAAAGCCGATAAAAAGTGGAATTGAAGAGCAAGAACAAAAAGGAGTAACAACTCCGAGCAATGCTGCAAATAAATAATCTAATCCATACCATCGCCTTTTAGTTAGCAAATCCCTGACTTTATTGGTTGGGAAATAATAACGAGTAATTGCCATTAAATAATTGATGAAGACTAAAAGAATTCCAATTTTAATGGTGTCATAGATAAAGAAATTTAGAGCAGAACCAAGATAAGAATCTTTGGATAAAGACAACCAATTATTGGTGACCGTATTGGCTAGTAATTGAACTGGATAAAAGATGTCCATAAATTAGCATTTTCCTCCGCAACTACAAGTTGGTTTTTTAGTAATAACTTCTTTAATTTTTTCTAGACTAGCTGATCCGAGAAGAGCAATTTTGCCATTAATGGTCATGACTGGCGATTCCATCACACCAAGTTCAATGATTTTGGAAATGTCAGTAGAATATTCAATTTCAACATCAATCCCTAATTCTTTGACAGCAGTTTGAGTTAATTCATAAAGATTTTTACAGGTAGGGCAACCTGAGCCTAAAACTTGGATTTTCATATTTTTATATTTGAAATAATAAATTAGTAATTCGCTTACCTTCATCGGTTAAAGAATAATAAACCCACTTGCCTTCTTTTCGGTCGGAAACTAAGTTGACATCTTTTAAGTCTTTAAGATGGTGAGAAATGAGACTTTGAGAAAGATTAGTAGCTTCTATTAATTCGCAAACACAATGTTCATCTTTTTGAAGAATACATAAAATCTGAAGACGACTATTTTCAGAAACTATTTTAAGTAAAGTTGATAATTCCCCTACTTTTTTAGATTTAGAATCATCAGAAATACAACATTTATAAAAATTTTGCTTCACAATATTTTTGTTACGTTTTGTATTTGCTTCGCTCATGTTATTTATATCATGTAATATGAACTCATATTCATATGATATAACTAAAAAAAATTTTGGCAACCAATTAAATCAGAAATTCTTTTGTCCAATAGGGGTAGTGAAAAACTAGAACTAGTTTTGGGTTCAAAATACAGTTCTAGTCCAATGTACTCCCTGCTTTGGAGTCAATCAGGACTGCTTTAACTATCTGATGACCTTAAGTCTTAAAGCAACTACACCTTTTTCTCTAGCTCTCTCTGGATAAGTCGGGATTCCGTTATAAACACTAACAGCTTCTCTAAGAGAGACAGCATCTGGAATCATTGTTTGATAACCTTCTCCTTCAAGCATTTCTTGAAATCCAGGGTATTTTTGAACACCACGAATTTCACATAAAGCACTAATGTAACGACCTCCATCATTAAAAAATTTGATTTTGTCACCTTCTTGAACATTTTTGAATGGACCAGAATTTATCCTACCCTCAGTAGTTTTTTCACCAGAAATAATCTGTTGAAGATACTTTCTCTTCATATTGATTTCTGGAATTATTTTTTGCATCTCTTGATTATTAAATCTTTCTTTATTTGTCATTTTTTTTCTGAATTTTTAATGGCTATACCTACAACTCCAAAAGATTTTTCGTCTTCTTTTGAATAAAATTTATAATAAACACTTACTGCTTCATCTAAATTTTTAGCGTTTGGAATTACATTTTTAACGCCTTCCATAATCAACATTTCTTCAAATGACTGATATTTTGTTACACTTTTGATCTCTACTTCAATATCATTTATTTTAATAAAATCCCCTTTTTGAAGATTAAGATATTTTTCTTTGGCAAGTCTTCCTTCAACCTTTTTTTTACCAGATTTAATAAAACTTAAAAATGGTTCTTGAACATCTAATTCGAGTTTATATGTCTTCATAGTGTTTATTTAATAAAAATATCTAGTGGTATTAAATTATGACCTAATTTATAGGGCGATTCAATCTCTCCTCGTTTTGAGAACCCTACACTTTCTAAAAATTCAAGTTGTTTAACATCTAAAGAATGGACAAAAGTATAAAGTTTATGGTTATGGTTTTCCTTGGCAATGGCTTTAGCACTTTCTATTAAAGATTTTTGAGCACTAGGTGTTCCACAAAATGGATAAATTTTTACAGGACCGCCTCTCTTTGGAGTGAAGGTGACCATACCTTTGATCTCACTTCCAATTCTGGCTAAAAGTATAATTTTGCCTTTGTTTTGAAAATCTAAACCTCGTCCAACACCAGCAATCATCCCTTCAATAAAATCACTACCTAAATCATCGTGCCATTGTTGATAGATTAAATTTGTATTATTGATAAAATCAATACTTTCTCCCGTAAAACTATCTATTTCTATACTTGTTGGATTATCCTCTTCAAACAATACTGATTCTATCTCTTGACCACTTAAAATCGGCACTTCTTTCAGGTGTTTACCCCAGATAAGTTCCGTACTGCCTTTTTTATATTGGTCTGGAAATTTTGCTTCTATTTTATATCCCATTTTTACAAATAAATGATTGATTGGTTCATTTAGATGCGATGTGGTGGCATAAAGTTTTCTGGAACCACTCGCCATGCCTACTTCTTCTGCTGTTTTTAACAAACTAGTACCAACACCTTGACCTCTAATTTCTGGATTAACAATAACTGGACCAATTTTAGTGGAACCACCTCTTTTGTAATTTAGACAAATCATTCCTGCTGGTCGACCATCAACCTCACAGATAAACATAAATTTGTTTTTTGTAAAAAAACCAGCCTTATCTGCTTTTTCTGTTCCGACTAATTGATCAAGTAATTTATTATCTTCACTGTGTCCATCATAAAATTTACCTAAATCAACCATCCAAGAAGACAATGCTTCATAATCACTGTCTTGGTAGGAACGAATTCTCTTATCAATTATTGCAGCGACTAATTCATTAGGGAGAGATTTAGAAAATCTTCCGTCTTCTTGAGGAATATAACCAAGAGTTTCTTTCATTAACTACCGATTTTACCAAATAATTTATTTTTTACAAGCCTATAGTATTAGATAAATGTGTTTTTGAAATTCTTTAGTCCATTAGGGGTGATGAAAAGTTAGAACTGATTTTAGGTTTAAAAACAGTTCTAGTCCAATAAGCTCGAGAAGTGGAACAGATTTAGAACTAATTGCTATATCTAATAACCCTAGTCGTTGCTTCAATTAGTTTAATATCCACCTACAACTTTATTATAAAGAATTGTTCTTGAATTGCTGAACAGTGCCATTACTTATTTTATATTGTTCATAATTACCATTTTTAGGTTCACCATTAAAATAAACTTGTGTCCAAATTCCCACCCCTGCGTGGGTAACAATTAGTACATTTTTGTTTTGATAATCTTTTAGGATAAAATCCCAAAATTGTTTCAAACGGTCTTTAAAAAAAGAAAGTGGCTCAATACCATATCGTGTTTCGTTTGGATCATTAAAGTTGACAATTCCTTTTGGATTAATTTTACCTTCTAATTCACCGTTACATCTTTCTTTTAGACGATCATCAATAATAATTTTGCCTGGATAAATTATTTGGCAAGTTTTTAAGGCTCGTTTTAATGGACTTGAAAAAACAGCATCAAATTTAATTTTTGATAATTGTATGGCGATATCTTTGGCTTGTTGTATTCCTGTTTCATTAAGTTCAATATCAGTTTGTCCTTGATTTTTTCCTTCTAGATTCCAATCAGTTTGTCCGTGTCTTACTAAATAAATCATAGTTATTTTTTTTGTAATACAAATACATATAAAGCAATTGGCTTAAATATTCTACTTGGTTTTTGAAAAATATCAATTATTCTTTTTATTAGTGGTTTATAATGATATCCAGTTTCTTTTATAATTTTGGCCTTGCTTTTGGAAATAATTTTTCTCCATTTTTTTCTAGATAAAAATCTTTCGTCGCCAAGCATTTTTTTTTCAAAATATTGTGAAGGTACGCTAAATATAATAGTATCGGCTACTCTTATTTGTTCGTTAATTAATTGTACTATTTTTCTGTCACTAAAATGTTCTAATACACCGCTGCTATGTGATACAGAAAAAAAATTATCTTTAAATGGAATAGAACTTATATCACCTTTAAATACTTTGACGGGGTTGGTTGTGCCTATTGTTTTAGCTAATTGTTTTGTTTGTTTTACCATTTCTGACTCTAAGTCCATAGCATAAATATTTAATCCAAAAGAAGCTAAATAAACTGAAAATTTACCTGTTCCCGATCCACATTCTATTATAGGTTTATTGTTTAATGAATATTTAATTACTAAATTAAAAAAATTTCTTTTTAATTTCATTTTTTCGTAAAAATATTCTTGCCAATTATTGTAATTTGATTGAATATATTGACTGTATAATTTATTCCATTTGTTATCCGTATTTTTCATTTAGATGTTTTTATATTTTATTAATTTAATAAGAGTTTTATTTTTATCTAAGGTTTTCTTCTTAAAGAACAAATATCCATCATCTTTTCTACTACTTCAGTTTCACTCATTTTGGAAGTGTCAATGACATATGAGTTAAAATAGTTGACAGATAAATCCATTAATGATTTGTCTAACCGTATAAATTTTTCGGGATCATTTTTTATAAGCATATCCATTGTTGTTATTTTTTTAGGTTTCGATGAAATTCTATTTTCAAGCCTATTCCTGCGTGTATCTATATCTGCTGTTAAATAAAAAGATTTGTCTGGTTTTGGATGTTTTGGAACAAGTGAAGTAAAAGCATCGACTAAATCGTCATTTTTGCTTAAAGTTTTGTAGTAATTTAATGAACGTAGTAAAAGAGTTGAGTCTTGGATAATATTGGTTTCATGTTTAAAAATCCTTAAGTCTTCTATTAAAGCAATTAAATATAGATACCCCATGGTATCGCTATTGTGGATGTTTTTTTTCCCTTGTTCTATTGCAAAATCATATAGAGGGTTTGATTGGTTTAGTTTCTTATTATTAATAACCCATTCTAAAACACTCTTATCTGCGATTTTGTTTGCTACTGTTGATTTACCTGCTAAATCCATGCCTTCAATATGTAGAAAATACTGTTTAGTATTATCTTGTGATTTAATTTTTTCCACTTTTTGTTTAATTATTAATTATATAATTGCAGATTAGTCGCATTTGTCTCTTATAGAAATATCTCTAATGTTCAAGTCATCATGAAGTAAGTTTCCGTAAGAAGTAATGCCATTATTTTCATCTTCACCAAACATTCTATATAAGTCACCTCGCGGTGATACCATAAGCCTTGAGGCTAATTTTGAAGGCATTCTACCGTCAATTTTTAAATCTGGATACATTTGCTGTAATGATTCTACTTTTTTATAAAATTCTTCATCTGTAATGTCGAAACGATTCTTGTTGATTACTGCTCCACGGCCACTTTCTGAATAGAAACGTCTTAATTTCCAATGATCAATACCTTGCTCGTTTAAAAAACCGCCAAGGTCTTCAAGATAATTAATATTTTCTCTATGGACACATGTGTTTATTAACAAACCAATATTGTTTTCTGCCTTAACCATCTCTATTCTTGAAGTAATAATTTGCTTATGGTTTCTGGACCCCCTTATTTTTTCATTGACTTCATCATCAAGTGATTCAAATGGAAATGCAATTGAATCAATAGACGGAGCAATTTCTCTAAATTTTTTTTCAGTAAGAAGAATACCATTTGTGCTTAGTCTGGTATTTATACCTCTGTCATGAGCATCGGCAATTAAATCTGACAAGTGTGGTATTGTTAGTGGTTCTCCACCTATATATCTGTTTTTTGTTAAACCGCCTGCTATTAATTTATCTTGAACTAAAAAATGTTCTTCTTTTGTAGTAAGTTCTTGGGATACATTTTGACTTATGCAATAGCCACATTTTTCTTGACATGCATTAGTAATAATCCACGAAACAATTATAGTATTTAGATCGTCTGTTTTTTCGATTTGATATTGTTTATGTTCTTTATTCATTTTTTCATTTTAATAATTCTTGAATATTTTATAAGCATTTAATAATTTATCTTTCCATTTCAATTATGGAGGCATTTTCAATTTTTAAATTTAAATAGTTTTTAATATAATCTTCCTTTACAAAATGGTCTTTATTTTTTGCATAATACAACATCATCCGTAGAGTCCCGCCATGAGTAATAATAATTACGTTTAAAATATTTCTTTTTGCAAGGTCTTCAAAAAAATTCTTCACTCTAGCATAAACGTTTTCAAATGACTCAGCATTTATTTGTTCTGGATAAAGATTAAATCTATTCCAATCTTCGCTTGATATTTCTTTTAAAACTTTACCTTCAATATCACCATAATTAAGTTCTCTTAATCGATTATCTAATGAAATATCAACATTAACAAAATTGTTTATTATCTCAGCTGTTTCTTTTGCTCGTAATAAATCTGATGAAAAAATATGACTTATTTTTAATTGGGAAATTTTTTTTCCAAGAGATTTAACTTGCTCTGCTCCATTTTTATTAATCGGAATATCAGTCAAACCCATTAATCTTTTTTCTGCATTCCAATTTGTTTGGCCATGTCTTATTAGACATATAATGTCTCTACCTAAAACTATATCATTTTCATTAGTTTTGCATCTTTCATGTTCTCTATGCATATTTTTATATTTGAATAGAAATAATTTTATTATTAATACCTGATTGGTAAATTAACGACATTATTTGGGAGGCAGATTTATGTTTAGACAAATCAGATGCAGTCTCATTACTTTTACGCTTACCAATTATTATTTCAATAAAATCATTAATAGCATTGATTCGTGCGAGTTCGTTTATTAATTTTTCTTTATCTAAGTTGTATATATTTGAAAAATCACGAGCTGAAATGACCTCTAATATTTTTCCTCCAATTAAATTAGCATTTCTAAAAATATAAATATCAAAATGATTATTACCGCCAAGTTCAAAGTCTCGATCATTATTTATGCCATCTTGTTCAGATTTACTCTGATATGAATGTATTTGTATATTTTGTAATGGACCTTGTTGAATATTATAATATTCGTGACGTAGACGACCATTCCCTTTATAAAGATCTTCTAAATTGGGAATTAAATTACTTCGTCTTGAAAAACCATTATGAATTAAATTCAATGAAACATTTGAAACAGGGATACCTTCGCTATAGTAAGTGATATTTGAAAAAGCATCCACCTCAGCTTCATTCATCTCAATATATGATTTTATTATTTGCTTATCTGTTTGTGGACTTATATCGCTGTAGTTTTTGAATAATTTTTTAAAATCTTCTTGATTCTGTTGTTTTAACAAACCACTTGGGCGAATAAATTGAGAAAAAACGGATAACTTATCAATTTTTTTCTTCGCTTTCTTAAAAGAATTTTCTATTATTAAACTTGACATATCAATAAAATGGTAACCGCTGTGTGACACTTTTCCGTATCCATGATATCCATGATAATTTAAATTGATAATTTCATTGGGTAAACGAAATTGACCATCACAATGTGTGGTTTGCATACTGGTTACAGGCATACTGTATTTTTCTGCAATTTCATTAATTTTTTCCTGCATAATTTGGTGTCCTGGGGAATATCTACGTTGTGAGTTTATGATGAACGCCAAATTAGGTTGTCGTATCGATTGTAATAATTCAAAATCAGTGGCAATCATTTTTGCACCATTAACGCTGTTTGCAGCATTTTGATGTGTAGAAATTGGTTTATCCATCAAAATATGTAAACCTTGTTTCTCGGCCCATAAAGCATATTGCATATGATTGGTGGGATCAGTAGCAATTATTACACCGTTTATTTCGTTCTTTTTTACTATGGCATTTAACGATTTTTGAATTAATATAGGTAGTTCTAATCGCGAATTAAATGGTTTTATAAACAAATATTCTACGGATGCGAAATACTTATTTACAATCGAAATTGTTTCCTCTTCTTTACTTTGTAATTCAACAACAGCTTTTAATTCAGTACCAATCTTATCCTGTGAGCTTTTAAGTGCGGGCAGATAAATCCTACGTGCATGTGGTCCACAACCTACTAACAATATTTTTGCCTTAGAAAGGAACATCTTTGTGTAGTTTTTAATTAGACTATTTAGCGAATTTTACCACTTTTTTTATTTTTTTGACAAATAAGTATATTTGTCATGAATACATTTAATGTTGAACATCGCTCATATATATTAAAACTTAGGGGTAAAAAGTCTTTCAGCTGCATTGCGATATCAAAATCAATGGAATAAAATAAATAAAAGTCCGTTAAATTTCGCCTTTTTAGTTAGCTCCCCGCCTTGGAATCAATCAGGACTGCTGTTTGCGGATATTAAGGTGAGATGTTACTTTTTATCACCTCTATCGATTAGGTATCCCAAAACCGAACCGAGTATTAGAGTCATGATGGTAATGGGTATGAGAGAGAAAGGTTCTTTCCAACCAATGATTATTGCCGATGGTAATAAAACAAGAAAAGAAATGATTATTCCTTTGACTGGACTTTTTAACGAGAGATTTATATTGGCAATTAAAAAACCAGAGATGACCCATAGTGAAAAGGCTGATAAGTCAGCATCCAAGGTTAGACCTTGAAAAATCATGGGGACTAAATCAATAAGACCAACCAAAGCGCCAAACAAAATTCCTTTTGTAGTTTTTGTCATATTAACTGATTATACAAAAGTTCCAACGTCCAGGACGGGGTATGTGAAATTTAGGTTCAAAAAGTGCTTGCTCCCCGCCTTGGAATCAATCAGGACTGCTGTGTGTGGGTACTAGTTTAATAGTTTTCTTTGTTTATTTGTCCAAGTCTTCTTAAAATATGCAGGGCTCAAAGTTGATAATAAAAATCCTAGTGATGGGATAACTGCATTTAACCAAGGGTTATTGACACCGATTGCATTCATATACAAACCAATACTTAAAAAAGTAAATGAAATTAATAGTATTTTTCTGGTCAAACTTGTTTCCCAAGCTTTATCAGTTTCAACTTTCTTGTTACGAATTTCAATTAGCTTAATCCGTTTTTCTAATTCTTCAATTTTCATAGTATATTTTACCAAAGGTTCTTTTGTCCAAGATGGGGTATGGTTGGCAAGAACCTTTTTCAGGTTCAAAACAAGTTCTAGTCCAAGATGCTCCCCCTAGTAGACGCATTCTGTAACCGTAAAATAGAGTTTGGATTTACCTTACAAAATATCCAAACAGTATTCGATAGCTTCAAAATTCAGCCTGCTTTTGCCTGACCTCGTAATGCCCGTGTGGCACTTAAAGCAAGATAGGTTATTCCAATTAGGCAAATTATATACCCGATACTAATAAACGCCTTTTGATAACCGTAGTACTTCGATACGAGCCCCATTACAAGATATAACCCCATTACTGCCAATTCTACAAAAAACCCTTTTACCGAAGTAATAGTAGCCCTAACGCTTTCTTCTCTTACTTGGTGTTGCAATCGACTTTGCATAACGACGTCAACTAATTTGAATAGGAAACTTAAAAGAAGCAACAAAGCTAAGAACGGTACTTTATAGAAATAGGACGCTACTAGAAGCAATAAACCGTTTACCAAGAACAAAAACTGGAAAAAGGCGTCCGACCGTTTTTCAAATTTATATGCAATTGCCGTAGCTACAACCTGAACTAAACCATAAAGGGCAAAAAAGATACCTAATCCCGACTTAATTAAACCAGCTTCATTGGCAAAAATAGACCAATACTCGTCCAGTGCTCCAAAGAGTGCCTGTGCTAGTGAAACAAAAATAATTATCTGTAATATCGACACGTTTTTAAGGCTAATGTCTAATCCCTTGCGTAAAAGTGCAAAGTATTGAGTTTCCTCTGTCGAGGCAATAGCCCTAGTTCCTGGTATTAGATAAACAGCAAGTGTTGAAATTATCAGCGAAATAATACTAATCCACAAAACAGTGCCATAACCATAATTTACCGACAAGCTAGCACCTATTCCAGAAAACAATATCGCTAGATAGCCCAAACTTTGAAGTCGTCCTAAAATCTTTGCGTATTCGCTTTCTAAGTTACGAGCTTTTAACTCGTCAAAAATGAAACTTTCAAGCGTTCCCGAAGTAAAAGCGCTTTTTATCCCCCACAAAATGAACCCTATTAAGAAACCCAGAAAATTTGGCATTAGAACCCAAAACATATAACCAACAATTCTGACTAATTGCGATAAAACTAGGATAGTTTTTCGGGAATACTTATCAGCAATAACACCAGAGGGAACTTCAAGGATAAACGAAGTACCCGCCCACACCATAAGAAGTATTGATATTTGTAGCGGGCTCAGACCTTTATCAACGAACATTACCGAATAAACGGGATAAATAAATACCAAGTCTGCGAAGAAACTATAAAGGTAAATCTTGGTAATAAAACTACGCATATATTCTTATGATTTGGCAACACACCTGCCTAGGTATGTTAAATAATGATAAAATCATTATGACATATTTTGAAGAAGTATTGACCTATGACGTACGAAGAAAAATTAGAAATAGTCGTCCAAGCAATTAAAGAAGCCAAACAATTTAGCCGCAAAGACTGCCTTACAAAAATGTACTTCGGGCAAGGTAATGGTCTATCCCGTGTTGGCTTAGATATGACATACGATATTCTTTTACAGCTCCAAGACGACGAAAAAGTAATTAAAGTCGATAAGAAAACTACCTCACAAGGCAAACTTGCCCAAACAGTAGAAATACAGGAAGGAACAAAAAATTACTTCCAAATAGACATACTGGACACTTTTGACGATTGGTACGAAAGATACTTGTTAAAACATAAAACCAGCATTTCAAATATCGACTATATCAATATGCTTCGGATTTATGACGTAGTTTTGGATATAAACGAGCAAATACAGCTAACCCATAAAACAGTCGTTACAATTCACCTGTTACCGTCCCTCATTCGTTTTAGCGCCCTTTTTCCAGCCGATACAATCGGTATGCGGGATAAATACTGTGAAACCCGTTGGGATAGCCTTAAATATCTACAAGAACAAGGTATTATTCAAGAGTTTAAGCACAACAGCGCTTTTCACCGCTGGGATACAGAAGTTACGGTAACCCTTATTTCCTTAACCAAATTCGACGATTTTTATCGGGCTATTCAATCCGAGTATGTTAAACGAAATAAGCAGACTGAAAAGAAAGAAGAAGTAGCTATTGATAAGACAGCAACACCCGCAATACCCGCCAAAGTTAGCTACGAACCTAAAAAAGGCGTTTTAACCGTTGAGGGTAAACCAGTAAAGCTAAACAAAGAAAGTTTCCGAGCCAAAATCCTCGAATTGCTACTCAAAGACGATAAAAACAAAAAGAAAGAGTGGTCGTGGGACGAAGTAATTGAAGCGATTGAAGATACGAAAGACCCCGACCTAACTAAGGAAAACAAAGATAAGTTTTATCCTGCTTGCGACGGTTTACAAAAGCACATAGCCTTAAAGATAGGCATAAATGACCTGCTAATTTTCAACAAATCAACCGTTCAGATAAATCCCAAATACTTCTAACTTCCTCATTAGCTAACAGTTAGCTAACTGCAAGACAACTTCACCTAATACCTCATTTCATAGACTTTGCTTAATGGAATACAGCAAAGTCGATAAGCCAGAAGCCAAACTGCAAAACCTGAAACAGGGTGTCGTTTTGTCTACCGACGAACTAAAAAGGCTTACTGACTTTTTTTCATTACTTATACAAATTGACCGACGGGTAAACGTAACGAAAACGTATGCAAAAACGAATAAGTGAAATTCAAATAGTGCCAGTTAATCCCAAAGACGGGCTTGTGGGCTTTGCCAGTTTTGTTTTTGATAACTGTCTACACTTGGGGTCGATTGGAATTTATACCCGACCACAAGGCGGCTATCGCTTAACCTACCCCACTCGAAAAGCCATAAACGGGAATTTTAATATCTTTTACCCGATTAACCGTGCGATAGCAGAAGAAATCGAACAAGCGATTATTTTTAAGTTTGAAGAAGTAACGAAAATGTATGTTGGACACAATAAAACTATTGCTTAGTAAAGATATGTTTTGGGTTACTGATAAAACATATTTTCAAAAAGAAACGCAAAATGCCTTGCGGGGTTATTTTACGTTAGTACAAAACCCAACAAAAACAGAGCTAATAAACGGTATTTATAAACCAAGATTAACTATGACAAAAAGATTTAATACAACAGGTAGGCAAGAAGCCACTTTATCCATTGAATTTTCAGCTCCCAAACTCTTGTTTGGCAATAATTTTGACGAACTTACGGACAATGATTTTCCTCTTGTGATAGACAAACTAGAAGAAGTACTTAAAACAATGGGTATAAGAGTATTTCATAAGCTCTTACTTTCCGCACCCGTTTCCGCCGTCCATTATTCCAAAAATATACTACTTACCGACGGCACGACCCCACACTACTTGATAAGTAAAATAAAGGAAGCCAACATTAAACTTTCGCTTGATATTAACCAAACTGATTATCGTAACGACGGACATAGTTTCAAATGGCATAGCAACTCATACGAAGTAGCCTTTTACGACAAGATAAAAGACCTTGAAATGGCAAAGAAAAGCGAAAAACGAGCAATTGAAAACGACAGTACTTTACAACTAAGTTTGTTTGACAGCTTCCAAGCACGTAAGAGATTGGAAATCCTAAGGATAGAAGTCCGCTTAAATAAACGGCAAAAAATCGGACAACTTTTCCGTATGTTAGGTATCAATTCAGACCTTACGTTCCAAAACTTATTTAGCCAAGATATTTCGCAAAAAGTGTTACTTCACTACCTCGACGAGCTAGAAAGTAAAAGGCTACCGTTGTTTGACTACAAGCCGAGTAGTCCCAAGTCCTTACTTGCCGATTTGGTAATCCGCAATCCCAAACTAGGCTTAAAACGCACCATACAGCTCTATGGCTTGAAGCAGGTATTCGACACAATGACGCCACGGGAATTAAGGACAATGTTTAATGGTTACAGCCAACGGACTTGGTATCGTCTTATATCCGACGCTAAAAAAATAAATCTACCACCTACCATTAGCCCGCTTAATGTAGTTCGACAACACTTAAACAGTTTTCAGCCGCTTAAACTCGTTGATTTTCAAGGTATAATGTTAAATAATGATAAATATAACTAATATGACAGAAGATAAATACTTTTCCATTTACGACGTTTCAAAAATGTTAAAGGTAGCCTACCTTACCGTTTATCGCTGGATACAAGCAGAAAAATTAAAGGCATATAAAGCAGGTAAGCAATACCGCATAAAAGAAGCAGACTTAAACAGTTTCTTAGACGAAGGTAGGCGTAAAAAATCAATATGAGAAACCGAATAGCATATTCACAAAATTTTCTTAAAGATAAAGGACTTGTAGCCGAGTTAATAAGCCAGTCCACTATTACTAAAAATGACGCTGTTTTTGATATTGGTGCGGGACAAGGGGTCATAACCAACGAACTAATTAAGGCAAGCGGTAAGGTTATTGCTTTTGAAATAGACAATAACCTGTTTAGCAAGCTGGAACACAGGTTAAAAGGTAATAAATCAGTGGAAGTAAGACTTGGTAATTTTCTGGATTATCCATTACCAAACTATCCTTATAAAGTATTTTCAAATATCCCTTTTAACATAACGTCCGCAGTCATTAAGAAACTAACCCAAGCGCAAAATCCACCAAAAGATACATACCTGATTTTGCAAAAAGAAGCCGCTTTGAAGTTTTTAGGCAAGCCGTACGACAACAAAAACAGCCAACTGGCTACTTTATTAAAACCGTGGTTTGAGTTATCAACAGTTCATAACTTTGATAAAAACGACTTCTTCCCTAGACCAATGGTCGATATTGTTTTAATGCGGATTGAAAGAAGAAGCAATCCGTTAATTGGCTCAGACGATAAACGGCTATTTGAAGATTTTATTACCTACACATATAACCAATTTCAGCCCAACGTAATAGAAGGTTTATCAAAAGTTTTAGGTCGGGAAACAATGCTTAGACTGGCAAGACAAACAGGTTTTAATACTGATAGTAAGCCTAGCGAATTAGAGTTTGAAGATTGGCTAAAAGTTTTTGATTATTTTATTAAGAATACCGACCAAAACCACAAAAGTATTGTAAAAGGTGCTTTTGATAGGCTTCACAAACAACAACAAAACCTCAAAAAAATAAATAGAACTAGATTAGATAAAAATTGGAAGTCCAAGTAAAACTATGAAGGCAATTATAATCGCACGGGTAAGCACGGAAGAGCAAAAAGAAGCGGGTAATTCCTTGCCAGCGCAAATTGCCCGTATGGAAAAGCATTGCCAAAACAAGGGCTACACAGTTATGAAAAGTTTTAGCTTTGACGAAAGTGCTTATAAAACCAAACGTAATGACTTTGACAATATCCTCGACTATGTAATCGAGCAAAAAGAAAAAGTCGCTGTTTGCTTTGATAAGGTAGACCGCTTATCCCGCAACATCTTCGATAAAAGAGTTTCCCTACTTTACGAAAAAGCATTAAAAGACGAAGTAGAAGTTCATTTTGTTTCCGACGGGCAAATAATAAATAGCCAGCTATCCGCAGTAGAAAAGTTTAATTTTAGTATTAGCTTAGGTCTTGCCAAGTATTATTCCGACGCTATTAGCGACAATGTAAAACGGGCGCAAGAACAAATGCTTAGAAGTGGAACATACCCTACAAAACCGCCCTACGGATACAAACGGGAACCGATAGACAAAGAAAAAACCGAAATTGTTGTCGACGAATACACTTCCCGTATCGTCCAGAAAGTTTACGAGTGGTATGCCACACAAAGTTATTCAATGGATTTAGTACGCCGAAAGCTAAAAGAGGAATATAACCTTAACTGGTCTAAGGGTTTTCTGGATAAGGTACTAAAAGACCATTTCTACTATGGCATTATGACTTGGAATAAGAAAACTTATCCGCACAAATATCAACCGATTATTACCAAAGAGCTTTTCGACCAAGTTCAACAAATCAAAGCAGGGTTTAATAAAAAGCGCTTCAAATATGCGGGTAAGCCTTATATTTACCGTGGTTTGCTACGTTGCGGGCATTGTGGCTTATCAGTAACACCAGAAAAGCACAAAGGGCACGTTTACTATCATTGCACCCAATATAACGGCAAACACGGCGCAGATTGGTTACGGGAAGATAATATAACCGAGCAAATTGGAAACGTATTTAAGAAGCTCCAAGTGCCAGAACATATTTTACAACAGATAGTAGAAACCTTACGCACTACCCACGAAAGCAAAGTCGAATTTAGGGATAAACAACATAGCCAGCTTACCCAAGAACACGAGGTATACGCAAAACGGCTAGAAAAACTATATATTGACCGCTTAGACGGGCGTATTACTGATAGTGAATATGACAAGTTTTATCAGTCGTTCCGAGAACAAATCGCTAACATTGATACACGGCTAGGTATGCTACAAGAAGCCGAGGATAACTACTATATTACGGCTAAATACCTACTAGAACTGGCAAATCGAGCGTACGATTTATTTATAAGTTCGGAAGTGGAAGAAAGAAGGCAGTTAGTGAAGCTCGTACTATCGAACCTTAGAGTAGAAGGTAAAAAAGTCCGATTTGACGCTATAAAACCGTTCGACACAATCTTAAATTATGCTGATAGTCAACTCTGGCTCCCCGTTCCTTCCCTTAGTAAAACCCATAACTTCCAATCAATTATCGATAAATTTCAGGAATTAAAATACTTTGGAGAAATGAAACAACGATGGTTAGAAATAAAAAAATTATCCGAAGGGTTAAAAATTAATGTTTTATCGGCTTAGAAAACTTTTTTCTTTCTTCTGGTGTCATTTTTAAAAACTTATCAATTATAATGTCTGATAAAGTTTCCAATGTATCAACCATTTGTATTATTTGTTCATCACTATATTTTATATTTGTTTCCCCTATTAACTCTCTAGCTTTTTGAATATCCATATATAAATATTTTACTCCGGATATTACCAAAGCTAATTGTGCCTAATAAAAATGAATTAACGGAGTGTGTTTAGGTTCAAAAAGGGAAAGTCTTACTCCGAATACTCATTTAGGTTTTGAAGCTAAAATTGTCAAAAATGACTAATTCTTGGAGTGTTATTAGCTTCAGTTTTTTATTATTTTCCACCCCTATTGATAATAGGGTTAGACAAAAAATATTTGCGTTTTTTACGACCTATTTTTTGTCGACTAGTTTCTTGAGTAACTTTGAAAGTTTCTCTATCAATGTCTTTATATTAGCTAATTCTGTATCGTCAGCTAAGTTATGTGTTTGTAAATATTCTTCAATAGCGTCTAACATTAAACTCTCAAATTCATGTTTGACTTCAACTGGGTCTTTCGTCTCAGAAGTACTTTTAGTAGTTACTGCCTCTTCTAGTATTTTTGAAAGCGACTTAGTCTCTGTGGGAAATTCTTTGAGAAAATATTCCTTATATTTAATTTCGAATACGCTTTTCGGACATAAATCCTCCATTTCGACAGTGTCAGAGACTAATTCTCCAAGTAATGGTTTAAATGGTTTGGTTACAGCATCATTTGCTTCACGACTAGTTTTTCCGGCGTTGTCAGAATCGTATAAGCAGAGGCATTTAAGAGAATTTGCTTCTAAATGTTTCGCGTCCTTACTAATTTTACTTGCTGCATGGCAAGCAATGATTGCTATTTCATTCAAATTTACCCCGTCACCAAACTCGCTCTCGTATTTTTTTGAACCTATTTGAATAAGTCCTCTGTCAAAAACACCCTCGACTAATAAATTAACATCGCTTATAGGGGAAACGTCTGTTATTGAATAACCCAAAACCTCACGTAGTAAGGCGTCCTTAAGAATATCGTTTTCAGTAATGGAGTTTTTAATTTTAGTTAATGGATAGCTATTTCCGTCATACACTTTACTAACTAATTTAACCCTCTCTGGAAATCGTTTATCAAGTGTAAATATAGAATGGGTTGAATAAACAATTTGGTTACTCTCCGCTAGAATATTTATTTGTCTGAGAATATCCTTTTGACCACCCGGGTGAAGGTGAAGTCCAGGTTCATCGAACAATATAATGTATTCCTTAAATTTTTCAGTTTGAGCCCTAAAACTTATAAGAAAAGAAAGAAACCATTTTAAACCTTCGCTTCTTTGAGCATATTCGGTTCCGTAATCATTATCCCTAATAAGTATGTTAAGAGCAGTTCCAGCGTGAGTAATTACAATATTTAATTTTTGATTTTGACGCCAGGATTTTTTGATAATACTCGTGACGTCTTTCGACAATTGACCAAGCATATTGTTGTACACAGCACTTGATTGATTTTGTAAAAAAGTTGCGATTTTATTTTTATCCCAACCACCCAATACAAAGAGGTCATAAACACGCGGATATGTTTCTGGAGCAGTAATGAATTCTGCAATTGGGACAACGTCTTGAATTATTTCTTTTTCTTCATAAGTCCAAAAAAATACCTTTAAATTAGCTAATATTTCGGCTTTAATTTTTTCTTTAATGAATTCTCTAGAAGTTGACGGGTCGTAAAATTTAAGTAGCGAAGCCTCTACTTTTTCTTCAATGGATTGCTTATAACTTTCGTGGTCTTCAAATATTTGCCAAGAGGTTGGAGCAATAGTAATATTGGGCTTTCCTTCTACTGCAAGTTCTACATTTTGGGCGGTGACATTTTCAACTATAAAAGGAGGTGTCTTTATTGTTAATTCAATTGAATAATCGGTTAAAGCGTTTCCTTGACGAGTTAAAGTAGCACCCTCTATTTGGTTCTCCACCACATAGTTTTTTAAATTTTGATCAATTATTAGTCTCGAAATATCGTTTAACTCGTATTCTATTCTTGGAAATACTTGGTTAATAAAAGAGGTGGACAACATTCTTGTGTCTTTTTCCTTGCTTATCGTATAAGAGTCTGTTGGAGTATCCGGTGTAATTGGAGGTTTAATGAATTTAATTGCTCGAAGTATGTTTGTCTTTCCACTCTCATTTGCCCCTACTAAAGCACCAACATCACCAAGCTCCACAAAATCATTTTCAATTGATCGAAAATCAGTAATTGTTACTTTTGTAATTATTGGTTTCATTATTGAGCTCCTATAAAATTACTATAAATTTTATTTTTCATAAATCCTAAAAATCCAATAAGACCATTTGGATATGATTCTTGAACTGCTTCTTTTTTAACAAACATATTTGGCAACATAAATAGTTTTGTTGATAAATTTTCTTCACCACTATATTTATATTTATCCAACATATCGTAAATTGTGTCTTTAATAGCTGGACCATATTGACTCATCAACAACTCATTTTCTCTGACAAATTGCTTCACCCTATCCTCTCTGGTCAATAGCGGGGCATTAAAAACCAAATGAGCAATAACATCAAAACTATCACTATCCTCGAGGCTATCAATTGATTTTATAAGCCCAATATTTACCTTACTTTCTTCAAGTTCTGATATAAATTTTTCTTTTTGGGATTGGTCTAGCCAAATTTTTCTTAATTCATCAGTTGAATGAACACGATTTTCAATATTTTCTTTTGAATACTTTCGATATTCTGCATATGATAATTTTCGACCGTCAAATTCAACTTCAATTTCTTCTTCTATATTAACTTCTATTCCTTTGACTTTAATTTTCTTTGGTTTTACTTTTTGAGCTTTTAAACTAAATGCATAAGGGTCTTCTGATTCACTTTGTTGAGGCTTTAATTTTTTAGAAGACTTTTTATAGCCGTCTTTATCCAACGATACTGTTACAAATTCATTTGTTGGTAATCCAAACATTTTAAAAAATCCACTTTCATTAGTAAATTCATTTTTAGCCCAACGACCAACTTTTACCATTACTTGAGCTTTTGATATTGGTGCTTCTGTATTACTGTCGACAACAACTCCATAGAGTAATTTATCCATTGGTGGAATTACTTCTTCTGGTGGAACTGGTGGCTTTGGAGGGGCTGGTGGAACGTCCCATTCGTCAATTAGACGAGTAGCATTTGTAAAATCAATAATTCTAAAAAATCCTTTACCTTCAAATAGCCTTGAACCTCTACCAATGATTTGTTTAAATAAAACTCTTGAATTTATAGGTCTCATTAAAACAATATTTTGAATATGAGGGATATCAACACCAGTTGAAAGTAAATCAACAGTAGTCGCAATTACTGGTTTGGGCATTTCTTTGTCTCGGAACTTAGTCATATCGTCTTTGTCTTCAGCGACAATACGAGTGGCATATAATTCGTCTCCTTTTAACTCATTAAATTTATCCTTTACCTGTTGAGCGTGGGTCATATCAACACAAAAGACAATCGTTTTTCCATAGGGGTTAGTTTTATCAAGTATGTCTATTACTTTTTGAGTAAGAAGCTCAATTTGGTCCGGAATTGTTACAGCTCTTTCGTATTCTGTGGGTTCATAAAAATCCTTGACTTTATCCAAATCAATTTCATCATCATAAATAACTTCTTCGGCTTGATTTAAATTTAACCCTTCTTTATAAAGGTTGGTTGTTATTTTATATATTTTATATGGAACTAAATATCCATCATCAATTGCTTGTCCTAAACTGTATTCGTATACTGGTTCTCCAAAATATTCATAAACATCAATATTGTCTTCACGCTTTGGAGTAGCTGTCATACCCAAATGAAAAGCTGAGTTAAAATGTTCCAAAACAACACCCCAATCACCATATCGGGACCTATGACATTCATCAATAATTATCAAATCGAAAAAGTCTGGTGGAATTTGTTTATACAAATTACCAGCAAATAATGTTTGATAAGTAGCAAAGTAAATATTTCTATTCTTATTAAAATTTCCGCCTTCGATTTTACATCGAGCATCATCACTCCCTTCTCTAAAAGCCTCAAAATCATTAAAGGCTTGGTCTTTTAACATTATTCTGTCAGCTAGAAATAAAACTCGATGCATTGATTTTGACTTAATCAATTTCCAAATAATTTGAAAAGCTGTAAAGGTTTTACCTGTACCAGTAGCCATTGTAAGGAGAGTTTTTTTGTTACCTTTAGAAATATTTTCAATTACCGACCTAATAGCAGTTTCTTGATAAGCACGAGGTCGACGAGAACCGGAAATATAAAGTGGAAAATTTAAAGCGTTAGTATTTACCTCTTTTAATCCTTTCCAATCGAGGTAAATATCGTAAATTTCTTCAGGGGTGAGGTAATGTTCTACTTCTTCTACTTTTGTTGTTCTACGGTCGTATAAGAGAGTCTTAATTCCGTTAGTAATGTAAGAAATTGGAACATCGAGTCTTTTGGCATAATCCTGCACTTGGCTGACGTGTTTTTCTGGGTTTTCATCGTCAGACTTGGCTTCTAAAACTGATATGACAGTCTCTTTATATTTCAAAACATAATCGGCAAATTTATGAGTTGGTAGTTTTCTAAAATCCTCTCCTTCAACATAAAAACGATCATCAGCAATTGGAAATTCCCGAACTAGGTATTCTTCAACCCACCCACTTTCGTGAATTTTTGGGTCAATTAATTTTGCTTTTGTGTCTTGTTCTGATAATGGCATATTATATAAATGATTTGTTTATAACCTCTTCAATTAATTTATCCATACTTTTTTCGGATTCTTTCAATAAAGACAGGAAGTTTAAAAGCGAGTCTACTTTATGTAAGACAGTTTTTTGAAATTCAATATTTGGTAGTTTTACTATTTGTTTTAAAAATAATTCTTCTTGTAAATATCGGCGATTAGTCAAACCTTGACTTGATATTTCAAAAAAATGTTCAAATTCTTTAGTTCTAAGAAGGTATTTAAAATAACTTGGTAAAATTACATTCTCATCAATATCATATGCCCAGAAATTACCAGTAATAATTGATCCGTTACAATCATTTGGAATTATCCCAAATGCACCATTTCGAGCATCGATTTTTGAAATCAGAAATTGACCAGAACTGATAACAAATTGTTTCTTTGTACCAATTTTGGTCCCCTTTATAGTGTCTCTTAACGAAATACCTTTGCTGTGCATTTTAATTGTCAGTCTAGAATATGTCTCGTCATTTAATATATCAACTGTTGTTTTATTTCGATGTATTAAGTCTGATAGTCGATATTCTTTAATTTTTGCATTATCAATTTCCAAGTTAAACTTTGTAATCAGTTCTTTTGATTTATTTAAATCAGCCACTTTCTCTAAAAGGTCACTTTTTAAAGTTTCAATGTCTATTGATTCAACTATAGCCCGATTTTTGTTAATCGCCCTTAAATTAAAACCATTCTCTTTAAGTTCATCATAGGAAACAAACCAAGAATTTTCACTGATTAATTTTTCATTAAATGCCAAAAAAATATCATTTAAGTCTTCGTCCTTTATTGAATTCTGTTTTGTATATTTCCCTTTAAAGTCGTAATACCATATGTTTTTTGTTCTTCCAGTTTTTGAAAAAAATATTAAATATGTTGTTACATCGGCTCCAACTTGTTTAAAAATCCCTTTTGGCAAAGCCACCATTGCTTCAATTTGGTTTTTTTCGAGTAACTCTTCCCTAATTTCTTTATATTTACCCGAAGCAAATAATATGTCACTTTCAGGTAACACAATTCCACATTTACCTCCATTTTTTAGCCTTCTCATAACATACTGTAACGCCAACCCTTCCGTGGCAGTAACCTGTATTGGATAATTATTTTGTACGTCTTTATTTTCTCTTCCACCAAATGGTGGATTTGTTAAAATAACATCAACTTTCTGGCTTTCGGGCATATTGTGGACGTCTTCCATTAATGTATTAGTTCGTGTCAAATTTGGGACCAAAATTTGATGCAAAATCATATTCATCATTCCAATTAAATAAGGCAATGGTTTTTTTTCTTGACCGTAAAAAGTTTTCCTTTGAAGTGACTCCCATTCTTTAATTCCCATTTGTGGATTATTTTTTTGGAGGTAATCAAAACTCTCAACTAAAAATCCAGCAGAACCAACAAACGGGTCTAGAATCACATCACCAAGCTTAGGATTAACGATTTTTATCATTAGTCGGATTATTGGGCGAGGAGTATAAAACTCACCAGACCAACCGCCTTCACTACCCATTTCTTGAAGAATTTCTTCATAAACTTGAGACAATAAATGGGTATCCTGAAAATGCTCCATTTTTATTTTATCGAGAATATCAATGGTATCGAGAATAGTACTGGAGGAATGGATTCTATTGGTTATTTCTCTAAATATTTCAGAAACTTTTTCTTTTTCTGGTGTACCTTTTAAACCACGCAAATAGGGAAATAATTTTTGATTTATAAAAAATACAAGCTCGTCTTTGTCTTTCCAATCCTTTTTAGCCCAAGACGACCATTTATACTCGGAATCAACAATATCAATATATTTACCATTTTCTGACAACTCTTTTAATTCTTCTTCAATGTTTTCAAAAATTTTAAGAAATAATAACCAAGACAATTGCTCTATATAATTATTTGCCCCTACACCGTCGTCCATTCGTAAAACATCACAGGCTTTTTTTATATCGGCTTTTGTTAGTTGAGGTTTATCCATATTTATTTTTATATTTATTATTTGTAAATTATTATTTTTTCTTAGGACTATTTTTCTCAATAAATTTCTTTATGTCTTCTTCTCGATAGCGTCTGTCTCCTCTTTTGCTTACTTTTACAGCCAACAACACTCCGTCATTATCCCAACGTCGCAAAGTTTCCGGATTTACTCCTAAAATTTCAGCTGCCTCTTTGATTTTAAGTAGTTTAGGTAAGTCGTTTTTTGACATATAAAGAGTTCTATTAACTTATACAGTTATTGTATTCCAAAGACTCCTAGTTTACTAGAGACACAGGGGTATTTATTTCTTTGCTTTTAACTCTTTGTAGTACGAGTCTCTAAAGGGGTAAGTTCTATATGTTTCAGTGCTGAAATCAAATATCCCAATATAATGATCGCCAACATAAACATAGTTCTTAACCTTCCAGTCAGTCAAATTTGATTGAGGAGTGTCAATATTACCCATCATTTTGTCGTAAGCCATCACGAGGTCGTAGGCTTTCTGTTCATCATAAATATCAATGTTACATTTCTTTTGACAAGTCTTTTTAATTTCCATTGCAATTGCTTCTCCGTTTATTTCGCCAACGGAAACTAAAACTGAAATATTTTCGACGGTTGTATTGTCTTTTCTGCTAAGTATTTTGTAATCAAATTTAATAGTCGGAGTATTTGTTGTTTGTGGTGTCTGAGTCACAACACTAGTTGAAGTATCAACGGGCTTATTTGTTTTATTTTTTGTGGAGGAACTAGAAATTCCAATAACAATGAACAATATGACAATTCCAACAATGACAGCTTTCTTCATATTTTTAAAAGCTCTCACAATTATTAAGTAGTTATCAGCTACTAGCAGAAAAGTAAAAGCTCCCCGCTAGCCGGTAGACTCTTGCGAATCACACCAATATACCTTTCGGCATATTACCGAGTTAAGGAAAGCTAAACGGAGAGCTTACGCCCCTTAACTCGGATTTATTGCCATGCTTTATATTTCTACAAAGTTTAGGCAAACTGATTGTAAGTAATTATAAAATTTTTAACCCCTATTGACAATGGGGGCAGTAAATACCGATAATTTCTAATTTACGGGATATAATTCAGGCAGAATAAAAATAAATATGAAAGACCTTTGTCCGAAATTTTCAGACGAATATTACGTTATCGATGCTATTAGGTTATCGGGGAAATATAAGAAGCTTAAAAATGAACTTTTAGAAGAACTGGGGCAACTGGGTTTGGAAATTCCTATTAATGGATTCTCTTCAACTAAAGAATTTAATGAATGGACAAAAAAACTTAGCTATATTGGAAAGTCTACAAAAGAAATCGTTTATAAAATTATTAATGAATTTGATTTAGACAAGAATAATAATTTACTTCAACTTGGATTACGAGACCTCTTATTTTTTGGAGCAACTGGGCTATTTGTTCCAAGTATTTTATACAACTCAGAATTTGATAAGCAAGGAAATATTTTTATTCAATTAAAAATTGGACCAAAAACTACAAAAAATGATTTGGATAATTTAGAACTATGGAAAATAGTAAAAAATATTAGAGAGAACGGAATCAAATCATTTAAAAAAACAAAAAACAAAGAATGGGAAAACTTTTCGAGAGACCTTGAAGTTTATAAATTATATTTGACAGTAAAAGAAAAAATAAAAAATGGTAATAATAAATTTGCAACGTCAAAAAGAGAGTTGATATCAAAATCAGCGATTTATTCAATGCAATTTGAAAAAGAATTTGTATTAATAGAAGAAAAATACGGGATTAATGATGGAAAATTGTTTGAGCAAATCAGGTCAATAGTTCATCGTTGTAAAAAAGTTTTTGGTAAGACAAGACTCCTGTAACCTTTATACCCTCCTCTTTAAACTGACCACTTTGAAATGTCTAACTGCGGGAACATTGGTTATGTCTTCAAATGAACAAAAAAAATTAATTGATCAAGCAGCCCAACAATGGTTTGAAATTGTGTTGGCTCATTTGAGCCATAAGAAAAATCCTGAATTATATCCATCATTAGTAATTGCCAATAAAAATAAGAATAAAGACTATGAACCTGCCTGTAACCAATAATTATTTCCCTACTGATAACTTTCAACTTGCTTGTTTCTTGTTGTGTGAAGGTTGTTTATTGAAGTCAGTTGATAAAAGTAACCCTAGACGAGTGATATTTAATTTTGAGAATGATGAAAATCGAAAAACTGTAACCGACAAGTTTTTACGATACGAAAGTCTGGTCGAACCTCATAAATTCTTTAGTGCCCAAAAGGATTTAAAACAATTAATTTATAGCGACTAAATACGAAGTTTTTAATAATAAATATAAAAATAAAAATGAAAAACTTCTCAATAATACCAAACGAAATATTTGAACCGAATCAACTCTCTGGACCTGCCAAATTACTTTACTGTGTTCTTTTAAAATACTGTGGAAAAGACGATTGGTGTTTCCCTGGACAACTTCGATTATCCGCAAATGTAGGAGTGTCTGTCCGCTATCTCCGTAACCTTTTAAATGAGCTTATTTTTGCAGGGTTAATTTATAAAACTCGACGAGGATATAACCAATCAAACTCCTATAAAGTGTCAAAACATTTACAAATACATAAGGCAGGTAGTGCCTGTCAGGTAGGCAGTATAGTACCTCTCCACAATGGTTCTCTAGTTCCCACTAAAAGTACTTATATAAAAGGAAAAGGTAAAAGAAGTATTAAAAATTGTTTCAGTATTAAGGAGGTAATTAATATGAAAAAATAATGTTTAAATAAAATGTATAATTAAATATAAGTTAATATAAGTTATTAAGTTAAAATAAATAATATGTATAAAAATAAAAAATCGTGTTTAATATATGTCCGTAAAGCCAACTCAGAAAATGATGTTGGATATAGTTCCCTTTCTCAGCAAGAACAACGCTGTAGAAAATATGCCAGAGAGAATAATATTATTGTTCGAAAAGTCCTAAAAGACTCTGGTTCTAATGGTAATTGTGTTGTAAGAAAAGGTTTATTTGAATTGTTTGATTGTATAGAAAGACAATATGAAATCGAATATATCCTTGTCACTAATCCAACTAGACTCGGAAGAAAAAGTTATCTAATTATTAGAGAAATAATTAAATTTATCGGTCCAAAAATTAAAGTTGTTTCTGTTGATTTAGGAAATGAAATGTCTAATCCGCATTTAGAATTTAATGGTTTATTAAAGGAGTTAATAAAATGAAAAATTGTTATTTATATATCAGAGTTTCAACTGATGAACAAAAAAATGAAGGCTTCTCTACTGATAATCAACTCAGGCAATTGCGTGAATACGCCAAACTTCACGAATACAATATAAAATCCATTTTTGACGATAGCGGAAAAAGTGGGAAAACAGCGGATAGACCTGAATTACAAAGGTTGATAAAAATGATTGATGAAGAACCTGTGGAAGCTATTATTATTTATAAAATTGACCGATTTGCTAGAAATGTAAATGATTTTTCAAGAATGTATACGAATTTTAAAAGTAAAGGAATAATACTGCTCTCGGTCAACGAAGGTAATTTAATGGAAGGAAACAGCCTTATTCCAAATATTTTTGCAAGTGTGGCTCAATGGGAAAGTGAAGTTAATGGTCAAAGAACACGAGACGCTATGGTGCAAAAATTTGTTGAGGGTTGGCAACCAACTCCCCCACCAATTGGATATAAAACAGTTGGTGGAGACAGAGAAAGAAAAACTTGTATTCCGGACCCACTAGTAGCACCAATTGTTCAGGAACTTTTTCAATTATATTCTACTGGTAATTATTCCTTGATTTATTTACAGGATTGGCTTGAGGAACGAAATATGGTTTCTAAAAATGGAACTATATTTGGGAGAAGCACATTGAATAATATTTTAAGAAATCCTTTTTACTATGGACTTATACGATGGCACGGAGAGTCAAAAATAGGTAAACAAGAACCAATTATTACTAAAGAATTATATGATGTGTGCCAATATGTGGCAGCTAAACATAGAAGTTTTTTAATAAGACAAAGAGTTCATAATTTCTTATTAAGAGGGTTTATTTATTGTGATTATTGCGGACAAAGGTATACTGCTGATTGGCATAAAGACGAAATAAAATTTAAAGCCCGTGGTGGAAGAATTGGTTATTATCATTGTCAAAAAAGAGACCGTTTGGGTTGTCCTTCAAAATGTATTCAAATAAATGAATTAGAAAATATAGTACAAGAATTGATGAAAACTGTTCAATTTTCACAAAATTTTATCGATATTGTTGTTCAAAAATGTAAGGACCATATTTCTAGTGGTAGAAAGAATTCAGCCTCAAAAATACAAGCCATATTAAATCAAAAAACAGCATTCGAAACAAAAAGAAATCGTCTTGAAGACAATTTACTAGACGGTACTATTGACAGAGACATTTTCAAACGCAAACATTCAGAAATACAAGACAAAATCGACAACCTTAATAATGAAATTCACAGAGTAGAAAAGAGTGGAAAAATGGAAATTAGTTTAATTGAGGAAGTATTAGCTTTTACCAAAAACATATATCAAACTTATATTGATGCTCCTGATTTTCTTAAACGACACTACCTTAGGTTCTTTTTTGAAAAAATTTATGTTCGAGACCATCAAATATCAAGGGTGGTCTACACTCCAATTATCTCGATTTTAGTGGAGAATAATCAGGTTTTATTAAGCAAAGCTGGGCTCGCCCTTCTGGATTCGAACCAAAAACCTTTCCGTTAACAGCGGATTGCTCTACCGTTGAGCTAAGGGCGAATAATATAATTTAATTAATAATTAATAATTAAGAATTAAAGTGCTGGACTGAAGTTGATTATAAGATATTTTGAGCTTAAATACTAGAACAAAATATCTTGTTTCGCTTATTATAATTCCCTAATGGGAATCGGAAATGTTCTCTTGAAATATTCTATTTTTAGCTTAAAGGCTAGAGAATAAATTACTTTATTAGTATAATAACTGACATGAAATTAATTCTAGTTAGACATGGTGAATCTGAAGCAAATATTAGTTATCTTTTGCAAGGGCAAACTGATGGTAAATTAACAAAAAAAGGAATTGAACAAGCTAAAAAAGTAGGAAAAGAATTAAAAAAGAAAAATAAAATTGATATGATTTTTTGTTCACCTTTAGGAAGATGTGTGGAAACTTTAGAAAATATTTTGACTGGATATCATTTTGACGGACCAATATTTATGTCAAAGTTAATTGAAGAAAGAGATTATGGTGAATATGATGGAGTGGAAGCGGCTTTGGTTAATTCAGAGGATTTAAACCAAAATAATAAGGTTAATAAAGAAATGGGAATAGAACCATTGGTTGAATTTGTTAAAAGAGTTCATCTTTTTTTGGAAGATTTAAAACTGGAAGAAGAAAATTCAACAATTTTAGTAGTCAGTCATGAAGGACCAATTAAAATGATGACAGCAGAAATTACGGGTAAAACTTTTGATGAAATCAATGTTAAAAACGCTGAAATAGCAGAATTTAATCTACTCTAAATAATCTTGAAGTTTCTTGCGACGAGATGGATGTCTTAATTTTCTTAAAGCTTTGGCTTCAATTTGACGGATACGTTCACGAGTGACATTAAAAATTTTTCCGACTTCCTCAAGAGTTTTTGGAGTTTCCCCCATTAGACCAAAACGAAGACTTAATACTTTTGTTTCTCTTTCATCTAAAGATCCAAGAACTTCTTCTATAGATTCACGAAGTAATTCTTTACTGGTTTCCTCGTATGGCGACATTTGGGTGGTATCTTCAATAAAATCGCCCAAAAATGAATCTTCATCGTCGCCGACTGGAGTAGATAATGAGGTGGTGTCTTGAGAAATTCGATAAATTTCTTCAACTTTTTCAATAGTAATACCAACTTCTTCAGCAATCTGTTCAATCTCTGGTTCATGACCTAATCTCTGGGTTAAAGCTCGAGTGGCCTTATAAACCTTATTAATGGTTTCGACCATGTGAACTGGAATACGAATAGTTTTGGCTTGATCAGCGATGGCACGAGTAATGGCTTGGCGAATCCACCAAGTGGCATAGGTAGAGAATTTAAAACCACGATGCCAATCAAACTTTTCAACGGCACGCATTAGACCTTGATTACCCTCTTGAACTAAATCCAAAAAAGTAAGACCACGACCAATATATTTTTTAGCAATAGAAACGACTAATCTTAAATTAGCATTGATTAATTTTTCTCTAGCGCTTTCAGAACCTTTTTCAATCTGTTGAGCTAAATCAACCTCTTCGGAAAAAGTTAAGAGATTAATTTTACCAATCTCTTTTAGATACATTCTAACCGAATCAACATTACCCTTCTGGGATAATATGTTTAACAAATCCATGGAATTACTCTTTTCTTTTTCGATTTCGACAACCTCTTTTGATTCAACTTTATCGAAAACATCAATGCCGTGTTCAAAGAGATAATCAAAAACATCATCAACTTCTTGGATATACTTTTCTGGCTCTGGGATTTGACTTAAAATTTCATCATTGGTAAGATAATGAAGCTTCTTAGCTTGATTGAGTAACGTTTGTTTGACTTTGGATATGTTTAACGTGGCTACCATGCGGTATATTGTATAGGAAAAATTGGGAAAAATCTAGTTTTTGAATAAAATCCTCTTTGTCTCTCGACAGGCTCGAGACATCTCCCCTTAACAAAAGGAGAAGTCTTTATTTAGTTGACTGAAGATTGTGAAGTTTTTCCAGAACCTGATTATATTCTAATTCTATCTTTTTTAACGCCTCTTCATCTTCCTCATTTTCTAATTTACTAATTTGGTTGCTAAGATTATTTAACCTATCTTTCAATAAAATTGAATTTATTTGTGAAGTGGCTTTTTTAATTTCTGTAAGACGAGCTGAAGATTCTATTTGGTTTTTCTCGGCTTCAAAATAAAGATTTTCAAAAAGTGGCTTAATTTCGGCCGGAATAATGTCTAAAATTTCTTTTAAGCTTTTATCTTCGTTTTCTAATAAAAACTTAGCAATATTTTTAAAACGAGAGATGGTCAATTGATCTAGATATTTTTTAAGTTTTTGAGCTAATTTGGTCGGTTTTTTGGCGCCAATGATTAAAACTAATAAAAGTTCCTCTAGTTTTTCAGTTTTACTTTCTTCTTCAACCACAATTTCTTTTTTGGGAATTAAATTAAAATTAGTAGGATTACTGTTTTCGTGTTTTTTGGCTTCTTCATAAATTGATTCGACACTAGAATTAATTTCGTTGGCCAATTTTTTAAAGTAATCAGATTTAACAACTGAATTTTTAATTTTAACTAAAAAAGGTAAAACTACATTTAAAATTTCTTTTTTACCTTTAATGGTATTAACATCGTTAATTTTTAATTGAGACTGAATAATAAAATCCCAAACATCACTAGATTTTTTTAATTGAGATTTAAAAAATTCAGGGTCAGCCTTAATAGCTTCATCTGGGTCTTTATATTTATCGCCTAGGTTTAAAACTTTGATATCAAATTCCATGGAATCAGCTAATTCAATGGATTTTCTGGCGGCATTATTGCCGGCGAAATCAGAATCCAGGGCTAAAATTAAAGTGTCAGTGTAACGACGAAGAAGTTGAAGTTGGTCTTGAGTGAAGGCAGTTCCTTTAAGAGCAACAATATTTTTAAAACCATTTTGAAATGGTGAAATCATGTCGAATTCCCCTTCAACAACAATGACTGAATTTTCCGATCTAATAGCCTCTTTAGCGACATTTAAGCCAAAAAGCATTTGACTTTTATGATAAATTTCAGTTTCTGGGGAATTAATATATTTAGCCATATTGGGATTTTTGGTGCTGGGTAAAATACGGCCAGAAAAACCAACAGGGTGATTACGATAATCATAAAGAGGAAAGGTTAATCGACCTTGAAAACGATCATAAAGACCCGAGCTATAGTTACTTTTTCCAAAAGTACCAGTGCTGATTAAATCATCAATTTTGTAGCCTTTTTTAAGAATATAATTGCTAATATATTTACAATCATTTGGGGAAAAACCAATATTAAAGGTTTTTATGGTGTTGAGGGTGATTCCCCTTTTGGTGACATAATCTAGAGCCTCTTTTCCGAGCGGGTGAGAAAGGAGAATATAATTATAAAATTTGGCGACTTGGGTATTAATTTCGATTAATAATTTTTTCTTAGATTCTTGATGGTCAACAAAACTGCTTTTAATCAAGGTGACACCAGCTAATTTAGCTAATTCTTCCAGGGCTTCACGAAAATCGATTTTTTCATAATCCTGTAAAAAATTGAAGATATCCCCGGCTTGGCCACAACCAAAACATTTATAGATCTGCATCTCTTCGGAAACAGAAAATGAAGGAGTTTTTTCGCCATGAAAAGGACAACAAGCCCAATAATGTCGACCTTTCTTTTTTAGAGGAACATAGCGATTAATAACATCGACAATGTTGAGTTTTTGCTTAATTTCGTCTACTTGATTGTCCACTGACATATTCTATCATCAAAATCCCTCTGTCCTTCGGACATCTCCCTTTGATAAAAGGGAGAAATTATTTTTGTTTATTTAATTTATGTTTTTTAGTGGTCGCGGGTAATGATAAATAAAAAGTTCATCAAGTTATAAAGTCAAAAGTTTATAAAGTAAAAATTTAGTAAGTTCTGGTAACAATAAATTCAAAAATCGATTGAAGCTCGGAACGGAATGGTTCTTTTGATAAAAATTTTAGGTCGTTATCAAAAATCTGTTGGGCCTCTTTGGCAAATTTTTGAGCAAGATCTTTACTATATTTAAGACTGTTATATTCATTCATTTTAGAAATAACCCAATTAATTTCGTCTGGAGTTTTTTGATCACGAGATTTAGATAAAATTTCTTTTAATTTTGATAAATCCGAAACATTAGAATTTTTTAATAGATGAACCAACATGATGGTGCGTTTACCTTCATAAATGTCATTACCTTGTTGTTTTTTGAGGCCTCCAAAATCTGAAGTTAAATCTAAAAGATCATCAATAATCTGGAAAGAACGGCCTAATAAAACACCAAATTTATAAATTGATTCTAATTGTGAGTCGGAAGTATTGGCTAAAATGGCACCAAGACGCATAGGTCCAGCAATGGTGTAATAACCAGTTTTACTTTCTAGAATTAAGAGGACATCTTCTTCGGTTAAGTCAAATCTGTTGTCTTTAGTCCATTTAATTTCGATGGTTTGACCAAGAATAGTACGATTAATCATACAAAAAAACTCATTTTGAATTTTTTGAGCTATATCTTTGTTCAAAATAGAATTATTTTGGCTTAAAATTTGCCACATTAAAACATGAAGAGCATCTCCAGCATTGATGGCCAATTCGTTACCATAAATTTTTTGAATGGCTGGTTGACCACGGCGTTCATCTGATTGATCTTCAATATCATCATGACCAAGGATCCAATCTTCGGAAACTTGCATGGATTCGGCAGAAAAAATAGTATTTTTTAGATCAACACCAAGAGATTGAGCCGTTAACATTAAAAGAGTCGGACGAAGATATTTTCCTTTTCTTTGGGGATAATCAGAAACCATTTTAAAATGAAGATCTAGAAGCGATTGATATTTAGAATCTATTTGACAAAAATCAGGAAAATTTTTAATCAAATCTAAATCCTTTTCTATTTCCGGCCACAAAATATTCTTGTATTTGGCTAAAATTTCAACAGCATTAATTTGGGTCATGAAATTTTTTCGGCAACTATTAATTCAGGAGTTTGAGGATTGACGGGTGGGTTAGGCGGAGTTGAATGATCCGTTTTTTTAATAAGAAGGCCAAAAGTGTAAGGATAGATCATGTACATAACTTCAAAAGTGGTAACAGAAAGTTCAAAAGCCGAAGGAATATTATTGGTAATAAAGAAAGCACCAAGGCCAAGGATAAAAGCATTTTTTAAACTTTCATTCATTTTGTCTCGAAAAACCTTTTTGATAATTTCTTTGGGAATATTGGCCGATTCGGCTTTTTTAGAAATTTCGGAATTGGCCTTATAACCAGCATGAATAGTAACGATAAAGGTACCCACAGCGGTAGTAAAATTCATGGGTGTATTTTGACGGCTAAGATTGGCAATAAAAACGAATCCTTCTAGAGCGGTAGGAATGTGGCGCAAAATGAAAACAGTTAGAATTATGGCGACTCCCCCAAATCCACTAATAGTGAAAAGTAAACGATTGTATTTAATTCGGGCAGAAAGAATTTTTTTATTATGACTTAAAAATATACGTAAAAATCGCCATAAAAGACGAAGAATAACAAAAAATAAAACAACAAAACCAATTATCATAAAAATGACATTCCAATCTAGAGCCATAGTTTGGGTGATTTTAAAAAGCGGGACATGAAGATTAATTCCCTGAAGGGGGTATTTTGGATAAGGAACAAAATCATAGAGTAAATTCATTTTTTGAAGCTTAAGAGGATCAGAATAAAAATCAATCAAAAAAATACGACCGGCAGAAAAGAAAGCGATGGCATTAACAAAAAAATTGAAAATATAAAAAACGACAGGAAGACTTCCCTCTTTAATTTTTTTATTAAAAACAAGTGACTGATTTTCCTCTTTTCCAATTTTGTCTAATTCGTCTTCAAAGTTTTTAAGAGATTTATTAAAGGAATTACCGATAATACGGAGAGGAAGAAAAATAATGTTTTGGATAATACCCATTAAAATAACTGATATCCAAATTTGGTGGGTAACGGAATAAATTGAAAAGAAAATACTGGCATAGAGTCTAAAACTGCCGCCTTTTAAAAACCAAACAGCTAAAACTATCAGGAAGATTAAAAGTAAGGTAGTCCAAAAAGGCAGCCATTGGCGGCTATTATCAATTTTTCGAATTTTAGAAAAGCTGGCTTCTGTTTCAGTCATTGTGTTAATTATACCGTTTAACTTATACTGTATACATGGCTGAAAATAAAGAAAGAATAATTATCGAGAATCAGAATGAACAAAATAATAAACCAATCGAAGGAATGGTTGATTTAGAGAAGAACAGAGAAGCAATTGTGCCCAGAGAGGTTAAGAATTGGATGGAAAAAGTGGAACAAGATCCAGATTTAACTAACCAAAAGAAAAACAATGGAAATAATGACGATGTGGTTTTACAACCAATTGCCACAACGGTAACAAAAATTACTCTACCAACAAATAAGCGAGTTTTTTCGCAAGGTTTTGGCAAAACTGTGGGTGAGGCTGGAAGATGGTTATCGGAATTTGTGTTTAGATTAATTAAAAAGAACAAAGGTAATGTAAAATTTAATGAGGAATGAATCAAGCTTTAATAGTACAACAAATAAATGCATTTTTAGCGTCACTATTAATGATAGTAATGGTGATAATTTTAGTGGCATTTTTAGGTTGGGCGTTTTTATTGTGGTGGAAGTGGAAAGATAGAGAAAAGAAATCTTTAAAGTTAATTACTTTATTAGTAGCTGTTCCACAAGATAATGAAATAAAAATTGACGCTAGTGAACAAATAATTGGTTCAATCGCTAGTTTATTTAAGTCGACTAAGATAAAATTTTTGCAATCGTTGGTGGCTCAACCAAATGTGTCTCTGGAAATTATTGGAACTCATGACGATATTAAATTTTATATTTCGATTCCGGAAAAGTTTCAGGATTTAATTGAAAAACAAATTTATAGCGTTTATGCCGGGGCTGACATAAAAGTAGTTGATGAACCAAATATTTACACGGCTGATGGTAAAGTGGAATATTTATGGTTGGCTTTAAAAAAATCAGTTCATTATCCCCTTAAAACTTATAAAGAGATATCGACAGATCCATTAGCGGCGATAACTTCAACACTTTCTAAACTAAATGAAAAAGAGACAGTGGCCATTCAACTTGTTTTGTCACCGACTGATGGTAAGTGGGTAAAAATTGGCAGAAGTTTTATAAGTTCGACTAAAAAATCAGAATCTAATCCAGAGAAAGCTTCATATAAAGTTGACGCAAAACAATTAGAAGCGATTGAACAAAAGAGTGGTAAACCTGGATTTGAAGTAATAATAAGAATCGTAGCAGTGGCACCAAACAAAGAAATTGCTAAAATGAATATTTCCAATATTAAGGCATGTTTTGGCCAATTTGAATCTCCGTGGAATAAATTTACCAGCAAAAAAATAAGGGTAAAGACGATGTTTATGGCTGACTTTATTTATAAATATCCAGCCTTAATGTGGATTAAAAATAAAACTATTCTATCGTCAGATGAAATTGCAGGAATTTTTCATTTTCCAAATAAATCGATTGAAACACCAAATATATATTGGTTAAAAGCCAAAAAAGCACCGGCGCCAGTGGATTCACCTCAAGACGGACTTTATATCGGAGACAATTTATATCGTGGAGTGACTAAAAAGTTTTGCATGAAAACCGAGGATAGACAGAGGCATTTTTATATTGTTGGACAAACAGGTGTGGGTAAATCTTGGTTGTTAGCCGATATGGCGTTGCAAGATATTAAGGCGGGCCATGGAGTTTGTTTCATTGATCCACATGATACATATGAAAGTATTTTGGAAAGAATTCCGCCAGAAAGAGTTGATGATGTAATTTATTTTGATCCATCCCAAACAGAACGACCAATGGGTTTCAATGTGATGGAATGTGAAAGAGAAGACCAAAAAGATTTCGTGACATCTTCCATTATTAATTTGATGTATAAATTATACGATCCATATAAAACTGGAATCGTTGGTCCCCGATTTGAACATGCAATTCGAAATATAATGTTAACGGTAATGACTGAACCTGGGGCGACTTTTATCGAGATTGTCCGCTGTTTAACTGATCAAAGTTATGTTCAGGAATTGCTACCAAAATTAACTGACCCAATGGTAAGACGTTACTGGACGGATCAAATTGCCCAAACATCAGATTTTCATAAGTCGGAAGTGTTGGATTATATAGTGTCTAAATTTGGCCGCTTTATTACTAATACTATGATGAGAAACATTATCGGGCAAAGCACCTCTTCTTTTAACTTTAGACAAGCTATGGATGAAGGAAAAATTTTGATAATTAATTTGGCCAAGGGAACAATTGGAGAAGAAAATTCAGCCTTTTTAGGCTTGGTTTTGATTCCAAAAATTTTGATTGCCGCTATGAGCCGACAAGATACACCAGAAGCAAATCGAAAAGATTTTTATTTATATGTTGATGAGTTCCAAAATTTTGCCACCCAAGATTTTGCTGTAATTTTGTCAGAAGCCAGAAAATATCATTTGAATTTAACAGTGGCTAACCAGTTTATTTCTCAAATGGATGATGAGGTTAAGAATGCAGTTTTTGGAAACGTAGGTACAATTACCAGTTTTAGATTGGGTATCTCTGACGCTGGATTTTTGACTAAACAATTTCAGCCAGAATTCGGGGAACATGACTTATTAAATTTAGGAACTGGAGAGGTTTATCTAAAAACAATGATTAACGGAGTGCCAAAACAACCATTTTCATTAAAAGTAGCAGCAGCGGAAAGACTTAAACCCGGTGATCCTAAAAAAGCTGAAATGATTAAAAGGTTATCGGCACTAAAATACGGACGACCAAAAGAATTGGTAGAAGCAGAAATTGCCAAAAGAGCACGTCTTTAATTTTCAATTTTCAAAATCCAATTTTCAATCAATTTTTAAATTTTATTTCTACTGGAAGTAATTATTTTAGAAAAAATTAAGAGTAATTCTTGTGCTTCTTTCCAGTTAGCTCTACATTCGTCGATAAAATCAGGATTAGCTTGAGCAATTAATCTTAACCAATGTTTTGTTTCTTTAATTTCTTTTTTAGAAATACCCATTTTATGAATAAAATCTTTTTTACTTTCAGCCTCATTAGCTTCACAATAATTTGCACCAATAGAACCAGAAGAACCAACAATCTGTTCTATTAGTCTTTTATTAATACAATCTTTAGGTAACTTTCTGACTAATTGAATTATTTTTTCACCAAATAAAACTGTTCTTTCTTCTAAGTTGTATTCCATTTCACAATTAATGAATTAATACATTCATTGTAAATTGTAAATTGGAATTTGAAAATTAGATATTACAACTCTTTTAATTTAATACCTTTGCCTTCTTCTTTAGAATCGATTAATTCCAAATATTTTTCGGTGGTAGAAATACGTTTATGACCAACGATTTGAGAAACAACATCAATGGGAACTCCGGATTTTAACTGAAAAACGATAAAGGTGTTACGAAGATCATTAACTTTGATGTCTTTAATATCAGCTTTGGCAAAATAACGATTTAAAAGACTTCGAATGTTTCTGGCTAATAAACTACGACCAGTTTTAGTGACAAAGACGTTTTTGGCTTTACCAGGGTAACGACCGCTGTTTAAATATTGTTTAATAGCGGTTTTAGCAGAATTATTTAAGGGAACAACACGTGAAGGATGAGATTCATAACTTTCAATTAAAATCTCATTTTCTTTGACATTATCTAATTTTAGATTTTCAATTTCCTTAATTCTTAAACCGGATTGAAGCATTAATTCGACGATAGCAGTGGCACGGCTGTCATTGCGACAAGCATCACGAAGGGATCTAAATTCGATTGGTTTCAAAATTTTTGGTAAATCGTTTTCGTATTTTGGATGTTTAACTTCCAAAGAAGGATTATCAGAAATAACCCCTTCATTCTTTAAAAAGGAAAAGAAATTCTTAATAGAATTTAATTTTCTAGAAATTGATTTAGCAGTATATTCGTTTTGAGTTAAATCTTTTTTAAATGCTTCAATAGAAGTCTCACTAACGGCGTCGATATTAAATATTTGATATTGTTTTTTTAAAAAGGTAATTAATTGGTTTAAATCACCCTTGTAAGCTACAATAGTATTAATTGACTTGCCATTTTTGGTAAGCGCGTCGGTAAAAAGACTTAAGGCGTTTTCAATTGATAAGTCGGCCATATTAGAAAATAATTGTAACAAATATGGCTTATAATAACATTAATTAGGACTAAATACAAGTTTATGAAGAGATTTTTGTTAATAATTTTAGGAATAGCATTAATTGGATCAATAGTTAATAATATAAAAACTCAATATATCACCCTAAAAGAGGCCAAAAATTTAAACTTAAAAACTGGAAAAGAAATCGCAAAATTAATTGAAGAGAATAAAATCTTAAATCAAAAGATAGAATACGCTACCAGTAGTGCTTTTATTGAACAAAAAGCCCATGAAAATTTCGGAATGGGTAAAGAAAATGATATTTGGTTGAAGCTAAATGAAGAAGAAAATATAGATTTGTTTCCAAAAACAAATCAAGTAGAAGAGATACCTAAAATTAGCCAATGGATCAGGCTGTTTACTCAATAAAAAGTTTGTGCTAGAATTCAGGACAAAAACATGCGGGGTAGTGTACGGCTGCACGTGAGGCTCATAATCTCGCAGGCTAGGTTCAACTCCTAGCCCCGCAACAAACAAAGGGGTCGTCATTAATTTGACGACTTTTTTGTTTTTTTAAGCAAAGTTATTGGTATAATAAGCAGTACCTGGCAGGGTAGCTCAGATGGTTAGAGCGTAGCATTCATAACGCTAAGGTCGTGGGTTCGATTCCCGCCCCTGCTACTTTTGGGTATGTAGCTCAGTTGGTTAGAGCACCGATCTTATAAGTCGGGGGTCCATGGTCCGAGTCCATGCATACCCACTCAGACAATTACTATCAATCAACTGATATTTAGTCCCAAATCCCCCTCCTTTCTTCGCTTCAATGAAAGAAATTATCTATATCTTGAAGTAAGTCGGGGGTCCATGGTCCGAGTCCATGCATACCCACTAAACTAGTCCAGTTCCTTGTCTGATGATAAAGTGATAGGATGGTTGTATGGAAACAAACTTACCGATCGTAGATTGCCATTGTCATGTAATTACTAAACGACTTTATAACGAATATAGAGAAAGAAGTCACGCGACAAAATCGATTTGTATTAGAACTATAGGTATTTTGTCTCAAGATATGGAGGCAAATAACTCTGAATCGTCTTTTTATGAACTCTTGGCAGAAAAAAAAGAACTTTTTGGAGTGGAATGTATCGAGTATGGCCAAGATATTAAAAAACAATTAAATAGAATTGAAAAACGAAAAGCTAATTGTAAAAAAATTGTGGGACTAAAGCTATATACAGGCTATCAACATTTTTATCCCAATGATCCAGAAATCTTTGAGGTGTATAAATTCGCTGAAAAAAATAATTTAGTTGTAATTTTTCATGGCGGTGATGTGTGGGATCCAAGCAACAAAGCCCAGATAAAATATTCCCATCCAGTATACGTGGATGAAGTGGCGACACATTTTCCAAAAGTAAAATTTGTGATTTCTCATTTTGCCTTTCCTTATGTGATGGAAACAGCTATGGTGGTGCATAAAAATTCAAATGTTTATACCGATATTTCGGGAATAATTGATACAGGTATATTGAGTGAATTTTTTGTACATGACATCAAAAAAGTATTGTCATATTATCCGGAAATAATTAATAAAATTATGCACGGATCAGATTTTTGTGGCAATCAAACACCGCTTGATGACACTATGGTCTATGAGATGTTTGTCAGAAATTATTTTGATGACAAAGAAGCAGAACTAATTTTTCACAAAAACGCTGAAAAATTGTACGGAATATAAACTAGAGAGAACTTATTATTTTATTCCCATAGCAGACAACACTTCATCAAGGGTTTTTTGAGCTTCGAGAGCGGCTTTTTTGCTGCCTTGCTCGATAATGTCGTCAATTATGTCAAATTTACCCTCATATTCGGCTCTTTTGGCACGAATTGGATCTAAAAATTTATTGATGGCAATGGCTAATTTTTCTTTAACTTCAACATCCCCTACTTGGCCTTTTAGATATCGAGATTTTAAATCCTCAACTTCGGCTTTATTGTCATTAAAAGCATCGTGATAAATAAAAACAGGATTTCCTTCGACATGACCTGGATCGGTGGGTTTTAAACGAGTTGGATCAGTATACATACTTTTAACTTTTTTGTTGACAGTTTCAGTGTCGTCAGACAAATAAATACAATTGCCAATAGATTTACTCATTTTGGCTTGGCCATCGGTACCAACAAGAGTGCCGCCTTCACCAATTAAAGCTTTTGGTAGTGGAAAAACTTCTCCATAATTTTTATTAAAATCACGAGCAACTTCACGGGTGACTTCAACGTGACTTTCTTGATCACGACCAACTGGAACTAAATTGGCTTTAACCATTAAAATATCAGCGGCTTGAAGAACTGGATAATTTAACAATCCTAAAGATGGATTTTCGATATGAAGATCGTGCATGACATCCTTAAGAGTAGGGACTCTTTGAGCACGAGCAACGGTGACTAGATTGGTAAATAAAGTTGATAAATAAGTGACCTGAGGAACTTTACTTTGCTGATAAATTACGGCTTTATTTGGGTCAATGCCAACAGAAAGATAATCTAAGACTAATCCCCTGACACGATCTGGAATCGTACTAGTTTTTTCTTTAGAAAAATTAGTGGTTAAAGTGTGAAGATCGGCCATGATGAAAAAACAATCGTATTCATCTTGAAGTTTGACTCTGTTTTTGAGAGTGCCAATGTAATGACCTAGATGAAGAGGACCAGTAGGTCGATCCCCAGTTAGAATTCGTGGTTTATTAGACATAAATGATTTTAACATTAAAATCCCTCTCGGCATTCGCCGCATCTCCCTTTGATGAAAGGGAGAAGTTTAGATTGGGTACAAAAATTATAATTTACTGATATAATAGACGAAGTTTATTAAAGCCGAAGTTAGGTAGGACGCGAAAGCGAACAAAGGAACATTAGGCAAAAAGAAAAAATGACAAAAGAAAAACATCAAATTAAAGCAGATGTGAGAACTGTTTTGGGTAGAAAAGTTAAACATTTAAGAAAAGAAGGTTTGTTACCAGCGACTGTTTATGGACATGGTTTTGAACCATTATCAATCCAATTTAAAACTGGTGAATTAGAAAAACTTTTTGATGAAGTCGGAGAATCAGGTTTGACAGAAGTATTAATTGGCGAAGAAAAATTGCCAATTCTTTTTAGAAATCCTCAATATAGCGCAGTTGTCGGCGATATGATTCATATTGACTGCTATAAAGTTAATTTGAAAGAAAAAATTACAGCAACTGTTCCACTTGAATTTATCGGCGAGTCTCAAGCTGTTAAAGACGGAAACGTATTAGTAGAAATTACTAGTGAAGTTGAGGTTGAAGCTTTACCAACTGATTTACCAAAAGAAATTGAAATTGATATTTCAGTTTTGAACGCTGTCGACGACATGATTACTGTTGGCGATATTAAACTTGATGAAAAAGTTGGAATGGTTACTCCTGCTGAACAAGTTATAGTTAAGATCGAAGAACCAAGAGCTGAAGAGGTTGTTGAAGTTCCAGAAGCCGAAATCGCTCCAGGAGAAGTTCCAGCAATCAACCAAAAGACTGAGGAAGAAAAAGCAGCTGATGAGGCTGAAAATAAAGAAGAAGAAAAGGAATAAATTAATTAGGCAGGGAATAATAAAGCCTGTCAATATCATCCCTAATAGGATCGATTTGACGGGCTTTTTTGATGGATTCAATACTATTTTGTTTTTGATCTAAAAGAAGCTGGATTCGAGCCAATTCAACATAATCTTCGACCGACTTTTCTTTTTTATTATTTAAATAATCAACTTTTTTTTGAAGTTCTGTTGGCTGATAATTAAATTTATAATCGCTGATTTCAGTCTTATTTAAATCGTTTTCCAATTTAGCGGCGTTAACCCAATCGTTATTTTGAACTAAAAGACGCCATAAATTCAGACGGCCGGAATAGCTATCGCCTTGATTCAAACTAAAAAGATCTCTCTTGGCTTTAGTAAAAATATCGGAACGTTTGTTCAGAACAAAGAAATTAAGAGAAATAAAATTTATTAAAAAAAAACAGACAATTAAATAAATAATCTGGTTAGATTTCATTAGTTGGCCAGGAAGAAGAAATTAATAGTTCTTTTTTAAAATTATATTTTTCAATTAAATATTGATAAATTTCTTCAGTAACAAAGGGAATAAAAGGATGAAGAAGTTTTAAAGAAGTGGTTAAAACTTTCAAGAGAACTGGAATAGTTTCTTCTCCTCTATCTTTGGCATTTTCTATATAGATATCGCAAAACTCATGCCAAAAAAATTGATATAAATCTTCACTGGCTTGGCCAAAACGATAATTGTTTAAATTTTTAGTAGTTGAAGTAATAATTTGATTTAATTTATCTAAAATATTTTTGTCTACATCAGTTAATTTAGATTTGTCGATGTCGAGAGAAATTTTAGAAGGATTAAGACGATCAACTAACATTTCAATAAAACGAGTAGCATTCCAAATTTTATTAACAAAATTACGTTGAGCTCGGATTTTATCTTCAGAAACGACAAAATCTGAAGCTGGAGCAATACCAATAATCAAAGCCATACGGAGAGCATCTGTGCCATATTTTTCAGTCATATCGAGGGGGTTAACGACATTCCCCTTAGATTTAGACATTTTTTGTCCTTTAGAATCGACACAACGAGCATGAAGATGGACAGTTTTAAATGGAACATCACCAGTTAAATAAAGCCCAAACATAATCATTCTGGCCACCCAGAAAAATAAAATATCCCACATGGTATCCATAACAGTGGTGGAATAAAAATATTTAAAATCAGGAGATGATTTTTCAGGATTGGCGGTATTAAAACCAAGAGTACTTAAAGGCCATTGACCGCTTAAAAACCAAGTATCAAAAGTATCGGTTTCCTGAATTAGATTTTTAGAATTACATTTTGGACAATGATCTAATTTCTCGACAGAAAATTTAGCATCGACAGGAGCAACCAAGGATTGAAGACCAGAGTTAATTTCTTCAAAAGAGTATTTATCTTTAATATTTTTATAAAAATCAGAAACAGCGTTTTTATTTTTGTCGAGGAAATTTAATTTAATATCTGGATTGCAATCTAGACAATACCAGGCAGGAATACGGGGACCCCAAACAATTTGGCGACTGATATTCCAATCACGAATATTTTCCATCCAATCTAAATAGGTTTTTTTGAAACGAGAAGGGAAAAATTTTACTTTATTTTCTTTAGCAGCAGCAATGGCGGGTTTAGCTAATTTGTCGATTTTAATATACCATTGAGGAGCAGTGATGGGCTCAATAGGACGACCACAACGATAACAATGACCGACTTCATGAGAATAGTCCTCAATTTTTTCCATTAAAGAAGCAGCGGTTAAATCATCAATTACGGCTTGACGAACTTGATTAGGATACATCCCTCGATATTTTTCTGGGACATTATTATTTGATTTACCATCGTAATCAAAAATACGGATAAATTCCAAATTGTGTTTTTTGGCCATGTCATAATCTTCAGGAGAATGAGATGGAGTAACTTTAACAGCGCCGGTACCAAACTTAATATCAACTGATTCTTCCCCTATTACAGGTATTTCTCTGTTTACTAATGGTAGAGTAACAGTTTTGCCAATTAAATTTTTATATCTTTTATCTTTAGGATTAACAGCCACGGCGGTATCACCAAGCATAGTTTCTGGACGAGTAGTGGCAACAGTTATGGGACCATATTTTATATACCAAAGATGAGAAGCAACTGTTTTATGATTAACTTCTAGATTAGAAAAAGCAGTACCACAGTGAGTACAATAATTGACAATTTTTTCATCACGATAGACTAGGCCATCATGATACATTTTTTTAAAAGTTTCCAATACATTTTCGATAATTTTTGGTTCAAGTGAATAGTGATAACGAGTCCAGTCCATAGAAAAACCAAGTTTTTTCATCTGAAATTGATTTAATTTTCGGTTGTCTTCGACAAAATCCCAAATCATTTTATAAAGGGTTTGACGATCAAAATCGAAACGTGACTTATTTTCTTTAGCTAATCTTTTTTCAAAAACGAATTGGGTTTCAATACCGGCATGATCACCCCCTGGAAGCCAAAGAGTGGGATCTCCAAGCATGCGATGATAACGGACCATAATATCTTGAACTGTAAAAACAGCATGACCCATATGCATGGGATCATTAGCATTGGGAAGAGGAAGAATAATAGAGAAAGGTTTTTTTGATTTATCAATTATGGGCGTAAAGGCGCCAGAAGATTGCCATTTTTCATAAATTTGACCTTCATTAGCGGAATTATAAGCTTTATCCATGAAGCTATTTTAGCATTAAAATCCCTCTAAATCTCCCTTTGACAAGGGAGACTTTGTTATAATACGGCATGAAAATGTTGGAGATTAAGGAAGAAAATTTATCAAAAACTATTGAAGAAACTGCAAATGTTTTAGAAGATGGCGGATTGGTGGTATTTCCAAGTGATACGGTTTATATTTTGGCGGTTGATCCGACCAATAAAAAAGCCGTGGAGAAGTTACTGACATTTAAAAACAGATGGACAGGAAAAGCCATATCAATAGCTGTGTTAAATAAAAAAATGGCAATGGAATATGTGAAATTAAATGAAAATGGAGAAAATATTTATGCAAATTTATTACCAGGACCATTCACAATTGTTAGTGATGGGAAAGGAAAAGTAGCTAAAGGAATTGAAGCGGAAAACGGAACTTTAGGAATTAGAATTCCAGACAATAAATATATTCGTGATTTAATTGAAGTTTTTAAAAAACCGATAACGGCAACATCAGCAAATTTATCTGGACGAACACCAAATTATTCCATTGCCAGTTTTTTAAGACCTTTATCTTTAAAGAAACGAGAGATGATTGATTTAATAGTGAACGCAGGAAAATTGCCAAGAAATAAACCATCAACAGTAATTGATGCAACTGAAGCGGAATTAAAAATTTTAAGACGAGGCGATTTGATTACTGGGTCGAGCAAAACTTTGATTTCAAAATCCGAAAAAGAAACTGAAAAAATAGCAGAATTTTTATTATCTAAATCCCTCTCGGCTATCGCCGCATCTCCCTTTGACAAAAGGGAGAAGTCTTTGGTTTTTGCGTTAACAGGAGATTTGGGTTGCGGTAAAACAGTTTTTAGCCGAAAAATAGGACATTTATTAGGCGTGAAAGAAAAAATTACCTCCCCTACTTTTGTTATTTATAATGAATATGGATTAGCTGAAAGTTCATCAAGTTTGAAAGTTCATCAAGTTAATAAGTTTTTACACTTTGATTTGTACAGGATCAGTGCCGATTATGAATTAGAAGAAATAAAATTTTTTGAATTATTAAAAAATAATTTTGTTTGTATTGAATGGCCAGAAAATATGGGTGAAAAAAATTTTGAAAGATTAAAGAAAGAAAATCAGGTAGTAACAATCCAGTTTAAATATGTGGACGAAAAAACTCGGGAAATTAGATACTAAAGAAGCTTGAATGACTTAAAGAAGGTTTCACATTCAGTTTTAAGTGATTCTTTGCCATTATGAATACACTGAATGGTGTAGTTTTTAGTGCTAGATTGAAGATCAATTATTGTTTGGGTGGCAATATCATAGCGATAAGTGTTTTGTCCGGAAACAATTAAATTGTTACTAAAGTTGCGGTCGGGTGCAGTCCAAGCCCAACTGCCACTAGGAGCAACGTGAACAGCAAAATTGCCGGAAAGACTGTAAAAAGTGTAGCGATTGCCAGTGCTTTCTTTATCTTGATAAAGTTTTCTAGCTGAATTATAGACAACAGAGAATTTATCCTCGGAGCTACTGAAATTTAATTGAGCGGAAGGACTAGATATGGGAGTTGGAGTTATTTTAGCCGAAGGGGTGGCAGTAGGAGTGATCGTTGGTTTTTTAGTAGGAGAAGGAGAAGTAATTTTACTTGTAACAGTGGCGATTGGAGTGATTGAAATTTTAGGAATTTCAGTGGGGGTAATTTCTTCTATAATTGGAGTAGGAGTAATAATAGTCTCCTCTTCCTTAGGCGTGGATAAAAACAAGCTTAAAGGTGAAGAATTAATCTTAAATATTAAAAAAACTCCAATTACTGATAAAATCAGCAGGACTATGGTAAAAACCAAATATTTAGTGTTTTTAGAATCCATAGTTTAATAATACATTATTAATGAAAATATTAGCAATAGAGACTAGCTGTGATGATACTTGCGCGGCCGTTTTAGAAAACGATCGTCTGTTATCAAGTGTGATTTCGTCACAAACTGATTTGCATGCTAAATGGGGCGGAGTGGTACCAGATATTGCTAAAAGAGCTCACAGTGAAAGAATTGAACCAGTAATAAAAGAAGCATTAAAAAATGCAAACCTCTCTGTCGATAAATCGACATCTCCCCTTAACAAAGGGAGAAGTCTTGACAATTTAATCAAAAATATTGATGTAATTGCCGTAACATTAGGACCAGGATTATCAATTGCTTTGGGTGTGGGTGTAAATTATGCCAAAGAATTGGCAAAAAAATATAATAAAAAGATAATTGGAATCAATCATGTAGAAGGTCATATTTTGGCAAATTTAATTAAAAATAAAGAAGGTAATCCAGAAAGAAAGGTAGAGTTTCCTTCATTAGCGTTAACTGTGTCTGGTGGACATACTAAATTAATTTTAATCAAAGATATCGGAGATTATACGGTTATTGGAGAAACTTTGGATGACGCGGCGGGTGAAGCTTTGGATAAAGCGGCAAAAATGATGGGGTTGGGATATCCTGGTGGTCCAATTATTGAAAGATTGGCTCAAAAAGGTGATAAAAAATATTTAGTATTACCTCGCCCATTATCAGGACAAAAGAATTTTGATTATTCTTTTTCTGGTTTAAAAACTTCTTTTTATTATCAAATTAAAGATTGGCCGAAAGAAAAAATTGGAGAAAATTTAGCTAATTTATCGGCAAGTTTTCAAGATGCTGTTTTTGATAGTTTATTAATAAAATTTAAAAAAGCAATTGAATTTTATAATCCAAAAACATTATTAGCATCGGGCGGAGTATTGGCTAATTTGGAATTAAGGAAAAGGTTAAGAAAATTGGCTAAAGAAAATAATATTCCCCTGTTAATGCCAGTTAAAAAACAATTTAATACAGACAATGCGGCCATGATTGGAATTGTGGCTTATTACAAAGCATTGAGAAAGGAATTTGTGAAAGAAAAGGAAAGTTTAGATAGAGATCCAAGATTGAATTTTTAAAAGCAATCTTCCCCTAACCCCTTCTTTGACAAGACGGGGTAAAAATATTATTAAAACGATATAAAGTTTTAGATTTTTGTGCCGCGACGGAAAACAGCAGCCCAAGGAACAGATTGGGAATTTACCAACACCACCAAAGAAAACATCGTTTTTTGACATTGGGTTCTTCTATTTTTGGAATAGATTCTATTTTTTCTTCCACTTTTTCTTTTACACTAGGAGTAATAGTAGAAGTTTCTTTCTCGGTGATAATTTCTGTTTGTGGTTCGATGACATCTTTAATTTTATTTTTTAATGTTGACCAATTAATAGGATTATTTTTATAAAAAGGAGTTAATATTTTAGGAGAATATGTAGTTTTAAATTTCATGAGATTGCTCCAATCTCCTGGCATGCAACCATTTTGACCACGGACCTTAACGTAATAAATAGTGTTGGGTTTTAGATAATAAATATTATGAGATTGGACACCCTCATGAAGAAGGAAAACTAATTCACCATGTTCTTCGGCGTTGGGATTTTCAGAAAAGCTAATAAAGAAAGTACTAGTGTCGGGTTGGGGTGTAAAAAATAATTTGGCTGAATTATTTTCGCTATTAATTTGGAATAAATCGGAAACAGATGATGGTTTAGCATCAGTGCAGACTGGAGCACCTTTGGAAGTTGAAGAAGTGCTAGAGTCAGTGGATCCAACAGGATTAGAGCTAGAGGTAGGAGTGGGAGTAGGGGTAGGAGTAGAACCAGAGGTAGGAGTGGGAGTAGGGGTAGAAGTAGAACCAGAGGTAGGAGTGGGAGTAGGGGTAGAAAATCTCGGATCATCAACATAAATTAATTTTTGAATAAGATGATTACTATAATCAGTTACATAGATGTTATCTAAAGAATCAATTGCGATTCCCATTAGAGAATAATAATTGAGTCCTTTTTCAATTCCATAAATTTCAACTGCAGTCCAAGTGGTAGTGCCAACGTCATATTTTTGAAGACGAGCATTACCAGGATCAACCACATAGATATTATTCAAAGAATCAATTGCGATTCCTCCTGTGGAATCAAATTTACCTAAACTAGTTCCATAACCTCCCATTGAAGTCCAAGTGGTGGTGCCAACACTATATTTTTGGATACGACTGCTATCAGATACATAGATGTTGTTTAAAGAATCAACTGAGATTCCGCGTGGAGAAGAAAATTTACCTACACTACTTCCATAACTTCCCATTGAAGTCCAAGTGGTGGTGCCAACACTATATTTCTGAAGACGATTATTACCGGTATCAGCTACATAGATATTACCCAAATAATCGACTATAATTCCTTCTGGAGAAGAAAATTGACCGACGGCGGTTCCTTCACTTCCCATTGAAGTCCAAGTGCTAGTGCCAATATCATATTTTTGAAGACGATTGTTAGCAGTATCAATTACATAAAGATTACCTTGAGAATCGACCACAACTCCTTTTGGAGAAGAAAATTCACCTAAGCCAGTTCCATAACCTCCCATTGAAATCCAAGTGGCAGTACTAACATCATATTTTTGAAGACGATTGTTAGCAGAATCAGCGATATAGATATTGTCTGAAGAATCAACTGAAACTCCTTGTGGTAAATAAAATTCACCGAGAGCAGTTCCATCATTCCCTATTGAGGTCCAAGTGGTAGTGCCAACGTCATATTTTTGAAGACGATAATTATTAAAATCAGCTACATAGATATTGCCTTGAGAATCGACTACAGCTTCTCCTGGATAACTAAATTGACCTAAAGCAGTTCCTTCACTTCCCATTGAAGTCCAAGTGCTAGTGCCAATATCATATTTTTGAAGACGATTGTTGGAAGAATCAGATACATAGATATTGCCTAAAGAATCGACTGTAATTCCTTCTGGGAAAAAAAATTTACCGTCGGTAGTTCCATAACTTCCCATTGAAGTCCAAGTGCTAGTGCCAACGTCATATTTTTGAATACGATCGTTATAAGAATCAGCAACATAGATATTGCCTAAAGAATCGACTGTAATTCCTTCCGGAGAAGAAAATTCACCGTCGGCAGTTCCATAACTTCCTGTTGAAGTCCAAGTAGTAGTGCCAATATCATATTTTTGAATACAATAATTATAAGTATCAGTTACATAGACATTGCCTTGAGAATCGACAGCAATTCCTTCCGGAGTAGGATAACTGAATCCAGCTTCTTCATATCCTATTGAAATCCAAGTAGTGGTGCCAATATCATATTTTTGAATACGACTATTACCAGAATCAGCTACATAGATATTGCCTTGAGAATCGACGGCAATTCCTTGCGGAGAAGAAAAATCACCGGTTATTGTTTCAATAGTCTTTGTACTAGTATTATATTTTTGAACACGATCATTATTTATGATATAGAGATTACCTGAGCTATCAAGCGCTACACCTTTTGGAGGAACTAAAAATGGGGCACTTTTTGTCCCAATATTTTCCACGACCTCTATTGGATTAGCGAAATCGGTTGCTAAAACTGTGGTTTTTTGACAAAAGAAGGAAATTATTAGAAATAACAAAAATAATATAAAGGTAATTTTTTTTTTAAAAAAAATCATGCTGTTTATTAAAAATAATAACACTTTAAAATTAAATTTAAATCAATTAAAAATATTTATATTGATGACAATGCTTGATTTAGCTGGAAAATACAAGCATATTTATCGGACAAAGAGGCTTATTAGTTGGTCTTTGTGCCGCGGCGGAAAACAGCAGCCCAAGGAACAAAAACTGAGGTGAAAGTTTTTTGATGAAGAATTGAACCATCTTCTTTTTTAACAGTCCAATCGAAGGAAGTTTTTAGACCGGGAATTCGTTGTTCATCTTGAATGATTTTACCAACTGGAAGAGTGGGATCATCGATCCAAACGTCTGGTGGCGGAGTTTGAGATCCCCATTGTTTATAGTTAGTAATTTCAGCCTTGCGACCGTCATTGGTTCCATAAATTTCATAAGTTAGAGCTTTTTTAATACCATCGTAAGTGCTTTGAATTAAAACATAATGTCCAGTATCGTTTATAAATTTAAGATCGGGATTGGGAATAAAAACGGTGGCATCAAAACCAGGTTTACTGTCTTCTTCATAATAACTGACACGATAGGCATGATTTTGTCGGGCAGTTATATTTAATCCAGCATCAAGCATGGCGCGAAAAAGAGTAGTGGAAACTTGACAAATTCCCCCGCCAACATCAAGTTCAGTTTTTCCTTGGCGAATAATATAAGCTTTTTTAAATCCAGCATCGATAGTGACTTCACCAAGATTTTTTATAAAAGAAAAAGTTTCACCAGGAGCGACTAAAATTCGATTAATAATCGAAGCACCTTTCTCTACATTCATATTACGAATATTAGACGAATGACTAAATTTAGAGGTCCCCCGACCTAGCAAATCTTTAATACCAAGATTATTAGCATCTTCATTTTTAATCTTGGGTTCCGTAGAAATAACAGGGATAATAATATTATCTGAAAGTTCCTCTGTATTTATTAACTTATCAAGAGATTTAATAATTAAATCTAATAACTCAGATTCTTTTACCTTGATGCCATTTTGAGCTGGTTTAAATTCGTCGACTTTATTGTTTTCAAATACAAAAACAGCATCGACGGGGTCTCTAGATAAACTAGTATTTAGATTTTTTACATAATCCTCTATTTTGCTTTGTTGATAATTATTTTCAAAACCAATCCAGGAAATTAAAGTATTACTGTCGACAACAATTTTATTAAAACTTTCATTTAAAACTAAAGATTTTTTAAGTAATTTTTTAGCTGTTGATTTGGCAATGTTAACGGCATCGCTATCAGGAATATAACCAGTTGTTTTAGTCTCGATGTTAATTTCCTGACTAAAATTACCGGTTATTAATAAGGTGTTGATATTTTTAATAAGTAACTCTTTATCTAAATCAACCCCGGTAGAACCAAGAGAAACAAAAACATTACTATTTTTATAACTGATTTCGGTCGGGATGAAAGGTTTTTCAACCTGCGAAGCAATAAAATTTACCTGTTCCTCTAATTTAGAGGCATCAAAAGAGATTTCGAGATTAAAATTCTTCGGCTTAAAAAAATAATTAATATAAGCGGCAATTCCTTGATTGAGACGACGGTAAAGCATCGTACTGGCGGTTTTATTTTTGTCAATTTTCGCCGAAATTGAGGCTAAAGGAAGAGATATTTTTTCTTTGTTAGGTGAAACTAAGGTTATGTTTTCTGGAAGAATAAAATCTTTGTCGATTTGGTCCAAAATTTGATTACGAGAGAGATGAGAATAATTTTTATTTAAAAGATAAGTATTACTGCCAGTTTTATCATAATTGGCAATAATTGGGCCGAAAAGAAGAGTTAAAAGAATAAAAACAATAATTAAAATTAAATAGATAGTCGATTTCTTATTCATAACTTAAGATTTTCTATCCATGGCACAATTAGCCAATTCGTCGGCAAGTTCATTGGATTCACGACGAATATCTTTAAATGAATAAGGTAAATTTATTTGAGTTAAAAAATTTTTTACGGTATTAAAAAGAGGTTTTAAATGTTCGGCTTTAACTTTATATAAACCTTGAATTTGGCGAACTAATAATTGGGAATCAGCAAAAAAATTTATTTGGGAAATAGGAAAGGAATTTTTATTATTATCTATCCAAGTTAAAGCCCCAATTAATCCCGAATATTCGGCTTCATTATTGGTTTTAATACCAAGATATTTTGAATCTTTAAAAAGAATATTTTGATGTTCATCGTAGATAACTAGGCCATAACCAGAATGACCAGGATTACCACGAGAACCACCGTCGGTGTAAACATTAATTTGCATAAAATAAATTATACATGAATAATCCTCTCTGTCCCTCGACAAGCTCGGAACATCTCCCCTTAATAAAGGGATAATTCTTTATTTTTATTCTAAAAATACTAGCAGAGACATGAGAGCGACACCAAAAACAATAAAAATAAACTGAAGAAAAGAATTGGAAAGCGGTTGATCGTGACGATGAAGTTCAGGAATTAAGTCGCTGGCTGCCAGATAAATAAAAGCACCACCGGTAATAGGTAATAAATAAATAGATAAAAAGGAAATTCTAGTACCTAAGATAAAAACCAAAATAACACCTAGAATAGAAGAAGAGGCTGAAACTAAATTATATAAAACAGCTTTTTGAAGAGACAATCCGCCTTGTATTAAAACGGCAAAATCACCTACTTCTTGAGGAATTTCATGAAGAAGAACGGCAACGCTGGTGAAAATTCCAAGTTTCAAATTAACCATAAAACTGGCAGCAATAAGCATTCCGTCGATGAAATTATGGATAGTATCACCAAAAGTATTAAGAGCAATCAAATGTTTTGACTCGCTTTGACAACAACCAATTTCATGGCAATGATGCCAACGAAGAATCTTTTCTAGAACAAAAAATAAGAGAATACCGCTAATGATTAAAAAAGAAACTGTTAAAGAATTAAGGTTATTAAAAGCCTCCGGTAAAAGATGAATAAAAGTGTCCCCAAAAAGAGCACCAATGGCAAAGCTAACTAAAAGAAGATTAATTTTTTGGCTGGTTTTTTTCTTTAGAAAAAGAAAAAAAATACTAGAAATAGATAAAAGACTGACAACTGAAACAGAAATAATTGATAAAAATAAATTTTGCATAATTAAAATATTCAACTTCTAAATTCTAATAATTAGATTATAGCCAAGAGATTAATATTTAGGGTATGATATATATGTGAGTCTTGAAGATATAAAATCACCATTACCACCAAGAAAAGTAGTTTTAAAAACAGAATCAGAGGATGAAAAAACTGAGGCCGGGCCTTCTTTGGCCAGCGAATCACCGATAACTACTCAAAATATCGAAAATAATCCTCCGATTGAGGTAAAAGAGAATAGAAAAAGCAAAAAACCAATAATTATAATTGGTGCTGTTTTATTTTTTTTAATTTTAATAGTGTTGCTTTTTAGCGTGTTTAAAAATAAGAATAAAGGTAATCAGGTAGTTTTAAATTATTGGGGATTATGGGAAGAAGAAAGTGTTATGAACGGAATAATCGCCGACTTTGAATCTAAAAATCCAAACATAAAAATAAATTATAAAAAAAACCAAAAAGATGGTTATGCTGGCAGATTAGATGGAAGATTGGCAAAATCTGGTTCAATTGAAGACGTTCCCGATATTTTCAGAATTCACAACACTTGGATCCCAATGTTTAGGGACAATTTAGCAGCGGTTCCAAAAGAAACAGTAGTAGCAATTGGTTTAGAAAATGATTTTTTTGATGTGTATAAAAAAGATTTAGTGGAAAACGGAGAGTATTTGTCGGTACCATTGATGTACGATGGTTTGGTGATGTTTTACAATCCAGCACTTTTGGAAAAAGCTCAAGTAAATGTCCCGAATAATTGGTGGGATCTAAAAAAATCGGCAGCTAAAATAACCGAAAAAAGTGGAAATGGAAAAATAACGATTGCCGGGGCAGCAATCGGCACAGTAGAAAACGTTGATCATTGGAGTGATATTGTGGGATTGATGATGAAACAAAATGGAGTTGATTTAAATACAATGTCGGCCGATAACGAAAAAAAATTAAAAGATGTATTGGATTTTTACACTTTATTTAAAACTGGTGATAAAGTCTGGGATGAAACTTTACCAAACTCGACTCAATATTTTGCCAGTGGTAATTTAGCTTTTTATTTCGGACCATCCTGGAGAATATTTGATATCCAAGCATTAAATCCAGATTTAAAATTCGAAGTGGCGACAATTCCTCAATTGCCAACCACAGCTTCAACACCAACTGACCAGATTGGAGCTGAAGCCGAGCTAACTAATTTTCATTGGGCGACTTATTGGACTGAAGGGGTCAATAACAAAAGTAAATATCAAAAAGAAGCTTGGAAATTTTTGGAATATTTGTCATCACCAGAAGTTTTGGAAAAAATGTATCAGGCAGATTCTTTAATTAGGAGTTTTGGGCAAATTTATCCTAGAAAAAGTATGGCTGAAAAAATTAGTAGTAATCCAAAAATTAAACCGTTTGTGGAAACAGCAAATGATGCCAGTAGTTGGTATTTAGCTTCGAGAACTGGAGACGATGGAATTGATGTGGAAATGCAAAAGTATTTTGGAGATGCAATTAATAGTATTTTGAATGGAAGCAAAAAAAGTGAAGAGGCAGTGAAAACATTAATTAGTGGAGTTAGTCAATTGAGACAAAAATATAAGTTAATAAAATAGTTTATAAAGTTAAAAGTTTATAAAGTTATAAAGTAATGATATTGATAAATTTTAAATTGTACAAAGAGACGTTTGGCGATGGAGCTTTAAAATTAGCAGAAATTTGTCAAAAAGTAAGTAAAAAAAGTGGAGTGGAAATTATTCCCGTAGTGTCGCCTTTAGATGCGGTTAGAATTATGGAAAAATTAAAAATGAAGGTTTTTATACAGACAGTCGATGAGGTGGTTGACGGGGCTAAAACTGGGTTTATATCCCCTTTTCAAGCGAGTGAATTAAAAATCGGCGGGACTTTAATCAATCATTCGGAACATAGAGCTAAACCAGGATCGATTAAAAAGATGTTAAAGAATTGGCCAAAAGATTTTAGATCAGTAGTTTGTATTAGTAGTTTAGGACAAGCTCAGGCTTGGGCTAAAAACATTAAACCAGACATAATTGCCTATGAACCAAAAGAATTGATTGGAAATAAGGAAAAATCAGTGGCGACAGAGAAACCAGAAATGATAAAAAAGATAGTTAAAAAATATTCTAAAATACCGGTTTTAGTAGGAGCCGGAATACATTCAAAAGAAGACGTGGCTGTGTCGTTAAAGTTGGGAGCCAAAGGTGTTCTAATATCTTCTTTTATAGTTAAAGCAAAAAATCCAGAGAAGGAATTATTAGAAATAGCATCGGCATTTTAATGCTATAATTCTTTACATATATGGCATCAATAGACAATTTATTAGTATCACTCCTCGTTGACGAAGTGGTGGGTGGCTTTATAGTAACAGTTCCACCAGGTCACGTCGGTTGTATTTATAGTATTTTTAGAGGAGTTCTAAAAAATGTATGGCATCCAGGAATGCATTTTAAAATTCCCTTAATTCACCGAGTGAAACTTTTTAATGCCCAATTAATAGAATACACTGTATCAAAAGATATTACTTTAAAAGAAAACAAAGAAATCATGGGTGATGAAGTGATTAATGCAGTGACCTCTGATAATAAATTTGTAGCAGTGGAAGCAACGGTTTTGATTAAGCTAGATACTGAAAGATTGCCAGAAATTTGGCAAAATATTGGGGAAAATTTTGTGTCTAAAATTATTAGACCAGTAACCAGAAGCCGAATTAGAAAGGTTTTAACTAATCATACTTTAATAAAAGCATTGTCAACTGATAGAAGTATCATTGAAGATGAAGTTAAACAAGAATTAATTGATTCCTTAACACAACACGGATTACATGTTGATAATTTTTATTTAAGTTCTTTGACTCCAATTGAAGGAATGCAACAAATGGAAGCAAATGATATTAAAGAAGAAATTATCCAGCCGATAGAGTCAGATACCAACAATGTGGTGGAGACAAGGTTTTAAGGGTGGAAAAAGCCGATATTAGAGTTGACTGAGTAGTGGAAACATCATCAAAAATGATGAAATTTTTATTTTTATAATTTCCTATTTTTGGGTGTAAAGAGAAAACATTGGCGACATTTTTAACTCTATCTTGGGCTTTCTTTAATTTGGCCTGAATAAGATTTTTTTGATAACGGATTAAAATTTCATTAGAAAAATCTAAAGATAAATTCTTGGCTAGTTTTTTAGCTAAAATTTCTGATTGATTAAAACCACGCCAATTTTGACGAGATGGATATAGTGGAATTGGTATAAAAATAAAATTATTTTGATGCCAATATTTAACTAAATTAGGGAAATTAGATTTTAAAACTTTTGCCATTAGAATGGCTAAATTGGTGGTATTATCGGAAACAAAATTATATTTTAGATCGGTAATAGCTGATTTAATAATAGAATGATATTTAAAAAGACTTAGACCCCCATCAAAACCATTTTTAGGTGATTTAATATTTAAAATAGTTAATTTTTTTTGACACTTGGGGCATAAATACTCCCCTTTCTTACCGCAACCATAACATATTTTAGGGAAAATTAGGTCTAATATTAGAGACATCCTTTGTCAATTATAGAACAAAATGCTATAATATTCGTCTCTGGAGATGTATTGCATTGACGGAGTTAGAACTTTAAAAAACTGCAAGCCGACTTTGATCCATTGAGTCGTTTCGTCCATAGGACGATCAGCCTTTGGCTGAAAACAGGGTTAAAACAAACATGCCAAAAAATCTTTTGGTGTCAAATTAACCGAAGTGGCAGACGCCTTCACTGGCGCTTTTGCTCCTAAAGCTAACGCTTACGCTTTGGCCTAAGCGAGACCATTTTTTAGTTTTCTATTCTAGGGGAAATTAGAAAGTGTTAACTAAACTAGAACGCTGTTTTTAGAATCTCGATTTTCTAAAAATTTAAGAGAGGGGTAATGCCCTCGATAATCGACATTTCAACGCTTTTCACTTATTTTAGCTGTTGGAAGTGTAGGATAAAGTATTTTAAGCTTGTAGAAGTTTTTTATAGTCGACTTTCGGACCTGGGCTCATTACCTGGCATCTCCGCTAGGGATAGATTTACTATTTTAAAATGTTTTGGAGTTCTTTGGCTTTAAGTTTCTCCCGTTTTTCATATTTGCGCATTTTGCGGCCGACACCGATTTCAACCTTAAACCATTTACCTTTTAAATAAATGGAAATGGGAATAAGCATATATTTTTGATTTCGAAAACTGATTAGTTTGGCAATTTCTTTTTGGGATAATAAAAGATTACGATTGTGGGTGGTATCGATTGTTTGGCCTTGAGAATATTTATAGAGAGGAATCTGAAGATTAAAAAGAACTGGAAGACCATTTTCAATTTCTACCTTAGAATTGGCGAATTGAGGAACTTGAGTACGTAAAGATTTGGCGTCAGAGCCAGTTAAGGCAATGCCAGCTTCAAATTTGGCGATAAATTCATAGTCTCGTGATTCTTTGTTGAAATGTTTCACAATGGTATTGTAACAAATAAATCCTCTCTGTCCTTCGGACATCTCCCCTTAACAAAGGGAGAAATCATAATTAAAATTTAATGAAATAAATTTTTTGATCAGAACAAAGAACATAAATTAAATTACTGGCTTCGTTGAAGGCGATATCATTGACTTTTAGATTGCCAAGATTGTATTTGGAAAGCAATTCCCCAGTTTTTTGATAGAGATAAATAATATTATCGTTGTCGACGAAGGTTAATAATTCTTTTTCAAGAGTGACATCAAGATTATTGGTTTTAGTAAACTCAGGGTTTTGACTGGGTTTAAAATTATCTTTAACTCCACTTAGATAAGGAATAACATTGCCATTTTGATAAAGAACCCAGATCTTTCCATTTATAGATAAAGACGAAGCACCAAGCTCTAATTTAGCCTCATTTTTAAGCCAATTTTGAGCTTTAGAAAAACCAGTGGCATTGGGGTTATATTTCCAAATAGCCTGATTGTTGGAATCTAGAACATAAGCGGCTCCATTCCAAAATTTAAAACCAGTAGGATTAATATCGGTGAGATTAATTTTAGAGGTAAGATTATTTTTCTCGACTAAATTAATAGCATTTTTATCTAATAAGTAGAGATTATTTTTATCAAAAGTGAGATCAATGGCTGATTTTATTTTTTCAGATACTAAAACAGATTTAGTCGATTTATTATTAATATCATAATAATCAATCCGACCATTTTGAGGGTCTAAAAGATAAATTTTATTATCGTTAAAAACGATTTTTTCAAATTGAGGATGGCTAATAATAGTATTGGTATCAAAGAAAAAATCGGGGGTTAAATTTTCCGAGGAACCGGTTTGGGAAAGAATGGTTTTTAACTGAGAATTAAAATTCTCAATCTCGTCTTGATGGATTTTTAAAGCCACCATTTTCTCGACAGTTTTTTGAGCAACAACGGCCGCCTCTCTGGCACTATCAAGACTTAAATTTTTGGTTTTATTTATATTTTCGATTTGAGATTCTATTTCTGTTTTTAAAATTTGATATTGATTTTCAGTTTTTTTGACTTGATTTTTCTTAAATCCAAAATAAAAACTTAAAAAAAGACTAATTATTAAAATAAATCCTATGATTATGCTTATTTTTTTTCTTTTATCAGTTTCTTTACTTTCATGATGAGAAATAAAAACTGAGTCATTTTTTTTAAACTTATTTAAAAAATGAGTAATTTTAGAAAGATCAAAACTTGGTTTTTTAATGGTGACAATCTCTTCAAAAGTCACGGACTGATTATTATCTTGAGCGACTATCTGTTCCTCATTTTCTGATTCAATTTCAATTAAAGCACCGGCTAAATCTTTTTGATTATCAAGGGAATAAATGGCTGATAAAAAATTTTCTTCAATATTTTGGATCTTTGAATCTGAGAGAAAATTTTTGATTTTAGCCCAAGTTATTTTTTCAAAGAAAGAGTTGGTTAAAAGAAAAATTCGATCTTGATTTTTAATAGGACCACTAAGAGTTTCTATTTGATCGTCGAGACCATTTAATAAAATACTAATTTTATCCTGACGTTTAAATATAATTTTCACTTCTCCAAAAGTGGCCAGATAAAGCTGATTTTCAAGAACAACAGTAACAGTAAAATCAATTTTGTAATCCGAATAAAGTGGATTTTTTATGATGGAATCAATTGATCGACGTAGATTAGTTAAAATATCAGCATTACTTTCGGCATTAAAATAATTTTGATTAAATTCATAGCTAATATCATGGCCAATTGAATTTAATTCTTTGTCCTGATCTGAATTTATATTAACGAGGGCAAAAAGATGGCCTTTAGTTGATTTTAGAATATGGTCGTCAGGATCATTTTCCCAATATCTAGACCAGGATTTAGATTCGGAGTTACCACTGAAAGAACGACAGATAAAGTGCATCAATTAATGATACTACAATCCAAACATAGTTAAGATTAGGAGGATGGAAAAACCGAGATGGATAAAAGAAAAAAGAATAAGAATTGGATTAAATTTATCAGTAACACTTTTTGACATCGAAGTAACTTGTTTGACCACAATTAAGGAAAAAATCAGATAAAGAATAGAGCAAGAAATAAAGAAAATCTTAGTGATAATGAAAAAATAATTTTCTAAACCATTAATATTTAAAAAATTATTCATTGTCTTTACCTCCCCCATTTTTTTGGTCTTCTAGATCTCTTAACTCTTTTAGAAGTTTAATAATTTTTTCAGGATTTGGAACTTTTTCAAAATTTATTTGATTAACCTCAGAGGCAGTTTGAATTAAAACATCACCAAAATTAAAAAATGTGCCAAAAATCCCCTTAACTGAAGAAGAAACATCTTGAATCATAGAAAGGTCAGCTTCGGCAAAATGTTTATTTAAAAGATTATTAAAATCAATATCGACAACTCGTTCGTTGGTAATTAAAAAAAGATTAAAATACCAAGATAAAAATTTTTCAAAAGCATAGATAAAAGTGATTAGATACCAAAAGAGAACGGCAGTAAATCGATATTGGCTGGGGAAAAAATTAATAAAGGTGAAATATTTAAAAAATAAAGGAACAAAAAGCATTAAAAAGGCAATAATAACCCAAGAAATATTATTAGCCCAATGTGGACGGACAGCTAAATAAATTTCTTCGTTTTCATCACGTTCGGTGAACGTTAAAATTTTAGGACGAACCAAAAAGGAAGAAAAAGGGCTTTTGGTATGACCTAAAATATCATAAACAGTTTGGGAAAAATCTGGTTTAGAATTATCGACTTCAATCTTTTTTTCAGCAACTACTTCCTTTTTTTTAGGAGTTGGAACAACAACTTCATCATCCGGGGCAACAGTATCTAAATCTTTGGATCGGTTCATGCTTTAGTTTATCAAGTTCATCAAGTTTATCAAGTTTTAAAGTTAAGATTATTTCTTTTCGATATTAAAAAGAGCGGATTTAATAACGATAGCTCCTGGAGAACGAAGGTTAAAAATGGTTTTAAAAGTTTCTGCAGAAAAAGATAAGTTGCCTTTATCGGTGGAGATATTAATGTTTTTAGTGTTACCAGAAGTTGAATAATCAACAGAAATGGAATTAACTGAAGAAACCGGACCACCCTTATCCCCAACTTGACGTCTTAGTTCGTCTTTTGACCAAGCATTTCCATCACAAGAACCGATACAATTTTGAATTTGAGAGAGATGAGAAGAATCACCGGTTTTATCATAAAATAAAACAGCATTAACAATATCGGAAAATTCCTCATTATTTAGCCAAGGATGAGAACGACCATAAGCAGCATTACTGCGAGTTTTATACCAGCCTTTATAAAACCAGGCAGAACCGGCAATTTTTTCATAAGAATCGCCAGGCCAACAAGATTGACTACCACAGGTAGTGTCCCAGACACTAGGGGTAGTGTGATCTTGAGAAGAATAACCAATGGTAGCACCACCAGAAGTGGAAGCATACATAGTGGAAAAAATATTACCAGTTTTATTACTTTTAATGACCATACCGCGAGTGTCTTCAACTGCCTGTTTCCAACGACCAGGTGAATTTAGACGAGAAGTTGAATAGACCTGACAACTTTCGGTAGTACAAATAGTACCAGCGCGATTATTGGTTGAATTTAGGGCATAAGTACGAGCGGCGATAGCCTGAGCCTTGAGAGCTTCATAACCACCTTCGTCTCCCCATTTGGCTGGCATTTCAGCAATTCCAACTAAATAATTTTCTTCGAAAGACAAAGTGCCAACAGAAGTTTTAATTGATCCAGAAGTATCAATTTTTTCAATACGAATATCACCATAGTAGGCCTTGAGAATTTGTTCATAATTTTGTCCGGATTTAGCTCGACCAAAAGCACCATATTGGGACATACCTTTACGATGAGGGGCACCAAAAGAAAAAGCAGCAAAAGCTGGAGAAAAACCAGGGTTGTAGTCAGCTCGAGAAGCTGGATCATCAGAAGAGGAAACATCACCAACTGAAGTGTTAAACATGGCGGTTTTTTCTGCAATCAAAGACTGTTGTTTGGCAGAAAGTTCGGCTTTATAGTTTTCGGCTTTTTTAATTTCAGTGGCAAGAAAACCAAAACGGGTTTCAAGATCAGCCTTAATCTTGGCTAGCTTAACTTTTTCGATTTCAAGTTTCGTTTTATTTTCATTTAAAGCTTTAATTTCGGTCGAATATTGGGTAATAGTATTTTTGTCTTGAGAAATAATAGATTGATACCAAGCATATTGCTGAAATAAAGAACTGCTTTCTTTATTGGCAAAGAAAATTAAAAAGGAATTAAATTTTTTACTATTTTTATAGTAACGTTTGACTCTTTCAGAGAGTAATAACTTTTGAACTTCCAAATCTGATTCTTTATCAATTAATTTTTTACCAAGATCTGTGACTTGATTATTAATAGAATTAATTTGGTTTTTAGCTGAAGTAATTTTTGATTGGAGACCAGTGGATTCTTTTTTAAGAGGGGCAATGGCGGCTTCTAAATCGGCAATTTGTTTAGTAATGGCATCAATTTTATTTTGGAGATCATCGGCAAAAATTGGTTTAACAACAAAAAAAATCGATATTAAAATCAAAACAATTAGTAATATATTTTTGGGTTTTAAATACACAGATTAATTTTAACATTTGATATACTACAAATATGTTGAAGAGAAAAATTGGATTAGTTGGTGGATTAGTTTTGACCTGTTTTCAATTTGTTTCTAAAAAATTGGTTTTAGCAGCATCTTATGATCCTAGTTGTACAACTACTTCAGGAAGCATTGGAACAAGCACGGCTTTGGGCTGTATTCCGGTCGAAATTAAGAGTTTTGTACCTTGGTTATTACAATATTTATTTGGAATTGCTGGTGGAATTGCCTTCTTATTGATGGCATACGGATTTATATTAATAGCAACATCGGGTGGAGATGAAAAGAAAGTGGCCGGAGCAAAAGAAACGATAACTTCGGCGGTAATAGGCTTGGTTGTTTGTATATTTGCAATATTTATTTTAAGATTGATTGCAGTTAATATTTTAAGAATTCCAGGAATTTAAATTATGGAAACTAATTTACCAACAGATCCTTTAGCTTCAAAATTTGGATCGGTGGGTGATATTATTAGTGGATTACTGCCCTATGTTTATGTAATAGCTGGGATAATATTGCTATTAATGTTGATTAGTGGCGGAATTGGATTAATGACTTCGGCAGGAAATCCAGATAAAAGTAAGGCGGCAAGAGGAAAAATAACTGGTGGATTGATCGGATTTGCAATTATTTTTATTTCCTATTTTGTGGCAAAAATTGCAGAGGCAGTATTGGGTGTAAAGTTTATGTAATTATTTGCCCATACGGCGATCGCGTTGTTGATACCAATAAATGGCTTTTTCGAGTTCTTTTGGAGTGAAATCGGGCCAGAGAATATCGGTGAAAAAAAGTTCGGCATAAGACATTTGCCATAATAAAAAATTTGATAATCTAAATTCACCGCCTGGTCGAATTATTAAATCTGGATCTGGCTGATCTTTAGTGTAAAGATACTTGGAAACTAGTTCTTCGTTGATTTCATGAGCTTTAACTCCATCTTTGACAATATTTTTAATAGCATTAACAATCTCATCACGACCACCATAATTTAAGGCAACATTAAATTTAATTCTTTCATCGTCTAAAACCGTGTTAAGAATTTTTTTAAGAGCATTTTTAACCTTAAATGGAAAAGCCTGAAAGTTACCTAAAACAAAAAATTTTATTCCAGATTTTTTATATTCTTGGCGTTTGGTTTTAACAACATTAATTAACAAATTAAAAATACCTTTAACTTCCTCCGCAGAACGGTGTCTCCAATTTTCAGTAGAAAGGGCATAAACGGTAATATTTTTAATCCCGATATCACGACAATAGTTAACAATTTTTTCTAAATTTTGGGCACCAGCTTTATGACCATCGCTGGCAGAAAGACCTTTTTTAACTGCCCAACGACGATTACCATCCATAATAATAGCAATATGTTTAGGTAGTTTTTCTTTATCAATTTTTAGATTGGTAACAAATGGTAAATTAGATTTTTTCATATGATTATTTAGTCGCCAAATGAATTAGATTCATTCGGTGATTATATCAAAAAATCCCGCAAAAGCGGGATTCTTAGATTAAAATTAATATTCACATCTTCGTTTAGAGTCGAACTGTTAGTACCAGAAAGCCATCCTTCGCTCTAACGAGCTTCGGAATGGTTGAGATGGTCCAATCTTATGGATTGGACATAAACCTCAAAGGAGGTGATCCATCCGCACCTTCCAGTACGGATACCTTGTTACGACTTAACCCTCATCGCTGAATTTACCTTGGTCCTAGGAGACCTAAGACTTCAGGTACCCTCAACTTTGCTGATTTGACGGGCAGTGTGTGCAAGAGGCGAGAACGTATTCACCGCAATCTGCTGATTTGCGATTACTACCAATTCCAAGTTCATGCAGGCGAATTTCAGCCTGCAATCCCAACTGAGGATTGTTTTAGGGATTAGCTCCACCTTGCGGTATTGCAACCCTCTGTACAACCCATTGTAGGATGTGTGTAGCCCCGGATATAAGCATCATGATGACTTGACGTCGTCCCCTCCTTCCTCCCAACAAAATAATGCTGGGCAGTCTCGTATGATACAGTAACATACGATAGGGGTTGCGCTCGTTACCTCACTTAAGAGAACAACTCACGTCACGAGCTGACGACAGCCATGCAACAGCTGTGTACCACCTTCGAAAGATTCCCCCGTTTCTGGGGGTTTGCAGGTACATTTCAAACCCGGGTAAGGTTTATCGCTTCGTATCGAATTAAACCACATGCTCCACTGGTTGTGCGCCTCCCCGCCAATTCGTTTGAGTTTCGGCCTTGCGGCTATACTCCCCAGGCGGTCTGTTTAACGCGTTAGCTTGCATCTCCCAGGATAAATCCCGAAAAATTAACAGACAATGTTTACAGCTAGGACTACTCAGGTCTCTAATCTGATTTGCTACCCTAGCTTTCGTCTCTCAGTGTCAGTGTATATCTGGTTACCCGCCTTCGCGCTTGGTGTTCTTTGTGGTATCCACGGATTTTACCCCTACACCACAAATTCCAGTAACCCCGATATAACTCCAGCTCTCCAGTATCCTACCCCTTTCTCCGATTAAGTCGGAGTCTTTGAAATAAGACTTAGAAAACCACCTACAGACTCTTTACGCCCAATAAAACCGGGTAACGCTTGCAACCTACGTATTACCGCGACTGCTGGCACGTAGTTAGTAGTTGCTTATTCTGGGCGCCTTCATGGCTCCCAAAAAGAGGTTTACAACCCGAAGGCCTTAATCCCTCACGCGATGTCGCTGCGTCAGACTTTCGTCCATTGCGCAAAATTCCTAACTGCTGCCTTCCGTAGAAGTATGGGCCGTGTCTCAGTCCCATTGTGACGGACTCTCCGCTAAGAGCCGTTAACCGTCATCGCCTTGGTAGGCCATTACCCCACCAACTAGCTGGTAGTTAGTACACTATTCTCTTCGCGACTTGCGTCTTTAACCCGTAGGTACTATAGGAAATTACTCCACCTTTCGGTGGGCTATGTCCTACAAAGAGGCATATTTGTACTTTTTACTCACCCGTTTGCCGCTAAACTTATTATTTACACAGATTAATCCACTGTAAGGATCTCTCTGTGTAAACAACAAATCCCGCTCGACTTGCATGTCTTAGGCACATCGCCAGCGTTCACCCTGAGCCACGATCAAACTCTTAGTACTAACATTTCGAACAAAATTCGAAAACGATTGATTTAAATAATCAATCAAAAAATTTTTTGAAATTCTTTCTGGTACTAACAGCTTCTGGCTCTAAACGAATGTGAACTAAATTTTAAAGATCAATTTTGCCTTCATTCAGGCAGTGAGGTTATTATATAGCACTAATTTCGTTTTTGCACTAGGTAAGTTGGGTTAAATTTAGTTAGATAATTGACAAAACATAAATAGATGGTATTATAGGCTTACTATTCGCAGAATATTTAATATCAATAACGATATTTTTAAATATTTTTAAGCGAAATCGCACATAAAAAGATTTAGGAGAAAGAAAATTGCCTTTATAGTCTGATCAACTAATCAGATATGAGCAAAAACTAAAACGCTCGGAAAGGAGGAATATTGATGTACACATCAGGATTTGTTTAACGCGAAAATATCGCAAATCCAAACGACTTCAGGTTTCCAAAACCACCATCAATCTTTTTTATCCCCCTGCTTTTTCATTTTTACCTACCACCTCTCCCTATCTCTTTACTCGCCGCCAAAATGAGGAAATAAAAATAAAATTGAATTAAAGGTTGTCCTGAGAGACAAATATTCGATTTTAACTTTACTCATTCTTTGGCGGCACTTTTTTGGAAAAAATTTAGAGCTGAATCACTTTAGCAGTAGATAAAATATTGATACTTTCTGGTTCGGCGGCAGTAAAAATAGTTTGATAGTTTTGGCATAAAGAAACAACTAATTTTTGATGGTCTGGATCAAGCTCAGAAAAAATATCATCTAAAAGCAGAACTGGTTTGTCATTATAAGTTTTTTCTAGATAATTAATTTGAGCCAATCTAACGGCTAAAACAGCTAATCTCTGTTGTCCGCGACTACCCCAAAAGGCTAAATTTTTATCTTCAGTTGAAAATGTATTGTTATTAAAACTAAAATCATCGCGATGAATTCCAATTTGAGTACAACCACGATGCAAATCCAGTTGGTAATTTTTTTCTAATCTGTCCTCACTGACAATCGAGGGATGATAATTTAAAAAAATAAGTTTGATTTGGGGATCAAAATGGTTTGAAAAAAAAGAATTAGCTGAACGGATAAAAGCAGTGCGAAAATCATGAATAATGTTGGCATTTTTAATGAGAGTTTGATTCCAATAAAAAAGTTCCGATTTGGTTGAATGCACTTCTCTAATTTGATTAAGCAACTCATTTCGATGATTAAGAGCTTTATGATATTGGGACAAGGCCTGGGTATAACGCCATTCTGTTTGAAGAAAAATTTCGTCCAAAAAATCACGACGGCGACCAGGAGAACCGGCAACTAAACGAATATCGTCTGGATGAAAAATGACAGTTTTAAAAATACCAATATATTTTTTTCTAGTTTTTTCGACTTTTTCGATTAAAAACTTTCGAGAAACAGTATTACTGCGACCGGTTTGATCTTTAATTAATTTTATTTCGATATCATTGATTTCGTTTTTATTAGAAATAACCTTGGCTTGAATTGAAGTAAAAAAATCATTCCAATTTATAAGTTTTGATTGAGATGAAGATCTAAAACTTTTACCGGCGGCTAAAAAGAAAATAGCTTCTAATATATTAGTTTTACCAGAACCATTTGGACCAATAATTAAATTTAATTTGGAATCAAACTCTAAGAGTTGTTGGGTGTGCGAACGAAAATTTTGAAGAATAAGTTTGGAAAGATACACAAGAGAAGTATAACAAAATGTCCAGCGGGTTGGAGTTGAACCAACTTTACACAGTTTTACAGACTGACGCCTAACCGTCCGGCTCCCGCTGGTTTTGTGGATTTATTATAACAGAAAGATACCTTTACTCAATTCCCCAAAGAATGGAGAGATTGGCAGTAATATCCATTTGGCCACTGGAGATTGAACCAGCACCAGAGGCTTCATCTCGAGCGACAGAGGCTGACTTAAACTGAGCAACATTAGAGGTGTAATTAACAGGAGAAATATCATAAGTGCTATCAGAAATAGAAACTGGTTTGTCTAATTTCACTTTTGATAATTTAGCCAGTTCTTCGGCTTTTTGTTTGGCCTTATTAAAGGCTAATTCTCGAGCTTTAGAAAATAATTCAGTTTTATCTTCAATATCAAAATAAATACCATTCATTTGAAGATTATTAATGTTGGAAAGCTCGTCAATAATTTTGACGGCCTTGGTGGCCTTAGTATCAATTTTTTTAATTTTGACTTCCAAAGTTTCTGAAGCTTGCTGACCAACAATTCGACGACTGCTACCGCTATAATCATATTCGGTATAAACGTTTAGATTGGAGGTGGTGATATCGGAATCAGAAATACCATTATCTTTAAGGATTTTTATGGCAGAGTCAACTTTTGAATTAACTTTAGCAAGTGCTTCTTTACTAGTAGAAGCTTTTTCTTGAAAACCAATGTTTAATTGGACCATGTCTGGTTTGGCGGAAACTTTACCATCGCCAGAAACAGAAATCGTGTTGGAGATTTTACCGTTTGACTCAATACCACCGGTGTTTTTAATATAAATTCCTGTTCGAGAAATGAAAAGCGCAGAAATAATTAAAGCAATGGAAATAATAATGTAGGGGTAGAATTGTTTGTCTATTTTCATATCATCAGTTTACACTGTTAAAATAGTTTATGAAAGTGAAAATAATTTCTTGGAACTTGGCCGGTATGAGAGCAGCGATAAAAAAGGGTTTGTGGCAGAAAATGAAAAAAATTGATGCAGATATATATTGTTTTCAGGAAGTTAAAGCCAAAATGGAACAGATTGATATTGATTTTGAATACCCAAATAATTATTTAAACTATTGGAACCCAGCTGAAAAAGCGGGTTATTCTGGAGTGGCTACTTTCACTAAAATTGAACCTAAAAATGTAATTATTGGCGATAGAACGAATGATTGGGATGATGAAGGAAGAGTTATTATTACCAAATTTGATGAATTTACACTTTTGAATGTTTACTTCCCTAATGGAAAGAGAGATAAAGGCAGGTTGGATTATAAAATGAAATTTTATGATTATTTTTTGAAATATATAAATGAGTTAAGAGATAGAGGAGAAAAAATAGTTTTTTGCGGAGACATAAATACAGCTCATAGGGAAATAGATTTGGCCAGACCTAAGGATAATGAGCTGGTTTCGGGATTTTTAGAAATAGAAAGAAAATGGATTGATAAAGTGATTAAAAATGGATATTTGGATACTTTTAGAATGTTTAGTCCAAAAGAGACAGGACAATATTCTTGGTGGAACCAAAGGGGCGGAGCCAGAAAAAGGAATGTGGGTTGGAGAATCGACTATGTTTTTGTGGATGAAAGTCTAAAATACAAAGTAAAATCGGCGTTTATTTTACCGGAAGTTGAAGGATCGGATCATTGTCCGGTGGGAATTGAAATAGAAATTTAAAAAATAAGATGTTTAGTCCCCTGTTGTTTTAGCCAGAGATTGTGCTGTTTACAATCTGGATCATAAATTGTCAGTTGACTCCAAAATCGTTTAGAGTGATTTTTGATGTCAAGATGGGTTAACTCGTGTAATAAAATATGGCAAAATTGAGAATAAGGGAAAAAAATAATTTGCCAGTTGAAACTTAAATTACCATGACCGGAACAAGAACCGTACCTAGAACTTTGATTACGAACAGTAACTTTTCCATATTTAAAATTAAATTTTTTAGACAAATTATCTAATTCTTTTTTAATTAATTTGAGGGCAAAAGGTCGAAGTTTAGCCTCTAAAACCTTTTTGACATGAGATTCATTAAATCGAGCCATATTTGAATAAATTTTTTGTTCAACATCTTGAATAATTACCGAATCTCTTTGGGTTTTTATCCAGATAATTTCATAAGAATTATCCAATATTTTAATGGTTTTTAGACTTAAAATTGATTTTTTAGGACTAATTTTGACTGAATGATTAATAATCCAATCAGTATTGTTTTTAATAAATTTTTGAATTAAAAAATCGGGAGTTAAATAAGGACAAGAAATTTGAAGAGAGTTTTTGGAAATCAATCGCAGACGAATTGATCTAATCCCCTTACGGTTAACCTGATATTCGAATGGCTGGTTTTGAAGCAAAATGGTGGCCATAATGATATATTAAACTATGAGCTTAATTTATGTTGCTAGTGATCACAGGGGTTTTAATTTTAAAGAGAAAGTGGTGGAATTTTTAAGGGAGTTGGATTACGAAGTAAAAGATTTGGGAGTAAAAACTTATGATGAAGATGATGATTATAATGAAATTTCGATAGAATTGGCAGAAAAAGTAGTCAGAGAAAATACAAAAGGAATATTGCTTTGTGGATCCGGAGTGGGAGTAAGTATAGCGGCTAATAAAGTTTTAGGGGCAAGAGCAGCGCTTTGTACAATTCCAAAACAAGCTAGATTAGCCAGAGAAGACAGTAACGCCAATGTTTTATGCCTAGCAGCTGATTTAATCAGTGAAGAAGATAATTTAGAGATAGTAAAAACTTTTTTGGAAACGGTTTTTGCCAGCGAAGAAAGATTTATTAGAAGAATTAATAAAATTAAAGAATATGAAAAGCTTAAACTCAGTTAAGGAGATTGGTGAAAATAAAGTAGTAATTTTGAGAATGGATTTAGATTTGCCAATTAGTGATGGTGAAATTTTGGATAGTAGTCGGTTAATAAAATCCATTCCAACAATTAAATTACTATTGGCAAGAAAAAATAAAATAATAATTTTAGGACATTTGGGTAGACCTCAAAATAATGAAAGAAATTTAACCTTGAAACCAGTTTATTTGGAATTAATGGATATTTTAGAAACATCATGTGGCGGTGATTGTGTAAAAAATGTTTTTATCGACGACATAAAAAATAAAGAAAAATTAAAACAGGCAATTGAAGAAAACGAGATAATTTTTGCTGAAAATTTAAGATTTTATCCAGAGGAAGAAAGTGGAGATACCTCTTTATTTTCCAAATTGAAAAAATACTCCCCAATTTTTGCGAATGACGCTTTTGCGGTGGCTCATCGAAATGCCGCATCGGTTTTATTACATAGAGAACTGGAAAGTTATTATGGTTTAAGTTTTGTGGAAGAATTTGAAAAAATAAGTTTAGTTTTAGAAAAGAAGGAAAATTTAGTAGTTATTTTGGGTGGAGCTAAAGAGGATAAATTAAAATATTTAAAAGAATTGAGTGAAAAAGCAGATTGGGTATTAGTGGGAGGAAAGCTGCCCAAGTTAGTTGAAAGTGAAAAGTTGAAAGTTGAAAGTGAGAAAATTTTGATTGCTAAATTGAGAGAAGACGGACTGGATTTAAGTGATGAAGACATTAAAGAATTTAAAGAAAAAATAAATCAAGCTAAAATAATTGTTTGGGCAGGGGCAATGGGATTTTATGAAAAAGAAAATTGTCGTAAGGGAACTGAAGAAATTGCCAAATCAGTGGCTAATTCAAATGCTTATAAAATAATCGCCGGAGGCGACACGACTGCTTCAATTGCAAGGCTAGGAATGGAGGATAAAATTGATTTTATCTGTAGCGGTGGCGGAGTAATGCTGGAGTTTTTAATTAAGAGTAGCCTTCCGGCTTGGGAATAGTATAAAATTAGTTATGAAAAAAGATAAAAAAATAAGAATTGGAATTAATGGTTTTGGAAGAATTGGAAGTGTGGTTTTAAGGTCAATTTTAACAGAGAGATATGATGTGGAAGTAGCGGCAATTAATACTGATGGTCGATTTGATGTGGAAACTTTTGCGATGCAATTTAAGTATGATTCAGTTTATGGACGATCACCTTGGAAGGTGGAATTTTCTGGACCACAAAAAGCGATGGAAATTGGCAGACTAGAAGTGGCTGATCAATCAATCCCCGTCTTTGGACAAATGGATCCGACTAAAATTCCTTGGAAAAACTATGATGTGGATGTAGTTTTGGAATGTACTGGTGCTTTCACTGACAGTAAGGCCTTAGGACATATAAAAGCAGGAGCTAAAAAAGTAGTGATTAGCGCTCCGGCTAAAGATCCAAAAATTCCGGTTTATATATTAGGAGTAAACGGAGATAAATATAAGGGTGAAAAATTAATTTCCAATGGTTCTTGCACTACGAATTGTGTGGCACCAATAGTGAAGTTAATTGATGAAAAAATTGGGTTTCAAGAAGGAACGCTGACCACAATTCATGCTTATACTACAAATCAAAATTTAGTTGACGGAAACTGTAAAGATCCACGACGCGGACGAGCAGCAGCTATTAATATAGTACCGACGACAACTGGAGCAGCAGAAGCAGTAATTGCTGCTTATCCTGAGGCTAAAGGAAGATTTGCTGGAACGGCAATTAGAGTACCAGTGATTTGCGGAAGCTATTCTGATTTGACTTTTAAGATGGTTAGAAAAACAACGATTGAAGAAATTAATTCTATTTTTGAAGAAGCTAGTTTAGAACCGGAACTAGTTGGTAAATTAAAAGTTTCTTACGAACCATTAGTATCTTCCGATATTATCGGCAATAACGGTTCTTGTATTATTGATGCGCGAATGACTAAAGTAATTTCTGATGACATGATTTCAATTGGGGCTTGGTATGATAACGAATATGGATACAGTTGCAGATTAATAGAAAATGCAATTGCGATATCAAATAAATGATAATAATACCAACAATTTTAGAAAAAGATTTCTCATTGGCGGAAATAAAAATTAAATTGATTAAAGATAGGTGCCGATGGGTACAAATAGATGTGATTGATGGTTATTACTCCCCTGGAAAGAGTTTTGAGTTGGAATTATTAAATAAAATCGGTAAGGAAATACAGAATAATTTATTGGACATACATTTAATGGTTAAAGAACCAATAAAATGGATTGAAAAATGCAACTTTGTCGGGGCGAACAGAGTCATTGGCCAGGTGGAGATGATGTCAGATGTGAATGAATTTGTGGAAAAAATTAAAGAAGCTGGATTGGAGGTGGGATTAGCCTTTGATACTGAAACAGAAGTCATAAATATCCCAAAGGAAACTGATTTAATATTATTAATGGGAAGAAAGTCTGGGTTTCAAAATGCTGATTTTGATGAAAAAATTTATGAAAAAATTAAAAAACTAGTAAAACTTAGAGATAATAAAAAAATGGATTTTAAAATTGGAGTTGATGGAGGAATAAATGAAGAGATAATCAAAAAGTTAAAAATTGAAGGAGTGGATATCGCCTATTGCGGCGGGGCAATTTTTAATGGTATGGTAAATGATAATTTAGAAAAATTAAACTATGTTAGCGAAAACTTATAAAAAAATTAAAAGAGTTGCTTTTTATGGCGACGCTGATGCTAAAGAAACAGATCAGCATTTTATTGATGCTTTTAATACCGCGAAATTACTGGCGGAAAATGGCTACATTATTGTTAATGGTGGTGGCCCAGGAATAATGTTAGCGGCAACATTAGGGGCAAAAGAAGGAAAAGGTAGAGTGGAAGTGGTAATAATGGATGAAAAAGTTGATATGGGTAAAAACTATGAAGGAAGCACTTTCTTGAACAAAAAACAGGTTGATAAAATTTATAGAGCTGAAAATATTCAAGAAAGAACTGCTAAAGTCGTGGAAATCGCTGATGCTCATATCGTTTTTAAAGGTGGAACTGGAACAATGGCAGAACTGGCATTGGTATGGGAAAAAGCAAAGTTTGAATTTGGAAAGCATGAACCATTAATCTTCTTTGGTGACTGTTGGAAAAACACCATCGAAACCATGGTAGAAGATTTAAATTTTGACAAAATTGAAAGAAAAGTTTATGACTTTGCTGAAAATTCAGAAGAAGTTTTAAAAATAATTCAAGACAAAAAAAGCTTTAAAAAAACGGACAATGGCGGTTTTCTTGGTCGATTTAAAAAATTGATTGATAATTTTTGATAAACTAGAAAATAATGTTAAAGAAATTTTTAATATTAATTTTGGCCTCAATTTTTTTGAGTAGCTGTAGTTTGAGTCCTAAAAAATCAGGACTAGAAATAATGAGTTTTCCGATCGCTAAGGTTTATATAAACAATAAGGAAATGGGGTCAACTCCTTATAAAAATATGAATTTAAAACCGGGAGAGAATGAAATAAAATTAGTTTCTCAAAATAAGGAATGGAAAAGAAAAGTAGATTTACAAAATAATATTAATACAGTGATAGATTGGCAATTTGGTGATGATTCTAGCCAGGACAGCGGATATATCCTCTATCTAGAAAAAACGGGTGATAAAAAGGCTTCCCTTTTGGTAAATACCAATCCAGATAAATCGATAATAAATATTGATGATGAAGTTAAAGGAACATCACCAATAAAAGTTAGTGAAATCAATGAAGGAGATAGACGATTGAAGGTTTCATTCCCGGGATACAAAGATGTAAATGTATTTATGAAAGCAATTAACGGATATCAATTAGTAGTAGATATAAAATTGGCAATTGAAAAAAATAATATTGAACAAATTATTAATTCTGAAAGTGAAATTAATAGTTCAAATGAAATAAAAAAAATAATCGTAAAGGAAACAGAGACCGGATGGTTAAAGGTTAGAGAAGCAAGTTCCAGCTCGAGCAAAGAAATTACTAGAATTAAACCTGGCGAACAATATACTTTATTAGAAGAAGGAACTGATTGGTACAAAATCGATTTGGGAAATGACAAGAATGGCTGGATATCGGCTAATTATGCTTCGAAAAATTAATGAAAATACCAAAAATTAAGAAAGAACAGGCTAAAAAGAAATAGAGTTTTTGCTGACTATTAAGAAAAAGCGAGACGATACCAAGAATTAAACTTATTGCCCAATAAAAAATAGCAATCGAACGACGCGACCAGCCGGCTTTAAGAAGCTGGTGGTGAAAATGTTTTCCGTCGCCTAAATAAATAGGCTTTTTATTGATAATCCTTCGAATAATAGTGTAAACGGCATCAAGCATGGGGATAAAGAGAAGGAAAATAAGAGTTGCTAGTTTAGCACCAGAAAGAATGGCTAACACAGCCAACAAAAACCCTCCGAGGCTTTTACCGCTATAGCCCGGCATAATTGACTGCGGAAAAAAATTAAAGGGAAGAAAACCAAGATATGAACCACACACGGCACCGGCTAAAATGATGACTGGCCATTGGGTGATATCAGTAGAATAACGAAAAGCTAAAAGACCAATAAAAAAAGCAGAGATGGAAACAAAACCAGGAAGTTGACCATCAACGCCAGTAGCCCAACCAACGATATTCATGCACCAGACTATCCAAATGACGGCCAAAATATCTGGAATTACCCAAATACTGTGCTGACCTAAAAAATTAAAATTTATTTTTAAAAAAGAAAGGTCAATAACTCCGTTACTTAAAGGATTGGAAATAAAGGCAATTCCAATACCGGAAGCAACAATTACCAAGGCCACAATAATATTGAAAAATAGCCTTACTTTAGGACTAATGTCTTTAATATCATCAAATAGACCAACAATTAAAGTTATTAAACTGGCAAGAAGAATACCAATTAAATGTTTATCTATTGGCAAAAAAATGATTGAGGTGATTAAAACTGAGACAAAAATAGGAATTCCCCCACCCCGAGGAACAGAAGACAAAGCAGTGGCGTTATTGGTTTTCTTTTGTTTGTCTAATGGATTTTCAATCCAGTTTTTTTTAATAAAAAAATTTCTAATTAAGGGAGTAAGGATAAAGGATATCCCGGCTGAAATTAAAATGGCTAGAATAAAGGAAAATGACATATTAAGAAATTAAGGTAATAATTCTAGTGAGGGAAATAGCTGAAAGGAGACCAAAAACTAAAGAAAAAATTGTTAAAAGACGGGAGAATAAAGGGATTATTTTTAGGAAAAAAGTGGCAATTAAATTATTTAAAAGAAGAATAACGATGGAAAAAGTTGGTAATAAAAAAAGAGAAGTGGCAGAAGCTAATTGGTCTTCACCCCAAGGAAGGGAATAATATAAAGGAACTTGTTCAGGTAGGCTATTAAATTTGAAAATTAAAAGACCTAACTGAAAAATAATCAAAATTAAATTCCACCTAAAGAGGCGGTAATTAATTTTCTCTTGCCAAAAACTACCAAGAAAGCCTATTTGAGAAAAAAATGAATTAAAAAATGACATATTATCTTAATTTAAAAATAGTGGCATTGCCGATAGCTTCGGTAACATAGTAATAATTTTTAAGAAAAAGGTCAAGAGAAGGGAAAGAACGTCCAGACATTGGATAATAAATAACAAATTTAGGTAAATCGGTCTTAATTTTATCCATGGTCAATTGATAGCCATTAAAATCAACAATGTGATAGGCAACGGTATATTTTGAAGAAGGCAACCGTTTGGATAGGGCATAAATGTAAGGCTCGTCACCCCAAATGAAGATTTTGTCTTTAGGATCGGTGTTTGATTTTATAAAATCAGAAATTTTATAAACATTACTGACTTGAGGTCCAAAAGAATTTTGATAATCAACAGTTGATTTTTTACCTAAATAATAGGAATAAAAGTTGTTGTAATATTTGAATACTGGATAAAAATAAAATTTAAATTTAAAAATAACTAAAGCAAAAAAGAAAAGTGAAAACAAGGACAGTAATTGATTTTTTTTGTCTTTGGGATTAAAAACTTGAACGATAATTAGAACTAAAGGGGGTAAAGCCTGAATTAGGTAATGAGGATAGGGACGACCAGAGAGAAGAACTCCAAAAATTGTGGCCGAGAACCAAAACAATAAAAAGGAAAAATTGGAAGAAATTATTTTTTTGGTTTTTAGTAAATAAATTAAAACCCAAGCAATTAATAGGATTACAAATCTAATGATAATTCCCCCACTGGCCGGAGAAGAGGTTTGTGTTCCAGTGGACCAAGAAGAAATATAACCGAAATTTTGAAGGAGACTGGCAACTAAAAACGGTTTAAAAGCATTTTTAATATAAAAATAAACACCCCAAAGAATTATGGGAATTAAAAAAGCAACGGCAAAAAAAATGATGTTTTTGATATTTAAAAAAACTTTTTTTAAAGAAGTTAAATCATCAATAAAAATCCAAACACAAAGAAAGGCAAATTCGATAGCAACTGGAATTTTAATAGTAAAAGCTAACCCTAAAAGCAAACCGGAAATAATGATCTTATTAAAACGTGGTTTTGGTTTGATCAAAAGCAAAATACCAATAATAGTGGGTAAAAGCATAAAAACTTCGGCGTTGGCGATGTTGCCTTCAAACAAGGGAATTGATGTTAATATCAAAAAAATAAAAGTAGCAATTTTAGAAACTTTAATTGAAAAAAATTTTTGACTTAGACGATAAAAGAAATAAATGGTAGGAATCATAAAAACCATGAGTAGGAGCCTAAAACCAAAAACAGTTTGAGAAAAAGCAGCAAGATAATAAAGACTTGGAGGTTTATTATCATGAATTTGACTGTAAAGGACGACTCCTTTCCTGATGGCCTGACCTAGAACTAGATAAATACCTTCGTCACCATACCAATATGGTTCAAAAAGTGAAGGTATTCTTAAAAAGAGAAAAACGAGAAATAAAACAATCCAATATCTAAATTTAGTTAAAGTTTTAAACATCACTTAAATGATACCTCAAACTGTAGGCTTTTTGCTGGTAGTTTTATATTCCAACCTCTTACCCAAAAGAAGTCTGGTGTGAGAATGGAGACCAGGAAGAACCGACATAGTTAGAGTGGCTAGAGGCATAAACGGCCACTGAAAAATATTCTTAACAATATTTTTAAAACCTTTTTTTTGATTAGCTGGACGAAGCTTCCAATCTAAGATAATTAAAATAAACATGGGAATTAAGCAAATAGTTAAAATTAAATTAGAAATTTTGGGAAGATTATAACCAACGGCAGTTTGAAAGAATTTTGGATTAAGAATAACCGGAAGAGAAGTTCCGAGAGTGAGAATAAACCAGTTACTAGACCAAATTAAATGAGTTTGAATTAATTTAAAAATTCTTAGGGCTCGGGTTATAAAAGGAATTTCTTTATGGAATCTGGCTTGTTCGATAGCATAAGGAATATCAGTGGCACCCCAAGCATGACGAACACATTGACTGTAACGATTTTTCAGAGCAGAAATATAATTCTTACCATCTGGGGCATCAACTACAGTTGGTAAAAAGATAGGTTCAACTGCGGTTTTACCACCACTACTAAAAAATGTTTGTAAAAAGATATGCCAGTCTTCGGGAATCATGTCTGGATCCCAATAACCAGCTGAATCAATTAATTTATAAGAAGAAGAATAGCAAGAATAATTAAAGAACAAACCGTCAGGTTCCTGGATGTTAGCGATATGAATAACATTACCCATAATTCCAATAATTCTTATCGGTCCCGGAACTTGGTTGATGTTGTTATGCCAAAAAATTGGCGATTGCCAAAAACGAAAATAACGATTTGGATTTGAAGCAAAATTATAAGTTAAAGCCGAAAAATATTGAGGATTAAAAATAGTATCAACGTCACAACTAGTAAGAGTAAGATCTTCTATTTTATATTTGCCACTATCAATAAATTCTTTTTTGAAATATTTAGCGGCCCAAGCTTCATTAGTATGTTTACCAGCAATTTCGTTTGGCAAATTGGCGGGGTGTTCTGTAAAAATTAAATTACCAAAAATGTTTTTGTATTTTTTAGAAAAATAATCGATAGTCTGCTGATTATTTTCTTTGCCAGCTCTAGCCTCCTGACCAAGGACAACATGAATATTTTTAAGATTGATATTAGTTTGAGCGGCCAAGCTACCAATAGCCATATCAATCACTTCATTTGGTTCTTTGTAGGAAGAAATGACAACAACGTGATTAATATCATTTCTTTTAAGCCAACTAGCCTTAAAATCTGATTGAAATTTTTCTTGCCAATTAGTGGCTTTGGCGGTTTGAATTTTGAAATAACCAATAACAGCTAAAATGGCTGATTTAAATGATTGATAAAGCCAATAAACTAAAAAAGCGATAACAAAATAAGCCACAGCCTTAGGAACTACAAAAGCACCCCAAATTGGAAAAAGAATAATCATCCAAGCAAAAGAACCAGGAATCATTTCCCAAAGACGATAGATTTTGGAGTTTTTATTGATCATTGAATGATTGATTATATCAAGAGAGAGGACTATTTGAGATAAAATAGGGAAATGAGTATTTTGACTTCGATTAAAAAAACCATTAAATATAGCCAAAAACACGGTGGTTTTCTAACAAAAGACCAATTATTTGAGAGGTTAATAAGCAATAAAATCTATAAAAGGAAAGAAATTTATAAGTTAATAAAGTTAAAAGTTTATCAGGTTAAAAGTAAAAAAATTTTAGAAGATAAAATTAAAAAAGCGACCGATTTGGCCAAGATTATTGATCAAAAATTTAAGGATATCTTGTTTTTAGGAATCACGGGATCAGTGGCAGCTGGCTATCCTAAAAAAAATGATGACATAGATATTGTAATCATAACCAAAAAAAATAAACTGTGGATTAATAGGTTAAAATTGAGATTTTTTATTGTCATTAATAAAATTCCCCACCGTAAATTTGGAAAAAAAGAAAAAAAGGATGAATTTTGTTTTAACCTATGGCTAGACGAAAAGGCTTTGGAAATAAAAGATAAAAAACAGAACTTAAAAAATGCTATGGATTTGATATTAATCAGGCCATTGATAAATAAAAATAAAACATACGAAAAATTTATTTATATTAATGATTGGGCAAAAAAATGGGTAGCAACTGGATATAATGATAAAGTTAAAAAGTTTATAAATTTGAAAGTAACTAAAAGTTATAAAAATATTTTTGATATGGTAATTAATTGGTTGGTGTTTTGGCCACAGTTTTGGTATATGAAAAAGAAAATGAAAAAAGAAAAAGTTAACCTGCACCAGGCTTTCTTTCATCGTTAAATGGTATAATGTGCTAATGGTTTCCCTGCCCAAAGAAAAAGTCTTAAAATATTTTGGCCGATTTTTTTTATTTTTAGTAGGTTTAGTTATTTTATTTGGATCTTTGATTTCGGCTGGCTTGGAAATTACAGCAAAGGATAAAAAAGAAAATAATTTAAGAAATGTTCCAATTGAATATATTGTGGAAATGCCAAATGGAGAAAAAATAACAAAAATTTATAAAGTACCAGAAAGTCGAATTGGACCAGAAAATAGTGAATATTTTATAAAAAAGATGAGAGATAAATTGTGGGTTGATTTAAGTAAAACATCTAAAGAAAAGGCAGAAGTTTGTTTGTTAATTGCAGATAAAAGGATGTTTGAAACAGTTGAATTAGTTAAAAAAAAGGGAGACGAAGATTTAATTATAAAAACGCTAGATGAAACTATTTGGCATTTAAAGGAATCTAAAAAAATGCTGTCGGAAGAAAATAAAAAAGACTTGGAAATAGTAAAAATTGATCAGGAAATTAATTGGGCTGGTTTAGCTTATGAAGATATAGTAAAATCTTTCAATTACAAAAATGAAAAAATAAATGAGATCATCAAAGACTTGGAAACATGGAACAAAAAAAACATTGAAAAACAGGAAGAAATCTAAGAAATTTTTTTCTAAAAAACGCTTGATTTTATGGTCAATTTTATTATTAGTTATTTTGATAATTTTTTATTTGGTTAGCGAGGTCCCGAATCCGACAAAGTTAAGCAGTAACGAATATCCTCAATCATCGAAAATATTCGATCGAAAAGGTCAATTATTATTTGAAATTTATTCTGAAAAAAGAAGGACACCAGTAACTCTCAGCGAAATACCTGATAATTTAAAAAAAGCAACTTTAGCAATTGAGGATGTTAATTTTTATAAGCATAATGGCTTTGATATTAAAGGAATATTAAGAGGTCTTTTTAGAACTGTATTTCAGGGAAGACTACAGGGTGGATCAACTTTAACTCAACAATTGGTAAAAAATGCGTTATTGACTCAAGAAAGAACTATATCAAGAAAAATTAAAGAAGCGATTTTAACTGTCGCAACCGAAATTCTTTATGGTAAAGACCAGATTTTAGAAATGTATTTTAACCAAACTCCTTATGGTGGAACGTTATGGGGGGCACAATCGGCAGCTAAAGGAATTTTTAATAAGGATGTTAAAGATCTGGATTTGGCCGAAGCAGCTTTAATTGCAGGATTGCCAGGATCACCAACAAAATATAATCCATTTAGTCACCCTGAAGCGGCTAAAGCAAGACAAGAAATAGTTTTGTCTAGAATGAATCAAGTCGGTTTTATTACTAAAGAGGAAATGGAAAAGGCTAAAAATGAAAAATTGGATTATTACCTAAATAAAACTGGAATTTTAGCTCCTCATTTTGTTTTTTATGTTAAGGAACAGTTGACGGAAAAATACGGTTTGAAAAAATTAAATGAGGGTGGTCTTAAGATTACAACTACATTGGATTTGGATATACAAAAATTATCAGAAACAATAGTGGCATCAGAAGTGGCAAAATTAAAAAAATCAAATGTAACCAATGGCGCGGCATTGGTGACAGAACCAGGAAGTGGTCAAATTTTGGCGATGGTGGGATCGATTGATTATTTTTCAAATGAAATAGATGGTAAATATAATGTGACAACAGCATTAAGACAACCAGGTTCATCCATAAAACCATTAAATTATGCAACAGGATTGGAGCTGGGAAAAATAACCCCAGCATCGATAATAGATGATAATCCGACCTGTTTTGAACAAATAAACCAAAAACCATATTGTCCAACTAATTATGGAAATGCCTACTATGGACTGCAAACAGTTAGAAATTCTCTAGCTAATTCTTTGAATATTGGAGCAGTAAAAGTTTTAAAACTAAATGGTGTAGAAACTTTTATTGCCTCAGCTTCGGCAATGGGGTTAAAAACATTTAAAGATCCATCAAATTATGGCCTTTCTTTAACTTTGGGTGGAGGTGAAGTTTATATGACAGATATGTCTACAGCTTATGGAGTTTTCGCCAACATGGGAGTAAAACAAAATTTAACACCGATATTAAAAATTGAAGATAAAGATGGGAAAATTTTAGAAGAATTTAAAGAGAACCCAGGAGAAAGAGTATTGTCTCGAGAAACATCTTTTATAATCCAAAATATTTTGTCAGATGATGGAGCCAGAAGCATGGTTTTTGGAAGTGGATCTTTATTAAATATAAAAAAACACCCGGAGGTGGCAGTTAAAACTGGAACAACAAACGACTTGAGAGATAACTGGACTTATGGCTATACATCAGATTATGTGGTTGGAACTTGGGTGGGAAATAATGATAATTCAAGAATGAGAGGAGTGGTTTCAGGAACTAGCGGTGCGGCCCCAATTTGGAACAAAATAATGACAGAAATACTAAAAGATAAAACCGTTAAAAAACCAATAATGCCAACAAATATTATCGGCATTAATGTCTGTAATTTAACTGGGGGAATAATCCCAGAAGAAGGATGTCAGTCTCATTATGAATATTTTAATAAAGATTATTTACCAAATAAAACAACTACTAGAATGAATGTTTTAATAAATAAAGACACTGGAAAAATTGTAGTTGATAATGAGGTGGCTCCTAATGCAGAGTGGCAAGATCATACTGTTGTAACTGATATCTCAGGGGTTAAAATATGTTTAGATTGCCCATTAGTAGGAGTGGGAGTTGGAGAAACAGGCAATAAAACTCCTACAACTGTTAATTAGGATGTCTTTTTTTGAACTAATAATAAAAATCTTAATAACAACAGGAAGGCCAGTTTTTTGGATTTTAAAGAAAACGAAATATTTGTTAATATTGGGTGTTTTAATCGGAATTGTTTTTAATGTTTATCAATTTTTAAATAAGGAATTGCCGGATATAAATTTAATTTATAATCCGCCAAAATTATCGAGTAAAATATTTGATCGAAACGGAAACCTACTTTACAAATTTTATCAGGAAGAAAATAGAACTTGGGTAAGTTTGGATAAAATTCCCAAAAAATTCATTGAGGCGACTTTGGCAATTGAGGATAAGGAATTTTATAAACATGGTGGTTTGTCTTTAAAAGGAATGGTCAAAGCAACTCTTTATAATTTGAAAAAATCTAAAGAAGATAAGCTAAGGGGCGGGTCAACAATTACCCAACAATTAGTTAAAAATATATTTTTAACTAACGAAAAATCGTTTAAAAGAAAAATAAAAGAGGCAATTTTAACTTTAAAAATAGAAAAAAAATTAAGTAAAAATGAAATTTTAGAAAGATATTTTAATCAGGTTTCCTATGGTGGTGAGGCCTACGGAGTTCAGGAAGCAGCTTGGAAATATTTTGGAAAAAATATAGATGAATTAAATGAAGGTGAGATAACTTATTTAGCTGGATTACCAGCGGCACCAAGCTCTTATTCCCCTTTCTCTAATAATCCGGAATTAGGAATTTCCAGACAAAAAAGAGTATTAGAAGAAATGGTATCGGCAAAATATCTTAATAAAGATGAAGCAAAAAAAATATTAAATCAAAAATTGGTCTTTAAAAAAAGAAAAGGAAGAATAGAAGCTCCTCATTTTGTTTTTTACATTAAAAGCTTGTTGGAAAACAAATACGGTTATATTAATTTTGAAAAACAAGGATTAAATATTTACACCAGTCTGGATTTAAACATTCAAAAAGAAACAGAAAAAATTGTAAGTCAGGAAGTGAAAAAGGTTAAAAAATTAAAAATATCAAATGGAGCAGCGCTGGTAATAGAGGTAAAAAATGGCGATATTATGGCAATGGTGGGATCAAAAGATTATGAAGCCGATGATATTGATGGAAATGTTAATGTAACAACAGCATTAAGGCAACCAGGATCATCTATCAAACCCATAAATTATTTATTGGCTTTTCAAAATGGGAATGATCCTAATTCATATATAGAAGACAATCCAGTTAGTTATTATGTGCCAGGACAAAAAGTCTATTCGCCTAAAAATTATAATGGCAAATATATGGGGAAAGTAAAATTAAAAACAGCTTTGGCATCGTCTTTAAATGTACCATCGGTAAAACTTTTAGCCGAAAATGGAATAGATAATATGATTAATTTGGCTGAAAGTATGGGGATAACAACTTGGAAGGAAAGAAACCGATATGGATTATCGCTGGCATTAGGAAGCGGTGAGGTTAGAATGACAGAAATGGCTCAAGCTTATAGCACTTTTGCTAATTTAGGAGAAAAAATAGAAATAAATCCGATTTATAAAATAGATAATTATTTAGGAGAAAATATCTACGAAAAAGAAAATCAAAAGAAGAAAATATTTGATTCAAATTTAGCATTGATAATTAATGATATTTTAAGTGACGATAAGTTAAGATCCCCTATTTTTGGTTTAAATTCAAAATTAAAAATTCAGGGAAAAACAGTAGCGGTGAAAACCGGGACAACAAATAATTTAAAAGATAATTGGTGTATTGGATGGACTCCAAGTTATTTGGTGGCAACTTGGGTGGGAAATAATGACGGAACACCAATGAGTTGGGTGGCCTCAGGAGTGACAGGAGCAACTCCAATTTGGAATAAAATAATGACTAAAATTCTAGATAATAAAACAGACGAACAATGGTCTGATTTAGTGTCACTACCAAATGATAAAATTATTTTTGAAGAGAATACCAATACAATTGATCAATTAGACCAGGAAGTAATTTTTTAGATTGAGACAAATCAGAAGAATTGTCGACTTTTACAACTAAAAACAACTCCTGGCTAGGGGTAGTTATTTTTGATAAATAAGAAAAAGATTTTTCTGTTTCTTCCATCAGCTCTTTTGTCTTTAGACCCTCTGGAAGAGAAGAAGTATAAATACTGGAATTATTGAGTTTGGAATTATTTAATTTTTCGTCACTTAAAAGAAAATTTTCACTGCTTTGATAAATGATTAAATCTGGATTTACTCTCTTTAAAAAAACAGACCAGACAGCACCGTCTTGAGGCAGATTGATATTATTATTTTTAGGAACGGAAACGGAAAAATTAAATTTCGGCATTTTAAAAGAAAAATCTATATTCCGAATTAACCTATAAATCCAAAAGAATAGACTTAAGCCAATGGTTAAAGCCATAGCGATATAAACAAATCTTCTTTTTTTAATAAGGCGTTCTTTTTCGTTTTCTTTGTCAAAAAGACCTGGTTGATCGCTGTTTTGATCTTCACTATTCTTTTTAATTTTTTCGACTTTGGGAAGCATATTATTTATTGATTTGTTTAAGAGTTAAAAGACAAGTTTTAGCACCTAGGCAAGAAACAACTGAAGCAGAGTTTTTAATGGCCCAATGAAGTGCTTCTGGAATTGATTTTTTATAAATTAAGGCACTGACAAATGTAGAACCAAAAGCATCACCGGCACCAGTTTCATCAACAGGCTTGACTTTAATTATCGGAGAAAAATAATGTTTGCCATCAGCAAAAACAAAAGCACCATCATGACCACCAGTGACGGCAATGGTAGGCGGAGAAAGAGAGACTAATTTATTCCAAAAATCTTTATGATTAAAATTTAGTTCAACTAAAGTTTCTGATTCTGTTTTGTTTAAAAGAAGAAAATCGACTAATTTTAAAAGTGGTAAAAGTTTTTTTCTCTGGGCCAATTCACGACTACCTGGATTTAAAGCAATTTTTATTTTATTTTCTTTGGCAAAACCAATTAATTCTTCTAATAAATCAAGATTGCCCTCGAGTGAAGAAATATAGAACCATTTGGCTTTAGGAATTTTGTCCCAATTCAAATATTTTTCATCAAGACGAGTGGTTCCCCTATTGGTGAGAATAGAACGACCGCCATCTGGAGCAACTAAAATGACCGAAAAATCAGTGGCATCGTTTTTATTTTTAATCAAAAGATTAACAGCAACAGATTCTTTCTTAAGATCGTCGATGACATAATTATTTAAGTGGTCATCACCAATAAGAGAAAGACAGGCCGATTTTAAACCGAGGCGAGAAAATGAAACAGAAGAGTTTGTGGCACCACCTCCAGAAGAAATCAGACTTTGACTAGTTTCGTTTTTCGAGGCGTATTCTAGGGAAAGTAAATTTTTATCAACAATAAATTGTTTAGATTTAACAAAAATATCGATAGTGGCAGCACCAATACTGACAACATCAAGCATAATTAGAAGTGGAAAAAAGAAGTAATTTTGACTTAATAATATTTTTTAAATCATCGATGGCTGGAGAAAAATTTTCATAAATTTTTTGACTAAAATCTTTGGAATAGATTTGAAATAATGAATGATTGAAATTATTCCTTAACTCAGTATTAATATTAATCTTGATGACACCTAATTTAATGGCCTGTGAAAGCTGATCAGAATTAATACCAGAACCGCCATGGAGAGTAATAAATTTATCTTCTGGAATTTTATTTTTGATTTTAGAAAGGAGATCTAGGTCAATAACTTCCGGTAATTTTAAACTAACTCCATGGAGATTGCCGATAGAAACGGCCAAAAGATCGGCATTAGTTTGAGTCATAAAATCATAGGCTTTATTTGGGTCGGTGAAACTGCTTTTGGAAACTACACTGTCAACCAGATTAATTTTATCGAATTCAACCTCAAAAAGAGTTTCGGGGTAATGAATTTTTAAATTGCTAATAAATTTTTGGCTGATTTCGAGATTGGTAGAATAATCCATTTTAGAACCATCAAAATGAACCATATCAAAACCAAGACTAATTAATTTTTCTAGACGAAGTTGGTCTTGACCGTGGTCCATATTTAAATAAATCGGAAGACCATCAAACTGAGCTTTTTTAACTAAAATAAAAAGACGTTCAGCGTGAATAAATTTATCCTCACCGGCAGAAAGTTGAACAATACAGGGTAAACCTGTTTCTTTAACTGAATCTTCGATAGCCTGATAGATTTCGAAAGAATCAATATTAAAAGCAGGAATAGCTTTACCAGTAGCTCGATATTCAATTAATATTTGATGTAAAGTTTTCATAATATTTTTTTAACAGCAGAGAGAAGATCGGCAACTCCGATACCATAATTATCATACAACTCCTGATAATTTTTAGCTGAACGACCAAATTTATCATCGACAGCTAAATGAATAAATTTACAAGGAAGATGATTGGATAAAATTAAAGAAGCGACGGCTTCCCCTAACCCGCCATTTTTTTGATGATCCTCAAGACAAATTAGACGACCAGTTTTTTTAATACTCTTTAAGAGAGTAATAATATCGAGAGGTTTTATTGAAGAACAATTAATAATTTCCAAAGAGATTTTTTTATATTTTGGATCTAAATTTAATTTAGCTTGAACATTGAAAGCCTCTTCGAGAATAGGACCATGACCAACAATGGTGACATCTTTTCCTGATTGTAAACGATGAGATTTACCAATAGTAAAATCTAATTTTTGATCAAAAAAATTAGAAGTATTTGGCCTAACCAAACGAATATAAGCTGGTTTTTTACTGAAAGCGATGGCTTTAATAATTTTGGCGGTTTCTAAAGCATCAACAGGCGAAAAAACTTCCATATTAGGGAGGCTGCGCATTAAAGCAATGTCTTCAAGCATTTGATGGGTGGCACCAAGATCGGTGCTAAGTAACCCAGCATGAGAACCGATAATTTTAACATTTGAATTGTTGTAACAAATTGATTGTTTTATAGTGTTCCAATTAATAGCTGGGGAAAAACAAGCAAAGGAAGTTAAAAAAACAGTTTTACCTGTTTTAGCAAGACCGGCAGCAATTCCAGCGGCGTTAGTTTCAGAGACACCACATTCAATGAAACGTTTGGGAAATTTTTTAGCAAAATCATTTAAAAAGAGAGATGATTTTAAATCAACATCAACCACATATATATTTTTATTAGTCTTAGCTAGTTTTAAAATTGTTTCTCCAAATGATTGACGAATAGAATTAATTATCATAATTCTGATTTAGCTCTTTGGTATAAGCTTTCTGATAGATTTTTAATATCGTGATAATGAAAATTGTTTTCCATAAAAGAGACCCCTTTGCCCAAAACTGTTTTAGCAATAATACAGGTGGGATAAATTGAATTTTTAGCATTTTTTAGGGCAGAAATTATTTGATTAAAATTGTGGCCATCAACAGTAGTGACAGTCCAGCCAAATTGAATATATTTACCAGCCAAATTGTCGAGAGGCATAATTTCGGAAGTGGATCCATCAATCTGCATTTGGTTGAAATCAACTATATTAATTAAGTTGCCTAATTTATATTTTTTAGCAAAAAGTAGTGATTCCCAAATTTGACCTTCTTGATGTTCACCATCACTAGTTAAACAAATAGTAGTTCTTTTTTTATCACCAAGAGCTAAACCACAGGCAAAAGAAAGCCCTTGACCAAGAGAACCAGAGGAATATTCAACTCCATTAACGTCACGAGAAACATGACCTTGTAAAAGAGAGTTAAAAGAAGAATAGTCGTCGAGAGAATTTTTAGGAAAATAACCAGCATTGGCCAGAACAACATAAAGAGCTGGAGCTAGATGTCCAGCAGATAAAACAAAATGATCTTTTTTAAAATTAAATAAATTTCCAAAATAAACCGCAGTAATTAAATCGAGTGAAGAAAGAGAACCACCTATGTGTCCCCCATTTTTATAAACCATATCCAATAAATCATGGCGAAGATTTTGACTTACAATTTGAAGTGGATGCGTTTTAATAAACGAGAGCATTAATTAAGTATAAAGCAAAAAGCCGCTGAGATATAATAGGCAATAGGAATGGATGGTTTTTATAAAAAATATTATCTAGGGATAAGAAAATTCGTAAGTCAAAAAATCGATGATGAAGGAATTGTTGACGAATTGACTAACGACATTATGATGGCGGCGATGATGTGCAGATCAAATTTTAATGGTAAGTGTAACGAATTTAGTTGGATATGCAGTATTGCTAAACACAAAATTGTTGATTATTACCGAAAAAAAAAGATAAAAACGATTTTATTCTCAGTATCTCCAAGCTTTGAAGAAATTGCTGATAAAGCCTTAACACCAGAAAGAGACGCTCTTAAAAATGAATTAAAAGAAGAAATAATAAAAACTTTAAAAGAATTAGGCAAAGGTTATAAAGAAATATTACGACTTAAATATATAGAAGGAATGAAAATTAGCGAAATTGCCAAAAATTTGAAATTAACGATTAAGGCAGTGGAGTCTAAATTAATAAGAGCTAAAAAGAAATTTAGAGAAGTTTGGATTTATGATCAAAAAAAGAATTAAAAAAATAGGTGAATTAATATTTTTGATAACAGTAAGACAAGTTTGGAAATTGTTATGTAATTTATACAATATTATCGAGCAACCATTTTTGACCTTAAAAAAACTGATAATTAAAGATAAAGATAAATCACAGATTTTTTTGGTGGGATTAATGGTAATAATGCCAGCACTCTTATATATGAGTGCCCGAATAGTTTGGGATAATTATAATTACGGTTTTGTTTTAAATTCAGTGGGACGAGTATTTTTAATTATTTTAATAATAGAAACAATTATTTTGGGATATTTAGGATTTTGGATTTGGAAAATTTTTAGAAAAAGATAGGAATGTATTTTTAAAAACCCTCGACTAAATTATTACTATGATTAAAAACACGACTATTGATTTTCAAAGTAAAAAACAATTAGCATTTAAAGATATTACCGATGAAGTGGAGAAAATCGTTGAAAAAACAAAAATAAAAAAAGGAAATGTTTTAGTTTTTTCAACTCATACTACTCTGGCAATTTGTATAAATGAAAAAGAAAAAGGGATAGTTAAAGATTTTAGAAACTTGATTAATCGATTAATCCCAAAAGATGCGTATTATTATCATAATGATTTAAATGTCAGAACTGAAAATTTAGTGTGTCAATCAGCCGCATCTGATTGTTTAAACGGGCATTCTCACTGTGCTCACCTGTTGATGAGAAATTCAGAAACTATTCCCATTATTGACGGAAAAATGGCTTTGGGAATTTGGCAAAGGATTTTTGCAATTGAGCTTGATTGTTGCCGAAAAAGAAAAATAATAGTTCAAGTTACGGGCGAGTAATTTCGGTAATTCTTTGAACAACTTCCTCTAAAATTGACTCAGGAGTACTGGCACCAGAACTGACGGCAATATTTTTTTGATTAGAGAACCATTTGGGATCGATTTCTAAAGCATTATCGATAATATGGCTGATGGCACCGCAAGATTCGGCTACTTTTTGTAAACTATTGGAATTAGCACTAGTTGGCGAACCAACAATTATGACTAAAGTACAAGTTTTAGCTAATTCAATAACAGCATTTTGCCGATCGGTGGTAGCTTGGCAAATGTGGGGCATGATGGTAATTTGAGGATATTTGCTTTTAAGAAAATCTAAAGCATCTTTAGTTTCCAATGTGGAAAGAGTGGTTTGAGTCATGACAATATAATTTTGAGGGTCATCGATATTTAAGGTGGTAACATCATCGATAACAACCGGAGTGACAATGTAAGGGTCTTCGCCGACAACGCCAACTGTTTCATCGTGGGTAATGCTATTACATAAAAATATTATTTTTTTATTCTGACCACTAAATCTGCTGACTGTTTGGTGAGACTTTAAAACGAGAGGACAGCTAGCATCAATAATTGTTAAACCCTTAGCAACGGCTTGGTTAAATGTTTGAGGCGGAGCACCATGAGCTCGAATAATAACGACAGAACCACGAGGAATTTGATCAATAGATTGAACTGTTTTTATGTTTAACTCTGATTCCAACCAATCAACAACGTGCTGATTATGAACTAACTCCCCTAAAAAATAAATATTTTCCTTGTATTTTTCGCGCGTTTCTTTGGCTAAATCAATAGCTCGATTAATGCCAAAACAAAAACCATGAGGACAGGCAATAGAAATATTGGCCATAGCTGATTTTAACCTAAAAAGAATCTAATTACTTAAGAAAAAATAGTTTTTCTGTGATTAAATGAAGTTTACTAATGATAGTAAGACAAAAAATTTTTGATACTTATTGGAAATTTGCTGCCGAAAGACAGAAAATTTTTTTTAAAAAACTTAAAGGAAGCTCAGCCCCCTACTCAGATGATGAAATTTTAAATAATTATAAATTTTGCAATGCTTATCGAGCCAGTGATAGAGTATCTCAATTTTTGATAAAGGAGGTAATTTATAAAGGAAACTTTAGCAAATTAGATACCCTCTTTAGAATATTTTTGTTTAGGTTATTAAATAAAAATGAAAGTTGGATAAGTTTAGAAAGAAAAGTTGGGGAAATTTCTATTAAGAATTTTGGCTTTGAAAAATATGAAAAGGCAATAGAAGATATTATTAAAGAAAATGGAGTTTTTTATGGAAATGCTTTTATTCTCTGTGCTAATAAAGTTTATGGTTATGATGAAAAATACAAAAACCATTTGGCTTTATTAAGTGAAATTTTTATAAAAAGTAATAAAGGTTTAGATTTATTAGAATCAAAAAGCCTAAAAGAATTATTCGAAAAATTAATTAAAATGCCGTTGATTGGGAAATTTATGGCATATCAAATTGCCATTGATTTTAATTATTCTGAAGTTTTTGATTTTGATGAAGATGATTTTACTTGTGCCGGACCAGGAGCTATCAGAGGAATTAATAAATGTTTTAAAACCTTAGGAAATAAAAGTTATGAAGAAATAATTTTATGGATGGTGAAAAATCAGGACAAAGAATTTAAAAGATTAAAAATCAATTTTAAAGATCTATTTGGAAGAAAACTACATGCAATTGATTGTCAAAATTTATTTTGTGAAACTGATAAATATTGCCGGGTTAAGTTTCCAAAATTAAAAAGTAATAGAAGTAAAATTAAGTCTGTTTACAGGGAAAATAAGGGAAAAATCGAATACTTTTACCCACCAAAATGGGGTATAAATAAAAAAGTTAGATCTTGAGACGCGGATGGGAGTTGAACCCATCTATACGGTTTTGCAGACCGCTGTCTAACCGCTTGACTACCGCGTCATTTAGAAAAGTAATGTATTTTATCAAAAAACCCTCCGATTAGGGAGGGTTTTAGGATTTGTTTATCGGCCAGAGGCCGATGAGCCTTTGGCTCACATCATTCCACCCATACCGCCCATTCCTGACATATCAGGAGTGGAAGGTTTAGTTTCGGGAATGTCGGTAATTAAAACGTCAGTGGTTAGAATCATTTGACCAACTGAAACAGCGTTGGTTAAGGCCGACTTGGTGACTTTGACTGGATCAAGAATCCCATCTTTAACCATAGAAGCCATTTTACCAGTGGCGGCATTGTAACCGTAATCAGATTTAGGATCAGAGGAAACTTTATCTTTAATTAAATTAAAAATATAGCCACCATCTTCGCCAGAATTTTGAGCTAACATTCTAACTGGTTGTTCTAGAGCGTATTTTAAAATATCAACTCCAACCTGTTCTTCGGCGGAATCTGTTTTGATTGAATCAAGTTTTAATGAGGCTTTTAATAAAGCAACTCCACCACCAGGAAGAATACCTTCTTCAACAGCAGCTTTTGTAGCTTCGATAGCATCTTTAACTCTTTCCAATCTTTCTTTCATCTCGACTTCAGTAGCACCACCAACTTGGAGAACGATGGCACCGCCAACTAATTTAGCAATTCTTTCTTGAAATTTTTCTTTATCATAATCAGAAGTTGATTTGCTTACTTGAGCGCGAAGTTGAGAAACTCTGGCCTTGATATCGGTGATAGACCCGACACCACCAATAATTCTAGTTCTGTCTTTATCGGCAGTGACTGAATCTGCATGACCACAATATTCCGAAGGTTCAGCAGTATCAAATTTAGTACCTAAATCTTCAGAAATAACTGTGCCACCAGTGAGAACGGCAATATCTTCTAACATAGCTTTACGGCGATCGCCAAAACCAGGAGCTTTAACAGCTAAGATATTAAAAGTACCACGAATTTTATTAACAACTAAGGCGGCTAAAGCTTCACCGTCAATATCATCAGCGATGATGACAATATTTTTAGTTAATTTAACTAGTTTTTCCAAAAAAGGAAGAAATTCTTGGAGGGAACTAATTTTTTTGTCAGTGAGAACAATATAAGGATTTTCTATAGTAGCTTCCATACTTTCAGTGTTGGTAGCAAAATAGGCAGATAAAAACCCTTGATCAAATTCCATGCCAGAAGTTTCTTTAGTTTCAAGCCCCATACCCTTACCCTCTTCGGCAGTAATCAAACCATCTTTGCCAATTTTTACCATAGATTCGGCAATTTTTTTGCCGATTTCTTTGTCTCCGGCAGAAATAGTGGCAACTTGTTCAATAGATTCTTGGTCGTCAGATTTGATCTCTTTCTTCATTTTATCTAATTCGGAAATAACCGTCTGTAAACCTTTTTCTAGGCCACGTCGAACTATCATGGGGTTAGCACCAGCGGCGACGTTTTGGAGACCTTTGTTAACTATTGCTTGAGCTAAAACAGTAGCGGTGGTGGTACCATCACCAGCAAGATCATTAGTCTTACTAGCGGCTTCCTTAATTAATTGAGCACCCATATTTTCATAGGGGTCTTGGAGATCGATTTCTTTAGCAACGGAAACACCATCGTGTAAAACGGTGGGGCCGCCCCATTTTTTATCAATGGCAACATTACGACCCTTAGGACCAAGAGTGGTAATGACAGCGTTGGCTAAAGTATTAACTCCGTTTAAAATTGATTGACGAGCATCTTGCCCGAATTTTAGTTGTTTTGCCATAATTTAGTAATTTAGTTAATTAGTAAGTAGTAATTAGTTTATTTGATAATTGCCATGATGTCATCGAATTTTAAGAGCAGTAGTTCGACATCATTTTCTTTATATTCTTTACCACCCCATTCTCGATAAATAACAATATCGCCAATTTGACAGGGAGATTTGATTTCATGGCCATCGTCAAAAATGGAATTGCCAACGGCTAAAACTTTGCCCTGTTGAGGCTTGTCTTGGTGAGATTCCGGCAAGACTATTCCGGACGCAGTAGTTTTTTCTTGTTTTTGCGGTTCTACTAAAAGATAACCGGCAACTGGATTAATTTTGGTCATAGATTTAATCAATAATTAATTAATAATTATCAGTCAAAATGACCGACTGCTAATATTATAACCAGACTTAGGTGTACGTCAAGTATTTTAAATTGATAAAATTAGATAATTGAATGAAACTAAATAAAGCTAAAGTTTTTGGAAAATATACATTTTATTATTTACCGGAAGATAAATATATTGGTCAAAGAATTGCATTGGAAAAATACGAACCGTATGAAACTAATTTAATTCAAAGACAGGTTAAAAATGGAGATGTGGTGGTAGATGTAGGGGCAAATATCGGCTATTACACGGTGTTGTTGGCTCAAAAGGCAAAAAAAGTTTATGCTTTTGAACCTGATTCAGTTAATTTTGAAATTTTAGAAAAAAATATTAAAGCAAATAATTTAAAAAATGTAGTGGCAGTAAAAGCAGCGGTGGGAAGTAAAAATGGAGAACTAAATTTATATAAATCAGAGGAAAATTTAGGAGACCATAAGTTATTTAAAATCCCTCTCGGCTCCGCCGCATCTCCCTTTGACAAAAGGGAGAAGATAAAAGTTGTTAAATTGGATGATTTTATAAAAGAACCTGTTGATTTGATTAAAATTGATACCCAAGGATGGGAGCCGGAAGTGATTGAAGGGGCAAAAAAAACAATTAAAAATTGTAAACCTATTTTGTTTATGGAGTACTCCTCGTCCAGTTATAAACTGGCAAAATTAAATGAAAATAAAATGATGGAATTTTTGAAAAGTATTTATAAAAAATTTTTTTGGATTGATGAATGGCTGTATATATATAAAGTATTGGATAAGAATAAAATTGATAAAATTTGTAGTTCAAACAAGACTGGTTATGCCGATTTATGGATGAAAAAAAATATAAGTTTTAAAGATATAATTGGTCAATTTAGAGATTTAAAAATTAAAAAATGGCTGAAGAAAATCATTTTGGGATATAATGGGTTTGTATGTCAAAAATAAAAAACATTTATGCCCGAGAAATTTTGGCTAGCGGCGGAGCCCCAAGTTTAGAAGTTACCGTCACACTAGAATCTGGAGTAATCGGTGAAGCATCGGTAAGTTATGGTGCATCAGCCGGATCAAAAGAAGCAACGGTTTTATTAGATGGAGATAAATCACGTTATAACGGAAAAGGAATGTTAACTGCCATTTATAATATAAATAACCAAATTAAAAATGCATTAGTGGGAATGGAAGCGGCTAACCAAAGAGAAATTGATAACAAAATGATTGAATTGGATGGAACTGTTAATAAAGCAGTGTTGGGTGGAAATGCCATGTTGGGAGTGAGTTTGGCGGTGTGTAGAGCCCAAGCGAATGAAGAAAAAATGCCACTTTATAAATATTTAAGAAAAACTTATGGGGTTGGAGAGATTGGATGGAAATTACCAAAACCAATGATTGTGATGATTGAAGGAGGAAAACATGCTGATGAAACTACTGATTTACAAGAATTTATGGTGGGGGCTATGGGCGATAAAACTGCAGCCGAAAATGTCCGAATGGAAATGGAAATTTATAGTGCCTTAAAAAACATTTTAAAAACAGAAAAATTATCAACTAATGTGGGAAATGAGGGTGCTTTTGCTCCAAATGGAATTTCTTCAAATGAAAAACCAATGGAATATTTGACTCAAGCAATAATTAACGCTGGATATACTCCAGGGGTTGACGCTGGAGTGGGAATTGATGCAGCAGCATCGGAATTTTATAATGAAGAAACTAAAAAATATATCTTAAAACTGGAAGGAAAAGAATTAACATCTGAAGAATTAATCGCCTATTACAAACCATGGATTGAAAAATATAAAATTGCCACAATGGAAGATATGTTATCTGAATTTGATTGGGATAATTGGCCAAAAATGGTAGAAGCTATCGGAGGAAAATTTCCATTAATCGCCGATGATTTAACTGTAACTAACACTAAACTTTGGCAAAAAGCGATTGAGATGAAAGCGGCGACAGCAATTTTAATTAAATTAAATCAAGCTGGAACTTTAACCGAAACCGTTGACTGCTGTTTATTGGCAAATGAACACGGACTAATGACCATGCCTTCACACCGCGGCGGCGGAGAAACCAATGACACATTCTTGGTTGATTTAGCGGTAGCAGTTAATTCGGCTTATATAAAAGTCGGACCAACTAGGGGTGAAAGAGTTTGTAAATATAATAGATTGATGAAAATTGAAGAAGAATTAGGAGGAAAACAATAATGGCAAAAATATATTTATTTAGACATGGACAATCAGAATTTAATTTAAAAAAAATATTTACTGGCTGGATGGATGCCAAATTAACCGAATTAGGAATTGAACAGGCCAAAAATTTAGGAGAGATGTTAAAAGATAAAAAAATAGAAGTGGCTTATGTCTCGAGATTATCTCGAGCTAAGGATACTTTAACTGAAGTTTTAAAATTCCATCCAGAATGTAAAGAAATTATTGTTGATGACCGAATGATTGAAAGATCATATGGAAGTTTGGCCGGGTTAGGGCACGAGGATACAATTGCTAAATACGGTCAAGAGCAATTTGATAAATGGCACCGAGGCTGGAATGATCGACCACCAGAGGGTGAATGTTTTGCTGATGTAGAAATAAGAGTGCAATCTTTTATTGATGATTTAAAAGCAAAATATGGGTCTAAAGATGTTGGAATCGCGATTTCGGCTCATGGAAATTCAATCAGACTTTTTAGAAAAATAATGGAAAAGGCCAGTATTGAAGAAGCTTGTGGCTGGACGATTCCTTATGACCAATATTTTGAATACGAAATATAGAGAAATAAAAAAGTTTCGGGTATAATTCGGGTGTGGAGATTGAAGAAATAAAAATTAAAAAGGCTTTAAATAGACTGCATAGTAATTTTTTACCCTATAAATGGGACTTAAATGTTTATCGTGGATGCAGTCATAGATGCCAATATTGTTACGCCCTTTATTCACATAAATATTTAGAAAACGGAAAGAATTTTTTTGACACAATTTATGTAAAAACGAATATTGTTGAGGCTTTGGAAAAAGAATTATCGAGTAAAAGATGGAAACATGAAGTGATTAATTTAGGAGGGGTAACTGACAGTTATCAATTAATCGAAGAAAAATATGGATTAATGAGGGAAGTTTTGAAATTGATGATTAAATACAAAACACCGATAGTAATCTCAACTAAATCTGATTTAATTTTGAGAGATATGGATTTATTAGAAGAACTAGCAAAAGTGACCAGCGTAAATGTGGCGGTGACAATCATCACTATGGATGAAAATATTAGAAAACAAATTGAACCGGGAGCCAGACCAAGTGAAAAAAGATTGGAGGTTTTAAAACAATTGGCAGGAAAAAATATTGGTTTAGGATTGCATCTGATGCCGATTTTACCAATGATTACTGATAGTGAAGAAAATATCGAAAATATTTTTAGAGAAGTTTCCAAAATACCGATTGATTATGCAATTTGCGGATTTTTAAATTTAAGATCGGCAACGAGAGTTAATTTTTTGGATTTTATAAAACTAAATTTTCCAAATTTGTTTGATGATTATTTGAAACTTTATCAATCCCCTTTTATTAAAAAAGAATATGCCAGAAATGTTTATGAAAAAATTTGGAGACTAAAAAGAAAATATAATATTAAAAGTGACTATAAAAAAGTTTTACCTAAAAATAATTCTTCTCAGTTAAAGTTATTTATCTCTTAAATAAATTTGGGTGATGGCTTTAATAGCTGTAGCGCCAAGCAAAATACCAATAAAAATTGGATCCACCATCTGTCTAATAAAAGCCCAAATTATAAGTCCGAAGAGAAGAAACCATAAAGCATTTCTATCAGCAACGGCCTCGTGAAGTCGTTCTCTCTCGTCTTTTTTGATTTGAGACATTATATGGAGAGTGTCAATTAATAAGACAGCAACGATGATAATACTAAAAATATTTTTTAAATTTGGATTAATGTTTAAATTGGAGATAAACGCTACGGGAATAATAAAGGCAAAGATATAAGCCCATCCTTGCCAACAATTTGGAGTTAATCCCCAACCGCTATATTTTCTAATGTTAAACCATTTTGTATTTCCGATCATATTTTTTAGTTAATTATTAAATAGTAATTAGTAATTTTAGAAACTAAATAATTTATCAATTGATGTTTTTAGAACAACGGCAACGTCATGAGCCAATTTTAAACTGGGGTTGTATTTCCCCTGTTCTAAAAAAACAATAGTTTCGCGTCGAACACCAACTAAATTAGCCAATTGGTCTTGAGTTAGATTTAATTTGGCTCGGTACTCTTTAATTTTAGTTTGCATAGTTTATTTACAGATAATTTTTGGAGCCTCGAAAGAAGGCTTTCAATGTTTAACCCATTGACCGTTTTGGCAAACCCAATTATCCTCTCCAGAAAATAATCGAAGGCTAAAAATGGCACCAAAAAGAGATAAAACAACTACTAAAATAATAAATTTTGTTTTTGAGTTAGAAAATTTAACTTTGTTTTGAAATTTAAAAAACAAACTATAAATTAACATTAAAGTACAAGTGGAATAGGCTAAAGTTATGGCAATCGGCTCATAGGTTGGATTCAAATTTTTAAAAGCATAAAGAATAAACATCATTACAACAGCAATCCAAGAATAGACCTGAATGGCCCAAGAGGCTGATTTACCAGCATTAAGGTAATCACGTTCATCAGCAACCACTTCTTTAACTCGACGACGAAGTAGAATTAAAATTAATGATGAAACAACTAAAGTGGCTAGTGGAATTAAATAATTTTGATAGATAATTGCCTGACTAAAAATGATGGCAATAACCACCACGATAATTAATTTGATGTTTTGATATTTTTTTAGAGTCATTTTTTTTGTTAATTATTTCTAACTATATGTTAGATCTAGATAACTTATTTGTCAAGTAATAAATTATAAAAATTGAAGTTGCTATAATCACCTTATGAAAAATGATAAAAAAATTGGGTTGGCTTTAGGTTCCGGAGGAGGAAGAGGTTTAGCTCACATTGGAGTGATTAAATCATTGGTAAAAAATAATATTCCGATAGATTTTATTGCTGGAAGCAGTATCGGGGCAATTATTGGCGGACTATATGCCGCCACGGGCAGTGTAGAAAAATTAGAAAAGATCGCCAATAGTGTTAATTTTAAAAACTTACTAAAAACCATTTTTAAAAAAAGTTCTGGTAAAAATTCTTTATTTGATAAAAAATTTAATCTTTTTTTTGAAAAAATCATTGGGGATGTAAAAATTGAAGATTTAAAGATTCCCTATTGCGCGGTGGGAAGTGACTTAATAACTGGAAAAGTGGTGATTTTGAATAAAGGCAGCTTAATAAACGCCATGAAGGCAAGTTGTGCTATTCCTATAATTTTTAAACCAGTCAAAATTGACGATAAATATATCTTTGACGGAGGAATGATATCCCCTGTTCCGGTGGAGATTGTTAAACAAACGGGAGCAGGAAAAATAATTGGAGTGAGTCTATACGGGGGAATTTTCCCTATAAAATTGGCAAAAGATAAAAGAATGTCAAAAATTAAGGCTGGAATTATTTCGAGATTTTTGTCTTTAAAAAGATTGGCTGATGTTGATTTATCATCGGCTGATGTATCAATAGAATTAAATATTCCCGAGGATGATTATAGATTTTTTTCAAAATTTATAAAAAATCGAGGGTTAATTGATTGCGGGTTTAAAGAAACTGAAAAAATGATTGGAAAAATAAAGAAGATAATCTAAGTTAAAGTGACAATACTGGAAAAAATAGACTAAAAACAGAAAGGATGGGTCTGGAATTTATATGTCCTTATAACTCCCCTTATTAGAATTTGTTTTTATTAAAAAATCATTATATTGCTGTATATTTTTATATTAAATTTGGTCTATTTTTTGGCATTAATTATATTTTGTGTTAGAATAAATGGTTTCTATTTTATTTAGGAGGTAATAATGAAAATACTTACTAATATCTAGACTTCACAATTAGGAGGGATTGGCCAGACTTTTGAAAATTTGATAAATTTTCTTCAACAAAAAAATTTATCAAAAATCCAAATTGTTGGTATTGATGCCACTAAAGAACCAAATTCATCAAATAAAGGTACTTCCTATGAAGTCATTGATAATTCTATTTTAAGAGTTATTCCAATAGACGTTGATTGTCCACATTTCAGCGATGTAATTAAAAGCGTTTCTACGGTAAACGAAATTAAAGAGACGTATTCAAAACTAATTGATAACTACATTAAAATAATTAGACAAGAAAAGCCAGATTTAATTCTTTTGAATGGTACTTACTTTGTTCCTTGGTCCCTTTTCCAAGCCGGAAGTATAGAGAAAATACCCATGGTTCTTCACTATCATGGAATTTTAACTAAAGAAACTTCTCAATATGACCCTTCTGTAAGAGATTTAATTCACAAAATGGAAACAACTTTTGATAATGACAGTCTCCTTTATATTTTCCCATCAAAACTAGCTCAAAAAACTGTTGAAGAAGAAGTTTTCGGACATCAAATTTCTCGATCTGTCGTTATACCTAACCCAATTCCTAACTATTTTTTTGAAACAAAAGGCGTTAACTCTCAAAAAGAAATAGCTTTTGTTGGTCGTTGGTCTAATATAAAAAATCCTAAATTTATAAAAAAATTTATAAAATATAATCAAAATAAGTTAAGTGACTATCGAATTAATATTGTTTCTGATAAAGAAAAGGCTTCTAAAGACCTTTTAGATTACGCAAATTCCGTTAAATTTTACTCTCCAATGGAAAATAAAAAATTAGCCAATTTCTATGGCAAAATGGGTATAGTAATAAGCCCTTCTTTCTTTGAAACTTACGGTAACGTTGCTCAAGAATCAATCGCCAGCGGAACACCGGCTTTAGTAGGTCCCAATATGGGTGTTTCCGAAATTTTTAGGCAAGTTGGACTTTCCGATTTTATTGTTGATTTCAGTTCGACCAAAAATGTTTATTATAAAATCAAAAAATTTAGTGGTCGACCAATTGACAAAAAAGTTAAAGATATGCTCAAATATAACCTTACCCCAAATATTATCAGCGAAAAACTAATTAAAGCTTTAAAATCGGCTTAATACAATCCATTGCCAAGGAGATTGTGGATCGAAAAAATTTACAAAATCTATTAATTTAATAAATCTTCACTATAAAGATTAGGTGGCCAGTTCAATTTTTTGATTTGTCCTGATTCAGTAGCAATTTTTGCGGCCATAATTCGATCAACAAAATCACCCGAATCAGTTACAAAACCTTGTTCGCCTTTGATTGGTAATTTCAAACCATAATTTTCCACCATGTCTTTAATAATTAAATCGTGTCTCTTCCCGGTATAAATTTTATTTTCTTGTCTAATAGCTGCTTCTTTAATCATTTTAGCGGAGCATTGGGGTCTGGAACCTTTCTGTCCTTATAACACTGTCCCCAACCTCTGTCCTATTCTACCAGTCTTTTGTGCCTAAATGAGACAAATGAGACAGTATAAAAAAGGAGTGTCTCAAAATGATGATATGTTTTGAATTTGAGGGTGACAGGTACTACTACAAAAATTACATCTAGGGCAAATGAGTTTGCCACAAACATCACACGTCTTATCTTTCCCAAATACTAGAGGAATGTTTGCGCAAGGTTTGCTTCCAGACAGCGTAGTTACCCAGCCACCACAATATGCGATTAAAGTCGTCCACTGAGGATCTGTTTGATTAATTTTCCCCCGCAAGATATTAAAACCTTGAAGTTCAAACACATGAAAATTATTTAATTCTGTTGTTTTTTTACTCCAAAGAATTGAAAGACATTCGATTAGAGAATTAATAGTTTTTAGAGGGTCATACAAAAATAAAGGTCTAGTCAAATCTGTTGTAGGATAAACTAATATCCGATAATCATTAGGACTATAAGGTCCGTTAGATTTGCTAGATAACTGTATTAAAAAATCTTCCAACATTGACAAAAATACGGTAGCGAGTGTTAGACCAATTTTTGTTTTTCTTAATTGGAGTTTCTTGACAAATTCTTTTTGGCTGATTGAGAGAAGTAATTGAGGATCGAAATTATATTCTAAACCTGAAACAATATAAGCAGGGAGTGGATTGATTTTTGCTTCATAACATAATCTCCAGTCAGGATAAGGCATCTTCTTTAACTTAACAACTAAGTCATCATAAGATTTATATAAATTAGATGAATATTTAAACAACCATGGTGGCAAAAAATTATTGTTATTACTACTTGCGTTTTGAAAATATATTTTTAATGGACCATGTTCAAATTCAGAGATGAGATTGGCAATGTACACTTTTGTTGTTGTCCCTAAATATAATACGGACCTGTTTCCAGATTGCATTTCCGAAAGCGGAAGCCAAGGAGAAAGAACTCCAGCGATGGTGACTGATTCTAAATTACGATTTTCTTTAAAGCGAGTAATACAATGATTGACATATCTTTCATGATTATATTGAGATTGTCTTGCGTTTTTAATATCGACTGGTTGTCCTTCTACTAATAGGTCGTAACTTTTCCAATTATTATTATTCGGGTTTATCTGTGAGATAGAAACATCCTCAACGGTATATCCTTCTTGTCTATAAAATTTTGACATGGCAGTTTCTGCCAATCTAGCAGACAATAATCGCCTTTCGTTCCCCTCACTAGTATTATGTTCGTCTGCTATCCACAGTTTTACAAGTTTTAAATCATCTGAAGTTGGACAAGGAGAGGTGATGTCAACTTTTTTTGCTATCGAATCATTTAGAACATCTAAAACTAAATCAATATAATCTTTAACTTTTAATAATCGTTTACGAGCCGCTTCGAGTTCTAAATATTGTTTTAATTTTATTTCTTCGTCTTCTTTTCTTTTTTGTTCTAACTGTTTAAGACGATCAATTTCTTTTTCTTTTTCCTCTTTTAATATTTTAGTTTCCCACTCATTTATATCTTTTGGATAACATAGTTTTGTGAAATCTTCGATAAAAAAATCATGGGATATATTTCCAGTACTCTTGCTCCTAGGTGAAGTGACTTTAATAGTTTTATCGACTATATCAACGACGGTAAGATTTCCTAATCCAGGATGTTTTATTGTTTTACCAACTAACGACCTGCTTGATAAACACCACTTTGCTAAAAGCTGATTATAAACATCATTCATAAAAAATTTCTAAAAAAAATTGTTACTCATTGATAACAACATATCCCTCAAATGGATCTATATTTTTGCCTATTTTTGTCCTTCGACGACAACATATTGTAGTAAAATCCTACATTTTGTCCTCTGAACCATAATACGTCATCGTTATTATCCTCTTAACGTGCCTTGAGAGGATAATAATGATGTCATAGGTTGATATTAGCCCCTTGGTGGAAGTAGATACTTCTGGATTCCTGTTTATGCAAACCATTTATTTGCTAAGTTCTGTCTACTCTTTTCTTTATAATTCACTTCTTGAGATAGTCTTAATATTCCTTTTGTTGGATCATAATGATCACTTAACTTACCTCTTGAAAGTTCAATTGGTATATTTTGCAAACCATGTTGATCTAATAATCTTCTTGCAACTTGAACTCCTGTATATCCTCTATTTGTTGGTACTCTCAAGTATTTGTTAAAGTTTGATTGTACCTTACTTTGAGCATAAATCGTTAAAATACTGCCGGAATTAAAATAATCATGGTTGGATCAAATCTAAAATAACTAAAAGGATAAAACATTGTCATCACTCCTTGATTTAAAGTTTTTAGTAATCCAGTTCCCTTAATACGCTTTTAAACTGAATAGTAAATAGTATACTGGTTACTGTAACAGCAATAATATCAGCTATTGGCTCTGCTAAAAATACTGCATTTACCTTATTTTGCAAAAATAAAGGTAATATATATATTAGTGGGATTAAAAGGAGTATTTTACGCAAAATAGCTAAAAATACAGATGTCTTTGCATTTCCCAGTGCAATAAAAGTTTGTTGACAACTGATTTGAATTCCAAATAGCAAAGAAGCAGCCATATAAATTCTCATTGTTTTAATAGAAATATTAATCAACTCAGCATCTTTAGTAAAAATTCTAGCAAATACTTGTGGAGATAACATTGCAATTGCCCACAATCCTATTGAATAAATTAGAGATAACTTAAGTAGTAACAAAAATGTTTCCTTAACCCGCTTACTATGACGTGCTCCATAGTTAAAACTAATAATTGGTGTAGCACCTTGGGTAAGTCCCATTAAGGGAAGCATAGAAAATTGCATAACACTTGATAGAATCGTCATTGACCCAACTGCTAAATCTCCACCGTATTTGAGTAAAGATGTATTAAATGATATAGCTAAAATACTTTCTGTTGATTGCATAATAAATGGTGATAATCCAAGGGCAATACAAGGTAATAACACCTTAAAATCTATCCTTAAATATTTTTTCTTGATTTTTAATAAGGTCTTATCTCCTGTAAGAAACTTCATAACCCATAATGCAGAAACTCCTTGTGATATTATAGTTGCTAAAGCTGCACCTTTTACTCCCATATTAAATACAAAAATGAAAATAGGGTCTAGTATAATGTTTAATATTGCCCCAACTAGTACTGTAAGCATACTTGTTTTGGCAAATCCTTGTGCAGTAATAAATGCATTTAGACCTAAAGCGAGTTGTACAAATAGTGTTCCATAAGCATAGATATTTAAATAATCCAATGCATAGTTTATAGTATTTTCACTGGCACCAAATGTCATTAACATTTTCTCTCCAAATATAAGAACCACAGCTGTTAATGCAATTGAAATAAACACTAATGCACTTGTACAGTTTCCAAGTATTTTCTCAGCAGTATCCTTATCTCCTTTTCCCATCATAATTGAAGAACGTGGCGCACCACCCATACTAACTAAAGCAGCAAATGCTGATATAACCATAATGATTGGCATGGTCACACCAACTGCTGTTAAGGCAGTAGCCCCTACATTAGGAATATGTCCAATATACATTCTATCTACCATATTGTACAAAAGGTTAATAATCTGTGCTGTAATTGCAGGAATAGCCATACTAAAAAGTAACTTACTTATATTTTTTGTCCCTAATTCATTTTGTTGTTTATTTTCCATCTCTTCTGTCTCCCTTTCATTCTTCAAATTGATCAATGATATTTTGATTCATTTTATTTAATACTGTTTCCATTGCTTGATATTCCTCCTCAGTAATATTATAAGTAAGAATATAAAAAAATTCTTTCTGAGCATCATGTAATTTTCCTACAATTGGAATAGCAACTGGTTCAATTTTTAGATGAATACATCTTTTGTCTATTTCATCTATCTCATATGATAAATAACCTTTTCTATATAAAGAGTCTACGGACTTTGATATCATAGACTTTGACATAGCACGATATCTAGCTATATCCCTTGCGGTGTCAAGTGGACTATTATTATACAAAAATAAAAGTACATCAATTTCATTTTGGGTCAATTGTAATTCCTCAGTTAGTTGATAAAACATCTTTTCATACACTTTTTTTAACTTCCAATTAAATACTAAAAAAATACTGTTTTTATTATTAACTAATTCACTTTTCATTTAAATTCACCTCATTTCTCAATATAGTTCATTATTGAACTATGTTAACATATTTATTTCCCTTTTTCAATACAAATTCCAGTAGTACCATGCCTATCATTAACTAAAAACCTTTATAACTTTGTATTTTACATAAAACTTAACATAAAGATTTTTCTTAACTTTTATTTTTGGCATAAAAAAAGCGAGTTTTCTAGGTTCATTGTTTACCTAAAGATCGCTTCTTTGTTTTAATTATTAAATTTTAGATGTATATACTATTTTCCCTATTTCTTATCTTTTACAACTTTCATGTTTGAAATATCTATACTTACTGATTAGAAATCATTGTATCCCTTTTATATTTTCTTTCTCCTCTCCTATCTAATCTAAAAGAAAGGAAAACAAATAATATAATCACTACTTTACAGAAGGTATTCTAAAAACAAGGTAATCTTAGATAAAAAACCGATGATTATCTTTTTATATACGGAGACTTTACCTTCCTGAACTTTATCATTATATATAAGAATAATCTTTATCTATAATTAAACTCTTATTTAAATCTACTTGAACATTTTCCTTTAACTGTTCTGTAAATTCCCGACTTGAAATGACTACCATAGACTCACTGTTTATATAGCTACTTCTTGCATCAAAATTAAAAGATCCTATCACACTTATAGTATCATCGAATATATACGTTTTGCTGTGGATTGATTATTTCAATGTATTCAAATCTTTATTATATCTTTATAGTTCTCTACTTTGCAAATAGTTTTTAAACTTTTCTGCTCATATTGCATTGAATTGTCTTAAAAGTAGCTATTGTATTCCACCTGAACGGACAGCTTTTATGAATTCTGGCGGATTAATAAAATGAAGCCCTTTATCGTTAATCCAGCTAGTTTCAGAAAGGAGATTCTTCATAGTGTCTGCGTCTAATTCAGGATTTACCTGCCAACCAAGTGCCAGTACACCACATATGGAACAGCCCAACTTTGGCCTCCAACTCCATCATAACGATAGCAATAATCACCTTCAACAAGTCCTTGGGCTAATGTTCGAAAAGATGCTGGTGCATAAATCATATTTTTTGCACTTTCATGTGTAAAGTCCATATCATACCTTGCTGGGTACCCAGGGTTACACTTAGATACATTATTTGGATCAGATATATCATAATATGATGAAAACACAAAATCAGTATGCTCATTTGTAGGACAGTCAATAACCATTATCCCATCTTCTTCGGCTTCAAAAACAGCATTCTCCCACAATTCTCCATTTTTAAACCAACATCTTTAAGTTTTACAAACCAAGACATTAAAAAGCACCTTAATAATTTCATTCTAAATCAATATAAATTATTTAGGGAATCTTAGCTTCACACTTATCTACTGATGTTCATCTATAGTATCTTATTCAACCATTCATTTATCAACCTGATTTTCCTACTTTTGTCCTTGCCATCACTCAAATTATCCAATGTCATCTATATTTTAGCCTATTTTCAAGGGTCAAAAAACGGTGTTCTTCTACCGTTTTTTGACCCTTATTTCGTCTTCAAACCACTACATGTTGTGGTCAACTTCTATTTCTTGCTTTCCGAACCACAATACGTCATCAGAATTATACTCTCAACGTGCCTTGAGTGGATAATAATGATGACGCTTCAAGCTGGTTATTCCTTGGCGGCAGGATACCTTTCTAAAAAAGATAAACGACAGTTTTGATTATTATTTTAAAGCTGCCGCTATGGTAAATATCTGTCATTTAGATATAACAAAGTGTCCTTCGCAGCGCAGCAACTATTTTTTCTTTTACCGTCATGAGGGTGGACATCGCTTTTTCAATTTTAGTTCATCTACTTCGGACACCATTTCCCGAGGTGACCCCAATAGCCCAAAAAGATGAAGGAGAGAAAACGTTGATACTCTTAGTCAATATATTTCTGGTCTATCATTAGATCATTCGCTGATATATACGGATTATGATACAGCTTCCTTTTATCTGGAAGTTTCATCATACGCATAAATGGTGTATTGATTTTTTCAAGCTGTTCAGGCGGTAAATGATACTTGATTGCTTTTTCCGGACAGAAAGAAACACACGCCATACAACAACTGCAATTATGCAAAAATAGGGGGTGTAAGTTCTCCATTGTAATATTTTTCTTCGGGCAAATTTTTGAGCAAATCCCACAGGAAATACAATCATCGGAAACAGAAAACCCTTTATCCACTTCTGCTTGTATAGCCCGATATTTCGGCATCATCTTCGGATAGATCAGCCTTGTCAGCCACCCAGCTTTCGCATAGGTGTTCGTCGCTTTCTTCTGAATCATGCCAGATATCTTTGCAATCTTCCGCTCTGTTGCAGGAACACGCAGTTTTGGAAAGGGAAATGGAGGATAAACAATACAGAGATTTGCAACAGAAAATATCCTTTTTCCGTATTGCAATCTTGCACCTTTCTCTTTTAGGAGTTTATCCAGTACTTCAAAAGAAAACCCGTTGATAAAGCTGGGTGTTGAAACAGCAAAAATATAGGCATTGGGATTGATTTCCAGATCAGAAACAAACTCCTGTATGGCTTCACATATAGTCCAGTGGTACACTGGAAAAACAAATCCAACTATATCCGAATTGATAGCTGGAACATCCGATGGATTGCACCGCATAGAAATGATTTCAGTATTCCCTAGCACTTGTGCAATAACAATTGCTGCTCTCATGCTGTTTCCAGTTCCTGAAAAATAGAAGATTCTATTCTTCATACCTGACTGCATAATATCTTCACCTCCCATCCTTGTCACACTTGTGACATTTTGTATTTTTAAGTATAATTGATTTAAGACAGATTGACAAGGTACGCAGCACAAGTGCTACAAAACATCTGATTTGTGACACTGAATAGAGGAGGCGGCTCATGATACAAGAAATTACTAACCCTATTGCTATCCAGTCCCGGGAATGGTTAACAAACGCTTTGCTTGTTTTAATGGAAGAAAAAGAATTTAAGAACATAAGCATAACAGAAATTGCGACAAAAGCTGATTTATCCCGGCGAACATTTTATCGCATTTTTGAGACCAAAGAAGATATTTTAGTATACTACACGGATAAATTGTTCAGTGAATTTTTGCAATTACTAAATCAAGAATCAGATCATCACTTTGCTGTTACCATCAGGCTTTATTTTCAATTTTGGTATGAGCATAGAAATTTCTTGGAACTATTAAGACGAAATGAAATGCTTCCATTTATTATGAACCAATATTCAAGGTTGTTCCCTGAAGTTTTTCAAATCATAAAAGGAAATCATCCACTCGCTCACAATACCGAGGCATTGTCCTATGCCATGGCTTTTAGCGCAGGTGGCCTATTGAGTATTCTCTTAAAGTGGGCGGAAGGTGGAATGGATAAGACTCCCGAAGAAATAATGCAACTTATGGAGTTCGTGTTTCCATATTCTCTATAACTCTTTCAAAGATCGATTTGTATTTCGTACATTTGCATCCTACTTCAAAGCTACCATCTGGATAATGTATATGAATGAAAAAAATGTCCATATAATTCACCCCATTTGGGGCAACGATATGTTTCATAACCGTGTCCGTCTGCAATAATTGCGTCATTTTTCTCTATCAGATTTCTTAATAAAGATCACCCCACTTCTTCTTGGCATAAGCCCCGTAACAAAAATTTCCCTAAGCTCATCGCCTAAGAAAACAAAAACATATTTGCATATTCACTTAAAATCCTCCAGATTATTTTGAATATCGCCACATTCATTTCTTCTGTAGATGCGGGGAAAGAGGGGGCTGAATAGCCGCAGGGTTTGCAGTTCAGTTTTCATGGTGCATCTATCCTTTCTTTTTGATTTCAGGCAACAAAAAAGCGGCTTTGTTTTTCAGTTACGAAGAACACAGCCGCTTTAAATTGCCCTACAGGGTATTGGCTTTATGAAATTGTCTGCCGGATTGATTCCGGCCTAAAAAAAGAAACATCCCACTTTCTTCTAAAAAAGTAGAGTGCATCTATGAAAAACGAGGGTTCTGAATTTCTCATTCAAAACCCTCGTCAGGCCGCATAAATACTGGGTTTTTCAGCCCTGCATCTATTTTGACCTAATCTTCTGGCGGAAGGAGTGGGAGTCGAACCCACATGCCATTTTATTGACGCAGGTTTAGCAAACCTGTGGCTTACCATTCGCCGCATCCTTCCTTTTTGGTGCTTAAGTATATCAAATTTTTGCCAAATGCTTTATTATTATATTAATGGCGGAAGTTGATAATATCATAAAAAATACTAATGAAGAGAAAGTCCTGTTTGAATGGGAGGCTCCAGAAAGATCATTTAAAAAAAGAGATAAAGATTTTTGGATTACAGTGATTGCAATTTTAGTGTTATTTTCGGTAGTTTTGATTTTTATCAAAGAATTTTTCTTAGTGGTGGCCTTAGTGTCTATTTTGTTTTTATATTATGTTTTATCGACAGTTCCCCCACAAAATATTAGAAATAAAATAACTAATAGAGGGGTTCATTTTGGCGGATCTAAATATGAATGGGGTTTATTGTTAAGATTTTGGTTTAGAAAAAGTTTAAACAATGAACTTTTGGAATTTGAGACTAATTTGAGAGTTCCTAGACAAATTTCGTTGGTGATTAACGAGACCGATAAGGGAAAAATTAAAGAAATAGTTTTGAAAAAACTGCCATTAGTGGAATCTTCGCCTAATTTTGTTGATAAATTAACAAAATGGTTTATAAACAGATTACCTTTGGAAAAGCGGGAAAAATAGACTTTTTTTGGTATAATTCATTGTTTTACTAGCGCCTATAGTTTAATGGATAGAATAGCGGTTTGCGGAACCGTTGATCCGGGTTCGATTCCCAGTGGGCGCACATGATTTGGTGGGATGCGCCGAATTGGTAAGGCAGCGACCTCGAAAGTCGCCGTCCGCAAGGACTTGGGGGTCCGAGTCCCTCTCCCACCGCTTAAAATGAAAGCTAAAAACTGTATCAGCTGGATGATTCTAATTTTGGAAATAGTGGTTATTGTGGTGATGGTAAAAAATCTAAATCAATTAAGAGAAATTATTAGCCCGAGAGCCAATGTAATAATTGAGGAAATAAAAATTTTACCAACGGTAATTTTAACACCAACAGCGATACCGACACCTACGGTGGCTCCAAAAAGATATAAGCCGACACCGACGGTGGATAATGAGCCATGGGGGGTATCTAAACAAATTGATGAAGTGACTTGGACAATGAAAGTAGGACAAGATGAAAAAATGGCAACTGCTAAAGATATATACGAGGCTTTAAATGAATATCGAAAAGTTCATGGTTCTCAAATATTGATTTTGGATGAAAAATTGGCAAATTATGCCCAAGAAAGGGCAAAATACCTAAACGAAATTAAATCGGTTGATAAACATCAAGGATTCAACGATTTTCTAGAAAACGAGGACGGATTTAATAAATTAGGGTTTACAGCATTGGGAGAAAATATTAGTTATGGATATAAATTAAATGGAGTCCATATAATTGAATGGATGTATGCCGGAGATAAACCTCACGATGATAACCAACTAGATAATAGGTGGGATCATGTGGGAATCGGTGTTGATGGATTGGCGACTTGTATAATTTTTGGGGCAGGAAAATTTTAGTTGGATTTCTTCTTAAAAATCGAAAGAAAATAAGAAAGATGCCAAAAGGTATGTACAAAGGCAACCAAGGCCATAACGATTCCAAATTCGACATGAAACCAAAGTGCGGTTTTATACCACGAAATTGACCACTTCAAATCAATAAATATAGCTATAATTAATCCCAAGATTCCTGAAATTAATAAAGAAATGAGTAAAATGATATTCCAAAATCGACGATTGGAAATAAAAGATATTTTTTTAACTTTAACTAAATAATTAGAAAAAAAATAAAAACCAAAAATTAAAAAAAATAAAATAACAAAATGATAACTATTCATAAATTATTCTAAAATTATTGCTTGGGATGGGCAATTGTTGATAGCAATGGCTAATTTAGAAGAATCTAAGTTAATGGATGAAATAATAGTAGCAACCCGACCCTGCATTTCAAAATGTAAAGGATCAATTTGAACACAACGACCACAACCACGACAACGATTACCTAAAACAGAGAGCTGTTGAAATTGATTGGTAGAATTTAATTCATCAGTAAGATTACTGTTAATTTCATTGGAATTAGTGGAATTACTAGTAACAGAAACAGAATCATTTTTAATTTGAAATAAGACGAGAGCTGATGAGGAGACCAAAACGATAGGTAAAATTATTTTTAATTTATTATTCATAATTAATATGATATTAAATATATCTGAAAATAAACTTAAAAAAGCCCTGAATAAATCAGGGCTTAATTAAAATTTTGAATAATTAATTTATAGAAATAGTTTTACCAGTAATACTACCGTCTGTACCGGCTTCACCATCAACTATAATTTGACTACCGACTTGAAGTTTAGACTTGTCAGTATCCATAAGTTGTTTATAGATAGTGGAACCAGAAATCATAATTAATTTAGAGCCACCATTTTGAGTTTTAATAGTGATGGAAGAATCATCTATTTTGATAACTTCCCCACTGGCATTGTTTTGGCCAGATGGGCCACCCTTTTGAAATCCAAGATTGGTTCCGTTGGTTCTATCACCTAATTGACGAGTACCTGTTTGAAACTGTTGTCCATTGGTAGTTCTAAAATTAGGACGTTTATTTCTTTGGACAAGGGTGCCAATTGTAAAACCAAGCCCAAGGGCAACTAAGACAAGAACGATGACAATAGACAGATTGATTTTTTTAGTTTCTTTTTTTGTTTCTGACATAAATTTAATTAATTATTAATCTAGATAATGATATAAATTAATTCTGAAAAACAACTGAATTACTCATAACGAAGGGCTTCAATTGGTTGAAGGCTGGCGGCTTTTCGGGAAGGATACCAGCCAAAAATAATCCCAATACCAACAGAAACAAGAAAAGCTAAAAGAACAGAAGAAATAGATATTGTAAAAGCAGAGGAATTAATTTTGGCATAGCCATAAGAAGTGGCTACACCAATAATAATACCTAAAATTCCACCAATAAATGTTAAAATGACTGATTCGGTTAAAAATTGAGCAATAATAGTTTTCCTTTTGGCACCAAGAGCTTTACGAAGGCCAATCTCTCGGGTTCGTTCAGTGACAGTAACTAACATAATATTCATAATGCCAATACCACCAACAACTAAAGAAATGGCAGCAACGCCAGAAAGTAAGGCAGTAAAAGTTCCGGTGACGCTAGAAGCTGTTTCAAGCATTTCTTCGGAAGATCGAATGCGAAAATCGGCCTTGGACGGATCGGAAATTTTGTGACGAGCAAGTAAGAAATAACCAACTTGATTTTGAGCTCGAATAATAACATCACTATCAACAGATTCGACTGCAATTGAAGTTAGATAACTGACTCCAAAAAGTTGTTTTTGAGCAGTAGATAAGGGAACATAAATAGCTTCATCAGCAGAGCTACTACTAGAGGACGACCCTTTGGCAACAGAAATACCAATGATAGTAAAAGTTTGTCCACCAATACGAATAGTTTCGCCAATACAATTGTAATCAGAACTGCCGTAAAGATCTTCAACAGCAGTAGGGCCGAGAACAGCAACATGAGCGTTAGAGTTGTAATCACTATCGGTGATAAAACGTCCACCGCTGATTTGAATATTGTGGATAGTTGAATAAGCGGCCTTAGCTCCATAAACAGAAAGATTAGCATTGTTATCTCCAGCAACAACTTGGAGACGACCAGAATATTCTGGTGAAACAGCACTAACGGCCGAAAGTTGAGCCTCTTCAAGAGCTGTAGCATCAGCTAAAGTCAGAGTTTGTTGAACAGATGAACTTCTAACTACACCGGATCTTTGATAATTAGGAGAAATAGTAATTAAATTGGTCCCTAAAGAAGCAATTCGGTCAGTGACTGATTTTTGACTGGATTGGCCAATTGAGATAAGAGCGATAACAGAACCAATACCAATAACAATACCTAAGATAGCTAAACCAGTTCTCATTTTATTAAGTTTTAGAGTTCGAACACTTTCTTTAATTAATTCCCAAAATTCAATCATGTTTTTTAACCTCCTCTTTAATACTAGTGGCAGTACGACGGTGTTTATTAACACTATCTTGAACAATCTTGCCATCTCTAATGAAAATAATTCTTTTGGCATGTTCCGCAATATCTGGTTCGTGGGTAATCATAACGATGGTGTGACCTTGATTGTTCAATTTTTCAAAAATTTCCATAACTTCATCGGCCTGAACTGAAGCAATATTACCAGTGGGTTCATCAGCTAAAATCATCGCCGGATTTAAAACAAGAGATCGAGCAATAGCTACCCGTTGTTGTTGGCCTCCAGAAATTTGATTGGAGGTATGATAAAGTCGATCACCGAGACCAACCATTTTTAAAAATTTTTCAGCAGTTTTTTCTCGTTCTTCTTTAGGAACACCGGCATAGGCCATAGGCAACATAACATTTTGAAGAGTGGTGGTTCGAGGCAAAAGATTGAATGCTTGAAAAATAAAACCAATTTTTTTATTTCTAATTTCAGATAATTCATCATCTGATAATTTTTCAACTCTTTTACCATCAAGGATATATTCTCCACTAGTAGGCTTATCAAGGGCACCAAGAATGTGCATTAGAGTTGACTTACCACTACCTGAAGGACCCATAATGGCAACAAATTCTCCTTCTTTTATTTCAAAAGAGACATTGTCTAAGGCAATTGTTTTGACGATGTCGGTTTGATAAATCTTAGAAAGATTTTTGACGACAATAATTGATTTTGGGTTAGACATAGTTTTTTAAAATTACATACCAGGAGGAATTCCCATACCACCACCCATACCACCAAAGTTTGAATTGTTTCTCGAAGAACTATTAGAATTACTGCCACTAAAAGCAGAACTACTATTATTGTTAGAATTACTATCATTGGTGACAGAAGAAGAAATAATAATATCACCTTCACTAAGACCAGAAGTAACAACCGTTTGATTGTCATTGGTACTACCAGTAGTAATCTTAACGGTAACTTCTTCTCCATTATTGTAAGTTCTAACAGTGGCAGTACCGTCTGAAGCAGTATCAATCGCAGTGGAAGGGATTAGTAAAACATCTGCTTGAGAATCGATAATAATAGTCGCAGTGACTGACATATTGGTATAAATTTCTTTATCAGTGTCACTAAGGAGGACAACAACAGAATAGGAAGTAACTCCAGAACTACTGCTACCAGAAACATCAACTGAAAGAACTTCTCCAGTAAAAGTAGTATCGGAAAAAGCGTCCATGGTTATAAGAACTTTTTGACCAGATTTGATTTTAACAATTTCAGATTCGGTTAAACTTAAAGTGGCTTGATATTGGCCGGCAGGATTAGTAATACTACCAATAGTGCGAGAAGTGACCGTGGAAGAATTCTGGCTACTATTGGTGCCAGTGGAAACAATAATGGAACTGGAAGTGTTGGAAATAATAACCCCAGAAGCAACGCTTAAGTTACTGATAATACCAGTAGATGGTGCATAAATAGTGGAAGAAACTTTTTTGTAATTCTCATAAGCTTCCGAAGCTTGTTTTTGAGCTTTGGCAACGAAAGCAGAATAATTATTATATTTGGTTTCATCGGCAGTGAATCTTTGTTTAGCTAAGGTGAGATTTTTAGTGACAATGGCTTTTTCATTGTAAGTGTATTCTTTTTTGGTGTTCGGATTCAAACCACCGGCAGTCATATTATCAAACTCTTCTTGAGCATCAAGAATATCTTGACGGTCTTGCCACATTTGGATGTCAGCGGCAGTTTGATCGGCAATAGCTGATTTATAACCTTGTTGTAAATTTAAATAATTTGCCCAAGCAGTGGTTTTATTGGTTTCACCATCATCATCTAAACTAATCTCGGCTATTTTTTGGCCTTTTTTAACAGAGTCCCCGTTTTTTACATAAACAGTTTTGATAGTACCAGCGGCACCGGTAGTAATCGTGGTTTTATTTGATGAAGTAATAGTTCCGGTGGCAGAAATTGAGGTAATAAGGATACCTTTAGTAACTTCAGTAGTTTTGTAGGTTACTTTTTTATTTGATGATTTTATTTTTAAAAAGGTGAAAAGAAAAATTACACCAATTAAAATGATTAAAATCATTATCTTCCATATTTTAGGCAGTGATAAAAATTTAGCTTTTATTTTTTTAATTAACTTCATAGTGGCTGATTTTAAAAATCAAAACTGAAAGAAAACTGAATTTACAAAGGAAGAATTATTTTAAAAACACTCCCCTGTTCAAGAACACTTTGAACACTGATTAAACCACGATGCTGTTCAACAATTCTTTGAGCAATAGAAAGACCAAGACCGTAACCTGATGTTTTATCTTTAGTACGAGCGTTATCGGCTCGATAAAAGCGGTCAAAAATACGGGGTAAATCTTTTTGAGAAATACCAATTCCATGATCAGTAATCTTAAAAATTACGTTTTTTCTAGTCTTAAAGGCAATAAATTTTATTTGGCTATTTTTAGGGCTGTATTTAAGAGCGTTGTCGAGAATAATTAAAAATAATTCCTCTATTTTTTGACTATCAACATTAATGTGGCCACTAACTGTTTTGGTTTTGATAATAATTTTTTTATCGATAGCGGCGGTTGATATTTTTTTAATAGATTCGGTCATTAAGTTTTTGATGGAAACTGATTCGATTTTTAAAGGAGAGCCACTATTACTTAAGTGATTTAATTCTAAAAGAGAGTCGGATAAAGTCTTAAGCTGATTAGTGGCGTGAATAGAATCAGTTAAAACTTTTTTGGATTCAGTTAAATCTAATTTTGGATCACGGAGAGAAACTTCCAACATAGTTTTTAAGGCGGTAATGGGAGTCTTTAACTCATGCGAAGCATCGCTGATAAACTGTTTTTGATCTTCGGTCATCTTTTGAATAGGAAAGAGAGTGCGGCCAGCCAAAAAATAGGATAACAACCCAGAAGTTAAAATAATAAAACCATTAATGATTAATAGATTAGTTAAAAGACGTTGTTTACTTTCGATGATTAGATCGTCATCTATAATGATCTTCGGCGGACGAGGATTATCGTTGATAATAAATTGTTTTTCAAAACGATTTCGCTGAGAATCGGCAAAGCGATTAATTTCTGAACTAACCAACTGATAAATTAGGGCACTAAAAGAAAGACTAATAACCATGATTATTAACAGATACCAGGCAGTTAATTTTAATCTAGCTTGTTTAAACATAATTTAGTTAAAAGTTTATAAAGTTGAAAGTTAAAATTTAATCAGAAATTTTATATCCGAAACCACGAATGGTTTTGATTAATTTAACTTTATAATTTTTATCGATTTTTTGACGAAGATTTCTAATATAAACTTCAACAGTGTTTGGCAAAATATCTGATTCATAACTCCAAACATGTTGAATAAGTTGATCTTTGTTGAGAATTTTATCGGAATGACGCATCAAACATTCTAAAAGAGAATATTCCTTGCTAGATAAAAGAATTTTTTTATTTTGACGAATGACTTCGTAATTGGATAAATTTAAAGAGAGATCGCCAACTGTTAAAATTTCACCATCAGTTTTTTGAGGACGACGGGAAAGAGCCCTAATTCTGGCTAAAAGTTCTTCAAAAGCGAAAGGTTTGGTTAAATAATCATCAGCACCAGAGTTAAAACCTTCGACTTTATCATCAAGTTGAGACTTGGCGGTGAGCATTAAAATGGGAATATGAATTTTTTCTTGACGGAGATTTTTACAGATTTCTAAGCCATTCATTTGAGGTAACATGAGATCGAGAATGATTAAATCATAATCGCCACTAGCAGCAAAATCATAACCTTCGAGACCATCAAAAGCGAGATCAACAATGTAATGTTCCTGTTCTAGACCTTTTTTTAGAGCATTGGCAATGAGATGTTCATCTTCGACAACTAAAATTTTCATAATAAGTATTATATATCCGAAGCTGAAAATAAACTGAAATTTTTAAAATGATAAAATTAATTAATATGACAAATAAAACACAAGAAAACCTTTTAAAAGCATTCGCTGGTGAAAGCCAAGCTAGAAATAAATATCGAATTTTTGCCAAAATGGCGAGAAAAGAAAATTTAGAATGGATTGCCAGAGTGTTTGAAGAAACGGCTGATCAGGAAGCGGCTCACGCTGAAGAAGAATTTGAAATGATAAAGGAAAAAACCACTACCAGTGATAATTTAGGAATTGAACCATACAGCACAAAAACAGTGGAAAATTTAAAAATGGCGGCGGCTGGTGAACATCATGAATGGACTGAAATGTATCCTTCTTTTGAAGAACAGGCAAAAATTGACGGTGACGCGGAAGCAGAAAGATTATTCAGAGAGGTAAAAGATGTGGAGAAAAAACACGAGGAAAGATATATTATTATCGCAACTCATTTAGATAACAACACTCTTTATAATAGAGAGACTGAATTGGAATGGAAATGTGTAAATTGCGGTTACATTCATAAAGGAAAAACTCCCCCAACAACTTGTCCGGTCTGTAAAAAACCTTTGACTTGGTACATGCCATTGGGATTAGTGAGATGAAAAAAGAGAAAATCGTTTTAGTTGGAGGTTGTTTTGATATTTTGCATTTGGGACATGTAATTTTTTTAGAAAAAGCTAAGGCCTTAGGTGATAAATTAATAATTTTATTAGAGTCTGATAAGAATATTTTTGAAAATAAGGGAAAAAATAGACCGATTAATAATCAAAAAAATAGAGCCACATTTTTGTCTAAATTAAGGATGGTGGATGAAGTTGTTAAATTACCCTACATGAAAAGTGATGATGATTATTGGAAATTAATTAAAGAAATAAAACCAGACATAATTGCGATCAGTGAAAACGATAAAAATTTGGATAAAAAGAAAAGACAGGCCGAAGAAATTGGGGCTAAATTAGTGAAAGTTACTAAAATAATTCCCCATCAATCGACAAGCCGAATTATTGAAATAATTAAGATATAATCGATTACTTATGAAAAACGGGAGAACCGAAATTAATGATGGTTTGTATTACGATGAGAGATCGGCTGGCGGACTGGTTTATAAAAAAGAAAATAATAAGATATTATGGCTTTTAATAAAAACTATTTCTAACTTTACCAGTGAAAAAAATAAAAAAAGAGAAAATGATGGAGCGGTTTATAAATTTCCAAAGGGTCATTTAAAAAAGGATGAGTTTTTGAAAGAGGCAGCGTTAAGAGAAGTTGAAGAAGAAGGCCGGGTCAAGGCAAAAATTGTCACCAAATTGGGATCGAATGATTATTTGATTTGGGATAAAGAACAAAAAAAGAAAATTATTAAGAAAGTGACCTTTTTTTTAATGGAATATACTGAACAAAGTAATTTAAAATATTACGATACTGAAATGGTGTTAGAGAGAGAATGGTTTGAATTTGACGAAGCAAGTGAAAAACTAGCCTATGATAGCGAAAAAGTTTTACTTAAAAAGGCAAAGATTGAATTAGATAAAATATTAAAACCCCTCTGTCGATAAATCGACAGCTCCCCTTGATGAAAGGGAGCCATATTTTTGATAAAATAGCCAAACTGGAGGAGTTGCCTAGTGTCCCAAAGGGACCCCTTCGGGGTTCCAAAGGGACCCCTTCGGGGGTTTATGGCGCATAATTAATAATATGTATTACGTTTACGTATTATTAAATTGGAATAAAAAACATTGGTATATAGGATCGACACAAAATTTTGAGTCGAGACTTAAACATCATAACGATGGTTATACCTTTTCCACTAAGCCGTATAGGCCGTGGAAAATTGTACATTTAGAAAAATTTGATTCTAGAAAAGAGGCTTTTAAACGAGAAATGTTTTTAAAGTCTCCTTCTGGATATAAAGAATACTTATCTATTAAAGATAAAATATTAAATGGAGGAGTCGCCTAGTGGTTCAGGGCACAGACCTGGAAAGTCTGCGTTGTAAAAGACTCGTGGGTCCGAATCCCACCTCCTCCGCCAGAATGTTTTTATTTATCCATCCTGCCAACGTATTCTCCTTCTCTAGGAAAACCAGCTTTGTAATCTTCCAGTAGTTTTTTTGATAAAGCATGGGGAAATAAATTGTCGGGCAAATTATTGATGTCTAACCAAGTACACCAAACATCTCCGTCTGGATGTTGTGGATCGAGCCAATGTTCTAATTCTTCAAATTTATCAATATCACCAAGAATAAATAATTCGACACTGTGTTCATTTTCTTTTTCTGGAAATAAAAAGTCACGAATGTAAAGAATTTTTTTAAATTCAAATTTAGCTCCATTACATTCTTCGACTGTTTCTCTAATGCATCCTTCTAAAATAGTTTCACCATATTCCAAATGTCCACCAAAATAATGATAATAATCATGTTTTTGACGATATTGGACTAATACTTTTTCATTTTTAATTACTACCAACCTCAATCGAACATTTATTTTATGATTTTCCATAGACTTATTATATATGAGTTATAAGGACAGAAAGTTTCCAGACTCAACTGCTCCACACTTCGTGTAATGTTTGAGTAGTTTAACTAAAATTTAAAAAAATAGTTAATTTATTTATCTTTACTTAAAAATCAAATCGTTCATAAGGACTCTCACATTTATTACGATCTAATTCGATTAATGATTTAGCTGTTTTTGATGAAGTAACATCAATAATTGTTCCACCAACAGTTTCAATATCGTTAACCATTTTTTCTATATTAATTTCAGATCCTATAGCATTCCATAGAAGCTGACCATCTTTAGACCTAAAGACAATAGCTTTTTCAAATTCACAATTATTCATATAATTTTATTATATCAAAATACATCACTAATTTAAGACACTCCTTTTTTATAGTGTCTCATTTGTCTTATTTAGCTACAAAAGGCTGATAGAATGAGACATAGGAGTATGGGTGTTATAAGGATAGAAAGGTTCCAGACCCATATGCTCCGCCAGAATTTGAATATTCCCTGTTTTTCCTTATAACTTAGGAGGTGAGATTCGAATTATTTTCATAATTTTATACGTATTAAGTTCTAAAAAGTTCTAATCTCACTCCCTAACAGTGATGAGACTATATCGGAATGATAGAATTTAGCTATGAAAATAATTCTTTTCCGTCATGGAGAAAAACAAAAAGTTGATTCTATAAACATAGATGATAAAAGAGCAGTAAATTTAACAGATTTTGGAATTATTCAAATAAATAAATTGGGAAAAATATTATTAGAAAGATTTCCTATGTTAAATTTATCAAAGGTAATTTATTCAAGCCCTTATACCCGAGCAATTCAAAGTAGTGAGATTATTAAATCAATTTTAAATATTAAAAATATTGTTATGGTTCCAGAATTTGGTGAATTTTATGCTTCTAATAATTACCAAAAACCCAAGGAGATTAGACAACAAATTCAAGAGATGGCAATGCAAAATCCTGGTTGGATTTCACCAGAAACAAATTCTTCTTTAAATGATGAAATCTTAAAATTTAAAAATAAAATAAAAGAAATTTGTCTAAAAAATCAAGATGATTTGATTTTGATTTCAACTCATGGAGGAATTATTAGAAATACAGTTTATAGTCTTGAACCAAGATTAAGACCAGACAATAATGTAATTTTAGATTCAAAAATACATGAAGCTGGTTACACCGTCTTAGATTTTGATGGAAAAGATTTTAAAGTTAAAAAGTTTGATGTACATGATTATTTGGATTAGGGTTATAGGGATAGAAAGGTTCTAGACTCACCTACTCCGCCAGAATGTTATTCTAATCTATTGTTCCAATTTATTTATGGTTCTTTGAATGTTATCTCTAGCTGCCTGCTCATATCTATTTTTAAAAAAATCAGTGGTGTAAATTGGGTGTTTTAAAATTGTTTTGAAAAATTTAGTTCTACCTTTTTGATAATCGGCTTTTGAATAAAGAGTTGAATATTCTTTGTAGATTTGTTTTTCATATATATCAAAAATATCTGGTTGTTTTCCTAATATGGACATATCAATGTCAGCTAAATATTGTGAGTCTGAATTATTAATTAGTGAAGTATGTTTAGTGAACAAAATATGATCTTCTACTTGTTTGGTAAAATCGGGAGATAAATTATTTTTTTGACAAAAAGTTTTAGCCAATTCCGCGCTTTGTTCTTCATTATCACTCTCATAAAGATTATAAACAATATCGTGATACCAGATAGCTAATTCAACTGCTTCTGGATTGTTAAGTTTATCCTTAATAAGCTCAAATTCTCCAAGAGAATTGTCTATATGTTTTAAATTATGGTAATGTCGATGGCTTTCTGAATAGTTTTTAACTATTTCATTAAAAGAATTTTGATCTTTATTAATATTTAATCTTTGACACAAATCATTCCAATGTTTATTTAATTTTTCGACTAATGGTTCTGGCTCTAAATTTTGACCAATCTCCTTCATTAATGCTTAATTTTATCATTTTGAGTTATAGAGACATTAAGTTCCAGACTCACCTGTTTCGCACTTGATAAAATGTGTCCGAGTAATTTTTAATTTTATTGATAAAATAGACGATGATGAGAGAGATCATCAGGAATCACGGGCAACAATCAAGTTTAATTCCTTCGATTCGAAATGAGTATTCAACCCTAACTAAGGTTTTAGTAGTAAGTCCACCAGAAAAATTTACCAGGTTTAATAATCAAATCATTAACCCTATTAGTGATATAAATTCAAAAGGTAAACCTGAAATCACGGAACACCCTGAACAAAAAGAAGAATTTGATGGATTATTAAATGCTCTTCAACAACAAGGCATCGAACTACATTTTTCCAATGTTAGACCAAGTAGACCAGGCCATACTCCACTTTTTACCCGTGATATCGGGATTATTATTAGTAATCAAGTTTTACCTTCAAGAATGGCTAATACCTACCGAGAAAATGAAGTAGAAGGTGTTTTCCAAAATATTTCGTTACCTCAAATAATTAGAGACAATCGAGATTATAAAATTGAAGGCGGTGATTTTGCTTTATTAGAGCCAAATTTGGCTTTAGTCGGGATTGGACCTCGAACTAATGAATTAGGATTAAGAGTTTTACAAGAATATTTCCCAAAAATAGAATTTATTCCGGTTTATCCGGTTTTGAATGAAAAAGCTTTTCATATTGATACCGTTATGGGAATTGTTGGAAATAAAATATTGCTGGGAATTTCTGACTTGATTCAGAAAAATGTTTCTGACTTACTTAAAAGTAGAGGCTATCAGATAATTGAGGCTGATAAAGATGAATATTTTACTTGTGCCACTAATGTTTTAGCGATTGATGATCGAAAAGTTATAGCGGCGGCAGAGAATCCAAAAACCAATGAAAAATTAAGAAAGGTTGGGGTGGAGGTAATAGAAGTTAAATTATCTGGAATTTTGAAAAGAGGTGGTGGCCCTCATTGTCTTACATTACCATTAGAGAGGGCGTCGTAAGAATATTCAGACTCACCTACCCTGTAAATGGTAAACTCGTTTATGGATATGACTGAAAATTTAATAGCACCATGTGGAATGAATTGTAGTCTTTGTTTGGGATATCAAAGAGAAAAAAATAAATGCCCGGGATGCAGAAAAGTAGATGCTTATGAATCTAGTTGCGGCAGAAAATGTATTATAAGAAGTTGCCAAATTTTGAAAGAGAAAAAGATGACATTTTGCTCTGATAAATGTGAAAAATATCTATGTAAAAGACTTAAGGATTTAGATAAGAGATATAGAACAAAGTATAGAATGAGTATGGTTGAAAATTTGGAAGAAATTAAAAAATTGGGAATAAAAAAATTTTTAGAGAATCAAAAAAAGAAATGGACTTGTAAGAAATGCGGCGGTTTACTTTGTGTTCATAGAGATTTTTGTTTGAGCTGTAATAGTAAATAATATTTATATTTTGAAATGAACTTACAAATTAATTTAATATCAAAAGGATATTCTGACCATCAAATATTAAAAGATGTCAGTTTTTCTATAAATTCTGGTGACAAAATTGGTTTAATTGGCATTAATGGCAGTGGTAAAACTACTCTATTAAAAATAATCTCTGGATTAGAAAATCGTGATAATGGCCAGATAATAAAAAATCCAAGGAATCTATCTGTGGGATATGTTCCACAGGTGACTGATTTTTATGAGGATAAAAATGTGGTTGATTTATTGGCAGAATCTCTTAATTTAGAGGAAGATGAAATTTATAAAATTTATGTTGTTTTAAATAAATTAAATATCGAAGAATTGGCCTTAAAAAGTTTTAAAACTTTATCAAGCGGTCAAAAAACAAAGATATATCTAGCAAGATTATTAATTCAAAATCCAGATATTTTATTATTGGACGAACCAACCAATCATCTAGATATTGAATCTTTGGAATGGTTGGAAAATTATTTAAGAAATTACCAGGGAGCTTTTTTAGTAATTTCTCATGACCGAAAATTTTTAGATAATACAGTTACAAAAATATTGGAATTGGAAAATGGGAAAATTAAAACTTATGGTGGTAATTATTCTTTTTACCGAAATCAAAAATTAATTGAATTTGAATCACAAAAGAGGAATTACATTGCTCAAGAAAAGAAAAAAGAAAGAATCTTAGAAAGAGTTAGAACTATGAAAAACCAAACTCAACAATTGGAGGTGATAACGTCCGGGGCCGATCACTATAAAAGACATAAAGCGGCTAAATCAGCCAGCAGGGCTAAATCGACAGAAAAAATGTTAATTAAAGAATTAAATGAAAGCGGAATTGAAAAACCAGAGGAAGATATTGAGCTATCAATCTTATTTAGAACAAAAAAAGAGAGCAGCAAATTGGTAGTATTTTTTGATAAAGTATCAAAAACATTTGATAAAACCCAAGTATTTTCAAACTTTTCTTTAGAAATAAATAGAGGTGAAAGAATAGCTTTAATCGGACCTAATGGCAGCGGAAAATCAACATTAATCAACCTAATTTTGAAGAAAATTAATCCAACAGAGGGGAAAATTGAGCTTGGAAGTAATGTAGATATTGGATATTTACCACAGGAATATAATCAATTAAATTCAGAACTAAATCCAATTGATTATTTAGTAAAGACAAATGAAATTGATAAAACATCCGCATATAAATTAGCAAAAAGATTTTTATTTACCGACGAGGATATAAAAAATCCAATTAATAAATTAAGCAGTGGACAAAAGTCAAAAATATTATTGGCTTCAATTATGGCTTCTGGGTCAAATTTCATCATATTAGATGAACCAACAAACTATTTAGATATTCCTTCAAGAGAAGCTTTGGAAGAGGCTTTGGTGTCTTATAAAGGAACTTTACTGGTGGTTTCTCATGATCGTTATTTTTTGAACAGAATTAACCTGACAAAAACGGTTAGCTTAGGTTAAGTGATATAATTTTTTTATGAAAGAAGAAATTTGTTGTCCAAAGTTTGATCCAAAACCTTGGGATGAAAAGGTTTTTGAATGGAAAAATAAAAAATTTGTTAAGGCTAAGGTGTTTACTTTGTTCTTTATGCCAGTAAATTTTGGACCAGTTATGTCTAAATTAATGCAGAGAGTAGGAAAAAATATTTCAAAGGAGATGATGTGTTTATCTGATCACACTTCCAAATGGAATATGAATATTTATGTGTCTGTGGATAAAGAAGTCGATGAAGCTGAAAATGTAACATTAAATGGAAAATATTTAAGTAAAGTTTACGAGGGCGATTTTAAAGACACAGGAAAATGGTGTGAAGATTATAAAAATTACGCAAAAGCAAAAAAAATGAAAATAAAGAAATGGTATATGTGGTACACCACCTGTCCAAAATGTGCAAAAAAGTATGGAAAGAATTATGTGGCGATAATTAATGAGGTCGAGAACGAATAAAGTATTATTCGCCTTTTATTTATTAGAAAAGAGTTTTACAAACCAACCAAATAACCCATTTACTTGTTTTTCACTAGAAATTTTTTCTTCTAAAGAATTGTTTTGATTAAGTATCAGATTAATGGTCTCTTGAAGTTGTTGTAAATCAGCTTGGTTTTTTGTTTTAGTTTTCATTTCTTCTAATTGCTGAATAGTTTGTTTATTTTCTTCAGTCATTTTTCCTAAAGCCTGAACAATCTTTTTATCACTACCAACAAAGAGACGGATGAGTTGTCCTCTATTTTTGAGTTCATAATAAGAAGATTTTATTTTTTCCTGAACTTTTTCTTGATTTTGAGCGATTTCTCTAACTTGTTGACCAATTCCCCCCTTAGCTCCTACAGTTTCAATTAATTGATGAACCTGATCGGAAACTTTAGTTAAGCTGTCATCAACAGATTGATTTAATTGTTCACTTTCTTGGGTTTTAATATTATTTTTTTGACTTTCGCCTTGATTTTGAGTTTTAATCTCGTTAGTATTTTTAACTTGATTACCAGTTGGAGAAACAACTGTTTGGCCTTGTTGACCTTGAACTTCAGTTGAATTTTTGGCTAAAGCGGGAGTGATGGTTAATAAAAATAAAAAAGACAAAATCAAATATTTTTTCATGATAAAAAATGAATAAATAATTATATTAATAATAGCATTTTACAAAAAAGATTAATAAAAAATTATTTAAATTTAGTAAAATGTGATTAGTTATATGAAAACAATAAAATGGACAGCTCGAATAATTGCTTTGTGTGTTTTGGCTTTTGCTTTGCCATTTTATTTTGGCTACGGCAATCCTCTACCATTTATTAATCCTGATTACTCTTTATGGGAAAACGTGACTTTAACTATGGTTCCATTGATTTTTATTGGTCTAGTTTTGGGTTGGAAATATCCTAAATTTGGAGGATGGTTGGTAACTATTACTGTAATAATTGTTTTTATTGTTGGATTTTTAACAGAAGCCAATCTTAGTATTAATTTGGCTGTTCCTCTTATCCCAGGAATTTTATTTTTAATAAATGGATATAAAAAAAGTAATCAATCTTCATGATAGACTGATTTAAAATGATAAAAGCTATAATTTTTGATTTTGGAAATGTAATTTGTAGATTTGATAATGATATTTATAGAGCGAAAATTGCCGAGATAACAGGAAAAAAGATAGAAGATATTAAAGATTCAATTTTTAGAAATTCTGATATTTTATATAAATTTGAAACAGGGTTGATTTCCAACCAAGATTTTTTTAAAGAATTATCAAAAATTTGTGGACTAAATATTCCATATGATCAATTAAAGGAAATTTATTCTAAAGATAAATTTACCCATATTGAAGGAATGACCGATTTAATTAAAAAATTGCAAAAAAAATACAAAATCGGATTATTATCTAATACAAGTTCTTGGGATTATGACTACATTTTAAAAGAGGCACCGATAATAAAAACCTTTGACACAATAACAACTTCTTTTGGAGTAAAAGCAATGAAACCAAGTCCAAAAATTTTTGAAGATGCATTAAATAAATTAAAGTTAAAAGCAGAAGAATGTGTTTATACTGATGATATTTTGGAATATATAGAAGCGGCAGAAAAATTAGGGATTAAAGCAGTTCATTTTACAACAACAGAAAATTTTAAATCTGATTTGAAAAATCTAGGAGTGGAAATAGAATAAATTATTGCTGAAATTGATTTATAAATTCACTAAAATCAGTGAATTTGATATCTTTGGGAACAGAAAAATCGGCTTCATTAATAGTGGTTGGCTGACAGTTGTAGCTTAGCTCTTGGTCTAAATCAACACGATTAGAAGCAACTTGCATATTATCATCACTGGTCGAATCTGATTGTTGATCAAGTTTCATTTTAAAAGCCATATTGTCAGTGGTGGAATCATTTGACCAGGTATAAAGCCATTCACCGTCACTAACGCTGATAAATTCACTTAGTCCAGTGGGGCTTTCAACTTTAATAGTCTGTTTAAATTTATTACCACTAATTATAATTTCGCCTTGACCATTCCCCTGTTCACCAGAGGTTTGCCAGGTACATTTTTGGGCAATATTTTTGGCTAATAGTTCTCTTAAGGAGAAAGTAGATTTTTCCTGTTTTGGGGAAGAAGTTGGGGTTACAGAGGCAATATTATCGCTTCCCTTTTGGAGACCACAAGCAGAAAATAAAAAAGCGGAACAAAAAATTAAAGCTAAAGTAGTTAGTTTTTTCATTGTTAATTTAATTTTTAAACTAATTAATTTTAACATTTTGCTATAGTTGATTTAAAAAGTGTAAAATTGGTTAATATGACAACAAATAAAAATTGGAAAACAATATTGATGGATTTAGAAAATAGGCTCTCCGAATTTTTTACTAAAAAATTACCTGCAATACCTGATAAATTTAAAGAAATGATTGTAAAATACGGACCTTATTTGGCTTTAGTTGGAATAATTTTTTCAATACCAGCGTTATTGGCTTTGGTGGGAATTGGAGCAGTAGCGGCACCTTGGGCTATAGTTGGTAAAGTAAATTATGGAATAACAGCAATATCATTAGTCTTTGGAGTATTGATGATTGTTTTAGAAATAATGGCAATAAAAGGATTATTTGCTAGAAAAATGAAAGCTTGGAAATTAATGTTTTATATTTCTTTAATTAGCGCCGTTTCAAATTTATTGCGATTTAATTTGGGTGGGTTAATTATCGGAACTGGAATATCTTGGTATATATTGTTCCAGATTAGAAGCTACTATAAATAACTAGCGAGTAATCACAAAAGATTCCACTTCATCTTTTAATTTCTTGGCATCTAAATTATTGGTAAAATAGTCTCTGACTGGAGAAATTAATTCATCTAAGTATCTGGATAAATTTTCTTTTAGATCAAGAGGATAGATCTCCCCTTTTTGATAGGCCGATTCTAATTCATGGTAAGAATTAAAAACGAGATCGCCACCAAATTTTTCTTCTCTTTTAATTTCAACTTGGGAGAATTTGGCAAAAACAATATATTTAAAATATTCTAAAACTGGATTAATCGAAATATCGTTTGGCGGACAATAAGCTTTTTTGATTTTGGAATAAATCTCGTCTTTAGTGTCAGTCATAAAAATAGCTGAATCTGGTTTTGATTTAGACATTTTTAAGGCGACAGTCTGATCTTCCTTTGAATCGGCAGAATTAATTTTGTCGACTGGAGGTTGAAGACTCATTAACATGTGATGATGGACAGCGGCTGGTTTTTTGAGATTTAGCTCATCAGCGATTTGACGGGCAAGCATATTAACTTTGCGTTGATCCATGCCCAATTGAGCAATATCGACGTTCAAATAAAAAATATCAGCGGCCTGCATACAAGGATAAATAATTTGGGCTGCAGAAAGAGTGTCTGATTCGTTTCTGCCCATAATTTGGGAACAACGAACTATACGATTAAGAGTACTGGCTTTAGCAATCTTTAAAACTAAAAGCCAATATTCTGGATTTTTGACCAAATCTGACGATCGAATAATTTCAACCTTAGAAATATCAAGACCACAAGCTTTCCAAACTTCAATAAAATACTGGCCGGTTTTTTCAATTTTAGTCATGTCGCCACCAAGTTTATTGTTGGCATAAGCATGCCAATCGGCAACTAAAAGTTTAAATTTAACACCAGCTTGAAGAAGTTTTTGAATATTAATGGCACGAAGTAAACCTTGGGCAATATGAATTTTTCCAGATGGTTCAAAACCATCATAGGCAATTAACTCTTTACCGGCTTTTAATTTGGATTCGATTTCATCTAGACCAATAATTTCTTCGCCAACTTCTTGAATTAGTTTTAATTTTTCTTGAATATCCATGAATGTATTATAGCTTAAAATCCTCTCTGTCTCTCAACAAGCTCGAGACATCTCCCCTTAACAAAGGGAGAAGTCTTTTGTGGTAATATTCGGCTATGAAATTGCTAATACATGCCTGTTGTGCAGATTGTCTATTAAAAATGGTGGAATCAATTAAATCAGAAAATAAATTTGATGAAATTCAGGTTTATTATTACAATCCAAATATTCATCCGAGATCAGAATATCAATCGAGATTAAAGGCAATACAATTAATGGTTGGTGATTTAAAAATGATAGTGGCTGATTGGAAACCAAGTGATTATTTTGAAGTTGTAAACCTCTCTCCGGATAAACCGGGATCTCTCCTTAACAAGGAGAGAAGTCTTCAAAAAGGGGTAAGATGTGAGAAATGTTGGAGGTTAAGATTAGAAAGGACGGCAAAGTTTGCAAAAGAAAATGGATTCGATGGTTTTAGCTCAACATTATTAACAAGTGAATATCAAAATTCAGAAATGATTGAAAAAATTGGTGAAGAAATCTCCAAAAAATATAAAATTAAGTTTTTAATTCCTAAAAAGATTTGTAAAAAATTAGAAACTAAGGGATTTTATAAACAAGTATTTTGCGGTTGCTGTTACTCCTTAGTAGAAAGGTTTGAAGAAAAGTTTAAGGGCTGAAGACGATCTTTTAGGTCAGATCTTAACCAATAATTAGTTTTTTTGTCATCTTTAATTACATTAATATAATTAGTTAAAAGATTGGGAAAGAAATCGGCATAGGCCTTTGGGTTATCTTTGTAAGCGACATTACCATAGTAAATTACAGCTGGCGGATTGTTTTTTAAGGCTGATAACCTCTCCTGTTTATATTCATTAATTTTTTCATACCAAGGGTACCAATAAGTAAAACGATCTAGAGGTAACCTCTGGGAAAAGAAATAAAGGTCTGGATCGTGAGGATAGACTAAAATTTTTTCGTCAGGCTTAGTTAATTTATTAATGTCCTCTCCAATTCTCTGACGATAGCTCCAAAAAACATCATAATTGTAAGCTAAATTTAGAGACTGCTTAAAAATTGGAGAAAAATCATGAGTAACAGTTATGAAACAAACTAAGACCAATATTCCAATAAATATTTTGGGAAATTTATTACGGAAAAAATAAAAAAAACTTAATAAACAAACGGAAGAGAAAAGGAGTAAAGGATAAGAACCAAAATTAAAAATTGATCCCGGGTCGACCTTAACCTGACGAGACATTAGAGATAAAAATAAGATTAAAAAAACAATTTTATGAACAAACTTGGCTTTAAATAAAACAAAAAAAGAAAAGACTAAAAGAGTTAAATTCAAAATGAATTGATAAATTTGGGTGGAAGTGAAAAAGTGAGTCAATAGATAAAATTCATTTTTAAAAAAATCAATAATATTTTGAATAAACATGGAATTATTTCCTACTTGTTCTGGAAATTCATGCGAGTAGACATTGGAATTAAATAAAACTGCCTGTTGGAAAAAGCTAACTAATTGACCAGAAAAGGCAAAATAAATTAAAGGAATCAAATTAATGATTAAAGCGATTAGAAAAGTTTTTAATCTTTTACCTGGTGGAGAGATAAGAATGGGAATTAAAATCAAAAAGACAAAAAGTGGTTGTGTCCAAGCTGCCATTGAAGCAAAAATTATTAAAAGAAAACGGCTGTAAAAATTTAGATTTTGTTTATCAAAAAAAACGGGAATTAAAATCCATAAAATAGAGCTAATTAGAAGGGCGGTAAAAGTTTCACTTAAAAATAAGTTACCATGATAAAGGCTTAAAATTAGGCTCAAAAATATAATCCAAATAGAAAACATTAATCGAAATGAAGATTTTTTGAAAGTGAAAAAAGTAGAAATAAAAACCAGAAAATAAAACAAAGTCAAAGTAAAATGAAAATTAGTAATAGCTTTAGCAAAAGAAGCATGAACCCAAAAAGGAGAAGTTAAATAGGCTAGATAAAAAGGAAAAGGAAAATGGGTGGCAAAAATATTGGTATAGAGTTTCTGACCACGAGACATTAAATAAACAGCTGAAAGATGATCCATTTCATCAAAATTGATCATAAAAGAGCGGACTAAATAAAAAACCACGACAAAAATTAAGAGTGAAAGTAAAAAGAAAAGCCAAGAAAACTTAATTTTCTTTAAAAGATTCATAATTAATATTATAAAGTTTATTTTGGCTATAATACTCACTTAATTTGCTAAACTATACTAGTGAAATCAAAAATTAAAATTGGGGTTTTAATATTAGGATTGGCGTTATTGATCTGGTCTAGATTTTATAATCTAAAAATCAGTGCTAGGTTTTTATGGGACGAGTCGAGCGATTTAGTGAGAATGCAAGAACTTTATCAGAATCCCCGACTAACTATGATTGGACCAATATCCGAAGATAATGTAAAAGTTTTTGGATCTTTAACTTATTATCTAACTTTACCGTTTGTGGCGATTTTTAAATTTTCTCCGGTCGGTGCGGCTTATGCAACAGCTTTTTTTGGGGTATTAACGGTAATTTTATTAATTTTAGTTTTTAGAAAACTTAAAACGCCGATACCTTTAGCGACGATATTTGTCCTGTTGTTAACCAGTTATCCCTTGTTACAATCGGCAAGATGGGCTTGGAACCCTCATTTTGTACCCTTTTGGCAAGCTTTGGGGTTGTTAAGTTTTATATCTTGGGGAAATGTTGGAATATTTCTCTCGGGATTATTTTTTGGACTGACGATTCATCATCATTATTACGCTTTATTTGCAGTAATAGGATTTGGATTAATTGTGGCTTGGAAAAAAGAACTAAGACTTAAAAAAATATTTTTATATTTATTAGGATTGGGAATGGCCATTTCCCCCTTTGTTTTATTTGATTTAACCCACCCACCGGGATTATTTTTTTCCAGAATGCTCGCCTTTGGCCATATATCAAATCAAGGTGGAGCTTTTAATGCGACAACGGTTTGGAATAATTTGATAAATACTCCTCTTAAATTTACAAATTATTTAAGCGGGTCTAATCAGATATTGGGGATAATTATTTTGATTTTAAGTATTTTAAATATTTTAAAATTAAAAAAAGATGAAAACCAAAAATTGATTTTGGTAGTAATAAGTCAATTTTTAGGTTTGGCTTTAATAAGCGGCCGAGTTGATGATCATTATTTGCTACCAGCGGTTATTTTTTATTATTTATGGATAATTGGTAGTTATAAAAAATCAGTAATTTCCAAAATACTGGTTTATATTTTGATCATTTCAGGCATCATAGCCATGCCAGGATTAATTAATAGAAATAATTGGGAAACTAATATTAAAGCCAGCGAAGATATTACAAATTATGTAATTAGTAAGTGTCAGACTGATTGTAAAAAATATAATTTAGCAGTTTTGAGCAGCCCAGACATGAATACAAAAGGAAGAAGATATCGAGATTTACTTAAATTAAGTAATATAGAATTGGCAACAATCGATGATTATTCTGGACTTAAAGGAGCTTTTTTTGTTAGCTATGATGATTGGGAAAACTTAAAAAAAGATCCCTCTTATGAAATTGATAATTATAGAAATTTAGAGCCGACAGAAATAAAATATATAAGCAATTCAAAATGGATAGTTTATTTTTTTGAACAAAAATGAGGTTAAAAAAAGAAAATTTGGGAATAATTTTGGTTATGTTGTTGGCATTAATGTTGAGATTTTGGAGACTAGATTTAAATCCGGTGGGAATAGTTCATGACGAAATACATCAATTGGTAAACGCCAAGTCTTTGGCTTTGACTGGAATGGGAGCGGCTGGAACTGGGGCGGGAATTTTTCAAAATGAAGCATATTGTGATGGAAATTGTATTTTTGGAGAATTACCAACTTATTTATTAATACCTTTTGCTTTTTTTAAAACTAGTTTCCCTTCGTTAAAAATACCATTTGTATTAGCTTCAGTTTTAATGATTTTTTGGTTTATAAAATTATTTGAAAATTTAACTAAAAATAAATGGATAGGAATAATAGTTGGGTTAATGATCGCTATAAATCCTTGGGCAATAAATTTTGGGAGAACAGCTTATGAAAATACTTTTGCTTTTATGTTTTACGGCTGGAGTTTTTATCTATTAGCTAAAGAACCATTTAAATTAAAAAATCAAATTTGGGCAATAATTTTAGGTTTTATGGCTTCTCTTTGTTATTTTGGGGCTAAACCAATTTTTGTACCATTGATATTGATTGGTTTGGGTTATGGATTTTGGATAGAAAGAAAAAATATTAAAAAGTATTTATTATTGGCATTAATGACAATTTTATTGATGGGAGGGTATGGATTAATTTTGAAAAATTCAAATGCTGGATCGAGGTTAAAGGAAACTTCTTTGATAAACGAAGTTGTCAGAAATCAAGTTAATGAAGAAAGAAGAAAATCTTTAGAAATACCTATCGTTAGGGATATTTTTATTAATAAATATACCGTTTTAGGAAAAGTTTTGTTGACAAAATATTTTGCTGGATTGGCACCTGATTATTTATTTAATCAAGGTGAAGTTGGTTTTGATCATTTTATGATTACTAATCATGCTTTTATGTATCTGTTTGATTTACCAATGATAATTTTGGGGTTTTATGCCTTGGGGACAATATCAGCATCGGCATTGGTTTTTATTTTGACAACAATTTTGGTTTTACCAATAACATCGATCTTGGGAAATAGCGCCACCACATATGCTTTAAGAAACGGTCTTATTTACCCAATTTTGGCGGCAATAGTTGGAATAGGAATTTATTTTTTGATTACTAAAATTAAAAATAAAAATTGGAAAAAAGTGATGGAAATTAGTTTGGGGTTGGTTTATTTAATATCTCTTATTAATTTTTTGGTGATGTATTGGTATAGAAATCCGGTTGAAAAAAGCGTTGGATGGCTTTTTTATGAAAGAGAGGCAGTTAGGTATATAGATTTAGTTAAAGATGAAAATCAAGAAACTAAATTTGAAATAGTAACTGGAGACCCTGTTGATTTAATTTATGCTTATGCTTTATTTTCCGGAAAAATAAATGATAAAAATTTTATTTTAAAAATGAACGAAGTTATAAAAAATAGAAGCTATGAAATAGATGGAATTAAATTTTCAAAAAATTGTCCAGTGAAAATAGATGACGATGTGGTTTATTTGACGGCAGCAGATAAAAATTGTGTCAAAAATCAAAATAATTTAGTTCAAATTGTAGAAACTAGAGATTATGGAGCTAAATGGCTGGTTCCAAATGATATTTTATGTAAAGATATTAAATTAGGCCAGCACCCATCTCCAAAGAAAATCGAAGAGTTTAAAATTGAAAATATGGATAAAGAAACTTTTTGTAAAACTTGGATTAGTAAAACATTATGAAAAAATATATATTTCAAGCTGATGTGGTCAGATGTTTAGCAATAATTTTTGCGATTGGTGTTCATCTAACAACACCCATAACTGCTAGACCTGATTTTTTTGGCGGCAATATTTGGTGGTTAACATTTTTATTAAATTGTTTATTTAGAATAGGGGTGCCTTTGTTTGTAATTTTAAGCGGATATTTAACCTTAGGAAAAGAAATTAGTATTAAACAAAATTTACAAAAAATAACTAAAAGACTTTTGATACCACTGACAGCTTTTTATATTATTTTCAATTTGGCTTATATATTGATGGCAAATTTAAGACATGAAAATTACGACTATCCGTCGATTTTTCATAATTTGAGTATAAACACCCACTCGATTTTGTATTTTTTAGTAGTTCTTTTATTTATTCAGTTGCTTAACCCATTGTGGAATTTATTGACCCAAAAAAGAAATTCATTATTACTGAAATATGTTTGTAATTTTTTCTTAATATTAGCCATAACTGCTTATATTTTTTATTATTTAAGCTTGAGAGAGGAAAAAGTTTTTAGCACCTTCACCTTGTGGATAATGTGGTTGGGATTTTATTTATATGGCTATGTTGTAAAAACGAAAACTGAAATATTAACAAAAAAAGAAGAGTGGTTTTATCGGATAATTTTTATTGTTGGGTACACAGTGACAGTCTGTTTGGGATACTTAATATTGTGGTTATTTCATAATAAAGGGAACACCCTTTTTTATATTGGAGGACAAAGCTACCCTGATTCGTATCTAAGTATTAGTGTAGTAATGATGTCAATTGGGGCTTTTAATTTATTAATTAGAGGCCGAAAAATCAAAAAAATGGAAAAATGTTGGATAAAAAAACCTATTGTTTTTATGGCAGGAATAAGTTTTGCTTTGTATTTATTGCATTTATTAGTAATGGATACTTTTAATAAATTTTTTGGAATAACCCCAGATAGTCCATCGATGCCAAATTTACCAATTTATTTAATAATCAATACAGTTTTGACTTTTGCAGTGACAATACCACTGGCTTTTATTATTAAAAAAGTTCCGATAATTAAAAAAATTGTTGGGGAATAATGAAAAACAAGATATTAATAATATTATTGGTAATATGTTTCTTTTTTTTGAGGCTCTATAAAATTGAAGAAAGAGTAAATTTTTCGATGGATCAGGGAATATTTTTACTTAGAAGTTGGGAAATTTGGCAAAATAAGGAAATTACTTTAATCGGACCGACCGCTTCCCCATTAGTTCATGGCCACCAGTTTTTTCAGGGGCCATTAATTTATTATTCGATGATTATGGTAATGCTAGTGTCAGGCTGGAATATAATAAGGGCTTCTTATCTTTTAGTACTTTTAAATTTTGTGGCTTTGGTTTTTTTGTACTTGTCAACTAAAAAAATATTTAATAAAAAAGTAGCCAAAATAGCCTCTTGCTTGTTTATCTTTTTACCAACTTCTATTAATTTTTCTAATTTTTTATGGAATCCAAATTTTTTATTAATTTTGATGCCAATTTTTATTTTTTTAGGATCGAAAGCATTTTTTAGTAAAAAATATTGGTATTTAATTTGGGGAATTTTGGGTGGAATTTGTCTTCAATTCCATTTTCAAGTTGTTTTGATACTATTTTTTACTTTTTTGTTTTTAATATTAAAAAAGATAGAATTTAAAAAATTTTTGCTATTTGTAGGAGGAGCAATAATTGGATATTCCCCTCTTTTAATATTTGATTTAAGAAATAATTTTTACAACGTAAGGACAATGTTGGAGTGGTTACGGTTTGGAGGGGACGAAAAAATGGCATTTCCTCTATATTATTTTTTGTCTTTTGTACCGTTTCTTTGTATGGGATTAGCCTGGTTGATAGGTAAAATAAAAAATAAAATGATTATAGTTTTGTTATTGAGTGGATTAGTTCTTTATTCTTTTTACATAAAAATTAACCAAAAAGAAGCTTTGGGAATGCCAAATGGCTGGAATTATGTCTGGCAACAAAAAGTAGTGGATAAAATTTTAGAAAAAGGATGCCCAAAAAATTTTAATATAGCCAGCACTATTAGTGGTGATACTAGATCTTATGATTTAAGATTTCTAATGACGGCTAAGAGCTGTAGACCGATGAATGTTGAAGAATATCCAAAAGCTGAAAAACTATTTTTAGTGGCACCAATTGACAGGCCACCAGAAACAGAAAAGGTTTGGGAGGTATCATCTTTAAGAAAGTTTAAAATCAATCAAAAAACAGAGATAAATTCAAATGTATTTTTTTACGAATTGGAAAGAGAAATTTGAGATTTTTTACTTTTTTTAGCTTTAACTAACTTATTATCTGATCTTTCTAGCGCATCATAAAAATCTTCTTTAGAATGGGCAATGTGAAAAGCATAGGTAAATTCAAGTTTGTTTGGATTTTGTTCTTTTTTATTAAAAACTTCTAATTTTTGATAGATGGTGGTTAATTCTTTTGGATCTATATTGGCAACAGGAACAATAAATTCATCACCACCGAATCTGAATTTTTTAGTATCTGGAAAGATTCCATTGACAAATTTAACAAAGGAAAGAATATATTTGTTTCCATTGGCGTGTCCACCGATATCAGGATCTGGGTTGTCGTTTATCTTTTTTAGGTTATCTAAATCGAAAGTGAGTATGGTTAAAGGAAATTGTTCAGATATTAAATTATCTCTATAGCGCTTAAGACCCCGCCAATTTTCAAAATTAGTTAAAGTATCATTAAAAATTAATTCTGATATTTTGTCGGCAGCTTCAATAACTGGGATAGTACCATCGACCGAATCTTGAGCGTTTTTAAATTCCGCTTGAATTCGCTCTAAAGCTAATGGATTTAAGCTGATTCTTTCGGACATAAAGGAAATTTAATCTTAAATAAGTTAGGAGTTAGTATATCACCTTTAGTTGAAGATAGAGAAAGCTTTTGACAAGGAAACTAGCTTTGAAGATTTAGAAACGGTACCAAAATGGAAAACCACGACTTCTTTTGGTCCAGAAGGATAATTGACCTGGCCAATAGCTACACCATAGGCATTGTATTTGGGGTTTAAAAGATTTTTTCGGTGAGATGGTGAATTTATCCAGGCGGTAATAATTTTATCGCTGGAAGAGAAATTAGAGGCTAGATTTTCAGCAATGGCAGTTTTAAAACCGGTTTGTCTAATAAAAGAATCCCATTTTTGTGAAGTAGTGGGGTTATCATGACTCCAATAAAGATATTTTTGCATATCTGCTAATTTAGCAGCGGCGGCTTGATTAAGTTTAGAATTTTCACTTAAAACAGGAAGAAAGCTTTGACGACGAGTTGCGGTAACTTTCTCAACCAATTCATTTTTAGAAACAGCAAAAGAACTCTTGGATAGAGAGAAAAATAAAACAAATAAAATAAAGAAAAAACATTTTTTCATCTTGGGCGATGATAAAATGAAAGAATTATTCGATGCTTGATTGGTTTTCTGACATCTTTTTGTCAAAAATGTCAGAAATGTGGTATATTAAGATGATGTTTGATAGATTGGAAAAAATAACAACCGAGCAATACCAAAAATTAAGCAAAAAATGGCGATCACTTTTGGAGATTGGCGAAAGTGTGGCGGTAATTTTCCCGTATATGAGCGACAGACAGATAAGGTTCAGCCAATATTTAGAAGAAAGTAGTAAAGATGAAATACTTATCCCGATTAATTTGGAAATTCAATGGTTTGACGATCTTGAAGATCTTAAAAAATATATAGAAACACAGGCTAAAAATTATAAAATAGCAAAGACGGTGACTTTAGTGATGTCAAATGGAGATGAATTATTTAAGCCTCAGAACATCCAAATAATGAAACTATTGCAGAGATTAATGTTGGATGAAAAAAATATTAGGCTACTTTCGGCTTTTGAGACTGATGTTTTAAAAAAAATCAATAATATTCATGAATATAACCTATTGTTTCAAAACATTGTTTATTACCCTCTTTATAATCTTGACGATACTTTTTTGTTTGTGGACTATTTATGTAAAAAATGGCAAATTAAAATGCCTCAACCAATAAGAAAATCTATCGTTTATAACGGCGGAGGTTCTTTTTGGCTAGTAAAAGAAAGTTGCCGTAGTTATCGAGATAAAGGAAAATGGACAACCGAAGATGAAGGTTTTTTGTTTAGAATTAATTTAATATCAAAGGCTTTTTCAGAAAAAGAAAAGGAAATAATTTTAGCAGCCCCCTATTTAAAAAGTTATGAATTATTAGACGAGTTTAAACATCTAAAAAAAATTGGTCTAATTGACAAAAATGACAGAGTGATAATCCCACTTTTGACGAAAATAATAGAAAAAGAGAAAATTCGTAAAAACCTATTAGAAATAGAAGATGGTGAAGTTTTTTTTAGGGGGATTTCACTGATGGAAGTGATGTCGCCAACTGAATATGTAATACTAAAGTGTTTAATGAAAAAAGCGAATAATCCGGTTGATAGAGATGAAATTGCTAAAATTATTTGGCCGGAAAAAACTGAGGAATATTATTCTCAATGGGCAATTGACCAATCAATAAAAAGATTAAGAAGTCGGTTAAAGGCTTTAAGTTTACCGTCAAAAATTATTGCTTCAATAAGAGGAGTTGGCTATGAATATAGAACAATATAATATTAGACAACAAGAAAATGAGGGAATTAATTTTACTGATTCCTTATGGTATTTTTTAGGTAATCAAGAAAAAAATAAACTAACTGATACGGGGGTGTTTTTTTTAAATGAATTAGTAAAAGAAATTTTAAAAAATGAAAACGAGATGCAGTTGGGAGGAAGTGCAGCAGAAGTTTTGTCGGGATTAATTACTCCAGAAGAATATTGGGGCATAAAAGGACAATTTAAAAAATTAAACGATAATTTATCTCAAAAAAATGGAGAGGAAAATAAAATAATTAAATCAGCATTAGAAACTTTAGCTAATGGAGATGTAGATTTTGATTTTTATGTTAGTAAAGAGGACCATTTAGAAACCATTTTCGACAATATTTACAAAGAATGGGGCGAGCAAACCCAAATTCAGGAAAGTGATGTTAGAGGAAGTTTTTTTGAGATAAAGATTACTGAAAAACTAAAGGCTAATATTTTTTATGGACCAATTTATGAGGGAAGTCTAATTAAAAGGGTTTGTTTGCAATTAAAAGACAATGAAGAAAAAAGAATATTTCATATGGATATAACTTCAAATCCAGAAACGGGAAGCGACCAAGCAATACAGAGGAGACATTTTATAGGCGAAATACATGACAATTGTAGGGGTAAATTAGTAGTAGATGATAATCAAATTAAAATTATTTTTGACAAAAACCAATTACCAAAAGCCAACCAGGAATCAACCCTAAAAATTGATAAAAAAAGTGAAAAAACAAAAATTGAAGTGACTTTAAGAGAAATGCGAAAAAAAATAATGCATTTTGATTCTAATAAAAACAAAGAGGGAAGAAAAAATTTTGAAATATCTAGATTATTTCCATTGATGAATGTGGATAGTCTATTTGATTTAAGGGAAATGAGTTTTGGAGAAAAACCAAAGATAGAAGAAATATTTCAAAAACAAAAACCGGCTCAAAAACAAATGATTTATCAAGAATTATTTTTAATGGCTCAAAAGGATCCTTTTTTGACAGTCATTTTTTTACAAGACAGTGGTTTGGATTTAGTATTTTTTGGAAGACATTTGGAAAGAAAGGAAGCATTGGCCCTAATGGCGTCAGAACATTTAAAATATGACCTGGGAAATAATTCCCCAAGCCAAACAATTAAAAATTCAAGGGAAAAATATTTAGATTTAAAAGAAAATGATTCTAAAAAAAATGGTTTAAAGAGATTGATAGCGGCAATTGGACAAGTGTTATCGAAGGAAAAAACTGACTTCGATGAACATTTTGAGGAAGGATGGAAAATTTTGATTGATCCAAAAAATAAAGTAACTGAGGTAAAACAGCGAGAAATTACAACAGAATTAAAAGAGACAGAAAGAAAAATATTTGAAAAAATAATTTATGGAGGTGGGTTAACCGAAAGAAGATTAAATGGATTAATAGAAATTAATAAAAAAGAATTTAAGAAAGCACTTTTTAACCTCAAAAAGAAAGGTCTAGTTGAAGCGGCAAGAAGAGAGGTGTTGATGGATGGAGAAAAAAGGGGTGTTTATTTTTATTATCCATGTTGGACGGAAACAAAAATAGAAACAATCTTGGAAGTAGCTGGCAAAAGTGATCTTATTTCCAAGATTTATAAAAAAGCTAGAATTGAAAATCTGGAAGCGGCTTTAGCAATAAAAACCGAAGAGTTACAAACTGGTGATTTTTGGGACAAAATAATGGCATTATTTCACCCTCATCTGATTTTGAAATTAATAACCTATCAAAACGAAATTGAAAAAGAAGGCAAGTTTAAAAGGTATTATTTAGACAGAAATTAAGTGCTATAATTGAAATCACCCTTTTAAAAAATTAGTAATTTAGTGTCCTTTATGAATGAAAAAATTAAAAAACAATTTGAATCATTTTTTAGTAAATTTGAAACAATTAAATATAAAAAAGGGCAAGTTTTGTTTAGACCGGGAGAGAATTTAAATACAGCTTATATCGAAAAATCAGGGTTTTTAAGAGCTTATGTGGTTATTGACGGAAAAGAAGTAAGTTTACCAAGTTTAAAACCACTATTTTTCTGTGCGGCTTTAAATGGATTACATAAAAAAACTAATAAATATTTTGTAGAGGCAATAACTTCAGTCGAACTTTATGCCGTACCAATGGAAGAATTTGTAAAATTTATCGGAAAAGATGCTTCTCTTTTAAATGAAGTTAATAAACAATTAATCGATGATTTAGTTGATCTATCGGTAAATTGGCAACAAATTGTGGTTGGAGACGCAACAAATAAGGTAGCCGGATTAATTTGCATGATTGCAAAAGAAGTCGGGGAAGAAAAAGGTAATGAAATTTTAATTAATTCCAATACCCCACATCGAGTTTTGGCTAGTATGGCGGGACTTACTAGAGAAACTGTAACTTTACAAATTTTAAAACTACAGAAACAGGGTTATCTTTATAATAAAAGCAGAAAAATGGTAATTAAAAACATTGAAAAGATTAAAGAAATTGCTAAAATTTAGTTATATGGAAAACAGAAAAATATTTAGATCAATAGATGATTACATGGTGGCTGGAGTCAGCGGTGGTTTGGCAAAATATTTCAAAATAGATAGTTCTTTGGTTAGAATTATTTTTGTTTTGTTAGCTTTAAGTGGCGGGACTGGTATCTTACTTTATTTAATTTTATGGTTAATAGTGCCAAAAGAAGAAGGAGTAGAAAAAGAAATTGATAGAGAAGAAAAAATTAAAGAGTTTGCTGAAGATGTTAAAGGTAGAGCTAAATCAATGGCAAAGGAAATTAAGATAGATACAAAAATTAAAAAACCGAGAAAAAATATTAATGTATTAGGAATAGTTTTAATCCTAGTGGGAATAGTGGCAGTTTGGAATCAAATATCGCCAATAACCATCCAGTGGAATTTTTTCTGGCCAGGATTATTAATCTTGGTGGGAATTTTAGTGCTTTTTAGATAATTATTCTCGACAACAATCAAGAATTTTGTTGATTATTTGACCGAAACCACCAAGAAGAGTTTTTTTAGGCAAGGGTTTTTCGACAAATTCAACTTTTTTGGATTTTGAATCAACTAAACCTAAATTAAGTCCCCAAAAAAGATTGTATAAATCAAAAGATTTTTTAAAATAGTCATCAGCTTCTTTTTTATCACCCTTAGTTAAACATTTAGTGCCAACTTCCATAAGCCGCATAGAAGCTGATAAGAGATGCTTGCTGGTACACCAAATTTCACCCTCATTTTCTTTAATAATCTTTTTCATGAGCTCTTTTCTCATTTCTCGAGCAGTATTTAAAACCTCAATATATTTAGTGTCGCCTAATTTTTGGGAAGTAAAAAACATATGTTCTTCGATGCCAATTAAATTCATAATGGCAACAGAAAGATCTTCGCCCAGAGACAAATCTAATTTGTGACCTTTTTCAATTTTTTTAGCTTGGTCAATAAATTTTTGGAGTTCGTTTGGTGTAGTCATTTTATAATCCTCTCTGTCCTATGGACATCTCCCCTTAATAAAGGGAGAAGTCTAAATTTATAATTTAAAAAGTAATTTGAATAATAAAGTAAAAATAATTAAAAAGCCAACAGGAAAAACTACTTTTTGATATGGAAAGAGAATCTTCCCATTATTTAATTTTCTGGAATAACGATCTATAAATATACCCAAAAACATAATTAAAAGACCCAAGCTTTGGCCAAAAATAATCTTATCAAGACCTAGTATTTTATTTGTAGGTAAACCAGTTTGATCAGTGTAAATAAAATAAAAAAGAGTAAATCCAAGCATTAAGAGAGAAAAAACAATAGAATTGCCTAAAACTTTATTTTTGATTCTGGGAGCTAACCAAAAAGAAATAGCCGTGTTTAAAGCAGAAATCCATAAAGAAACTAAAAAGTCATCGACTCCTAAACGTTTAGCTAGAAGCATTCCTCCACCAACAGTAACAATACAGACAGGACATTGAGCATAAGCAGCTTTAACTAGAAACATAGTTATTTATTTTAACAATTTTTAATGTTTTAAACGAGTTTGACAACTAATAATGCGATTATGTTTTTGTTCAAATTCCTGGGAAATTTCTTGACCGGTTTTTTTATAATAATCATAAATAGCCTCAGTAAGAGCATCGACAGCTAAAAGAGAACAATGAATTTTGATAGTAGGAAGATCGTCAAGGGCTTTGATTACGTTTTCATTTTTAATTTCCAGAGCTTCTTTTAGAGTTTTCCCTTTAACTAAGTCGGTAACAACACTACTAGTGGCAATGGCGGCGGCACAACCAAGGGTCTCAAATTTAATATCTTTGATAAAATCTTGACCTTGGTTATTTTGATCAATTTTTAGATAAAGCTTCATAACATCACCACAGGCTAAGTTTCCAACTTGACCGAGAGAATCGGGGTTCTTGATGGAGCCAAAATTGTGAGGATTTCTAAAATGTTCTAAAACTTTTTTGGTATACATAATTTTATTTAAATGGCGATATTTGCCTAAATTTATTAACTACTTGAGGTAAAACTTTTAACAGATAATCAACATCTGATTTGGTGGTAAAACGACCAAGACTGAAACGAAGAGAACCATGGGCTTGCTCGGGGCGAAGTCCGGTGGCGAGTAAAACATGACTGGCTTCGAGAGTATTAGAAGAACAAGCTGAACCAGTAGAAACTTCGATACCATAAAAATCTAATTCCAGCAAAAGAGACTCCCCTTCGACATGATCGAAAGAAAAATTAACATTATTAGAAAGACGATTAGTTGGATGGCCGTTTAAATGGCAATCGGAAACAATCTTGGGGATATTCTTTATTAAATAATCCCGAAGCTCACATAATTTTTTATTTTCTTGTTCAAAATTTTTAATGGCAATTTGAGCGGCTTTGGCAAAACCAACAATGGCGGGAAGATTAATAGTGGAAGAACGAAGGCCGGATTCATGACCACCACCGTGAAGAAGAGGGGTAATTTTACTACCGGATCTTATGTAAAGGAGGGCGGCACCTTTTGGACCGTAAATTTTATGAGAAGAAGCAGTTAAAAAGTCAATATTTAATTTAGATAAGTCAATAGCAACTTTGGTAAAACTTTGAGAAGCGTCGGTGTGGAAATAAACGTTTTTTTCTTTACAAATTTGACCTATCTTTTGGAGATCCTGAATGGTTCCAATTTCATTATTACCATGAATTATAGAAACTAAAATAGTGTCTTTTCTGATAGTTTTTCGGAGTTCGTCGAGATTTATAAGTCCATATTTATCGACAGAAATTTGACTGACCTCAAAACCTTGGGTTTTTAACCAATTAGCACTTTCTAAAACACAATCATGTTCAATGGAAGAAATAATTATGTGGTTACCTTTGGACTTATTAGCAAGGGCGACACCCTTTAAAACAGTATTGTTACTTTCGGTGGCAGAACCGGTAAAAAATATTTCTTTAGGAGAAACTTTTAAAATGTCAGCAAAAATTTGACGAGATTCTTCGAGGGCTTGAGCTGAGGCAGAACCAACCTGATGCATGGAGGCAGTGTTGCCATAATCTTGACCAAAATAAGGAAGCATATAATTCAAAACTTGAGGATCGACAGGAGTGGTAGCGGCATAGTCAAGATAAATTTTTTTATTTTTGGAACTTAAATCTTTTAAAGTAATAGAATTTAAAACATAATTAAAACCAGATTGAATTTTTTGCCAGGCGGATTTACTTTGGCAGGAACAGAAATCGGGACAAATAAATTCAGCTTTTTCTAAAGCATTAACAATTTGACCAAGAGTAATTTTTTTGGGATCGCCATTGATGGAATAACCACCGCAAGCTCCCCGATCAACTTTTAAGATTCCAGCTTTTTTTAATTTAGAAAAAATTTTTTCTAAATAATCACTGGAAATATGTTCGGCTTCAGAGATTTTTTTGACAGAGCAACAACAGTCTTGACCCAAAAGATTAGCAAGAGCACGAAGGCCATATCTGGTTTTAGTTGATAATTTCATAATTTAATTCGGAGTTTTTTAGTCCGAATTGATTGTAACCTGAGAAATAAAGAGTGTCAATAATGAAGTTATTTTTGGCATTTAGGACAAAAGAAGGTGCCACGGCCGCCAATTTTAAGGCGTTTAATTTTGGTTTTACAGATCAAACAAGGTTCGCCATCACGCTGGTAAACACGAAAATTGAACTGATTTTGACCACTGGTGCCATCTGGACGAACGTATTTGTTGTCCTTGGCAGTAGAGCCACCAGCAAGAATTGATTCTTTCATTATTTTTATGAGACTTTGACGAAGTTGATTTGATTTTTGGAGAGTAATTTTATTTGATGGAGTTTTGGGGTTAATTTTAGATAAAAAAAGAGCGTCGTTGGCATAAATATTACCAATGCCAGCAAATTTATTTTGATCGAGTAAAACTGATTTGATGGGACGAGAAGTGAACTGAAGTTGATTATAAAAATATTTGGAAGTAAATTTACGATCTAAAATATCAAGGCCGAGTTCTTTTTGGATTTCCGTAAGCTCAGGGCGGGTTAATAATTTTACCCAGCCAAATTTGCGTTGATCATTAAAAAATAATTGAGAACCATTGGAAAACTTAAAAACTAATCTGGTTGATTTATTGGGTAAAATTGATTTATCTTCTTTTGGGGTGGGATGACCAAAAACAAACTCCCCTAATATTATTTGACCAGTCATTTTGAGATGAAAAAGGAGAATTAAATTATTTTCTAAATAAATCGAAAGTTGTTTACCGATACGAGAGGTTTTGGTTATTGTTTGGTTTTCGGCTAATTTAGGATCGCCAATAAAAGATTTTGGAGTGAGAATTTCTATATTGGTAATAGTTTTACCAATGAGGTGCTGGTCTAAAAATTGACGGACAACCTCAACTTCGGGAAGTTCTGGCATGAATTATTATACTAAATCATCAAAATCGATGGCAGTGATGGACTTGTTTTTGGCAAGATGATTAACGGCAACAAACATATCAGCAAGGCTATCTTTGATTTCAGAAAAGGAATTTAAATAGCTTTGAGTGGAACCGACATAACTCATAATTAAAACCAGCTCAGAAATTAATTTAGTGCCGCCAGAAACAGACAAAATGAGATAAGAAAAAATCAAAATATAAAAGAAAACGGCCGTGTTTTGAAGAGTAAACCATTCAGTAAAACACCAATTGGAAAGACGAGTAAAATGACGACTAAAAGTTTTCTGTTCCAAATCAACATCATCAGTTTCTTGGAGTTTAGCATAATAAGTTTCAGTTTTAGTATTTTGAATATCCTTTAAATTAACATAGTGTTGAGTGGTGTAGTAATCGATTACATAGTAAACAATGATATAGGCAATGACTAAAACAAAAACCTTAAAATCAACAAAAAGGAGAATGGCTGGAATAGAAATTAAAGAAATGATACTGTCGATTCCGGGTTGACGAAAAAGTCTAAGAGTCCAACTAGTGGCGTCAGCAAAATTACGGATAGCTTGAACACTTTCGTGTCTTTCTAATTTATTTTCAGGCTTGATGTCACCAATAAAATAATTGTGAATATCAAAACTGATATCACTAATACATTCATCTAACTTAGCGACCGATTTAATTCTAGTAAAATTATCAACAATTCTAATGACAAAAATCATAACAATAGAAAAAAAGATGGTAGAGAAATCGGATTTAGTTTCGACTAAATTGATGGTTTTAGAAAAAAGATAAATCGTAATTAAAGGGAAAATAGCGGAAATAAAACGAATGACCACCCAAAAAACAAAACGTGACTTGTTTTGAATTATTTGAAAAATCAATTTTATAACTAGAAGTGTGGTCTTGGACATTACTTTAATAATAGAGTATTAAATTTACAAATTCCAATTTTCAATTTTTAAAAATATGAATGGGTTTGATAGAATGGTGAGTATGGAAGAAAAAATAATTTATGACTGCGTAATTATTGGTTCTGGACCAGCAGGCCTGACAGCAGCAATTTATAATGCCAGGGCTGACATAAAAACGATAGTAATTGCAGGAAATCAACCTGGAGGTCAATTAACCATTACCCCAATGGTAGATAATTACCCAGGTTTTCCAAATGGAATAGGTGGATTCAAGCTAATGATGGACATACAGACTCAGGTAAAAAATTTTGGGGTGGAAATTAGACAAGGATTGGTTAAACAAGTTTATAAAGTTGAAAGTTTATCAAGTTTTAAAGTGGAGTTGGAAAATGGTGAAACATTGGAAACAAAATCGATAATTGTAGCAACTGGAGCAGCGGTTAAATGGTTAAATCTACCGAGAGAAAAAGAATTAATAGGTCATGGATTGAGTAGTTGTGCAACTTGTGATGGAATGTTTTTCAGGGATAAAACAGTGGCGGTCGTTGGCGGTGGAGATACGGCTTGTGAAGACGCAGTGTTTTTATCAAAATTTACAAAAAAAGTTTATATGATAGTTAGGAGAGAAGAATTCAGAGCTAGTATGGCGGAACAAAAAGGGGTTTTTAAAAATGAAAAAATAGAAATTCTTTGGAACACTGAAGTAAAAGAATTAAATGGATTGGAAAAATTAGAGTCTATAAAAATTATTAATAATAAAACTAACGAAGAAAAAACATTAGAATTAGATGGGTTATTTATCGCAATCGGCTACTCTCCGGCCACAAAATTTTTGGAAGGAATGGTTGATTTGAGAGAAACTGGGCAAATAATTACCGGTAAAAATGAAAAATTAGCAACTATGACAAATGTGGAAGGAATTTTTGCGGCTGGTGATTGTGTAAACGAAAATCATCGACAAGCAATTATTGCCGCTGGTGAAGGGTGTAGAGCGGCGTTGGAAACGCAAAAATGGTTAAAGGGTTAGCTTTTTTATTTTAGAGACAAACTTTTCAGTAGAAAATTCCCGAGCGCGAAAAATACAATCTTTTGGATTTATTTTTAATTTTTGAAGCTTTTTAATAGCTAAAATACAAGAATCAGCGGTTAATTTTTCAAAAAAGACACCAGTTTTACCGTCAATAACAGTTTCGGTGGTTCCGCCACTTTTATAGCCAATTACTGGACAGCCATAAGCCATGGATTCAACCGGAACTATACCAAAATCTTCGTTATCGGAACAAAAAATAAAAGCTTTAGCATTTGAATAAAGACTGGCTTTTTGTTCTTGACTTATTTCGCCTAAAAATTCAATAGTGGGACCAGCCAGAGCTTTTAATTCTTCTGAAAAATTAGCAAAGTCACGACCGAATATTTTAAGTTTTAAACCTAATTGATTACAAGCTTGGATAGCAATATCATAGCGTTTAGCACGAGCCAATCTGCCACCAGTTAGATAATATTGCTCAGATAATTTTTTACCGTGCTCACGCCCTTCGGTATTACACCTCGGATGTTGCGCGCGGAAAAAATCATCGTTCGCAATGTTTATTGTATCGATTGGTGGATTAATTATAAGGGCGTCGCGATGATAGAATTTTTGGATACGATCGGCAGTGGTCTGAGAATTAGCAATAAATTGATCAACATTTTGGGCTGACTTAAAATCAACTTTTCTTAAAAAGTGATTTAAAACCGAAACTAAGGCATAAATAATTTTATTTTGAGTGAAATTTCTAGCAGTAGGAAGACCATAGAGGTAACGAGGTGGAGTGTGACAATAACAAATTAATTTGGCATTTTTTTTATTGATTAAATTGGGGAAATAGGCACCAGTGGCAGAAGTAATGATAATGTCAAAGTTGGAAAAATCAAAAGATTTAAAAGCTAAAGGAGATAAAAGACGAAGTGGACTGATAATTTTATGGGCGAAGGGAATATGCTGAAAAAAACTTTGATGAATTCGATTCCCCCATTTTTTTTCTAAGCGATCACGATGAGGGCCGAGAAATTCCGGTTTGTAGAGGGTAGTAAAAATTGGAGCATCGGGAAAAATTTCCGATAAATTTTCTAAAACCGATTCGGCACCACCAAATTCCTTAATATAATCGTGAACAAGAGCAATTTTAAATTTAGAAGAGTGATTGTTGATTGGAGATAACATTTTCTTTTTTATCTATTTTAACTGGATTTTGTTTTTGAATGCGAGAAATTAGAGATTTGAAATTGTAGATTTTAAAAAGAGAAATCAAATTTAAGAAGGAAGTTTGATCAAATTTTGATTGGGAAAGTTTAAAATTAAGAGGGATATTGCTGACTAATGTAGCTAATTTTTGCGAAAGATAGGCATTGTCTTTATTTTTTTCTAGTTTTTCTTTAACTGAAACTTTAATCTGATCTAAATTTTTATAAATATTATCTAAATTCTGATATTTATTAAGCAAATCAATGGCAACTTTGGGACCAATACCGGCAACGCCCGGATAATTATCAGACATATCCCCCATTAAGGCCTTTAAATCGATAACTTGTGTTGGAAGAACACCTAATTTTTCTTGAACATCCTTAGTTTTAAATATTTTAGTTTCGGAAAGGCCACGAATAGGAACAAAAAGAGAAACTTTTTCGTTAACAAGCTGCATTAAATCCTTGTCACCAGTGATGATAATAACCTCATCAACTATTTTTCTTTTATGTTTGGTTTTCTTTTTAAGAGCTTTGATAGTAAGAGTGGCAATTAAATCATCAGCCTCAAACCCACCCATAGAAAAAGTATTAATTTTAGCTTCTTTTAGGGTTGATTCTAATAAAGGAAGCTGAGAGATTAATTCATGGTCGGCTGGTTTACGTTTAGCCCGATAACCTAAAAATTCATGATTTCTAAAATTTGGACCTGGAGAATCAAGACAGACGGCTAAATATTTAGGTTTAAGAATGTTAATGGCAGTAAGAAGCATGGAATAAAAACCATAAAGAGCGTTAACTGGTTGACCATTGGAATCTAGCGGCGGAATGGAGTGATAGGCACGATGAATGACGGCATGACCATCGATAATAACAAGTTTAGACATATAGTAGTTTATCAAGTTAAGGATTTGCTGGTAGAATTAAAAGATGGAACAACACCCTATTCCACAGCAGATATCATCCTACGAATTTAAACTTGTGGGAGATATGACCTTGAAACAATTTTTAAAGGCAGGAGCAGGAATAATTTTAGCAATACTGATTAATTCGACTAAATTAATAGTCTTGGTTAAATGGCCATTGATGCTTTTGTTTGGTGCTGGTGGTTTATTGTTGGCGTTTGTACCGTTCGCAGACAGACCTTTGGAGTCTTGGATAGTTTCTTTTATAAAAGCAATTTATTCACCAACGATTTATACCTATCAGAGAAAAGGTAATAAAAATTGGCTAGATTTAGATTTGACAAAAACAACGAAACAAAGCGAAGAAGATATTGTAGTTTCTAAAACTAGATCACCGTCTTTAGGAAGTAAAATAAAAGACAGTATCGCCACAATGGGGATAAAAATTAACAAGGAAGAAAGACAAACTGAAGAGACTGAAGCAACTGAAAATATAAAAACAGAGACTAAAGTAATTCCAAGACAAGCAAAAGTTGAAGAAGTTAAAAAGGGAGCTGTTAATGAAATACAAAAAGATGATTGGAGGGATCAAAAAGTTGATCTAAACTTAAAAACAGAAAAACTTGGAGCAACCGGTGAAGTTATTTTTGGAAGTATACCAATGCCAGATATTCCAGAAATTCCAAATGTAGTGGTGGGAATGGCAACGGATAGAGATGGAAAAATAGTTGATGCAGTTATTGTGGAAATTCAGGATGAAAATGGAAATCCATCAAGAGTATTAAAAACAAATTCCTTAGGGCAATTTAAAACAACTACCCCATTGGCTAATGGTAGATACCTGATAATTGCAGAGAAAGACGGTTATAATTTTGATAGAGTTAATATAGACTTGAAAGGACAAATAGTTCAACCGGTCAAAATAATTGCTAATAGTTAAAAATAAAATGCCAACAGATCCATTAAAAATCGCCATTAAGGGAAGCACTCAAGAACATTTACCAATAGAGGATATTATAGATGGGATTGTGATGTTAAAGGATGGTTCTTGTTCGATAGTTTTGAGCGTTTCTTCGGTCAATTTTGATTTATTATCAGAGCAAGAACAATCTGCTTTGGTTTTTGCTTATGGCGGAATTATAAATTCTCTAAATTTTCCAATTCAAATTATTATCCAATCACACTCTAAAGATGTGAGCTCTTATCTAAAAAACTTGGAAAACATACAAGAAAAACAAGTCAATCCTCAGCTAAAAGAGAGAATTAAACAATATCGAAAATTTATAGAAGAAACGGTCAAGAAAAATAATGTGTTGTCTAAATCTTTTTATATTGCTGTTAGTTTTTCGACCTTAGAATTGGGAATCAAAAGTGGCGGAGTTAAAGGGGCAATGATGTTTTTGCCAAAAAACAAAAAACAGGAACTGCCTTTTACTAAAGAGTATATTTTAGAAAAGGCTAAAGCTAGTTTAGAACCAAAAAGAGATCATTTAGTTAGACTATTTTCAAGATTAGGACTGGAAATAGAACCATTAAACAATAAAAAATTGATTGACCTTTTTTATAGAACTTACAATGAAGAAACAGCTATTAATCAAAAAATTCAAAACGTAAACTATCAAGCACCGGTAGTAAATGGAGAAAAATAAAATGAAATTATTCAACAAAAAAACACCACCAGCAAATAATCCGACTCCAGTAAAAGAGAACGAAAATCAAAGAGATTTTACGTCTGGATTGGTAACAACCAAAGATATAATTGCCCCCGCCTCTTTAGAGGTAGATTTCAATCATATTAGAATTGACAATAAATATTACCGAACCTTATTTGTGGCAGCATATCCGAGATTTGTAGGGATTAATTGGCTGTCATCATTAATTAATTTTGATTCATCTTTAAACATTTCGATGTTTATTTATCCGACTGATGGAAAAGAAGTTTTAGATGATTTGAGAAGAAAAATTACGGAAATGGAGGCTGAATTGAGCACTGATATTCAAAGAGGAAGATTGATTAATCCAGCAACCCAAGCAAAATTGGAAGATGCCTTAAATTTACAAGCCAACTTGGTCAAAGGAGAGGAAAGATTTTTTCAATTCGGGCTTTATATCACGATAACCGCAGACACAGTGGCAGAATTGGATAGAACCAATAAAAATTTAGAGGCAGCTTTAGGATCGCTTTTGATTGTGAGTAAAAGGGCCACTTTGCAAATGGAAGACGGTTTTATAACAACATTGCCAATTTGTCGAGATAAATTGTCGATTAGTCGAAACATGGATACAACATCTTTGGCAACAACTTTCCCTTTTGTATCTTCTGATTTATCCGATGATAGGGGTGTTATGTATGGGGTTAATATGCACAATGGGTCGCTGGTTATTTTTGATCGATTTTCAATGCAAAATTACAATTCAGTAGTTTTTGCGACAGCCGGTGCTGGTAAGTCTTATTTAATTAAACTGGAAGTGCTTCGATCATTAATGATGGGGACTGAAATTATTGTCATCGATCCAGAAAATGAATATAGAGAATTATGTGTTAGTTCTGGTGGTCAATATATTGCTTTTGGTTATGGAGAGGGTTCTAAAATTAATCCATTTGATTTAACTTTAGCCGAAGAAGAGGGTGAAAATGGTTTAAATACTAAAATTCTATCGCTTCATAAATTATTAAAAGTAATGTTGGGAGAAATGGATCCAATCGAAGAGTCAATTATGGATAGAGCAATGATGGATACCTATAAAATGAAGGGTATTACACCAGACCCAGCAACTCAAAATAAGGAGGCACCACTAATCGAAGATTTATATAAATCACTGATTGGGATGGAAGATGAAAAGGCAAAGAGCTTGGCTGCTAGATTGGAAAAATATATCAAAGGATCTTTTGCTGGAATTTTTAACCAAAAAACAACAGTGGAGTTAAATAATAAATTTGTGGTTTTTGGAATTAAAAATCTAGAAGACGTGTTGAGACCAGTGGCTATGCAAATTATTTTGGACTATATTTGGACGGTAGTTAAAAAGACACTTAAAAAGAGAATACTGGTGGTTGATGAGGCTTGGTATTTAATGCAACATGAAGATTCGGCAGAATTTTTAAGAGGAATTGTTAAGAGAGGAAGAAAATACTATTTAGGAGTAACAACAATTACCCAAGATGTGGATGATTTCTTGGAAACTGCCTATGGTAAGGAAATTGTTACTAATAGCGCAATCCAAATCTTATTAAAGCAACACAGTGCAGCAATTGATCAAATTGGAGAAGTTTTTTATCTAAGTCAAGGGGAAAAACAGTTGTTATTATCGGCAAACAAGGGAGAAGGGATATTTTTTGCTGGACAAAATCATGTGGCGATACAAGTAATTGCGTCAGAAGATGAACATAACTTAATTACATCGAATCCTGAGGATGTGTTAAAAAAACAAAATCTGTTGGGTAACTCCAAACCAGATAATGGTTTTAAGGCGCCGATTCAAAATCCCTCTGTCAATAAATTGACATCTCCCTTTGATGAAAGGGAGAAATTAAAAATAGAAGAAGTTAAAAAAGTTGAAGTGGTACCTAAAATTAATATTCCAGAAATAAAAACCATAGAAATTGAAAACAAAATAAATAAACCGGTTGAACTTGAAGAAAAAAAGCCTTTAGTACCAGAAAATCAAATTAAACCAGAAATAAAAGATGAATCGGTTTTATTTAAAAAACCAGAAGTGGTAGTAATTCAAAACCCCTCAGTCCCCGATAAATCAGTGACAGCTCCCCTTGATAAAAGGGAGCCATTAAAACTAGAAATAAATAAACCTGTTGAAATTAAAGTTGAAGAAGTTAAAAATGAAATCAAAAAACCAATTTTTATAAAAAACGAGGAAAAGAGTATTCCCCAACCACCACAATTAAGCAAAAAACCACAACCAGTGTTTGACTTAAACCCACCTGCCCCCGTCGGGGCACCCTCCCTTGAAAATGGAGGGCAAAAAAATATAAGTGAAACGAAAAAAGATAATTCTGGAAAGATGGATTATGATAAATTGTTTGGTAACGGAATAGTCTAGAGAAGATTGCTATAATTTGATGATGGCAAATGGTGTTAGAGATAAAATTAACGAGCTTTCTGGTGATAGCAGATTTTTGTCTGCAGTTATTGAAAATATCTTTCAAGAAAAAGAAATAAAAACCAGTAGGGAGGAGGTTGGTGAATTGGTAAGGGTTATTGGGCAAGAATCTAGAGGTAAAAGCGAGAGTGAAATTCAAATAGAGGCAAAAAAAATCAGTTTAGAAATTGAAAGGTGGAAAGAAAAAAATCCCGATTTGTCAAAAGAATATAAAAAAGAAGAATTCAAAAAAAACTTTCACGAAGAGGCAAAAAAAATAAACCCTAGTTTAAGCGAAGAACAATCAAAAAAAATTGAAGAATATGGTGAATTAGTATCAGATAACTCCTTTGATAAAAACGTTTTAGATGGTTATCAGAACGAAGCCTTAGAGGCTAACAAAGATTTTGGACCGGGAAAATTAGAAAACTCATGGTCTGATTTAAAACAGGTAGTTAATTTTATACAGAAAAGTCCAGAAGAAATAAAAAATATCAAAGATAAATACAATTCTTTAAAGGAGGGTTTAAAAGACGTTAAGGTTCCAAGTAATTCGAAAGAGGTTAGATCTTTTGAAAAGATTGTATCTAGTTTAAATAACCCAGGGACAGATCAATTATTTTCTAAAACAAAAAATTTTTTAGGTCGGTTGGATAAAATAGATAAACTGACTGGTGGATGGTTAAATAAAACGGTAACTGACGCTGGAATGAAAATGGTGAGTAAGATTGGGAATCAGACAATACAAGAATTTGCAACGAATTCATTAAATGTATTAGTAAAGGAAGGATTTCAACAAGGATTTTCGACAGTTTTGAATGGAGTTTTAAGCGGAGGAGTAAAAGCAGCGGCAACAACTGGAACAACAGGTGGAGTGGCAACAGCAACTGGAGTAGCAGCAACCAGTGCAACTGGAGCTGCGGCTGGTGCAACTGGAGCTGCGGCTGGTGGAGCAGCGGCGGCAACTGGAGCAGCGGCGGCAGGATTATCAGCGACTGGAATTGGAGCAATTGTTGTAGCTGCAGCGGCGGTTCTTAAAGTTGTAAAAGATGTGGGAAATAAAATAGCAGAAAAATTAGGAATTGATACTAAACAATTTTTTGAAGAAAAATTTGGAAAAGTAGGAGGATTTTTTGTTAAACAAACTATAAAAATAACAACGATAACAACAATATCGTTAATACCAATAATTGTTGTTGGATTGGTTATTTTTTTGTTTATCAATGCAATATCTACGGGTTCTTCAGTTTCTAGTTTAGTGCCACCGGGTGATGAAGTTCAAATATCTGAGACATTGTATGATGAAACCTATGTTTCATCTAATGAACCAATTGTTTTACCGACAGTAATTAAAAACCAAAAACCAACTGGACAAATGATTGTAGATATGGCTCGATCTCTGTCGGCTAAGGTTTGTTATTATTGGGGCGGAAAAAGTAATGTTATTGGTATTGATCCAAAATGGGGTCAAAAAATAACTCCTGATCATATGGGAAGAGATATTGCTGGGCTGGATTGTTCTGGTTTTGTTAATTGGGTTTATCACCAATATGGATATAGTCTGGGAAAAATTAAAAGTATGTATGATAATTACACACCAATTAGTGAAAATGATTTACAACCTGGCGATATAGGAATTATAGGTTATGAAATAAATGGTAAAAATGGATGGCATGTAGGAATATTTACAGGAAGAGATGCTGAAGGTAAATCGATGTGGATTCACTCAGGGTCAACGTCAAAAAGTTTAGGTGTTTGTAAATCTGGTTTTGTGGCTGAAACTCATGATCCTGGATTTACAAAATTTGCGAGAATATTATAAATTAGTTTAAAATAGATAGATGATTGATTTTTTAAAAAGATATTTTATCTTAATTGTTTTGGTTATTTTAGTAATAATTTTAATTTTTTTAAAGATTTTTTATGGAAACAATGATAAAAATCCTGATAATTATTCCACAAAAATAACACCAACTGAAGTACCAGTACAAACATCTTTTGAAACCGAAAGTGAGGATATTGTTCCAGCTGAAGATTATGTATCAGTATTGCCATATTTGGGTAAAAAAATGAAAATATTAGGAATTAAACGTCCAGGAGTTTTAGAGATAATGATTGGAGATGAAGCAGATAAAGATGAAGCTATAAAAGAAATAGAGTTATGGAAAACAAAATATCCAACATTTAAGGAATACACTTCTGAATTTACGATTCGTAATTAATTAGTCTTGTAATCTTACCGGCATAATAATGTGAGAAAAATCTGGATCGGATTGATCGCGGAAAAAAGCTGGAGTTAATGATTCATTCAATTCAATAATAATTTCTTGACTCTTACAAACATTTAAGAAATCCATTAAAAATTTGTAATTAAAGGCAATTTCTAAAACTTCACCATCAACTTTAGCATCAACAGTAGCTTTGTTTTGACCAATTTGGGGAGCATTGGCGGTCAATTCAATAGAATTGGATTTAATATTAAAACGAACGACATTAGCTGATTCTTTAGCAAAAACAGAAGCCATTTTAACCGCTTGAATAAATTCATCTTTGTTTAAAAAGACTTTAGTAGAAAAAGATTCAGGAACAATTCTTTGATATGCTGGATATTCGCCCTCTATAAGTCGAGAAACCAGCTCTATATCGTCTAAAACGAAGACAACTTGATGTTCGTCGGTAGTTAAACCAATTTTGACTTTAGAGTTAGTTTTAGCGAGTTTAGTGACCTCTAAAAGGGATCTGGCGGGGATAAGAAAAGTGATTTGTTCGGTTTTTAAATCAATAGGATTAATTAATTTAATTTCTTTAAAAGATAATCTAAATCCATCAGTGGCAACTAGTTTTAGACTATCAGACGTAAATTGACAAAGGATAGCGGTTAAAACTGGACGACTATCATCAACAGCAGCAGAAAAAGCAATTTGAGAAACGGCCTGAGTTAAAACATTTAAATCTAATTCAAAACAAGTATTAGGATTTAAAGAGGGAAAATCAGGATAATCTGTTGATGGATTAGTGGTAAAAGTTGATTCGGTTTTAGATGAAGATAAATTTAATAAATTATCACCTTTTAAAGAAATATCTATTTTTCCTGGAGTTAAATAAGAAACAAATTCAGTAATTTCACGCGAAGGAATAGTAATTGTCCCCTCTTCTTCGACTTTAGCACCAATCCAATAATTAATACTTAATTCTAAATTAGTGGCAGATAATTTAAGACGACCATTATCTGTGGATAATAAAATATTATTTAAAATAGGAAGTTGATTTTTAGAAGAAACAAATCGAGAAACGTTAGTTAGAGCAGTATTTAAATTTTCTTGTAAAAGGGAAAGTTTCATTGTCTTATATTATCAAAAAATGATTTTAATTTAAAGCTTTTATAAAAATGATTTATCAAAAAAATAGTAGTAATGGTTAGTAGAGGGTGTTGATAAGTGGAATAAAAATAAAATTGACGGAAAGATATAGAAAAATTTATTTTTAATGGGAGTGAATTAATTAAAAATGATTCTAAAATAGGCATAATTTGATTTTTTGTCTTATAATTTGATTTGGAGTTTGGGTAAGTTTCGGGGGAAAAATAAAAAATAAATTGTGGATAAAATTGTGGATAAGTGGTCTTATTAGGTGGATAACTTTTAAATAATTAAAAAGCACTTTTAATTTGGTTAATAAGTTGACGGGTTTGTGAATTAGTGGAAAAGTCACTGTGGATTTTGTCTCGAGCATGCATAATACTGGTGTGGTCACGACCACCAAGGAGATGTCCAACTTCTTCTAAGGGTAGGTTTATTTGGGTTAGAAGTAGATAAGCAGTAATATGGCGGGCAGTAACTAAATCTTTTTTACGACTTTTTCCACAAAGGTCACTAGTTTTGATATTAAAGTGTTTAGCACAAACTGAAATAATATGACGAGGATTTAGTTTAGTAGTTAGTTCAAAATTATTAGTTTGTAAATTAGGATTAAAAAAGTTTTGAACAAAAGGAAGATCAATATCCCCTATTTGTTGAGCCATAGCTTGAACAGAAATTTGTTGAAGTTTACCTTCAATTTCGCGGATATTTGATTCAATATTATTAGCTAAAAATTCGACAGCTTCGGGAGTAATTTTAATTCCCTTTTCTTCTATTTTTTGACTAATTATGGCAATCCGCATTTCATAATCGGGAAGTTGAATATCAACAGTTAAACCACCCATAAAACGAGAAACGAGACGGTCTTCAAGATGATCAATTTCACTGGGTTTACGATCAGAAGTTAAAATAACTTGTTTACCGTTCATGTGAAGAGAATTAAAAGTGTGAAAAAATTCTTCTTGGGTATATTCTTTTCCAGCAATAAATTGAATATCATCAACTAAAATACAATCTAAATTACGGTATTTATCTTTAAATTGGTTCATAGTTTTGCTCTTAAGAGCATTAACCAACTCATTACCAAAAGTTTCGGCGGAGAAGTATTTTATTTTTAAATCTGGATTTTTTTTGAGAAGTTCATGACCGATAGCTTGCATTAAATGAGTTTTACCAACACCTACCCCGCCCCAGATAAAGAAAGGATTATAAGAAAGACCCGGGTTTTTTATAATTCCTTGGGCGGCAGCATAGGCAAAATTATTACTATTACCAACAACTAAAGTGTCAAAGGTATATTTAGGGTGAAGATTAGAGTTATTAGTTTTATTTGGATTGTAGGAAAAAAGCGGAGTGGAATTGGTATCAGTATCAGTTTTGATAATTTCTTGAACAATAAAATTAAGGGTATTATCGGCTTTAGTTTGATTATCGAGAGCGTTTTTGATGATGTCGTAATGGCGTTTTTTATTGAAATCAACAGAATAAGTGTTGGGACAACCAATAGTGGCAATATTATTTTCAATGTTTACGAGTTGGGTTTTTAAAACAAAAGTTTGAAAGATGGCTGGTGCAAGATTAATTTTCAACTCTTCTTGAGTATTTTTCCAAATTCGGTCAATATCCATTTGATATCCCTCTTCCGCCGAAAGCGGATTTCCCCTTTTGATGAAAAGGAGACAAAATAATAATTAGGCAGTAAGATGGGCAAAAGTTTTAAATCGAAATTGTGGAAAAATCGATTTGGTAATGTCTATATTAGATGAGTTTTCCACAAAAGAAAAGATATCAAATGAAACCCCTTTGTCGATAAATCGACATCTCCCCTTGATGAAGGGGAGAAATTATTTTTCTAATATAAAAAATAGATTTTGTGTTAAAATAATGCCTATGGCTACAAAACAAACATTACAACGAAAAGCAAAAAAACATGCTCGTGTTCATGGATTTTTAAAAAGAATGATGGATCATGATGGTAGAAACGTGCTTAAAAGAAGAAGAACTAAGGGTAGAAAGAAAATAACTGCCTAAAAACAAATCCCCTCTGTCTCTCGACAGGCTCGAGACACCTCCCCTTAACAAAGGGAGAAGTCATTATAAAATGATAAAATTTAGGTGTGTTAAAAAGAGAAAATAGAATTAGATCTAAGAAAGAATTTTTAGAAATTAAAAACAAAGGGAGAGTTTTGTACTCTCCCCTTTTTGGTTGGTTATTTTATAAAGAAAATGATGATCAAAAGAAATTTGGCTTTATTGTTTCTAAAAAAATTTCCAAAAGAGCAGTTGACAGAAATAGAATTAGAAGAATTTTATCGGAAATTATCAGAAATAATCTAGATAAATTTGAAGATGGAACAAGATTAGTCTTTTTAACAAAACAAGAAATTTTAGGAAAAAAGAAAGAAGAGGTTGAAAAAGAAGTTGATAAGTTTATCAAGTTGAAAGTTTATAAAGTTGAAAAGTGAAAAAGCTGGTATTAAAAATATTGGTCTTTTATAAAAAACATATTTCACGGGGAAATTATTGTCGATTTGTGCCTAGTTGTTCGGAATATACTTATCAGGCAATAAACAAATATGGAGTGACTAAAGGGCTGTTTTTGGGTTTTAAAAGAATAATGAAATGTAACTCCTTTTTTAAAGGCGGAGAAGATTTGGTAAAATGAGTTCTATGAATCTATTCATTGCACCATTTGTTAACGCCCTTTTTGGGGTTTATTACTTAGTAGGAAATTTTGGTTTAGCCATTGTTTTGGTAACCATTTTAATCAGGCTAGTTTTATTACCATTAATTTTGCCAAGTTTAAAATCAGCCCAAAAAATCAGGGATTTACAGCCTAAATTAAATAAACTAAAAGAAAAATATGGAAATGACAAGAAAGCCTTGGCGACAGCTCAAATGGAACTCTATAAAGTGGAAGGAATTAATCCAATGTCAGGGTGTTTACCTCAAATATTACAGATAGTGGTTTTACTTTTATTCTTTTCGGCTTTCAATATGGTAACTAATTTTTCGAGTGGAAAAGGAAGTTTGGATCAAGTTAACACTCAATTAATTCAATCTTTTAAGATTGACCAAAATTTTAAATTTGATTTAAGTTTTTTGGGATCTGATTTGCTGCAAACTCCGGCAAAAATATTTACACAGGGGTTTGGCATTGGTTGGATAATTCCCTTTATCTTATTAATAGGTTCAGGAGCTTTACAATTTTGGAGTGCTAAATTGATGATGCCGGCTCCAGCGGTTGATAAGTCAATCGTTAAAGCAACTAAAGATAAAGAAGATGACATGATGTCGGCAATGAGAACTCAATCAACTTATTTCATGCCTTTGATGACAATTTTTATTGGATGGAATTTTTCACTAGGGTTACTTTTGTATTGGTTTACCACCTCGGCCTTGATGATAGTTCAGCAATTGGTGGTTAATAGAATGAATAAGAAATAAAAGCCGTGTTAAAATAGCCACTATGAATAATAAAAAAAGAAATGAAACAATCTTAAAACTCACCTGTGAATTATTGGAAAAAATGAATTTTGAAGTGGAAAAAGCTTTTGTGGAAGATATGGATGGAGAAGAAAACCAAGTGATGGTGGGAATTACGGTTAATAATCCAGCTGGTTTAATTGGTTTTAGAGGTCGAAATTTGGCTTCAATTCAATTTGTTTTATCTTTAATTATTAGATCTCAAGTTGGAGAAGGAATCAGAGTTCTTTTGGATGTAAATAATTATCGAAGCGAACAAAAAGTTAGACTGGAAGGAATGGTAAAAAATTTAGCAGAAAAAGTTTTAGCAACTGGAAAAGAAGTATCTATGGCTAATATGAGTTCATATGAAAGAAGAATTTGTCATATGGTTTTAGCAGAGATGGAAGGAGTGATAAGTGAGTCTGAGGGTGAAGGCGAAGAAAGGCATATAGTGATAAAAAAGTGCTAAGATAGGGCTGTGTGGCTATTTCTGTTTTTACTTTTAATTCCAACTCAATTAGGTCGACATTTTTGGCCTGATTGGAGTTATGTGTTGGGAATTAGGGTTGATTACCTATCCCCTACTTTATATTTATTGGATTTGGTTTGGATTGGAATATTAGTTAAAAGTTTAAAGTCGAAAGTTGGTCAAATAAAAAACTTTTTTAATTTTAAAAATTTACTAATTTTGGGATTTATAGCGATAAATATCCTAATAGCAGTAAATCCATGGGTGGCAGTTTATAAATGGCTTAGAATAGGGCAACTATTAATCAGTTTTTGGTATTTTAGAGAAAATAAAAAAATAATAAAAGAAAAGTTAATAAAAATCATTCCTTGTTGGATTGTTTTTGAAAGCTTATTGGCGGTGGCGCAAATAGCAAAGAATGGAAGTTTAAATGGGATTTTTTATTGGCTGGGGGAAAGAAGTTTTACTTTTAGCACGATTGGAATTGCTCAGATTTCAGTTTTAGGACGGGGTTTGATTAGGGCTTATGGAACTTTTTCACATCCGAATAGTTTGGCTGGATTTTTATTAGTAAGTTTGTTGTTGTGGTATTGGATAAAACCTCTCTGTCTCGATAAATCGAGACATCTCCCCTTAAAAAAGGGAGAAGTCTTTTTAAATATTTTTTGGTGGGCGGTGTTTTGGTTGGGGTTATTGGGAATATTAGTTTCTGGAAGTAGAACTGTTTGGGTTTTAAAGTTAGGATTAATTTTATTTTTGGTTTTAAGGAATTTGAAAAATAAGAAAAACATTATTGGTTTTATTTTATTATTTTTGGGAGTAGTGGCTTTTGTCTTAAGATTGGTAAATATGGAATATCATGTTTCAGATTTTTTGGGAGGGTGGGATTCTGATGGAATTGAAAAAAGAATCCAATTAAATATTTCCGGGTTAAAAATGATTAAAGAATCCCCTTGGTTTGGGGTGGGTTTAGGAAATTTTTTGGTAAGATTACCTGAATTTCAAAAAAATAATGGAATTTTTTGGCTACAGCCAGTACATAATATTTTAATTTTAGCTTTGAGCCAGGTGGGAATATTGGGACTAGTAATATTAATTTATAATTTTCGATTTCTAATTTTTGAAAATAAGAAAAGAGATAATTTTGTTTTTAAAATAATTTTGGGAATAGTGATAATAACAGGAATGATGGATCATTATTGGCTGACGTTACCCCAAAATTGGTGGCTATTAACTTTGGTTTTGGGAATGATTTAATCCTCTCTCCGGATAAACCGGTATCTCCCCTTAACAAAGGGAGAAGTCTTTATTTTGTTATTTTAAGTTAAAATAAATTATGTTGAAAAAGACGCTTTTGAATACTTGGGTGCAAATTGTGGCAAAAGCAATTACGATTTTAATAAGTTTAGTAACAACTGGTTTATTAACCAGAAAATTGGGTGCTAATGTTTATGGTAGTTATACTTTGGTGGTTTCAGTTTTTTTGCTTTTGGATTCAATTTCTGATTTTGGAACCAAAGTAATAGGAGTAAAAGAAGCGGCAAACAAAGAAGGAGAAGAAAGAAATAGGTTGTTTATGCAAGTGGCTTGGACAAGGTTGTTGACTACCCTACTAGCTTTTATTTTAGGGTTGATTTTGATCTTTGGCTGGAAAGGATTTGGTGAAATTAAAGGAGAGGCCTTGGTGGCCTTGATAATGATTTGGTTTACTTCAGTTGCAGGAAGTTTGGAGATAATTTTTCAAACCGAGCTGAGGATGGAACTCAAAGTTATAATGGATATTATTTTCCCTTTGATATTTTTAATAATTCTTTTGTTTTGGAATAGTCCAATTACTTTAATGTGGGTATTTGGGGTATATTTATTAGCAAGAATTTTGAGCTTAAGTATTGGCTGGAGACTTTTAAAACGGGTTTTAAAATCATTTAAATTGCAATTTTTTAATAAAAAATTTGTACTTTCTTTTTTGAAAGAATCATGGCCAATGGGAGTATATCTGTTGGTTTTTACCGGTTATGATAGAGCAATTGATTCATTGATGATTGATAGATTTATTGGAATTAAAGAGGTGGCTTTTTATGGTTTGGCTTATAAAATTTATTCTAATTTAGTCCAACCTGCTTACTATTTTGTTAATAGTATTTTTCCAATTTTATCGGGCAAATCGCAAAATAAAAAAAGTATATTTAAATGGTCAATAGTGATCTTGTTAGGGGTTTTGATGATGGGTATTCCAATTGCCTATTTATTGGCACCATTGGCGATAAAAGTATTAGCTGGAAGTGGTTTTGATTCTTCAGTAAAGATATTAAGAATATTACTGATTCCCCTGTTTTTTTCTTATTTTAGCCACTTGATTGGCTTTACTTTAATAGCTAAAGGTGGACAAAAACAAGTATTAGTGTTGGGATTGATAACTTTAGTTTTTAATTTTGTCGGCAACTTAATAATGATTCCGAGATTTGGAATTGTTGGGGCAGCTTGGATAACTGGAGCTAGTGAAGCTTTGGCTTGCGGATTGATGGTTTTGGCCTTGAAAAGAAAAGTAAATTAAATTTATTTTTTAAATTTTCCTCACAAATTTTTTACGTCTGGTGAATGTGCGGCGCACGTTCAAGGCCGTAAAAAATTGCGATTTCAACTTTAAAAAATATATATTTGATATATTCCCCTGTTTAAAATTATTACAGATTTTGTATCTATATTTTGGCCACTGGAATCAGATTCTGACGAATTTTAACTTAATGATTAGCTTCGGAACAATTACTTTTTGTAAGTAAAACCAACCTTTTTATTTAATAAATAATGACAAAAACGATCACTCAAGTTATGACGTTTTTTCACGTTCTAGGGGAGGTAAACTTTAGCGTCTGAACCTTTTTAAGAGGAAATAACCGCATAATAACCGAAAGATAACCGCAAGAAATTTTTGGGAAGATTTAAGTTAAAATAAACTATGAATTCTGCACTGCCCTTCGCTTTAATTATTGGAATAGAACATTTTGCGGCCAAAAAATTGGCCGAAGAGTTGTCGGAGAAAGATATAAATGTGGTGGGAGTGGGGGATTATGTAGCCGGATTAAGCGAAATCAAAAATTTTGAATGGCTAATGGATTTGTCTGAAGTTAACGGTAAATTTAACTATGTTTTTGATTTTAAAGGAGACGAAGAACTTTGGGAAACAGAACAGTTTAAGGGAGAAAAAATCACTCTAATCTGCATTAATGATAAAGAAAAAGCAAAACAAATTGGAAATGATCTGGATAACTTAAATTTAAATTGGAGAATGGTGGAAGCGAATGGGGTTTATGGCCCAGGGATGGGAGAAAATAATTTTTTGGCTGAAGCGATAAAACAGGCAGTGGTTAATAAGAATTTAGTATTGCCTGATTTAAAAAGTAAATTTAGAATTTTGGCGATAGATGATTTAGTCGAGGCAATTTTGAGGGCGAGTTTTTTATCGGGAACAGAAAAAGAAAAATTTTTAATAATGGGTGATAGAATAAACAGCGAAGAAGTGGCTAAAGTATTGATAGATGAGGCAAAAATGACCAGATATAAGGTGCTTCAGGAGGAAATTGAAACCGAGGAAATTGATGAGGAAAGATTAAAAGAAAGTAATCGAAAATTGAGATGGGAGCCAAAAATTGATTTTAAAAATGGAATAAAAGAAACTTTACAATATTTTTTTTCAAAAGCTGATGAGGAAAACAGAAAGAAGAAGCCAGAAAAAAAAGAAGTTACAAAAAAAATGGAAGTTATTGAACCTGAACCGATTAAGAAAGAGCCAAAAAAAAGAGAAATGGAAGTAGTCGTGGAAGAGGAAATACCTAAAGAAAAAATTAAAAATGAAGATGTTTTGGAAGAAATAGAGAGTTTTTATAAACAAAAAAAGACGAGCTTGGAAGTGAAGGAGGTTGAAAAAGAGCAAAAAGAAGACAAAATCGAAATAGTAGATGAATCTTTTGATGAGGAAATTAATCTGCCAATAGTTTCGCAGCCTATTCAGATAGAAGAAAAAAAAGAAGAAATAAAATTGGAAGAGAAAAAGAAGCCAGTTAAAAAAAATAGGTTTAAATGGAAATTACCTTTGTTATTTTTGGCGATTTTTATGCTTTTAGTAGTGCCGATAAATTGGACGATATCAACGATTTTGGCAGCAAATAATATAAAGCAAAATTTAACCTTAATTGAGGCAAAAAAATATAAACAAGTAGAAGAATTGTCGAATAAAAACTTGTCGAGAATCAAAAAGATTGATCAACAAATAGATGATTGGGGATTGAATAAATTAAAAATAATTAGAAATTATCAGACTTTATTAAAAATTGGAGAGGATGTATTTAAATTGGAAAAAGATTCAATTGCAATGAGTCAAAGTGCTGATTTAATTAGCCAGGCAATTTTTAAGGAAAGAAAAATTAATTTTATTGACGAGTTGGATAAAGAAGAAGAATTGTTAATAAATTTTGAAAATGAATTAGGTTTGATTTTAGCAAGATTAAATGGCGATTATGGTTGGTTACCAGCAAAGTGGAGGTTAAGTTTACAAAAACAGGCCCAAGAGATGAAGGAAATAAAAGAAAAAATGGGATTAATATCAAAGGCAATTAAAATATTGCCGGAGATGTTGGGGTTAGATGGAAAAAAGAGGGAATATATGGTGTTGTTTCAAAATGAATCAGAATTGAGAGCCACCGGAGGATTTATTGGAAGTTATGGAATATTAAGTTTTCAAGGAGGGCAACTTTTAAATTTTGATATAAAAGATGTTTACGAAGCTGATGGCCAAATGAAGGGACATGTGGAGCCGCCAATAGAAATAAAAACTTATCTAAATGAAGCCAATTGGTTTATGAGGGATGCAAATTGGAGTCCAAACTTTACTAGGGCTTCGGCAGATATTCAGTGGTTTTTAGATAAAGAAATTAATCGAAAGGTCGATGGAGTTTTTGGGGTTAATTTGGCCGTAGCAAAAGCAATTGTGTCGGTGATGGGAGAGGTGGAAGTGCCTAGCTTTAATGAAAAAATTACCAAAGACAATTTATATGAACAGGCGGAATATTATTCGGAAAATAAGTTTTTTCCTGGGTCAACTCAGAAGGCTAGCTTTTTAGGGGCTTTAGGAAAACAAATTTTTGAAAATATAAAAGAGTTAAAGGTGAAACAGCAATTAAATTTAATAACGACCTTGGTTGAATTATTAGAAAAAAATGAAATCCAATTAGCTTTTAATAATAAAGAAGTGGCAGTAATAGTAGCTAATTTAGGTTGGAATGGAGCCATTTATAACGGAAAATGTTCGGAAGAGAATTGCTTTTCAGATTATTTATTTATAGTCGATTCTAATTTGGGAGTAAATAAGTCCAATTATTTTTTGTATAGAAATGTGGAACAAATGGTTGATATTAGCGCAAATTCGGTAGGAAGAATTTTAAAAATTAATTATGAAAATACAGCTAAAAATAATAATTTTCCGGGCGGAGATTATAAAAACTATTTAAGGGTCTATTTACCAATAAATGTTAACTTGTCTCAAATCAGCCTTATTGACAGCAATAATGCTAGTTTGAAAAAAGTTTACACTAATGATGAAATTAGAATTAAAGAAGTGGATGGGAAGAAAGAAGTTGGGTTTTTGGTAACAGTGCCAGTAAACAGTAAAAAAATAGTGGAAATTAGGTATTCAAGTGAAAATAATTTAAGCGATAAAAATAAATTTTCTTACCTAAATTATATTCAGAAACAATCTGGTTTCGGGGATACTGGCTTGGTAACTTTAGTGTCATTTCCTAATGATTGGCAACCTTTACAAGTGGAGCCACAAGCAAGTATTGTGGGAGGTAAATTACTTTTTAATCAGAAGTTAGATAAAGATATTAAAATGGGGTTAGAATTGGGAAAATAATATGAAAAATGTAATAGAAGATTTTGTCTGTGAAGTTTGTGGAGAAAAAGTGGTCGGTAATGGAACAACTGATCATTGTCCTAATTGCTTATGGGGAAAACATGTAGACGAGGCGATTCCAGGAGACAGAGCTAGTAAATGTCGAGGATTAATGAAACCAATTGCGGCCGAATATCGAAATGAAGGCTTTAGAATTTTTTATAAATGTGAAAAATGTAATCATGAATTTTGGGTGAAAGCGGCGGAGGATAATAGGGGAAAGAAGGATAATAGAGAAATATTAATGGAATTAACAAAGAACCCTTATTCAGTTGCGGAATAAAAACGGTTTATTTGCGGAGAATTTCTTGGCTCGATAACATTTTTACCGTGTTCACGCCCTTCGGCATTGCACCTCGGATGTTGCGCGCGGAAAAATATTATCTTCGCCCTGATTTTGTTTTAAATTAGCTTAGAGGGAGAACTAATTGATGTTATAATATCAAGATGAAAATTTTTGAAGAAATAAAGAAAAAAATAGGGTTAGATAAAAACAAAACAGAAAAGAAAAAAGCTGAGAAAAAAAATACCATACCTAAGGAATTGTTGGATAATTTGCCGCCAGGGGTGAAGATTAAAAGAATTGAAATTGGGCCAAAACAAATTGTAAAACTAGTGATTTATTTAATATTGGGTTATTGGATTTTATCGACCTTAGTTTCGGTTTTATTGCCAGAAACTGTGTCTTCGGTACCAATTTCTGATGTGATTACAGCCGTTAAAAAAGATGAAGTGGAAAAAATTGTGGTGGCAGATAACCAGATAATAGCGACTTTAAAAAGTGAGGATAAAACGATGGTGGCTTCCAAAGAAACAGCGATCTCCATGACAGAAATTTTACAAAAAGAAGGGGTTGATTTAGAAAAAGTAGATTTGCAAATTGAAAATAGAACTGGTTGGAAAATGTTGGGTGAAATTTTAACCTTATTTTTATCCTTTGGGTTACCAATTCTTTTTATTTTATGGATTTTTAAAAAACAAAGCGGGGGAGCCGGTGGCGGAGTTTTTGGTTTTGGAAAATCAACAGCTAAACTTTTTATCAAGGGAAAACAAAGTTTGACTTTTAAAGATGTAGCTGGGGTTGAAGAGGCAAAAAATGATTTAGTGGAAGTGGTTGATTTTTTAAAACATCCAGAAAAATATCATAAAATGGGAGCAAGAGCCCCCAAGGGAGTGCTTTTGGTAGGTCCAAGTGGGGTTGGTAAAACTTTGTTAGCAAAAGCAGTGGCAGGCGAGGCTGGGGTGCCATTTTATTCAATGGCCGGATCGGAATTTATGGAAATGTTGGTGGGAGTGGGAGCTAGTCGTGTTCGAGATTTGTTTGGAACAGCTAAAAAGGCTGGTAAAGCAATTATTTTTATTGATGAAATTGATGCCATAGGTCGAGTTAGAGGAGGAATGGATGGTGGTCATGGAGAAAGAGAGCAAACATTAAACCAAATTTTAGTGGAAATGGATGGATTTGAAGCAAATACGGCGGTGGTGGTGTTAGCGGCAACTAATAGGGGAGATTTATTGGATCCAGCCTTATTACGACCTGGTCGATTTGATAGAAGGGTAGTGTTGGAATTGCCAGATTTAGAGGCCAGAAAAGAAATTTTAAAAATCCATGCTCGAGGAAAACCGTTTGATGAAGATGTAAATTGGGATTTGGTAGCAAAATCAACAGTAGGATTTTCTGGAGCAGAATTGGAAAATATGTTAAATGAGGCAGCAATTGGGGCGGCTAGATTTAATAAAACAAAAATTAGCAGAAAAGATATTGATGATGCCAGTTTAAAAGTGAAATTAGGAGCAGAAAAAAAGAGGAGTCAAAGTGATGAGGATAAATTAATGACAGCTTATCATGAAGCTGGACATGCAATTGTCAACTATGTAGAAGAACTAGATCCGGTTTCGAAAATTTCGATAATTTCCCGAGGAATGGCATTAGGATTTACCTTAGTTCCACCACAAAAGGATGAAATTCATCATACAAAAAGTAAATTAATAAAGAAAATGGCGATGGCGATGGGAGGAAGAGCGGCCGAAGAAATAATCTTTAAAGATATTACAACGGGAGCGTCTTCAGATATTTCTCATGCAACTAACATTGCTAGAAATATGGTGGTGGAATGGGGAATGAGTGATTTAGGACCAGTTAACTTGGGTCCACAAATTGACATGGATGATTTTGGTAAAGCTTATATGGAACCATCAAAAATTTCTGACAGCATGCAAGGAAAAGTTGATGAAAAAATTAAAGACTTTGTAGAGACTGCCTATTCTGAGGCTAAAAAAGTTTTAACTAAAAATAAAATTAAATTAGACAAAGTGGCCAAGGCGTTGGCAGAAAAAGAAAGTTTAGATCAGGAAGAGTTTGAAGAATTAATGAAATAAAGTCTTAAAAAAACTCTCGCTATGAATTTTTTATAATCGGCGAATGTGCGTCGCACGTTCGATATTACAAAAAATTATAGCTTCGATTTATTTATTTTCCTCAAGGTTGATGATGCGCTGGAGAATGGCCAGGGAACCAAGAGTGACAGGTTCGATGCCGTTGATGCCAAGATTAGAATCGCCAAGATTTTGGAGGCTAGAATAGGGAGTATCAGAGGAATAATTAATGATACCTAAATCAAAAGGACAATTATTTAAATCAATAATGGTGCCTTTAGGGGCTTGTTGATCATAACAACTCTCAGTGATAGCACTTAGATAAGGACCAGATTCCATTTCGATGACGGTAATATTATTTTTGAAATAATAATTTAAAAGAGCTTTGTTTTCCAAAAAAGTACCTAGAACAGAAACAGCCTTTTGGCGAGTTAAAATTGAACCTTGATTATTGATGAAAGGAAAATCATCATTAAAACAATTTTTGAAAAGATAAGAATTTTGAGTATGTTCGTCAAAAACTAATCTGGGAATTTGGATATCACCGATTTCACCGTTTAAAATAGCCGCTTTACCGAGGACATAAACGCCTTTAATACTTTTGACGTTTTCCATGATTTCAGTAAGAACATGATAGGCAGAAAATCCTAAAGGATAGTCAATATTAAAGATTAGAGCATTAGATTTTTCAATTTTTAGGTGGTTTTTTATTTTGAGACGAGGGTCAATGTTTTTTGACTTAACTAGATTTTTAACAGGAAAAATTTGGACGGTGAGATCGAGATAATTGGGATTAGGAATAGTTAAAATTCCCAGTTTTTTTTGGAGGTCTTGGTAGGCGGTTTTGGTTTCTGGATGAGAAAGAAAATATTTGGAAGCAAAATAGATAAAATCGTTGGGATTTAAAATAGATTTTTTAGATTGAATCTGAGTCCAAATTTGATAAAGCGAAGGGTGGTCAGTTTTTAGATTAGATAAGATTTCAAATTGATGAGCCAGAGGAAAACCAGTGAAGGCGTTTAAAAGACTGTGATTATTACTGGAAACGAAATAAATCTCTTGACGAGAAATATGAAAAGCGGGGGAAACGGTGGTGGCAATGTTTTTCCACCATTTTTGGGTGGACTTAGTGTAATTTAACCAGGAAGCAGAGAGAAGCTGAATTTTTAAATTAAGAGTTGATTTGTAGATTTTTTTTAATTTTTTATCCCAATTTGGGCCAAGTGATGAGGTAAAATTTTGCCATTCTTTTTCGGTGACTTTAAATTTTTTATAAAAATGTTTTGACTCTAAATCTTTTTTAAAAAGTGAATAGAGAGAATAATGCTTATGAAAAAGCTGGTTAAATTTATTCCATTCAGTTTGAATAGTGATAAGGATATTAGCGATATCGTCGATATCGGAAATTGAAGCGATAAGATAGGCAAGAATATTTTTTTGGGAATTAAAATGGGCAACTCGGCGGCGACTTTTGGATTCGACTCTTTTCCAATTAGTAACATTTTTATAACCATTATCTTCAAAAATTTCTGGGCTTTGACCAAGAATTATTTTTTCAACTTCGTCAATAATTTTGGGAAGACGATCCAAAGAGTAAACGAGGGCGGAAAAATCGACTTCTTTGGGATTATCACCGAGCGGGTGAAGAAGAGAATGCATTTTTAGATGAGAGGCAGAGAGAGAATGAATGGTGACTTCGAGATTGGATTTAAGAGCACTGCGATAAGAACGAACATGGTTTTCGATGGAAGAAATATTTGAAGTGGGTAAAAGAGAAGACATATAAAAGTTTAACAGAAATTAAACCTCTCTGTCTCTCGATAAACTCGAGACATCTCCCCTTAAAAAAGGGAGAAGTCGTTAATGCAATAGATTGCAGAAAAAAGTAGGTAAAGGTATAATTGGAGCATGAGTGAAAGACCATCTGCAATAGAGTTTATGAAACAAGCAGCTGAGACTGATAGATTAAAAGAAAATTCTAGAAGAACTCAGGAAATAACGAAAAAATTAGTTGAAAATAGTGGAGTTTTTGGTGGTCAAATTGAAGAAGAAAGATCACAAGTTGTTTGTCAAGAGGTTTTGGCTGTTTTTGGTTCAAAATATGAGTCGGTTAGAAAGATGGAAGAGATCGCAGAACCAAGCAACGCAAGTAGTACGGATAGACAAAAAGCTATGGCGACAGAAAATTTAGGAGTTTTGGGAACAGCAGCTTTTAGGGCAATAAATTTTTCTTTTAAAGAATATCCGGAGGGTTTAATTACATCAGCTCTTACGGCTGAACAAATAGATGATTTTTTACCAGAGGAAATGAAGGGATTGGGGAAATTTGTGGTCGAAGCAGATAAAAAGGCAACGGACGAAGAAAGAAAGGCTATTTTTGAAATGGATTTCCCTGGTGATAAAAATAATGTTTTAAATAATGAAAACGGTAAAAATCACGAAGCCACAAGAAGATCAGAAGAAATAGTGAGAAAAAAAACCGGTAAGGAAGATGATTCTTATACTGATGTTAGAGGTGAAATAAAAGAAATTGATTTTAACAATAGAGATCAAGTTCTAGAGTATAGTCGTGAGTTATTGGACTATCTAGAAAATTCTAATTATCCCAGTGAAGATTTAAATATCTCTGGTGAAACAACTAAATTATTAAACTATATTCTAAATAAAAAAATTATAGGAAAAGATGGATTTGAAATTATAAATAAGGAAATAAAGGCTAGATTGGCTTTACATGATACTGCAATTTTTATGACTAGGGCTGGGGGAAGTTTGTCTGATAGGAGTAATGAAAGCATTCCGAACATAATGAGTAAAATTGCGGAACACGACAGATTTTTGACAAGAGATGTTATGAGATTCTTTTTTGACAATGAAGGATCTATGGGGGTACCCTTTACTAAAGCTTGGGATCTGCTTCAAGACGCAAATTTTAATTACAGAGATATGCTAAAAAGAGCAGGATTATCGGAAGATAGAATTAATGTTAAATTTAGAGAACCGGTGACCAGTGATCGTTTTTTTGGTCAAAAATATACAAATTATGAATACGATACAAAGGAAGCTGATAAAGAAATGGTCTATTCATATATGTTAGAACAATTAGGTGGGGGTGAAAAAGCGAGAAAAGCATTACAGCTGGCACAAAAAATGTTTGTAGCTACGGACGAGGCCTCTGTTGTTAATGTTGGCTTTATTGGTGGTGATGATTTTTCTGAAGCCATACACTTTGGTCGTTTTAGAGAAGATGATGCGAAGCCTGGGAAGACAAAAAATGCTGGCCCCGATGTACACAGAGGATGGATTAAGAGTTTGACTCCTGGTTGGCTCAGAAACTTTTCTAATATTAGTGACCCTGATAAAAGAATAAGTGCAGAGGCGATTAGGACTCATTTGGATAATCTGGAAGGTAAAAAAGATTTTTATACTTATCACAGTGTTATTGTTGGCAAAAAAACTGGTCCTTTAAAAGAGTTGCTTTTAGATAAATCGCTTAAAAAACCGGAAGAAATTGTGGAATTAGATTTTTTTAAAAGTAAAATAGATTTGTTTAATAAATTGGACAAAGATAATAAAAAAGGGTTAAGAGCATATTGGGTAGCTGGTTTGTTACAATCCAATATGATGAATAGAAGTAATCTGTGGGATGCAGACCATATCTCTGCTCTCAGAAAAATTTTAACTCGGGAAAGCCTCACACTAAAAGGTCAGAAAGAAGAGTTCTTTTTGACTAATGATGAATGGAAATGGGTGGTTAAAAGTATAAACCTTAACAGGTACTTTAGAATGGATTTTATTGCGGATGTTATTGGAGACATGTATAAAATAAAAAAGAAAAGATAGTGGATCAGTGGAGAATTGATGTTTTGATATTATAATTTTTTAAAATTCTGATTACCCTGATGTTTCAGTACCGTCGTCGTCGTTTCTTGATGTTGTGTCTGATGGAGCTGGCGTGCTTGCTTGTCCAGCAGTTTCTTTTCTATTTTTTCCTTTTATTGAAAGTGAAATAGCATTAGTAGCTTTGCCGGCTGCTGAACTTGCCATTTCTTTGCCAAAAGATCCGACGCTTTTAATAGCAGTGTTACTACTGACTGCTTCACCAATGGCTTTGCCAAAGGCAGATGGTTTTAACATAAATATAGCTTCGGGAACGAGGTTTGGAAGCTTAGAAATCATAGCAAGACCAGCAAGACCAATGGCGGCTCTTATTACAGCTCCACCACCAAGAGCACCAGTGTTTAATAAGGATGGTCGCCAGAGATCTATTCCAGCAACATTGTCGATAATGTAGTTAATGAAAACGACCGCGATTAAAACGACTGGGAAAACGGCGACTTTAGAAATTAAATTAATCAACCAAGAGGAAAATCCTGCTTTACTGTTGGGAAAAGCTCCGATACCAATCATAATGGGAGCGGTAATTATTTGGATAATAATAGTGACATAGGCAGTGAGAAGGCCGAAAAATAATTTTATTAACCAAATAGCGATTATAATAAACAAAACAATCATTAAAACAACTCCACCGACAGCACCAACTAACCAACTAATTGCACCGCCACCCCAATTTAAAGCCCCACCAACACCACTACCAAAAAGACCACCGAGACCACCAATTATACTGCCTAAAACTACCTGGCCGACAAGTCCACCAAGAGCTAGCATTGATCCACCAGGAACGGTGGCATTGGCTAACATAGAAAGGGTGACAAAATCAGCATTGGCTAAATTCTTAAAATTATAAAATGAGTTAGTTCCAATGAGGTCGACTGGAATAAGATTAGCCCATTTAGCTCCAGTAAAAAGAGACGAATCTAATCCTATTCCCTTAGCAGAGAAAAAGATCATAAGAACCATACCTTGGATCCAATAGCTTAAATCGATGATTAAACCGGCAATAGCATAAGAAAAAGTGACTAAAACTAGAGAGGTAACCAATTTGGGAATACTGTTTTGAAGGGTGATGACGGCTTGGGGACTGATTTTTACCCGGAGCATAATCATAATACCAATTACAATAAAAATAACCGAAGCTAGGGCGTAAATAACGTTTCTTAAAATTTTCCATAAGGGAAGCAATGGTTGAAGACTTTCACCAGATTTAAAAGCAACGCCTTGAGCATAAGTGGGTTTACCTAGAAAATTATTTTTGACTTGAGCAATATACTCGACACCAGAAGCTTGCGGCTGATAAAAAGCAGTAGCCATTTTAGTGGAAGTGCCTAAAAGCCCTGATAATTGATATTTTGATTCATCAATTGAGCCATCCTCATTGAAAGGTAGTGGTCCGGTTAAAGTGGTTAAAAGATTAACAGCGTTGGTATTCCAAGAGTTTAATTGCCAAGATTCGGCGTTATTTTGTTTAGTTTGGGCGTCTTGAGTTTGTTTGATTATATTGTTGGCGGCAAGGATTTTTTTTACAGAGAAGATCGCAGTGATGGCAATAAGGGCAATAAAAATTATTTTAGTTAGAGTATTTATACTTGGCAAAAGACGAGTATCGCGGGAGTTGAGTTTTTTAAAAATATTAGCGATGGACATTGAATAATTTTAGCATGGACTAATAAAAAATTACCATCCCTCTGGTCGGAGACCTTCGAGGCCATTGGCATTATTAGCATCGATATTAAGCTGGGATGAGAAAAAATTATTTAATTTAATTTTTTGACTTTCGACTGTTTTATTTTGATCTTGGTTTTGATAGGGGATTGGCTGATCCATTATTTTAATAGTATTGGCCTTGTCGCTGCTGTCGTTGGAAATATCTTTGATTGGAGTTAAAAAGAAATCATTATAAATTCCTTCATAACAAGGTAATTCGTAATCGGGAATTGATGGTTTGGTTTCGATTTGAGCCAAAAGATCGGCTGGAGTATCTATTTTGGTATCATTTTCATCACAGATGAATTTTTGATTGGTTTGAGTAAGATAAAGAGCTAAATCACTAATTTTTTTTTCGAGACATTCATTAGAATCGGAACAAATTTTGCCAAGGATTTTATCCTGAGCTTTACCGTTAAAAACGTCATTAATAATTTTACCTTTAAGACAGTCTTGAGTGTTGCTGGCGGTGGTTCGAGAACCAACGTAGGAGTGTTTATTTTTATATTCATCAGAAAGAGAGATATTTCCATAATCAGAAAAATCTTCAACTTTTTCATTTTCACCACGATTGATATCGATATCGTAAGGTTTTTCAAAGAGACTGGTGATCCATTCCCAAATTATTTCAAAAATATTGGGATTATATTTTTCAAATTTACAAGTATAAGTAGGAGTGGAAGTGGAAGTTGAATTTTGGGCAGAAACAAAAATGGGGGTAAATAGGGGAACGATTAAAAATAATAAAACAATTAGAAAACGTTTCATTAGCTGGGAATGATAAAGTCGGTGACATTAACACCGGTGAAAGTACCGATAAATTTGATGATTATAAAAGAAATAATAACACCAACTAGTCCAATAATAGAGGTGGTGAGAGTGGAAGTGGCTTTGGCAGTTTTTTTGGGATCGCCGCCAGAAGTAAGATATTCGAAACCACCTTTGAGAAACATAATAAAAAAAACAATTCCAGCAAAATAAACGATAACTTGGGCAACGTTGGCAAAAATACATTCAAAACCCTTAATATTGGCAATCTTGTCACCGTTGCTATCAATTTGATAACAAGAACTTTTCCAATCTTCTTGAGCGTAAATTGGAGAAGGAAAGAAAATTTTTAAGAGTGAATTCATAAGCTGATTATACAGTAAAAACAAAAACCCCTCCAGTTTGTTTTGGAGGGGTTTAAAAATCAGTTTGATTTAATTAGAAAGGTTTGATGGTTAGATCACCAAGGATGCTAATACCAAAGACAGTTCCAATTAATTGCATTATGGCCCAAGCGGCAAAGACAATCACTAAACCGATTAAAGCGTTAGTAATTTGAGAACGAGCGGCAGCAACTTTCTTTTCATCACCACCAGAAGTAATCCATTTAAGACCACCAATGACGAGAATGAAGAAAAAGATTAAAGAAACGATAATTAAAACTAAGCTAATAGCGCCAGAAACCATGCGGTTGACGGTTAAACCTTCAAGGTTTTTGAAAGTTCCTTCTCCAGCGGTTAATTTTAAATTTTCAGCTGCATAGATAGGAGCGGCAACTGCAGCGAACTGAATTTTTTCTTTGATTTGTTTGATCATTTTAATTTAATAATTATTAATATTAACTAATTTTAACAGTAAATTTTATATTTTAAATAGTTGGCCAGCTAATTTCTAAATTACCCAATCCTTCAATACCAAAAATGTAGCCAACTAGCTTGAGAAGGGCAAGGACTGAAAAAATAATAACAACACCGATTATGGAATAAAGAAGAGCATGTTGGGCTTCTTCGTATTTTTTGGGATCACCTTGTGAAGAAATCATTTTGTAGCCGGCGAGAATAAAATGATAAACAAAATAAATGACACCAAAAACAAATAAAACAGAGATTAAACTTTGAACAATGCTGTTAACATAGGTTTTGGGATTGTTTTGGATTTTACTTTCACAATCGGTTAAAACTGGGTTGCAAACAATGGCGCGAACTGGTTTGATTAGATTTATCATAATTAATTTATTGGTTGGAAAATGGTAGTTAAATCAAAAATACTGTTCATACCCAATAGAGAGGCGATTAAAGCGCCTAATCCGTAGGCAATAACTATGATGGCTAATCCAAGAAGGTTGGTGGTTAATCTTTTTTTTGCAGATTCCAACTCTTTTGGATCACCTTGAGAAGATATCATAGCAATCCCCGCCATAATTATTTGAATGGTAAAGTAAATAACACCGACTAAAGTTAATATACCAATAACAGCACTAATTATTTTTTCGATCTGACCGGCTGATCCACCAGTTGAATCAGAGATTGGTTGAATACCTGGACCCTCAAGGACATTGGCTAATAATTTATTGTTTAATTGGTTCATAAATTTAAATTAAATAGTTGGATTAAGAATATCTAAACCAAGCCAGTTACCAATGGTGTTAGCAAGAATGAAAGCTGAGGCAACAATGGCGATACCAATAAGGCTTTGCCAGATAGTGGCCCAAGCTGCAGAAGTTTTTTTCTCGTCACCATTGGCGGTAAGATAGCCATAACCAGCAAGAATAATTTGAATGATAAAATAAATACCAGCGATAGTGCCGGCTAATTTGAAAATAGCGTTTAAAAACAGAAAGAGGCCGGATCCATCATCTTTAGCAAAAAATGGACTATTTTCTATTGGTGGTTTGATTTCGCCGAATATTGAAAGCATTTTATAAATTTGAATTTAAAATATTAACTCCGGTAATTTTTCCTATAATTTGGATTATGGTATAGGCGAGGAGCACTATAATAAATCCAATTGCGGCATTGGTAATAGCAGATTTGCCTTGATCGGCTTTTTTAGAATCACCTTTACCTGCGTTCATTATAAAGGTAATTCCGCCAAAAATCAAAAGAGAGAGCAGTATAATACCGGCAAGCATTAGAGAATATTTTAAAATAATCGAAATAAGAGTACTGACACCGCCGTTTCCATAAGCGGCTTCAAGATTTTTACCTGTTCCTAGATTGATATCACCTATATTGAAGGCTAATAATGATTTCATACTTGCCAAATTATACTATATTTAAGGCTTAAAAAGAGGATTGATTTTAGGGAAAAACAAGAGGTTTTGTTTAGACTATTGATTGAATAAAAATGATGTTATAATACGCAACAAATTAGTTTAAAATGAATATATGAAAAAAATAGTCGCCCCACTATTAATAGTATTTGGTATTTGGTATTTAGCATTTGGTATAAAAACTGCTGAAGCAAAAACGGTAAAGATTAACCCAACTGAAGTGGCAACGCCAACAGCAACTTTAGCGCCAACGGCAGTACCAACGGTGGCTAATATAACTGAGTTTAATGGCAATAAAATTGATTATGAAGTGAATAAATGGAACGGTCTTAATAGTTTTAGGTGGATGATTAAATTGGCAATTGACAGAGGAGTATCGACAAACACAATAGTCTTACTATTATTATTGCCGTTAATTGCAACCTTAGTGTCGTTTTTACATTATGTGGTGGGTTTGTCGGGTTATGGAATTTTTATGCCAACAATGATTGCAGTGGCTTTTTTGGCGACAGGATTTTTTGGTGGATTATTACTTTTTGCCTTGATTTTAGTAATATCTTTAGTAGGTAATTTTATTTTAAAGAAATTGAAAATTCATTTTTGGCCAGCCAGAGCAATTAATTTAATGTTTATTTCGGTGGCAGTCTTTGGATTAATGCTTTTAACCAGCTTTGTGGATTTAATCGATATTAGTTCTATTTCCATCTTTCCAATATTATTTATGATTTTATTGGCAGAAGAGTTTGTGAGAACCCAATTGGTTAAAAGTAAAAGTGAAGCTAAAAATTTAATGATAGGAACAATTGTGTTGGCTGTTAGCGGAGCAGTTTTGATGAATTTTGGATCAGTTCAAGACTTTGTTTTGAAATATCCAGAACTAGTTATATTAATAGTATTGATATCAAATTTATTGATTGGAAATTATTCTGGGATTAGATTGACAGAGATAAAAAGGTTTAAGGGAGCGATAAGAGAAAAGAGATCTAAAAATTAATAATTAAGAATTAATAATTAATAATGTTTAACCTCAGAAAATACCGACAATTTCTGACTAAAAACGAAAGAAATAAGGTCTATTTGAGAAAAAATAGTGCCAGTGGTAAGGCTATTGCTGATAGTAAATTCAAAACAAAAAGAGTTATTTCTAAAGCTGGAGTGTCGGTGCCTAAATTAATTGCCAGATTTAAAACGGAACAAGATTTGTTTGATTTTAGATGGGAGGATTTAGAGGGAAATTTTGTGATTAAGCCAGAATCTGGTTATGGCGGTGAGGGAATTTTAATTATAAGAAGGAGAGGAAAATGGGCGGGAGAGTGGCAAAAAATGAATGGGGAAATTGTGAAAAGTTACGATTTAAATATGCATTGTGAGGAAATTTTGGCAGGAAAGTATAGTTTACATACAATGCCGGATAGAGTGTTAATTGAAGAAAGAATTAAAATTCATCCGATGTTTTTGTCTTTGACTAAATCAGGGACTCCAGATATTAGGGTGATTGTCTATAATAATGTTCCGGTGATGGCAATGTTTAGAATTCCTACTGAAAAAAGTGGAGGAAAGGCAAATTTGCAACAAGGGGCTTTAGGGTTGGGAATTGATTTGGCAACTGGAATCACAACTTTTGGAATTGAAGGAAAAGGTGGGGAAATTTATCGAATTTATGATTTTGGTAAGAAAAAAAAGAGAAAAGTAAATGGAATAAAAATTCCGTTTTGGAGAGAAATTTTAGAAACAGCAATTAATTGTCAAAAAGCGATACCCAGCTTGGGGTTTATGGGGGTAGATGTGGTTTTAGATAAAGAAAAAGGACCAATGGTTTTGGAAGTAAATGCTAGACCTGGATTATCAATTCAAATTTGTAATAAAGCGGGATTGAAGGCGAGGATAGAAAAGGTAGATGAAATAGCGGTTAGAAGCGTGGAACATGCAATTACTTTAGCTAAATATTTATTTGGTGAAAGTTTTTTTGAAAAAGTTGAAGAGAAAGAAAAAAAGAAAACTGTATTACCAATAGAAATAATTAAAGTTAAAATCCCAAAGGGATTCCAGCCGCTATTACAAAAAAGTCCAGTTATTAGACAGGGAAAACATAGAGTGGTAGACGTTAGAGCTAAAGTGGATACTGGGGCATTTAGGAGTTCAATTGATAGGAATTTAGCCGAGAAATTGGGACTTTTAACAGACGAAAGAATTTTGTATTATAGAAATTATAAATCAAGTTTAGGCAAGCATCGTGATAGGCCAGTGATTGGAATTACTTTTTGGCTTAATGGTAGGAAGGTAGTAACGGCGGTAAATGTGGCCGATAGAAGTAAATTAAGAACTAAATTTTTATTAGGCAGAAAGGACTTAGGAGGATTTTTAGTTTCAGCTAAAAAATAAAAATATGAAAGAAATAAAAATAGCAGTTTTTTTTGGAGGAAAAATTAGCCAACATTTGGTGTTGGTTAAAAAGGCGGCGAAAAAATTAGGGGTTAAGTTGGATTTAATTTCTTACAACAAAATTTGTTTTGACACTGAAAGTAAAAAAATTTTAATTAGGCCGAATTTGGCTGGTGAAAGTAAAATTAAACAATTTGATGACTATCAGAGGGTTGATGATTATGATGTATTGTTTTTTAGAACTACGGGAAAGCATTGGGAAGAAGTCGATCTGATTATTAATAGTATAAGAAGGGATGGGGTGGTGGTAGTTGATCCATTGGTAAAAAATGGAAAACCAAGTATGGCTTGTAAAGCTTGGCAAATGCTAGCCCTAAAAGAGTCGGGGATAGAGGTGCCAAAAACGATTTATGGAAGTTTGTGGTATTTATATGAAATAATGAAAAGTTCGGTTTCTTCTGATATTTCTTTCGATTTTCCTGTTATTTTAAAGGGTAGTGGCGGAGATAGGGGAACAAGAGTTTTCAAGGCGGATAATTTGGAAGAAATGGAAAAATTAGTAAAAGATTTAAGAAAAAGTGAAACCGAAGAAGGCAGAAGATATATGTTGCAAGAATATATTCCAAATAATGGTGATTACAGAGTTTTGGTTTTGGGAGAAAAAGTTTTAGGAGTGATGAAAAGAAGTAGTCAAAGTAAAAAAGAATTTAAAAATAATTATTCGGCTGGGGGAAAAGTAGAAGTGGCTGATTTACCAGAGGAAATAAAACAGTTGGCAGTAAAAGCGGCAAAAGTATGTGAATTGGCAGTAGCTGGAGTTGATGTGGCTTTTAGAAATAATGATTTTAAAAAACCAATAATTTGGGAAGTTAACAAAGGACCACAGTTTAAAGGTTTTATGAAGGCAACTGGAATTGATGTGCCAGCTGAAATAGTTAAATTTTTAGTAAGTTTAAAAGTTAATAAATCTGACTAAAATTTTCGTTATAGAATTTTTTATAATCGGCGAATGTGCGTCGCACGTTCGATATTACAAAAAATTATAACTTCAAATTTTAATCTTAATAAAATTATGAATAAAAAAATTGTGACATTTACAATGTCTTTGAAACAAAGCCAATTTGAGGTTGATAGATTGGAACATGAGGCTAGAGAATTGGGGGTGGAAGTTAATAGGTCGCTTTATAAAGATTTAACTTTTAATGTCGAAAATGGAAAGGCTAAAGTTTATATTCGAGGAGAAGAAGTTAATGGAGATAATACTTTGGGAATGTGGTTTAGGGTGGCAGGAACAAGGTCCGGTAAATATACTGAAGCTAGAAATTTGGCGATAAGACTGTTACAAAATCAAGTATTTGCGTCTAATCATAGGGGTTATTTAAATTGGACAAGAATGGGAAAAATCAGTCAACATGGAGTGTTTTTGGAAAATGGAATTCCAGTAATACCAACTAAAATTTTTTATACCAAGGAACAAGTTTTGAATAGCGGTATTGGCGAGGAATTTGGTTGGCCAATTATTGCTAAACATGAAAAAGGTTATCAGGGTAAATCGGTTCGAAAACTGGAAACTTTTAAAGAGCTGAAAAAATTTGTAGGAAGAATTAATGAAAAAAATGTAGGTATGTTTTTATGGCAGAAATGTTTGCCGACTAGATGGGATTTGAGGGTAATAGTTTTGGATGGGAAAGCAATCGGAGCAATGAAAAGATCAGCTGTGGGCGATGAATTTAGAAGTAATTTTAGTTTGGGAGGGGCGGTGGAAGCTTGGAATTTGTCGGAGCCCGATAAAGAAATTGCCGAAAAAGTGGCTAAAATTTGTGGTTTGGATTATTGCGGAGTGGATATTATGAAAAATGATGAAGGAAAGAGTTTTGTGTTGGAGGTTAACCGCCAATGCCAATTTCAAGGTTTTGAAAAATCTACCGGAATTAATGTAGCAAGATTAGTAGTAGAAATGTTTTTAAAAAAACAATAAGAGACTATTTAATTTTAATGAACTTATTGCTACAATAGGTTTACTTTTTGGGTGATTAGCTCAGTTGGTTAGAGCACTGTCCTGATAAGACAGGGGTCGGAGATTCGAGTTCTCCATCACCCACTTCAAAACCTCTCTGTCCTACGGACATCTCCCCTTAAAAAAGGGAGAAGTATTTTTGTTTTGTTAAAATTAAGGGCATGAAAAAGTGGATTTGGGTAGGATTTTTAATATTAATAGTATTGGTGGGGTTTTTATGCTGGAATAAAAATATAGATCTATTAAGTCCATTGTCGGATAAAAAGGCTTCAGCTAAAAAGGAAAAGAGTATGAAAGTAGTGGGGTTTTTACCGACTTGGAATATTGGTAAAACAATTGAATATACAGATGAAATTAGCGATTTGGTATTTTTGGGAATTGAAGTGGATGGAAAAGGGAATTTAGTCTGGGATACTCAAAGTAAAAAGGTAAATAATGAGAATTATATAAAACAGAAAAAAATGATTTGGGAAAATGGAGGTAAAAATATCTTGGGAATTAAATTATTTGAGGATGAAAAAATAGACCAATTAATGGCGTCTGAAGAAGCCCAGATTAATTTAATTAATCAGTTGAATGAATTACTGAAAATAAATAAATTCGATGGGATTAATGTTGACTTTGAATATATGGGAAATCCAACGGCGATTTTGTCAGATGAGACAGTTTCTTTTTTAGATAAATTAAAACAAGAAAATTTTGGAGAAATTAGCTTGGATGTGTTTGCTAATACTATTATTAAGGGAGATAAAGAAAAATTAACAAAGTTGTTAGGGAAAATAGATTATTTAATAATAATGGCCTATGATTTTCATCGACCAGGAGTGGATTTTGTAGGACCAGTGGCACCAATTAAAGCACCAGTGGGAGAAAGGAGTATTTTAGAAGTAGTAGAAAAAATTGGAAGCTCAACTTTAGATAGAAATAAAATAGTACTAGCTTATCCTTTGTATGGTTACGAATGGAAGACTTATAAAAATGAATTTGGGGCGGCGGCAAAAAGCGACTGGTCGGCTTTGGCAAGTTATAAAAGGATGGTTGAGTTTGTAAAGTTAGAAAGTTCATCAAGGGGGGAAATCAGTAATTTAAAAATAAATTGGGATGAAGAATCGATGACTCCATGGGTATCTTTTGAAGAAAAAGGAGAAATACACCAAATTTATTTTGAAAATTTAGAGAGTATTACTAGAAAAGTTGAGTTAGCAAAAAGTAACCAGATAAAAGGGATTGGTTTTTGGGCGTTAGGTTATGAGGGAGAAAATAGTGAGATTTGGAGCCTTTAACTATTTTTTTTGATCCATTTTTCTCGTTTAAGAAAGAGGAAGCCCAAAATTAAACCAGCACCGACGACAGTGAGAATACTTTCGATTTTATCAAGACCATTGGCTAAACCAGTGAAGGCTTCTCCCATTTGAAAACCGATAAAACCTAAAATAATAGAGCGGACAATTAAAGCTAAAAACATGATGGGGTAAAATTTGATGGGTTTAAAACGAAAAGCGCCACAAAATCCAGACATTAAAGAAACTGGAACAACTGGAATAATAACGGCGATAAAAATGAAAACTTCATCCCTGATAGTTTTTTGAAAATCAGTTCTAATTTTTTCAATTAAGGACCATTTGATACCGACATATTTACCAAATTTATCGACTAATGGTCGACCACCAAAATAGGCGACTAGATAAACCATACTGGTACCAATAATGGCACCAATGGAATATGGGAGTGAAACTTTGCAAATTATTTCCCAAATGGCTGAAAGAATAGCTATATTTTGGGAGACAAGGAAGGCTCCTCCGGACATGGTGATAATGGGTGATGGGATAGGAACAATGATTTGTTCGATAACACCGCCAAGAAACATGGCTAAGAGACCATTAGTTTTAACAAGATTGAGGATCATTTGAAGGATTTGAGTCATGTTTTAATAGTATCGTTAATTATTGGAGTTGTAAAGATAATTTAGTTGTTGACGATTAAATACAAATTAGGTAGAATACTTCCACTTATAGAGATGCTAAAAGTCAAACAAAATTCTAATAAAAATTTCAACCTAGGAGGTATATCGGCTTAGGAAGAAACCAAAATAGGAGTAAGTATGGCCGAAAGCATTGAGCTTTCGGTTTTTTTATGACCGAAAAAGTACTTTAAAGAGGAGAGCATTTGGGCCTGTGGCTTAGTTGGTTATAGCGCCTCATTTGCAATGAGGAGGTCGGGAGTTCGACTCTCCCCAGGTCCACACAATTTTAATTAATAATTAAAAATTAATAATTAAAAATTGGGTTTAGAATTAGAAACATAACTTCGGTTTTGTTTCTTGACTAAATTTGTTCTTTAACAATTTATTGAATCGAAGTAATTTAATTTCAATTTCGTTTATTCTTGGCAACTAAATAGAGTTGCCAAATATTGAAAAAAGTTTTAATAAAGCAAATGGTGGATGCCTTGGTTGCTAAAGCCGAAGAAGGACGCGGAAGACTGCGAAAAATGTTGGGGAACTGTCAACAGGTAATGATCCAACAATATCCGAATGGGGAAACCCCTCTGATCGAAATATCAGAGATCCCAGCGCAAGCTGAGGATGGTAAGTCGGGGAACTGAAACATCTAAGTACCCGGATGAAAAGAAATCGTATGAGATTCCGTTAGTAGCGGTGAGCGAAAACGGATGAGCCTAAACCTCGCAAGAGGGGTTGAAGGGTCTGGTATAAAAGCTAGAAAGATTAGAAGAACACTCTGGAATGAGTGGCCATAGAGAGTGAAAGCCTCGTATTTTAAAATTGATTATAGTTTGACTAGATACCTAAGTACCGCGGGACACGTGAAATGTCGCGGGAATCTGGGGGGACCAACCTCCAAGGCTAAATACTTTAGCGGACCGATAGTGAACTAGTACCGTGAGGGAAAGGTGAAAAATACCCTAAGTAAGGGAATGAAATAGATCTGAAACCATTTGCTAACAAACAGACAAAGCGGGCGCAAGTCCGTGATGTCGTGCCTATTGAAGAATGAGCCTGCGAGTGTTTCTAGTTACCAAGTTTAACCTGGCTAAGCCAGGGGAGGCGTAGCGAAAGCGAGTGCCAATAGCGCGATTAGGTAGCTGGATATAACCCGAAACCGGTTGAGCTAACCTTGAGCAGGGCGAACCAAAATGAAAATTTTGGGGAGGCCCGAACTGATTAACGCTGCAAAGTTATCGGATGACTTGAGGTTAGGGGTAATATGCCAATCGAAACCGGAGATAGCTGGTTCTCTCCGAAATATATTTAGGTATAGCGTCAAATGTTGGTTTATGGGGGTAGAGCTACTGGATGAATGTTTGTAACGCAAGTTACGGCATTTAACCAAACTCCGAATACCGTAAACTTAATTTGGCAGTCAGTCGGTCCGGGCTAAGCTGGATCGGCAAAAGGGGAAGACCCCAGACTTTCATCTAAGGTCTCTAAATCTATGTTAAGTGGAAAAGGAAGTGATTTTTCTAAGACAGTCAGGAGGTTGGCTCAGAAGCAGCCATCCTTTAAAGAAAGCGTAATAGCTCACTGATCGACTCCGTAAGGAGTCGAAAAATCGCGCCAAAAATGTAACGAGGCTAAAACATAGTACCGAAGGTGAAGATTTCTCCCGATTTATCGGGAGGAGTGGTAGGAGAGCGTTCTGATGGCGGTGAAGGTCAAGGTGTAAGCCAGGCTGGAGCGATCAGAAGTGAGAATGCAGGCATGAGTAACGAAATCAGAGTGAGAACCTCTGACGTCGAAATATCCAAGGTTTCCTCAGCTACGTTGTTCGTCTGAGGGTTAGGCGATCCTAACATGAGGCTTCTGTAAAGGGAGCGTAGTGGATGGACTACCGGTTAATATTCCGGTCCTTTCTTATGTTCGTTTTAAGTTGGGGCGTGACGATGTATGGAAGATTCAGGGTCCTAGTGAATTGGGCCTTTAAGTGTCTAGCTAGAAGGGGTAGGAAAATCCGCCTTTTCGTTTTAACGCGAAGCACGAATAGAAGTTTTAACGTAAGTTAGAGCAACTGAATTACATCCATGTATCCGAGAAAAGCGTCGCAAATAGAGCATAGGAAATTCGTACTAAAACCGACACTGGTGGATAAGTCGAGTAGACTAAGACGATTGGAAGACACATGTTTAAGGAATTTAGCAAATTATCTGGGCGTAAGCTATGCAAGATGCCCTGCCTGGGATAACACCCGGGCTACAACAAAAGAATATGCGGCGACTGTTTACCACAAACACAGGTCCATGCTAATCCGTAAGGAGATGTATATGGGCTGAAACCTGACCGGTGCTAGAAGGTTAAATGAGAGAGTGATTTCCGATTTATCGGGATGAGCTTTTGATTGAAGCCCTAGTGAACGTCAGCAGTAACTCTAACTGTTCTAAGGTAGCGAAGTCCTTTGTCGGGTAAGTTCCGACACGTATGAAAGGTTTAACGACCGCATAACTGTCTTAAACGTGTATCCAGTGAAATTGAAAGAGCGGTGAAGATGCCGTTTAATTACTACAGGACAAAAAGACCCCATGAAGCTTTACTGGATCTTTACATTGATAAGAATCTAATGATTGTTTAGCGTAGGAGGAAGCCTTCGGGCGACAATGAAACACCTCCCTTTGTTATTTTTGAATCTAACTTACTCCAATGAATCTTGGAGAAGGACCGTGTATGGTTGCTAGTTTGCCTGGGGCAGGCACCTGCAAAAGAATAACGCGGGTATACAAAGGTCAACTTGGTCCGGCAAGAAATCGGGCTATAAGTGTAAAAGCATAAGTTGGCTTGACTGTGAGACTTACAAGTCGAAGTCCCGTAAGGGACGTTCCAAGCAATTTTGATTTTGGAATCAGGGTCGAAAGACGGTTTTAGTGATCCTCGTGACCTATTTGGTATAGGCACGGGCTTACTGGATAAAAGCTACTCTGGGGATAACAGGCTAGTCACGTCCGATAGTTCATATTGACGACGTGGTTCGGCACCTCGATGTCGACTTGGCGCATCCTGGCCCTGAAGAAGGGGCCAAGGGTTGGTCTGTTCGCCCATTAAAGCGCTGCGTTAGTTGGGTTCAGAGCGTCGCGAGACAGCTCGGTCTCTATCCGTAGTAATCGTTCGATTCTTGAAGGGATTCATCCACAGTACGAGAGGACCTGGATGAGGAAACCGCTAGTGTGCCAGTTGTTCCGTCAGGAGCATCGCTGGGTAGCTACGTTTCTATAAGATAACTGTTGAAAGCATCTCAAACAGGAAACTGACCCTAAGATAAGGAATCGTTGTTCCGCAAGGAATGAAAAATCGCCGGGAGACTACCGGTTAATACTCTACAAGTGGAAGACCTGAAAGGGTTTAAGCTAAGTAGAGAGAAGATTGAAGAAACTTTTCAATATGTTTGGCTTTTAGCCCCTATCAAAATTAGGGTTTAAAAGCTGAATGGGCAACTCTATTTAGAGGCCAAGAAAAAAGTGAAATTTTAATTAAATTACAAATAAATTCGATACAAATTTAGTTTTTGAACTCTGGTCATTGGAGCGAAGTGGTACCACCTCTTCCCATTTCGAACAGAGAAGTGAAACTCTTTAGCGCTGACAATAGTCTTCCCGCAAGGGATCTTGAAGATAGGTCGTGGCCAGAATTCAGAAACTAAATTGTTTTTCGACTCGATAACATTTTTGTCGTGTTCACGCCCTTCGGCATTGTACCTCGGATGTTGCGCGCGAAAAAATATTATCTCGTCGAGTTAATCAATTTCGATTCAATAAATTACAATTATTATTATTAATTTATTTGGGGTAACCAATCCCGCGAAAGCTCCCAAGTAATTGGGAGATTTTTTTTAAAAAATATGGCTAAAAAAGATAAAAAAGTGAAAAAGAGTGACGCTGTTTTGACAATGGCTGATTTGCTTAAAATGGAAGGAGTTCAACTTACTGGTCTTAAAAAGGGACAGGAAGTTAAAGGAAGAATTACGGCAATTAAAAATAAAGCTATCTTTATTGATGTTGGCGGTAAAACTGATGCAGTCGTAACAGGAAAAGAATTTGAATTTGTTAAAGATTATGTAGCTGATTTGAAACTTAATGATGAAATTGAAGTTCAAATTAAATCTCCAGAAAACGACAAAGGTCAAATTTTAGCTTCAATTCGAGGTGCTGCTAGTGGTTATGGTTGGAATTATTTTAAAGAAAAAGAGAAAAACGGCGGTGAAGTTTCAGTTTTTGCCAAGGAATTAAATAGAGGTGGAGCAGTAGTTGTGGCTCCATTTGGTTTCTTTGGATTTATCCCTGGTTCTCAAATTGGAAGTAAATATGATGGTGATCCAGAAAAGATGATAGGCAAGAAAATTAAGACCAAAGTTTTGGAAGTTGACCAAGTTAAAAACAGATTAGTCTTTTCTGAAAGACTAGTTTCTGAACCTGAAAAAGTAGGCGAAGAAGTTGGAGCTATTCAACATTTGGAAGTTGGCGATATATTTGAGGCAGAAGTAATGAGAGTTGAACCTTTCGGAGTGTTTGTCAGAGTTAATTGCGACAATAAAGGTCAACCTTTAAATTTGGAAGGACTGGTCCATATTTCGGAAATTTCTTGGGAAAAAGTAAGTGATTTATCTCAAATGTTTAAAGTTAAAGATAAAATCAAAATTAAATTGATTAATAAAGATGATGGAAGATTACAATTTTCAATCAAAAGACTTTCTAACGACCCATGGGAAACTATCGAAGATAAATATCCAAAAGATAAAGAAGTCGGTGGTGAAGTGGTTAGATTAGCTAACTTTGGAGCTTTAGTTAAGTTAGAAACTGGAGTTGAAGGATTAATTCATATCTCTAAACTTACTGGTGGAATTAACTTAAAAGAAGGAGAAAAAGTTCAGGTCTATATTGAAAGCATTGATGTACAAAAGAGAAAAATTTCTTTGGGAATAGTGGAAACTAATAAGAAAAATGTGATTTACAAATAATTTTTGATTTGTAAAAATAAAATCCCCCTGAAAATGGGGGATTTTTTGTGGTGACTTTATTAGAGGCGCTAGAAATTAAATTTTTTAAAAAAACGACTAATTTCTCGTCATTTTTATTTAAATTTTCGTCACGGAAATTTTTATAATCGGCTAATGTGCGAAGCACGTTGGATATTATAAAAAATTGTGACTTCAAATTTAAATTAGTATAATGAGTAATGAAAAATAAAGAGACGGTTTTTGTGTGTAGTAATTGTGGAAATGAATTTGGAAAATGGATGGGGCAATGTTCGGCTTGTGGGGAATGGAATTCTCTTAAAGAAGTTAAAAGTTTTTCAAGTTCGTCAAGTTTATCAAGTAAAAAAATAAGACATGAAAAAATAGAGATCCAAAAAATTGATAAAATTGAAGAAAATAAAAATATATTTTCTACCGGTATTTTCGAATTTGATAGGGTTTTGGGTAAAGGAATTGTTCGTGGCTCAACAGTGCTTTTTGCGGGTGAACCGGGGATAGGAAAAAGCACTTTATTAACTCAATTAGTTGGAAACATAGGTGGTTTATATGTGGCCGGGGAGGAATCTGCTGAGCAAATTGGGTTAAGAGTTAAGAGATTAGGTTTAAACCCTAATAATTTTGATATTTTAGGTACAAATTTAATTGATGAAGTGGAGGAGTTTTTAGATCGAACAACTAATTTATACAAAATAGCGGTGGTGGACTCGATTCAGGTAATGTCGGTGGAAAATGCGACAGGGGTTATTGGGTCGGTGGGGCAAATTAAGGAATCAACTTTTAGATTAATTCAAATTGCTAAGAAAAAAGGAATAACAATTTTTATTGTGGGACACGTAACTAAGGATGGGGACATTGCTGGACCAAAGTTGTTGGAACATATGGTGGACACGGTTTTATATTTTGAAGGTGAAAAAAACGGAGAGTTGAGAATTCTTAGAACTACCAAAAATAGATTTGGAGCAACCGATGAGGTGGGTGTTTTTAAAATGGAAGAAAATGGACTAAAAGAAGTTAGAGGTGATGAAATTAATTTGACTGGTGACAATAAAGAAAAAATGGGATCGGCGATTACTATGGTGATGGAAGGAGCTAGGCCAATGATGTTGGAAGTTCAGGCATTAGTGGTGGAAAGTTTTGCGCCAATGCCAAAAAGAGTTTTTTCGGGAATTGATTATAACCGAGGGCAATTGATGATCGCCATTGCTCAAAAAAATTTAGGGATACCTTTATATAAATATGATGTGTTTGTGTCAGTGACTGGGGGAATAAAAATTGAAGAAACTGGGGCTGATTTGGCAGTTTTGGCGGCAATGTGGAGTTCGTATAAAGAGAAACCTCTCCAAATCCTCACTCCGGGTAAACCGGTATCTCCCCTTAACAAAGGGAGAAGTCTGCTTGTTTATATCGGAGAAGTGAGTTTGTTGGGTGAAGTAAAAAAGGTTAAGAATTGGGAAAGAAGAAAAAAGGAAGCGGAAAGAATGGGGAGGGTAGTGGTGGAAATGGAGAATGTAAGAGAATTAAAGAATTAAATCATTTGGCTTGATAACATTTTTGCCGTGCTCACGCCCTTCGGTAAATGCACCTCGGATGATTGCGCGCGGAAAAATATTATCTGCGCCACTTTATTTTTAATTATCCTCAAGTTTTCCACAATGATCGAAGTTGGTATTAAAGTGCCTAAAATGAACCTAATTTTTACAAAAAAAAAGATATAGGACATTTGTTTTCCGAGGAGCAAATTTTTATAGGATATAGACATGGGGTAAAACCGGGTTATACTAAATTAATGCTTCAGCTAATTAAAAAAATGTTTTCTTCTAAAGTTGCGAAAAAGACCGGTAAAAAAAACAAGGATAATTGGGCTAAAAAACAGTTTGAAGAGATGGGAAAACTAAGAGGAAAGCTGATCTTGATGTAAATTAAAAACTAGAAGTTGGGAAACGATAATTTCTTTTTTAAACAAAAAAAGAAACAACATTATCGATATTCTCAAAGCAGGTGGAACACGTATATTGTTGTTTCTTCAACTTCTAAAATAAGTTTTTTTGACTAAAAAGTCAAATTAATCTTGTCCTATTATTAGGCTAAACCAGACTAGTTTAGCTTCAAGAATGGGATTGAGAGTAGCAGAGGGGGCAGGTCTGCTACTTTCAACCTTATTCTTGAATATTTGACAAGAGAAAGGAATTCTATTAGAATATACTTGAATTTAGGAAGTTTCCCGTTTTTATGCTGTTTTCCATCTAATTTATATAGTTTTTATTGATTACAAATTTCCAAAAAAAATGCCAAAGAAAAAAACTGATGAAGTTGTCGTTTCTGAGCCTGTAAAAAATGAGGTTCAAGAAGTTAAAATTGAAGCCAAACAAGAGGTAGTCCCTGAAGTTACGGTAAAAGACAATAATACTGTTAGTTTTGTAAAATCGGAATTGGTTAAAACCCAAGCTGCCCAAATACCAGCAAAACCCCAATTTCAACCGCAAAGGCCACAGGTTCATTATGTGGCACAAATAAATGTTCCAACTGAAACAATATTGGGAGCTTTAGAGATAATGCAAGATGGTCAAGGCTTTGTTAGACCAAAATTTATCCCAAATAATAGAGATGCCTTTATTGGTTCGATGCAAATTAGAAGATATGGACTTAGGGCAGGAGATATGATTTTGGGAGCGGCTAAGGCACCTAAAGAAAATGAAAAATATTGGGCAATGACTCGCATTGATAAGGTTAACGGAAATGATTTGATTCAAGCTAAAAATAGACCGGAATTTAAGGATTTAGTGCCTATTTATCCACAAAAACAGATTAGATTAGAAACTACGCCAGATGTTTATTCAACTAGAATTATCGACTTATTTTCGCCAATTGGATTTGGACAAAGAGGAATGGTGGTGTCACCACCTAAGGCAGGTAAAACTACTTTACTTAAAGAAATTGCTGCTGGAGTATCCGCCAATTATCCAGAGGTTCATTTAATGGCTATTTTAGTAGGAGAAAGACCAGAAGAAGTAACTGACATGCAAAGATTTATTAAGGGTGAGGTGATCGCCTCATCTTTTGATCAAAAACCAGAAGAACAAACTAAAGCGGCAGAAATTGCCATGGAAAGAGCTAAAAGATTGGTTGAGTTAGGTAAAGATGTGGTAGTCGTGTTCGACTCAATCACAAGGCTAGCTCGAGCTTATAATTTAGCAATTCCAACCAGTGGGAGAACTCTTTCTGGAGGTTTTGATCCAGCGGCTTTATATCCTTCTAAAAAGTTTTTTGGGGCGGCTAGAAAAATTGAAAATGGCGGTTCCTTGACTATCATTGGAACTTCGTTGGTGGAGACCGGTTCAAAAATGGATGAATTGATTTTTGAAGAATTTAAAGGAACTGGAAATATGGAATTAAGATTGGAAAGAAATTTAGCCGAAAGAAGAATTTTCCCAGCTTTCGATATTTTGAGATCGGGAACTAGAATGGAAAATCTACTTTTAGACCCAGTAGTTATGACTAAAATTATTTCAATTCGCAGAATGTTTGATGCCTTAGGTGAAAACAACGATACGACCGAAATGATTTTGGGACAAATGGCTAAAACTAAAAATAATCAGGAATTTTTGGATAAAATTGGAAAAAAATAAAGAAATTTTAATAAGTTTTAATTTTTGATATCATTAACTATGAGTGAAGTTGGTGAAATGGTGATGCCGAATGTACAACAAAAGGTTGAGTTTAAGTCGTCTTTTATTAGTGAGAGTAGTTCTAGACTATCGAGTGTAATAGAAAAATCTGGAAAGGGGTATGAAATTAAAAAAACTGGAATTAAAGAAACACCGGAGATTTTTTTATTGAATCAAATTGAAGAAGAAGTAAATGAAAAACGGGTGAGAATTTATAGAGGGGTTGGGCAATTAGAGACAATTTTTAAACAGGTGCCATATGGAATAAGGAAATCTGACGGGTCAATTTTTTCTGGTCCAAAGAGTTTAGAAATCAAAGAGGTAGTGGAAGAAATGGCAACACAACCTACTTATGAAAATTTAACTAAGTATATAAAGTTGGCTTCTGAAAATGGGGGCGATTCTAAAAAACTTAATGAAAAACTATTAGAAATAGAAAATGATGTTTTGAGGCCGGGAGTAAATTATGGTTTTACAGAATCGTTGCAGTTTGAAACATTTAAACATAGCGGCGGCTTGATGATGGAATCTGGTATTTCTCCTTATCTGTCGGCATCTTTTGATTTGAAAGAGGCTTTAGGTTTTACTAAAAAGGGTGGAGTGGTAATGGTAATTGATATTCCAATTTCTAAATTAAATTTTTATGGAAAAGATACAGACGGTGAGTTATTTATTAATGGAACACTGGATAGTAAATATATTAGAGCACTTATTCCAAAAGCGGAAGATATTGATGATGAAAATGAGCAAGAAGTTTTAGAAAAAATTAATCAATCAGTAGAAAATATTCCTGGAAATGTTTTTTTAAAAAATGAATTACCGAAAGTGGTCTCTGATGATTCTTCTCAAAGGGAGGAATTGATAAAAAAGAATGATGAAATTAGTTTGAAACAAATACAAAACAAAAGAGCTAAAGATTTAATGCAACTTTATGGTTATAGAATTCCAGAAATAGAGAATTTGATTGCTGAAAGTCAGGAAGATGTGGATCCTTATAGTAAAACAATGAGAGCGATTTTTGATGCTTATAAATCAAGATTGGAAAAAATTGGACTAAATCTTGATAGTTATGATTATCAAAGTGGTACTTTTTTAAATCCCAAAAGTGAAGGTTATATTAGAGACAGGGTGAGTGAAAAAATGTTGAAAAAATTGGGGGATATAGTTAATAGAGAACAAGATAACTATGATTTAATGGAGGAAAGACGAGAACAGAGACGAAAAATGCAGGGGAAGGTATAATTATTGGTATAATAGAGGCACATGTCGGAGTTGAAAGAAAATATTAGTAATGAGATTAAATTATGGAAAGAATTCCTTAAAGCACAGGGAGAGTTTTTGGGTGGATTCAGTAAAGCCTTTTTAGGCTGGGCTGAATTTTTGAAGGTGTTTTTTTCTAAAATGATGTATCGACAAAGAGGTAGATTTTCTCAGACTTTTATCGGGGCTAGTATGGCGATTTTGGCATTTTTAACTATAGTTTTTTCTAGCCAACTTGAATCTTTAATAAATAATGGAAATAAAAGCCAGGGAAGCACTTATTTGATTATGGCGGCAGATAATAGTGGAGCAGATACTTTGGTTTCTGATTTACCTAAAGGAGAAGTAACAGAATATAGAGTAGTAGAAGGAGACACAGTGTCATCGATTGCAGTTAAGTTTGGAGTGACAATCGATACAATTATGTGGGAAAACAGTCTAAAATCAGTGGATGCAATTAAGGTGGGTCAGATATTGAAGATTTTGCCGGTGACGGGGGTGAGATACAAAGTAAAGAGAGGAGAAACTATTTATAGTATCGCCAAGGCCCATCAAGTCGATGCTCAAAACATTATCGATTATCCTTTTAACACTTTTTCTAATGATGAAACTTTTGCTTTGTCAGCCGGACAGGAATTAATTATTCCAGATGGTATTAAACCTAAAGAAATTATTTTGGATACTGCGAAATATACAGCTAGAACAGTGGCGGCAATTCCAGGTGTGGTGGGAGAGGGTAACTTTATGTGGCCAACTTCTGGTCGTATCAGTCAAAGATATTTTTGGTATCACCGAGCGGTGGATGTGGCTAATGCCAGCAACCCAGCTATTGTGGCGGCACAAGGTGGAACAGTTACCAGTTCTGGTTGGAATGCGGGTGGCTATGGAAATTATGTGGTGGTTAATCATGGTAATGGTTACAGCACTTTGTATGCTCATATGTTAAATAATTCGATTGTGGTGACTCCAGGTCAGGTGGTTAAACAAGGTCAAAAATTAGGAACAATGGGAAGCACTGGGCGTTCAACTGGAACTCATTTGCATTTTGAAATTAGAGGTCCAAAAGGAAATATCGATCCGCTAAGTGTGTTGAGATAAAAGCGATAAATGTGCGGGGAAAAGGGGTTGTTGAAGATTGTCAAAAAAAATGTCTTTTGTTATGCTGGAGTTATGAATAATATCCTCAAATACTATCTAAGAGTGGTTTTTTTATTATTTCCAATTGCTTTTGTTCCGATAATTCTTGATGGTTTTGCCTTTGGTAAAAACCTAAGTTTGATGATAATGGCGCTTTTGGCTTTGGTTTTATGGATAATAAAGTTATTAACAAATAAAGAAAAAACAGTAAAAACCAATAAATTATTTTGGTTGTTTTTGGTATTTTTTGTTTGGACAATAGTGTCATTTTTTAGATTAGATGCGGGAGTAAGAATGCAATCTTTAATGTTGCCAATGGGGATGGGAACAGTAGGATCACTTTTAATTTTGTTTTTTGTGTGGCTTCAAGTTAATGATAAAGAAGAAACAGAAAAACAATTTTTATTTTTGACCATATCAGGTTTGATAACTGGGTTAGTTTCATTAATTGTGTTTATGTTACCAGCAGGTAAATTACCTCTGTCTCTTCCTAAAAATAATCCATTAGTTTCGATTAATTCGGCTTGGTCTTTAACAGGTTCAATTGCTGGAGAAACAATTTTATTTGCTTTCTTAATTTTTGGTTGGTTAAAAAAACTAATATCAAAAATTAAAGAAAAAGCAGAGGTTATGGCTTATTTAACTGATGCTTTAGCAGTAGCTTTCTTTTCACTTTTGTTTTTATTAGATATTTATAGAATCTTTAAGTTGGGATGGGTAGTTTTGGATAGAAACAGCACTTGGATAATAGCGGTGGAAACTTTTAAAACAAATCCTATTTTTGGAGTGGGGATTGGTAATTTCACTCAAGCTTTCAATATGTTTAAACCAGCTAGTTATAATTTAACTGAATATTGGACTAGTGTTTTTTCTGGATCGTCAATGGGTGTTTTACAAATTTGGACTGAGCTGGGAATTGTTGGTTTGGCTTTGGTGACATATTTGGTGTTAATGGTTCTAAAAATGAAGAAAACGGTTAAATTTTGGCAGTTGGCTTTGTTTTTAGCAGTAGTTTTATTTTTACCATTGAATTTAATATCGGTATTTTTATTAGTGTGGTTGTTATCAGCTAATGTTTTAGAGACAAAAGAAAATAAATTGGTTTTGAATGTAGGTGAAAATAATTTTAATGTGATGCCTTATTTGGTGGCAATCTTAATTTTAGCTGGAGTTGGTTTTGGCGGATATTGGATGAGAAAAATGTTTTTAGGGGATTTTTACATGAGGCAATCACTATTAGCAGCATCAAAAAATGATGGTGTTAAGACTTATGAATTGCAGATTAAAGCAATTGGAATTAACCCTAGCTTGGCTAGTTATAGAAAGGTGTATTCACAAACAAATTTGGCCTTAACTCAGGCTTTATTGTCTAATGAAGAAATTACTGATGAAGACAAAGAGAAGGCTTCAACTTTAGTACAACAATCAGTGAGAGAAGCGAAAGCGGCAATTTCTTTGGATCAAAAAAATCCAGAATATTGGTACAACTTGGCTAATATTTATAAATCACTAGTAGGGTTGGTTGATGGAGCGGCTGATTGGAGTTACCAGGCTTATCAACAAGCACTTATATTAGACTCAACTAATCCATCTTTATATCTAGATATGGGAGGACTTTTTTATGCGGCTGGTAATTATGAACAAGCTGACAGAGCTTTTGAAGAGGCGGTAACTAATAAAAATGATTTTGCTAATGGCTGGTACAATTGGGCAAATTCAGCAAAAAAATTGAATAAATTAGATGTGGCGGTGGCAAGATTAGAGCAGGCTCTAAAATTGGTTCCATCGGATTCTGGTGATTACGAAACAGCTTCTAAAGAGTTGGAAATTTGGAAAAAAGAATTAGATGAGGCTGTTAAACAACAACAAGAAATGTTGAAACAACAACAGGCTGAGCAAAAACAACCAGAAACTTTAAAAACACCAGAACCATTACCGACGGTTAATCCTGAGGAAAAAGTAGATGTGTCAAGTGAGGAATTAGAGCCACCAGTGGTTGAACCAACTGTAACAGAGGAATAAATCCTCTCTGTCCTACGGACATCTCCCCTTAACAAAGGGAGAAGTTTTTTAATTTATTATCCACCATTTGAATTCGACGTCTTCAGAGATAGGAGCGTCAAAACCAACGACAAATGATTTTTTTGATTTGGAGAGAACGTGGAGGTTTTGATTTTTGCCACCTTTTGTAGCAGTAACATAGACTTGGGAAGTAGAATTTAATTTATCACTGGAGATAGTAATTTCTTTTTGATTAGCAACAAGAAGATTATTACCAGACAAGGAATTAGAGTCAGTTTGGCTGGTAACTTCAATTTTACTGCCTTCATCTGGAGCAGCGACAATTAAACCACCGTTGGCTATAGCTTGAATAGTAGGAGAATCAATGGAAGGGGAAAAGGGGGTTGGGGATGAATCAGTTGAATTTGAAGAAGAATTTTTTAGATTCGGATTTTGAGAAATAATTTTTTCAATGGCTGATTTTTCAGATTCAATTTGAGCTTTTTGATTGGTGTCGGTAACAATACTAATAAGACGATTATAAGTTTCTAAGGCTTGAGGAGGAAGACCAACTTGTTGTTGAATCTTGGCTAAATCATAAAAATTTTGAGCTTTGGTGGGTTCTAGGTCAACAGTGTGACTTAAATAAAGAATAGTGTTTTGGACATCACCTTTTTTGGCATAAAGGGAAGCGAGATCGTGGGTGATTTCAGATGAGGAGGGGTTTAGTTTTTGAGCCGAAGCTAAATCGGATATAGATTGATCTATAAGTTTAGGTTGTGAATCAATAAGTGACTGGTAAATGCGACCTCGTTGTTGATAACCACGATAATCATTTGGGAATTCTTTTATGGCTTGAGTGGCGGCAAGGATAGATTGATTTAATAACTCGACAAGTTCGCCGTTTTGTTGATCAGATTGTTTTTCTAAGGCGCTTGAAAAATATTGTTGTGATGTCAAAAGATAATGTTGGATAGATTTAGGTACTTGAGTGGGGGTGACGGAAATGTCAGATGGTAAATTTTGGATATCAGGTGAGCTTGGAGTGATATTTGAACCTTTATTTTTTAATAAAATGAGGCCAGAAAAAGAAAGAAGGGTGAGACCGGAAATAGATATAAATGGAAAAATAGGGAATTTTGAGTGTTTGATTTCTAAATTTGGATTTTCAATTACTGGATTTTCTTTTTTGTCTGGTTGAACATTAATACCGAGGGAGGCGAGTTTTTCGATTTGGTCGGGGGTTAACTGCTGGGGCATAATAAATTATAACTTAATTAGTAATATTGTTGATTGGTTTAATTGAGACGAACACCTTCAAGTTGGACTCCTTCTAATTTTAATGATCCTGATTCTAGAGTCAGGGTGTCGGTGGTGCAATAATCAGAATTTTCGGAACCTTTATAAGACCTGACCCGATAGGCATAGGTGTTGCCTTGAGAAATGCTGATATCTTGATAGCCAGTTACTCCAGCGCCGAGGGTTTGAATTTGAGTGAAAGCGCCACCATTTGTGCTTTTTTCTAATTTAAATCCATCTTCGTCAGAAAAATTGTCGGTCCACATAGGTTTAAGGTAAGTATCATCAATGCTTTCGTCAATAAAACATTTGGCAGGAGTGATACTAGCGGCAGCGACGGCTTGGATATCATCAAAATAGAAAGTAAAGCCGGCACTAGAGTCGGTGGCCTGAAAAGCAAATTTGGTTATAGCGTCACGAGCAGTAGTAGAGATGCCAGAAATATCCCAAGTTTTTTGTTCCCAAGTGTTGGCAGAACTAATAATTACAGGAAAGGTTTGTTCTGTGGAGACAGATTCACCCATTTGAAAATTCATAAAGGTTCCGGTTCTGGTGGAGCGAACCCAAAAGGTGATGGATTTGGAAGTTGAGAGATCAGTGGTGGTAGTGCGGGTAGCAGTGTCATTGAGGGAAGAGTTACTAGTCCAAGTACAATTAGAATTTAATTGATAGCGTTGAGAAGCTCCGTTACAGGCAGAAGAAGGACAGGCACCAGACGAAGTATAAGTGCTTGAACCATCTTGAGTTAATTTAAAACAAGACCCGGAACCATCTGAACTACAAGTGCCGGAACCAGTTAAACGGGTGACACTATTGGAAACACTGTAGCCAGTTTTGGCCGCAGTCCAAGTACATGTGCTGTAGCTACTATAACCAGTGGCGGCAAGTTCCGAACAGTCATTATAGTAGGGGCTACAAAGGCTGCTGGTATTAATATAACCGCTTTGGCTTGAACCGGCTGGTTGATAACAACTACCACTGCCGTCAGAACTGCAACTCCCGCTAAAAGTGTAGACATTGTATGTTGAACCATAACCCATGTAGTTGTAATACATATAATATCCACAGCATATAAGAGGGTCACTACAAGCGGCGGATGAGTATATGGAATATCCAGATTGACAATAGGCTTCTTCTTTACATTCAGACCAACCATTACCACCACAGCAACTACTTCTCCAACAATTTGAATATATAGTAGTGTAACTACGACTGGAATATTGACAACTTCCCCAGGAACCTGCTTGACATACCCCGCTGCTGCAGGTGGTATAGACAGTGGCGGGAGTGGTGGTGGCGACATTGCAACCAGAATCTGGGGAACCGCTGATACCCCAAAAAGAAGTGGTGGCGACACCGACAATTTTAATTGAGCCGGTGCCTTCTTGTTTAATAGTGGTTTCTTGAGAAACAGTAAAATTGGTGGTGTCAGATGATGTCCAATTGGCGGCAGTGTCAGCATTATCAATTTGAAAATCAGGATCAATAACAACTGGATATTGTCGTTTAGGATCGGCTAGCCATTTTTGACCTTCTTGGCTGATTCTTTTGGTTAGAATTAATTGATCACAATTTTCTAATTTTAGAGATTCGTCTTCGCATTTTAATTCATAAAAAATATCTTGGCTGATATTATTTGGTCTTTTTTGCTCGTACATTTTAGCTTGGGGAATGGTCCAGAGAAGGTGATTGGTACCTTTTTGATAGAAATAAATTTGGCCATCTTGTTGACTGGCGTAAGTGTTGACTAATTTTAATTTTTGAGAAATTTGGGGAGTGCCAAGAAATTTATTAATGATAATTTCTTCTTGAAGTTTGTCTGGGTGAACGGTGTAAACAGCATCAATATAGACATCTTCTTTCTTAAAAATTTGGGAATATTTAATGCGATTTCTTTGCTTATCGTCTGAGGTTACAGTTTGGCTGTTGGTAAAATTAAGATAAGAAGATTTATCCTGATCTTCAATAAAAAGTTGGGAAATAATTTCAAAAGTAATAGAGGCATTATCCCTTTGAATTTTAATATTTTTTGATTCTGATTTTGTTTCTGGAAAAAATGTTTGGAAATTATTAGTAGTGTTGGCGTATTTATATTCGGAATCAGAAACGGCCTTAATGGCGGTGTCGACGGGTTTTAATTGGCCGTTTTGATCTTTGTATTTACTTAGATCTAAATATTTCGGGTCTTCAAAAATTTTAATAACTCCGGGTTCTTCTTTTGGAGAGGTGTTATTTTTTTGTTTTTTACTGGAATTAAATCTTAAAAGAAAAATGATGGAAAAAATTAAGGCCAAGATAATAATAATGCTGACGACAATAAAACCAGTTTTTTTATAATAACGTTTTGTCATGGGATAGCCTATTATAATTCATATTAATTGATGATCCACCAATTAATGGTGACATCGGTGGCGAGGGCTTGGTCGATAGCGATAATGAAATTAGAATGTTCAATTTCAGCAGAAGCGGTGGCTTCGGTTGGGGTGGGAGTAGGAGTAATAAATTTAGATTTAATGTAGGGAACTTGGTTATTGGTGGAACCAACTGGAGTGAGATAAATCATGGATTCATTATTGATCTTATTGTTATTGATAATAATTTCAGTTTTACCAGCAGGGAGAACAGCACTGCCAGCGGTGGCATTGGAAGTTAATTTGGAAGAGCTAGTAGCAATGGCGCCGAAACCGGATTCGGCGACAATAGTTTGAGCAGAATCGGTAGAAATTTTTATTTCGTCGGAAATTAATTGTTTAGAAGTTAATTTATTAGTCTGGATTTCATCGGCGGTGATTAAGTTAGCAATTAGAGATCCAGAAACTTTTAGATTACCAGTAATTTCGACTTCACCATTTTCGGCAATGACTAAAGTGTCGCCCATGATATGAACTGAACCAGTAGAGGATGGTTGGATATAAAGAGCAGAATTAGTGGTTTCAATTAAATTGTCTTTAATAGCAATTTCACCAGTGGTAAAAGTACCAGTGACAAAAGCATTACCAAGTTCAGTATCACCTTGGACCATTAATTTGGCACCAACAATAAGGTTGTTGGTTAGAGCGAGATCGCCGTTGATTTTTGCCGAATCGCTGGCAATATCCATTGACCAGTCCGAAGATTGGGACATAATTGAACTGCCAGTAATGGCTGAAGAGGTAGCAGTGTTAGTAGAAATTAATTTTTTAATTTCATCGCGAAGGGAAGAAACCTTTTGAGCCATCAAATCGCCAAAAGAACCTTCTTTGGAAATTATATTGTCGGCGTAAAGGGTAGAAATAGTGGCTTCTTTGGCAATTAAATTTTGAGTAGTAAGAGTGTCGGTGACTTCGACCTTAGTAGAAGTTAGTTCTTCAATATTAGCTTTAGGGGAAATAACTTTTTCGGCGACTATATTTTTAGTAATAATATTAGTGGCGGACAGGAAACCAGTTTTAATTTTGGCGGAAGCAATTTCGGCGAATTGAGAAATGCGATCGACGGTGTTGTTAAGAGAATCGGTTAAAGAATAAGTGGCGGATTCAATTTCATTTTTAGAACCATCATAACCAAGTGAAGAGAGAACTTCAGGTGAAACATTGTAATTAATATTAATTTGACCAGTGGAAGTAAGACTGAGATCGGCTTCATAATAGCCAGGATTGATCATAACTTTAACGAGTCCGACGGTGGAGGTATTAGGATTAGAATAGCTCTCTAGAGCTTGACCGACGATGTAACCAGATTGGGTGGCTTTGGCGGCGACACCCGGGATATTACTGATGGCAAGATTGTCGCCGGCACTGATAGGACCATGGTCAGAAGAAACTTTAACATCGACAATTCCACGTAATGCAAGAAGAATACTGTTTTCTTGGCTGGCTAGGCTTTCATTTCCAACGAAGGTACCATAATTAGAATAGGTGCCTGCAATTTTTTCACCAGGTCGGGCTTTGCCAAATTTATCTCCATGAAAAGCAATAAGGTCGGTGCCTTCGGTGGGTTCATCACCGAGAACGTATTCAGCTAAGTCATTGGTGCCACTGGTGCCATAGACAGTAGAAGTGCTACTACCACTACGGATACGACCTATTATACTATTGGAACTATTAAGGAATTGAATAAATACTCCAGTGCTACCGGTGCCGGCACTTTTAACAACAACGACAGGACGAGTCTTACCGGCGTCAGTGCTTTCAAAATAGGCAACACCGTTGGTGGTGCCGTTGCCATAGACTGTAAATAAACGACTAGGAGCGGTGGTGCCAATACCAACATAACCAGAAGAAAGAATTGTCAAAGAAGGGACATCGCTATTTGCAACACCAAAGTTCAAACTGTCACCAGCTCCGGATTTAATGAGTGCCCTATCAGTACCAATACTTTTGATTTCAATGGCAACACCATCGGTGTTATTTCTAAATAAAGCAAGACTGGATAAAGTAGTAGTATCGTAAACATGGAGCTTGGCAGTTGGAGAAGTAATACCGATACCGATATTACCATTGGCGGATATTGCAAATCTGACTGCATTAGAAGTTTCATCGTAAATTGAAAAACCTTTAGCTGGCCCGTATTCACCAGGGCTGTTTCCAAGACTGGCCAGGTACCAACTTTTTGCTGTTGAATCAGTGTTTGTTAGTATTAACCCATTACCAATACTGGAAGTTCCGTTAATTTGAACATCGTCTGAACCGACAAATACATCAAGTTTATAATCTGGATTAGTAGTGCCGATACCAACATTACCACCGCTTTCAATTCTCATTCTTTCGTTGATGGTATTAGCAGGATTGCCTGGATTTTTAGTACTAAAGACTAGGCTACCACTGAAAGAATTGTCGTCAATAGCACCAAAACGAGCTCCTGGACCACTACTGGTTGATTGATCTGTATATGTATAAAAATCAATAGCACTACCAGCTCCACCACCACCACCAGCATTTATCAAATTTAATTGAGTCTTAAAAGTATTTGCGGCATTATTGGCTATATTTAGTGGTGCAACAGTATAATATGAACTTGTTGGAGTAGCACCAAACAACGCGTTACCATTTAATTGAAGAGGCATGCTTGGATTGGTGGTGCCGATGCCGACATAACCAGTAGCTCCGACTCCGGTAAAGTAAATATTAGTGCCCGAAGTGGTCCACTGACTACTACTTCCTGCTGATATTGGAGATCCGTTTTGGAAAATAGTAGCAGCATCAAGAGTGCCACCGACAGAAATATTACCAATATTAATAAGATTATCCCCGGAAAAGGAAACATTATTTGAAGCGGAATTAATAGTGATGTCACCAGATGTGTTACTGATACTTGAACTGGCACCGGCGATTTCAAGTTTAGCAGTTGGATTGGTGGTACCAATACCGACATAACCACCAACCTTTAGGAATAATTGATTATCCCAACCAGTAACAGCAGCACCAGCATTACTGGTACCACTGGCGGCAATTAACAAACCACTACCGAGGTTTTGAATTCTAGAAGCGGCACCAGTAAGAATGTGAACTCCGCCAATTTCGTTATAGTTAAATCTAATTGATCCAGAAACACTTAATGCAAGAGAACTGTTGGTGGGGCCAACATTAGATGGTGATAGCCCATAAAGAGTGTTGCCGATATCTAGGAATTTTAAACCAATAATGTTGCCAGTGGCCTTGATGTTACCAATAACGTCAAGTTTTTCACTTGGATTAGTGGTGCCGAGGCCGATGTTACCGGAGGCAAGAATTCTTAAAGCTTCGGTAGCACCGACGGAAAGTGATAGATTATTGGTGGTTGGCCTCCAAAGGCCGGTGTCAGTATCAGTGATAAAAGAATAACTTGGAAGAGAGACAGTGCCATTGGCGGCCATAAATAATTTAGTAGAAGTGATAACATTGGTTCCGCCAACATTAATAGAATTAGCGTTTAAAGTATTGCCAACGGTAAGGTTAGTGGTGATATTACCGTCACCAACAACATTAAGAATAGAACTGGAGGTGGCACCAATACCAAATTTAGCGACTAAACCAGTACCAGAGATCCAAAAATTAGAAGTAGATTGAGCTGAAGCAAATTGGTTTTGGATAAAACGGGTGTCTAAATCAACGGTGCCCAAACTAGTTAAATGACCTAAACCATCAAGAGTAATGTCTTGTATAACAACTCCATTACTATTATTAGAAGAGGCTTGAGAAGAAGTATCAGCGTGAGAGATAGTGGAACCAACCCCGGTACCGGTAATAACCATTGAAGTACCTGCTTGGAGGTTTAAAGTGCCATTAAAAGCGATATCGTTTAGGGCTCTTTTAGTAACTGTACCATTAGAAGCAATGAAGAGAGCAGTGGTACCAGTACCAACATTAGTACCAGTCAAAGAAACAGTTCCGCCAACCGAAAGATTAGTGGAGAAAGAACTATCACCAATAACATCTAATTTTTTAGTTGGAGCAGTTGTACCAATACCGACATTGCCTTCGACTAATAGGCCATTAGTAGGAGCGGTAAATGCTGAATAATTTGTTCCAATGCTTTGATTTCCATAAACAGCAAGTTTACTTAAAGGAGTTATACTCCATGTTCCAAAAATTGAATTTCCACCGTTAGCATTAAATTCCATATTTATTGGAGATGAATTGGCATAGTCCCAAGTTGAAAATTCAGCTATTCCAGATTCCAAAGTTAAATAAAAAGATTTATTACCATTTACTATTCCTAATCTGCCACTATTAACTTGATTCCATGTTGTTGGAATACTATTACCTACTCCATTTCCGACTTGTAATTTGGCAATTGGAGTGGCAGTTCCAATACCAACATAAGAGTTAAAAGTAGCAGTGCCACCAACATTTAGAGCATTGGTTAGGTTGGTTGTACCACTAACACCAATACCATTAGTGAAAGTATGGAGTCCAGTCCAGACAGGGGTGTAAGCCAGATTAAGTCTAAAATCATTACCAACTAAAGTGACACCAGTAGAAGCAGTGTAAGTAATTTGAGCAGGAACAGCGACTTGTCCAGCAGCAGTTAATCTACCTTGGGCATCAACAGTAAAGGTAGGAATAGAGGTACCACTACCAAAGGTACCAGCAGAGACATTGGTATTAGTAAGATTAATAGTTCGTCCTGAACCAGTACCAGTAATACTGATACCAATGCCATTAGTTAGAGTAGTAATGAAAGGAGCAGTTTGACCAATGGTAACAAAGTTACCAGTAGCACCAGTGCCCACAAATCCAGAAGCGAGAGTACCACCAAGATAATTAGCATTAAGATTAGTCACCATGGTGGTATCTTGAGCATTAGTAGCTTTAAGAGTAGTGGTGGTTAAGGTTTCTCCAACAGAGACATTGTCAGTGAAAGTAGCCGTACCACTAACACCAATACCATTAGTGAAAGTATGGAGTCCAGTCCAGACAGGGGTGTAAGCCAGATTAAGTCTAAAATCATTACCAACTAAAGTGACACCAGTAGAAGCAGTGTAAGTAATTTGAG